>BNJV01003052.1_pt1:0-560000 | contig 664521 bp, 734 predicted proteins | sample 8540591 | NCBI WGS metagenome assembly BNJV01 (sample SAMD00202457, study PRJDB9452) | human saliva metagenome | host: Homo sapiens
ATCTGGTTAATATTGTTATACGTTTTTACACTAAATACCATAATTTTATTCCTCTTAAATCAATGTATCCCGTGGTGAGCTGCTTCATCAAGTTCTTGATAAAAGGCCTTCTCTCGCTTAGTTTTGATTTTCTGATAAGCAAGACGTTCACCATCAATAGGAACCTTGCCACAATAGACATAGCCAAGTTTCTCCAAAATATGCTGCATGACAGTATTCTTTTCATGCGTATCGTAACGGAAATCATGGGCATCCGTTCCCTCAATAAGACCTTGAATGAAGGTTTGAGCAATACCCTGACCCGTAAATTCACTTAAAACGGCGATTCTATGAAAAGTAATGTAGCGCTTATTGTGGTGTTTCCAGTCCCCGTCATAGATTTTGTCGTAAGCAGGGTCTCCATCAACAATCACCGCAGCATAAGAAACGATTTGACCATCAACAATTCCTACATAGGCCTGCCCATTAAGGACATCGTCAAAGATAGTTTCTTCAGTAGGGTAACCATCAGCTCCTTGCCATTGGGTACTCCCCGCTTCTGCTAAAGCAGTTCTAGCACTCTCAACCACAGTCATGATAGCCCCAATTTCATTTGGGAAGGCTTGTCTAATTTCCATCTCTTTACCTAATTATTTATTTTCGGCTTCAAATTTCTTCATAAAGTCAATCAAGTCAAGTACACCCTGACGTGGGAATGCATTATAAACACTAGCACGCATACCACCTACTGAACGGTGTCCTTTGATATTCTTGAAACCAAGAGCATCTGCTTCTGCTACAAATTTAGCATCCAACTCTTTACTTGGTGTTACAAATGGGATATTGCAGACAGAACGATCCTTGGCATCTTTGACAGGATTTGTGTAGAAATCAGATGACTCAATGTAATCATAGAGAAGTCCTGATTTCTCACGTTGAATTTCAGCCATCTTGTCCACGCCACCAATTTCATTTTTAACCCAGTCAAAGACGAGTTTTGAAATATAGATGTTGAAACATGGTGGTGTATTGTAAAGTGATCCTGCTTCAGCTTGAATACGGTAATCCAACATGGCAGACAATTGTGGTTGGTCGTTAAGGAAGTCTTCACGAACGATAACCACTGTCACCCCAGCAGGTCCAATATTTTTCTGAGCACCAGCATAGATAAGGGCAAAGTCCTCAACATTGTAACGAGCAGCCAAAATATTTGAAGACATATCAGCTACAATTGGCACACCATTAGTATCAGGCAAATCGTAGATAGATGTTCCTTCAATGGTATTGTTCGTTGTCAAGTGAACATAAGCAGCTTCTGGATCAATTGTTGCTGGGTCAAAGCTTGGGATGTGATCGTAAACAGTTTCTTCTGAAGAGGCCAAAAGAATTGGTTCAAAAGGAATAGTTTTTGAAAGTTTAACAGCTTCTGTATAAGCTTTTTTACCCCATGAACCACCTACAAGGTAGTAAGCTTTCTTACCTTGAGCGAGGTTAAGTGGGACCATTGTAAATTGTGTCGAAGCGCCACCTTGCAAGAAAATAACCTTATAGTTATCAGGAATGGCCATAAGCTCACGAAGTGTCGCTTCCGCATCTTTAACGATTTTGTCAAATTCTGGAGAACGGTGGGACATTTCTAGCACGGACATACCGGAATCTTGATAGTTAAGCAATTCAGCTTGGGCTTTTTCAAGCACTGGTTTTGGTAATGTAGCAGGTCCTGCTGAGAAATTATAAATTGTCATAAAGACACCTCCAAAATTTTAATGGTCCTATTATAGCGAATTTTCTGAATATTGTAAAGTGTTAACAGTAAAAAACGAACGGGATTAACCGCTCGCCTCAAAAAAGTTAGGTATTTTATGTATATTTTCATCAGTAATTGATTTTAGTATCCGTTTATTTTTGCTTAAGAAAATAGGCTGCCCCAATTAGATTAGCTCCATTATGATGATGACAAGCAACAATCTCGGGACGTTTAATAATTTTACCGATAAAGTCAATCTCATGGTGAACCTTATCAAACTGGCGGTTGACCTCCTCGATAAGAATCGGCTGGGCTGAAATGCCACCTCCAATAACAAAGGTTTCCATATCAAAGATAGTTTGAAGATTCAAAATGGTAATGGCTAGGTTACGGCAATAGCTTTCAAAAAGCGGATAGACTGTTTTATCTCCTTCATTTATGGCCTTAAACGCGGCTAAACCATCCTTTAAATCTGAGTTACCTAGCACTTCATTTACCTTGGTAATTAAACCGACAGCCGACAAATCCATGCCTCGCATCAATGAAGGATCAACTTTTTCCATTTGAACTGGTAACAGAAAGGTCAACTCCCCTGCTTGAAAGTGGCTTCCTTGAAAAAGTTTACCATTAATAATGAATCCACCACCTAGACCTGAACCCAAAACAAGGGCTGCACCATTGGTCACTCCTTGCAAATGACCTGTGGCTAGCTCTGCCAAGGCCGCTGCTTTACCATCATTAAGTGCCATTACAGGCAGATGGTACTTGGCTTCGAGGACCTCTTTAATACGAAAGCCGTGGAAGAACCTCAATAAGCCACCATGATAAATCACACCTTCCTCAGTATCAACTGTCCCTGGAACACTAATTGCTAAACCTGATAAGTCTACTTTAACTGAAGTAACTATCTGATCAATCACGTCAATAGCTTGTTCCAAGGTTTGTGGGGATGACTGCGTCGGCAGATTCTTTTCAATGGCGAACTGCTCCGAAACAAGTGCTGACTTCACCTGTGTTCCCCCAAAATCAATCGCTAAAATCGTCATAAGCATCCTCCACAGATTGTTTTTCGTCATTATAACACAAAAGAGCAAAAACTAGAAAAAACGGTTCCAAAATGCTATCATAAACTTACACAATTAGATAAAAGGAGTATCTCACATGACTAAATTTCTACACACTTGTGTCCGTGTCAAGGACCTAGAAGCCTCACTTAAATTCTATAAAGAAGCTCTTGGTTTCAAAGAAGCTCGTCGCAATGATTTTCCAGAATATAAGTTCACCCTTGTCTACTTGCAACTCGAAGATGATCCTGATTACGAGTTGGAATTAACCTACAACTACGACCATGAAGCTTATGATCTCGGAGATGGATACGGGCATATCGCCGTTGGTGTTGATGACCTAGAAGCTACACACCAAGCTCACAAAGAGGCTGGCTATACTGTCACAGACCTCTCAGGTCTTCCTGGTAAACCAAAAATGTACTACTTTATCACTGATCCAGATGGCTATAAGATTGAAGTTATTCGTTTGACGCAATTCCTAGAAAAATAAAACAAAAAAAGTCAGATTGTATAGATCTGGCTTCTTTTTGTGCTTAATTTTTATTATCTGTCTTTAAGGCTGACAAAATTTGGGTACGAATATCATCCACACCGTTTGGATTATTTGGTAGGAATAAGGTTTGATTGCCTTTAGCCGCAAAAGTATTAAGGGTATCTAGATATTGGTTAGTCAAGAGAATAGACATAATCTGCTCTTCAGACATACCCACATTGGCCTCTTTAAGTTCTGCGATAGATTCAGCCAATCCATCAACGATTGCCTTACGTTGTTGGGCAATACCGACCCCGTGAAGACGATCTTTTTCAGCTTCGGCTTCAGCTGCTGTAACAATCTTGATCTTATCAGCTTCTGCCAATTCTTGAGCTGCGACACGCTTACGTTGGGCAGCATTGATTTCGTTCATAGACTGTTTAACTTCAGCATCTGGTTCAACTTTGGTAATCAAAGTCTTAACAATGATATACCCATAAGTTGTCATTTCTTCAGCCACTTGGTGTTGAACCTCAAGGGCAATTTCATCTTTCTTCTCAAAGAGTTCATCGAGCGTCAATTTAGGAACTGATGAACGGAGAGCATCCTCAATGTATGATTTAATTTGAGCTTCTGGACGCATGAGTTTATAGTAAGCATCTGTAACATTTTGCTCATTAACACGATATTGAGTAGCCACATTCATCATGACAAAGACATTATCCTTTGTCTTAGTCTCAACCACAATCTCACTTTGAAGCAAACGTAATTGAATACGAGCGGCAATTTTATCGATACCAAATGGTAAACGCATATGAATCCCACTCGTTGCAATTTTTTGATAACGTCCAAAACGTTCAACGATAGCTACTGACTGTTGACGTACGACATAAAGCATACTGATGAGAATTCCCAAGATAATCAAGAATGAAATCAGTAAAAAGAGAAATGCTGCTTGCATGTTAAGTCCTCCAAAATAAACATTAAAAATTTCTTTGCTTTATTATAGCACAGTAATACAATTTTTCAAGAAAAATAGTATATCTTTTTCAAGCACTTGGACAATCAGAAAAGAGGTTGAAACACTAGCGTTTCAGCCTCTCGTATTTTTTTTGACCGATTTTAGAAGCTAAAGGTCAAAAGGTAACTTTTTATTTACGATACATCTTAACTTGAAGGTAAATATCGTTATAGATTCCTAGCCACTTTTGACCTAGGTTATTATAGACTTCAAGGTTTTTAATGGTTGATTCTGATGGGTAAAAGGCCTTATCATCCGTAATACTCTTTGGAAGTAAGGCTTTGGCTGCCTCGTTAGGTGTGGCATAACCAATATATTCAGCATTTTGCGCTGCATTTTCCGGTTTAAGCATGAAGTTGATAAAGGCATAGGCTTCCTTCTCATGCTTCACAGTTTTAGGAATCACTAGATTGTCAAACCAAAGATTTGAGCCTTCTGATGGGACAACGTAACGTAGGTCCTCATTTTTATCAAGCATCTCACTGGCTTCCCCTGAGAAGGTTACTCCAATAGCCGCATCACCTTGAACCATGTAGCCCTTCATCTCATCACCAACAATAGCTTTGATATTTGGTGTCAGACTATTAAGTTTAGTTTCAGCCAAACGTAATTCAGTCATGTTCTTGGTATTCAAGCTATATCCCAGGCTATTGAGTGAGAAGCCAAGGACTTCACGCGCGCCATCAACCAGCATAATCTGGTTTCTGTATTCGGGTGACCAAAGATCATTCCAGTGCTGAGGTGCTTTTTTCACCAATTTCGTATTATAGACGATTCCGACTGTCCCCCAGAAATAAGGGATAGAATAGTCATTATTAGGATCGAAACTAAGCCCCTTAAAACTTGAGCCAATCTGATCAAAGCCATGGATTTTAGATTTATCCAACTTCACCAAAAGGTCTTCCTTGACCATTTTATCAATGGTGTAGTCTGACGGCACAGCAATGTCGTATGTCGTACCACCTTGCTTAATCTTAGTATACATAGCTTCGTTGGAATCAAAAGTTTCATACTGGACCTTGATTCCTGTCTCTTTAGTGAACTTGGTCAAAAGATCAGGATCAATATAATCACCCCAGTTATAAATAACAAGCTTGTCCGAAGCATTTCCTGTACGACTTTGCATGTAGGCAGAAATTCCCCAAAGGAAGAAATAATTGCTAAAATCCCTGCCAGAAATTGATAGAGTTTACGCATCGTGCTCCTCCTTTCTCTCCTTGGTAATCATATAATATCCAATGACTAGAAGAATAGAGAACAAGAAGACAACCGTTGATAGGGCATTGATTTCCAAGGAAATCCCTTTACGGGCACGTGAGTATATTTCCACAGCAAGTGTTGAAAAACCATTCCCCGTTACAAAGAAGGTTACTGCAAAGTCATCCAGCGAATAGGTAAAGGCCATGAAATAACCAGCGATAATACCAGGTGTCAAGTATGGCAACATAACCTCACGTAACATCTGCCATTGGGTTGCACCTAGATCATAAGCTGCATTCACCATGTCTCGATTCATTTCCTTGAGACGTGGTAAAACCATGAGAACCACAATTGGGATTGAGAAGGCAATGTGACTCAACAAAACCGATACAAAACCGAGTTGGAAACCTATCAAGGTAAAGAGAATCAAGAAACTCGCACCAATCATAACGTCTGGTGCAACCATGAGTACGTTATTTAGGGATAAGATTCCAGTCTGCTGCTTCTGTTTGCTCTCATAGATAAAGATAGACCCAAAGGTACCAATAATCGTCGCCAGAAGAGCACTAAGGAAAGCTAAAAAGAAGGTTTGAGCCAGAATTAACATGAGTCGGCTATCTGAAAACATGCTCTGGTAGTTATCCAGAGTAAAGCCAGTGAAGCTATTCATATCGCCACCACTATTGAAAGAATAGGCGATTAAATAGAAGATTGGCAAATAAAGGATAACAAAGACAAGAGCTAAATAGAGATTTGCAAATTTTTTCATTGACGTCTCTCCTTTGTTAACCACATGGTCGCAATCATGGCAGCAATAAGAACAACACCAATGGTTGCCCCCATTCCCCAGTTTTGTGTCGTGAGGAAGTGCTGTTCAATAGCTGTCCCTAGGGTAATCACTCGGTTCCCACCAATCAAGCGTGTCAGCATAAAGAGGCTGAGACTAGGAATAAAGACAGACTGGACACCAGAGCGTACCCCATTGAGCGATAAGGGAAAAATAACCTTGGTAAAGGTCTGCCAATCATTGGCTCCCAAATCTTTACTCGCATTCACAATATTTTCATCCAAATCATCCAGTGCATTGAAAATCGGTAAAATCATAAAGGGAATTTCAATGTAACTAGCTACGAAAATAAAGGAGAAATCTGTAAAGAGGATTTGCATGGGGGCAATACCAAAGAAACCAAGAAATGCATTGATACCACCTTGTTGGCCAAAAATCCCCATAAAAGCATAGGCTTTCAGAAGGAGATTGACCCAGGTTGGCAAAATGACCAACATTAACCAAAGTTGCTTATGCTTCAGTCTGGTTAAAAGATATGCCGTCGGATAAGAAATGAGAAGCGTTACCAGAGTAATGATGGCTGCATAAAGAACCGAGTTAAAACTCATCCTTAAGTAAGTCCAACTGGAAAAGAAGGTGCCATAATTATCCAATGTAAAGTTACCACTGATATCAAAGAAAGACTGATAAAGTAGCATGAGCACTGGAGCAACCACGAAGAGTAGGAGCCAAAGGAGGTAAGGTACCGAGAAGAGGCTAGCTGTTTTCTTCATAGCGCTCCTCCTCAATGGCATTAATCAAGCCATCTTCATGTTCTTCCACTTCCACATATTCTTCAATACGTGCATCGAACTCTTCTTCTGTCTCATTAAGACGCATGATATGAATATCCTCAGGCGTAAAATCAAGACCGATAATCTCACCCTCAATCGCCTTACGGGTTGAGTGAATCATCCATTCATTACCAAGATTGTCATAGGCAATGATTTCATAGTGGACCCCACGGAAGAGCTGAGTTTCCACGCGGACTTGCAATTTGCCTTCCTCAGGAAGTGTAATCTGCAAATCTTCAGGACGAATAACCACTTCGACAGGTTCGTTAGGACGCATTCCTCCATCGACAGATTCAAAACGTTTCCCATTGAACTCAACCAAATAGTCCTCAATCATAACACCTGGTAGGATGTTAGATTCTCCAATAAAGGTTGCAACGAAGTGATTGATAGGTTCGTCATAGATATCAACCGGAGTTCCTGATTGAACAATTTCACCATCGTTCATAACAAAAATCCAATCCGACATGGCCAAGGCTTCTTCTTGGTCGTGGGTAACAAAGACAAAAGTAATCCCTAGACGTTGCTGCAATTCGCGCAACTCGTATTGCATTTCAGTACGTAGTTTCAAATCCAGTGCTGACAAAGGCTCATCCAAAAGGACCACACGTGGTTGGTTAATAATTGCTCGGGCAATGGCCACACGTTGACGTTGACCACCTGATAATTTTTGAATTGAGCGTTTTTGATAACCATTGAGTTGAACCATCTTTAAGGCTTCTTCTACACGCTCTTCGATTTCCTTTTTAGGCACCTTTTTCAATTTAAGGGCAAAAGCCACATTGTCAAAGACATTCATATGTGGAAAGAGGGCATAAGATTGGAAAACGGTGTGGACATCCCTTTTATTGATAGGAATATCATTGATACGCTTTCCATCCAAAAGGACGTCACCACTGGTCGCATCTAAGAGACCTGCAATGATGTTCAAAATTGTTGATTTACCAGAACCAGAAGCCCCAAGTAGGGTATAAAACTTACCTTCTTCTAATTCAAAGTTGATGTCTTTTAAAACTTGTGTGCCACTGTCTTCAAACACTTTTGAGACGTTTCGAAAGGCAATAATCGGATTAGTCAATTGTCATAAATCCTCCATGGATAGCAAATATAGGGATAGGGTTTTATTAGTTTAATTTGTCGCCAATGATACGTACTTCAGGCTCTAGTTTAACACCTGAATTTTCCTTAACCTTGGCGATAACATCTGCAATAAGGTCTTCATAATCTTTAGCTGTTCCGTGATCAACATTGACCATGAAACCAGCATGCTTAGTTGACACCTCAACACCGCCGATACGATGTCCCTTGAGGTTAGCTTCCATAATCAGCTGACCTGCAAAGTGACCTGGTGGACGTTTAAAGACCGAACCACATGAAGGGTATTCAAGAGGTTGTTTAAGCTCTCGCAAGTGATTAAGACGGTTCATCTCATTCTTGATTTGCTCGTAGTCTCCTGGTTTGAGGTTGAATTTAGCTGAAATAACCACTTCTCCTGTTTCTTGGAGCACTGAACGACGATAACCAAAGCGCATATCTCTTGCGTCAATCGTACGAATATCACCGTCTTTTGTAAGAACCTGAGCAGAAACCAAGATATGGGCAATCTCGCCACCATAGGCACCAGCATTCATAAAGACGGCACCACCAACACTACCTGGAATCCCCGCTGCAAATTCAAAACCAGTCAAACTTTGAAAACGGGCTACCTTGGTTGTCGCAATCAAGTTAGCTCCCGCTTCAGCTTCAATTTGATAACCATTAACTGCGATACCATTGAGCCTGTCAAACATAATCACAAAACCTCTGATACCACCGTCACGGACAATCAAATTACTGGCATTACCAAGCACCATCCAAGGAATGTCATGCTTATTAGCAAATTTGACAATACGAGAGAGTTCATAGCGGTTACGTGGAAAGGCCAAATAATCAGCTGGACCACCAACCTTGGTATATGTATAACGTTTTAAGGGTTCGTCGAAACGAATATCAATCCCCACTAAATCTTCTTTAAGTTCATCTAACATGTTATTTTCCATACTTTTCTATACATTGATTTCTTTGTAGGTATCGTGATAGACTTCCCCATATTACTATCATTACCTAAAAATGAGTTAGTATTTTTCCCTAAAAATTAGAAGAAAAATACAGCAAAAAGCCAAGTTTAATTATAGCAAAAATTCCCCATCTTGACGACAAGGAATTTCACCCAAAGCTAGTCCATAAGCTCCAATTTACGGACATCACTAGTGTTTAATTGACTCAAATAATTTTTGTAGGCTTGCCCAGTTTTAGGGTCAACCAAATCATCTGCTATCTCTACTAAGGGCACCAAAACAAAAGCTCTCTGACTCATATATGGGTGGGGCACTTTAAGGTGCTCAGTCTCCCAGATTTCCTGCCCATATAGAAGAATATCTATATCTACTGTTCGAGGTCCCCAATGCTCATGACGAACGCGATCAAGGTCTTTTTCAATTAGCTGACATGACCTTAGTAAGGTCTCTGCTGGCAACTTCGTCTCTAAAGCCAAGGCAAGGTTCAAAAAATCAGCCTGATCAGTCATTCCCCAGGCAGCCGTTTCATAATAAGAGGATACTGCTTTAACTTCCGTCTCAGGTAAGTCATTCAAGGCCTTCACAGCTTTTTGAAGATAGCCTTGACGGTCCCCCATATTAGATCCCAAACTCAAATAAACTCTTGTCATCGGTTACGCTCCAATTCGATACCAACACTCTTATAATGCCCATTAATTGGTGGATTTTCCTTGGTAATTCGAACTTTAATAGATTGAATTGGTGGAAATTGTGCAAATAAATCCTCACAAATTGCACCAGCCAAACGCTCAATCAAAATGTACTTTTTATCTTCCACTTGTTTTTGCACAGCTTCAAAAACCAATCCATAGTGAACCGTATCATCTAGCTTGTCACTCTGTGAGGCCTTGGTTAAATCAACAGCCAATTCCAAATCTACCACAAAAATTTGTCCCAGGGTCTGTTCCTCAGCAAAAGCCCCGTGATAGCCATAAAAACGGCAACCATTTAAAATAATTTTATCCATAGTTTCTCCTTAAGACGACTATACTCCTCTTTATTCTAGCACAAAACAGTTGAAAAGTTGGTCTCTAATTAGTATGATATTTTAGACAGATCTGAAGTTATTGTGTTTACGCGTATGCAATCGGTTGCATAATTCTTCTGATTTGGTAAAATATAGGCACAGGAGTTAAAAAGACTCCTGATTACAAGCAAGACTATCTCAACTAATAAGGAAAAAACTATGACAAACCAAACCGCAATGCAGTACTTTGAATGGTATCTTCCAAGTGACGGTCAACACTGGAACAATTTGGCTGAAGATGCCCAACATTTAGCAGACCTAGGAATCAGCCACGTTTGGATGCCACCTGCTTTTAAGGCCACCAACAAAGATGATGTTGGTTACGGAGTCTATGATCTCTTTGACCTTGGAGAATTCGACCAAAAAGGAACAGTCCGCACTAAATACGGCCTCAAAGAAGAGTACCTCAATGCTATCAACCAACTCAAAGAAGTTGGTATTGTACCTATGGCCGACGTTGTGCTTAACCACAAGGCAGCAGCCGATAAACTCGAGACCTTCGAAGTGGTCGAAGTTGACCCAGAGGACCGTACCCAAGAAATCAGCGAACCATTTGAAATCGAAGGCTGGACACACTTCACCTTTGACGGACGCAATAAAGCCTACAACGATTTGAATGGCACTGGTACCACTTTAACGGAACTGACTTCGATGCCAAACGTAATAAAAGTGGCATCTATCTTATCCAAGGTGACAACAAAGGTTGGGCAGACAACGACTTGGTTGACAACGAAAATGGTAACTTTGACTACCTTATGTATGCAAACCTAGACTATAAACACCCTGAAGTTATTGAAAACATTTACGAATGGGCAGATTGGTTCGTTGAAACAACAGGTGTTCAAGGATTCCGCATGGATGCAATCAAGCACATCGATTCATTCTTCATGCGTAACTTTATCCGTGATGTCAAAGAAAAACAAGGTCAAGACTTCTATGTCTTTGGTGAATTTTGGAATGGTAACGAAGAGGATAACAATACCTATCTTGAAAAGATTGAAAAACGTTTTGACCTCGTTGATGTTTCCCTTCACAACAATCTACACAAGGCTAGCTTAGATGGTGCCGATTATGATTTGACGACAATTTTCGATCATTCTTTGGTCAAAAATCATCCTGAACATGCCGTGACCTTCGTAGACAACCACGACACTCAACGCGGACAAGCTCTAGAATCTACTGTTGAAGAATGGTTTAAACCAGCTGCTTATGCTCTCATTCTTCTCCGTGAAGACGGTCTTCCTTGCCTATTTTATGGTGACTACTATGGCATTGAAGGTGAATTTGCCCAAGAAAATTTCCCAAGAGATTCTAGATACCTTGCTCTACGCTCGTAAAGACCTAGCTTACGGAGAGCAAACAGACTACTTTGATGATCCAAACTGTATTGGATGGACACGCTCTGGCAACGAAGATGGCGCTCCATTAGCTGTAACAATCTCTAATGATGCTGCTAACAGCAAGTCTATGGAAATTGGTAGTGATTGGGCTGGACAAACCTTCTATGACATTCTTGGAAACTGCTCTGATACTGTAACCATTGACGAAGACGGATGGGGAGACTTCCCAGTTTCTGAAAAATCTGTCAGCGTTTGGACAATTCAAGACTAAGAAAAAAAGCTCAATTGAGCTTTTTTTAGTATCATAAAATTCCTGAAATGGTCTTAACAATATCACGATTGGCGTCAACATTATGTACACGGACAATCTGACAACCCTTGCTAACAGCATAGCCAGATAGAGCAGCCGTTCCCTGATCGCGGTCCTTAGCTTGGGTATTTCCACCTAGTAGGTAGTCCACAACACGCTTACGAGAAATCCCAAAAAGAACAGGATAGCCCAAGGCAACGACCTTGTCCAAACCTTTTAGCAGGTCAATATTGTGTTGGACATTTTTCGCAAAGCCAAAGCCTGGATCAATCCAGATATTGTCCTTGGCCACACCTGCTTCCAAGGCGGCCTGGGCACGTTGACTGAGGAATGTACAGACATCTTCTGTGACATCATTGTATACTTCTTCTTTTTGATTATGCATGAGAATAATCGGCACATTCTTTTCAGCTGCTAAAGCTAGCATCTGACCATCATAGAGTCCAGCCCAGACGTCATTTAGAATATCTGCCCCTGCTTCAAGAGCAGCTCTGGCAGTAGCTGTCTTATAGGTATCAATACTGATGAGCACATCATATTTTGCCTTGATAGCCTGAATAACTGGCACGATACGAGCAATCTCTTCTTCCTCAGTCACAAATTCTGCTCCTGGTCTTGTAGATTCGCCACCTACATCAATAATAGCAGCCCCCCGGGCAATCATACGCTCAACCTGAGCCAACGCATCCTCTACAGTGTCAAAATCGCCACCATCTGAGAAAGAATCAGGGGTGACATTCAAGATTCCCATAATACAGGCCTTACCTGCAATCTCATGTTTGCCAATAAACATCTTAACTCCTAAAAATCACGCATCAATGAAAGAATTTCCTTGCGTTCTTCACGGTCTTCTTTATAAAGGCCCTTAGCGACAGTTGTGATTGTCTTACTTCCTGGTTTCTTAATGCCTCGCATGGTCATGCACATGTGCTCTGCTTCAACCATGACAAAAACTCCTCGAGGATTCAGAGCTTCTTCAAGTGCTGTAGCAACTTGATCTGTAAGACGTTCTTGCAACTGTGGACGACGAGCAGCTACTTCAACCGCACGCGCTAATTTGGAAAGTCCTGTCACCTTGTCTCCACTTGGCAAATAAGCCACATGGGCCTTACCATAAAATGGAACCAAATGGTGCTCACACATAGAGTAAAAAGGAATATCCTTGACAAGGACAACTTCGTCATGGACTTCTGAAAAGACAGCTGTAAATTGATCCTTAGGGTCTTCATTTAGACCTGAAAACATTTCAGCATACATCTTAGCCACACGTTTTGGTGTGTCCAAAAGTCCCTCACGCTCAGGATTTTCACCGAGAGCTTCCAATAGTTGATAGACTGCTTGTTCTACTTTTTCTTGATTTGCCATAATTTCCTCTTGCAACGTTATAATACTATCTATTATACCTTATTTTGCTGGATTTTTCTTGCAAAAAATAAGATTTCCTAGCTACCTAAACCTCAAAAAAAGCGAAGACCACCTTTCATATAGAGGTTATCTTCGCTTATATTTTTTAGTCTTTCAAGTGGTAAGAATAGGATGAAACTACAATATTCTCACGCCATTTGAGATAATATTTCAATCGTAAACTCATTTGGTTGTGAAGCATGGTTTGCCATGATTTTTTAGGTACAAACTGAGGAATCATGACTGTCAAAGTCGCATTATCCTTCTCAGCTTGAGTGGCGACCTCGTCCACATACTGAATGGTTGACTGAGTGATTGAGCTATATGGTGATTGGATATGAACCATCTCAATTTCAGGGAAATATTTTTTAAACTCTTGTTCAGTTTCCTTGTCCTTGTTCTCTGTATCTTTAGTAGATACATGCATGGCGATAACCTTGTCACCAATAGAACGTGCATAGGAAATAGCTCCGATATTAGCCTTGGTAACATTCCCAACAAGGATAAGAACAATATTTCCTTGATAATGGTGTTCTTCTACCGCTCCATCAATACGCAACTGTTGAGCAACACCATTATAGTGTTTTTAATCTTAAGGAACATCCACATCAAGATTGCAATAATCGGGAAGAATGGCCAGATATCTCCTAAACGGAAAAGGAAGAGAATGAGAACGATAGCATAACAAATGAGGGCACCTAAGATATTTGCTAAAGAGTGTTTCCAGAATCCCTTACCATATTCACGAATCCAATGGACAACCATCCCCGTTTGAGAAAGAGCAAATGGAATAAATACACCGATGGTGTAAAGCGGAATCAACCGTTCCGTATTTCCTCGGAAAATAAACAAAAGGGTAATGGCACCAATTGCAAGTGTCAAGATCCCATTAGAGTATCCCATACGTGCACCTTTTTCAAGATACATGTGAGGCATGTATTTATTTTTCGCCATATTAAAGGACAACATCGGAAAGGCTGAAAAACCTGTGTTAGCTGCTACTGCAAGAATCATAGCAGTAGAGAATTGGAAAATGTAAAATAGAATACTACCAATCCATGATTGACCAAGAATTTCTCTAGCCATTTGTGACAAGATAGTTACTCCTGCATGAGGTGTAATACCTGTCCACCAGTTGAGGAAGGTAATTCCCGCAAACATAGCCCCCAAAATGCTAGACATGATAAAGAGGGTTGAAGCTGCATTTTTGGCCTTAGGTTTTTGAAAGAAAGGCACCGCATTAGAGATGGCTTCTACCCCTGTCAAAGAGGCAGAACCTGAGGTAAAGGCCCTTAAAATAAGAATCAATGACACACCTGTAATGGGTTGTCCTAAATGTGCTGTGGCTGCGTAAGGCATATGACCCGTTAGAATTTGAAAGAAACCAAATCCCAATAGGAAGAGCGTCGAAACAATGAAAAGATAAACCGGTATCATCAAAGATTTTGCCGATTCACGCATTCCCCTAAGGTTCATAACCATCAAAACAAGCACCAAAATCATTGATATTTCAAGATTGAAAGGATGCAGGAAAGGAAGGGCTGAAGTAATGGCATCTGCACCTGAGGCCACTGAAACAGCAACCGTCAACATGTAATCGACCAAAAGACTACCCCCAGCTATCAAGCCAAACTTAGGAGACAGATTTTCCGTCGTTACCATATAGGCGCCACCACCTTGAGGATAGGCTTTGATAACCTGTCTATAAGAAATGGTAAGACTGGCCAAAAGGACGAGAACCAAAAAGCCCAATAGGGATTGACCACCAAATAGCCGCACTAGATACAGCTGTCAGAACCAAGACGACCTGCTCTGGACCATAGGCGATAGATGAAAGTGCATCACTCGACAACATGGCCAAGGCCTGAATCTTGGACAATAAGTGTTCATCACCACTATCATCATGAGTTAAAGGTTCACCGATTAAAATGTTTTTTTCAGACGTTGAAACATTGCGATCTCCTTACTTTTTAAAACATACGAGGGCTATTATACGCCCCTAAATGTTATCTTTCAAGTCTTAACCATCACTTTCCTGCTCTAAAACCCATTTTCTGACCTGAGAAATGAAGTATAGAGATCCCGTTACCACATAAAGTTTCTTATTGTCAGTCGTCATATGTTCTTTAATCCATGTTTTGAAGTCTGGTACCTGCTTATAGGCCTCTGGGTATTTATCTAATTTAACACTGTTTGGATAGTCAAAACTCGTTACAGTCAAGTCACCAACCGATTTTAGTTGGGCAAGCATTCCGTCAATAGGCTTGGTATCAATCGCTGCAAAGAGAAGTTCAATCTCCTTATTGGCATACTCTGATTGCAACAAGTCAATCAAAACTTTAACACTCTCATTATTATGAGCACCATCAATCATGAGATTAGGTCTTAAAAATTCTGTTCGACCTCGCCAATGGGCATGAGCCAGGGCATTCTTTATGAGTTCAAGAGTTACTTTAGGATAATCTTTTTGAAGCAATAAAGAAGCCATGATAGCCAAGCTAGCATTTGCCACTTGGTGTTGACCGGCCATAGCCAAGGCTATATCATCTAACCTTTGCTCTCCATAGGTAAAGTCAAAGGAATGGCTTGACCCTTCAGCTGTGAAATCTCTCCCAAGCTCATAGGTCTTAGACCCTTCTTCACGCGCCTTCTTCTCGAAAACATCTCGAACATCAGTACGATCAGCCGCATAAATAAAGGGAGCCCCATTCTTCAAAACACCAGCTTTTTCTGCTGCAATTTCAGCATGGGTATTTCCCAAAATAGCCTGATGATCTAAACCAATCGATGGACACAGGACTGCCAAGGGCTTAAAGAGATTAGTCGAATCATGAAGACCACCCATTCCCGCTTCAATGAATGCGATATCCACAGGATGGATCTGACCAAAATAGAGGAACATCAAGACTGTGATAATTTCAAACTCTGTCGCATTTTCATGCTCTGTCTCTTTTGGTAGACGTTCAACCACAGGCTTCACACGATTAACCAGGTCAAGTAAGTCCTCTTCTGAAATCATCTGACCATTAAGAGAGATTCGTTCCTTGAAGTCAATAATATAGGGTGAAGTAAAGGTTCCAACTTCATAACCTGCTTGGGTGAAAATGGTTTGGAGGGCATTGACTGTAGACCCTTTGCCGTTTGTTCCCACGATATGGACAGCCTTGAGATTATCTTGTGGATTTCCCAACTCTTTAAGCATCCAAGCCATACGCTCCAACCCAGGCTTGATGCCAAATTTTAATTGTCCATGAATCCAATCCAACGCTTCCTGATAAGTCATAATTACTCCTTTTTTAGGCTAATGCTTCAACTTAGTCATTAAACCGACCTCTAAACTAGATTTCTAGTTTTTCCTGAGCTTAATGCTTTGACGCTCTTATTATACCAAAGACTCCTAGGTATAACCAAAATATGCAAAAAAGGCAACCCTAGGGTCACCTCTTAAGCTTTCTCTTTTTCGTCAATAACAAGACGAACTTTTTTACCTTGAGTAGGTACCGAATAGACAATCGCTCTTATCGCCGTAATAGTACGTCCTTTTTTCCCGATAACACGCCCAATATCGGCTGGAGCAAGATCAAGATGGTACTCCAAAAACTCAGGACCGTCAGTAATTTTGATGGTCAACTGATCTGGTGAAGCAATTAAAGGTTTAACGATAGCGATAATAAGATTTTCAATGGTATCCATAGGCTAAAAAATTATTTTGAGAATTTTGATTCGTGGAATTTCTTCATAACGCCTTCTTTTGAAAGGATGTTACGAACTGTATCTGAAGGTTGTGCACCTTTAGACAACCACTCAAGAACACGTTCTTCTTTAAGTGTTACTTGGTTTTCTTCAACGAGTGGGTTGTAAGTACCAACTGTTTCGATGAAACGTCCATCACGTGGAGCACGTGAATCTGCAACGTTAATACGGTAGAAAGGTTTTTTCTTAGAACCCATACGAGTCAAACGGATTTTTACTGCCATTTTTAATATCTCTTTTCTTTAGTTTTTTATTATGGTGGGGGCACTTATCGCCCCTCGACCTTAACTAGTATACCATATCATTTTTATGTGTCAAGAAAAAAACTTGACAGACTTAAAATTTCTACAAAAAAAGTTAGAGTTTGACTCTAACTTCCTTTTCGACTATTTCTTAGCTGTAGTCTTATGATTTTTTTCATAAGCTACCTTTGCTTCAGCATATTCAGCTTCTAAACCCTTAGCCGCTGCCTTCGACACTTTCTCGTAAGTATCACGACTGGTCAACTTGCCATCCTCGTTGTAGGTAGAAACAACCAAGGTATCTTTATTTACAGTATAAGACTTGGTGCGTTTCCCTTTACGGTAGAGTCGGTAGTTATCTACGTTATCCGAAATATAGTAATCTACTAGATTCTTATCTGCATTTGGATAAAGTTGCGAGACAACTTTAGTCAACTCACGCTTAAATTCTGAAACTTCTTTAGTATAGGTAATCGATTTATTCCACTGATCAACAACTTGATATTCCTTCAAATAATCTGAAGCTGTAAAAGTAGGCTGATCCTCCTCACCTTTTTTATAAAAGTAAGAATGTGTTTGTAAATTATTAGACTGATCAACTTTAAGGAAAGAGACGTAAATTTCATCTTTATCTTCATGTTCTTTCAGAGCATTGGTTAACTTTCCAGAATTTTCGTCCAAGACCTTAGACGATTTTAATTCCCAAGTCCCCTCAATGTTCCCCGAAGCATTACGCCAAAAACCGTAGACACCACCGACAAGCAACATCAAAACAACAGCAACAAGACTTGAAATCAAGGCTCCTTTACCCCAATTTTTGGCCTTTTGCGATTTTTGATTAGCATTTTGAATCGTTTCTAGAAGACGAACCTGACTTTCCAATCTCTTTTCTAGTTTGGCAACTGTCTGTTCTTCCTTAGATTTAGCTTTAGCAGCTAATTTTTCAGCCTTTTTCTTATCACGAGCAGCTTGACGAGCAATCTTCTTAGCTGCTTTTTCTTCCTTATGATTAAGTTTTGTCAAATCCTCAGACAATCCAAGATGCTGTGCTTGGTTACTGAAAACTGGAATAGATTGATTAGGCTCACTCGAGGTATTAACAGAATGATTTCCTGCATCTGGACGGGTTGGCGCATAGCTTGCCAAACGCTCCTTAGCCTCTGCGACGCGTTTGCGTTGTTCCTCTTCTTTTTGGAGATCCTCAGCCTGGCGGCCCGACTGAATGGTTCTTACTTGACCAACAGTCTCTTGAGATAGGGCCTTTCTCTTTTCTTGAGCCGCATTTGCCATAGCCTCTTGCGCGTTGTCACGCTCTTTCTGAGACTGGGCTAGTGCTCTGGCAGTTGCGGTTCCTTCTTCAAACTGTTGGTCAGCTGAAGACTCTCCTTGATCAGCTACTTGGTGAGCCTCTGCACCTTCAGAGAGAACAAACTCTCCTCGCTCCAAGGCTTCTTTAAAGTCGATTGGTCTTGGTTTTCGGCCATTCACAGCCTCAAAGTACTCTAACCATTCGTCTTTCAACATAATAAATCCCCCTGAATTAAAAAACACATGATTAACTTCCCTATTTTACCATACTTTTTAACATAAAAATAGGGATTAACAAGAATTCTAAAAATTCTTATTAAATCCCCATTAATCTTCTTTTGGTGTAATAGACAATAATTGGACAAAACGGTGTTGTGCTGATTCCGTTTCAAGCGTGACATTATCGTATCTAAAGAGAATCTCTTCGATATTTGCCAAGCCCAATCCTCGACCTGTTCCTTTTGTTGAAAATCCTCTTTGTTTCAAAGGAGCTACATCAATAGAAGCTTCCTTAGTTGAATTTTCAACAACAATAACTGATTGATTTTCCATCTTAAAGATAGCAATAGATAATTTTGGTTTATCTGCTAATACAGTAGCTTCAATAGCATTATCACAAAGAATTGATATGATTGTAATCAAGTCGAGTGGACGCATATCTGTGAAGAAGACCCCCTCTTCAACCTCCACATGACATTGAATACCTTTATCAAAAGCCTCAGCCACTTTAGATGATAAAAGACTCTTAAGTGGCATATTGGTCACACGAGTTAATTTTGCCAAATCAAACTTTTGCTGCTTCAAATCTGATGCCGAATCTTTCAAGACACTATCATAAATCATCTTGATTTGATCGATGTCTTTCATCTGGATGGCTTCATTAAGCGAAATCATAACATTAGTATAGTCGTGACGGAAACTGCGTAGCGTTTCGTAAAGACTTTCGACCTGCTCAGAATACTTCTCTAAATCATCCAAGTGACGTCGATTTTCTTTTCTACGCTCATTTTCAAAGAATTCATCTGCGTATCTATTGACACTGTAAACAGCATAAAGAATCGCTATATAGCCAATCAAGGTTATAATATGGCCAGCATAGTACAAATCAAAGAAACGCGAAGCCACAACTACGGAATAGTTCATAATCACATAACTAATCAAAACAAAGTTAGTGAAAAACATTATCCGACCAAATTTGCGATCTCGCTCCAAAACCCTCAAATATTTAAAATCAATATTAAGAAGTTTGGAAAGAGCGACAAATGTTGGAATAATTAAAAGGTCAAAGAAAATGAAATAAAGATAACTTTTGTTAAGGAAATCCGATGTGATACCAAATCCCGGCATCAAAAAGTAGGCATAACCATTAAAAATCAAAAGATAAAGAACAAGAGGATAGAAAGCATAAAATGCCAACATATTGGTGGTTCTTTCCTTGCCATAGAAATAAGCATAGAAAAGAAGGTAGAACGGTGTCATAAAGGACAAACCGACATTATATGACATCCCCAGTATCCCCCCTATACATTCAACTAAGAACGCAATAGGAAGAATCATACGTGGTATCTTGACCAAGCTGGTCTTTTCGTAAATCCACTGTATGACGATGAAATGCAAAAGATATTCTAATGCAATTTGCAAATTGAGCATCATTTAATGGTTAGCCACCTCCTTCTAGTAATCTTAAATAAGCAGTAAAAAGCCACATTACTATTTTAGCACACTTCCTGCTATTATATGAGATAAAATTGAATAGTTATTTCGAATTTCAGAAAACTTTCAATAATGATTAGAGAAGAAGGGGAAAATCTGAACCTTAACGATTTTTCAATCGTTCCAAAAGTTCCTTTTTACGTGTCCGCGATAGGAGGCATGACTCGTCTCCCTCAAAGAAGACCATATTAGCCGTACGATCCACACTTGTCACATTACTCACATTGACAACAAAAGAGCGATGCGTTTGGAAGAAAATATCATCCAATTTCGCTACTTCTGCAATTTTTCCATAGAATTCTACTAGGTTTGACTTGGTGTGAGCTATCAACTTATGTGGCACAGGGGCTGTTTCAATGTATAAAATGTCATCATAAGGAATATTAACATCATTTTTATCCGTTTTTACCGTCAGACTCTGTGCCTTGGTTTCTTGCTCAACCTGCGAATACGCAAAATCTAAAAGTTCTACCAAGGCTCTCTTAAGATCTGCATCTTCCATGGATTTATCAACAAAGTCCAGAGCTTGAATCTTATAACGGAAGGTCAAGGGCATAAACTCAGAGTAGGCCGTAACAAAAGCGATTTGTGCTTTCAAGTCTTCCTTACGGATTTCAAGCCCAATATCTAGTCCCTGCTTCGTTTGATTTTTAAGGTCAATATCCAAAAGATAAACCATGGATTTACCCGAACCTCTATCAGCATCTAACAATTCCTGACCTTGCTCATAAAAGGTAATCCCATCAACAACGGCCTTCGACTCCTCAACTGCTTCGTCCAATAAACGGCTAACACGATGACGCTGCAAGGCATCATCTTCAAGGACGATAATAGAAAGCATCTTATTTCCCTCTTTCTTTCTAATATACTTTAATATACCTATTTAACATTTTATCATAATTAATCGGAGAATATTCCTTTTTTTACAGCATAAAGTCTTTTTAACTTACCTCATTTCATTTATAAAACAATTGTTATCTTCTTGTCACTTTATCTTCATTTTTAGATGTTATCATGAGAGCTGTTTTTGTTTTATATTAAAAAGGAGAAAGTTATGTTACGTTCTTTTAAAACGCAAGGGACTAAGACAAAGACTATCTTAACCCTTGCAACTGTCGGTATCATTAGTGCTTTTCTTGTGGGAAATCCTCAGCATGCCTCTGCGGATCAAACCTATGTTTCAGATCCTAACCAGGCTATGACATTTTCTGAACTTGAAACAGCTACAAATACCAATACCATCACTCAAACAGGTGTATCTAGTGAAACACCTACTACTGTGTCACATACCTCTGTGGATGATATTCATACACATGAAAATGACTATGAACAAACGCCCACAAATACTCCGACTTTTGAGGAATTGAAACAAGATAGTCAAACAGCTAGCAGTACTGTCGACAGCCAGACTGGTAGCAAAACCTATGAGACTAGAATTCCGACAAATACAGATAGCAATCATAAGGCTGTAGAAAATCACTCTGAACCAAAGACCGAAACTGTCGCTCAAGCACAAACCTGGTCAAAAGATGGTGCTACATGGGTATCAACAGAAATTAACAATGGTAACGTTCATAAGATTCTATCTACTTATATTCCAAAACCATTAACACCTTCTACAAAGCCCACGACAACAGCTACTCCAAAACCTAAACAATCAACTCCTGCTGTTAGTCAACCTAAAAAACCAGCCACAGTCGCTAACAAACCTACAACACAACCTAAGAAACCAACGGCTGTTGTAAACAAACCAGCGCCTTCTACAACGACACAACCTAAAAAGCCAACAACGACTGTCACTAAACCTACAGCTCCTAAAGCTACTCCTATCCAACCTGCTAAGCCAGTGGACCGAGTTGCTCAAGTATGGCAAAAGAATAACGAACTGGTAAAAGAGAATTACGACACTCCTCACTGGTCAACTAAGGAAGCAACAGTCTTCATCAATGCTAAGAATCCTGAAATCGTGAATGCCTACAAACAAGCTATCACTTCTTGGAATAACACTGGTGCCTTTAATTTCTTACTCACTAACGATAAACAAAAAGCTAACATCATTGCTGATGAACGTTATGAAGGTAATGTAGCAGCTCCTCTTGGGGTTACCTACTCTACTTACTACCTCCCAACTAAGCAATATAGTAATGCTACTGTTTACTTGAATAGCTTCCATGTTCAAAACAATTATTATCAAAAGAATGGTGGAAAACTCCTTAACACTGCGCAACACGAATTAGGACACTCAATTGGACTTGAGCACAACAGTGCTGTTGCCTCTGTAATGGAACCTAAAGGTGGTAAGACAAGTATCCAACCAGTTGATATTAACAATGTTAAGAAACTCTATAGCAAGATTTAAGTTCTTACACCATCACTACAATTTATAAGCAGACCTATCAGGTTCTGCTTTTTTGATACAAGTGAGATGACCATTCAAGACCAGAAAATGACTGTTCATGATTTTTTCTTACATATTTTAAAAATATGTAAAGTTTTCTCCGTTTTTTTTGGTACAATAGATAATGTAAAGAGAGACCGGATGAGTTAGAAAACTCAACTTTGTTAGTTTTTGCTCATTATTCTCATAAACAGAATAAAAATAGTCTAGGAACCCTTCTTAACATTTATACCTATCTTCCCCAAACACTTTTCCCCCATTCCTAGATTTCCAGATCTCTCCTAATAAAGAACGTCTAGCAACAGCAGCTAGGCGTTTTTTATTGTATCTAAAGCACATAGGCATTGGTATTAGCTTACTAGATTAGTAATCGTTCAAAATAATTCTCACAAAATTACCATTCAAGACCAGAAAATGACTGTTCATGATTTTTTCTTACATATTTTGAAAATATGTAAGTTTTCTCTGATTTTTTTTGGTACAATAGATAATGTAAAGAGAGACCTAATGAGTTATAGATAAGTATTTTATCATTTAAAACTTATTGTTCTCATAAACATTTTCTAAATAGTCTAGGAACCCTTCTTAACATTTATACCTATCTTCCCCAAACACTTTTCCCCATTCCTAGATTATCAGATCTCTCACAAGAAAATCGTCTAGCTCACCCGGCTAGGCCTTTTTTCTTTTTCTATACTTTTGCTATAATAGAGCCATACCGTTTGAAAGGAACTCATAAAATGACTATAGATCAGCAACTTCTTTGCTACAAACGTTTACCAAACTGGACAGCTACAACACTTCCGGAAATGGTGACGCAAAAACACAATACTAAGGTGGGAACTTGGGCTAAATTGACCATTCTATCGGGATCTCTTCACTTCTACGAATTAGACGAAGAGGGAGAGGTTACTGCAGAGCACCTCTTTACCTCCGAGACAGAGATTCCTTTTGTTGAACCACAAGCTTGGCATCGCATCGCAGCCGCTTCAGATGATTTGGAATGCTATCTTTCTTTTTACTGTAAACCTGAAGACTACATGGCTAAAAAGTATGATACTAAAGCCCATTCCGAGGTTCTTGAAGCAGTCCAATCTGGCCATATCAAACCTGGTCGTACCCTTGACCTAGGCTGTGGTCACGGTCGTAACGCTCTTTATTTGGCATCTCTTGGGCATGATGTTACAGCCGTTGATGTTAATAACGAAGCTACACAACGCATCCAAATGATTGCAGATGAGGAAAATTACAATGTTAGAGCTGGCTACTACGATATCAATGCTGCTGCTCTCCCTGAGTCTGAGACCTTTGACTTCATCCTATCAACAGTAGTCTTTATGTTCCTTGATCCGGATCAAATTCCGGCTATTATCAAGAATATGCAAGAGCGTACTGTCGTCGGTGGTTACAATCTGATTGTTTGTGCCATGGATACCGAGGAACACCCTTGTACCATGCCTTTCCCATTTACGTTTGAAGAGGGTGAGTTGAAAAATTATTATAGTGACTGGGAGTTAGTCAAGTATAATGAAAATCTTGGTCACCTTCACCGTTTGGATGAATATGGCAATCCCATCGCCCTTCAATTTGCAACCATGTTAGCTAAGAAGGTTAAATAAGAGCGAATAACTGTAGACGAGCTGAGCACAGCTTGACTTGTCTTCAAAGTAAAAACTAGGAACCCAGTCGGATTCCTAGTTTTTTAATTGTTTACAATGTCTGCATATCCTGATTTAAGATCTGCATTTTCTGTTTCTTTGACATAATAGACACCACCATTGGTAGTTGGTGAATAAAGCACAAAGGGAGTTCCATCTTTTTTGATGGTAAAGAAATAACGGTGAACAGATACATTTTCCCATCTCTCGTAAACCGAAACAATGGTATACTCAGAACTGCTATTACCATTTGCAGCATATGTAGCATCCACAGTCTGGTTATGGTCCGACATCCAACGGATAGGTAAAGAAGAAGCCTCATTGGTAATTTCTTTGTATCCAGGCTGATTCATCTGATTGCCCCAAGAAACCATCAAACTAGCAAGTCGACTAGCTTTGTCATTGGTCCAACGTGGATTTTCAGTATAGGCTTCCTTAGCATGGTTAGCATCAGGTGTGTCAATACTTGCACTGCTAGATTCACTTGTCTTCGTATTTTCGGCCGATGAAGTACTTGATGTGGCACTAGCCTTCTCTGTCGATGAGAATATCGAGCTAGCCACTGTGGCAGATAACTTGGTCTGTTTGACGTTCTTCATTGAACTAGAGACTAGAGTCAAGCCAATGCCAACTACGATTGCTACTAGAGCCCCCAGAAGAATATAGATATAATTATAATTTTTCGAGATTCCAATAAGGCCAGACTGATAAGCTAATTGTAGTTCATCTGGTTTCGGTTTCCGCCCTTGAACTTGCTCAAAACGACTTATCCATTCTGCTTCTGACAGCTTTCGCATAATTTTCCTCTTCTCTTTATCAATTATCTTCCATCCTATCATAGAACAGTGATGATGACAATAGTAGAGAGAACTTGAGGTCTACCTTCAACCAATTACCCTTTATTTTCAAAATAACGACGAACAATCGGCGCCACTTCTTCACCATAAAGTTTAATAGCCTTTAGAACATCTTCATGTGGCATAGAACCAATCGGGAGATGAAGCATGAAGCGATCTAGCTGTAAATCCTCAATAAGACGAATGATTTTTTGAGCAACGTGAGCAGGGTCCCCAACGAACATGGCTCCGTTTGGTCCAACACTAGCATAGTACTGCTCTTTAGTCATTTCAGACCAGTGTGGGCGATCCTTAGCAATGTTATCCACTGTTTGTTTTGTTGGATAAAAATAATTCTCTATCGCTTGGAAATTATTCTCTTCAATCCACCCCCAAGAATGGGTCGCCACCTTAAGTTGTTCATCCGAATAACCATTTCGAGCACCGATTTCCTTATAAACCTCAACTAATTTTGCAAAGGCCTTCGGATTTCCTCCAATTGTAGCATAGGCAATTGGCAGACCTTTTTCCGCAATTTGAATGGTTGACTCAATGTGACCACCTGTCGCTACCCATATTGGAAAATCATCTTGGACTGCTCGCGGATACACAGGGCGATTGTCAACAGATTGAGTATGCTTACCTTGCCAAGTTAAATTCGTTTGCTTTCTCACTTCCAGAAGCATGTCTAGTTTTTCATTGAAAAGTTCATCATAGTCTGAAAGATCATAGCCAAAAAGTGGGAAACTCTCAACAAAGGAGCCTCTACCCGCCATGATTTCTGCACGGCCACTTGACAGAGCATCAATGGTTGCATACTGCTGATAGACACGAACCGGGTCAATAGATGACAAAATGGTCACTGCACTAGATAAACGAATCTTCTTGGTATTCACAGCACCTGCTGCAAGAACAATTTCCGGTGCCGACACTGCAAAATCTTCACGGTGATGCTCTCCAATCGCATAAATATCTAGTCCAACCTGATCCGCCAATTCAATCTCTTCAACGAGTTCTCGAATACGTTGGTCATGAGAGATAGCTTTTCCAGTTGATTCTAGGAGGGTTGTTTCTCCAAAAGTTGAAATGCCAAGTTCAATCGTCATAAATCTTTCCTCCAGTAATTCTTTTATTTGTTATGAGAACAACATTATCACTAATTAGTGATACATACAAATAAAAAAGCCTAAGACTCTATTTTCCAAGAAAGGCTAATAGGGTTAGGCAGAAAAGGAGAACTAAAGCACCCATGACCACTAGGAGACTAAGCTTATAGCCTAGGGGATTTCTAGGATTTAAACCGGTTCCAAGACCACTCCTACGAAGGACAAATAAGGGTTCTGAGGGAGATTGATTAAGGGTGTAATGCAAGAGATACCTTAAGCAAAATAGAAAGTAGAGACTCATCCCTGGAAAAATGGCAAGGGGAAGAATCATTCCCTGTGACCACCAAATCATGATTGTAAGAATGATTTGTATCAATAAGAGAGCCCAAAACAAGTAATAAATGTAGGATTGCTTTTTCATTAATATGTACCTCTCAATCTAAGATAAGTATACTCCTCCTAGCTTCCCTTATCAAGCCCATAACTCGCCTGACACCTTATTTTCTGCTACAATAGATAGGAAAGACTCAAAAAAGGAAACTGTACACATGAAATTAATTTCTTGGAATATTGATTCCCTAAATGCCGCCCTTACTAGTGATTCTGCACGTGCTCAATTATCACGCGCTGTTATCGACACCTTGGTCGCTGAAAATGCAGACATCATTGCTATTCAAGAGACAAAACTGTCTGCCAAAGGTCCGACTAAAAAGCATTTGCAAATCTTGGAAGACTACTTCCCTGACTATGACAATACTTGGCGTTCATCTGTCGAACCTGCCCGTAAAGGTTATGCTGGAACCATGTTCTTGTATAAAAAAGAATTGAATCCAGTCATTACTTATCCTGAAATCGGAGCACCGTCAACCATGGACTGTGAAGGACGCATCATCACTCTTGAATTTGACAATTTCTTTGTGACACAGGTCTACACACCAAATGCTGGTGATGGCCTCAAACGTCTGCTTGAACGTCAAATCTGGGACGAAAAATATGCGGATTACCTAGCTGAATTGGACGCTCAGAAACCAGTTCTTGCGACTGGTGACTACAATGTTGCCCACAAGGAAATCGACTTGGCTAATCCTTCAAGTAATCGTCGTTCACCAGGATTTACAGATGAAGAACGTGCTGGTTTCACTAACCTCCTTGCAAAAGGTTTCACCGATACCTACCGTCACCTCAATGGCGACGTTACAGGAGCCTACACATGGTGGGCCCAACGTAGTAAAACATCTAAAATCAACAATACAGGCTGGAGAATCGACTACTGGTTGACTTCAAATCGTATTGCCGATAAGGTCACAAAAATCAGACATGATTGACTCTGGTGATCGCCAAGACCACACACCTATTGTCTTAGAGATTGACTTATAAAAATAACTCTAGACCTAAATCACAAAAAAAGAGTAGAACTGCTACTCTTTTACTATGCCCAATTAAGGAGAAATTATGAAAACCAAACTTAATACCACTCAAAAAGCTCGTTCTGTCAGCTATTATGATGGCTCTTTACATCGCTATCCTCTTTGTGTCTCAAGCCATTTCCTTTGGTGCGGTTCAGATGCGTCTGGCCACCGCTTTATATGGATTAACCTACATCTTCCCATTTCTAGTATTTCCAATTAGTCTGGCTAATGCCATCGCAAACTCTTTTGGAGGTTTGGGATTGATTGATGTTGTCGGTGGATTCTGTGCCAGCTTTCTGGCAACTGGTAGCATCTACCTCATCCGCAAAGCCAAGTTGTCAAGCTGGTTTATCGTACTCCCAATCCTACTCGTTCCATCCTTAGTGGTACCTATCTGGCTTAGCGCCTTACTTAAACTTTCTTATCTTGCTCTCGTTTTCAATTTGCTATTAGGACAATTAGTACCTTCAATCTTGGGAGCCGTCCTTGTAAGAGAGTTGTCCAAACGTGGATACAAAGACTGACAAAAACAAAAATATCTCTGCAATGTGCAGAGATATTTTTTTAGTAATGATATGCTTTCTTGTAAGCTTCTTTTGGTGTCAATTTGTCACCAGAGATAAGCAAACGGTAGTCAACATTAGTAGGATCTTTTTGATACTCATCAACCCAATCTTGATTCATTTCGAGGTAAAGATTATAGGTTCCCAACTCAGTCGAAACAGTACCTACCTTGTAAAAATCTTTATAACGCTTTTGGTTATCCGTTTTTTTCAATTTTTCATATCGATAGTAGGTCCTGGCAAAGTCAGTGAACTGGTATTCTTTCTTATCTTTTCCAGAGCCAGTTGTGACTTCAATGGTGCCCTTGTTATTTGTTAAATGCAAATCATAATCATAATCATTGTGGCTATTCACTTGGAAAACACCTGAAGTAATGTCACTATCATCAGAGAATGTCTGAATGTCAGCGAACTTAGCAGCCTGCCAAGAAGTAGGGACTCCTTCATATTCACCATCACTCTGTAGACCTAGAAGTGACCAATAATGACCGAGATAGAAGGTATTAGACTTCTCACGATCTGTCACCAGTTCACCTACCATCTTAAGGTTTTCAGCACCCAGACGGTATGGGTTAGAAAGGTAACCAAAGACTGGGAAGAAATAAATGATGACTGTAAAGGTCAAGAGGGTCTTCATATTAATCTTATTGATAGCCCAGAAGAAATAAGCAGCTGAGAACAAGAGAGCGTAAGCAGCACCGTAGCTGAACTTATGCGCATGGGCAATCAAAAGTAAAATGAAGAAAATAGGTTGAATAGGACGGACCTTATGATAGATGATAGAGAAAACGTCCTCCTTGTCTTCCTCAGATTTGAAAATCAAGGACAAGACAATGGTCAAGAGTACAAAGAAGGCACCAAAGCCGAAGCCAACATCATTTGGACGGAAGAAATAAGCCAAGATGGACATATCCATCACCAAAAGCCAGACAGATGCAAATTTGATCATGTTGTTACCAAATTTTGCAGCCGTTTGACTAGGTGCCTTTAAAGGTACCTCGAAGGCCTGTGCAAGCGCTCTTTCTTTGGCTTGGCGTTCGGCCTCTATTGCCGCTTTCATTTCCTTAGTACGGCGTTCCTTTTGGAACAAATGGGCAACCTTGGTCGGTTCATCTTCCCTTGACTTGGTAATACTCAAAAAGAGTAAATATTGCATGGCAAAGATAAGAGCTGTGTTCCCACCGTATTCTAGGAAGGAACCATTCCAAATACTAGAAACAACTGCAAAAACGATATAACCTCCAATTGAGATTAAAACCGTCAAGAGCAAATGAATCCAACGATAGCGGTAAGTGTATTTATCAGTTGTATCTCGCCTCAAAAACGTGTCACGTGGGTAAAGATACCAGATAACGAAGATAAGTTCAATGGCTTGAACTGCTGTTAAAAAACCAACGTAGTTGAAGCCAAAAACGGCTGCTACCACATTGATGAGATAGGAAATAATGGCCAAAACTCGCAGACTGGTGCGCTTAGACAAGAGTCCAATACTCATCAGGGTGATAGTTGAGAAGGCAGAAAAACCAGCGCCCATCTTATTATCAAAGATAAACACATTGACAAAGGCAAAAATCAAGATTCCTAAAAGAGTTAAGACTTGTTTTTGCATTTCTTTTTTCTTTTCTTTCATATTTTCCCTCCTTATGGAAATGATAACGTTTCCGTACTCCTATTTTAACACAATTGTACTATTTTTGTCAGATTTAAAAAGGCATTCGGATAAGCGAAGGCCTTTTTCATTTGTTATCTATTGCTTCAATCTTGAGGAACACAAAATCCCCATCAAAGCGTTGAATGTACTTTTGAAAACCTAATAAACTAAAGGTTTCAATCTCATAACGGACCTGATCAACACCATCACTAGTGCTTTCTTCAAGCAATTTTAGTTTTGGAATATCGGATTCCAAGACATCACGGTAAAGTCCTTTATACTCAAAGGTAATTCGAGCCCACTCGTTACCAGAAAGCATTGAGAAAGCCTGATAACGCACCTGCTCATCTGTAATAAGACGGTCTTTTTGTTCTGGACTGAGCGTGAAAGCCAAATCATTTTCAGATTTGTGAATGGTTTGGAAACGATCCACACGGAAATAACGGATTTCAGAGAACTGATAATCACAAGTAAAGTTATCATCCAGCTTGTAAGAAATACAATAGAAATAGTGGTTGTCAAAAATGACTGAAATTGGAAAGACCTTATATTCCTCCACTTTTTCTCCTGGCTTACGGTAACTAAATGACAATGGACGTTGGTCCACAATGGCATCGAAAATGGCTGAAATAGCTGGTAAGAGTGACTTATCTTGTTCCTGATAAATCTTAAGTTCTTGATAACTATCCAGTTCTAGCTCAGTCAATCGCTTGATACGTCTGCGCTCCTTGTCGTCTACAGCCCTCTCAACAAAGATGTTGATTATCTCTGCTACTTCATCCTTTCGAAGAGCTCGACTCTCTAAAAGAATCTTAGATAGGATAACTGCCTGATTGTATTTAAGGTTACCATAGCCTTGTTCATACTGGGCATGGTAGGAACCGTATTTTCTGGAATACTTAACCTTCATATTTGGCCGAAGTTCAGTCAAGTTCTCCTTTAGCTCACTCACATCCTCTTTAAGCGTACGCTCACTTATGCCAAAGCGAGCGAGGTAATCCGTTTGAAATGTCATTTCCCTTTTCCAATTCGGACATAAAGTACAAGAGACGTTTGGTTTTTGATGCTGTCATTATAAAATCCCCCTTTATAATCAAACCTCTTATTACTAAAAAATTGCTGTCTAGTTATTATTTACCATAGATAGTCATCACCAGTGGCCACGATCCACAGAATTATAGCTCAAATAATAGTCCTTTTTCTTTTCGTTATACTCAAAAGGAGAGTCTTAACAATTGTGCTTTCTCAATAGGACTATTCTGATCAGTGTAATCAAGATCAACTGACTTATGCATGATTCCTGATGAATGGACCTTTATACTTCTCCAGGCCCCTTTTGCCTGAGGATGTTCCCTCACTACCTCAGACAAGGATGTTATTGGTCCAAGATAAGCTTGGTCTTTGGTACGTAAGCTATTTATCTGCTCTTCAGTCCAATTACTGCTATAGTTATCAACTTCAGTGACGCCATCAAGTGGATAAGTCGCTGTTCCACCATCATAAACAAAGCGTCCCTTTTCGTCCTTCACAAAAGAGAGATCAATATACTCATTACCATCTCCACGGTCATATCTCACCTTGAGACCACTGGATTCCATCTCGACATAATTGCCCTTACCATGACTTTTAATAATCGAACGTAAGGTATCAACCTTGGGTTTCAGATTTTCAAAATCTTCTTCCGTCCAGTTATAAATCGCAGACTTATCTTCGTACTCTTTTGGATCATCACTATCGGGTTTCTCCTCATCAAGTTCTGACTGGGATACTTGTTGGATCAGCCTGTATTTTTTCATAGCACCTCGATAGACAGAACCACCTAAAGTTGCAAAGAAGGATAATCCAATTAGGGCAAGCACGATTGCGGTAAAGAGAAATCTACCTCGCTTCTGTCCCATTCTAAAGAGAATGATAGCAAGGACAAAACAAGCCACAGTTACAGCCAGATACAGAATTATCGGCTTATACCTCCAAGATAAGAAGACCGACATCCAGCTCACACTTAAAAGTATCAATGGCAAAACAAAGGTCAAAAAGAAATGTCGCTTTTCAGCTTTTTCCTCCTGAAAAGCAGAGTCAAACTCTGGCCCTTGATTACTAAAAGCCGACTCGAAAGCCTGATCACCATTCTTTCGATGATCATCACTTAAATAACGTTCACTTTCTTTATTAAACATCTACTCCTCTAAATATTCTATATAACAATTTCCCAGTTTTTTCTATTGTAACAAATGAAAGCGTCATTTTCTACAGATATACTTAAAAAGCAACCTATCTTAGGTTGCTTAAAGGTTTAACATTAGTCATTCTCGATTTTTTCAGCTTCTGTACTGAATTTTTGTGCGATGGCTTCAAGGGCCAATTCGTCTGTATCTGGAAGAGTGATGGCATCATCTGAAATCTCATCAATATTAGCATAGAATTCAATGTGATTTTTAAGATTTTGAAGCTGGATAGGTGCATCACCTCCGTATTCACCATCTAGGTTAATCATCATACGATCTTTCCCCTGAGGCTCAATATACAGCGAACTCGTTTTGATATAGGAAATTCTCTTGTCGTAGATGTGTTTACCACCTTGGAGAACCTGACGAATAAGGTCTACCAATTCAAAGAGGTTGGCTGTCTTAACCATGATTAGTGTAAATTTACCATCATCCAGTTTAGCATCTGGGGCAATCGTTTCAAAGCCACCAACTGAATTGGTCAAGGCAACGAAAATCATGGAAAGGCCACCTTCAAAGACACCCTCATCATGCGTAATGCGGACAGGAACCTTCTTAACTTGTGGCAGCAACTCCGCCCCCTTAACAAGGTAAGCCAAATAACCAAGCACTGTCTTTAAGCGGCTAGGCACACTATAAGTTAGTTCCGTAAAGGAACCCGCAGCTGCAATATTGATGAAGTATTTATCAGCATAGGCACGACCAATATCCATTTGAAGGGTTTGATTTTTAGCAATAACCTTGGCTGCTTCAACAGGATTTCCTCTTGGAATCTTTAAAGCGCGTGCAAAGTCATTTGTTGTCCCCGTTGGAATAACCGCCATTTGTGGGCGATTTTTGAGTGGGGCAATCCCAGAAACAACCTCATTGATTGTTCCATCGCCACCTGCAGCAATGACTAAGTCAAAGCCTGCTTTAGCCGCACGAGTGGCCTCATTTTTTGCTGAGTTCTCATCTGGTGTTGTTTGAAAGGCTGATGCTTCAAAGCCAGCGCCTTCCAGAATATCTAAGACCTCAGCAACATTTTTTTTCATAATTTCTTGTCCAGATGTTGGATTATAAATTAAGCGGGCACGTTTTTGTTTCATATTGAACTCCTATAAATCCAGCAACCAAGCCTCATCTTTTACGTCAATTCCTAGGCTTTGTGCTTTTTCCAACTTACTTCCGGCATCACTACCAGCAACTACTAAATCTGTTTTCTTAGAGACAGAACCTGTCACCTTAGCACCCAGAGCTTCTAGTTTTTCCTTTGCTTCACTACGTTTAAGATGCTCCAATTTTCCTGTCAAAACAACTGTCTTACCAGATAGGATGGCATCATCTGCTACCTTTTGCCCAAGATAGGCCAAATTAACCCCGTAGGTTTCCAGTTCTTTAAGAAGAACCTGAGCTTCTTCCTTGGCAAAATAGCGCTGGATGGACTTGGCAATAACCTCTCCTAAACCATCTACAGCAGCAATTGCCTCGACATCTGCACTTGCTAACTCTTGTATACTTCCAAATGCTTCTAGCAACTGCTTACTAACTTTGGCACCGACATGACGAATACCCAAACCATAGAGCAATTTCTCTGCAGAATTTTCTTTTGAGGCTTGAATGGCTGCATAAAGTTTTTCAGCAGACTTTTCCTTAAAACCTTCCAATTGGAGGAAATCTTGACTGTTCAAGCCATAAATATCAGCCACATCTTTAACCAACTCAGCTTTAAAGAGCTTTTCAACCACTGAAGGTCCCATACCTGCAATGTTCATGGCATCACGAGAGGCAAAATGGATGAGGCCTTCCTTAATCTGAGCAGGACAAGAAGGATTAATACAACGTAGGGCAACTTCATCTTCAAAATGTAAGAGGCCACTACCACAAGATGGACATTGCGTCGGTACTTCCATTGGTTCTTGCGTTGTACGCTTACTTTCCACTACACGAAGTACTGCAGGGATAATATCACCAGCTTTGTAAACAATAACGGTATCACCGATACGAATGTCTTTTTCAGCAATATAATCTACATTATGAAGGGTAGCACGACTAACCGTTGTCCCTGCTAATTGCACTGGAGTTAAATTAGCAGTCGGCGTTACTACACCCGTACGACCTACCTGCCAGTCCACTGAGAGAAGTTGTGCTTCCTTTTCCTCAGCAGGGAATTTATAAGCAATGGCCCAACGTGGTGCCTTAACTGTAAAACCTAGCTCTTCTTGCATAGCCAAACTATTGACTTTGATAACAACACCATCAATATCATAAGCCAAGTCATCGCGATCCTGTCCAACAGCTTGAATAAAGTCCCAAATCTCATCCATCGATGATGTGACAATACGTCGTGGATTAACAGAGAAACCTAGTTCTGCCACTTCATTCAAGACATCATTTTGTGTGAGACGCTCCGTTGGACTCGCTTCCTGATAAAGGAAAGTTGCTAAACGACGCTCTGCAACCACTTTAGTATCCAACTGACGAAGGGTTCCGGCTGCTGCATTTCGTGGATTGGCAAATTCGGCTTCACCATTCTCCTGACGCTGGATGTTGATGCGTTCAAACTCAGCCCGTGGCAGGTAACACTCCCCACGAACGGTAATATTAAGCGGTTGGTCCAACTTGAGAGGAATGTCAGAGATACGCTTGACATTTTCAGTGATATTTTCACCGACAGAACCATCACCACGTGTCGCACCTACCTGGAGAACACCATCCACATAGGTTAGCGAGATAGAGAGACCATCAATTTTGAGTTCAGCCATATAATCAGCATTAGGAAACTCAGCCTTCACTCTCTGATCAAAGGCATCAAGCTCTTCTCGTGAAAAGGCATCCTGCAAACTATAAAGCGGATACTCATGCTGATATTTTTCAAAACCATCAAGAACCACCCCTCCTACACGATGGGTTGGACTATCTGCTTGAACAAGTTCAGGGTGCTCAGCCTCCAAAGCTAAAAGCTCACGATAGAGCTTATCGTAGTCTGCATCTGACACCGATGGATTATCTTCCGTATAATACTCTTTTGCATACTGGTTAAGTTTAGCAACCAGCTCTTTCATTCGTTTTTCCATAGGAACATTTTAACATAAAAGCAGAAAAAAACGCCTTTACAGACGTTAATTTAGGAAACAAAATCAATGACTTTGGCCAATTTCTTAATAAGAATTGCACCAACCAAAAGTGAAGCCAATTCTCCCATAGCAACCGTGAACCAAGTTGCCCAAAATGGTGCTTGAGTAACTAGTGTCAACTCAGCCGCAATCGTTACCATGAAGAATGAGAAGTAAAAGGCAAAGAAAACATGAGCCTTGTCAAAAAGGCCACCCAAAATGTCTTGGTTTTTAAAACGGTCAAAGAAATAAACACCTGAACCGACAAAGACCAATGTTGATAGGCTTCCAACAACCACATCAATCATGTTAAAGCTAAAGAAATTAGCAATCACACAGCCCAAAGTAACAGCAATAATATACTTACGGTTATAAAACCCTAAAGATTGAACATTTCTGCAATACGGAACTGGTAGGGACCGTAGGAAATTAAGTTAAAAGGTGGCACAACAGTCAAGACCACATAAAGGGCCGCCACAATAGCAATATGTGTTAAATCACGAACAGTTTGTTTTTTCATTTTTCCTCCTTAATCAATGTTTTTTATTAGCTACGAAAAATCAATAATCCCGTCAAAAGAGCCTGGATCTCACCAAGCTCTTTTTATCATCTAGGAATCATCCTCATGTTTTTTGTGTTTTTTGCTGTCACTACTATCTCCAGAAAAACTCTGAATAATAGTAATCACATCTCCTCTTCTACTTTTTAGTTCACCTTGTCTAAGCTCTTGATAGGTCGCATTAAAGACGGCACCCAAAATCAAAATCCTGGCCAAAAAGATGAACCAAAGCATGAAGACGAAAATCATAATGGATCCAAATAACTTGATGTCAACCAATCGACTCAAGGTACGAATCACATAGGTTCCAAACAAGTTACTTAAATAGCCAATCACTAAAGTCGTAAAGATAGTCCCTGGCATAACATAGCGTATTTTTCGAATCTTCACATTCGGAAGCACGAAATAAAGCACCATCATTCCCAGGAAGACAACTGCAATACTCAGAGGTTGAATACTATTTAGAATAAGCTGGGTCATCTTGGAACCAATAGGGTAGGTCTGATTGATAACTCGAAGGACCGACTGAATAATCGTGGACAGCATTAGTGCAAAGGTGAGCAGGAATAAGATTACCAGACTCATGAAACCACCGATAATGTGACTAATAAAGACATCACGGTGTTCTGAAGCACCATATACCTTGTTAATCGCCTTTGAAGTGAAGACAAGGACTTAATCATAGTCCAGAATCCCGTCAAAGAGGCAACTCCTAGCAACTGTCCAGAAGGTGTCGAGAAGATATCCTGAACAACGTTGGCTGCAGGTGCATAAAACTGCTTAGGAAGGTGCTCATTCATAAACTTCAAGAGATCTGTCGTATCAATATTCAAATAGGGAAAGACATTGGCCGCAATGACAATGAGCGGAAAAATCGTCAAAATGAGATAGTAAGCCACTGCGATAGTTGAAATGTCTATCTCTGCACTACGATAATGCCTAAGATAAACCTGCAAAGGGCGCCACTGGAGTTTATCCAGGAGACGGGCCATTAAGCCTTGTCGTTTCATATTAGTAAGTTCTTTCTTCGCCTTGAGAAGTCAAAATTACTGGACCATCCTTAGTAATAACAAATTGGTGTTCATATTGACAAGAAAGTCCACCGTCAAGAGTTTTGTGAGCCCAGCCAGTTTCAAGGTCCGTATCGATTTCCCAAGTACCAGTGTTAATCATTGGCTCGATAGTCAAAACCATTCCTTCTTTGAGACGGAGACCTCGTCCAGCCACCCCATAGTTTGGCACCATTGGTTCTTCGTGCATTGTTGGCCCAACTCCGTGTCCAACCAAATCACGAACAACACCGTAACCACGACTTTCAGCGTATTCTTGGATAGCTGCCCCGATATCACCGATACGGTTACCGACTACCGCTTGTTCAATACCAAGGTACATAGCCTCACGTGTTACTTCCATAAGTTTTTTAACTTCGTCAGATGGCGTTCCAATCGCATAAGCCCAACATGAGTCAGCTAAACCGCCAGAATATGATTCCGTGTATTTTTTAACCTGAGCAACATTGTCAAAGTCCAATTTTGATACATCAAGGACTGACTTATCGATAGGTTCTGACAAGACCATATCAACTTTCAAAAGGTCACCATCTTTCAAAATATAGTGACGTGGAAAGGCATGTGCCACTTCGTCATTAAGGCCACAGCATGTCGCATAAGGGTAATCCATAATGCTTCCCTCAACACCAATCTGAAGGGGAAGAACATTTTCTTCTTTACAACGACGACGCACATACTCTTCTACTTCCCACATGTCTACTCCTGGTTTCAAGAGGTCACGTAGACCAATGTGAATGCTAGCAAGAAAATCCCCTGCCCTATCCATTGCTTCAATTTCACGTGCTGATTTTAATGTAATCATTGTTTTCTCCGTTTTCTTTATATCTTTATTTTTTATTCGTTACTAAGTTTTCTTAACCACAACGACTGATTTGCAGACGGTATGATTCCCGTGAGTAACCATAAGGTCCAGATGAGCTCTACGTCTGGTCTCAGCGATAATACTTGGTGTAATCGTCACCTTGTCATCGATCTGAGCTGCCTGAAGAAAGTAAAACATCATCTCTTCAATCACAAGACCATTTTGCTCCTGCTTTTCCATGATACGATAGACAACCTCTTTAACCATCTCTGCAAGGACACCCTGAGTGAGGTTTCCAGAATTGTCAATCATAGTGGGCTCTACCTCAAAGCTGAAAGCATGCTTGTCCTGGTTTAGGTTAGCTATCATTTGATCGCTAAAGGTATGCAAGTTACCACGATTATTGTCCTGAAGTTCTTCCAAAACCTGACGACGGGTAATAACACCTAGATAGTGTTTTTCTTCATCCACAACAGGAATGATATCAAAGTCTTCAAAAATCATCTTTTGGGCAACAGTTGCCAAACTAGTCTCAAGTCGTGTCACCGTCGGCTTTGTCATGATTGCCTTAAGCATGGTCGTCGGTTGCTGATTAGACACATCCCGCATGGTCACAATCCCAATCACCTTTTCAGACTCAGATAAAATTGGAAAACGTACCAAATTGGTCCGTTTAACCAAATTCTGAAAATCCCTGACCGTCATTTCTGGAGTCATGTAGTTGTAGTCTTCTCGTCTGGTATAGACTTGAGCTACAGTCTTGATGTCTGTTTTGATGCGGACATTCGAAAGTGCCTGGTTAATCATGGTTGCCACGGTAAAGGTATCGTAAGTTGTTACCATAACTGGAAATTGCTTCAAACGAGAAAGCTCTTTTACCCTATCGGAAACCTGAAAGCCCCCCGTCACTAGAATAGCATTATTGTGTTCTAGGGCAAGCAATTGAATATCCTCACGGTCCCCAACAATAAGAAGGTCTCCCTTGGTTAAATAACGGGTGATATTCTCAATAGTCATGGCTCCAATATAGAACTTACTGAAGACACGTTCCAGACCTTCATGACCAGAGATAACCTCAGACTCTGTAATCTCTGCAATCTCCGCAAAGGTCAGCCTGTCAAGGCGAACTTGGACTTTCTTTTCAATTCGAACCGTCCCACTCCGAGGACGAGTCTCAACCAGCCCTCGATTTCAGCTTCTTTAATGGCTCGATAGGCAGTTCCATCAGAAACCTGTAAGTGATTCGAAATACTACGCACACTAACACGCTTACCGATTGGCAAGGCCTCAAGATAATCTAGAATTTCTTGATGTTTACTCACAGTTCTCCTCCTTCTCAAAGCGGAGATAATCACGCATGGTACGAGTGTATCGGTCTGCTCCCTTAAAGCGGGACACAAGCTTAAAGCCAGATTTTTCCGCTACACGAATCGATGCCTTATTTTCCAAATGGGCAATAAGAATAATACGGTCCATTCCCATAGCTGTCAAAGCCAAATCTGACAGACAGGTAACCGCCTCAGTCATTAGACCTCTCCCCCAGTATGAGGCATTCAAAAAATAGCCAAGCTCTGCAGTCCGTTTCTGGACATCAATCTTTTCAAAACGAACAACGCCAATCATCTTATCTAACTCTTTATCTACAATGGCCCATACACCTAGAGGTTCCTTCATGAAATAATGAACCAAAAGGCAATCCGTTTCATGCTGTGTTTGAGTGGCAGGAAAGAAAAATTGTAGATTCTGAGGATTTGATACAATTTCATGTAAATCAAAACGATCCAAAAAGATGAGTGGTCTAAAAGAAAGGCGCTCCGACTCAAAAAAGGCAAAAGCACCCAGACTAGTCCAAATATCCATGATAGTATTATAACACAGTTTTAAAAATGGAAAAAGGCTCAACCACTAGGGGTTGAACCTTAGACTTAATCTTCAATCAAACGAATATCTGCACCAAGGTCAGAAAGTTTCTCAATGATATTTGAATACCCGCGAAGGATAAACTCAATATTGGTAATTTCAGTTTGACCTTCTGCCATAAGACCCGCTGTAACAAGTGCCGCACCCGCACGCAAATCACTAGCTTTTACTGGTGCACCTGAAAGTTGCGTTGGACCATTGTAAACAATTTGTCCACCGAGTACTTGAATATCAGCACCCATACGAGCCAATTCAGGAACGTGATTCACACGTTTTTCATAAATTGTATCTATGATTTTTCCGCGACCACTTGCTTTCAATAACAATGGTGTCATAGGTTGTTGTAAATCTGTTGCAAAACCTGGATAAGGCGACGTCTTAATGTCAACAGGTTTTAGATCACCTTGCTCTTCCACAAAGATGGCATCTTCTTCAACGGTCATACGAACACCCATTGCTTCAAGTTTAGCAATAAAACTTTCAAGGTGTTCATAAAGAACATTTTTAACCTTAATTCCCTTACCGATAGCCGCAGCCATAGCAATGTAAGAACCCGCTTCAATACGGTCTGGAATGACCTGGTGACGAGTGCCATGTAAGCTTTCTACACCGTCAATCGTGATGACTTCTGTACCAGCGCCACGTACACGCGCTCCCATATTGTTAAGAAGAGTTGCTACATCAATAATCTCAGGTTCACGCGCCGCATTTTCAATAACCGTACGACCGTCAGCCTTAGCCGCTGCCAACATGGTATTGATAGTCGCTCCAACACTGACCGTATCCATGTAGATATGAGCACCCTTAATGCGTTGACCAGCATCAGTCGCAATACGCATAGACTCTGCTTCATAGGAAATGCTTGCACCCATCGCTTCAAACGCCTTAAGGTGAAGGTCAATAGGACGTGGTCCCAAATCACAGCCACCAGGCAAACCTACTGTTGCTTGACCGTAACGTCCAAGCAAGCTACCGTAGAAATAGTAAGAAGCACGAAGGCTGTTAATCTTACCAAATGGCATTGGCATATCCTTAACGCCTCGTGGATCAATTTCAAGTGTTTCGCCATCACGCTTAACAGAACCACCCATTACTTCTATAATTTCAATGAGGTTATCGACGTCGCTGATTGCTGGCACCCCATCAAGAGTAACCACTCCATCAGATAAAATGATGGCTGGAATCAAAGCAACAACTGAATTTAGCCCCTGATACTGTAACTTCTCCCTGAAGTTTCTTACCACCATTGATGATAATTTTACGCATACTGTTCAATCTTTCTTATACTGGAATATTAGCCTTTACATTCTACCATAGATTGAGGTGCATGACAAATTAAGAACGCTAACAATTATCGGACAGTTTCACTTGACCACTTAAACCACCCTTTAAAACGGATAGCACCGTTCTGGTCTGTTCGTAAAACCTTAATGTGACGTTCCTTAAAACGCTTCAAAGTTTCATCATTTGGATGTTTATAGCGATTATTCTCACCAGCTGAAACAAGGGCAAGGGAGGGCTGCAACTGGTCCAAAAACGCTTCAGACGATGACCCTTTTGAACCGTGGTGTCCAGCTTTGAGGATGCCTGCTTTTAAATTGGGATAACTGGCCATCAGTTCCTCCTCTCCTTCCTTTTCCAGATCACCCGTAAACAGAAAACTGCTTCCTAATAATTTTCCATAGAGCACTATCGAATCATTATTACCACCATCACCAACTTTATTTGGATAAAGAACCTGTAGCTTGCTTCCCATCATGGGTAAGTTGTCTCCAGCCTTTAGAGTACGAACTGGGCGTTTAAAGTCCTAAGTCGTTTCACAAAACTAGGCTTAGTCAAAGCTCCTTGACTGACACAGATTTCCTTAATCTTAAACCGCTTGGCTACTTCTTCCAAATCACCAATATGGTCTGTATCCGTATGAGTCAGGACCAGATGGTCAATTTGAGACACTCCCCTAGCCTGTAGGTAGGGAATCAAGGTTTTCTCCGCATTGCTCGTCTGACTAGCCTCTTGCCATTTTTCCTTTGAGCCGAAAGTCACCCTGCCACCCACATCAATTAGAATGGTATCGCCTTTCATACTCCTCAGAAAAATACTATCTCCCTGACCAACGTCAACCATAGTCACCTCATTGGTTAAAGGATGTTTGACCCAGACCATCAAAAGAGCAAAAATCATCAAAAGGCAAATCCTAAACTGGGGCTTTTTCCAAAAATCAAAGAGCATAACCAATACAGCTATCATCAAGCCAAACTGTAACAAACTAGGTTTCCCTAAAATTAAAGGCTGGCCTATCCAGGATTGCATCCAAGTCAAAAAGGTCTCCATCCATTCAAAAAGTGGGTTGATTTGAGAAAAGATTATCAGCCCTGAAAGAGCAAAGAAGACCGTCAAGACAGGCAAGAGAAAGCTATCAAATACTATCGAAAACATCGCCGTCAGAATTAAACTCACCGGTTGAAAGGTCCCATAATAGAAAGTTAGAAAAGGCAAAATCCCAAGACTCAATACCAAGCTCGTACAGATTAACTTTTTAAGAGATGGCATCTCCTCAAAATCAAACAAACACAACAAGAAGGCATAGGAACAACTTAAACACCTCCCACTGTTAAAAGAAAATGAGGTAAAAAGAGAAACAATAGAAGTAAGGTTATTCCCATATTGTCCAGTTTTTTAATACCAAACTCCGCCAACAAACTTTGAATCAGGGAACGTAGAACTGAAGCCGTCCAACCTGTCATTAAGCCATAGCATAAGGAAAAAGGCAGCAAGATAATAAATAGATAATCTTTAGGAAGGCCCAAGCGTAGGAGTCCGTAACGAAACCATCCCAGAAAAAAGCCCACTTGCATCCCCGAAAGTGCGAATAGATGAATAATCCCTAAACTTGTGTAAAGCTGACTCTGCTCATCGAACTCCTTATCCAAATACCCAAAAAGCAAACCTGTCATATAGTGTCTCATAGGATTAGGAAAATGCGTCTGGATATGAACCAAAGCCCTCATCCTCAATTGATGGAAAAAAGCTAGGGGAGATGTGTTTTTTTGAGACACCACATGATCCAAGCGCTCAATCTGAGCCATTCGATAAATACCTTGACTGGCTAGATAAGATTGATAATTAAACCCTTGAAAATTACGTTGACCAGTTACTGGGGATAACTTTATTTTCCCTTTTAATGCCAATGTTTGGCTAGTAGTCTTAAAAAAATGCTGCTCCTTCTCAGATTTGAGTCGGTAAAAGACCTGATAGGTTTGTCCCTTTGCCTTACCGATAGCGGATAATTGCTCACCATTAACCGATAGCGTATCAGCAACCAGAGTCACCTGATTGATTTCAGCAGGGGCTTGTTTATCTTGTATGCTAGCTCTATGATGCAAGAATAAAAAGTAGACCAAAAAGAAACTACCTACAAGTCCCACCAACTTTAGGGCTGTCTTATTCTTCCAATGATGCTTCAAAAAACAGACCATCAGAAAGACAAAAGTCCCAATAGCATAAACATTAGTGATAAAAATCGTAAAATAAAGGGCAGCTATTAAAAGAGACAAGGAAAAAAGACTGATTGGCGCTTTTTTAAGCCACATAGATGGACTCTCTGATTTTATCTAACGTTTTATCACCAATTCCTGAAACATTTTTCAGGTCATCTACGGACTGAAAGCCGCCATGACTTTCGCGATAGGCGATGATATCCTCTGCTCGCTTAGCTCCAATTCCAGAAATGGTTTGCAATTCCTCTGCAGTCGCTGTATTTAAGTTAATTTTCCCATCCTTAGCATTAGTTTGCCCTCCTTTGTCAGACACCTGACTAGTTCCTGATTGACCAAGGACAGAAAGGTTTTCATCCTTAGTTGCCACATAGATAACCTCTTCGTCTGACAAGCTTGCGGCTAAATTAACACTCTTAGCATCCGCATCCTCGGTCATTCCCCCAGCGGCTTTGATGGCGTCAGTCACTCTAGTGCCTGCTTTTAGCGTATAAACCCCTGGCTTGACTACGGCTCCTTTAACATCCACTGTTACTTTTGACTTATCCTTTTCACTTTCTTCAGTCTTTGACTGAGAAGACACTTCAGTAAGTGATTTTGACCCTTGTTTGGATGAGGAGGTTGACAATGTTGTCACATCTGTATAAGACGTCTCCGCCTCCATGCTGTTGCCGGCACCACAAGTCATCCATAAAAAGAAGCAAAAAATCACCATCAGTACAGCGATGACACTCACAAACAGACGATTATCTTTGACATAGGCTAGAATCTTTTCCTTCACGCTATTCTCCTTAATTGATATATTTTCTTTCTTATTCGTAAAAAATTTTAAAAATATATCAAAAAGTAAAAAACTCCATCAGATCTATGTCTGATAGAGTTTTTAGCTTATTTCTGAGTTTCTTTGGCACGGTGTTTTTCAGGATTCCAAACAAAGCTAGCTACATATGAGAAAGCCATGGTCAAAAGTACCGCAATGATAGCCACAATACCGAGAGGTACTCGGTAAATATAAGTCAAAGGATTGGGTTTCTTGCCTGTTTGATAGCTCAAAGCTTCCTCATCAAGGCGATCAAATTCAGACTGGATACGACGAGCAACCTCTTGGATATTTTCGTCATTCAAACGCTTCAAATCTGAAATATCAATAGGATTACCATAGTTCATATCCACACGTTCACCTGTCAAGAGCCCCTTGAGTTCACGAGGTCCTTGATAGACAACCGGCATAATCTTAACCTTAGCCATCTTAGCGATAACTGCAACCCCACCCTTAACATCAGATGAATGGCGGCTACCACTTGGGAACATAATCAAACTACGGTTACTCTTCTTAAGCATGTTAACAGGGTACTTGATAGCTTCTTGACCAGGATTTTCACGGTCAATTGGGAAGGCTCCGCACATACGGATCCACCAACCAAAGATACGACTCTTGAAGAGTTCTTTCTTAGCCATGAAAATAAACTGCTTAGGACGAGCTGAAAAAGCCATATAAACAGGGTCCCACCAAGTTCGGTGCGGAGCAACCAAGATATAGTTTTCGTCCTTGTTCAATAATTTATCGCGATTGTGGTAATGGGCATTCCCATTGATAATCCATAGAAGGAAGACAACAAGCCCACGTAAATAAGCGTAAAACACGTTTTTACCTCTTTTTCTACAAGTTTTTTACTATTATACCAAAAAAAGGAGCGCTTTTTTCATCGAATTTCTATGTAAACTATTGAAAATGGTGTGGCACTTTCTAATAGTTTGAGCTATAATGTAACTATGAAAAAAAGTATTGAGATTATAGGGAAAAATCGAAAGGCACTTAATCTTTGCCTTATTATTGCAAACTTGGCTGTTCTGGCTATCCTAGGCTTTGTCCTATTCCAGCACCAAAACTCTAAGGTTAATCGTATGGTTAAGACACCAAAAAACGAACAAGTGTCTAAGGGTTCAAGTAGCTCTTCAAAAGAAGCTAAAAAAGAAGCTAAAAAAGAGGATAAAACACAACTCAAAAAAGGAAGCAACCACAGCATTGAGGCGTCTGACTACGCCTATGATGTCACTGCCGTTAATAACACTATCCGAGGAAAATCAGATGATGTTAAGGGTAAGGTAGTCTTTTTAACCTTTGATGATGGGATTGATCCCACTTTGACACCACAAGTCATGGATATCCTGAAAGAGTATGGCGTTCACGCAACCTTCTTCCACATCGGCTATACCATCACCCCTGAAAATGGGGACATCCTCAAACGCCAAATTACTGAAGGTCATGCCATTGCCAACCACAGTCTTAGCCATAATTTCAATCTGCTTTATCCTGGGCGCGTTCCAAATCAAAGTCAAATTGTTTATGAGGTTAACCAAACCATGGCTAATTTCCAAGCTATCTTAGGCAAGGACTTCAAGACAAGAATTTCCGTTATCCTGGTGGTCATATGTCATGGCAAGGTCTAGAAAGTACTGACCATGCTCTCGCCAAGGAAGATATCGAGTGGATTGACTGGAACATGCTTTGCGGAGATGCAGAACCAGCCTCTGTTCGCCCAACGACATCTGAAACCATGATGGCCTACTTAGATGGTTCACAAAAATATTTCCCTGAAACTACTGTTAAAGTTGTACTAATGCACGATACAGCTGGTAAGGAGCTGACTGTTCAGACCCTTCCACAAATTATCGAATACTTCAAAAATCAAGGCTATACCTTTGGTATCCTAGAGTAATCACTCGCAACAGTTCCTTTGGGAGCTGTTTTTTGTTACAATAAAAGTTATGACAAATCCAATTTTAAAAGACGGAGAACGCATTGACCAACTCTTCTCCACAGATGTGAAAATCATTCAAAATAAGGAGGTCTTCAGCTACTCTATTGATAGCGTCCTCCTCTCTCGGTTTCCAAAAATTCCAAAGAAGGGATTAATCGTCGACCTCTGTTCGGGAAATGGTGCCGTTGGCCTCTTTGCCAGCACACGCACTGAGGCACCGATTACCTTGGTTGAGTTGCAAGAACGCCTGGCTGATATGGCCAAGCGTTCCGTAACTCTTAATCAACTAGAGAATCAAGTGACTGTTGTCAATGACGACCTAAAAAATTTGCTTGACCATGCCCCACGATCTCAGGTGGACCTTATCCTCTGTAACCCTCCCTACTTTAAGGCAACAGAAACGTCTAAGAAAAATCTGTCAGAGCACTACCTCTTGGCACGCCACGAAATTACGACCAATCTAGAGGAAATTTGTCAGGTCGCACGTCATGCCCTAAAATCCAATGGACGCATTGCCATGGTGCATCGCCCTGACCGCTTTTTGGATATCATTGACACCATGCGCCAGTACAATCTAGCACCTAAACGCATCCAGTTTATCTATCCCAAGATGGGACGTGAGGCTAACATGCTCCTGATTGAAGCCATTAAAGACGGCTCGACAGATGGCTTGAAAATCCTTCCACCTCTCTTTGTGCACAAGGAAAATGGTGACTATACCGACGAAATCTTTGAGATTTACTTTGGAAAAAAGGCTGAAGGTGAGTCCTAAACGATGACAGAAAAGGATAGCAAGGCCTACATGTATGTGGTTGAGTGTGCCGATGGTACCCTCTATACAGGCTACACCACAGACGTCGAACGCCGCCTCAAAACCCATAACTCAGGCAAAGGCGCCAAGTACACTAGGGCCCGCCTACCAGTTAAACTCCTCTACTCAGAAACCTTCGCCAGCAAGCCTGAAGCCATGAGCGCCGAAGCACTCTTTAAGAAAAAAAGCCGAGAGAAAAAACGGGCCTATATCAAAGAACACACGGGAAAATAACCGTGTGTTTTTTGACTTTACTTGAGACTACTTCTACTTTCTCATAATAACTATTTTACACTTATAATGTTTGCGCTTTCATAAAAAAACACTATAATGTAGATGGAAATAGAAATATAAATTGAAAATTTTATGTTTCTTAATGGCATGTTTTCACGATCCTTGAAAATACTTACTTATCTTCAATAAGCTAGAAAAGAGGAAATAATATGAAAAACAAGATTTCTCACAAATTTCTACTTTCCATAATCACCGTGTCCTCATTGGTATTACTTGGAGCATGTTCAACTTCTAGTCAGAAACAGACTAGCGAAACGAAACCAACAGTAGAAAGCAGTAAAGTTAGGAGCTCGTCTAGTAAGATTAAGTCATCGACGAAAGATAGTAGTAAAGCTTCAAGTTCAAGTAAACAAACGAAAGATTCTTCAAATAATGCATCTTCTAACTCAAACTCATTACAAAATAATAATGATGCCTCCTCCTCAGTTGCTTCGAACAACAGCCAGCCATCATCACCATCATCGTCACAATCTACAAGTAACTCACCATCTACTCAAGAACAACCTACCAAAGATAGTGCAACAACTACCCCAATCGATAGTGGTATCTCAATATCTGGTAGCTATCAAACAACTCAACAAACTCCGGTGAAAAATTCACCAAGTACAAATGCACCTGTTGAATTCTATCTTGATGCCGGTTCTAATGTTAACTATGATATGAAAGTTGTTCAAGATGGTCATGAATGGTTGTCTTACATTAGTACTAGTGGTATTAGACGCTATGTCCAAGCTGATAACAATTCAGTAACAACTCCAGTAGATAGTGGTACCTCAGTATCCGGTAGTTATCAAACTATACAACAAAACCCAGTGAGAAATTCACCTAGTGTAAATGCACCTATTGAATTCTACCTCGATCCTGGCTCTAACGTTAACTATGACATGAAAGTCACAGAAGATGGACACGAATGGTTGTCTTACATTAGTTCAAGTGGCATTAGAAGATATGTTCAGGTGAATTGATTTGATTTTTAAACGTTTAGCTTACTTTGTTATCATTTAGTTTTGTACCAATAATCTAAAAAATGAAGTCATTCTATTTTTGTACGCCAAGCAATCAACAAGTGAGATTTCCCGCTGTGATAAAAGTAGCTGAAACGTTGTAGTTTCAGCTACTCGGAATTTTTGAGACCTTAGGCTCAAAAATTAGTAATGAAACTTTGAAAAAGTTCGCTGACGTCCGCACTCACCTAAGGGAAGCCTCAAAAAATAGGCTTATGAAAAAACGCTCTATTTTCACAGAGCGTTTTCATTGTTTATTTATCACCCTTGTTACGGATAACAAAGCCGTTTTTCTTTTCGCTTGAGGTACGGTGTGGGCGTTTGTTGCCACGATTTTCGAAGTCACGGCTATTCTTCTTAGACTTGCGTTTGAAGTCACGACGGCCACCATCTCGGTCATCGCGGTTACGGTCGCCACGGTATCCACCACGACGGTTGTTATCGCGACCACGGTTGCCACGGCCACCTTTGCCGCCTTTACCACCAAAGCCACCACCTGATGGTTTAAATGGCAATGGTTTTTCACGAGCAATTTCCACTTCTGGCATTGTTTCTGGATCTTGAACGGTCAAGCTCAAGATGTAAAGCGCCAATTCTTCAGGTGTGAATTCTTGAGCCAATTTAACCGCATCGCCTTTGAACTTGTCAAAGTTAGCACGGATAGCTTCATCCGCAAAGTCACGTTCAATTTTCTTAAGGGCAACTTTCTTCTTAGCTTGGAAGGCTTCTTGAGCTGTTGGTGGCTTAAGGCCTTTCATGCGTTTCTTAGTCAAGTTTTCGATGATTCCCAAGTAACCCATTTCGTTTGGCGCTACAAACGTAATCGATTGACCTGATTGACCTGCACGACCTGTACGTCCAATACGGTGAACATAGCTTTCTGGGTCTTGTGGAATATCGTAGTTGTAGACGTGAGTAACACCTGAAATGTCAAGACCACGCGCCGCAACGTCTGTCGCAACCAAGATATCGATTTGGTCGTTCTTGAAGTCACGAATAACACGAAGACGTTTGTTTTGGTCAAGGTCACCGTGGATACCTTCTGCACGGAAACCACGAAGTTTCAAACCACGTGTCAATTCATCCACACGACGTTTGGTACGTCCAAAGACGATTGACAATTCAGGTTGGTCAACATCCATAAGACGAGTCATGGTATCAAACTTCTCTTGTTCCTTCACTTTGATAAAGTATTGGTCAACGTTAACATTGGTCAATTCTTTAGCCTTGATTTTCACATGCTCAGGATCTTTCATGAACTGAACACCAATACGTTTGATGGCATCAGGCATAGTTGCTGAGAAGAGAAGGGTTTGACGTTCCTCTGGTACTCGGCTGATGATAGCTTCAATATCTTCAAGGAAGCCCATGTTAAGCATTTCATCAGCTTCATCCAAATCAAAGTCTCGATATTGTTGAGTTTAAGGGCTTTACGTTTGATAAGGTCAAGGAGACGACCTGGTGTCCCTACTACAATATGGGCACCTGAACGGAGGGCCTTGATTTGTTTTTCAATGCTAGAACCACCGTAGACTGAGCGAACCTTAACGCCCTTATCACGGCCAAAACGGAAAAGCTCTTCTTGAGATTGCACTGCCAACTCACGTGTTGGGGCAATAACAAGGGCTTGGATTGTATTTTCTTCTGTACGAATTTTATCTAGGGTAGGCAAACCAAAGGCAGCTGTTTTACCAGTACCAGTTTGGGCCTGACCGATAACATCCTTACCTTCAAGAGCGAGTGGAATTGTCAACTCTTGGATAGGTGATGGTTTTTCAAAACCGGCAGCTACAACAGCTGATTGGATGTCTTCTGATAGGTTTAAATCTGTAAATTTCAAAGTATTCTTCTTTCTATTTGAAGGCGGTGCGAAGCCACCTTATGAGACTTGGTTGTGTAGTAGATTAACTACCTGTATTTAATAGTCGTTTATTTTAACAACTCATCTAGTCTATCATATTTAGAAATAAAAAGACAGAAAATAACGTTTTAAAACCGCCTTCAATTTGAGAAGACGGTTTCACTCACTAATTATTATTTATGGACCAACCAACGTAGGTAGCGGGCCAAGACCAAACAAAGAATCACACTACCGATAATGATGAAAATCCAGGCTGGACTGACAGTCATAAACGGTAAAGGAACATTCATCCCAAAGAAACCGGTAATAACGGCAAGTACTCCCAAGAGTACCTCAATAATAGTCAAATTACTCAAGTTGTTGTTCAGATTATTGTTTAGGATATTATTATAAGAACCTGATAGTTGCTGTAAGACCTTAGAAATGAGGTCCGTCATGGCTACTAACTGTCTAGCTTCAATCATAGCATCATCAAACTGTTCTTTTTCGACCTCGTTGAGACGACGATAAATGGCGTGTCCCTTGATGTGCTCCAAAAGGAGACGGTTTTGTGTAGCGGCAGCCACCAAATAGACCATGCCTGTTTCCAAATCTGAAAGGTCGTAAAGATTCTTACTTGTCGTAGTCTGCCTTAGACGTCGACTAACCTCATCTTTTTGCTGATCCAAACGTTCAATGACGGGATAGTAGGCATTTGAAATCATCTCAAGTCCTGCAAAAAGCAATTTATAAATGGATAAATCCTCATGGTTATCCACATAGTCTTCCATTTTGCTGATCACATAAGCATTATCCTCGTTACTAATGGTCACCAAACGCGTATCTTGTACAATAAAGGTCAGAGGAATGGTTTCATAGTATTCCTTGTCCTTCTCAAGAGCCAGAACATTATAGATAAAGGTAATTGTCCCATTCTCACGGTTGTAGTCCATGTGAGCTCGTTCATTTTTATCCAAGGCATACTCTATGGTTTCCTGGTCAATATCATACTTGGTATAAAGGTAGGATTGCTCAGAAATAATATCTGAGTCAATATTAATCCAGTGACGCTTATAACCCAGTTCTTTTTCAATAAACATTTTTCTTCCTCATTACTTTAGCACTGCTGCTGCCAAAGCTTGTTGAATTTCAAAGACATTATTATCACTCTTAAATTGAAGGACCTCTGCGGGCTCCAATGCTGATGAAATCCAAATCTTAAGTTCAGCATCTAGATCAAAGTGCCCTGAACTTTCTACAGTAAAACGAGAAATCGAGTGATAAGGGATAGACTTGTAGGAAGTCTTCTTCCCTGTAACACCTTGCTTATCGACTAAAATCAAGCGCTTCTCTGTAAAGACAATCAAGTCACGAACTAAAACATAGGCTAACTCCACCTGTTCACCTGGAATTAAGATGCCCTCCAATTGGCGCTCAACCTTATCATTATCTTTTTTAGATGCGTTGCCAAGCAGTCCTGAAAAAAGTCCCATAGTTGTTTCTCCTTTTTAATTGTAAAGATAATCCTTGCTTTAACTATACCACAATTTTAGGATTTCAGACACTTGCAGAAATGGGTTTCTAGTAGTACAATTAAAGAGTCACAAGAGGAGCAATTGCTGAGAATGGCTAGCTTGATTTTTTCTTCAAGACCTGCCTAAACTCTTACCACCTGATCAGGTTAGGACCTGCGTAGGGATGTGTCTCAAAATAGATTGAAATAGAGGAACTTCTATGACGTCGTTTTGATGTGGCAAAAAACAGCCAATCAAGACGATTGGTATAGGAGGTTTTTTTATGTCGAAAACAAATATTCGGCCAATGATTGAGGTTGCCCTTTTTGCAACCATTGCTTATATCCTGGACCTAGTTACCCAGCCCATGTCACTAGGCCCTTGGATTTCCCTTTCCTTTAAGATGGTACCTATCTTTCTCCTCAGTTTTCGCTGGGGCTTAAAAGCTGGTGCTATGGGCGGTCTTATCTGGGGGCTACTTCAAGTGGTGACAGGACAGGCAGCCGGTGGTTGGCTGACCTTGACACAAGGGTTTCTGGAGTACTTTGTCGCCTTTAGTCTGATTGGTATCAGTGGTGTGGTCAAACCAGCCCTTGATAAAGCCATTAAACAAGGCAATAAAGTCAAGTCTCTGATGGTGATTACTGAGGGGATTCTTCTTGGTAGCTTCGCTCGTTACCTCATTCACTTTATAGCCGGTGTCATCTTTTGGGGAAGCTATGCCCCTAAAGGACAAAGCCCTTATCTCTATTCATTTATTGTCAATAGCTCATCCTTCCTTGGAGAAACATTGGCCAGCCTCATCGTTTTCTTCGCCCTACAACGATTCCTAGGCAGATTACTAAATACGGAAAAATAAAAGAAACCATAGGACAGTCTTAATTGGCAGTCCTATGGTTTTTCTTGTTTATATAAAAAACAGCAATTATTGCCTATTCACAGTAATAACCTCACTTTTGTTTTACTGTTTTTTATGTTAAGATACAAAAAAATATATGTTCCCATATATGCAAACTGGAGGTTTCCCGTGCAAAAATTTGGAGAAATTTTTAAAAAATTTCGTGAATCAAGAGGGATACGATTAAAAGATGTCGCAAAAGCTGGTATCTCGACATCTCAACTGTCTCGTTTTGAAAAAGGACAGACAGACTTAACCATTACAAAGTTTATGTTGATATTGGACGAGATTAATATGCCTATTGACGAATTCATGTATGCTGTCCATGATTTTCATCGTGATGAACTAAATGAACTATTAGCAAAGATTCAGCTTTTTGTATCAACTCATGATATTAATGGATTAAAGAAACTACTTAATTCCCAACTAAAATCAGAACATAAACGAGAAAAATTTCATCACATTAATACTATTTTATTAAAAATTCGCTTGCAAGATTTATCGGGAGAAAGCTATTATACAAAACAGGATCTAACCGATTTAACCGATTATCTATTTAGTGTTGAGTACTGGGGTTATTATGAATTATTGATTTTTGCAAATACCTTAGATGTGTTGAACCATGAGACTCTTATGGTTTTGGCAAAGGAGATGTATAGAAGGTCTGATTTTTACAAAGAGATTCCTAATAATCGACGCATGATATCAACCATGTTATTAAATGTTTATATTACATGTATAGAAAGAGGAGAGCTCATTGATGCACTGTATTTCGAAAAACAATTAAACCAATGCTTTTTTATCGAGACTGAAATCTATGAACGATTGGTTTTTCAATATTCACAAAATTATTATCAATATAAAAAAGAAGGAAGCAATCAGTCTATAATCGAAATGAAGAAATGTATTGATGCCATGAAATTGGCAGGGAGCAAGAATATTGCAAAGACTTATGAAGCGCATTTGAAAAAATTGATAGATAAAAATAGTTAGCAAGCATATATGGGAATTTATAAAATAAGCTTATTATTCTTGTAATATTATTTAAAAATATGTGTGAATCCAATTTCATTTCCAGATTTGGTAACCAATATGGAGAAACAATATGTCTAAATCCTTTCTGAAATTACTTATCTCTCAGTTATTTGCTAACTTAGCTGACATTTTTCTTAGGGTATCTCTCATTGCAAATATCTACGTCATTACAAAATCCGTTATTGCAACCTCAATGGTTCCGATTCTAATCGGATTGTCAGCTTTCGTGGCAAGCCTTCTGGTGCCATTAGTAACTAAAAAACTAGCCTTAAATAGAGTGCTTTCATTCACTCAATGTGGAAAGACTTTTTTATTAGCAATACTCCTTGTAATGCTCATTAAGGCTCAATTTGTTCCAGCCTTAGGAATGTATATCTTTGTTGTCGCTATTTCTATCTTAGATGGCTTTGCGTCGCCCGTATCTTATGCCATGATTCCTAGATATGCCACAAATTTGGGAAAGGCAAATGCTGCCTTATCAATGAGTGGTGAGGGAGTACAATTGATTGGTTGGGGACTAGGCGGTCTCTTATATACTTCGCTTGGTCTTTTTCCCACACTGTTGATAGTCTTACTCCTTTATCTCCTCTCCACTTTTGTGATGCTCTTTCTTCCTCAGGCTAAAATAGAGCAGTTAGAAGCGGAGACAAATATTGATACTCTAGTAAAAGGATGGAAGTTAGTTGCAAAAAATCCTAAATTAAAGTTATTTGTTCAAGCAAATTTATTAGAGGACTTCTCCAATACAATCTGGGTATCGTCTGTAATCCTTGTTTTTGTAACCGAGGTGTTAAAACAAACTGAAAGTTACTGGGGCTACTCAAATACAGCCTATTCCCTTGGTATCATTTTAGGTGGAATAATTGTCTACAAACTATCCGAAAAGTTTTTAGCGCATAAGTGGAAAAGTATTCTCTTTTCACTCTTAGCAATGGCGACCATCACAGCCAGTATCCTCTTTTTCTCAAATACACAAACATTTTTAATTTTCTCCAGTTTAATCGGCTTCTTTTCTCAGTTAAAAGAAGTACCTGAAAGTGTCTTTCTTCAGGAAACTGTCGATGAAAATCAGTTAGTACATGTTTATTCTGTATTTGAAGTCATTTCAACCCTTGCTTTTTCAGTTTTCGTCTTTCTGATGAGTTCTATTACTGAAAAATTTGGAATTACAACAAGTTTCTGGCTATCAACAATTTGTATACTTTTAGAAGCTGCCTTGATTTATCATAATCGTAATTATCTAAAGTAATTAATCATAGGTATACTTGATAACTATTAGGTTTATAAAAATATAGGACTATCTGATTAGATAGTCCTATATTTTGTGTTGTTTTAGAGACGTGGCGTAGTTAGTGAGACGGCTAGCTAGCCACAAGATAGTGACTAGCGGCAAAAGATGAACGATTTACATAAACTATTCATAGTATTACGGCATGAGAAAACGGAAACGATAATTTTCCGTTTTCGAGTTAGTAAGGGACTTAGAAACGGTCCCATAGAACACTTCATAAATAACATCATTAAGATATTACGACACGAAGTCAGACGAATCGATATTATTCGGCTGACGTAGTTAGTGAGACGGCTAGCTAGCCACAAGATAGGGGCTAGCGTCAAAAGATGAACGATTTAAAATCGTCATCTTTTGTGCCGTATTACATCTTCTCTTCCAATGTCACATCTGGATATTTATCCGCGAACCAACGAAGGGCAAGTCATTTTCAAAGAGGAAGACTGGTTGGTCAAAGCGATCTTTGGCCAAGATGTTTCGACTTGATGACATGCGTTCATCAAGGTCCTCAGGTTGGATCCAACGCACAGTCTTTTTACCCATTGGTGTCATAACGACTTCAGCATTGTATTCATTTTCCATACGGTGTTTGAAAACTTCAAACTGAAGTTGACCAACGGCACCAAGCATGTATTCACCTGTTTGGTAGTTGGTGTAAAGCTGGATGGCTCCTTCTTGCACCAATTGTTCAATTCCTTTGTGGAAGGACTTCTGTTTCATGACGTTTTTAGCAGAAACTTTCATGAACAACTCTGGCGTAAAGGTTGGTAGTGGCTCAAATTCAAATTTGTTTTTACCTACAGTAAGGGTATCACCAACCTGATAAGTTCCTGTATCGTAAACCCCGATAATGTCTCCTGCCACGGCATTTTCAACATTTTCACGAGACTCGGCCATAAACTGAGTGACGTTAGAGAGCTTAGCTCCTTTACCTGTACGGGTTAGGTTAACACTCATACCACGCTCGAATTCACCAGAAACGATACGAACAAAGGCAATACGGTCACGGTGACGTGGGTCCATGTTGGCTTGGATTTTGAAAACAAAACCAGAGAAATCCTTGTTAAGAGGATCAATCTCGTCGCCATCAACTGTCTTGTGGCCATGTGGTTCTGGCGCAAATTTGAGGAAGGTATCGAGGAAGGTTTGAACTCCAAAGTTTGTAAGGGCAGAACCGAAGAAGACCGGTGTCAATTCACCAGCTAAAATAGCTTCTTCAGAGAATTCATTACCCGCTTCTGTCAAGAGTTCGATATCTTCTTTAGCTTGCTCATAGAATGGGTTGTTGGCAAAAAGAGTATCACCATCTTCAATCTTGGCAAAGCGCTCGTCACCCTTGTAAAGCTCCAAGCGTTCGTTATAGAGGTCGTAAAGTCCTTCGAAGGCCTTACCCATACCGATAGGCCAGTTCATTGGGTAGCTGGCAATACCAAGCACTTCTTCCAACTCTTCCAAGAGGTCGAGTGGCTCACGTCCATCACGGTCCAATTTGTTCATGAAGGTGAAGACAGGAATACCACGGTGTTTGACAACTTCGAAAAGTTTTTTGGTTTGGGCCTCGATACCTTTGGCTGAGTCAACGACCATGACGGCAGCGTCGACCGCCATAAGAGTACGGTAAGTATCTTCTGAGAAGTCCTCGTGCCCTGGGGTATCAAGGATATTGACACGTTTGCCGGCGTAGTCAAACTGCATCACAGATGAGGTTACTGAGATACCACGTTGTTTCTCAATATCCATCCAGTCTGACTTAGCGAAGTTTCCGGTTTTCTTACCTTTTACGGTACCAGCTTCACGGATTTCACCCCCAAAGTAAAGCAATTGTTCAGTGATTGTTGTTTTACCAGCATCGGGGTGAGAGATGATGGCAAAAGTACGGCGTTTTTTGATTTCGTCTTGGATACTCATAGTTTTCTTTCTTCTTTAAAAATAATCTTTTTGATACTTTTCCTTAGCGGTATCAAACGTCAATAGCTTCCCTGGGAATTGTAAAACTTCCATGCTCAATAGGAACTGACAGTCATAGTTTTTTACCAGATTGAAAAGTAAGATAGTTGTAGCGCTTCTTTCAGAAAATCTCTGGCTTTTAAAAGCTACATTTGTTGTCGAGGCTTGCGATAATTCTCGCAGGCACAGCTCTTTTATTATATCCAAATTACAGTGTGAAAGCAATTCTGAAAGCGTTTTGTGTTAGAATAAAACAAATAAAATGAAAAAACACGCTATCAACTTTCTGATAGCGTGTTTCTTCATTTATTTAATATTTGTCTTCAAAATGCTCCAGACCTTTTTTCATGATTATCATGAGAATAATCAGGGAGCCTGAAACAGCAAGATATTTGACAAATAAGGAAGTTCCCATAATAAATGGCGTGTGTTTAAGCATGCCATAGTTTCCACCGATAGTCTGATTAACTATTACCAAAGCTAGATTCAGTAATAAGGTAGCCACGACAATCATCCGCTTACTGATTGGATGAGTTTTATAACTATTAAAAATTACATTCAGGCTATTGACCAGTAGGGCATAGTGGCCAATTAGGAAAGAAAAGCCTGTGATATGAGGAAACTCATAGGGATCAAATACTGGATAAATCAACGCACAGTAAGTCCCGACAACTCCCATAATAGCAAAATAGCTCTTTATCCTACTATTTTTCAAGAGGAGAACAGCAAACATGGCCATACGACAATGGTACAGGGGCAGACTAATATAAAGCGGGAAGCCCTGCCAGAGATACCAGGTATAGAGAGCAAAGAGTTGAATGGCTTGGATAGTGAGAAAGGTCCAACGCCATATCTTATTGTTATGCCAACGCCAGCTCAAGTAACTCAGAAGTACCATCGCCAAAAGCATAAGCAAATAATAGGGCAAGGGTATATGGGGTGGATGAGTTTGGGTGGTTGTCAAAAAATCCTTCATTCTCTTCTCCTGCTGAAATTACTATGCCTGCTATTATATCAAATTTCAGGGTAAAGCAAAAACCTGCTTGGAGAGCAGGTTAGAAAACTTAATCCTTGGCTTGGAGTTCTTCCACGACCTTGGCTAGATTCATAGAGTTAGAGCCCTTGAGCAAGATTTGATCGTGCTCGCCCAGGCTTTCTTTGATTTGCTTGACCATAGCGTCAAATTGGTCTTCGTTAACTGTTTTCTTGAAATAATAGACATGACCAAGAGGAAACATTTGACTAGCAAGTTGTGACAATTCGGCAATGTCTTCACCGTAGAAAATCACCGTATCAATAGCATCTGGTGTCAGGCTTAGAATCATCTGTGTGTGAAGTTGCACAGACTGTTCACCGAGCTCTTTCATATCAGCTAGGACGGCGATTTTCTTACCTCCTTCATTCTTAGGAATGGCTGAGAAGGTCTCCAAAATGAGCTTCATGGCTGTTGGATTAGCATTGTAAACGTCTGAAAGAATATCAGCACCGTTAGCTGCTTTTTTCCATTCGGTACGATTTTTTGTGAGTTGCAAGTTAGCAAGAGCTATGAGGATATTTTCCTCAGTTACACCCAAGTGTTTTGCGACATAGGCAGCAACCATGGCATTTGTGGCATTGTATTTTCCAGTGACTGGCAAGGTAACTTGTCCGTCTAGGAAATTGGTTGAGAAGGTGAGGTGATCCTTGTACTCTGTCAAGTCAGAAACTGTAAGCTCTGCACCATCTCCAAAGCGTACCACTTCAAGATTGCTTGGCAAGAAAGAATCAACGATTGAATCACTTGGCACAAGCAAGAGGCTACCATCAGGCATACCGTCTTGCATTTGCATCTTACCTTGGGCAATCTTGTCACGGCTACCGAAGAATTCCAAATGAGCCTCTCCGATTAAGGTAACAACGGCTGTTTGGCTTAGCCAAGGTTGACAAGAGATGAATGTCTCCCATGTGGTCTTGCCCCATCTCAAGGACGATTTTTTCAGTATCATCAGGCATGTGGAGGGCTGTATAGGGAAGACCAAGCTCGTTGTTGTAATTGCCTTGAGTTTTGTAAGTACGATAGGTTGTTGCCAAGATATCATGAATCATGTCCTTGGTTGTTGTCTTACCGTTAGAACCAGTCACAGCAATAACATCAACCTCAGTCTTTTCAAGATAGTAGGCAGCTAGCTTTTGGAAGGCTTCAAGAGCGTCATCAACTAGGATGTGGACTTGATCAGCTGGTAATTCTTTTTCTGTGAATGTCGCTAGGGCACCATTGTCAAAGGCTGTATGGATAAAATCATGCCCGTCACGCGCACCTTTTAGTGGTAAAAAGAGGTCACCCGCTGTAATCTTACGGCTATCAAACTCAATTTGGTTAATGGCAACATCTTCATAGGCTGTGACATCATTTTTAGCGCCAACAACCTTGGCAATTTCATGGAGTGTCAGTTTCATCTTAAAATCCTCCGTTTTATTTTTACAAGTCTGGCAAGAAATAAGATTTTCTTGCCTACAATCACTCCCAATTATATCACAAATCAGGCTAGCTTTTGCTTGGAAGACGAATTTGTTACAATGGTTGATGAAAGGATTAGGCATGACAAAGAAAAAATTAATCAACCTCTCTAAAGGAGAGGAAAATATAAATAGCGCCTGTCAAAGTATCGAAGAACCTAAAGGATGGCACCTTAATTGGAGAAAGATAATCCCACTAGAGCCAACAGCCGAATTGATTATTTTAGTGCTACTGGCACTGCTGTATGGTGGTTTTTATTATTATGATCATTATACAGTCAATGAAGATAACATATATGGTCTCTGGCAGTCTGATCATCATAAGTTAGCGATTTCCTATAAGCATATTCGGAAACGAGGAAATATCGACTGGCAAGTCGTACAGGATGGGAAGTATATTATCTATGCTGCTAGAACTCGCCCGGTCAAACGGCTTAATGACGGAACTCTTCACATGGAGCTCTACACTGTGGAAGGCTACCTGACAGACCTACCCACCAAGGACGGCTTCAGCTATATGGATTTCTATCTTCGCAAACAATTATCTTACCTATGACGGTGAGTCCTACAAGCGTATCAATTCTGGAAACAAGACTATTACTTGGAAAGATGGTTCTACCAGCCCTTATGGTGAACGGAAAACAACTATAGATGAGGTTTTTGAAGCCCTCTATTTGATACTTATGGGGATTTGCTCAGTTCTTATCATTACAGAGGCTCGGCAAAAGAGGAGAGAAAAACTAAGTGAGACACCAATCAAAAAGAAAATACGCTGACCGAAAGAAACTCAACCGAAAATATCATTCACAAAAAGCATATCGAAAAGAACAAAAACGTAAAACAGGATGGCGAGCACGCTGGAATAAATTTACAGACTGTTTAGCCAACATTTTTGGGATATGTTTCCTACTCATGATACCGATTTTCATCGTCCATATGATTTTCTTTGACGATGGGGTTTATAAAGATGGTATCTACGGTCTGTGGCAATCTGAAAATCATAAGCTTGCCATATCATATGAAGATGGTTCAAAGGGAAGTAAGCGTGATTGGGATATTGTTCAAGATGGAAATGTCCTCATAAAAGATGCACGCATTGATGATATTAAACGCTTCAAGGATGGCACCCTCTATATTGAAGTTTATGCCAAGGAACGCCTGTTTTCAGACCTTCCCACAAAGAACGGCTACAACTATTTAAATATGTATGTCCGTAAAGATAATTACTTGACCTATGATGGTGAATCCTACAAACGGATTGATGATGAAAACAAGAGTATTACCTGGAAAGATGGTTCAAAATCCCTTTATGGTCAACGAATAACCTTGTTTGATCGTCTGAAACCTTATATCGTATTTGGAATTATTGGTTCTATGATTTTGTATGCCATTTTTGTCGATTGGAGAATAAAAAGAAATCTAAAAAGGAAAAATAGGCTAAATGAGGCATCAAATAAAGAAAAAATATAGTGATCAACAGGAAATTGATAGAAAAGATTATTCACAAAATGAATATCGAAGAACACAAAAGTACAAAACTGGATGGCGAGCACGTTGGGGTGAATTCAAAGACCGTTTAGTCAAGATTTTGAGGATTTGTTTTCTATTCATGGTACCTATAGTCACCATCTATCTTAGATGCTTTTATGATGGTATCAGTGAAAATAGTATCTACGGGCTATGGCAGTCTGAAAATCACAAGCTTGCTATTTCCTATAACGAAGGAGGAAAAAGTCGTAAGTACGATTGGGAAATTGTACAAGATGGAAAACTCCTTATCAAAAATGCTCGAACTCAGAAAATTAAAGGTCTTAAAGATGGAACCATCTACATTGAAGTTTACGCCAAGGAAAGTCTGTTCTCAGACCTTCCCACAAAGAACGGCCATAACTATTTGAATATGTATGTACGGAAGGATCATTATTTGACTTATAATGGGGAGTCCTACAAAAGGATTGATGATAGGGACAAAACCATTACTTGGAAAGATGGCTCTACCTCGGTCTATGGTGAACGCAAAACTTTTTTTGATTATATTGAACCATTTCTTTTTTGGGGAATGATGGGAGCCCTTTTCTTGTCATGTATTGTCATTTGTTGGAGAAACATAAAAAGCAAAAAGTGAGAAAAAATCACCCTAAAACAAGTAAAACCACCCCTGCTTCTAGCTGAGCTAGATAGCCACGGGGTGGTTTGTTTTATTCTTATTAAGCAAGACTCGCCTCTTACGAAGGCTGTCAGTCTTATTTCACTTCGCCACCTTCAACCACGAGGTCATCAGCTTTAGCTGCATCACCGTAAGTTGGACGAAGTGTTTTTTCATAATCTTTGTGGAAGAAATTCTCTTTACCAAGTTTCTTAATGTCTTTATTGATAAAGTCAAGGAGTTCTTTGTTACCTTTTTGAACGGCTGGGGCAATGGTATCTGGGTTACCAAGTGATGTGATTCCTACTTCATAACCTTTATTTTCTAGAGCCCAAGCAAGAACTTCTGTATTATCAGTTGAGAAGGCATCGCCACGACCATCAAGGAGGGCTTGGTAAGCATCGCTATATTGGTCATACTTTTGCAATTTGATATTTGGGTAGTTCTTTTCAAAGTAAGTTTCAGCAGTTGTTCCCTTGGTAACAATCAAAGTTTTACCTTCAAGCTCTTTAACGTCCTTAATGACCTTGTCTTTAGGTGACACCACACCGATTGAGACTTTCATGTAAGGAAGGGCAAAGTCCACTTGTTTCTTACGTTCATCAGTTACTGTAAAGTTGGCAAGGGTAATATCTACCTTGTTTGAAATCAAGAATTCTGCACGGTTGGCCGCATCTACTGAGACGTATTTAGGTTTAACACCCAAATCTTTGGCCAAACGGTTACCAAGTTCAATATCGTAACCTTGGTAAGCACCCTTGTTATCTACATAACCGAAAGGTTTCTTGTCCGCAAAGACGGCGATACGGAGTTCACCACTCTTCTTAATTTCTTCGATAGTACGTGCTTTGGCTGTTGATTTACCAGAGCTACTGTTACTTGAGCAAGCAGTCACTGCCACCAAGGCAAAGACGAGGGCTAATAGGGCAAAAATTTTCTTTGTTAATTTCATAAATATCTCCTAAAATATTATATTTTTACTAAAAACAATGGGTTACAAATAGGCACCAAACTGACTAAAATCAAAGACATTGAGGAACTCTTGAGCCCGTTGTGTCTTCGGATGATTGAAGAATTCTTCAGCAGTCCCTTCCTCAGCGATGACTCCCTTATCCATAAAGATAATACGGTCAGCGATGGCACGCGCAAACTGAAGCTCATGGGTGACAATCAACATGGTACGCCCTTCTTGAGCGAGGTCATTAATCAATTCCAGAACTTCACGAACCATCTCAGGGTCAAGCGAAGCTGTCACCTCGTCAAAGAGGATAACTTCAGGATGCATAAGCAGGGAACGGACAATAGCCACACGCTGCTTTTGACCTCCTGACAGTTGTCGTGCGAAGCTATGCTTCTTGTCCAGAAGTCCCACACGGTCCAAAAGTTTCTCAGCCTCCGCAATGACTTCTTCCTTGTTACGTCCTTGAGCTTTGACCGGCCCCAAAATCAGATTTTGCAGGATGTCCAAGTGTGGAAAGAGGTCATAACTTTGAAAGACCATTCCGATTTTCTGACGAATCAAGTGGAAATCCTTCTTACTGCCAGTGATAGACTTGCCATCCAGGAGAATGTCGCCTCCTTGAATGGTCTCCAAGCCATTGATGCAACGTAGCAAGGTCGATTTCCCACAACCTGAGGAACCCAGGATAACAACGACTTCACCTTGTTTAACATCCAAGGAGATGCCTTTGAGAATCTCATTGTCCCCAAAGGACTTTTTCAAATCCTTGATTTGTAAAATGCTTTCTGTCATCTTAATTCCTCCAACGATTTTCAAGATAAGTAGACAGCTTAGATACTGGGTAACAAATGGCAAAATAAAGAATCAAAATCGTGCCATAAATCCAGAAAGAAGCTGTTGGAATAGTCAGGCGGTTACTGTCGATAATCTGCTGACCAACCTTGGTCACCTCAACCACGCCAATCAAAACCACCAAGGACGTAGTCTTAATCATCCGTGTCACCAGGTTAATAGCCTGAGGCAACAAGCGACGCAAGACTTGTGGAATAATCACATAGGTATAAAGTTGCCCATTGGTCAAGCCAAGGGCCCTTCCGCTCTCAAACTGGTGTCTAGGTAGCGACGTGATTGACCCACGCACCAAATCACCCATCTCAGCCGTTCCCCAAAGGGTAAAGACGATAATAGCCGATAGCTCGCCTGAGATATTGATGTTAAAGTTCCTAGCCAGACCAAAATAAACAATAAAGAGCAAGACCAACTGAGGCATGATACGAATAAATTCCAGATAAATACGTGACAAGAAACGAATAATCTTAGACTTCGAAGTCATGACAATCCCAAAAAGGGTTCCTAGTAAAAGGGACAGAAGAACCGAGACGATGGAAATTCCAATAGTTACGCCTAAACCTTGTAAGATACGTAGGAAATTATTCCCCTGAAGAAGAACCTGAAAGCCCGAATCCTGCATAGCGTAACCTCCTTTCAATCCAACTAAAGACTAGAGAAATCGGCAGCAACATCAAGAGATAAGCTACCACCAACATGCCTAGAGCCACATCCGTTTCGTAGTAAAGACCAATCAAATCCTTGGCCACATACATCAAATCCGCCAAGGCTACCGCTGAGAATACTGACGTTTCCTTGATAAGGAAGATGACGTTAGCGCTAAATGACGGAAGTGCCACAGCCACTGCCTGAGGAAGGACCACATAGCGAAAGACTTGGAATGGCGTCAAACCAATAGACAAACCCACTTCATGCTGAGTCTGACTAACAGCCTCTAGGCCACTTCGGAAGGACTCCGCCATATAGGAACCACCCAAGAAAATCAAACCTACAACAGCACAAGCCTCTGACGATAGAACCAAACCTATACGAGGCAAGCCAAAGTAGAGAAAGAAGAGCTGAATCAGGAGCGGCGTATTACGAGATAGCTCAATATAAGCCGTCGAAAGCTGACTCAAAATCGGCACTCGGTAATGACGAATAACACTCACCACCAAGCCCAAAAGGAAGGAACCAAGAATCCCCAGAACGGCAATATGTAAAGTTAAAAAGAATGCCTTCTGATAAAAGGGCAAATACTGTTGAACAATGGACCAGTCCAAAACTTACCTCCTCAAAACAAGATACAAAAGGCGTAGAAAATTCCGTAAGACAAATAGGAAACTGACGACGTGTGCTGGCACACTAGGAAGTTTATCTTTTGCTCTAGGAATTTAGCCTGTGTTCAATTCTACAAGATACAAAAGGCGTGTAAAATTTCGTGAGCACTCACTGCCATCTACTTCTAGCCCTTTGACCTTCACTCGCCTCTGATAATCATCGCGACACGCAAATCTTCATCAAACACGAACGAATTGCTTTATTTCATTTGAAACGTTAGATTTATTCTACCACCTGTTAGATTATTTGGATAATATGTATTTTTTATCGAGGTGATAAAGAAAAGATATAAATAAAATCTAGATTTCTGTAAAGAAAAAAACACCTCAGTCTCAGAGATTTCTCCGAGACTAAGATGTCTGTGTTCTAAATCATATTTCTTAAATCAAATGGCTTTCACGTTTATCAAACATTTCTTGTCCCAAGGTTACCAATTCCTTGATAAGGTCTGAGTAAGAAAGTCCCATATTTTCCCAAAGAAGTGGGTACATAGACCATTGAGTGAAACCTGGCATAGTGTTGAGCTCGTTAAGGTAGATGGCTCCATCCTCTGTCAGGAAGAAATCACAGCGGGCAAGACCACAACCACCGAGGGCACGGAAGGCCTTGGCCGCATAGGCACGCATTTGCGTCATGACTTCTGCAGGCACGTGAGCTGGGATGTCCATGGTAATCTTATTGTCGATGTACTTGGCTTGATAGTCATAAAAAGCCACATCTTTGACTACTTCACCTGGATCAGTCGTTTGACATTTGTATTGCCAAGGATACCAACCTCGATTTCTCGGGCAACCACACCTTGCTCAATCAAGATACGACTATCATATTTGAGAGCCAAATCAATCGCTGCACGAAGCTCTGCTTCATTTTCAGCTTTAGAAATCCCAACAGATGACCCCATGTTAGCAGGTTTGACAAACACTGGGAAGGTCAATTTTTCAAGCGTTTCAGCTACTGCTACTTCCAAATCTTCACCCTCGATGAAGACTGTGTAGGCAACCTGAGGCACACCAGCAACTTCAAGAATATGCTTGGTCATAATCTTGTCCATAGCCACACTTGAAGAAAGAACATTAGTACCCACATATGGCAATTTGAGGGTTTCGAGGAAACCTTGGATAGAACCATCCTCACCCATAGGACCATGAAGAACTGGGAATATCACAGCGCCTTCTTCATAAATATCGCTTGGTTTGATAGCCTGACTAGCCACAACTGTGTCATTAGTCATGAGCTTCTCGTCATCACCTGGTGTTTCTGTAAATTCTTGTGTTTTGATAAAATCACCAGACTGAGTGATAAAGTAGGTTTTAACCACAAATGCGCTGTAATCCACCGCACGCATAACACTCTCAGCTGAGAGCACAGACACTTCACGTTCTGCTGAACGTCCACCGTAGAGAAGGATAAGGGTTTGTTTAGACATAGGTATACCGTTTTCTTTTCTTGATTTTCTAGTCTCAATTTTGAGAACATAATTACTTTAATCATATCACAAAAGGAAGGGATTTTCAAAAAGATTATGGGTAGAAAAAAACAGCCTGATAGCTGTTTTTTTCCTGTCTTAAATTTCATCACCAAGTTCGAACTTAGTGCCTTTGAGGGCACGTTTGAGAGACCACTTCCATGGTTTACCTTCAATAGTGACTTGTTTGTTTTCGAGGTCAACTTTAACATTCTCAACGCCTTTAACAGCAGAGAGTTTTTTGGTAACGGTGTTGACACAGCCTTGGCATTTCATTCCTGTAATATTATATGTTTTTGTCATTTTTCTTTCTTCCTTTTCTTTAATTATTTTTTGATACACAGCTTAAGTGGCGGGAGTTTTAAGTAACTGACGCTTAGACTTTGCGACGTTTGAGTCGTAGAGCATTGAGAACGACGGAGACAGAGCTAAAGCTCATGGCCAGTCCTGCAATCATTGGGTCAAGAAGCGGGCCACCAAAGAGGTGGAGGACACCCATGGCCACTGGGATAGACAGGATATTGTAGATAAAGGCCCAGAAGAGGTTCTCTTTAATCGTCGTGATAGTTGCTTGACTGATTTTCAGAGCCTTAACGACATCCATGAGATTTGGTTTCATAAGGACCATATCGGCACTTTCCATGGCAATATCTGTCCCTGAACCCATGGCAATACCTATATCAGCAGTCGCAAGAGCTGGGGCATCATTGATACCATCACCAACCATGATGACTGATTTCCTTCTGCCTGAAGGTCGCTAATCACCCTAGATTTCTCTTGCGGAAGCACTTGACTGATAACACGCTTGATACCAACCTTTTGAGCGATGGCTTGGGCTGTTTGGTCATTATCACCAGTCAACATGATGACTTCCTTGCCCATTTGATGAAGAGCTGCCACCATATCAGCACTATCTGCTTTAACCTGATCAGCTACACCAAAAAGTCCGATTAACTTACTATCTTCAGCTAGGAAAATTGGTGTCTGACCATCAGCTGTCAAGCTTTGGAAATCAGCTTGTGCTGAAGTCAAGTCGACTTTTTCATCAGCCATAAGGGTTTGATTCCCAGCTAGATAAGTTTTTCCTGCATAGCTTGCAGTTAGTCCTCGTCCAGTCAAACTTGAGAAATTGTCCATCTCCAACAAGTCCAAGTTAGCATTTTCTGCTGCCACAAGGATGGCTTGACCCAAAGGGTGTTCAGACTTGGCTTCCAAGGATGCCAAAAGCTGCAAGGCTGCTCTGCTATTGCCATAAGTATAGCTAGAAACGAGCTGAGGTTTCCCCCTGAGTAATGGTTCCTGTCTTGTCAAAAACGAGGACGTCAGCCTTGTGGGCTAACTCAAGCACATCTCCTCGCTTGTAGAGAATACCGTGTTCAGCACCAAGGCCTGTACCAACCATGATGGCTGTTGGGGTCGCAAGTCCCAATGCACATGGACAAGCAATAACCAAGACGCTGACTGCTACTGTCATAGCGAAGGTAAAGGTTTGTCCCATGATAAAGTACCAGAAGAGACCTGAAACAAGAGCGATAGCCATGACAACGGGAACAAAGACCGCTGATACCTGATCGGCAATCTTGGCAATCGGTGCCTTGGTTTGTTGGGCATCCTCAACCAATTTGATAATTTGGGAAAGCAAGGTGTCCTTACCAATCTTTCAGCTTCATAAATCAAGCTACCCTGACCATTAATAGAACCTGCAAAAACTGGCTTACCAGCAGATTTTTCAATAGGAAGTGACTCACCTGTAAGCATACTCTCATCAATAGCAGAGCTACCAGAAATCACTCGACCATCCACGGCTATCTTTTCCCCAGGTTTGACCACAATATGGTCACCAAGAACAACCTTATCCACAGGAAGCTTGACTTCCTTACCATCACGAAGGACAGTTGCTTCCTTGGCTGACAAGTGCATAAGTTTCTTAATAGCTTCTGAAGTTCGACCCTTAGAGAGGGTTTCAAAGTACTTACCAAGAGTAATCAGGGTCAAGATAACAGCCACCGACTCGAAATAAAGTTGGTGGGCGTGATGGGCATGCCCCAAAGAAATGTGGTAAGTACCATAAAGACTATAAAGGAAGGCCGCCGAAGTTGCCAAGGCTACCAAGGCATCCATGTTCGGGTGGCCCTTGGCCAAGGTACGAAAACCATTACTATAGAAAGAACGGCCTAACCACATGACGGGCACTGTCAAAACTAGCAAAACCAAGGCATAAGTCAAGGCTGCATGATGAGGAGACAAGAAGTTTGGCACAGGTAGACCGACCATTGGACCCATAGCTAGATAAAAGAGGGGAACGGTGAAGATTGATGACCAAATGAGACGCTCACGCACCTTGTGAATCTTGTCTTCTTCACGTTCTTCCTGACTCTTAGCTGTATCTGGATTGTAGACTTCAGCTTCATAACCAGCGTCAGCCACAGCCTTTTCAATAGCTTCTGGACTGACCTTATCCCCAGCATAATCCACAGACATTTTTTCGGTGGTTAGGTTGACCACAGCCTTGTCCACACCATCCAACTTATTAACAGCATTTTCAACATTGGCTACACAGGATGCACAGGTCATCCCATTAACCACAAAGGTTTCTTTTGCCATTCCTATATCACCTCCATATGATGCCCACAGGCGCATTGGCCAGGCACACAGTCACACACCACCTGATCCACAGGTTCTTTTGCTAGAAGCAAGGCCTGTAACTTATCCACATCAGCTTGCGTCATGGGTGTCTTCTCGATAAGTTGCCCCAACAAATCGCTGTGTTTGGTCAAGCAAATCTTGTCAAAAACAGCCTCTAAAGCTTGAAAATTCGCTTCATCTTCACCCAAGCTGGCTTGATAGATAAACCCTCGTCCTTGACGCTGACTGGTTAGGTAACCCTTGTCCGCCAAACGTCCAAGCAAGGTCTTAACTGTCGAAGCCGACCAGTCTAGCTTCTTAGCTAGAATCGCTATAATCTCTGAAGAAGTCGCTTGCCCCTTAGCCCAGAGCACTCGCATGACTTCCCATTCCGCAGATGAAATTGTCAGCATGATAACTCCTTTCTGAATGTCGCCATTCGTTTACGTTTGTAGATTTATTTAACGCTATCACAAAAACGTGTCAAGAGTTTTGTCTACATTTGTAGATTTATTTTATTAAAAAATTCCAAGATCACTTCAAGGACCTTGGAAGACTTTCATTATCTTAGGCAAAAAATTATGTCTTCGGATTTTTCTGATGCAGTTTAGTCATAAGCATTATTCCCAAGACGAGTATAATGATAGGGATACTATATCCCAAATAAATCGTAGTGACCTGCAGACCTCTCTTGATAAGCATACCACTGACAAATACAACAATCCCTGTCAAAACCTGATTCAAGACTTCGATTTTCAAATAAAGATTGTTGAGCTGTAGGGGATTCAACTTCTCCTGCAGATAAACATTTTGCGAGATTCCAGAAATCGTTTGGCCAACTGCTAAAAAGATATAGCTAAGCAAAACAGTTGGTAGGTTAGGTACGAATGGAAAGACGACAACGTAACCCAAATAGACAAGAGACCCTAACAAGTAAACGGTCATAGGGGAGTATTTAGTGAGACTTTTGAAAGATAGAATTGAACTCGTTGCTAGAAAAGCAATGGCCAAGAAGGACAGAGAGAAAGAATAGGACTGACTAGAAATACCGACATCTTTGGTCAGGAAGATAACCTCATAAGCATCATATAAGACACCCACTGACTGTAAGAGTATAGTCATCATAACCATCTTAAGGACAACACTCTGCCTTCCAAAAATAGGACTACCTTGACTGGAAGAAACCTCCTCTTCTGATTCATTCTCACGGTCAAAAATAATCGGCCCCAGTTTAAACGATAAGAGGGTGGATAGTAGCGTTAGCACACTGTAGACCAAAAATAAGCTTCCTAAATCAAGGCTACCCCAGAGACCAACTATCATAGGTGCTAAGAAATAGGAAGCTGACCCAATCATGGTATAGGTACTGTTAAATTTTTGTAAGTTGGCTTTTTTAACAAGCACGGGCACCGCTGAGGACAACAAACTGTTAAAGTAAGTCGTCAGCACTTCAGTCAAAACCACCAAAGCAAACACAAAAACACTGCCCATGGCAAGATAGATCAAAGCAAGACAGACTGCCTTAAGTAATTCAATACCAATCAAAACATATTTTTTATTTGTGATTTTTCCTACAAATTGATGTCCCACATTGGCAAGAATCCCTCCTAAGAATTTGGCAATCCATAGCCCTAAGACATAGTCCACCGAGATTTTAGAGAAGATAATACTCAGTGCTATCGCATAACCGTACTCGATAATCAGCGACAAAAACCTATTAAGGAAAATAATTCTGGAATTGTTGGTAAACATTAACGATTTCTAAACCTTTTCTTTTTCATTGCCATTATTGTAACACTGAACATACTAGCCTTCAATAGTTCAGCGCATTAGAAAAACACCTCCTAAGAGGTGCTAAACTTTACTAAGATAAGATTGAGTTGACGAGGCTACGTCCAAAATCCCTGCCTTCTATATACAAAAATGTAAACATGCCAGGGTAAATAACAGCCAAACAAATAATCATAAAGAGTATTGCTAGAGCTTTCTTATTTGATACAAGGAATGACAAAATATAATCAATCATGTTCAGAGATGCCTTTTCTTCCTTTCTTTTTAGCTCTAAATAAGCTATAAAATCATTCTATAGTTTTCGAAAAGAAAAAAATAGTGACATAAATGTCACTAAAAAGGCTTATTCATTCAATACGAGATATAGAAAAGTTGATTACGATGATTTAACCCTCAACTCAGACCCTTGTAGAGATACAAGGCACCAACCAAAAGGAAAATCAGTGCATAGTGATTCTCTCCTCGATAGAAAAATAGTAAGGCGCCTATTAAGAAACAGACCCCTAGTATTACCCTCAATGATACTTTCATTTGTCTACCTTCTTTCTATAAGTAAGACGAAAATAAAAACAAGAGATACATTTAATTCGCTACAATCCACCCATATTATAAGCTTGATAACTAAGAAAATCAATGTCCCCAAAGAATGATCTTGATAAAAAAATACTCCCCATTTCTGGAGAGTATCATCTGCTATTTTTCAAAGTGTGAACCGAATGTAACAAATTCAGCGACTTCTTCTTCCTTACCGTCGTGGAGGTCACGGACAATTTTTGATCCCACGATAACACCGTCTGACACAGCATTAAAGCGTTTAATGTCGTCCTCTGTTGACACACCGAAACCTGTGAGGACTGGAATGTCTGCATGAGCAGTCAAGTTAGCCAAGTGTTTATCAAGGTCATCACGGTAATTACCAGTCTTACCAGTAACACCATTGATGGCAACTGCGTAGATAAAACCTTCTGCACCATCAATCAACTGTTTCTGACGGTCAAGTCCTGTAGTCAAGCTCACCAGAGGCACGAGAGCAATATCACTGTCTTTCAAATAAGGGGTGATAAAGTCCGCGTGTTCATCTGGCAAATCAGGAATTATGAGCCCCTTGACAGATGTATCTGCCAGGTCCTTAACAAAGGCTTCAATACCATATTGATAAACTGGGTTGATGTAGGTCATGATAACCAAAGGCACCTGTGTTTTTTGTTCTTGAAGCTTCTTGATAATATCTGTCAAAGTCACATCTTTAGCCAAACTACGTTGTCCTGCAAGTTCAATAACGGGACCGTCAGCCACTGGGTCTGACCATGGAATACCCACCTCAATAGCTGAAACACCACTATTTCCAAGAGAGCAATAGTCTCAAAGAGTCCGTCTAGGCCTTTAGCGTGGTCACCAGCCATGATATAGGGTACGAAAATACCACGTTTACTGTCTTTGATAGCTTGTAGGTGTTTTGTTAATGTTTTTGTCATGGTTTATTTCCCTTCTGCTTCAGCTTCAAAACGTTCTTTAACTTGCATCACGTCCTTGTCCCCACGACCTGAGAGGCAGACAATAATGCTTTGGTCTGGCGACATCTTAGCTGCCACTTTTTGTGCAAGGGCAATAGCATGGCTAGACTCAAGGGCAGGGATAATTCCTTCCAAACGTGACAGAAGTTTGAAACCTTCGAGAGCTTCTTCATCTGTAATAGAGTCGTAAGTCGCACGTCCAATTTCGTTGAAATAACAGTGCTCAGGACCAACCCCTGGATAGTCCAGACCAGCTGAGATAGAGAAGGCTTCCATGATTTGACCATGAGCATCTTGAAGGACATCCATAAGCGCTCCATGAAGAATACCTGGACGACCTTTGGCAAAGGTTGCGGCATGTTTTTCAGTATCAAGCCCCAAACCAGAAGCCTCAGCACCATACATAGCTACTGATTTATCATTAACAAATGGGTAGAACATACCGATAGCATTTGAACCACCACCGATACATGCCATCACAGCATCAGGCAGTTTACCGCCAGAAATCTCTGCGTATTGACGTTTGGCTTCACGACCGATGACAGATTGGAAGTCACGGACAATTTCTGGGAATGGTGCAGGACCAAGGGCAGATCCCATGATGTAGTGAGTATCCTCGATACCTGCTACCCAAGCACGAAGGGCTGCATTTACAGCGTCCTTAAGCACGCGCGAACCATCTGTAACACTAAATACCTTGGCACCAAGCAATTCCATACGGAAAACGTTAAGCGCTTGACGTTTAACATCTTCCTCACCCATATAGATAGTACAGTCCATGTCGAAAGAGCAGCGGCTGTCGCTGTTGCGACACCGTGTTGACCTGCACCAGTTTCGGCGATGATTTTCTTCTTACCCATACGTTTGGCAAGCAATACTTGACCAAGGGCATTGTTAATCTTATGGGCCCCTGTGTGGTTAAGGTCTTCACGTTTAAGGTAAATTTGCGCTCCACCGATATGATCAGTCAAACGTTTGGCGTGGTAAAGAGGCGTCTCACGCCCCACATAGTTTTTAAGGAGGTCATCCAATTCCGCTTGGAAACTTGGATCTTCCTTGGCTTCACGATAAGCCTTATCCAGTTCAATAACGGCTGTCATCAGCGTTTCGGGAACGAACTGACCACCGAATTTTCCGTAAAATCCTTTTGCATCAGGTTGTTGATATGTCATGCTTTCACTCTTTCTATAAATGCTTTAATCTTGTTTAAATCTTTGTGACCATCTGTCTCTACACCTGAGGACACGTCCAAGGCATAGGGATGGAAGGTTTCTTTAGCCTCTGCCACATTGTCCACAGTCAAGCCACCAGCGATAAAGTAGTCCTGTTCAATCTGCTTATCAGCCAAGAGTTGCCAGTCAAAAGTCTGACCACTGCCGGCAATAGGGGCATCAAAAAGAAGATAATCCGCCTGGCTCTTGACTTGAGAATCGCTATCTGCAATCTGAATAGCTCGAATAACTGGTACTGATATCTTTGGAATCAGAGCTTCATCAAAAGTTCCATGAATCTGAACGATATCTAAGGGAACCTGGTTAATCGCTTCTTCCAGTTCCTCGAGACTTGGTGAAACAAAGACACCGACAATTTTTGTCTGTCCTGTCACCCCTTTAGCCAGCTCGTGAGCTTGTTCAAGACTCACTTGACGCTTACTTTTGGCGAACACAAAGCCAATGTAGTCAGCACCTGCTTCAACAGCAGTTGCTACTGCTTCTGGTGTCGACAGTCCACAAATTTTAACCTTTGTCAATTTGCAACTCCTTGACCTTTTCAGCTACATTGTCAGCCGTCATAAGGGCCGTTCCTACCAGAATTCCATTAAAATATGGGGCAACTAGGGCCGCATCCTGACCTGTAAAAATAGCTGACTCAGAAATATAAACAGGTTTATCCTTAAAATGCGTCGATAACTCAAGACTGGTATTGATATCTGTCTCAAATGTCACCAAATTACGGTTGTTAACGCCAATAATCTCAGCACCAATACGATGAGCCACTTCCAATTCTGGCAGATTATGCGTTTCAACCAAGACTTCTAAGCCAAGACTAGTCGCAAAATCATAGAGCTCCTTGAGCCGAGCTTCTGGCAAGGCCGCTACAATCAAGAGAATGACTGTCGCACCCGCATTACGACTACGCACAATCTGTTTCTCATCAATAATGAAGTCCTTAGCCAAAGTTGGAATAGCTACCTGTGACGAAATTTCTTTCAAATAGGAAATATCACCTTTAAAGAAGACTTCATCAGTCAAAACAGAAATCATGGCTGCCTCATTTCTCATAGGTCTTGGCCTGAGCCACAATATCCACATCTAGGTTAATATCACCCATACTTGGACTGGCTTTTTTCACTTCAGAAATAATTTGCAGCTTGTTTTGATTTGACTTGAGAAAATCATAGAGGCGATAGGTCTGACGCAAGGGCTGCAAGTCTTCCATGACCAACTGGGCCACTTCTTTTTCTTTTTGTTCTAGGATCGTTGGGAGAAAGGCTTTACTCATACTTGTACCTCTTGGAGTTGGCGAAGTTTCTCTAGGGCTGAGCCGTCCGCAATTAATTGACGAGCAAGCTCAACACCTTCTTTAATGGTCGCAACCTTACCATTGGCAAAGAAGCCAAGACCTGCATTAAGCACTGTTGTTTCAAGATAAGGACTGGCTTCATTTTTCAAGACACTAAGGAGAATCTCTGCATTTTCCTTGGCATCACCACCTGTGATATCAGACAACTCAACCTTTTCCATCCCCAAATCTTCATAAGTGAAGGTGTGCTGGCTGATGTGACCATCTTCCAAGAGGGTATAGGTGTTAGTGCCATAGAGCGCAGCTTCGTCCATATTGTCAGGACCTGTAATGATAACCGCACGTTTACGTCCCAACTGTTGGATCGCATTAGCAACAATCTCCTGCAATTCCACACGATAGAGCCCCATGAGTTGTGTCTCAAGGTCAAGCGGATTAGCCAGTGGCCCAACCAAGTTCATGATAGTTGGAATCCCAAGAGCTTGGCGAGCTGGACCGATAAAACGCATGGCTGGGTGCATGGTTTGGGCAAAGATAAAGGCCAAACCAACCTCATCAAGTGCTTTAGATAGGGTTTCTGGTGACGCCGCAACGTTGATTCCAAGGGCTTCAAGGACATCTGCCGAACCAGATTTAGAGGAAATCGAACGGTTACCAGCCTTGGCCATACGAATACCACCTGCTGCTAAGACAAAGCAAACCGTTGTTGAAATGTTGAAGCTATAAGACTGGTCCCCACCAGTTCCACAGTTACACATAGCATCTGTGAAGGTCTCAGGCAAGACCGTCGCATGTGATTTGAGAGCACGCACGATACCTGTGATTTCATCTGCTGTTTCTCCCTTAGTTTTAAGCCCCATAAGGAAGGCAGCGATTTGGCTTTCTGAGACTTCATTTTTGAGAATGCGGTCAAAGACTGCTTGGACTTGGTCTTGAGACAAGTCTTGTCGGTTTGAGATTTGTAGGAATATTTCTTTCATATCTGTTTTCCTTTTAAAAACGGTTCAATGTTTTTCCGATGCACGAGGAGATGTTTTGAGCATAGACCAGTCTAGTCAAAAGCCTGTCTAACTAGTCTGCAACAATTTTCACGAAATTTTCAACCATCTTGAGCCCATCTGGACTTCCGATGCTTTCTGGGTGATATTGCAAACCGTAAATTGGTAGCTCCTTATGTTGAATGGCCATGATTTCTTGATCATCAGTTGTGATAGCTGTCACATCAAAGCCCTCTGGCATTTGGTCAACAACGATGGAATGGTAACGCATGATTGGGACATCATTGTCAATATCCTTGAAAATTGGCGATGGCGTTTCAAAAGTAATATTGCTTTGTTTGCCATGCATGACATTCTTAGCCAAGCCGAGTTGACCACCAAAAGTTTCCGCAATAGCCTGGTGCCCCAAGCAAATTCCCATCATCGGTTTTTACCAGCGAAATCCTTAATCAAGGCTTCCATTTTACCCGCATCAGCTGGCCACCCTGGACCCGGTGAAAAGACTAGCCCGTCAGCTTTTTCTGCCTCTTCATAGAGAGTCTCATCATCGTTACGTAAGACTTTCACCTCTGTAAATGTCCCTAGGTATTGTGCCAAATTATAGGTAAAAGAATCATAGTTATCAACTAATAAAATCATTGGGCATCTCCTATTCTTGTCATAGCTTTCGCCTTGTTAATCGTTTCGTAAAATTCATTTTCAGGAACACTGTCATAGACAACACCTGCACCTGCCTGAACATAGGCTTTTTGATTTTTGAGAATCATAGTACGGATAGCAATGGCAAAGTCCATATCTCCTGTCGCAGACAGATAACCAATAGCTCCCGCATAAATACCACGTTTTTCCTGTTCAAGCTCATAGATACGACGCATAGCACGAATCTTAGGTGCTCCTGACACGGTTCCAGCTGGTAGGGTTGATTTTAGAGCATCTAGTGCTGTCAATTCAGGCAAGAGTTGCCCTTTGACCACACTGGTAAGATGCATCACATAGCGGAAATACTCAACCTCCATATACTTGGTCACCTTGACCGTACCATTTTTAGCAATCTTACCAATATCATTACGCCCCAAGTCAACCAACATACGGTGTTCCGCAGTTTCTTTGATGTCATGTGAGAGTTCATCCGCCAAGGCAGCATCTTCAGCCTCATTGGCACCACGAGGGCGAGTCCCAGCAATCGGATTGGTGACCACCTCTCCATTTTTCACTGAAACCAAGCTCTCTGGGCTGGCACCAATCACCTGATAATCTCCAAAATCATAGAAATAAAGGTAGTTTGATGGATTGGTCACGCGCAAGTTACGGTAGTAATCCAAAGGATCTCCCTCAAAGTCCGCTGAAAAGCGTTGGCTAAGCACACATTGGAACATATCTCCCTCACGAATGAGTTTCTTAGCCTTAGCCACCATGTCCATGAAGACTTCTTTTTCGATATGATTTGAAAATTGCAAAGCTTGTAAGGCTTGAGGTGTAAACTCGTTTGGCGTCTGAGTCTGGAGGTCCGTTACCACCTGACCAAGAGCCTGACGCACCGCATCGTTGTCACGGCCAGAGTAGATGTTGTCCTCAACCACATAAACCTTTCCTTCTTGTGGTCAAAAATCAAATAAGACTCGTAGATGAAGAAATGCATATCAGGTGTCCCAATCGTATCTTCAGGAATGTCACCGATATTTTCATAGAGACCAATCATGTCATAACCTGCAAACCCGATAGCACCACCTGCGAAAGGTAGGTCAGACTTGATACCCTTGACTGTTACTTGGTCCAAGTATTCGAAAGGATCCTGATCAATCGCCTTACCATTTTCATAAAGAACACCATCCTTAAAGGTTACTTCAAAGACCGGATTGTAGGCAACAATCGAAAAACGTGCATTTTCCTTCTCACGAGGAATAGATTCAAGGATAACCTTGTGTTCCCCTTGAACACGCATATAAGCCAAGATTGGTGTTAAGGTATCGGCTGGTAAAATTTTTCTCATAATATTTCCTTTCAAACTGGTTTATCGAGAGTAATAAGACTGATACAAGGCTCCTTTATAGGATGTATCGGCACCATTATTATTCTTTGTTCACTTTCTCTTCCAAAGCAATAAATGCTTTAATCATGCTTCTCCAAACACTTTCAGCCACATCTGGAGATAAGCCAAGCTCTAGTGCCTCCTTACGACGGTTTGCTATCACTTGGGCAACACGATCACTAGGCCTGGACAGCAACCTTGTCTCCTTTGGGTTTAAGCCGTCCTGCCTTTTCCACAAGTATTTGACGTTGGGCCAGTAGTCGAAGCAACTGTCTATCAATATTATCAATATCAATTCGAATATCGCTTAATGCATCCATAAATACCCAACCTTTCATTGAATAATGAAATAATACTTCTTTAAAGATAAAAGTAAACAAAAAACCTCACAGAGAAAAACTCTGTGAGGGCATTAAATCTAGTTTAACACGGTACCACCTCAGTTAATGGTCTCCAAAAAAACGACCATCATCTCTATCTCCTCTAACAAGGAGTTGCACGGTAAGGGGTGCCAACCGAGAAGAATATGTATTACCTTCTCATTATCATCCAATCAGCCCAATGTTCGCTCATCTCGATTACCTACTCACAATCACCGCAGGCTCCCTGAAAATCTAAGACCAGTTACTTTCTGATTTACTAACTATTGTACTCCTTTTTAGAGGGATGTCAAGAATTTTCTGTTAATTTTGACAATTCCTCCCTTATAAGATTCGTCTATACCTAATTCAGAGAGTGAGGTAGTCTTATCACCACACTTTACAAAATAAAAAAGCCCCAAAAGGGACTTCTTGGTTTGATAAACAACGGCAGGGTGACAGTCCTGCATCTCTTTCAGACCCGAAGGTGCGGCGGCTGCCTCTTCCGCCCTCGTTGTTACTTCTTACTTATATTATATCACATTTTCTTAGCTCTACCAGCATTTAGATAATTTTTCAGCTTAGAATCTTTAATCACAAACATGGTACGGACATTAAGTTTATCACATAATCTGACCGCTACCAGAACATTGCCATCAATACGTTTTATATATTCCAAGGACTGGCCATTAGGATGGCGACCGATATAGTCCGGATGAGCAATAATCTCTGGAATACGTTCATAGGTAGCATCAAAATCACTGAATTCCTGGCGATGTTTTTCCATATGCTTCTTACGTTGTGCAGACAGCGTGATTTCTTCACCAGGCTTGTAGTCCAAATCAAAAGCTTTAATGACTTTTGGCGTCAAGTGCCCTACTGTTTTCATGCCTCTATTGTACCATACCTCATACACATCAAGGCCTTTCCTACTGTTGAGGTATCAAAAAACTCAAGCCTGTTACCAAGCTCGAGTTTTGACTTATGCTTTTTGGAAAGCTCCTTGTTTGTAGCTAATCCAGAAGAAAAGCGGTGTACAGATAGCCATTGCTACCAGATAGATTGGTAAGGTGTAGATATTAAGTGTCGAAATTTCAATCACATCTCGAAGATAGTAAGAGCTGATTAAGAAACCAAAGACTGAGTAAATAATCAAGGCCACACGTCCCTTATTCAACGGGATACAAGCACGAATAACGGCAAGGACACCCGTTGATCCCATCATATAGTAAGACAGCGTCAGCATGTCCGTATTGCTCATGCCAAGATAGACCTGAGATAGATGGAAAATAAGAACACTGATAACCAGCATCAAGGCATTAGGAATAGATAACTGGAGCGAACGTCTGAGGAAATGTTTCTCAACAGGTCGAATATTACGTTCGAAGGTCAAAATAAATGGTGGAAGACCCTCGATAAATTGCCCCGCTAAAGTCATCTGAACCTGAATGAATGGGAAGACCAAGAGGTACTCTGCCTTTCCAAACAATACTGGCAATACAGATAAGTCCCAAAAGGAAGGAATAAACCGTTTTGATAAGGAAAATAGGTGCAATGTGGGCAATATTATTAACCACACGACGTCCCTCAAATAGAATTTCAGGAATATCCTTAAACTCAGAATCCATAAGCACCAAGTTGGCAATCTGACGTGTAGCGGGATCCCCTTCAGCCATAACAATCGAACAGTCCGCTTCACGTAGTGCCAAGATATCGTTGACACCGTCACCAGTCATAGCTGTGGTATGTCCATTGGCATTAAGGGTTTGGATTAACAACTTCTTCTGATGTGGAGATACGCGGCCAAAGATTGCCGTATCTTCAGCCAAAGCCTCCAGCTCCTCATCACTGACCTTAGAACAGTCTATATAGCTTTGATAATCCGCAAAACCAGCCTGGTGGGCAATATGAGAAACCGTCACAGGATTGTCACCAGAAATAATCTTAAGCGTCACATCTTCTGAACGTAGGTATTCCAAAGTTTCTGCAGCATCCTCACGAATAGGATCGGCAATTTCAAGCAAGGTCAAGCCTTCAACGTCATTCGGCAAACTCATAGTCTCTGTATCAACCGCTGACTGACTCCATGCCAAAATCAAAACACGAGAACCACGAGCCTGAGCCTGATCGACTGCTTTTGGATTTTCCTTAAGAAGCATCTCAGGTGCTCCCAAAAAGAGAGTTCCGATTCCATCAATGCTCATAGCACCCCATTTACGATCACTTGAAAATGGAATAATATCCCCTACCTGATAGTGATGCTCCAGACCTTCATAGGCATTCCGAATCGCCTGAGCCGTTGCATTGTTATCCTTGCTATGCTGCATGTAAGCCGCAAGCAAGCGCTCCAACTCCTCTTTAGTGAAACGCTCTGACAGTAGTTTCAGACCCTTAACGGTCATCTTTCCTTGCGTAATTGTCCCTGTCTTATCTAAACAAAGCACATCGACACGCGCCAAGGTTTCGACAGAGTACATCTCCTGCACCAGGATATGTTTCATTCCAAGCTTAATAACGGCCGTCAAAAGAGAGGTGATTGTCAAAAGGGCAATCCCCTTAGGCAACATTCCCAGAAGGGCTGTCGAACTGGTAACTACTGACTCTTGAAGAGAAAGCTGTTTAATCAAGTAAGCCTCGAAAAAGAGAGCGAGCCCAAACGGTATCACAATCTTGCCCGTAAACTTGGCAATCTTGTCCATGTTATAGAGGATACGTGACACGATTGGCTTATGCGTCTTGGCTTCAAGCATGAGCTTATTGGCATAATTATCCTCGGCTACGTTAATAACCTTAGCATAAACCTGACCACTCACAAGGTAAGAACCCGAGAGCAACTCCTTCCCATCCTTCTTGAGAATAAGGTCACTCTCACCCGTCAGCATAGCCTCATTGAGCTCAGCCATCCCATCAACAACCACGGCATCACTAGGCACCTGTTCACCCGCAGACAAGAGCATGATATCATCCAGGACAATATCCTGAGGATCAATAGAAGTCACCTCACCATCACGCACCACACGGATCTGATCCTTATTCATGAGATTGAGCTTATCAATCATGCGACGGGCACGCAACTCTGTCATCATACCCGTAAAGGCATTAAGCACAATGATTCCGAAGAAAAAGAGATTCGACCAAGCCTGAACAGCAATCAAGGCCACAAAAATAGCAAAATTGAGCATATTAAAGGAGTTAAAGACATTACGTCTAAAAATCTCCCAGTTGCTGGAGCCAGTTTTTGCTTTAAAATGATTTGTTTTACCGGCATCTATCCGCCGCTTGACCTCCACCTGCGTCAAGCCTTGTAACTGTTTTTTCATAACTTTCATAGTAGCATAAAAATGAGGTGTTTTCAAAGGTTAGCCGTCATAGATAGCCAGGAAATAGACCTATTATATCGAACCGCTCTCCCGACTATTTCACTCAACCTAAACTACTTTCAAATAGTAAAGGCAGGAGTCCCTACAAAACACTTCTATGCTATCCTTTTCTCTAGTTAAACCTACTTTGGTAAATTAAATTAAACAGCCACTGAAGATTAATTAATGGTTTTGGTTGCTCATCAATCACTGGTTGAACGGTCTCTCTAATTTCTTTTTGAACTGTACGTTGCTTATATTTAATAGTGTGATAATGTTTGTCAAAAGCATCTTGGATAGAAAAATTTCGATTAAAAAGATAACTTTCACCTGAGCCCGAGAAAAAATAGAGAGTATCACCTGAAAAATCTAATATGGACGTTTTCGTTCCTTTTTCTCTCGTTATAGCGTACGACCCATCATCATCATAGCTAATACCATCTATTTCCGGTGTATAAATCCAGTCATTATTCTCCATCAGCATAATGATGTCCGGCTCTGTCCCCTCCTTATGAGGGATATGCTGAGCATAATAAACAGAGTGGTATTTTAAATTAATAAAAGTAAATAGGCTCATTCCTAAGACTGTATACAGCCCTATAACTAGTCCTACAAGAATCCCTAAAATATTTCTTTTTTGCATCCTTATCTTCTCTTTCTTTTTTATCTCCAATCGAATTTTGACTGGATTAACAATAAACCATTGTACCGTATTTATCATAAGTCTTACAATTTAATGATTTGCAATTGCTCTAACATTTGTTATGAACAAGAAAAAATCAAGTCTTAACAAATTCCTCCAATACTTCTCCCCACTTTGTCAATCAAGCTAAACATGGTATAATAGTTGAGGTTTTGACTGCCTATTCTACAAGGCTAATTAAGGCATCAAAAAGTAAATAACAAGGGCTGAACCCTTGATATGAAAGGAATCTAGAAAATATTATGATGAACATGCAGAACATGATGAAGCAAGCTCAAAAGCTTCAGAAACAAATGGAAAAAAGCCAAGCTGAATTGGCTGCTACAACCTTCACTGGAAAATCAGCACAAGACTTGGTTGTTGCTGAATTAACTGGTGACAAAAAAGTGGTTAACATCACTTTCGCTGATGCTGTCGTGGATCCTGATGATGTGGAAACACTTCAAGATATGACTGTTCAAGCACTTAACGATGCTCTTGGACAAATTGACGAAGCGACTAAAAAATCAATGGGTGCCTTTGCCGGTAAATTGCCATTCTAAAAAATGAAAAGGAATCTCGCGGTTCCTTTTTTCTATTAACAATTCAGTCATAACATACAAAAGACTTGGACAAGAAATCCAAGTCTTTTTGTGATAGTCATTTAAAAATTTTATTCTTCAACCAAAGCAAGACCTGACTGTGCGTCTTCTTCGTTGGCCAATTTATAGCGATTCTTTTGACCTAAGTAGATGCTCGCTGAATTTAATGAACTTTCTAAAGTAGGGTAATTCACATCTTCGTTCGCTGTTTGGGTAGGTACAGGTCCTGAAATTAATAGCTCATCATCATTCTTGACATAAATCTGGTATTCCCCAACTTCGCTAGTTTGAGCTAAAATCTCATTCAACAAGTCTGGGGCAAGCGTTTGAGCGACGCCATCAACCACTTGATTAGAGTCCTGCTTATGCTCCGACGAATCCACTACTTCAGTGATAACGATGTAATCAGGAGTTTCCTCATCTGAAGTCTTAGATTCTTCAGTTTCCTGTTTTTGTCCAGGTGTATCTTGTTTCTTCGTATCTTGAGCTTGCCCATCATGAGTCTTCAATTCCTCATCACTAACGGTTTGAACCTTAGTCTGATTGGCATCTAAATCAAGTTTTGGCGCTTCTTTAACGTCAGCTGAAGCTCCACTGGTACCCATGAATAGAGCTAGAGTCCCCAAAGTAGCAATCAAGCTGATTATTGCTTTGCCGATAAAACCATTATTTTTTTTCTTAATCATAAATCCCTCACTATTTGTTTGGTTAGCTCTAACTGGCTAACAACGAGTCCAATTTGCTGCTGTAGGAGGTAAAAGGTTGGTTGAGCTGTTTGACCAACCCTTCACCCAGATAACAATCTTAGCATGCAAAACCCTTGATTTCAAGCATTTCTTTAATTTTTAAGCATTTTAAATAAATGACAACTTCATGTCTTAAAATTGATGACAATCTATTATCAGATTAGCTTTTTTACGCTATGCAAATGGTAATTTCTTTAAGTAGTACTTAGGGAAACAATACTTGTTTTTTAGACAGATTCTTCAAAAACCACTTTTGCTGACTCATCTTCCCAAAAATTTTATCGGATAGCAAAATTCTGTCCAAACACTTTAAATGTAACTATAAAATAGAATTCTTGAGTAAGAATGTCGAACTCTCAATACCCTAAAATAAGATTAGAAACTAAAGTCCCTCGATTAGTTCAAAGAAAGTTACAACAAAAGGATTTATAAACAACTTTATAAACCACCTCCCAATAAACAACTCATTCTAAAAATGTACATCCCTCATTTAGATATCACATTTTAAGGTAATCGCAACTTCTTTAAAAATAACTAACACAAAAAAACGATTACCAAAAGGCCCCTATTTCCCAATGAATAAATTAACCCTTATAGAAAATGTATCCTCCAAATTCAAAAAAATGACGGTATTCTGGATAGATCCGTGCTCGAAACTATGAAAAACTCTTTATTCATCATCGACTCTGACGCAAAAGCAGATTCCCTATGACAACCCTATTATGAAACATTTACCGACCTAAACTCTCCGACAATGATGTAAATTTGGAAAAACAGTAAATCTACTCAGTAAAAGACTAAAAATAACCTAACTTTATAACTATTTCACCAAATTTTCACCTCACTCAAAGCTCATCTAGAATAGTTTTTTCTCATGTGTAAACGCTTCGCTCAAATTTCTGTCACATGTAAGAAAATCTTATCGTCTTTTAAACCTTTTTTTGCTTCAAAACCTAGATATTCCAAGGAAAATCCGTTACAATAGAGTACGGAAAGATAGGTAATTATCAGCATCATTATTTTCGTATGAAAGGGAAATTCATGGCTTATATTCAAATGAAGCATAGCTATAAACGCTATAAAACCGGTGATCTGGAAATTATCGCAAACAACGACGTAAGCTTTGATATTGAAAAAGGGGAGCTTGTCGTCATTCTCGGTGCCTCTGGTGCAGGGAAATCAACCGTTCTTAACATCTTGGGTGGTATGGACACCAATGACGAAGGCCGCGTCATTATTGATGGTAAGGATATCTCTGAATACACAGCTAAAGAACTGACAACATATCGTCGTGAGGACGTTGGCTTTGTGTTCCAATTTTACAACTTAGTTTCAAACCTTACGGCCAGGGAAAACGTCGAACTAGCATCTGAAATCGTTCCAAACGCTAAAGATGCTACTCAAACACTCGTCGAAGTCGGTTTGGGAGACCGTTTAGACAACTTCCCATCACAACTATCTGGTGGGGAGCAACAGCGTGTTGCCATTGCACGCGCCGTTGCCAAAAATCCAAAGATTCTTCTTTGTGATGAACCAACAGGGGCTCTGGATTATCAAACAGGGAAACAAATCCTGACCCTTCTTCAAGAAATGGCTCGCAAACAGGGAACAACTGTTATTATCGTGACCCATAATGCTTCTCTAGCTCCAATTGCCGATCGTGTCATTCGAATGCACGATGCCAAGATTAAGAGTGTGGAACTTAATCCTAATCCACAAAAAATCGAGGACTTGGAATACTAGAAAGGAGCACCGTCATGAAAAAAACAACTTATTGGAAAGATGTTTGGCGAACCTTTGTAGCTTCTAAAGGGCGTATGCTCTCTATTGCCTTGCTTATGGCACTGGGATCCTTTGCCTTGATTGGTCTTAAAGTAACTTCTCCTAATATGAAAAAAACTGGGGAACACTTCTTCAAGACGCATCAAACAGCTGACTTGAGCTTAATCAGCACTTACAGTATCAACCAAACCGATCAGGACCTTCTCAATTCAATTAAGAAAAAGAATGTAGACATCGAGTATGGTTATTTCAAAGATGCTGTCATCAAGGGGAAGAATACGGCATTTCGTATTTTCTCCAAACCTAAGAAAATCTCTACTTACGACCTTATTGAGGGGAAACTTCCTACTAAGGACGGGGAAATCGCTCTTTTCTCAACTTATAAAGAAGAATATAGCGTCGGAGATAAGATTAACTTTTCTGAGCCAGTAGATAGCTCAGGGCAAAAACAGTTAAAGGAACAAACATATACCATTACTGGTTTTGTTAATTCCTCTGAACTTCTCTCTAGGAACCGACTTGGTAATGCCAGTGCTGGTACGGGGAAACTGGATGGCTATGCCATTGTTCCAGAGACGGACTTCACTTCTAATGATTACATGATTGCCCGCATCCGCTACAAGGATTTAGAAAATGTTAGTCCTTTTAGTGAGGAATACGCAAATAAGATTTCTGAACGAAAGGCTGAACTCAAGGAACTCTTTAAAGACGAACCTGAGAAACGCCTCGCTGAAATCAAGTCACAGTCTCAAGCTCAAATTACTCAAGCTAAACAAGAACTTGAAACAGCACTCGCACAGACCCAGCAAATGGCTACAAGCAACCCAGCCGAAGCCGCTAGCGTCAAAGAAGCTACTACCAAGATTGAAGCCAAGCAAAAAGAACTCGAAGAAAGTCAAGCAATGGTTGATAATTTACCAGCGCCTAGCTATCAATTCTACTCTCGTCGAGAGATTCCGGGTTCTGAGGGATATGTTGCTTATGAAAGTAATATTAACATCATTCACGATGTGAGTAACATCTTCCCTGTCGCTCTCTACTTTATGGCAGCTTTGGTTACCTTTGTAACCATGGGACGCTTTGTTGAAGAGGAACGTGGTAAGGCTGGTATCTTCAACGCCCTAGGCTACAGTAATTCGCGAATTATCCATAAATTCGTCATTTATGGTTTGATAACGAGTATTACTGGTACAACTGCAGGTGTTATTACCGGTCATACACTACTTCCGATTCTAATCCACAATACTTATAAGAGCGATTTGCAGCTTCCTGCTTTCGAATTGCACTTCTACCTAGGACTTACTCTTGTGGCCTTCCTTTAGGTCTCTTATCTGCTGTGCTACCTGCCTTTGCGGTTGCCAAGAAAGAGCTCTGGGAAAAACCTTCCCAACTCCTCCTTCCAAAACCACCTCGTGCAGGAGCTAAGATTGTCCTAGAGCGCATCACACCTCTTTGGAAACGTCTCAGCTTTACGGAAAAAGTTACCATGCGTAATATTTTCCGCTATAAGCAACGGATGTTTATGACCCTCTTTGGTGTCGCAGGTTCTATCGCACTGCTCTTCGCAGGTTTAGGAATTCGATCTTCTGTATCTAACCTTAACCAGCAACAGTTTGAAGACATCATTCACTATGATATGATTGTTGCCAAGCAACCAAATACGTCAAGTGCTTTGGATGAGGAACTCACTAAACTCCTCGATAGCAAAGACGTTAAAGAATACTTGAATGTCCATTTTGAAACCTTGCAAAAAATTGCTGGTAGCAACAAGGACACTCAGGAAATCTCAACCCTTGTCTTTAACGACCGTGACGATAAACTCGTTGATAGTTACGTTAGCTTGCATGACCGAGACCGTAATAAGACTCTCAAGCTATCTAATGACGGAGCTATTATCTCTGAAAAAATGGCAAAACTCCTAAACCTCAAGGTTGGAGATACCATTACTGTGCAAAACAGTCAGGATGAATCTGTCAAGATTAAGATAGCTGGTATCACTGAAATGTACATGGGGCATTTCCTCTTTATGAATGCTAGCTACTACCAAAAAGCTTTTGGAACACCTTCAGTGAATAATGCCAACCTTGTTACTCTCGCTGAACCAACTAAGCAAAATGTTGAAAATATGGCAGCCAAATTCATCAACTTACCTAATGTTTACGGTGTTGTTCAAAACAACAACCTTAAACTGCAGATTAGCACTATGGTCAATTCATTGACACAGGTTATTGGTATCTTGATTACGGTTTCCATTCTCCTTGCTGTGGTTGTTCTCCATAATCTCACTAACATCAACGTTTCAGAACGTATCCACGAACTTTCAACCGTTAAGGTTCTTGGTTTCTACAATAACGAAGTATCCCTCTACATCTATCGTGAAACCATTTACCTTTCAATCATCGGTATCTTCGTAGGGTTCGGTCTTGGACAGGCACTTCACCATTATATGGTAAGCATCATTCCGCCAGATCGTATCATGTTTGATCCATCTCTCGGATTGGCTACCTACCTTTTACCAGCTGTTCTTATCGGCATAATCCTTATTATTCTTGGCTTCGTCGTCAACAAACGTCTTGCCAAACTTAATATGCTTGAAGCCCTAAGCTCAGTTGAATAAGCTAAAAACGCCTGAGAAGTAATTCTCAAGCGTTTTTTATGTTCGATAACCTATTTTGTTTTAGTCTTAGCCAACTCTAGACAGTAGGTCTTCACATGACAATGAGGACAAGTCAGCTTACGAGTCCTTGGGGTATGTCCGGCAATGGCAAATTCTTTAAAACTTGGATCAAAGGTCCTATGACAATTAGGACAGAGGTAGGCGAACTGCTTTCTATAGTGAAACACCACTAAATTAAATACTAAAATATAAGCAGGACAGACAATAAAGATACCTCTGGGATCCTTAAAATAATAAATGACAATCAGTAGGCTCATCAGATAAAGAATGAAGATTAGAACGCCACTCCCATACATTCTCAACTGCAAGCGACGCCATGATTTTTGATTTTCCATAAGACGTGAAATGTCTGACAAATCTTCCAGCGAAAGTTGATGTCGTTTAGCAGTTGCTTTGCAAGTGACGGGCACGTTTTAGTTTGACCTCTATTTCCTCTGAAGACTTTTCCAAGCTTTCAATTTGGTCTGTCAACAACAGCTCTAAAACCTGTTCCCTATTCTCCTCTTGCAAGAGTTTTTGGATTTGTTTGATTGAGAAATCCAAATCTCTTAAGAAACAAATGACTTGCAGTCGTTCCAAGTCTGATTCGTGATAGATTCTCCGACCACCCTCTGTGACTTCAGATGGCGTCAAGATCCCTCGTTGATCATAGTACTGGACAGTCCTAACAGACACTTCTGCTGCTTTAGCCAACTCTCCTGTTGAAAACTGCGACATCTCAGTCACCTCCTTTTAAAATCTTCTATCAAGGGAGGTCTTTCACCACCTTTGATACCTAGATTCTACCTTATAACGCAAGGTAATATGCAAGCTATAACCCTAGAGGATTTTCTTTTCTTACAGAAAAAGTTAGCTATCACTCTTTACAACCTTTACAGCTCTTGTAAAGCTTTAGTCGAAAAGGCCGCCCAAACCTAAAGCCGCAAAAGGATTGTTACTGACTTCTTCCTGTTGCTCCAAAAGTTTGGCATTCTCATCTAATTCGAGAAACTTCTCGTAAATTTGGGCGGTCATCCGAGCATCATCCCAAGCTGTTGTGACCATGTCCCTTAATTCCAAAGAAATCTGCCACACTAGTCAACTTAAGGTTAACAATACCGTTCAAATCAGAAGCACGACGGTCAAAGGCCTCATCAAAAACATCTAAAGCATATTGCTCTTCCAAGTCCAAACCATTTTCCGACAAAATAGGCAAGTCCGACTTAAGGGCATTGTAACCGATAAGTGGAGTGTCACCAACAAATGATTTAAAATCCGTCAGAACGGACTCTAGCTTTGGTGCCTTGGCAATCTTGTCCGCTGTAATCCCCGTCAAACCATTGATAAAGGACTGTAAAGGAACGTCCGAATAGACAAAAGAGTCAAACTGATCCACTTCCTCATGCTGATCCATCTTAATGGCCGATACTTGGATAATATGACTAACCCCATCCACCGTGTTAAACTCCAAATCAAAGGCAATATAAGTTTCTAAATTTTCCATTTTATCTCCTATAATAGTTAAAGCTGAGACTGAGTCCCAGCTTCTTTTTTATTTTCCAAATAGACGTCCAAAGAAACTTTTTTTTGAAGCTTCTTCTTGTTTGGTCTGGATTTCTTCCACTTGGGCCTTGGCTTCATCAACCTCAACCTTAGCCTCATCGAGTTCCAGTTTAAGCTCTTCCTTGTCCTTCATCGCAGTCAAGGTCAATTGCTGCTGTTGATCGATTTGCTTATCCTTTTCAGCGATTTGAACGTCTTTGACACGCAATTGATCATCCATGTTAGACAACTGCTCATCCTTAGCCTTCAACTGAGCATAAAGACGGGCAATCTCAGAGTTTTTCTCGTCTACAAGAATCTCTAACAACTCACGTTGCTTTGTTTCTTCATCGATTGGCTCATCGTCAAAGATGGTTTTCTTGTAGATTTCCTCCAACTTAATCAAGCCACTGCGTTTAACGACAGTAACCCCTTTAGCATTTTTTTCTAGATCTTCTTCTGGAAGTTGTTTGACACGATTATTGACCGCTTGACGACTAACGCCAAGGATTTCAGCAATCTCGCTGACTGTCTTTTCAATACTCATAATAGCCTCATTTTCTCTTGAAATGTCTTACTATGAGAATATCACAATCACTCCTTTCTGTCAATTTGACTAGTTATTCTGGATACCTGAAGGGCTCTTTTTAAGTCACTTTTTCCTTTCACTCTTCAAACAATTTACTTGATAGGAAGCTAAGCTTTTGGTAAACTATGTGTGGGTATAAATGTATATAGAAGGAAAGTCTTTGACTTAAACAATCGGTACTTCCAAATTGGCTTTGGTCGGTATCAGATCTGTTGTATCTAGGAATGGTGGGAACAATTCCACAAGGTTTGGGATTTTCATTCTTGCTCCAATTATGGGTGGCATTCGAGCAACTTTGGTTGCAAAACTGCTTAATATTGAAGCATAAATCACATTATCTTCAACGGTTTGACTGTTGGAGTTTTTTTATTGTCAATCCACTCGCTCACTATAGTCTCATATTGCCATCCGAGATTGAAAAAAGCCCTAAATTGTGCCATAATAAACAAAAGCAAAATAGAAAGAATGAGTCCTATGAAAAACTTCCGTGATGATATTAAGGTCAATGATTTGGCCCAGCCCTTCTTAGAGCCAATCGTTGAACAAATGACCACTGTATTCGACCCTGAGATTGAGCTAGATATTTACAACCTTGGTTTGATTTATGAAATCACCGTCGATGAAAATGGCCACTGCTACTTCCTTATGACCTTTACTGATACTGGGTGTGGCTGTGAAGAGACTATGCCTTATGAAATCGCTGAAAAGCTAAAATCCATTGACGGCATTAACTCTGTCAAGGTGGAAACCACTTATTCACCAGTCTGGAAGATGACACGTATTAGTCGTTATGGACGTATTGCCCTTGGTATCTCACCTCGAGGCGGAAAATAAAAAGGAAAACCGATTGGACATTTCCAACCGGTTTTTTATATTGAGCTAACAGCAGATAGACGATCACTTGTCATAATGCTGCCATCAACCGTCTCAGGACTTAACATCAAAAAATCACATCGCACATATGTCCGGTGTGATTTCTTTTATATTAGTAAATTAGGCTTTACCTGATTTATCCATGTTCCAAAAGTCGGTAACTGCACCACGAGATGCTGAAGAAACGATGTGAGCATACTTACCGAGGACACCACGGCTATAAAGTGGTGGCAACTCAGTTTTAGCTTTACGTTTCGCCAACTCTTCGTCTGAAACGTGCATAGTAATTTCTTTGGTATCTTGGTCAACTGTAACCATATCACCTGTACGGAGGTAGGCAATAGGTCCACCAACCTGAGCTTCAGGAGCAATGTGACCAACAACGAGTCCGTAAGTACCGCCTGAGAAACGTCCGTCTGTCAAGAGGGCAACCTTGTCCCCTTGCCCCTTACCAACAATCATTGATGACAATGACAACATTTCTGGCATACCAGGACCACCCTTAGGACCTACAAAACGTACAACAACTACGTCGCCATCAACGATTTCATCAGAAAGAACGGCTTCGATGGCATCTTCTTCTGAGTCAAATACTTTAGCAGGACCAGTAATGTTACGAACTTTAACCCCTGATACTTTGGCAACCGCACCTTCTGGAGCCAAGTTACCTTTCAAGATAATCAATGGACCATCAGCACGTTTAGGATTTTCAAGCGGCATGATGACTTTTTGACCTGGTGTCAAATCATCGAAGGCCTCCAAGTTTTCTGCAACAGTCTTACCAGTACATGTGATACGATCACCGTGAAGGAAACCATTCTTAAGAAGGTATTTCATAACGGCTGGCACACCACCGACGTTGTAAAGGTCTTGGAAGACATATTGACCTGAAGGTTTCAAGTCAGCCAAGTGAGGTACACGCTCTTGGAAATCGTTGAAATCTTCAAGTGTCAAATCAACATTAGCAGCGTGAGCAATAGCGAGCAAGTGAAGTGTCGCATTGGTTGAACCACCAAGTGCCATTGTGACAGTGATGGCATCTTCAAAGGCTTCACGTGTCAAGATATCTGATGGTTTAAGACCTAGTTCAAGCATCTTAACAACTGCACGACCTGCTTCTTCGATATCTGCTTTTTTCTCAGCTGATTCTGCAGGGTGAGATGATGATCCTGGAAGACTCATCCCCATTACTTCGATGGCTGTCGCCATTGTGTTGGCAGTATACATACCACCACAACCACCAGGGCCAGGGCAGGCATTACATTCAAGTTCTTTAACCTCTTCAGCGGTCATATCACCGTGGTTCCATTTACCGATACCTTCGAAAACAGAAACCAAGTCGATATCCTTACCGTTAAGATTACCTGGTGCAATGGTACCACCATAGGCAAAAATCGCTGGAATATCCATGTTAGCAATGGCAATCATAGAACCAGGCATGTTCTTATCACAACCACCGATTGCAACAAAGGCATCGACGTTGTGACCACCCATAGCTGCTTCGATTGAGTCAGCAATGATATCACGAGATGTCAATGAGAAACGCATCCCTGGTGTCCCCATGGCAATACCATCGGCAACGGTAATCGTACCAAATTGAACCGGCCAAGCACCCGCGTCTTTAACACCCTCTTTGGCAATTTGACCAAAACCGTGCAAGTGGATATTACATGGTGTGTTCTCAGCCCAAGTTGAGATAACCCCAACAATAGGCTTTTCAAAACTATCATCCGTCATCCCAGTCGCACGAAGCATGGCACGGTTAGGTGATTTAACCATGCTATCGTAGACAGATGAACGGTGTTTCATGTTATTTTCAGACACGATATTTTCCTCCATAGTTAATAACTATTCTAATTTAAACTTCTACTCCTATTCTAACATAAATTGTCTAAAAAAACTGACCATTTACCAACTATTCTCCCTTTTTAAATTATGCTAAAATAAAGGCATGAAACATTTTGATACTATCGTTATTGGTGGAGGGCCTGCTGGCATGATGGCAACCATTGCCTCAGCCTTCTATGGCCAACAAACCCTCCTAATTGAAAAAAACAAACGTCTCGGAAAGAAGCTGTCTGGTACTGGTGGTGGACGTTGTAATGTTACTAACAACGGGACTTTAGACGACCTTCTAGCAGGCATTCCTGGTAATGGACGTTTCCTCTATAGCGTCTTTTCACAATTTGATAACCACGATATCATTGCTTTTTTCGAGGGCAATGGTGTCAAACTCAAGGTTGAGGATCACGGGCGTGTCTTCCCTAAGACAGATAAATCACGGACCATCATCCAAGCTCTGGAAAATAAAATTCAGGAACTGGGTGCTAGTATCCTTACCAATACAGAAGTTGTCTCCGTCAAAAAAGTTGATGAGCAATTCCAAGTTAAGTCTTCAGACCAGACTTTTACCAGTGATAAACTCATCGTCACAACTGGAGGAAAATCCTACCCATCGACTGGTTCAACTGGTTTTGGACATGATATTGCCCGCCATTTTAAGCTCCATGTCACTGAACTTGAAGCTGCGGAAAGTCCACTCCTAACCGACTTTCCTCACAAGGCTTTACAGGGAATTTCTCTTGACGATGTCACTCTGTCCTATGGCAAACACAAGATTACGCACGACCTTCTCTTCACCCATTTTGGCCTATCTGGACCAGCCGCCCTACGTCTTTCTAGCTTTGTTGAGGGTGGTGAGATTGCCCATCTGGACTTTCTTCCCAACCAAAGTCTAGAAAATCTCAAGACTTACTTTGAGGAAAATCGCGAGAAATCTGTCAAAAACACCCTCAAAGCGCTTGTGCCTGAGCGTGTTGCTGAATTCCTAGCAGAAGATAAGGCTGATAGCAAGGTTAAACAACTGCACCCCAAAGACTTGAAAAGCATTATTAGTCAGCTTAAGGACATGGAAATTCCAATCACAGGTAAAATGTCACTTGCCAAATCCTTTGTGACTAAAGGTGGCGTTGACCTTAAGGAAATTAATCCCAAGACCCTAGAAAGTAAAAAAGTCCCTCACCTACACTTTGCAGGAGAGGTCCTTGACATCAATGCCCATACCGGCGGTTTTAACATCACTAGCGCCCTCTGTACTGGTTGGGTAGCAGGTATCCAGAGCCCTTGGGATTAGAAAGATTTTTCAATTAAGGACAACAAAAAGTTCCCTTCTGTCATAGAAGGGAACTTTTGTCTATTACTCAAAGGAGAGGAGGGGATTCGAACCCCCGAGCCCCGTTAAGGACTACACGCTTTCCAAGCGTGCGCACTCGGCCTCTATGCGACCTCTCCACATCAAACGATTAGCCTATTAATGGCTAATCGTTATTTTTAATCAAGTTTTCAAGAGTTAATCTTTAAACTGGGCCTCTACTCGATAGATGACCTGACCTTTTTCTGAGAACTTACGCTCGTATTCAGTCATGACGTTGCCTTCATAATCACTGGCATGAAGGTCCAACCAAACTTTGTTGAGAACCATTCCATACTGTGAAAAGCTCGCCAAACTGTATTCAAAAAGTCCACGGTTGTCTGTCTTAAAGTGAATCTCTCCATTTTCAGGCAAAATTTGCTTATAAGTATCTAGGAAAGTCTTGTAAGTCAAACGACGCTTCTCGTGGCGACTCTTAGGCCATGGATCTGAGAAATTCAGATACATCATATCCACTTCGCCATCTTCAAAATAATTGGTCAAGGCTGAACCATCCACGCGCAAGAGCTTGACATTTTCAGCACCCAAAGCCAAAACCTTATCCAAGGCGTAGCTCAATACAGACAGCTGAATATCAATACCAATGTAGTTGATATCAGGGTTTTGTTGGGCCATACCAGTAATGAAGGCCCCTTTACCAGATCCTACCTCGATATGGATAGGATTGTCATTACCAAAAAGCTCATGCCACTTACCTTTAGCAGCTTCTGGCTCAAGGATAACGTACTGAGGATGGTTAGCTAGGTGTTCCTCTGCACCTTTACGTTTTCTAACTCGCATGTCTACTTTCTAATATCTGTGCAAGGTCTCTCTGAATTTACGAAGTTCATAAATTTCTCGGTTGGCATGTTCCATATCACGACTATCAAAGAATTTTGAAATCTGTGTCAAATATGAAAACTGCCCATACCAGTAAATCTTATCCATCACAAGGTCGTTGTTCTTATAGCCATAGTATGACAACCACTGTGGCCAATGTGCCAATGGAATGTAATGGCTGAGGATCTGTGCCACATCATACATACGATCTGTTAGACGTACAGAATCCCAATCAACCAAATAAATCAATCCTGAGGTTGTGATGACAAAGTTACTATGACGAGCATCTCCATGAACAATTGTTGCAATCTCTGCACGAAACTCTGGAAGATGACGTTTCAAATCTCTAACAACATCTTGAAGGAAGCCATTCTCACGCAATTGGTAAGCGGCATTTTCCTCCCACTCGTGTAGAAGATCGAAAGGATTTTCAATATGATAATCCAACTGCAAGAGTTGATTAACCAAATGTTTAGAGCGGTGCAAATTACCAAGAATTTGAATAATCTGTTTACTGTTCATGTCATGTTTGGTCAAAATACGACCATCAAGCCACTCCTGTGCACTCATCATGTCACCATTTCCCAGACGTTTAGCCCACAAGAGCTGGGGTGCAATCTGTTCCTTGGCAAGAGCTGCCAAGATTGGTGTTGTATTCATCTTCACAAAGACGCGATCTCCGTTTGGGTAGGTTCCCATATAGGCCTTACCACTATTTCCTTTGAGAGGAGTCAGGCTCAAATCTTTATCTGTTGATGTCACCTAGGCATCTCCTTTTTCTTTAGTCATTCGTTTCTATTTTAACTTATTTAATAGGTGTTAGTCAATCATCTTCTTAAGCTTGGCTGGTAGGTAAACAAGGCTCAAAACTAGCATCATTCCAACCAAAATCAGACTAAACTTAAGGTCGAAGAGACAAATAGCCTGTACCATAGTCAGTACAAGTACAATCTGTGTAATCAAGCGTTTAAGATTGTTCACCTGCATGTCTTTTCCAACCGGCATAAGGTTAGCCATTCTCTGATAAGCAAAGTGCGATTTAAGTGCTGTGAGCTGGAAGAGTAAGAGGTAGTCAAACAACCACAAGCACCATAGCCAACCATTTTTCAGGAACCAAAAAGATAACTAGAAGTGTTAGGGCAAACAGGCGTAAACTAAGGGCAAAGTAATCTCCTGAACGCAAGAAAGCTCTTAGGTAAAGATTGTACCAGGTATGTTCCTTGTCTTTCTTTGTACGTTTGAGAATAGCATCCAAATAAGCACGGCGTTTAACACTCGATGTAATCCCCTTAACATTGGTAAAGAGTGAAAAGAACTTCAGAATCGATTGTTGACGCTTATTTTCCGCTGCAATAGCCTCAGTCCAATTCAGTCCTGACTGCTTATAATAAGGTTGGGACTTTTTCTGGAAAATAAAGTACTTAAGAATAGCCATAGCCACAGCTACAAGGATAACTCCCCAAACTGGAAGCCCCAAGGCTAAAAAGAGGGGAATAACCAAAATAAAAATCAGGCTTTGTACGATTACCCAAAATCTAAAAGCACGCCCCGTTGCCTTCTTAACATGGTCTAGCACTTCTTCTTCCTTCACCAAAAGGTAATGCTTATCAGCAGGCTCTAAATAAGTCGCAATATTCCCCCAGAAGGGCAATAGAAGACAAAGCACAAGCAAACCAAGAATGATTGCCCACGGATTCTTTGGAAAATGTCGAAGCAACTGGCTATACTGAACCAAGACAAAACCTAGCAGAAAGAGAAGAACCAAGATAAAGTGATCATTAAAGACGTAGCGGCTATACTTAGCACAGCGGGCATTGAATCGCTTGCTACGCTCCTTAAATAGCTTAGCTATCATGACAATTCTCCCTTAGTTAGCTGCATGTAGATATCGTTAAGACTAGCACTCTCATCACCAAAAGTCTGACGGAGCTCCTCAAGAGTTCCCTGTGCCAAGACCTGTCCATGGTGCAAAATCACAAAGCGGTCACACATCTTTTCAGCTGAATCTAAAACGTGTGTAGACATGAGAATCGCCTTACCCTTAGCTTTTTCCTCAGCCAAAAGCTCAATTAAGTCTGAGATTGCCAAGGGGTCCAAGCCCAAGAAGGGTTCATCAACAATGAAAAGACTTGGATTCACAATAAAGGCACAGATAATCATGACCTTCTGCTTCATCCCCTTTGAAAACTGAGTCGGGAACCAATCTAATTTTTCATCTAAACGAAAGAGCTTAAGGTACTTGTCCGCACGTGCCATCCCCTCAGTCACATCAAGACCATAGGCCATCAACACCATTTCCAAATGTTCACGAAGCGTCAATTCTTCATAGAGGCTTGGCGTTTCAGGAATGTAACCAATCTTCTGACGATAGCTAGCTGAATCTTGTTGAATAGTTAACCCATCAATGGCAATCTGTCCCCCATAAGGTGTTAAGAGACCAATAATCTCGTTAATTGTTGTTGATTTCCCAGCACCATTAAGACCAATGAGACCAACTAATTCACCATCAGCCACCTCAAAAGTCACATCTTTTAGGACGGGAATATTAGCGTAACCACCCGTCACCTTTTCTAATTTAAGCATTATCTTTTCTCTCTTTGGTATGATATAATCTATTATAACAAAAACTCATGGAAAGGTCGTTATTATGGATAATTGTATTTTCTGTAAAATTATATCTGGAGAAATCCCTTCATCAAAAGTCTACGAGGACGACAAGGTTCTAGCCTTCCTCGATATTTCACAAGCTACAAAAGGACATACCTTGGTTATTCCTAAAGAGCACGTTCGTAACATCTTAGAAATGTCTGCTGAGACCGCTGAGACTGTCTTTAGCCGTGTTCCAAAAATTGCTCGTGCCGTGCAAAAAGCAACTGGAGCAATCGGCATGAATATCCTTAATAACAACGAAGAAGTTGCTGGACAAACCGTCTTCCACGCTCATATTCATCTCGTTCCTCGTTACGGTGCAGACGATGGTATCCACATGGGATTTGACGAACACGAACCAGACTTCGTTGCCCTGGCCGACCTTGCTGACAGCATCGCTAAAGAGGTAACAGAATGAAAATCGGACGCTTTCTAGCTCTTGGAGCTCTTGCCTACGGTGCCTACTACGCCTATAAACGACGTGAAGACATCAAAGAGGAAATCCTAGACCTCAACCAATCACGAGAAAATATCTCTCACGATCTGGACAATATCAAACGCAACCTTGACATCATCAAGGAACAAAACCTTGTTCTTGCTGACATCAAACAAGACCTCAACTATAAAACACGCGTCTTCAAAAAAGACCTCGAACCCCGACTCAACATCATCCAAGAACGCTTGCAAAAGTATCAAGGTGATGATAAAGAATAAAGGTAAGTAGCATCGGCTACTTACCTTTTTTATCAATGATGAAAACTTATAAAAAGTTTATGGATAGTGTAATAGTCACTCAATGTTCCTTTTTTTCACAACAGAAAGTACCATTCAATAATAAAAGGCACCACTAATCAGATTAAAGAGAACACTACTAAACCTATTTTCATATAATTACTATTTCTTTTTTAAAGCATTAATAATAGAACGTGTTGCTGATTTCGTTAAGCCTTGATTTTTAGGATGTGTCCTTAAATAGGAATGGACTTTGGTACCAGTATCTGAACGTGTGTAACCATTTGTATTAACAATCTTATTACTTAACAGTTTATCCAATAAATCCATTCTGCATCTCCTCACAATTAGTAATTAAAATTTATACTAAATGAATTCATTGTATCATAGTTACCATTCTGTATATTAGCAGTCCACCCAATATTTTCACCGCTCTTCATTTTATGCTTATAGTAGTTTGCTTTTTTTGCTTTTTCGTCTGATTCCTCAACTTTCTGTCCTGGATTAACTGCAACAAATTCTGATATAGATACTGACTGCTCTCCTTTCGGATCGATACTAGATTGTGACGAACTAAATGGTGTTGCTTCAATACTATTGTTAATTACAAAAGTTGATTTTATATTAATTTCTTTATCCGTTAAGTTATCAATAATAATATTTCCACCAGTTCTTGTTATTTTAATATTTTTATCACTATATAGTTCTTCCGTTTTTGCTACTGTTTTTTTTCGAACCCATAATACTTGGTCCTACTTTTGACGTATTATTGCCATTAGTAGAATTTTCATTCGAAGAATCTCTCATAGCCAAAAAAATTATTAACAATGTAAATATAAATCCAAAAACTGCAAATACATAGACGCTAACATTAAAAATTTACTTTAACATATCTTTTCCTTACCTTTATTTTTGAGTTTCAATTGTCACTTTTGCCTCGTGGTCCAAAGATTTAATCATTGTAGAGTAGTACTTCTCGGCTGACTCCTTTAATAATTTTTTATTGTCCTTTATAAAACCTTGTTGTTCCTTATTTGAAAAACCTTCTGCAACAGCCTCACCAGTATCTATGTCTTTAGTCGAATAACTAAGAATCCCTCCACTAGTATCGTAGAGTGTATAAGGTTTGTCTTTATCTAATTCAACACCAATAACTTCAAATTTGGGTAATGTAACTTGATAATTATGATTACCATTATCTTTAATGGTTACATCATTCTTAATACCGAATTTTGCCGTATAATTTAGAATAATGAGTGCTTTCTTTTCTGAACCAGGTATTACAAAGTTACTACCAAATAACTTTGTATTATTTTCTATTGACTTAACTTTTTGAATAGATGCATTGAGTAAAACTAACTCACTGACCTTTTCCAAAGATTTTACATTTACTATGATTTCTGTCTTTGGTTTTTGATTACCAGATGACTCACTCCCTTTATATACGCTAAGAAAAATGAATCCTACGACAATCACTAATAAAATCGCTAAAATACCATATATTATCTTTTTCATACTTTTTCCCTATTAACTCATTTCTTCAAAAACAACTGGATTAACAATCCTGCAATCACAATACCAGCTGCAATTAGAGGGTTCAACATTGCTATTCCTACAAGAAGTAGAATAGCCAAAATCCATAAAACTACTTTTAACATTATTTCTCCTTATCAAATAACAAAAGATTGTAATATTAAACCCAAGAAATCACTAACTAAAATTTAATTTTACACAAAAATTATATAGCGATATGAATGCGTTGTCAACGCTTTCTTGAAAATAGAATATATTTTTAACTATTTATCATATTATCATAATTTAAACAATTTTATCTCATTTTATATTTAAGAATAACTATAAAAGTCACAGCTATACACAAAACAAGACTTTCCGCAGTGCTAAAAGTGAGAGAAGCCCTATTGCTTCTCTCACTCGGAAGATTTGAGACCTACGCTCAAATCTTAGGAATGGAATTCCGTTAGGAAGTCGCTTCCGTCCGTAGCACCCAAGGAAAGTCTAAAAAATTTATAAAAAGAAAAGCAGAGACGTCTAACATCTCTGCTTCATAATAGGATTAGGAGGTTTTATGCTTCTTATTCAGCATCTTTTTCTTTGATAACCAAGACACCATCTTCCATATCAGCTTCTAAGTGTTTAGCATCAAGGTTATCCAAGTGGAAGTCTGTGACTTTGTCACGGATTTGTTGTTCAACCACACGACGGAGTGGACGAACACCCATGACTTCATCGTAGCCTTCTTCAGTCATGTATTCTTTAGCAGCTTCGCTAACTGCCAAGTCAATGTCTTTCTTAGAAAGCGTCTTGTTAACTTCAACCAACATAAGGTCTACAATCTTAGAAAGATCTTCTTTGCTCAAGTGTGAGAATTCGATGACAGCATTGAAACGGTTAAGGAATTCTGGACGGAAGTAAGGTTTCAAACGATCCATAAGTTCTGGTTTATCAGCATCTTCTGTCAAGTTAGCTTCGTAACCAAAGCCAGCGTTTGAAGTTGCGATAATCACAGTATTCTTGAAGTTTACAGTGTTACCTTGACCATCTGTCAAACGACCATCATCCAAAACTTGGAGGAGAAGGGTGATGACTTGAGGGTCAGCCTTTTCAATTTCGTCAAGAAGGACGATTGAGTAAGGGTTACGGCGAACACGTTCTGTCAAAGTATTGCTATTGTCATCATAACCAACATAACCAGCTGTTGTACCAATCAATTTAGAAACGGCTGTGCGGTCGCTGTATTCTGACATGTCCAAACGGATGATAGCATCTTTAGTTCCGAACATATCAAGAGCCAATTGTTTAGCCAACTCAGTTTTACCAACACCAGTAGGTCCTACAAAGAGGAAGCTACCAATTGGACGGTTACCTTCGTCAAATCCTGCACGGTTACGACGGATGGCACGTGCCACTGCTTCAACGGCTTTATCTTGACCGATAACCTTAGTTTGCAAACGGTGGCCCATATCTTTCAAACGTTCGATATCAGTTGCTCCCATTTGCGATACTGGGATACCAGTCATACGTTCTACAGATTCAGCCACATCGTTAACAGTTGCAGTGACTTTAAGGTCTGCTGTGTGGTTAGCAATTTTCTTTTCAAGTTCTTCAATGCGAACTTTAGCATTTAGAGCTGCTTCGTAGTCTTCTTTGGCAGCTGCAGCTTCTTGTTTAGCTTTTTCTTCTTCGATTTCATGTTCAACAGCATTCACATCAGTCACTGGGTGTTGAGCAGCCAAGTGAGCCGCTGTTACATCGACAAGGTCGATAGCCTTATCTGGCAAGCTACGTTGTGGAATGTATTGGACAGAGAAATCTACTGCTGCTTTCAAGACATCATCTGGCAAGATAACATTGTGGTGTTTTTCATAAAGATCACGGATACCTTGGAGAATCTTGAAGGTATCTTCAGCAGAAGGAGCATTAACCTTAACTTCGTTGAAACGACGAGCAAGAGCAGCGTTCTTCAAGATAGTGTTACGGTATTCATCCTGAGTTGTTGCACCAATCACTGTCAATTCACCACGTGAAAGAGCAGGTTTCAAGATATCAGCAAGACCTTTAGACCCTTGGCCATCGCCAGTGCTTCCGGCACCAAGAATTTGGTGGATCTCATCGAAGAAGAGGATGATATTTCCAGCTTCTTTGACTTCATTTACCAAGTTTTGAATGTTTTCTTCAAAGCTACCACGGTATTGAGTACCAGCTTCAAGTCCAGAAATATCAATTGAGATGATTTCTTTGTTCTTGATAGCAGCTGGGACATCACCATTTACGATGGCTTGTGCCAAACCTTCAACTACGGCTGTTTTACCAACACCGGCGTCCCCGACAAGGACTGGGTTATTCTTGGTACGACGAGCCAAGATTTCGCAAGCTTCTTGGATTTCTTTGTTACGTCCGATAACTGGATCCAATTTACCTTCGCGAGCTTCTTCAGTCAAGTTACGACCAAGTTTAGCAAGAATACCATCTTGTTTAGGTCCTTTACCTTGATGTTGAGTTGGGTTCACTGCTTCACCTTCATTACCAGGCAATTGACCTGTTTGACGGTAGATAGCAAATTCTTCAGGTGTCACTTCACGACCGTTAATCATGTAGCGACGGTTTTCTGAACGGTAACCACCCATGTTACCCATCAATTGATTGAAAAGATCATCCATATTGTTAAAGTTGTTGTTCATATAATTACCTCGTTTTGTGTTTTCTTGTGAAATTTTTTAAGTGTTATTTTTATGTTAATGTGTTTTCTGACTTTTACTGACCAAAACCCTAAAAATTTTTAGTAGCTTCAACTACTCTTCTAATAATTTCAGGTTTTGCTCTTGGTAGGAGACTGAGAACTTTCTCAGTCTTAAACAAATTGTCATTTAGCATAAGAGCCACCTTCTTTCTGTGAATCTCTCAATATAGCTAACTTCCAAGCCCCTTTCGAAACTATAAATAGTTTTTTCAGAAAGAAACTTGAATATCAAGGAATCCTTTTTCCTTATAGTTTTATCATATACCTTTCATTTGATCAGGTCAAGAATTTGGTTTTGACTTTTACTGACCTTTCAGATGAAAATTTTTGCAGACTAGCTGCAAGACTTTTTTATTGGTATATGGGCTATTTACACAGCCTTCATAAGGATTTCATTTCCTTATGTTTATATTGTACAACATTGGTCAGTAATAGTCAATAGTTTTTTTGACTTTTTTTGACCTTTGTTATCATTTTTTTGTAGCCAAGCTATAATTACCTTTTTACAAGGAACTAACCCACGCCACAAGATTTATAAGGAAGATAAATCCTTATGTAACTATCATACACTATTAGTCAGTAAAGGTCAATAGTTTTATTTGATCTTTTTTGACCTTTTTAAGAATATTTTCCGAAAAGTAAAAAAGCCTACTAGAGGTAGACCTAATAATGATCTTTAAAAGATAGAAAAGCGACGCTCTTACCATCAATCATATAAATCAAACGATTTTCAGCATCAATTCGTCGAGACCAAGCTCCTTGAAAGTCATACTTTAAGGGTTCTGGCTTCCCAATACCTGAAAAAGGATCCCGTTGAATGTCTTTAATTAATTTATTGATTCGCTTGAGGGTCTTCCTATCTTGATTTTGCCAATAACAATAATCTGTCCATGCATCTTCAGTAAAAGTGAGTAACATTTCCTACTCCTTTATTGCATGTTCTTGAGTCTCTCCAGCACGTACCTGAGCCATTCCTCTTAAAACCTTGTCTGATAGTTCTTTATTTTGAACAATACGCAATGTTTCTTGAATGCTATCCCATTCACTCTTTGAGACCACTACAATATCTTCATCAGGATTTTTATTGACTACAGCTAGAGGTTCAAACTCATCATTAACCTTCTTCATATAATCCTTTAAATGATTTCGAAACGTTGAATAGACGACTGCTTCCATCAGCATACCTCATTTTCCTCTTTTCTTTTATTATATACCAAAAGGATAAAATTGTCAGGAACTTGTACAAGTTTATCCTTTCTATTACATTTATTCGAAAAAGAAGCAAAAAAGCCTACCAGAGGTAGACCTTCTATAAAGCTATTTTACTCTATGCGGTATGCGTCCGAAGTTTTGTTCGGAAAGCTCGGGATTACCTAATTGATAAACATTATCCGCTTGTTGTGTAAGAATATCCCAAGGCTCCCTTCCAATCCGAGCCACTATATCCACAGACTTTTTCACAGATTTGAGATGAGCCTGCCCTTTTTGAGAAAATCCAAGAACATGAACAGCCTGGGGTAAAGGATTATCTACAGCTCCAACCAGAATATAGGTCAAAATACGACGTACCCGTGCCTTTGTATATCGTTTGGTCGCCACCTTATCCACGAGTTCCTCCACAGAAGAAACCTCACGGATAGCAGCCTTTAGACGACTAGCAATCTCTTCATTCACCTGGAAAACACTAGTCAAATCAGGATTTGTAAAAATCTGATAAATCAGCAATTGGAAATAATTATCCCAAGAGACCTGTGGAGAAGTCTGAAAAAGTTTGCTGTTGGGCATGAACTTATCCACAAAATCACTATCTTGCTTGTGGAGACGTAGACTGGTCGCTGAGGCGAAAGATACTTCCTTGTCTGAGGAATGATAGCCAGCTCCTTGTCTCTGGATAGGAGTCAACTTAATACCCTTACCAACACAAGCTTTGGCATAGGCTAATCCTAGAATATGGTTGGGGGTATTGCCAGTAAAGTCCACACCAGCAAACTTTTCCCACATTTTTTGCGTCTTCTGTGGATAAGACAAATCACTAGGCAAACTTTCCACAAAGTCTTCCATTTCCTCTGACTTTTCAGCATAGACATCTGCTATCGCCTGGTAGTCTAGGACTTCTTCCGTGCCAAAAGTAAGGCTATCAATTCCCAGTCGGGACAAGATTTCGACGGCTCCAGCAGCAAAATAATCAGCAGACTGAACTGACGTAAAGAAAGGCAACTCAACCACGAGGTCTGCCCCATTTTCCAAAGCCATCTGAGCCCTAGTCCACTTATCCACAATAGCTGGCTCACCTCGCTGAACAAAGTTCCCAGACATAGCAACAATTTTTACACCTTCAGCCTGATCCAAGAGATACTTGTGGCCGTTATGAAAAGGATTGAACTCAGCAATAATACCTGTAACTGTCATAGCTCTTATTTTTGCGCCACAAAGAACCAACGTGCACTAGTTTCAGTCGGTTCCTTGTCCTCGAAATCGGCATAAAGTTTGAAAGATTTGAAGCCAGCTTGCTCCAACAAAATATCATAAGTTAAGACCTCGTAGGTGCGTTCCTCATGGACCTCATCATGACGGCTAAAGCTCCCATCTTCCTCTTGGATAAAGAAAGTTAATTCATGGACAATAGAATGCGGAGCCGCATCCTCATAGGTATCCCATAGCATAGCAAAGTCTTCTGCATTTTCATGGTAGGAATAGCCAGGGAAAACCTCATCCGTCTGATAGGTTGAGTGCACATCAAAGATAAAGACGCCACCCTCATTGAGGGCATTGTAAACCTCCTTGAAGACATCCCCAACCTCTACTTCGTCCTGCATATAGCAGATTGAGTCCGAATAGCAAGTCACAAAGTCATACTTACCAGCTTGCGATAAATCCAACATGTTGCCTTCAATAAAGTCAATTTTCTGTTTGGCGGAAGACGCACGCTTCTCCGCAATCTTCAACATATCAGCACTCAAATCGAGTCCAGTTACATCAAAACCAGCTTGAGAAAATCGAACAGACTGAATTCCAGTTCCACAAGCCAATTCAAGCAATTTCTTTTTATCCTTAGTCTTTGGCAAATGACGGAGGGAGAAATCCGTCCACAAATCGTAAAGACTATCATCCATAACGGCGTCGTAGACTGCCGCAAAAGTTTCATAAGTAGCCATAATGATGATACCAAGTCCGTCCATAATCGGAATGAAAATTAGGGGGAGTGAGACAGAACGAGTTTTCTTAAAAAAATCGTTCGTTGTCTCACCCCCGCAAGGCTGATTAGGTGCTCTTCCGAGCTTAAAAAGCGAATGAAGCGTCCAATCAGCTACTGCGCCAAATAATAAATTTTAATATTGATAATTTGACATAGAACTGTCTATTTTCCGACGATTACAGGACGGGTTCAAATCCTTTCTAAGATACAAAGAGCGTCAAAAGCACAGAGAGATTAGGAAAATTTCTGACGTATCGCTAGATACAAAGAAAGTTTATCTTTTTCTCACAGCTTTTAGCTCGTGTTCAGATAACAAACCAACCAAACACAAGGCTCTATCCTTCCTATTAAATCTTTAGTTTAAGCAACAAAACCCAGTTGTCGCCAACTGAGTTCAATTTTTATGCCAAATAAGCTGACACATCCACCATTGGTGCTTCATGCCAGAGTTTTTCGAGGTTATAGTGTGCACGTTCATCTTCTGTAAAGATGTGAACAACAACATCGTTAAGATCCAAAAGAATCCAACCACCCTTGTTGTCACCTTCCATGTGACTAGCATCAAGGCCAGCTTCTTTCACTTTCTCACGGATGTTGTCGGCAATAGCTTCCAACTGACGACTGTTCATGGCACTCAAAATAACAAAATAATCTGTTAGGCTTGTAAGGCCGTACAAATCAAGGGCAACAATGTCTTCAGCTCGCTTTTCATCAGCAGCTTTGACAACCAATTCAAGTAATTCTTCTTTAGTCAATGATATTCTCCAGTAATTTGTTATTAATCATTTAGGTAATGCACAAAAGCATTATAGGTTTCTAAGGTTTGTGGGAAAATCGGTAGAGCTTGGTGGGCCAAGTGTTCTACCGTATGGACTGTTTCAAAAGCAACTGCCTTATCCAAGGATTGCTCTGCTACTTGTCTAGCTTCCTCTACCAAAGGGAAATTACGATTATGCTCAATATAATCAGCCACATAGACAATCTTATCTAGGGTTGACATTTCATGGCTTCCGACGGTATGGATCTCAATACTGCGTAGAATCTCAGAATCAGTCAAACCCAAATCTTCTTGGATTTGTAAATCCCAACCATGCCATGCCAGACATTGTTCCCCCATTTTTTCAATTCAGGGTCGAGCTCATACTTATCGATTAGCTCTAAGAATTCCTGATCCGGAAGTTCCTTGGCATAATCATGAAGGAGGCCAGCCAAACCAGCTTTTTCAGTATCGTAACCATTCTTTTCAGCAAGAGCAACAGCAGCTCGCTCAACACCCAAAACATGATTGAAGCGTTTAGGACTCATGACCGCTCGAACTTTTTCAAGGAGTTCTTCACGAGAATAGTCTAGATATTTTTCATAGGTCATTTATAGAGCCCCGCTTTCTTGATGTAGGCAAGTACAGACTGCGGCACCATAAAGTTAGGTGTACGGTCCTTCTTAATGTAGGCTCTGACTGCACTCGAACTAATATCCATAAGGGGCACATCCACCCAGATAACGGGATATGAGGTTCCAGCCTTATACTTAGGACGCTGAACACCAACAAATTGGACCATCTCGATTAGTTCATCAATACGATGCCATTTTGGTAGGTATTCGACCATATCAGCACCGATAATGAAGTAATAATCCGTATCAGGATTGGCCTCTGTCAAAAGCTTCATGGTGTCATAGGTATAACTGATTCCCTTGCGTTCCAACTCGATGGTTTCGATGTCCAAACCTTCAATGCCGTTAATAGCCAACATAAGCATATTAAGGCGATGTTTTTCATCAATGGTTTCTTTTTTATCGACATGAGGTGGCTCATATTCAGGCATGAGAAGAACTTCATCGAGACCTAACTGCTGACGCACCTGGTCCGCAACAACCAAGTGAGCATTGTGAACAGGGTTGAAATTTCCACCTAAAATTCCCACCTGCTTACGGCCGGTATCCTTAATTTCTTCTTCTAGTTGAACCTTTGTAAATGGGGTTACGAGATCCAGTGCCATGTACGCCTCCTCTTTTTCAAGCATTATACAACTGACTTAAGGCTAGCTGATGCTTCAAAAGTGTTCCTATACTTCAGTTTATCCTTCACCAAGCAAAGTCAGCAACTATTTTTGGATAGCTTTGACCTTTGGTGACAACTTACGATTTTCTTTTTTGGCTGACTCTTTATAGAGAATCAAGATACGTCCAATCTTAAGAACTGTATCACAGCCAATTTCTTCTTCCAAGATTTCAGCAACCTCATGAATATCTTCCATAGTGTTTTGGAGTAGGGTTACTTTGATCAATTCACGGGCATCAAGGGCGTTGCGAACGCTAGTTTTGATATGGTCGTTAAGACCGTTTTTCCCGATTTGTACAATAGGTTTAAGTGTGTGTGCTTCCGATTTGAGGAAGGCACGTTGTTTTGATGTTAATGACATGTTTATTCCTTTTAACTACTTAACTAAGTTTAAATAATCGCTTTTCGTACGGCAACGCCAACACCTTCTGGTGCCCAAGCAGCAACGATGGTTGGTTGGTCAGCTTTTCCTTGGACACGGATCCATCCTAATCCTGAGAAGACAATGTCTGTCTTATCTTTAACAGTAAATTCATGACGAACAAGTTTTGGAAAATCAGCCAATTCCTTTGGTCCAGGAGGCATGAGAAGACTTCCAACATGCTTATCATAGAAGGCATCTGCGCCTTCAAGTTTGGTACGATGTAGCTTCAAGTTATTATCAAAGAAGGCTGTAAAACCTTGCTTATTCCCATCAATAAAGTCAAAACGTCCAAGACCGCCTAGGAATAAGCTTTGTCCTGCATTTAACTGGTAAGTTTTTGGCTTAATTTCCTTCTTAGGACTAACGTACTTGAGATCCTTCGCTGACAGATAGTGTGCCATCTGGTGTCGGTGAATAATTCCTGGTGTATCAAAAATATAGCTACCGTCATCCAATGGGATTTCAATCTTATCAAGGGTCGTTCCTGGAAAACGAGAGGTTGTAATAACATCTTTATCACCAGTAATTTCTTTGATGATGGCATTGATTAAGGTTGATTTACCAACATTCGTAACACCAACAACATAGACATCACGACCCTTACGGAGTTTTTCAATACGTTGAATCAACTCTTTAATGGCGTGGTGATTTTGGGCAGACGTCAACATGACATCCACGGGACGCATGCCTTCTTCGTGGGCACGTTCTGTCAACCATTGGGTTACCTTACCATCTTTTACTGATTTAGGTAGGATATCCTTTTTATTTCCAACCAAGAGCACATCATTACCCGAAACAAAGCGTGATAAGCCTGGAATGATTGATCCATTAAAATCGAAAATATCAACGACATTGACAACGAGGGCATCACTATCACCAACTTCATGAAGCAATTTTAAAAATTCATCATCTGTGATGTGGACATCCACAATCTCATTGTAATGACGAAGACGGAAACAGCGTTGGCAGTATAACTCACCTGTTTCTTCGGCCTTTTTAATAGAGCTAGCAGGTGTGAAACCTGCTTTTTCTTTATCTTCTGTTTGAATTTGGGCTCCACACCCAATACAAAATAATTCTTCCATTAAATTCCTTTGTTGAAGGTCATTGGACCATATGCTTTTTCAATCTTTTTCCACATGCGACGTTCACGCCAACGGTTAAACTTGGTTACCCAAGCATCTGATTTCACCAAAGGCTTGACCAAAATCGATCGAATTCCAGCTCTGTGGCTAGCTCTGATGTCAGTCATTAGCTGGTCCCCCACCATAACGACCTCGTCTCGATTAAAGTGGTAACGCTCAATCGCTTCATTAATGCCTTTAGTGAAAGGCTTCATGGCACGACTCACGAAATCCACATGGAAATTGGCAACCGCACGTTCAACACGTTCATATTTATTGTTAGAGACCACAACCACCGGAATGTCAGCCTCTGTCATCTCATCTAACCAAGCACGTAGCTCAGGAGTCCCATCAGGGTTGTTCCAAGCAATCAAGGTATTATCCAAATCGACCAAGACAGCACGAATTCCGTGTTCACGTAGCTGATCAGGTTTCAAATCATAAACAGCCTCCACCATAAAATGGGGCCTGTAATCGTCTATACTCATTTTCTCTCCAAAATGTTAGTTTACCTCTTATTTTACCATATTTTTAAGGTTTATGTGTGGGACTTAAGTCCTATTTTTTAAGAACATCCTTTACAGAACAATAAAGAAAAGAGCCACAATCACTCAGGCTCCATTCTTATCTTTGAATTTTTTCTTGTTTTTTAAGGGCAACTAAATTCTTAAGCGATATGATGATAACAGCAAGAACAATTAAAATCATCCCAACCACATCAATGGCAAAGAAGCGGTCCCCCATAATTAATACGGTCAAAATGACCGATGCTACGGGTTCTACCGAAGCCAAGAGACTCCCTTTGACAGCTCCAACCATGATCGTCCCCTTAAGGAAAACAGTGTAAGCAAAGACTGTCCCAATGAAGACCAAACCAAAAAGCGCTAAGAGATTTCCGCCAGTCAAAGGAAGCTTATACTTCCAGGCTTGAATAACAATCGGAAAGATTAAACCACCGAGCAACAGGCCTAAACCAATGACAATCAAACTTCCCCATTTCAATAGCCTTAGCAGGCAGTAAGATATAAAGTGCATAGGTCACCGCCGAAAAGAGACCCCAGAACAAGCCCAGAGGTGTAATCGCCAGCTCCCTTATCTGACCATGCGTTGCGATGGTAAAGGTTCCCACAATAGCCATGATAATCGCCACTAGCTCTGCTGCTGTTGGGAACCTACGATATTTTGCACATACAAAAGCCAGGATGATAACTGGGGTGACATACTGCAAGACCGTCGCTGTACCAGCATTAGTGTATTGAATAGCACTGAGATAGGCGTACTGATTTAGTACCAGACCAAAGAGCGCAAATAAGGCGATACTTACTAAGGTTTTTCTATCTTTAATAGCTTGTACTAATTTGTCTCGCTGCCTAAAAAAGACCGAAGCCGTTAGTAAAATACCAGACAGAAGCAAACGTAAACTCGTCAAAAGATTGACATTAACACCATGAGCCATTAGGTATTGACCAGAAACTCCTGAAAATCCCCAGGCAATTCCTGCAGTTATGACCATCAGACTACCTTTTAGCGTCTTTGACATAGTCACCTCCCAAATCTATTTGTTTCTGTTATTGTAACACAAAAAGGTCGAAACAAAACGGTTTCGACCTTTATCTATTCATTCGACCTTTATAAACTTATTCTGGTTGAACCAAGATTTTAATTTGAGATTTATCTTGGGTTAATTCAACAAAACCTTCTTCAACGATATTCTCCAATTTAATTTTCTTAGTAACCAATTTATTAGCAGGGAAGTAGCCTTGTTCCATCAATTCCAAAACTTTAGGGAAGATGTGACGGTAGGCAATAATTCCTTTGAGAGATTTTTCTTGGATGGCGAATTCATTTGGATTGATGCTGGCTTCACGTTCCCAGATAGATACGACCATACATTCCCCAGCTTTATGAACAGCTGCAAGGGCTTGGCCTAAAACAACCGGAACCCCAGTAACTTCGTAAGAAACATCTGCTCCACCTCCTGTCAAACGATGGATAGCCTCTACGACTGTTTCCCCTTCTTCTGGGCGAACAACAATTGCTCCCAATTCTTCTGCTTTCGCTTGGCGTTCAGGAGACAATTCAACCGCATAGATTTTTGATGCGCCTGCTGCACGAAGGGCTTCAACGATCAAAAGACCAATTGGACCCAAGCCAAAGATAACAGCTGTATCCCCAGCTTTCAAAGCAGATTGACGGACTGCATACACAGCTACAGCAGCAGGTTCTGTAAGAGCAGCTTGTTCATAGCTCAAGCTATCTGGAATCACATGGACAAGATCACCATCAAGGACACAGTATTTCGCAAAACCACCATCTGCAGCGAGGCCGACGAAGTTCAAGTTTGGATCAAGGTTATAATCGCCAATCAAGTTGTGCTCTGCAAGAATTGGTTCGATGGTTACACGATCGCCAACTTTGACACGAGTCACATTACTTCCGACTTCTACAATCTCACCAGAGAATTCATGTCCCAAAGTAACCGGTGCTTTTTGACCAGAATACACATGTTCTTCTGTTGGAATGAAGATTGGTCCATCCAAATATTCATGCAAATCTGTACCACAGATTCCTGTGAACTTGACTGCCACTTTTACTTGATGAGGCTGTACTTCAGGTACTTCCACTTCTTCGATACGAACGTCTTTCGCTGCATGCCAGCGAGCTGCTTTCATAGTAGCCATATGATGATCTCCTTGTTTTCACAATTTTTGGTTTTCTTTTCAGGAAACATTATACATCAAATTGTAAACGTTTTCTTTTTACTTGTCAAGGAAAAACTGGACAAAAGAGATTAGGGAAGCACCCCATAAGATACTTCCCTAATCTCAACTTGATTTGTGTTGTTTCTTTTTGATTCGAGACACCTCTAGCCACCAACCCACAATCCAGCCAAGGACTAAAAGATAATTTTCAAGTGCTCCAATAGCATTCACTGAGTGATGATGTTGAAGATAGCTAAGGAAATGATTGGTCCCAATACCCAGGCCTCCAATAATCAAAGCTATCAGTACAGCTCTCAGATAAAACCAATCGTATTTGAAGTTTACGGCAATCAGGATGACAAGGACTGCCACATTCCAAATTCCAATCTCCCTCTGCCAGCCAACTGAAATACCGTACCCCGAGTGACTTCCCATATAGGTTGGGTAAAATAGCTGAAAAATAATGGCACCAGTCATGGCGAGAATAACGAGGATAAATAGGACTCTTAAGAATTTGTTCATTGGGTTGCTCCTACTTAATAGATGTTTTATTGAATACCATTAGTATAACAAAAAAGACCTTAACAAAGTTAAGATCTTTAATCATAAATTAAGCTTCTTGTTCTTCTTTCAACAATTTCTTATCGTAAACACGAATGAATGGGAAGTAAACAAGGAAGGCGGCAACTGCACAGACAAGAGCAACTAAGACAGCACGGAGATCTGCTGTTCCTAAGAAGGCTCCGATTCCCACTGGGGTTGGCCATGGAACTTGTGCAATAACAGGATTAATCAAATGCAATGCATTAACAAAGTAATAAATAGTAGCTGTAACCATTGGAGCTAAGATAAATGGAATCGCTAATGCTGGATTATAGATAATTGGCAAACCAAAAATCAAAGGTTCATTAATGTTGAACAATGCTGGAACAACTGAGGCACGTCCAATCGCTTTAAGTTGCTCTGACTTAGCAGCAAAAGCAATGTAGAGACACAGACCAAGAGTTGCACCTGATCCACCAGCGATAACAAACATGTTAGAGAACTCACCAGCTACAGCATAGTGTCCTCCAGCAGCATTTTCTGCCATATTAGCAAGTGCGATAGGGTTAACGAAAGCAAAGATAATATTAGCACCATGAATCCCTACAATCCAGAGGAGTTGAGTTAAAAGATAAATAATCATTAATCCAATCCATGAGTTAGTTAGGTTAGCAACAAACCCAAATGGAATAGCAATAACTTTAAAGATGTCAGTTCCCAACGCCACGAGTGCACCGTTAATAAAGATAACTACAAATGCAACGACGAATCCTGGAATCAAAGCTGTAAATCCGCGAGAAACCCCTTCTGGAACAGCTTCAGGCATTTTAATAACCCAATTACGTTTTACACATGTACGATAAATAAGAACTGTCACAATAGCCATGATAATAGCTGTGAAAATACCAGTAGTACCAAAACGAGTAACGCCATTGCCCATTGCCCAACCGTCAACAACGACTGCACCTTCTTTAAGGCTACCTACAGCTTTCATCATTCCACCGTCAAAAATGATTTGTGGAACTGTCATAATGAACGCCATGAGCGCAAGAAGAGCACCGTTAAGAGGATTCATATTTAGTTCTTCTTCTTCTGCATAGATTTTAGTTAACTCATAAGCAAGTGAGAGAACAAAGTAAAGAGAGAGGGAACCCATAGTAGCATAGTTAGCAACCATGTATAGAGAAGTAAACTTATCAAATGAAGCTGAGAAAATATCAGCTACAATTGGCCAGAATGAGAAAGCTTGTGGCAGAATACTAAATACCAAGAACATTGACCCAACAATAGTAAATGGTACAGCTGCCATACCTGCTGCCGTGATTGCACGTACAACTTTAAACTGGGCAAGTTTTCCCATTGGTCCCATGACATGATTTTCAAGGAAACCAAATAATCCGTTTTGTTGATCCATAATCGGACCTCCTTAATAATAATTATATATATTTCAATAGCAATCCTTTTAAAAGTTGTTATAAGGTTATAGAACTCTTTTCTAACTGGATAAAGCGTTGATAAGCCTTATCTTTACGTTCATATATTTCTTGAATTCTTTTAAGATTTAGCAAGCAAAGGCCTAAACCTAGTAAAAGAATAACAAAAACGAAGAAACGTGCAGCTTGATTATTTTCAAAAATTGGGAAAAGAGTTGTAAACAGACTTGTCCAAGTTAGAACAAGTAGTCCCACCTGAATAACAGCTTGCGAGCGAACAAACATCTGAGTCACTTTCAAACGTTCATCACGCTTGCCATACAATCGAAACTGCTCAACAGTAGCCAAAATCGCTAATACAATTAACGTAATAGGGAGAACAATAACAAAAGAAGGACGAATAAATTGATTCAAAAGCCAATAAATATTGCCAAAAAAGAAGAGTGCTATTGTATAACGTAGAAGAAGGTAGCGATTAAAGAAAGTATTTTTTAATGCTGTCTCCCGACGTTGACGCTCGATTTCTAGTTGTTCTTTTTTTGTCATTGTCTTCCTCCTTGTTTAACTATATCTATTCAGCCAACCTTTCTATGAAGAACTAGCATTTCTTTTGCCACTTCCAATAGAGTCATTGTGGTCATTAAATGGTCTTGAGCATGGACCATGATAATTTCAATCTTAATTTCTACACCACTTGCATAGTCTTGCAAAAGTTTTGTTTGTGCATGGTGTGCTTCTAAAATTTCTTCATTTGAATGGTCTAACTTAGCTTCTGCTTCGTCAAAGCGACCTTCTCGCATATCAGCAAACGCTTCATGAATTTCTGTTCTAGCAGTACCTGAATGAAGAATAATTTCAAAGGCTGCAACCTGTAGTTCTTCTTGATTCATACGAACCTCCTATGTTATTTTTCGAATATTGTAATAAACTCATCAAAATCCTTGCAATTAATTAATTGCTTTTGTAAGTCATCATTTTCTGTTAAGGAAACTATTTTCTTCGTCACATCCTTCAATCCATCATTTCCATATAATGATGGTGATAAAAGAAAAACAAGTTGAATATGTGAGCTTTGACTATCCCAAGATACAGATTCTTGACAGATAGCAACCGAGACTTTAACTTCTTTCCCCAAAGGTCTAATGGGATGTGGAACCGCGACTCTTTTGGAAAAAACAACAGAACTTAATGCCTCACGCTGTTTTATTTCATAAAGTAGGGACTGTTTAAAGTCCGCTGGTTCACCGACAGACAGAGCTTCAACCATTTCTTCTAATAGGCGTGATTTGTCGCACTTCGACCACACGAAGAAATTGTCTTGGCTAAAGTACTTTTTAAAATTATCGTCTTTAATCCGAGCTACTTCTGAACGTTTCCTAATTTTCGAGACTTGCATCTGATTCATAGCATGACGAATCTGAGATATTTCCTCGGATTTAAGAAAGACACTCACCGTAAAAACTGGTATCTGAAAGTAAAGGTTTGATAAATCAACAGCAGATACAATAAAATCAATACCGTCTATTTTTTCTTGGTTCAACTCATAGTAACCTATGACATCAACCACCTCTATACGATTCCCAAGCTCAGATTCAAGACGATTTCTAAGCATTTGAGCAGCCCCAAATCCTGTCGCACAAATCGCCAATACTGAAAATTTATGGTTTTCTTTTCGACGTTCGAGAGCAGCCAAGAAATGAAGACAGACATAAACTATTTCATCATCAGATATAGTAGCCTGTGAAAAAGCTTCCATATTTGCAAGAATCTCCTTAGTCATGAAGAAGACGTCACTATAATTCTGTTTAACCTCATCTACCAATGGATTACTAAGATTAATATGACTGGCTAAACGTACCTGTAAGGTCATCAAATGAGTTATAAGACTCTCAATAAGTTGAAAATCCGAAGAAAAGTGATATATGTCCTCTAACCCTAAGGTTTTAAAGCTTTGGACCACCGAGTCTCTCAGTGCCTCTTTAGAAAACTCTGTTTGATTGTTTTGGGGTAACTGACTTTTAGCTAACAGATGTAGGGTAATATAATCAATCTCTTGAACTGGAAATTCCTGATTGGTCACCTTGCTAACTCTTGAAAGAATCCTCTTAGCAACCCGGCGTTCAATATCATTATCTGCCATCTGACAATCTAAGTTACTAATTTCAAAACCAGACTTGATACGGCCTATTGCTAAAGCTATATGAACAACTAAATTTGTAAAACAAAATCCGACAACTTTAGACTGGCTTCCTGACATTCTTCTAAAACAATCTTTGCCAATTCCTCTAATGGAAGATTTTGGTCAAAAAAATTTGACTTCACATAAGAGTGCAATGCTTTAAAAAACTGGTTCTCCAAGAAATAACTCATAATAAAGCGACGTTTGTCTCGTTCTTCACCAGAAACGTAGACACCTTTATTCGCTCTACTTTCTATAGTTAGGTTATACTCAGCCAGCATCTGGCGTATCTTTTTAAAATCATTAGACAAGGTTGAGCGACTGACATATAGCTCCTCAACTAAATCATCAAAAAGAACTGGAACCTGTTCAAACAAGAGCTTATTTAAAATGAAGGCTAGCCGATCATCACTTTGGGACATGGAAGATTTTGTATTATAATCATCTCCTAATTCATAAATCAGACGAAAAGTTTGGCAAGCTTCTTGGCTTTCAAAAAACAGTCTATAACCTTGTCCTTGTTTTGATACTAAGCTAACACCTTGAAGGTTTAAGGTTTGATCAATTGATTTTAAGTGACTACGTACAGTCCTATCCGAGCAGGACAAGTATTCAGCAAGCTCTTTACTCGTAACATAACGTTCCCTATGCTTTATCAAGAATTGAAGGATGCTTTTTTCCCTAGTTTTTGACAATCACATATCCTCCTAAAAATGATATATTCACCTTCTATTATAGGATATTTTCACACCTTTACTTCTTTTTATCGAGCATAAGTTACATTATGAATCATTTATAATCTAGTCAACAGATAATATTAACTAACATCTATTTTTTTACACTATTTCTTTAACGAAGATTAGATGTTTTCTACAATTAAATTAGCCATTTTTTCAATTCCCATTGGAATTGGAATGTAAGCTTGTGGTGGAATTTGAACAACTGGTTTTCCGACTTTAGCCCCTGCCTCTTCAAACTGTTTAAAATACATTTTTGTTTGAGGACTTACAAGGTATAAATCAAATTCTGATGCTGCAATAGCTTTTCCGCCCTCAGTGGCACTAATAGCGTCAACCTCAATATCCTGACCTTTCCCCTTTAGAAACTCAGTTGTTTTCTTTGCCATAAGTGATGAAGACATTCCAGCTGCACAAATAATCAATGCTTTTGCCATAAGATTTTCTCCTTTAATCTAATCCCATCAAATTGATACCTGATTGGGTTACTTCTTATTTACACTTTAATTATAAAATAAAGCGCTTACAATTACCATTTCTGATTTTTCCTCAACGATACGGAAAATAATTATTTGTACTTTAATTTATAAATCAAAATAATACCAGATAGTAAAAAGGAAACACTATTAGCCAAAATCAAAGGTAAGTCACCAATATGAAGGCCATGAGCAAGCCACAAAGCAATACCAATAACCTGCATAACATACATCCCTAAGGCAATTGATTCAGTATCTTTTGTTTTTACCACACGCACAACTTGTGGCAAAAAGGCAAATGTTGTTAAAATTGCTGCAATACTACCAATCATATTTATTCTCCTATGTTTACTAAAGAAGCTGGGAATACACCCAGCTTCTTAGTTTTATTCCACCGTTGCACCATTAGATGCAATAACTTCTTTATACCAATTAAATGATTTCTTTGGTGAGCGTTCATAAGTCCCTTGTCCATCATCATCTTTATCCACATAGATAAATCCGTAACGTTTTCTCATCTCACCGGTACCAGCTGAAACTAGGTCTATGCAGCCCCAAGGAGTGTATCCCATCAAATCAACACCATCTTCAACTACAGCTTTTTTCATTTCACGAATATGAGCCCCTAGGTAATCAATCCGATAATCATCATGAACCATGCCATCTTCTTCAACTTGGTCTATAGCACCAAAACCATTTTCAACAATGAATAGTGGCAAATGATAGTGATCAGTAAACCAGTTTAATGCATAACGTAAGCCCTCTGGGTCAATCTGCCACTCCCACTCAGATGCCTGAACATAATTATTTAACCAAATCTTCTGTTTCAAGATAATCGAAATAAGGATTATTCTCACGATGAGAATCGATAGCGAAAGACATATAGTAACTAAATCCAATATAGTCTACTGTTCCTCCAAGTAAATCCTCTTTATCTTGATCTGTAAAATCAACTGAGATTCCTTTACGTTCCCAATACTTGAGAATGTGTTCAGGATATTTACCCAAAACATGTACATCAGTAAAGTAATAACGTTTTTGCATAGCCTTCATAGCCATTAAAATATCTTTAGGATTACAAGTTGCAGGATAAATAGGACACATCGCAATCATACAACCAATTTGAAAATCTGGATTAATTTCATGACCAATTTTTACTGCTCGAGCAGAAGCTACTAACTCATAGTGTGCTGCTTGATACATAATAGCTTCTCGGTCGTCACCTTCCTCATATACAATACCAGAGTTCGTAAATGGTGCAAAATCTTCCTGGTAATTGGCCTGATTGTTGATTTCATTAAAGGTCATCCAGTATTTAACTTTATCTTTATAACGTTTGAATACGACTTCCGCAAAGTGAGCAAAGAAATCAATCAATTTTCGATTTTTCCACCCACCGTATTCTGTAACCAAATGATAAGGCATCTCAAAATGAGATAACGTAATTACAGGTTCAATTCCATACTTCAAGCACTCATCAAAAAGATCATCATAAAATTGCAAACCTTCTTCATTGGGCTCTAACTCATCACCTTTGGGGAAAATACGTGTCCAGGCAATCGATGTTCGGAAGCACTTAAATCCCATTTCAGCAAAAAGTGCAATATCTCCTTTATAACGATGGTAAAAATCTATAGCCTCATGGTTTGGATAATATTTACCTTCCAAAACTCCCGGGGTAATTTCACGGGCAACTCCATGACGACCAGCAGTCATCACATCAGCAACACTGATTCCTTTACCACCTTCTTGCCATCCACCTTCAAGTTGATGAGCAGCAACAGCACCACCCCACAAAAATCCATCTTTAAAAGTAGTCATCGTTTTTCCTCCTGAATTTGATACTTCTATTATAAACTCCATAAGCGGTAATGAAAACGCATTCTTTTTCCATAATACTACGGAAAGTAATAGGTCATCTTTTTGCTTGAAAAACGTTTTTAGATAAAGAATATACTATGTCTCATAAGGAGGCAATAATATGAATTTCATACAGTTTTTAATTGCTTTTGCAGGACTTGTTGTTGGAGTTAGCGCTGTTGCTATACTCTTCTGGTACTTAAGTAAGACTTTGAAGAAAAACGTCATTGTACGTAATAGTAATACCTTTACTATTATTCATATTAAAGAGCTAGATCAATACCCTCACTTACTTAAGAATACTGATTTTAAGAAAATGGGAGACTGGACTGTTCATGATAACGGACATGAATTCCGAGGAACTGCTAATGTCTCTAAAGAAAAACTTCGTCAATGGATTATTGATGAATATCATTTAAAAGCTCATCAAGTTATTGTCACTGCTCCTGAAGAAATGAAGGTTGCTTCAGCTCTTCCTCATTTCTAAAGTCACTTAGTCTTTTTCAAAAACTCCTACGAACTCCACTCGTTAGGAGTTTTTGTATACTCTAATCATAACCACCCGTCTAACGGGTGGTTTGATCAAGGGCTATAAGCCCATATTACCAGCCAGCGCCTAAAGACGCTGGCTTTCACTTTGTTCAAGCCTTATTGCTTTTGACTCGTCACAAGCCTCTCAAAGAGGCATTCGCATTACTTACCATTATCCCTAAAGGGATTTTCATATTCTTTAACGCTTAATTTGTCCAAAGCGATATCATGCTTCTCTTGTTCCTGGATATATTTCTTAATTGTGGCTTCATTTAGTCCTACCGTACTTACATAATATCCTTCTGCCCAAAAATGTCTGTTCCCAAATTTATATTTTAAATTGGCGTGTTTATCAAACATCATTAAGGCACTTTTACCTTTTAAATATCCCATAAAACTAGCTACACTCATTCGTGGTGGTATACTTACTAGCATGTGAACATGATCTGGCATTAAGTGGCCTTCTATTATTTCAACGCCTTTATATTGGCATAGTCTATGAAAAATCTCTCCCAGACTACTCCTATATTGATTATAGATTATTTTTCGTCTATACTTAGGTGTAAATACAATGTGGTACTTACACATCCATTTTGTATGTGATAAACTGTGAGCTTTTTGCGCCATAGTCTTAACTCCTTTCGTTTTACAATTGGCTTGAACACCCATATTGTAACTCGTTTGGAGTGTTTTTGTTATGACGGTATAACCTTCGATGCGCACCCGCATAGCGGGTGGTTTATTTGTTTCGCACCTTCGGAGCGAAACGGACTTAAAGTCACAAAATAATAGATAAAAAACCAACCTCTCGGCTGGTTCTTTATCTATTACTCCTCTTTCAACTTAGCCAATTCTTGGGCAAGTAACTTGAGGGCTACTTGTGGGTTGGCTTGGCCTTTGGTTGCTTTCATAAGGAAGCCTGTGAAGGCCTTGTCAGCGTTACGTTTACCTGACTTGAAGTCGGCTACAGCTGCTTCATTGTCTGCAAAGACTTGGTGGATGATTGGGATCAAGACTTCAGGGTCTGAAATCTGTACCAATCCAGCTTTTCAACGTATTCACGCGCTCCACCACCGTTTTTCGCCAAGTGAACGAAGACTTTCTTGGCAATCTTAGATGAAATCGTTCCATCTTCGATGATGGCAATCATTTCGACCAAGTTTTCCGGTGTCAATTGGATTTCTTCAAGCGTTTTGCCTTCTGCATTCAAGAATTGTGCCACTTCACCTTGGAGCCAGTTAGACACTTGTTTAGCATCGCCACCAAGGGCTACAGCTGCTTCAAAGAAGTCAGAAGTAACTTTTGTAGCTGTCAATTGGTTGGCATCATAGTCAGACAAGCCAAGCTCTGCCACGTAGCGAGCCCGACGGTCTTTTGGAAACTCTGGCAACTCCGTACGCATTTCCTCAATCCACTCATCTGAAATTTCAAACAAGGGAAGGTCTGGTTCTGGGAAGTAACGGTAATCCGCAGCTCCTTCTTTGACACGCATAAGGATCGTGCTCTTATTAGCTTCATCATAACGACGTGTTTCTTGACGAATGACACCACCTGAACGCAAGATTTTCGCTTGACGCTCAACTTCGTATTCAAGACCTTTACGGACGTTTGAGAAGGAATTCAAGTTTCAACTCTGTCTTGGTACCAAATTCCTCTTGACCGTATGGGCGAAGGGAAATGTTGGCATCTACACGCATAGACCCTTCTTCCATCTTGACGTCTGAAATACCTGTGTACTGGATGACTTCTTTCAAAGCTGTCAAATAAGCGTAGGCTTCTTCTGGAGAACGCATATCTGCTTCAGATACGATTTCAATCAATGGTACCCCTTGACGGTTAAGGTCTACGTAAGAGAATCCATCTGTTCCGTGGGTGTTTTTACCGGCATCTTCTTCCAAGTGGGCACGTTCAATCCCAATTTTCTTAGTTGAGCCGTCTTCCAATTGCACTTCAATCCAACCGTTATATCCGATTGGCTCATCAAATTGCGAAATTTGGTAGGCCTTTGGATTATCAGGGTAGAAATAGTTCTTACGGTCAAAGTGCATATGCTGATGGATATCCATATTCAAGGCCAAGGCAGCCTTGATACCAGCATCCACAACACCCTTGTTCAAGACAGGAAGCACACCTGGGAAAGACCAGTCAATCACATTGGTATTGGCATTTTGCTCGTTCCCAAAGTGAGCAGAGGTTGGTGAGAAAATTTTTGAGTTTGTATTCAATTCAACGTGGACTTCAAGTCCGATGACTGTTTCAAAGTTCATTAATTGTCACCTCCGAAAATAAGGGGTTGTTGCTTGTGGTAATCCGTCGTTGCTTCAAAGGCAGCTGCAGCTTGGTAGATGGTTTCTTCAGAATACTTAGGACCGATCAACTGCAAACCAACTGGAAGACCTTGCGCAAAACCTGCAGGAATCGAAATCCCTGGAAGACCTGCCAAGTTAACTGGAATGGTCAAGAGGTCAGCCAAGTACATGGCAACCGGATCATGGTTGAGCGAATCCAAATCAAAGGCTACACTTGGAGCTGTTGGACCAAGGATAAGGTCATAATCCGCAAAAACTTTTTCGAAGTCTTGGATAATGAGAGTACGAACTTGACCAGCTTTCTTGTAGTAAGCATCGTAGTAACCAGATGACAAACTAAAGGTACCAAGCATGATACGGCGTTTAACCTCATCACCAAAGCCTTGGCTACGAGTGTTCACGTAGATATCATCCAAGTTTTTAGCATCTTCCGCACGGAAACCATAGCGAATACCGTCGAAACGTTGCAAGTTTGAAGAAGCTTCAGATGAAGCGATGATGTAGTAAACGGCAACCCCGTATTTAGAGTGTGGAAGGCTAACTTCTTCGACAGTTGCTCCCAATTTTTCAAAGTGTTTAGCCGCATTGAGGATGGTTTCTTTGACTTCTGGGTCAATCCCTTCCCCAAGGTATTCTTTCGGAAGGGCAATCTTCATGCCTTTAATGTCTTGACCAATCTTAGAAGTAAAGTCTGCTACACGAACAGGTGCAGATGTTGAATCCTTGGCATCTTCACTAGCAATAACATTGAGCAAGAGGGCATTTTCCTTGACCGTTGGTGCAAACGGCCCAATTTGGTCGAGTGAGCTACCAAAAGCAATGAGACCAAAACGGGAAACTGTTCCATAAGTTGGTTTGAGACCAACAATCCCGTTAAAAGCAGCCGGTTGACGAATAGAACCACCAGTATCAGAACCAAGGGACAAACGGACTTGCCCTGAAGCGACAGAAGCTGCTGAACCACTAGAAGATCCACCAGGCACCTTGCTGTGGTCCCAAGCATTCTTGGTTGGTCCATAGTACGAAGTTTCACCAGATCCACCCATGGCAAATTCATCCATGTTGGTCTTCCCGATGACAATCATATCTTTGGCCTTGGCATTGGCAACAGCTGTCGCATCAAAGATTGGCTCGTAGTTATAGAGCATTTTTGAAGCTGCAGTGGTCAAGATACCATCTGTTGAGATATTGTCTTTGACAGCGAGTGGAATCCCTGACAGGAGGTTATCTGCATCGATTCCTTTTTCATCAATGGCCTTGGCTTGCCCAAGGGCAGCTTCTTCAGCCACCGTCACAAAGGCATTGACGTCTTCTTCACGCGCCTTGATATCATCAAGCGTCGCTTGAGTCAATTCCGTTGCTGAAATTTCCTTAGAGACAAGGAGGTCGTGCAATTCTTCAATGGTTTTATGGTTGAATGACATTAGGCATCTCCTCCATCTTCTAGGATAGCTGGTACCTTGATGTAGTAGTTATCCTTTTCAGGTACATTTTTAAACAAGCGGTCACGGTCTGTCCCTTTTTCAGCAACATCCGGACGCAATACGGTCTTACGATCAGCCATAGTCGTTGTTGGGGCAACACCTGTTGTGTCCACTTCTTCCAACAATTCCACCATGTCGACAATTTTAGACAAGGTTGTCGCAAACTCAGCTGTCTCTTCTGGAGAGAATTTCAATTTTGAAAGATTGGCAACGTGGGTTACCTCTTCTTGCGTAATTTTCATCTTGCTTCCTTTCGTGAAATGATGATTTTTCAATACGTTCTATTTTACCATAATTAGGCCTATTTTGCTTGGAGGATAAAAAAACTGTAGTAACTTTTTTGTCACTACAGTTTACAGAGATAGAGCTTTTTCAAAACACTTATCGTATGGCTATCAAGAGCTTTCTCCAGACTTCTAAAATTTCTGGTTTCAAATACTGTTTTGCCAGGTCATATGAGGCTCGGTGCATAGACTCAAGATCACTTTCTAGGCAAATACAATCTTGTCGGCCATCTGAGAAACGAGTAGGTCCTCATCCAAAGTCTCGCTATAAGGAACCAGAAAACCATTTTTACCATCTTTGATGAAAGTTGGATTGCCATAACGGGCATCAAAGCCAACCAAGGCTAGACCTGCTCCCACCGCTTCCATCAGAGTCAAGCCAAAGGTCTCCCACTGAGAGGTGGTGACATAAAGTTCATACTGTGGGTAAACTTCACGTAAATCCGCATGACCCCGAAGTTGGATGAAGTCACCTGCCCCAAGAGCATCAATCAGATCTTGTAGATTCTCTTGCTCGCCACCTTTACCGTAGATGTCAAAGTGAAGATTTGGCTCTTTTTCATGAGCAAGGGCGACTGCTCTTATAGCTAAATCCAAGCGTTTACGTGGGTCCAATCGCGAAGCCGTCATCAAACTAAGAGGCTTCCTCTGCTCCTCTGGAAAACTAAGGTTATCCAAATGTCCCACTGCTAGGTCATGAATACTAGCATCTGTTACACCTTGCTTTTTCAGAGTATTCTCTAAAACAGCCTTTTGTGCCTCCGTAGCTGTAATGAAGAAATCAAAACGTTGGGCGTACTTAAAGATGTAATAATACTCATAGTAGAGGTCGCCATTTTCAAATTCATGCTCTGAATGAAAAACGAAGCCTAACTTTGCAGGTGAATCCAGTTCATAAATCGGTCGCATAAACTCCATCAAGGAAGCCCTATCCAGCAATAAGGTATCCTCAGCTGTCAAAGGAAGTCTTGCTAGAAAACGACGCATGACCTCTGTCTTGGTCACTAAAATCTCAGTACCTCCTAGCCTATATAACCAACTGGCTCCTTGCTTAAGTTCTTCAAAGGCGATGCGACCATCTTTATTGTGATAACTTCTCCTGATGATAATGCCTTTTTCAAAGTATTCTGTGACTATCTTACTTGTTCCATACCACTCACGCTTCAATAGCATACCATTGACGTGGTAGTCTACATATCTCACACTACCCATTTGGTAGGGATCCATCTTGAAGACCAAAGAAGTACCATCAGAACAGGCATAAACAGAGTCTGTTTCGCTTTGACTCTTCAAGTCTAGACGTGTCAACTTAAATTTTTGCTGCAAGGCCCCCACTGTCAAAGATGGGATATGGCTGTCTTGATCTGTAAAGCTAAGATAGGCATGGAGGAGTTCCTCGTAGCGATGCCCTAAAGAAAGATAATAGTCTAATTTATAGGGTTGTGGCCAGGTCGTAAAGACAAACTTAGCAGGCTCATTTAATTCACGTAGCATCAAAGCCCTCGACGCCTGGGCCACATCCACACCATTAGGCTCAAAGCCCACCAATAGGTTAAAGGTGTAAATTGTCATCTTCTTCCCCCTTCAATCTAGTAAAGAAAGCTAAGATTTCTTCTCTCTCGGCGAGTTTCAAAACCTCTTTCTGACTTTCAAGAGACTTAGGGTAAAACTCTGGTTGCTGTAAGAGTTGTCGGAAATCTTGCTCTAGTTCCTCTAAGGAAGTATAGACCGTTGGTAAGTCCTTATAGTAGTGACGATGAACCGTTGATTCTAAGCCATAAAGTAGCTGCCCATTTTCAATCGCATCCAATGTTGCATCAGACACTTCACTTCCATAATTCAAGTCTAAATAAATGAAACATTTCCTTAGTAGCTCTTGGTATTTCTCCTGACGAATCCCTGGGTAAAGATGGACATTTCCCTTATCTTCGAGACAAGTCAATTTAGGTCCCATACTAGTTTGGGCTCCGATGTGAAAGTCAATATCCGGAAAAGCATCAACCAAGTCAGCTAGTCCCTCAATATTTTCAGAAGCAGTCATCACCATAGCCTGAGGCACAAAAGTCTGAGAACCTTCTTGTTCCGCACCGGCTAAATAAATCATGCCTGACCTACGTTCCTCTTGTGGATAATAATTAGTAATCAAAACATGATTCACTTGATTTTGAATAAACTCAAGACCATCATGACTGTCGGAGCAATAGACCAGACGATTAGCATTCAAGGTCTGCAAAATCGAGATTAGTTTGGAATCCATACAGATGATAGCTTCGTCTGACTTTAGGATTCGATTCAAAACAGCCTTAGTTAATTCTTCCCTACCCAAGAAAATCCTATCTCTTCCTTCAGATCCCTGATCAATCAAGTACCCATCTTGAATATAGTGAAGCAAGACCTCTTCTTGATTACGATTAAAGTAAATATCCATAATGCCTTGCCCCTGATCATCCAGAAGACGCTGTTTGGTACGCCAGCCATAGCGATTATAATCATCAACCGCAACAACTTTCCCCTTGTCCAAACCATTGGACTTGTTTGACCGTACGTTCCTTTAGATTGTCACGAAAAATAACACTGGCACGGCGGTCTTGACCATCAAAAATGTAGGTCGTAATCCCCAAAGTCCACAATTCCCAGTATAGTGGAACCGACAAATCGTTAAAAAAGAGTGGTGTCCCTTGATAATCTTCCTCTGAGGAATAAATAAATGACGATGCTAAACTAATAGTGTCCTTATCAACATCCGTTTCAAAATTCGTGTAAAACACACGGGATTGGATACCAAAGGAGTCTAGTAATCTTCTCAGTTTTTCCGTTGCCTGACTAGGTTCTTGTGCAATAATAAGCATAGTTATCCTTTCTGACTAATCCAAGCAATAAATAGCTTAACCTTCACCTTTATTGCTCCAAAAATCTCAAGTTAACCTGCGCCGTCTTATAGGTCTCAGTATCTTGAAGATTAGCTTCTTCCATTTTTTCAATTGCCCGCTTCAGACGCGTCTTGTAAATATAACGGTGCCAAGTCAAATCATAGCCCAACATGCCTAGCAAAGCTAGTTTTTCATTTTTAGCTTCCATCTCATCTAAGACACGCTTCTCGGTCCAGACCTGCGACAGCGTATCCTTACGCCCCACTCGGTACCAATAGATACATTTTTCGGTATGGACAACACGATTGGCCTTTAACAAGAGTTTGTACATAAGGAAGTTATCCTCGACGTTCTTCCCAACAGGAAAACGAAGGTCCTCGAACAAAGAAATCTTATAGAGTTTCATCATGGCGCATGCCCAAGCCATATCTCTTGTCTCTTGAATGGCATCTTGGTCAATGATGTCTCTCCCCTCATAAAGGGTTTCAGAATAATCGTTCTCCGTTACCTTAATCAAAAACTTACTAGTACTCTCGTTGAATAAGTTATAGTTGGCAATAGAAACATCTGCCTCATACTTCTTAAGCTGAGTGTACAAGGTCTCCACATAATCCTCTGTTACCCAATCATCCGGGTCTACAAAAGTGATGTAATCACCTGTGGCTAGGTCAATCCCTGTATTTCGGGCTGCAGATAGGCCGCCATTAACTTGTCGCACATAGCGAATACGTGAATCTCGCTTGAAAAATTCCTTGCAAATCTCCTCTGACTTATCAGGAGAGCCATCATTGACAAGAATGATTTCAAGGTTTGGATAGGTCTGATTCACTATCGTTTCCAAACACTGCTTTAAATAAGCTTCCACATTATAAATGGGAATAACAATACTAACTACTTCTTTATTTTCCATGGTCTATCTCTCAATCGTATCTATATAATCTCGAACAGCTTTTACCATTTGGTCTACTTGGTCATTCTTGAACACTTGATTTTTCCCAGTTTGGTCGTGATTTGTTCCTTCAAAAGAGAAAATCGGAAGTCCCAACTGATGAATCGTTTCTGTGATATGATCAACCTCATCAAATGGGTTGATATCCATATAGAAATCTATTTTTTCTAAGACCTTTCGACTAGTCAATGGATCAAAGGATGGATAGAGAATAAGGTTTGGATACTGCTCCAACTTCACCAAATTAAACCCGAAATGAGAATGAGCCAAAACATGAAAAGCTACATCTGGAAGAGCCTGCAGCAAATGTTCCAATTCAAAGATGTCTGCAGTATTAGTATAAATCGCCGTATGGTAAGGAAAATCACCTACCATGTCACTAAAGCTAAGCTTTAAGGATGGCTTTCTCAATAAGATTTCTTCCCAAGACAGGGCATAATAAAACCACCAAATATCCCTGAAACGATTGAAGCGTTTGGACGTCCAAGGTTTATTGTGAGAAGTGTAATGAATAACCGCTGGTACCCCTTTGAAAGCATCATACCATTCCAAATCCCCATAACCATACTGGTCCTTATCAGAACCCACTTGGAGATTATAGGTCCATGGGAGTTGATACCAAGCATCCTTGAAATAAAGATTCAAGATTCCTTGATCCCCATAAACATTTTGATGATGCTCTTTTGTCAAGTCAAAAAGAGAGTCTGTCACCTTGTGTTGTCGCCACCAATCGGTATCAATAACCATCAAACCAGCGTTAAAACCATCTGTTGTCGTCGGACGGTCCACTACCGCTCCAATACCCAATCCGCCAAGATCCACTTCAAAAAGTGGTGACAAATCCTGCGTAAAAATCATATCGCAATCCAAATAGAGAACACGATTTTCTTGAACAAACTCAGGAATTGCATAACGGAAAAAAGTCGCATAATGTATATGCGCACTTGGAAGCGAAAATTGTTTAAAGCTTTCGGCAGACACACGACAATTGAGAATTTCAGAATCAATAGCCTCTAGGCGACGATTCATCAGCGTAAACCATTCTGTTGGTAAATTCTCATTTAGCACATAAATTTTCCACTGCCCTTTATGTGCACACAAAGATTTAAGAGCCACCTCTAACTTTTCCATGTAGGATAGCTCTGCTACAAATACAACTGATTTTTTACCCATGTTTTCTTCCTCTCAAACTCTAATAAGAATATCATTTTTTAGAAAACATTACAATTTCTATCCCTTACAAAAAAAGCCAGCCCTAAGGCTGACTTTAATTGGAGATCAATTTTCTTTTAGTGCTCGTTAAATGCGTAAAATAGAATTCAGACAAACACACAGCTCAAAACACCGAACACCTCTCAACTCATAGACTATTCTACAGAGGCACCGTTACTTGCGATAACTTCTTTGTACCAGTTAAATGATTTCTTCTTAGAGCGTTTAAGGCTACCATTACCATCGTTGTCACGGTCCACATAGATGAAGCCATAACGTTTTTCATTTCACCAGTTCCAGCAGAAACAAGGTCAATACAGCCCCATGTTGTGTAGCCCCAAAGCTCTACACCATCTTCATTGATAGCATCACGCATGGCCTTGATGTGGGCTGCCAAGTAGTCGATACGATAATCATCTTCGACATAACCATTTTCATCTGGTGTATCCACAGCACCGAGACCATTTTCAACAATAAACATCGGTTTTTGATAACGATCCCAAATAACGTTAAGGGTAATACGAAGACCTAGCGGGTCGATTTGCCAGCCCCACTCTGAAGCTTCCAAATATGGATTTTTAATAGAGGCAAAGATATTTCCAGCGGTCTTTTCATTAACTTCTGGATCACCTGAAGCCACACGACTTGCATAGTAAGAGAAAGAAATAAAATCAACAGTATGCTCTTTAAGAAGGGCCAAATCTTCTTCAGTCATCTCAATCTCAATGCCATCACGTTCCCACTGCTTCTTAGCATAATTTGGATACTCTCCACGAGCCTGAACATCAATAAAGAAATAGCTACTACGATCTTCTTGCATGGCTGCCCAGTAATCACGTGGGTGGGCTGTATTTGGATAATATTGACCTGCTGCCAACATACAACCAACCTTATTTTCAGGATCAATCTCATGGGCCAACTTCGTCGCCATAGCTGAAGCTACCAACTCATGGTGAGCTGCTTGGTATTTAACCTGTTCCTCATTCTCACCCTCTTCAAAGCAGAGTCCTGCTCCCATAAATGGTGCATGGAGAATCATATTGATTTCATTGAATGTGAGCCAGTACTTAACCAAACCTTTATAACGTGTGAAAAGGGTACGGCAAAGATTTCATAGAAACCAAGCATCTTACGGTTACGCCAGCCACCATACTCTGTAATCAAGTGCATGGGACAATCAAAGTGTGTGATTGTCACCAAAGGCTCAATGCCATACTTGTGACATTCTTTGAAGAGGTCCTCGTAAAAGGCAAGCCCAGCTTCATTTGGCTCAGCTTCATCACCCTTAGGAAAAATACGTGACCAAGCAATAGAAAGACGATAGGTCTTAAAGCCCATTTCACCAAAAAGAGCAATATCTTCCTTGTAACGATGATACATGTCGATACTTTCCTTGGCTGGATAAAAATAGCCATCCTCAAAATCAAACATCTTACGACGTCCAGTGATAATTGAAAAGCGATCCTCACCAATTGGCACCACGTCAACATTGGCTAAACCACGCCCATCAGCATCATAGGCCCCCTCACATTGGTTGGCCGCTGTCGCTCCACCCCACAAAAATCCGTCAGGAAAAGTTAATTTTTTAGTCATTATTCTACCTCTTATATATTTCGACTTAATATAGTAATAGTATACAATAGCCTGTAATCGTTTTCTTATAGTAAACTACGAAAAACTGATACTATCCTATGATTTTAGATAAAAAACGAGAGTAGGCCAGATTCCCACTCTCAATCATAAATCTTCTTACTCCACAATTGTTGCTCCAAGCACATTCTTAAAATGCCCAATAGCAAAGTCATGAGCTTCAGGCGTCAAGGAAGCTGTTGCACTCGCTACAACCTCGATATCATAGCCTAAATTATAGGCATCAATGGCTGTATGTAGGACACAAATATCCGTTAAAACTCCTGTCAAAACAACTGTCGTCACACGACGCTCACGCAAACGAATATCTAAATCCGTTCCCGAAAGGCTGAATAGTGTCGCTTATCCATCCAAAAGACACGATTATCATCCTTGATAGCATCATATACACTAGCTAACTTACCATAAAGTTCTCGCCCAGACGTCCCTGCAATATTGTGCGGTGGAAAGAGCTTGGTTTCAGGATGGAAGGTATCTCCTTCATCATGTCGGTCCATAGCAACGAAGATATAGGCCCCATTATCATAGGCTACTTGAGTTACCTGGGCAATGCGGTCTTCAATGGCTTGGGCAGGCTTTCCAGCCGTCAACTTCCCATCATCTGCCACAAAATCATAAGAGTAATCAATTGATATCAATGCCTTTGTCATATTACTTTCTCCTTTTAAAAAAGTGGGGCAGGTTCCTCCTACCTCACTTTCCTTCAGTATTCTTCTTATTCGTATTCTTTCAATTTATCGTAGATACCTTCGTTAAGGACTTTAAGATAAGTCCCTTTCATACCGAGTGAACGGCTCTCAATAATACCAGCTGATTCCAACTTACGAAGGGCATTAACGATAACTGAACGTGTGATTCCGATACGGTCAGCGATAACAGACGCTGTCAAGCGACCTTCCAAACCGTCCAACTCATTCAAGATAGCTGAAACTGCCTTGATTTCTGAGTAAGACAAGGTATTAATAGCCATGTTAATAGCTGTCTGTTTACGAATTGTTTCTTCCAAGTTCTCTGTTTGAAGATTCAACAACTGCAACCCAACTACTGTAGAGGCAATCTCAACCAAGATAAGATCTTCATCCACAAAATCATGGTCGTTACGCCAAATGATGAAAGAACCAAGACGCATACCACCACCATAGATTGGGGCAATTGTAGTCAAACCATCTGGGAAGTCATCTTTTGATTCCACAGGGAAAATGGTCAAGTCACTGTCAATACCAATGTTTTCTTGAGTGTCATAAACACGGCTGATACCACGTGTGTATTCTTCTGGAAGTTGTTTGGCTTCAAAAAACTCTTCCACACGATCATTGTTGGTTTTGTACTTCATGGCAAAACCAAGGAGAGCACCACCACCATTAACGATAGCAGCGTTACAATCAATGATATCCGCCAATTGAGCAGCCATATTGTTGTATGGAAGATCTCCTTCCAAGCTGTCTACTGAGCGTTGCAAGATAGATGTAATTTTACGTGTTTTAGCCAGCAAATTTGCCATATTTATTGTCTTCACTTTCTATTTGTAGTCTTAATAATATCAGGCCTTGTAGCAATTATCCTACGCAAGACCTACTAGCCCTATCATTATAGCACACTTAACCCAGAAATTGCAAACAATTGTCTGAAAATTATTTATTATTCTACTATTCATTATATTAAGTATATTATGGCATTTTTAGGAAGAATGTTCATATTTTGCTCAAATATATCCCCCTTTTAGAAACAATAAAAACCGGACAAGCCTTTTTGTCCAGTTTTCACAAATTTAGCGCTTGTAATATGACAAGACACGTTCGATTTTATTACCGAGATCAGCCAACTCTTCCACTCGAGGAAGATAGACAATACGGAAGTGATCTGGTTCATTCCAGTTAAAGCCTTTACCTGGAACTAGGAGAACCTTCTCCTTCTTCAAGAGACGAAGACAGAATTCTTCATCATCTTCAATATCATACATGTTACGGTCAATCCTAGGGAAGATGTAAAGCCCTGCATCTGGCTTAACAGCTGATAGCCCTGGAATAGCGTTTACGGTATTCGTGATAAACTCACGTTGTTCATAGATACGCCCACCAGGAATCAAGAGCTCATCAACGGATTGGTAGCCACCAAGTGAAGTCTGAATAACGTGTTGAGAGAGCACGTTGGCACAGAGACGCATGTTAGCCAACATATTAAGCCCTTCAATATAGCCTTTGACATTCTTTAGGTCCAGAGAGAACCATCCAACCCACACGGAAACCACAGATGCGGTGAGACTTAGAAAGACCATTCATAGACACGCAGAAGACATCTGGTGCAAGACTAGCGATTGCAGTATGTTTCTTACCATCCATAACCAAGCGGTCATAAATCTCATCCGCAAAGATAATCAAATCATTTTGTCGAGCAATATCCACAATCTGTTCAAGAACATCCTTAGGATAGAGCGAACCTGTAGGATTATTAGGATTGATGACTACAATTGCCTTAGTATTTGACGTAATCTTTGATTTGATATCATCAATATCTGGATACCAGTTAGATTTTTCATCACATACATAGTGTACGGCATTACCGCCTGCTAGACTGACACAGGCTGTCCAAAGAGGATAATCTGGCATTGGGACCAAGACCTCATCTCCATCATCAAGCAAGGCCTGCATAGATATGGAAATCATCTCTGAAACACCATTACCAATATAAATATCATCAATATCTACATTTGGGAATCCCTTTAACTGGCAATACTGCATAATCGCCTTACGAGCTGAGAAAATCCCTTTACTATCCGAATACCCTTCACTGTTACGAACATTCATAATTAGATCACGAATGACTTCATCCGGTGCTGTAAAGCCAAATTCCGCAGGATTTCCCGTATTAAGACGAAGAATCTTTTCACCGTTAGCAATCATACGGTTGGCTTCATCCAAAACTGGTCCACGAATATCATAGGCAACGTGTTCCAACTTTGATGATTTATCAAATGTTTTCATAAGTTAATCCTTTCAAAAGATACTAAAAGCAGATACATCTAGCAGAAAATAAGAAAATTCAACACCTGATGGGGATTTCCACTTTTATTGACACCAACTTTATTTAGGCTCAGCCATTTGGTATCATTTCTGAAGACTTGTCTTCCTATTGTTTAATTATCATGTTTCTTACGAAGCTAATAACAGATTGTATTATACCTCTTTTTCATGCAATCTTCAATTTTTAGATAATACTGAAATCTTCACATTACTACGGACATCCTAAAGTAAGCAGTCAAAAAAAGATTTCAGAAAATCCATAACAACGCTTTCATTTTTTAAATTAAAGGAGTATAATAAAGCTAAAGATAGGAGGTAGAGCTTATGTCTCAACAATATGAACGTATTATGGTAGCTGTCGACGGTTCTTACGAATCAGAACTGGCCTTTATTAAAGGTGTGCACGTTGCAAAACGTAATAATGCTCAGTTACTATTGGTACACGTTATCGATACACGCGCCCTTCAAAGCGTTGCGACTTTCGACTCTTACATCTATGAAAAACTAGAAGACGAAGCTAAAGCTGTTTTGGCTGACTTTGAACGCCAAGCCAGAGAAGCTGGTTTAACCAAGATTCGCAAAGTTATTGAGTTCGGTAATCCTAAGAGCCTCTTGGCTGTTGATATCCCTGATAAGGAAAATGTTGACCTTATTATGGTTGGTGCCACAGGTCTCAATACTTTTGAACGCTTGCTTATTGGTTCATCTTCTGAATACATTCTCCGTCACGCAAAAGTTGACTTGCTCATTGTTCGTGACTCTGAAAAAACACTTTAGTCACCTCTCACAAGCACCTCTGGTGCTTTTCTCATATGAAAAAGAACCGAGATCCTAAATCTCAGTTCTTATTTTGTTCTATTTTTCAGACTTTGCTGATTCAGACATTACTTCTGACTCTGAAGTTGACTGGCTTTCTTCGGCCAAGTCTTCACTAGCAGATTGACTTGAGTCACCTGCTTGCTCCAAAGCAAGGCTAGTTGAAAGGCTCTCACGCTCTGCTTCCTGACTAAGGCTAGCTTCAACAATCATGAGTTCCTTTTGACGTTCTGTTTCACGAAGATATTCACGTTCTTCAAGTTCTTCCTGACGACGTCTTTCCTGCTCACGTCTTTGAGCTTTTTGACGCTCACGCTTAGCATGACGTTTTTGCGTCTCATCAATCAAAACCTTAGTATTGTCTTTAATATGCATCCACTTAATAAGACGAACCAAGAGTCTCCATAGGAAAACAATAATTGACTCTGCAAAGAGAAGAATCTCAACCAGAATAACTCCCAACAAGCTCCAAGCCATGAAGAGTGTAATCAATAACTGTGTGAAAATCTTCTTCAAGTCACCCAAATGATTATTGTGAATATTAAGGGTCTCAAGGAAAAGATCTAAAATCCCCTGCAAGAGGTGTGATTTAACAGATTTGTCTCCCTCTAGGCTCAAGTCCGTTTGGACTTCTGCCGGAGTAACAACTGTCAAGTCCCCATCCTGATAGACATCTATACGGTCTCCTAATTTATATCAAAATCAAAAAGCGTGCGATCTATTTTCTTAAGTCGCCCGTCAGGATGACTGAGATAAACAAAGTCATCATCAAATTTTAAAATACGAAACATAATTTACCTACTCTTTATTGCTCCCTAAATAATAGCAAAGTTAAAAAGCTCTTGTCAAGAGCTTCTTTTTCAATCCAAGGTTTTAACACCGATACGATTTTTATACTCTTGATACGTTTCAGTGTGCATGAGAGCTTTGGCATTTTTAACCCGATCTGCCGTTGGTGGTTTGACCCCTTCCAAAGGATATGGAATACCGAGCTCACGCCATTTGAACTCACCCATTGTATGATAGGGAAGAATTTCAAATTTATCGACATTTTTCAAGGTTTTTACAAACTCACCAAGCTTAACCAAGTGTTCGTCAAAGTCTGTCAAACCAGGTACCAAAACATGGCGAATCCAGACTGGAACTTGTTTATCAGACAGATATTGAGCAAATTCCAAAATATTCTTATTAGGTTGACGGGTCACAAACTTGTGTTGTTCAGGATCAATCTCTTTGATGTCAAGTAGGACCAAGTCAGTAACAGCCAAAAGTTTGTCAACGACTTCATGATACTCAGGAGTATTGCGGTAAGCAAACCCACAAGTATCAAGCGTACAGTGAATTCCTAGCTTCTTAGCCTCTGTAAAGAGGGCAGTGACAAAATCAATCTGAAGCATAGCCTCACCACCTGATACAGTAATACCACCATGCTCACCCCAGAAATGACGGAAACGAAGAGCCTCATCTAAGACATCTTCAACTGTACGTTCAACAGCCTTATTTGACTCCATAGCCCAAGTATCTGGGTTATGACAATATTGGCAACGCATCTTACAGCCTTGCATGAAAACAATAAAACGGATACCAGGACCATCTACGGATCCAAAACTTTCGGTTGAATGAACAAGTCCAGTCACCTGACTGTAATCAATTTCTGCCATGGCAGCCTCCTTGAAACGCTTTTTACATGTTTTTATTATACCTCTTTTATCAGAAACATGCTCCATATCTGCCTGAATTCAAGCAAAGGTTATACTATAATACATCTGAAATTAAGGGAAATCTATACTATACCAGAAGAAAAACAAAAAAACTGGAAAAATCCAGTCTTTTATCATCTATATTATTAGGCACGTTTCTTAAGACCCAAAAAGGCTGCAGCAACAAGGAAGAATGTTCCTGCCATTGTCAAGATTACTGTTGATGCTTCACCAGTCTTAGGAAGTGTAACTTCCTTACCTTTAGCATCTTTACCAGTCAATGTACCGTCAGCGTTCACTTTGAATCCTACTGTTTCAGGAGCAACAACACTTGTTGTACCGTCAGTGTTAGCGATGACAATTTGGCTATTTTGTGTAGACACAATTGTTTGGCCAGCTGCAGTGATAACTGGAGCTGTTGGTGTTACAGTAACAACAGGTTGTCCATTAACATTCACTGCTGGAATTTCAGGGTTTTGAGGTGCTTCGCTTGTCCCTTTATCAGTTGCTGAAGCTGGGTCTTCTGGCTTATCGACTGGTTTCTCAGTTGGTTTATCAGCTGGTTTTGTTGATGAATCAGCTGTTGGAGCCGGTGTCGCAGGTGTTTCTGGAGTTGCTGGTGTTGTTGGCTCAGCTGGTACTTCAGGAACTGTAGGTGTTGGTGTTGTTGGCGTTGCCACACCTGTGTTTGAATCATTGCTACGAGCCAAGTCACCATCACTTGGGGCTGTTGAAGGACCAGTTACTGCACGATCTGTCGTTGGTTGTGTAAGAACAGCATCATTTGTCGCAATACCATCGTCCGCAAAGAAGTTACTGGTACAAAAGCTCCTAGGGTAAAGGTGAGTAAAAGCAAGCTACTATATATAGATTTTTTAGAAGCCATTAAGATTCTCCTTTTTTCATTTATCAGTTAATTTATATTCTACCATAAAAAAGTAATAAAAGACTGTTTTAATTAAAATCTTATTTATTTTTATTCTGAATCTATCAATACGCTGAAAAATGTTAGATTATCTTCAAAATTATGGTTGTTTTCCTGACAAAGTCCGGCAGTTTTGATAGGTAAAAAAGGCTTTATGACGTGTTTTATAGACGTTTTCTAATCTTATTATTTTGATAAGCTGATATTCCAAGATAGATAAGAAAAAGCACTTTCACTCATAATGAGAGAAAGTGCCTAATTAGTAAATAGTCGCTTTTAAGTTCCAATATTTTCTAATAAAAACATGTAGAAAACTATTCTTCTGCCTCTTCTGGAGCTGCCGTGATGATTACCTTAAGTTTGGTTACACGACCATCCTTAACCTTATCATTGATAAATTCGAGGTGTTTGTCCTTGTTGATAACTGCATAGTGTTCCTTGACTTCTTGAGTTGGAATGGCTCCCACACCAGTCAAATAATAACCTGCGATAGTATCAACGTCATCACTCTCAAGTTCTGTATCAAAATGTTCATTGAAGTCGTTAAGAGTCATAGCTCCCTCGACAATATAGGTATTCTCACCAATTTCACGAACTTCCACACTAGATTTATCTGTTTCGTCGTCAATCTCACCAACGATTTCTTCCAAAAGGTCCTCGAAGGTAACAAGACCAGCAACGCCACCGTATTCATCAAGCAAGATAGCCATCTGATTATTGGTGTTACGAAAGGCTGCCAAGAGATCATCTACGAAGATAGTCTCAGGAACAAAGAGAGGTTCGTTCATGATTCGACGAAGTTTGATATTTTCAAAACCAAGTTCAAAACCTGCTTTTAGAAGGTTTTTAGTATGAATGACACCGATGATCTTATCCTTGTCGTCTTCGTAAACAGGAATACGAGAGAAACTTTCCTTGAGAATAGCTTGGATATTTTCTTGAGTGTTGTCTTCAATATCAATCATGAAGGCATCTGTACGAGGGACCATAACCTCACGCGCCATCAATTCATCAAGAGAGAATACCCCTTGGAGCATTTCAATTTCTTCAGCCTCAAGTGTATCCTCACTCTTGGTCAACATGTACTCAATCTCATCACGTGTCATCTGCTCATCTGCATCATCAAAGGTAGCAGGTGTCAAACGAGACAAAAGATTGGTTGACGCCGAAAGAATCCAAACAAAGGGACTAACAATCTTACCTGTAACAATAATGACAGGTGCCGAGTAGATGGCTAGATTTTCCTTGAGATTCATAGCGATACGTTTTGGATAAAGTTCCCCAAAAACGATAGAGATATAGGTCAAGACAACCAAAGAAATCATGCTACCAGCCGTCTTAGCCCAAGTCGCATGACCAAACCAAGTCGCTATCACTGCACCTAGTGACGCAGAGAGACTGGCCCCTTGTAAGAGGCTAATAAAGGTAATACCAACTTGGATAGTTGATAGGAAGTTGTTTGGATTTTCAAGAACCTTGAGTAGACGAATAAATTTCTTATCGCCTTCTTCTGCCTTTTGCTCTACACGTGAGCGGTTAAGTGATACGAGAGCCATCTCAGATGCTGAGAAAAAGGCTGTAAGCAAGGTTAAAATTAGTAGTAAAATAGATTGAAATAATAAGGACTGACCACTAGAGTCTTCCATTTTTTCTTCTCCTCTAAAAAAAATTCTGACTTTTATTATACCATAATTTCCCAATAAAGGTGTCTATTTTATGCTATAATTAGAGTAATTCATCATCAAAGGAGAGACTTATGTCACTTATACGATTAGAAAATGTCAGTTTAGCACGCCAAGGAAAAACACTTTTGTCTGGCCTAAACTGGACAGTTGAAAAAGGTCAAACCTGGGCTATCCTGGGACTTAACGGTGCTGGAAAATCAACCCTCTTACGTTTGTTGACAGCTGAATTTTTCCCTTCTGAAGGGAAGGCTGAGATACTTGGCTACACCTTTGGTAATGGAGACATCACAGGTCTTCGCCAACACATCGGTATCGTCAGTTCCTTTATCACTGAGCGTCTGCCTCAACATATGACAGCTGAAAAAATCGTCCTTACTGGTAAATACAAGAGCTCAATCCTCTACAAGGCATATGGGGATAAGGAGTTGCAAGAAGCCAAGGACATGCTGACCTCACTTGGTGCTGGAGATTTGATAGGTCGTAAATACCATGGCCTGTCTCAAGGAGAAAAACAAATTTGTTTGATTGCTCGCAGTCTCATGGAAGATCCTGACATCATTATCCTTGACGAAGCGACTGTTGGCTTGGACCTATTTGCCCGCGAAAAACTCTTACGTCAGATTGACCGTATCACCTCGCTTCCACATGCTCCATTGGTTCTTTACGTCACCCACCACGCTGAAGAGATTACTGAAAAAATGGACCACATTCTCCTACTCCGTCAGGGAAGAATCGTGGCACAAGGACCAAAAAACGATATTATCACACCGGAAGTTCTAGCTGACTTCTACCAAAATCCTGTTCAAATTATCCCAATTGACAACCATCGTTTTTACATTAACCCTCTTCTATAAAAATCGCTCAAAGAAACAAGTCCCCCAGATAATGTCTAGGGGACTTGTTCTTTTATCACTACTCCTCTTTTATTTTCGATACGCCATACAAAATTAAGGCTGGAACGATAAGCTGTTCTATAAAAATATATGAACAAGAAGCCAAAATTTTTCTTGGCTTCTTTTTGCGATAACATTCATTGCTTAAGCTCGACCTCGAGCCAGATTAATCATATCATAAGTTAACGTGTTGCTAGTTTCTTTGAGAGAGTAATCCTCCAAAGTATTGACTTCCTTACGAAGCTGCTTAGCATAACGGCTAGAGATCAGTTCAGCCTGCTCGTACTCGTTGATAACCTTACGTTCCAAATAGTAGCCACGCAACATTTCATCAATATTGTCTGGATGAAGGTGGGTGATAACCCGCTCAACAAAGGCACCTGACTGAATTATTTCAGCCTCTTGAAGTCGATTGCGTTTCAGATAAGACAAGAGATCTGAATGATAAACACCTTCCAGATTACTCAGGGCTTCCAAAATCTGCTCAGTATTTGTCAAATAGAGCTCAGTCATATGGTCGCGGTTTTCTTCCGTCAACCTAGGACCTCTTCTCGTTTCATCCTGATCAATATGAAACTTGAAAGTAAGAGCTAAGTGTAACAATCTACGAAGGCCACGCACAAAGACAGCTAGGGCGTAAGAAAGGCTAGAGACAAAACCACGGTTGATACGACGTTCCAAGCCCTTGATATAACGTTGGTAGAGATTGTATTCGAGTTCTGAAATCTTACCCTTCTTGTAGGCATATTCCAGACCCTCACTCTCAATTTCCATAATCATTACTCGGATATTGGCCAACTCTTCTTTGACATCATTTGATTCCTGCTCCAAGATTAAATCTTCCAAGCGTTGATTGTAGTTGTCAATAGTAGCATAGACAGCCCCTTGATTGGTAGACTGTTTTAGATCTTTCCAACTCATCGACCACATCATTGAGAATGGCAATCTGCATATAATGGTTGGTCGTGTGCGCTGGTCCAGTCGCTAGCTTAGGTAGGACTAAAATCCCTGTTAAGAAGCTCAGCAAGGTCACACCCGCTACCGTAAAAAGCAAAAGACTATGTTCCAGAGCAGTCATATTGGCAACTGGAAGCAAAAGGATGGTTGCAATGGAAACCGTTCCTTTAACACCTGAAAAGGTTAACAGAGTAGCACCCTTCCAGATTTTTTTTTAGTGATCGTTTGGCCCTCCAAGCTCTTTGAGCAAATACTGCACTAATCATAACAAAACGAATACCAAACATGGTCGCTGTTAGAAGGATGATAGCAAGAAGCATCCAGAGATTATCGTAAGTACTGCTACGCAGTACTGGGGCTGCTAGGGTTGGAAGTTCTGTTCCCAAGAGGAAAAAGACCATGCCATTAAGCATAAAGGTAATGGTTCCCCAAATCGTATGAGAAACACTATCCAACTTAGCATCAAAAACGGTGATTTTTTTGAAACGACTGGCAAGCGAAATCCCTGCTACGACAACAGCAATAATTCCAGAAGCATGAATTTCCTCGGCTACAAAGTAAGAGGAAATCGGTAGTACCAACTCTAGTAAGAGAGCACCTGTGACATCAGCAGCATCCATATTGTCCAAAATGGTTAAAAAGAGACGATTAAATAAGGCTGTAATCAAGCCAACTAAAAAACCACCAAGCACAGAAATAACCAAATTCCAGCTCGCCCCAAGGAGAGAGAAGGTACCTGTGGTCAATGCAGTCACCGCCACCTGAAAGGCGACCAAGCCAGAGGCGTCGTTCAGAAGACCTTCCCCCTGCAAAATGTAGCTAATCCACTTTGGAAAACTGAAACGTTTAGAAATAGCTGAATAGGCCACTAAATCCGTTGGCCCAAGAGCCGCCCCAATGGCTAGGCAGGCAGACAAAGGCACAGCAGCAGGCAAGACGGCCTTAGCAAGATAACCGATTCCCAAGGTAGACACAAAGATAACTGGAAAAATCAAAAATAGAATAAGTTTCCAGTTACGTAGAATACTGGTGATATCACTTTCTTCACCCTCCCGAAACAGCAAGGGAGCAATAATGAAAGCTAGGAAAAGTTCTGTTTCAAGCTCGAAAGCGCGTCCCTTCAAAAGAAAACCAATACCCACTCCAAAAATAATTTGAATCAAAGGTAGGGGAAGACGTGGAAAGACACGATTGATAACATTCGATAAAATCAAGCTAAAAAGAAGAACAAGCAAAGCTAATGATAAATGCATAGCTCCTCCTACCCTTCCTTATGACAACAGTTTGAGAATAGTTCTTTTTGCTTACTAATTTTTTTATCAATGGCAGTGACATCTTCTTTGGCCAAAAGTTTATGGCAACGTTCAACCTCAAGACTAGCTAACTTTTTCTTAATTTTAGCCGTTTTACGATTATCAACCTTTTTTAAAGTATCCTCGGCACTTTGCTTATCTATATATTTGGCCTGCATATCTGCAAGCTTCTCTTTAATATCTGTAATCATTGTAATTTCTCCAACATCACCAAAAATGGTGGGGTATTAATTTGATTAAGGGGTTGGTAAAGCATGGCTGTAAAATCACGCTGGTCCAAACCGATAACGTACTCAAGCACAGCATCCTTCTCCATATCGCCGCCATCATGACCATAGTAAATCATAATAGCTAAACGACCACCCACCTCTAAGCGGTCAAGAATTTTCTCAATGGCCTCAAGAGTCGTGTGGGGTTTGGTGATAACACTCTTATCTGCAGATGGCAGATAGCCCAGATTGAAAATAGCTGCACGAATCGGTTCCGTGACATAACGGTCCAGATTTTCATGACCATCTAAAATGAGTTCCGCATTTTCAATTTCCAAGTCCGACAAGCGTTGACGAGTCTTTTCGAGCGCCTGCTCCTGCACGTCAAAGGCATAAACCTTCTTGGCAAGGCCAGCCAGAAAGGCTGTGTCATTACCGTTTCCCATGGTTGCATCGACAGCAACACTCTCATCATCCAGCACTTCTGCTAGAAAGTCATGAGACAGATGAATTGGTCGTTTAATCATGCTTTTTCCTCCTTCTCGTTAGCTACTTTGCACCCTTGCCATGAGTCACGACGTTCCATCTCTTTGTCAATGGCATTGAGGACTTCCCATTTGTTGAGACTCCACATAGGACCAATCAACATATCTCGCGGTGCATCACCTGTGATTCGATGAATGACGATATCCTCAGGGATGATTTCCAACTGGTCACAGATGATGGACACATACTCTTCCTGACTCAGCAATTTAAGACGACCCTCGTGGTAGTCCCTTTGCATACGCGTATTGGTCATCAGGTGGAGGAGGTGGAGTTTAATCCCCTGAATGTCATTGTCCGTCACACAACGGCGAACATTCTCCACCATCATCTCGTGGGTTTCCCCTGGCAGCCCATTAATCAGATGCGACACAATCTCAGCCTTTGGCGCACGCTCACGCACACGCTTAACCGTCTCCACATAAAGATCATAGCTGTGTGCTCGGTTAATGAGTTCTGACGTTTCTTCATAAGTCGTCTGCAAGCCAAGTTCAACGGTCACATGCATACGTTCTGTGAGTTCTGCCAGATAATCAATCACATCATCTGGCAAACAGTCTGGGCGGGTACCGATATTGATACCAACAACACCAGGCTCATTGATAGCCTGTTCGTAGCGTTCCTTGATAACTTCAAGCGGCGCGTGGGTATTGGTAAAGTTTTGAAAATAAACCAGATATTTCTGAACTTCTGGCCACTTGCGGTGCATGAAGTCAATCTCATGGTAAAACTGCTCACGAATCGGTGCCTCAGGAGCTACAATGGCGTCCCCAGACCCCGATACCGTACAAAAGGTACAGCCACCATGAGCCACTGTGCCATCACGGTTGGGACAATCAAAACCCGCATCTATTGGTAGTTTGAAAATCTTTTCGCCAAAAATTTCACGATAGTAATCATTGACTGTTCTATAACGTTTTTTCATAAAGACTATTATAACACTTTGACCTAAAAAAGAGAGTAAGACTCAGACAAAAATCATGGATTTCTGCCTGCCCTACTCTCTCTTCTTATTTAGTCTTTTTCAAATAATCAATGGCTTCTTGAGCTGTTTTAACAGGGACGATTTTCATCTTGGTTCCCAGTTTCTTGGCAGCTTCCTTGGCCTCTTGATAGTTAGTCTTGGCATCCGGATCAGCCTTTTTCATTTCCTTGGTTACCGGATTATTTGGTACAAAGAAAATGTCTGCACCACTATCAGCCGCTGATTTCACCTTAAGGTAGGCACCACCGATATCACCGACAGAACCATCCTTTTCAATGGTTCCTGTTCCAGCAATCTTACGACCAGCCTTAAGATTTTGACCAGACACCTGATCGTAAATAGCTAAGGTAAACATAAGACCCGCACTTGGGCCGCCAACACCATCAAGTTTAAACTTCACATTTTCAGGACTTTTGACCTCGGTATGATCTGTCAAACCGATACCAATACCATTTTTACCATTGGCAATCTTGATAATCTTACCAGTAGCAGTCTTTTCTTTGTCATCTGTCGTATAAGTGACCTTGACTTTTGAACCCAACTTAAGTCCCTGAACGTATTTAATCAAGTCAGCAGAATTATCAAAAGACTTGCCATTGACAGCTGTCACCGTGTCCGCAATATTGAGGACGCCCTTGAAGCTAGAATCGTCAGCCACCTGAAGCACATAGACACCCATATACTCCAAGCTAGCCTCCTTACCAGCCAGAGTCAAGCCCTGATAAATCGCTTGGTTTTGGGAAGTCTCCATGTAAAATTGGTTGATACGCATGAAATCTTCATCAGAGTAATTTCCAGTTGCCTCTTCAGCTGTTTGAAGCTTTGCAAAATCATTAAGCTGAGCATAGAGCATCAAGGCCAAAGTCGCCTTGGTTTGAGCCACTGCCACAAAATTGTAGGATCCTTTTGAATCATCAGCTTTCTTATCTACAGTCAAGACTTCCTTGGTATCAAAAGCACCACCCGGAAGCTCAACATAATAATTATTTAGCGGGAAAAAGAGGGCAAATAGGAGGAAAAGTACCGTAAAAATACTTAACAACCACCACTTAATCCGCCAAAGTTTCCCTAATAGTGATTTAGATTCGTTCTTGTTTGCCACGCTTGGCCTCCACTTCCTTAACAACTGCTTGAGGAACATAAGAACTAATGTCTCCCTCAAAATAAATCAACTCACGCACACGACTTGAAGAGACTGGTGTTACCTCATGACTGGCAATCAAATAAACTGTTTCTAACTCAGGTGCCAACCCCTTATTGAAATAATCCATATTGGCTTCATAGTCGAAATCTGTCGCATTACGAAGGCCTCGAACCAAATAAGTCACCCCAAGATCTCTAGCGACATCTACAGCCAGACTATCGTGGGCCGTTATAATCTTGACATTGGGAAGATCTGCCACAACCTCTTCCAGGATACGCTTGCGAGTCTCCACATCCCAGAAGCCCTGCTTATTTTTATTATAAAAGAGACCGATATAAAGCTCATCAAAGAGCTTGCTGGCTCTGGCAATAATATCCATATGCCCATTAGTAATCGGATCAAAAGACCCCGTAAACATAGCAATCTTTGTCATAGCATTCCTTTCTACAACTTCCCTATAAAAGGCTAACGCACGTAAACGGTCACCTTACTGATACCATAGGTTTTCTGTTTCCAAATCCCAAAGTTTGAAATTTCTTCAGGCAGGTCCACAGCCTTATCAGTTTCACAAACCAACATAACTTCCTCAGCCAAGAGTCCTTGCTCCTCTAACTGAGTAATATTGGCCACAATCTGCTCTTTGGCATAAGGTGGATCTAAAAGCACCAAGTCAAACTTTCCTGTCAATTGTGTCAGCGCACGTACTGCATCCATCTTCAAAAGCTGGAACTGTTTCTCACTCTTTGTCATCTTAATATTTTCCTGGATAACAGCCTGTGCCCGACGATCCTTTTCCACGAGGACAGCAAAAGACATGCCACGACTAATTGCCTCAATGGCCAGACTACCGCTCCCCGAGAACAAATCCAAAACACGTCCTCCATCAAAGAAAGGACCAATCATATTGAAAATGGCACCCTTGACCTTGTCCGTTGTTGGACGAGTCGTTTTGCCTTCTAACGTTTTAAGCGGACGCCCGCCAAATTCACCTGCTACAACACGCAAGTCGGTCACCTCGTTTTTACTGATTTTTAGTAAGACTTTTCTATTATAACAAAAAATCACACTTAGATGTTGGTCCAAAGGGGACTAGACAAGCTAAATCCCCCCAAGAGAACACAAAAAACTCGAGAAGCTCCCGAGTTTTCATTCATTTTACTTATCACCAAGTGCAGTCACGTAGTTATAAGCTTCGATACCAGCTGTGGCACCATCACCTACGGCTGTTGTAATTTGGCGAAGGTCTTTCTGACGGACATCCCCAATGGCAAAGATACCAGGAATACGTGTCGCCATCTTATCATCTGTAATTACCCAACCGTCCTGGTCAGTGATGTCGAGACCTGTCAAGTAATCTGAAACAGGATCAAGTCCCACATAAACGAAGACACCGCCAAATTCGTGGTTAGTCACCTCACCAGTTTTGACATTCTTGATATCAACACTGCGAACCTTGATGTCATCACCCTTGATTTCTTCAACGACTGAGTCCCAGATAAACTTAACCTTTTCATTGGCGAAGGCGCGGTCTTGAAGAACCTTTTGGGCACGCAATTCATCACGACGGTGAACAATGGTCACGCTATTAGCAAAGCGTGTCAAATAAATTCCTTCTTCAACGGCAGAGTCTCCACCACCAACAACCAAGAGGTCTTGATTACGGAAGAAGGCACCATCACAGACCGCACAGTAAGACACCCCACGGCTGTTGTACTCTTCTTCGCCAGCAACACCAATGTGGCGATGTTTGGCACCAGTCGCAATGATAACTGTCTTGGCTTGGTACTCTTCATCACCAGTTTTGACAACTTTATAGTCACCCTTGTCTTCGATACCAGACACGATACCATAAAGATTTTCAACGCCCAATTTTTCCAAAGGTTCGAACATCTTCATTGACAATTCTGGACCAGAAATACTTTCAAAACCAGGGTAATTTTCAATATCAGACGTGTTATTCATCTGTCCACCAGGAGCACCTTGCTCCAAAGTTGCCACTTTAAGGTTGGCACGTGCTGCATAGAGTGCTGCAGTCATCCCCGCAGGACCAGCTCCAATAACAATTGTATCGTACATGAGTAACTCCTTATATGATTTTCTTGTAGAGATATCTTACACCTAATGTGCCAACAAAGCTAGAATTATGCATTCAGCACGATAAGAATCGCCATAAAAGCAAATGCCAAAACGGGAATCGAAACCATCGACATCATAATAGCATCATAGAGGGCACCTTGACGCTCTTTAACAGTTTTGTCTGCACGACGTAAAGCACGCCATCCAAGCCAAATGGCACCAATCACTAAGCACACAAAGAAAGCAATCACAAGGCCTAAGAGGTAAAATTTAAAAATATTTAATAACATAAATCATCCTAAAGTGAGAAATAGAAAAGGCTGAGATAACATTCTCCAACCTCTAAATTCGACTAGTAATAACTGCACGATGCAGTCTCTGATTGGACACTTAGTCGCCTTTGAAACATTCAAAAGTTCCTAATCATCCTTGTGGGACTTTGACTATGGACTAAAGTATCGTCCACTCCCACTACCTTTTCTATTGTAACAAAAATCCCATCTTAAAGATATTGTTTTGAATAAGAAGCGAAAAATTCTTTTGTTCGTTCTTCTTTTGGATGGTTAAAGATTTCATCAGGTGTTCCCTGTTCAAGGATACGACCTTTTTCAAGGAAGAGCACCTTGTCAGCCACTTGATAAACAAAGTTCATGTCGTGACTGACCAAAATCATGGTTTGACCTGACTTAGCCGCATCAGCGATTGATTTTTCAACCTCACCAACCAACTCAGGGTCAAGAGCAGATGTTGGTTCGTCAAGCAAGAGCACATCAGGCTTCATTGCAAGGGCACGGGCCAAGGCCACACGTTGTTTTTGACCACCCGACAAGTGACGTGGGTAGTGATTTTCACGATTAGAAAGCCCAACCTTAGCGAGCTCTTCTTTGGCAATCTTGGTAGCTTCTTCGTCAGAAAGTTTCTTAACAATCTTAAGACCTTCCTTAACATTATCCAAGGCTGTACGACGTTCAAAGAGGTTGAACTGTTGGAACACCATGGCCAACTTACGACGAAGAGTAAGGATTTGTTCTTTGGTAATTGTTTCAAAATCTACCTTGAAATCATCAATGATAATGGTACCAGAATCAGGTTGTTCCAAATAGTTTAAGCTGCGAAGAATTGTTGATTTCCCTGCACCAGAGGCACCAACAAGAGCTACAACTTCACCCTTTTCAATGTCGATATCAATACCATCGAGAACCTTTTGACCTGAAAATTCCTTGGTCAAATTTTTGATACTAATCATTAGCGGTCACCTCCAATTCCAGAAATGTCAGTCACTTCAGGCGCCTTAATGGCCATGTGATTTTCAACTGAACGACCAATGTACTCAATCAAGATTGAGATTACCCAGTATACAAGGGCAACTGAGATATAACGTTCAAAGTAACGGTAGTCGGCACCACCCAAGATTTGAGCCTGTGCATACATTTCGACGATACCAGCACTAAAGGCAAGTGATGTTCCCTTAGTCAAACCAATCAAACTGTTAATCAAACTTGGAGTTGCAATAACTGCCGCATTTGGGATAATGACACGACGGTAAACCTGTGCTGATGTCATCCCAAGAGAACGGGCAGCTTCGATTTCCCCAGCATCAACAGCCTGAATCGCTGCACGAATGGTTTCACTCATGTAGGCTGCTTCGTTAAAGGCAAAGGCTGTAATGGCGAAAATAGCTGGTGGAATCTCATTAATATTCCAATCCAAACCAAATTCACCATTCAAATAACGAAGGAAGAGTGGAATACCATAGTAAGTCAACATGAGTTGTACAAGGATTGGTGTCCCACGCAAGAAGCTCACAAAAACTGCTTGAATTGGATAAAGGATACGTACTCGATTGATCTTAACGACCGCAAAGACAAGGGCCAAAATCAAACCGAAGAAAGCACCTGCAATGGTCAATCCCAAAGTCAAAGGCAAGCGTTCCACAATCTTAGGAACAGCATCAAAGACTGCCTTCCATGAGAAGAGCTTACCAGCTGGCATCCAAGATGAGATCCACTTGAAGACAATCGTAACCAGTTGCAAAACATAGCCCCAAAGAATTTCTACTAGCCAAGACAGGGGAATGGCTAAAGCAACTGCTACTGCCAAACCAACCAAACCAATGATAACTTGGAGATACCAAGGTGACCGATTAAATGCTTCTATACTCTTTTTCACAATGTCGCCCTTTCTTTCTAAAAAAGTAGGTTAGCCTAGTGCTAACCGTTCAAATATCTTATCATAATTTTATAGTATTCATTTTAGCACGACTCAGAAAGTCTGTGAAATAGTCTTTTCTTATCATAGTGATAAGAAAATCGTATCACTGATAATAATACCTTGTTAAGACCAAAAAGATTTGAACTAATTCCTTATTTAACGAACAAAGTGAGCATAAACCGAGGCTTTCCGGCGTGAGAAAAACACCTGAAACTTTAAAGTTTCAGGTGTTCGGAAGTTTTGAGACCTTAGGCTCAAAACTTAGTCATGGAACTTCGAAGAAGGTCGCTGACGTCTGTCATCACCTCAGGAAAGCTTCAAAAGAAAGCTTTGTGTTTAATCCAAAGCTGAGACAGCAGTCTCAACTTTTAACAGTATTATTTCAAATCACTGACGTAATCGCCACCGAAGTATTCCTTGCTGAGTTTGGCAAGGGTTCCATCCTTCTTAAGCTCTTTGATACGTTTATTGACAAAGGTCTTGAGTTCCTTACCTTGCTTATCATTTGAGAATAGAAGATATTCAAGACCATCAGTCTTCATACCGATATCGTCTTTAATCTTGTTTACAGCTAGCTTATAGCCTTGATCTTTGACAATATACTCAGACGAAATCGCATCGTAAAGGATAAAATCAATTTTTCCTTCTTGAATATGTTGAATACGTGTTGAAAGACCCGTTGAGCTAGAAGCATAGTTGATAGTAATTGGTGTCTTGTCCGCATTGGCATGGTTCCAATTTTCAAGCAACTGAGCATAGTTAGAGCCAGGAAGCACCTCTGTCGTCTTACCAGACAAATCATCTAGGCTAGTATACTTGGTACCCTCAGCACTAGTGATGGCATAGTTAGAACGTGAAATCGGATCTGAGAAACCATATTTCTGCGCACGTTCTTCATTGTAGTTGAAGTCGTTAGCCGCAATCTGATAACGTCCAGAATCCACCCCTGTCAAGATGGAATCAAAAGGTGTCGTCACAAACTTGACCTCATACTTGTCCGAATCCTTGAAAATAGCCTTGACCAAATCAATATCATAACCCTTGAAGTCGTCGCCTTTTTTGAAAGTGAAAGGCGCCGTATCAGAGTCTGTCGCAACAGTAATCGTCTGCTTTTCACCAGATGCCTTACTGTCACTCTTGTTCCCACAAGCAGCCAAAGTCAAAACCGACAAGCCAAGAATCCCTAAACCTGCAAGCCATTTTTTCATATCTATAGTCCTCGATACTTTCATTAATAGTTAGTGATAACAGTTTACCATCTTCCTCCAAACTCGTCTAATAATAAAATCCTAAGAGGTGATAGAAAATGGTTATAGTGGGAATGGATACAACGAACAATAAGAAAAGAGCTGCCACTGGTGTGACAACTCTTCTCGTCCAAAAAAGCTTTCCGTACATGTTTAACATCAAAGACAATAAAACTCTATTTTCCCTTACTTGATGACTTACTGCTTGAATCGCTACTGTCTTCAGGTTGATAATCTGATAAATTCTTATGGATGCGTTCAGCGTAAACAGCTCTGCTTCCTGATTCATCATGGTCAACCAAGGCTTCGGCAAGCTCTTTATAATCTTCTATAGAAATCGTCCAGTTGCCTCCATCATCTTTGGTTAGCTTGAAGGTCTTTTCTAGATTATCAGCACCTGTCAAAGGTGTATAGGCCATTTCTTTATCAATATCCTTAAATTGTGTCAAATCTCCGTTAAAGTTTTCACCATAAAGGAATTTCGTTGTGAGATCTTTGGCTTTACCTTTTTCCACATCGTTGTTATCAGCTTGATTCCATTGTTTCAACTTGTCAATGTCGTTGTCATAGAGACTCATAAGGAGAGTACGAACAGCAGCTGCAGCACCATAGGCACTAACAGAACGTGAAGTAAAGGTAACTGTCGCTTCATTTCCTTTAACTTTGACATCTTTCAACTTATAGTCCTGAATCTTACCAATCATATTACGACGGACCTTGAGGAACTTAGAAAGCACTTGAGTTGGGGTCTTAGCATCATAACCTTCAATGTATTTAAACGTATACTTGTCTTCCGGTGTATACCCCTTTTCTTCGATAGTATCTGCAACTTGTTTTTCAAAGACTTTCGTTTCAGTCCAGGTTTCGTAATTTTCACCGTAGAGTTTTGAAAAACCGTTACTAGATTTTCCAAGCATAGTATCAATTAAAACTGTCGCATCAGCCTTGGCACGTTCTGTCGGAGTTGGTGTCGCTTTTTTCTTCTCAGCTGGCTTATTGGAAGCACAAGCTACGAGAACCAAGCAAGCTGCCAGAATCAGTCCTAAATAGGTAAGAACTTTTTTCATTAAGATTATTCCCTCATTTCTTTTAGTTACTATTTAAGATAGCATAGGTCTGATGATTCTTCAAGGTCACTTTCCAAAAGAAAAAATCAAAACTCTACTATTATAATGACTCCAAATCATCTAGGTCCAATTGCCTGCCTTCTTGATCTTCCAGACCCGTCAGCGTCACACCGAGCAGGCGAACACCGCTGCTATTTTCCTCCAATTGATCAAAAATGGTATGGGCAATTCTTTCGATGGTGTTGAAACCCTGAGTCGATTTGTCCAAGGTCATACGCTTGGTTAAGGTCGAGAAATCCGAATAACGGACCTTGATGACAATAATTCGACCAACTTTTTTATTAATCTGAGCACTTTCGGCTACCCGCCTAGCATTCTTAGTCAACTCAGCCTTGATGTCATCTTCATTATAAAGAAGCTTGCCGTAGGTTCGCTCACTTCCGATAGATTTACGGACGCGATTGGGCCTGACAGGACTATTGGAAATCCCTCTAGCCTTTCGAAAGAGATCAAATCCAAAACGGCCAAAACGATCAATCAGCGTCATCTCAGGAATCTTCAGAAGATCGGCACCGGTGTATATTTCCATGTCATGAAGACGTTCAACTGACTTTTTACCTACCCCATGAAACTTTTCAATAGGGAGCTTTTCCAAAAATTCCTGAGCCTCCTCTGGGAGCACCACCGTCAAACCAGCGGGCTTTTGAAAATCAGAAGCTAGTTTGGCGATAAATTTATTGTAGGAAACGCCCGCTGAACAAGTCAGGTGAAGTTCCTGCCAAATATCATACTGGATAAGTTTGGCTATCTTAACCGCCGATTTGATACCAAGTTTATTTATCGTCACATCAAGATAGGCTTCGTCGATAGACATAGGCTCTACCAAGTCGGTATAGCGTTTAAAAATCTCACGAATCTGCATCCCTACCTCTCGGTAATGACTATAATTTCCTGAGATAAAGACAGCATTAGGACAACGTTCATAGGCTTCCTTAGAAGACATGGCTGAATGGACACCATATTTTCTAGCCTCGTAATTACAGGTTGATACCACACCACGTCCCCCTGTTTTTCTAGGGTCGTGACCGATAATAACCGGCTTGTCTTTTAGACTGGGGTCATCCCTCATCTCGACCTGAGCAAAAAAGGCGTCCATGTCAATATGGATGATTTTCCGACTGATATCATTTATTAGAGGAAATTCTAACATGGCTCCCTGCCTCCTTTCTCAGAGTTATCTCATTGTAAAGCTTTTCACATAAAACTTTGGGACTACAAAGCATTCTCCCCCTATGATACCAAAATCTACCAAAAAACAGAAATTTATAATACAGATTTGTCGTTTTCAAAACTGTATTATAAAAGAATGTCTCTAAAAACACAGTTTTAAAGTTGTGTAAGCGGTTACTGTGTGATAGAATACTTCTAGAGAATGTAACAGATGATTTTGTTACTAGAATTATAGGAGATCCAAACTATGGCAACGGTTAAAACTAACACAGATGTTTTTGAAAAAGCGTGGGAAGGCTTTAAAGGAACTGACTGGAAAGAAAAAGCTAGCGTTTCACGTTTCGTTCAAGCAAACTACACACCTTATGATGGTGACGAAAGCTTCCTTGCAGGACCAACTGAACGCTCTCTAAAAATTAAAAAAATCGTAGATGAAACTAAAGCAGGCTATGAAGCTGAAGGACGCTTCCCAATGGATACTCGTCCAACTTCAATCGCTGACATTGACGCAGGATACATTTCAAAAGAAGATGAACTTATCTATGGTATCCAAAATGATGAGCTCTTCAAATTGAACTTCATGCCTAAAGGTGGTATCCGTATGGCGGAAACTGCTTTGAAAGAACACGGTTATGAACCAGACCCAGCTGTACACGAAATTTTCACAAAATACGTGACTACAGTTAACGATGGTATCTTCCGTGCTTACACTTCAAACATCCGTCGTGCACGTCACGCTCACACAGTTACTGGTCTTCCAGATGCTTACTCACGTGGACGTATCATCGGGGTTTACGCTCGTCTTGCCCTTTACGGTGCTGACTACTTGATGCAAGAAAAAGTTAACGACTGGAATGCTATCAAAGAAATCGACGAAGAAACTATCCGTCTTCGTGAAGAAGTTAACCTTCAATACCAAGCACTTCAAGACGTTGTTCGCCTTGGTGACCTTTACGGTGTAGATGTTCGTCGTCCAGCCTTCGATACTAAAGAAGCTATCCAATGGACAAACATCGCCTTCATGGCAGTATGTCGTGTAATCAACGGTGCCGCTACTTCACTTGGTCGTGTGCCAATCGTCCTTGACGTATACGCAGAACGTGACCTTGCTCGTGGTACTTACACTGAATCAGAAATCCAAGAATTCGTTGATGATTTCGTTATGAAACTTCGTACAGTTAAGTTTGCTCGTACAAAAGCTTACGACCAATTGTACTCAGGTGACCCAACATTCATCACAACTTCTATGGCTGGTATGGGTGCTGACGGACGTCACCGTGTTACTAAGATGGACTACCGTTTCTTGAACACTCTTGACAACATCGGTAACTCTCCAGAACCAAACTTGACAGTTCTTTGGACTGATAAATTGCCTTACTCATTCCGTCGCTACTGTATGCACATGAGCCACAAACACTCTTCTATCCAATACGAAGGTGTAACTACTATGGCTAAAGACGGATACGGTGAAATGAGCTGTATCTCATGTTGTGTATCACCACTTGACCCAGAAAACGAAGAACAACGTCACAACATCCAATACTTTGGTGCTCGTGTTAACGTGCTTAAAGCCCTTCTTACTGGTTTGAACGGTGGTTACGACGATGTTCATAAAGACTATAAAGTATTCGACATCGAACCAGTTCGTGACGAAGTTCTTGACTTTGACACTGTTAAAGCTAACTTCGAAAAATCTCTTGACTGGTTGACTGACACTTACGTAGATGCCCTTAACATCATCCACTACATGACTGATAAGTACAACTACGAAGCTGTTCAAATGGCCTTCTTGCCAACTAAACAACGTGCTAACATGGGATTCGGTATCTGTGGTTTTGCAAATACTGTTGATACATTGTCAGCAATCAAATACGCTACAGTTAAACCAATCCGTGACGAAGATGGCTACATCTACGACTACGAAACAATCGGTGAATACCCACGTTGGGGTGAAGATGACCCACGTTCAAACGAATTGGCAGAATGGTTGATTGAAGCTTACACTACTCGTCTTCGTAGCCACAAACTCTACAAAGATGCAGAAGCTACAGTTTCACTTCTTACAATCACTTCTAACGTTGCTTACTCTAAACAAACTGGTAACTCTCCAGTTCACAAAGGGGTATACCTCAACGAAGATGGTTCAGTGAACTTGTCTAAATTGGAATTCTTCTCACCAGGAGCTAACCCATCTAACAAAGCTAAAGGTGGATGGTTGCAAAACTTGAACTCACTTGCAAGCCTTGACTTCGGTTATGCAGCTGACGGTATCTCACTTACTACTCAAGTATCACCTCGTGCCCTTGGTAAGACTCACGACGAACAAGTTGACAACCTCGTAACTATCCTTGACGGATACTTCGAAAACGGTGGACAACACGTTAACTTGAACGTTATGGACTTGTCAGACGTTTACGAAAAGATCATGAGCGGTGAAGATGTTATCGTACGTATCTCTGGATACTGTGTAAACACTAAATACCTCACTCCAGAACAAAAAACTGAATTGACACAACGTGTCTTCCACGAAGTTCTTTCAATGGACGACGCTTTGGGATAAAATAACTAAAGAGCTCGCAATAGCGGGTTCTTTTATTTTTGCAAAAAACTAGTTTTCATTATATTTTTCTAAATCTACTATCATTTACATTTGACTTTTTATAAGATAAGCTATAAAATAAAAACGTTTCCGTTTGGTATCTCCAAACACTTCCTTCTCAGAAGCACCTTAGAGAAACGATACTCAATGACTGTCAAACGGATGGTTTCTAATAACACGTAAACTATCATTGTTATAAGATTAAAGAGTATAAGGAGGACAAATGAATAGGAAAAGTTTTAAGATAATTGGATTAGTCTCTCTCGTAGCAAGCACTGTCCTACTCGTAGCCTGCCAGTCTGATACAAAAAACGAATCCTCAAAGTCCAAGGACGTTCAATGGGGTTATACTGGTGCTACTGGTCCAGACCATTGGGGTGACCTTTCTAAAGATTATGAACTCAGCAAAAATGGTAAAGAACAATCTCCGATCAATATCACCGGTGCTGAGGACGTTGATCTTCCAGAACTAAACCTTAATAATCAAGAATCAGAAGCTCAAGTTGAAAATAACGGGCATACGATTGAAGTCAGCTTTAAAAATCCAAAGAATACCCTAACGATTGGTGATGATGTCTATAAATTACAGCAGTTCCATTTTCACGCACCTAGTGAGAATGAAATTGATGGTCAGACTTATCCTCTAGAGGGGCACTTTGTCTATAAGACAGATAGTGGGAAAATCACAGTTGTCTCAGTTCTCTATAATTATGGCGATGAAAATCAAGCCTTAAAACAAATCTGGGATAAAATGCCTCAGGCGGCCAATACAGAAACTGAGCTTCCTCAGGATATCTCACTAGATGATTTCTATCCTGAAGACAAGGACTACTACAACTTCGAAGGTTCCTTGACAACACCGCCATGTACTGAGGGTGTTAACTGGATTGTCTTCAAGAATCAAGAAACTGTTAGCAAGGAACAAGTGGAAAAATTCACCCAAACCCTTGGATTTGAAAACAATCGTCCTATCCAAGATACAAACGGCCGACAAATTAAAGAATAAAACAAGATAAAAAGCTTGATGATACCTCCTCGCATCGGGCTTTTTTTCGTTGACAATTAGTTATAAACTTTGTTACACTTGCCCTATGATTATCAAACATACAAGAGATACACTCTCAGAAACTTACCTCGATGCCGTAGCCATCCGAAACACTGTTTTTGTTAAGGGGCAAGGTGTTCCTCGCTCCATCGAGATTGATGCGAATGAAGCCTACTGCATCCACTTTGTTCTATATGATGACAAAGGCAAGGCAGCAGCAACCGTACGCCTACTACCGAATAAAGACTTGACTCAGGTTACCCTCCAACGTATGGCGGTGCTCGATGCCTACCAAGGTCAAGGTCTGGGGAGCATTCTCCTAAAAGAAGCTGAAGATTTTGCACAAGAACAAGGCTTCCAGACTATTTCTCTCCATGCTCAACTCAGTGCACTTAAGTTCTACCTCAATAATGGCTATCAAGAAGTCGGTAACATCTTTGAAGAAGCTGGTATCCAACACATTACTGTTGAAAAATCCTTACTAAGTAAAAAAGCTTAAGCAGTTGACCTACTGCTTAAGCTTCTTCTTTTGCCGCAAATATAGGATAACCATGCTCGACAGCTAGAACTGTCACATTTTCTCTAACTTTTAATCTCTCTGTGATTTTTTTCCAGCTACGATTTCCCATATAGATAACGATGATCGTTACCATATAAACTAAAAAAGCAGGATAGCTAGCAAAGTCGGTAAATGTCAATTTTAAGGACTCCAGAATTTTCCTGTGTATAAAGGCATAACCAATCACAATATGAGTGAGTCCACAAAAGTACCCTAAACATATAAGCAAATACTCTATTTGAAGCTTCTTGGAACGCTTCTTGTAGAGTAACTTATAGTCTTGACCATACTTTTCAAACACAGGAAAATGAATATCAAACCCTCTTCTCATACGAAGGACTCTTAAATCGGATTGGGCACGATACCCAAGGCAATGAATCAGTTTGTATAGTAGCTCTCTTATCAAAATATAAAAAGAAATAATAAGGTTAGATAACAAGCTAATAAATACCAAAACTACAAAAGAGCCTACATCTCTATCCGTCGTCAAAAAAATGATCACCACTGTAAAACACATACCACAGACAAAGAGACTACTCCCGTTAAGCATGCAAAAGAGCAGACTCAGAAACCAGGGGACAAATCTGCTTTGTTTAGGTGGCTTAAGCGACCGTTGCATTATGAACTCCTTCTTCATGATTCCAATCAAAACATGGTAATTTGATTAACTTGGTAAGCCCTTCGTATAAGCATCACTTTAGTCTTTATTTCTTTAGAAAAATAGGGTAAAAATACTCCTCTGAGACAACTTTTAAGTTAAAATAACGGACAAAGTGACTTTTCAGATGTATGAGCCATCTTACAGAAAAAATCAAAACACCACATAAGAGCAAGAAGATTATATAGCCAACTTTTCCTAAGGTGAAGCTATAACCGATTAGAACGACTAAGATGATGAAGAGGTAGAGTCTACCAAGAGTCGCTAGGAAATAAAGAAATTGATGTCTAAGAGAGCGCTTATCATATAGTATTTTGTAGGCATCTGTCGTTTTTTCAAAAAATACTATATATGACGTTCTACCTCGGTAATCCTCTTCTCCAAAGGGGCGGGCATGATAACCACAGAAATGAAAAAGTTTAAATATGATGCCATGTCCCATCCTATAAAATGTCACACCCAAAAGTATGACATCAATAACTTTTGGAATATCCACCTCTTGCCCGACCTGACCAACACCAAATAGATGCTTCAGCCATACAAATGTCACATAAGACAAGACTATCAAACATATCTTCAAAAAGATAAACAATTGTGTCGCCCCGGCACTAATCTCACCTTCTAGAGGATTAAAAGATGCCCCTCTTCTATTTTTATTTGTCAGAATGTACCAACTCCTTCTTCATTATCTCAATTAAAACATCTCTGTCCTTAATCCATTGAGCTCTCTCATCCTTGTAGTAAGTACGATTACTGAGGAAAATCGCCGCACGTTGAGCTGGGATGTTAATCAGAACAAAGGTACCTGTATAACCAGTATGAAGAATCCACTCTCCTTGAAGGTCCCAAGCGACACTACGTTCCTTGTTGGATTGGCTGATATTCTGCGTCATATTTTTAGCAAAATCATCCGTCAAATAATGGTTAACAAAAATCTCTAAGTCTTTTAAGGTTGAAAAGAGGCCTGCTGAACCTGTATGTTCTTTGAGAACTCGAGCCTTGGGATCATGAACAGTCCCACCCGGACCCCCCTCAACCGTTGGAACAGCAACCTCAACTGGTCCAAACCGTGTTTCAGACATACCAAACGGTTGGAAAATTTCGGAGTCAAAAAGCTTATCCAGTGTTTGTCCAGATAATTTCTCAAGCATCAAACCCAGGAGAATAAAGTTAATATCTGTATACAAGAAAGGTTTGTCAGTTTTGACTTTGATGGCATTAATAGCAGCAATCAAGCCCTCTTGGTCTAAGTCATCACGATTTGGAATAAAAGGATCAATTCCGCTACTGTGAGAAAGAAGTTGACGAAGGGTTAACGTCTTATCCACTACTTCAGGATAATAGGTCGATAGTTTCTCATCCAAGTCCAATTTTCCCGCTTGTAAGTAGAAAAGACAGAGAGTCCCAACTCCGACTACCTTGGAAACGCTAGCTAGATCATAGGTAAGTCCTGGAACTACCGGATGATTTCCATCCTGAGTTCCTAGATAATGCTCCTGCCAATCTTGTCCGTCATAAAGTGCAAGGCTGGCACCTGGAAAGATGTCAGCCTTGATGTAGTCTGTAATTGTTGACAATGTTTGTTGAAAATTAGTCATTACTTTGTAAACCAAACCTCAATATTGCTCATGTCAGTGAGTGCGAGCAAGTTCCCTTTGCTGTCTAGGTAACTAGAGAACTGTTCTTTTTCAAGTTTATCATGCAAGGCAACCAAGTCATAGTCTTCTGCTACCTTAAACTCTAGAATTTCCAAATCCCAAGTCTGGTCTGAACTCACTTGGAGGTCAGGACCTTCTGCTTTTTCAAAGTGGATAGACAAAGGCAATTCTTCGCCAAAAAGATTATCGTAGAAGAAAGCTGCTTGGGCTGTATCAACAACGTTCAAGGTCAAAGACTCAACCGTAAAGTCTGACACTCCTTTGAAATCTTCTTTTTCTTCAACATCTGCGTATTCAACTGTCTTGAGAGTAGACAAGTCATCTTCAGCATGCATCAAAATAAGACCATTTTCAGGTGAGATTGTTTCAAAGGCATACCCTTTTTCCCCTTGGAAAATAGCCTTGGCTTGGTGATCATCACGCGCCAAAAGGTATTCAATCTCAAGTGGATTTGAGACTTTAATGACCACTTTATTAATTTTCTTAGGACCTTCAACAGCGCGACAACGATAAGCTGGTGACTCCTCAATCACAAAAAGTGAGTTACGGTCTGTCCAATCTGTGAAGACAGCAAGGGCATTTTCCTCAGTCAAAAGCTTAAATCCTAATGTATTTTGGTAAAAATCAATATTTTCCTGTCTATTATTCACACGAAAGATTGGTGTGTGAAACTTAAAATTCCCTGATTGCGTCATGACAACCTCCATTCTTCTCTATTTTATCCGAAAAGAGCTTGTGTGACAAGGATTTTCCTAAGAAAAAACAGTATTGTAATTTTTTCACTTTCTTTCACACAAATTATGAAAATCATTACATTATCTTTACTTTGGGGCTAGCATTTTCCTCATTTTAGAGTATAATAGAGTCTATGAAAACTCTTGTCAATAATCTGGCATTTAGACATGCCTATCAGGGATTTTTTTTACTGCTGATGATAGCTATCCCAAACATCACCTTAGGTATGACAACCTTATATAACAATCAGACTGGATTGACTTTTACGAAGCTTGAAAGCTGGGGAGTCATCGCTATCAATCTCATCATTTTTTATATTACCTATCTTTGGGCTAAAAGCGAAAGATTGATTCACAGCTTTAGCTTAAATCGAAAGGACATCAAAGCCATTATCTGGGGCTTTGTCATTATCTTCTTGATGGGACTTATCGGAAGTAACCTCATGTTACTGACCCACACCAGTTACCATGCAGAACTTCAAAAGACCCTCACAACTATTCCTATCCTACCTGTAGCCATTGGTATGATTTCGGCAGCCTTCCTCCAAGAAATCCTCTTTCGCAAGTGGATTTTCACCTGGTTAGCTCCTTATTCGAAAACAGCTGTGCTAGTCAGCACTGGGCTCTTTTGTCTCTTTCATATGCCAACTAATCTTGCCTACCTCACTCTTTATATCGGAATGGGCTTGGCTCTCTCTATGGTCTACCAAAAAAGAGAAAACTTATCTGCAAGTATCACACTTCATGTTTTATGGAATCTTTACACCTTAGGTGCTACCATTCTAGTAATGACTAATCCAATGTGACTGAGAATATTTTCTCAGTTTTTTATTACTTTCAAAATTTTAAGCATAAAAAAATCTGAAGCACTAACTTCAGATTTTTTGTATTGATTAAAGGTAGAGGAACTTGAACAAAGCTATAGCTAAAACTCCTGCTAAGATTGGAGCCACAACTGGAACCCATGCATACCACCATTTAGAATCACCTTTGTGCTCACCAAGAACTGTTGTTGGCAAAATGTGGTGGAGAAGACGTGGCATCAAGTCACGGGCTGGGTTAAGAGCTGGACCTGTTGCACCACCAAACGAAATAACCAAGGCTGCAACCAAGAAACCAACACCGATGTGGGCAACCGCAAGTGCACCATTAGCCATTTGACCTGTTACAGCTTCTTTATCATACCCATATTGAACTGCTTGTGAGACTAATTTGTGACCAAAGTAGTTGTTAGTCAAGGCAAGAGCACCAAAGAAGAGAAGGAATGAACCCGCAAACTCATTGGCAAAACCATTAAGCCAAGCACGTTTGTGATTTTCCTCTGAGTCTGAGTTATCATCAACAGCAGAGATTGTAGAGAAGGTACCGAGGATGTTGTTTGGATTCTCAGTTTGAAGATAATAAGGTTGGTGAACCCAAACCACGATAGCTTGTCCTAAGAAAGCACCGAGAAGTTGAGCAATCAAGTAACCTGGAACGGCTACCCATGAGAACAAGCCAGATGCAGCAAGTCCAAGTGTGAAGGCTGGGTTGATGTGGTTACCAGAAACATCACCAAACATAAGTGCTGGCATCATTACCGCAAAACCATAACCAAAACCAATAACAAGCCATCCAGACTTACTACCCTTAGTCCCTTTAAGCTCAACATTGGCAACCGAACCATTACCAAGTGCAACCATCAAAGCTGTCCCAATAAACTCAGTAATGTACTTCATAATCCAATCATGACTGAGCGCTTCTTTTAGAAAATCATTCATTTGTCTCTTTATTTCCTTTCACATTTTACAATAATTTAGACATCTATCATTTTATCAAGTATAATGTCTGATGTAAAGATATTTCTGAAATGTTTACGTATTCTTTTTTTGAGGTTTTAAAGTATGAAATTTAACCAGTTTAGTTACATCCCTGTTAATCCTGAAATTGCTTGTCAGGAACTTCGTTCTTTGGGCTTTGAAGTCTCTTTAAACGCTAGTGCCAAAGCTAATTTTGAGGCTTTTGTTCGCAAGCACTTCCTTTTCTTTGAAGATACTGATTTAGCTTTGAAAAATTGGATTGCTGATACAGAGACTGATCTCCTAACCTTCTTCCAATCAGACCGTCCTTTGACTGCTGACGTCTTTGGTTTGGTAGCTCTTCAAATGCTAGGATTTGTCCCTAATGTAGACTTTACAGATAGTGTTGCTTTCCTAGAGGAAATGGCTTTTCCAATCACTTTTGATGGTAGCCTTAACAACCTGCACCAGTTGTTGGCAACACGCACACAGTCTGGCAATACCTTAATTGATCAGTTAGTAGCTCAGGATTTAATCCCTGCAAGTAATAACTACGTCTTCTTTAATGGTAAGAGCTTGGCAACATTTGACACTAATCAGCTTCACCGTGAGGTGGTTTATGTCGAAACACCTGTAGATACCGATAAAGATGGGCAGTTAGACTTGGTCAAGGTGACTATCTTACGTCCTGATGTGGACTTCCCAGTTCCAGCCATGATGACCGCAAGCCCTTATCAACAAGGGACTAACGAGCCTGCTTCAGATAAGCTCACCCACAAGATGGAAGGTGATTTGCTCGTCAAACCAGCAGGTGAAATCTCCCTTAGCCAACCAGAAATCAAGACACCAGAGGCAGACCTTACGCCTATCAATCCTGTCACAAAGGCTCAGGAGCGTTTTGCTCACACAGATACCTACACGCTTAACGATTACATGTTGGCTCGTGGTGTGGCTTCTATCTATGTATCGGGTGTTGGTACCTTCAACTCTGAAGGCTTCATGACCTCTGGAGACTATCAACAAGTTCTGGCCTATAAAGCTGTCATTGACTGGCTCAATGGTCGTGCACGCGCCTTTACTAGTCGTAGTAGACAGCATACAATCACTGCAGATTGGGCTTCTGGTAAGGTGACTACTACCGGGCTTTCATATTTGGGTACCATGTCCAATGCACTTGCTACAACTGGTGTTGACGGTTTGGAGATGGTTATCGCTGAAGCGGGTATTTCTTCTTGGTACGACTACTATCGTGAAAATGGACTCCTCGTCAGTCCTGGAGGCTACCCTGGTGAAGATCTCGACACCTTGACCGAATTTACCTATTCTCGTGCCCTATTAGCTGGAGAATACCTACGCCACCAAAAAGACTACCAAGCCTACCTCAAAGAGCTAAGCACAGCCATTGATCGTAAGCATGGGGACTATAGCCAGTTCTGGCATGACCGTAACTATGTGCAGTTCGCAGATCGTGTTAAAGCTACTGTTGTCTTTACACATGGTAGCCAAGACTGGAATGTCAAACCGATTAACGTCTATCAAATGTTCAATGCTCTTCCTGACACTCTTGAAAAACACCTCTTCTTCCACAATGGTGCCCACGTTTACATGAATGCTTGGCAGTCTATTGACTTCCGAGAAAGCATGAATGCCTTGATTTGTCAGAAACTCCTTGGTTTGGAGAATGGCTACACACTGCCTACTGTTATCTGGCAAAACAACCAGGCTGAACAGACCTGGGAAGTGCTCGATAACTTTGGTCATGATAATGGTAAACACATTCAGCTTGGTGAGGCCAAAGCTAGTATCGCTAACCATTATGATGAGGAAACCTTTGCCAAGTACGGTAAGACTTACCAAAGCTTTAAGGATGACCTCTTTGTGAATAAAGCCAATGCCATCACCCTAGACTTTGAACTGGACCAAGACATCCAAATCAATGGTCGTGTCCACCTAGAACTCAAGGTCAAATCTAGCACAAACCGTGGTCTCATCTCGGCTCAGGTTCTGGAAATGGGAGACAAGAAGTATCTCGCACCTATTCCCGCACTCAAACGCATGAATTTAGATAACGGCCGTCTCTTCAAGGAAGAAGCCTTACGTGAATTGCCATTCAAGCAGGCAAAATATCGTGTCATTACCAAAGGACACCTTAACCTGCAAAATCGCAAGAACCTCCTTAGCATTGAGAATGTCACTCCAAATGAATGGATGACTATCGGTTTGGATTTGCAACCAACCATCTACAAACTCAACAAGGGCGACAAACTACGACTCGTTCTCTATACCACAGACTTTGAGCACACCATTCGTGACAATAGTGACTATGAAGTAACTGTGGACCTAAGCCAAAGTCAGATGACATTGCCTTATTAGTATTTATCGCAAAAATCCCATAGGATGAGAACTCCCATGGGATTTTTTTATTGTGTGGAAATAAACAAGATTTAGTCTTCAATTTTTACGATTCATTTTAATATTATTTAAACAAATGATGTAGCCAAGACAGTGGAACAACACAAAGATATGCCAGTAAAAATAAAGCATAAAGCTATCAGATTTGATTATCGTATAAAAAAGAAAAATTGCAACTAATAAAATAGAGAACCACAGCGTCTTCTTAACGAATAACAAATATTGATGCCATATCTCTTTATCCCCCAAAGTAACTTTAGATTTTTTGCTTAGGAAAAGATGCATCAAAATCTCTGCTAGACTGCTAAGTACTGTTAAAACCAGAATCTTACTTAGAGGAATACCTAAAAAGAATCCCATCCACTCAATAAGCAATTGGGACAAAACAATGGCCGTAATGGCACGTAGATTTTTTGACATAAAACTTAAACCTCACAGTTCTCTCAAACAGAAAGTTTTCACAACACCTAGAAAGTTACCAAAGCATAGATAAGAACTTACAGCATCGCAATTTTTATAGGCGTGTCTATCATAAACTGAATTCTAGCCTCGTTCACTTTGTTTAATAACTTTAAGCACTCTAGGTGTCAGAAAAGCTAGCAAACAAATATCCAAAACAATCACAACAATAATGATTAGACGCCATTCGGCATCTCTCACCGTCAGCAAACGATAAATACCAGCTAAAATTATAGCCAAATGCGCCAAGCCCATACCAGCGTAAATTTGTTTAAGAGTAAACTGTCGTTCTTCAAGTGGACGACGGTCAAGCTCTTGCTTAATCAACAGGGGCAACACAAGTAAAAAGATTGATAGCAATGCCAGAGGTAGCCAAATCCAGATTGGATGCTGACTAGATAGAGTATTTAAAGCTATATTCCCAATGACTACTCCTAGGATTGCTGATACGACACGTAACGAACGTAACACAGCAGAACTAAATTTTTGTAATATCACCATTTTAACTCCTTTTTTACTAGGACTATTTAAACAAATTATAAGGTATTATCATAGAAATGATTGGCTATTATTTCTGAATCTAGAATAGCTAAAACCTCGTAAATATCACATTAATCGTGACAGATTAGAGTAACGACATCACTTCTCATTTCTACAAATCAGCTGACTAAGATCATCAGAGAGCGATGAAGAAACATAAAGTGACAAGGTATAAAATAAAAATGTTCTTTCTTGATGCCAGAAAAATGTTATCACACATTGAATACAGACAGCCAAAATAACTTGCACGATAAATTTAATATATTTTCTAGAAATAACAAATTGTTCCAATAGTAATCCTCCTTTCATGACATTTTTTGAAGACCCAGACCCTGCAAGTTTTGTCTATACGATAGAAGAATATCCTTCAAACATTGGAAATTCACTCTAATTTTCACATGTTTCATTAATCACTTTCTTATTATAACACTTTTATGCAACGTAAATTGAATAATGTCACAAACGGTTACTATATTTTCTGAATGGTGGGGTTAGAGTGAGCTTTAGAGTCTTTTCCTCTCAAGATAGTGACAAAACACAAGTAATCGGATTATCTAGGACTCAACATTATTTCTTAAATTGTGTCCATTTTTTAAAAAGCAGACTATAAAGAAGCAAGGTTAGCCCCAACAAGTTAATGGTATGGTGGACTGCATCCAAACTTCTAAATAGATTAGCGAGGCCCATTCCGATGAGAATGGTAGCCAGTAAATACGGTTTTGAGTTTGAACATACTTTTCTCCTTAAAGTGTTTTTAGCTTTCTGTGCAAAGCTATGATTTTTATTATAGATTGGAAGCCGATAAAAAAGTAGTGACATAAATGTCACTACTTGTCTGACCTTATATCCTTGATAATCGTACACATAAGAAAGAGAAAAAGACATAACCCAATAATATTTAGGCATTGAAGTCCAAAATTCAGTTTTTCTCCCAAGTTATGTAAGGCAACAAGGATGAAGCCCATAGACATCATTAGAGATACTAGGTGTTTTTTAGTCATGATTATAGATACCTTTTATCTTTTAAAATATTTTTTGACTTGCAAATAAGCTAGAAAATCACAGAGGATTAACAAAAGCATTAATACGGCTAGTACTATACGGTCTGTGGTATCACTGAATGTAAGTAATGTGTAAAACTCTACACAAAGCACTAGAAATGAGATGACCAGAAAGACAATGAAGGACTGCCGTATTGTTAACGGATTCACTGAATCTGGACGCTTCTTAAGAATATGGTAGAGCAGCCCATTTACAAAAATGACTACTAAAGCTAGTGCTCCGACTGCTAACCAAATCTCTGGAGAGGTCTTGCTTTTGTAGAGAGAAATACTGGTACTTATAAGGAAAACTGCCAGTACAGCAGTGACGACCCTAGAAAATCGCAATACTCTCGAACTAACATTCTTTAACTTCATGATAAAACACCTAAATTATGAATAACCTCAGTCAGTCTTGTAAACTGAATAAGCTATTACATTAAACTCTATTCCTTTCTGTATTTTTTTATACTGCTGTAAGATCTCAAAAAAGACCTTAGCGATTACATTCTACTGGAGATGTAATACAGTAGCGTCATTAGTACTGATACTTTAAATAGGCGAATATACATATCTTTGTTTTTTCTATTACTAAGATATGCAATCAAATATAATATAATCTCCGCTATTATCAGCAAGAATAATTTTACTTCGGGAACATCAAAAATAAGCATTTGCAAGCCCCGAAGTAGCACATATCATAGTATAACCCCCTGCGGAAACAGGTCCTGCTGCCCATGCCATGAGCATACCACCTAGACAGCCACCAATTACTGCTCCAACTTTCCCACCACCAGAAATAATTTCTAGCTCAGCATCGCACATCTTATTATACTTAGTCACATTCATTTTTTAACCTCTCTAAAAGCTCGCTCCGATACATGCTAGCCCACCAGCAACTGCTCCAACATGTGCTCCTACAAATGCTCCTGGAAATGCTGTAACACCAAATGCTGCCATACCACCTGTAAATCCAGCACCTGCGCCAGTTAAAGCTCCTCCAAAGATTAAATCTTTACATCTATTTCCACCTTCAACGTTTGCAAGTGCCTCGAGATCGAGTGTTTCAAAATTGTTCATTGTTTGTGTTGTCATTCTAACAACCTCCTAAAATATTATTTTTTAGCTTTTTCTCTTAAGCTATGGTTTTATTATAGGTTGCAAGCCAACAAAAAAGTAGTGACATGTATGTCACCACTCGATTTTGATTTTTAAGAAATCTTTTCGAATATAGAATCTATGGTCTAGATTAGCTTACTCTCCTTCCATTGCACCTGCTTGTAGGCTGTACATCTTGTGGTAGGTGCCGCCGAGGGCTAGGAGCTCCTCATGGCTACCGTGTTCGATGATGCGGCCCTTGTCTAAGACATAGATGCAGTTGGCATCTTGGATTGTCGATAGGCGGTGGGCAATGGCAATGGTTGTGCGTCCTTGACGCATTTTTGCTAGAGAATTTTGGACAATAGCCTCTGTCTCCGAATCAATATTGGCTGTCGCTTCATCCAGAATCAAAATCTTAGGCTGGCTAGCAACGGTCCTAGCAAAGGCTAGAAGTTGGCGTTGGCCAGTTGAAAAACTTGAACCTCGTTCAGAAACTGGAGCATCGTAACCTTCTGGAAGTTTGTCGATAAAATGATTGGCATCCACAAACTCAGCGGCTGCTTTAATCTCTTCATCAGTTAAATCCTGATACATGGCAATATTGGATTTAACCGTGCCATGATAGAGAAAGGGTTCCTGAAGAACAAGACCAATGTTCTTACGCAGCTCTGCCTGACTATAATCGCGAATATCCACACCGTCAAGAAGAACTCGGCCTGATTGGAACTCATAGAAACGCATAAACACGTTGATAATAGAGGATTTCCCGGAACCTGTAGAACCGACAAAAGCGATGGTTTCTCCTTTATTGACAGAGAAGGAAATATTATCCAAAATCTGGTGCTTGCCATCATAGGAGAAGGAGACATTTTCAAAGCGAATATTCCCCTCGGTAACCTTGGCATCTGTGTCTCTCTGCTCAGGTTCATAGGTGCGCTCGTCAATCAAGGCGAAGACCCGACCTGCTGAGACCATCGAGGTTTGCAAGGTTGAAAAGTTTTGCGTCACTTCAATCAAGGGGTCAAAGAGACGGTTAATGTACTGGATAAAGGCATACATGGTCCCCGCTGTGATACCCAGATAGATGCCACGATAGCCAAAATAAGCCATGAGAACAGCATAGCCTAGGAGCTTCAGTAAGCTCATAGCTGGGCGTAGAAAGAGAGAATCTAGTGACATGGAACGGCTAGCATAAATCAGGTGTTCCTCATTAATGGCATCAAACTCTTTTTTGAGACGTTTCTCTTGGTTAAAGGCCTTAATAATTCGAATCCCTTCGATACTCTCTGACAGTTTGGCATTTATATCTGAAAGCAAGGCTCTGGTCTTTTCAATGATAACCACTGATTTTTTGCGGTAAAGGTTAACCAAAAGGACAATCAGAGGAAGAAAGAGCACAATAAGCCCGGTTAGACGAATGTCCAACATCATCATAGTGTAAAGGGTGGTAACAAAGATAAAGATAGCCGAAATAAAGCTAGACAGAATCCCTGAGAACATCTCACTAATAGTCTCTGTATCATTGGTCAAGCGAGAAACGATAGAGCCTGCTGGAGTTTTGTCAAAGTAAGACATACCCAGTTTCTCCATATTGGCAAAGGCATCTCGGCGAATATCCCTGACAATACTGTAGGACACACGCGCAAAAAAGAGATTTCCCAAATACTGAACTAGTGTCTGCAAAAGATAAAGACCATAGTAACCAATCAGAATTAAACTTGCCGCCTGATTCATATCATGAAGATAGCGGTCGATAAAATAAGAAGCCACAAGGGGAATAATACTCTTGATAACCGTTGTGGACAAGAGGAAGGCTAAAGCTAGAAAGGTCAAGAATTTGTAAGGCTTGAGATAGGTCAAGAGACGCTTAAACACAGACCATTGGTTTTGATTAGGCATCTTCTTCCCCTCCTTCCATTTCTAACTGTTGAGACTCATAGGTCTTGGCATACCAACCACCCTGAGCTAGCAAATCCTCATGACGGCCACGTTCAATGATACGACCATCCTGCATGACTAAGATAAGGTCAGCGTGCACCACCGCACTCAAACGATGGGCGGTAATGATAGTCGTCTTGTCCTTACGGGTATGTTTGAGATTGTCAATAATAGCATATTCTGTCTTTGCGTCCACTGCCGATAAGGAGTCGTCCAAAATCAAAATGTCTGGATCCAAAATCATGGCCCGACTCATGGCCAGACGTTGTTTTTGACCGCCTGATAGGCTGACACCCTTTTCACCAATGACTGTCTCAAAGCCTTCAGGCATGGCCTTGATATCATCATAAACTTGAGCCAACTTAGTCGCTTCTTCTATCTTGTCAAAGGCGAGATCAGGATTACCAAAGCGGACATTGTCTAAAATGGAACTGGCAAAGAGAAACTGGTCTTGAGGAACGTAACCCATCAAGCTACGCAAGTCTGATAGGCGATAGTCTCGGATGTCATGCCCATTCAAATAGATGGCTCCTTGATTAACATCGTGCTCCCGCAAGAGCAACTTGACAAGAGCCGTCTTTCCAGAGCCAGTCTGACCAACCAAGCCAAGGGTTTGCCCCTTGTCCAAGGTGAAATGAATATCTCTCAAAGTATCCTCATCCTCAAAAGCAAAGCGGTCAATCGCATATTCTAAGCAACCATTTTCAATACTTGGGAGAGGATGCGCAGGATCTTGAACATCTGATTCCTGCTCCAGAAGATTTTCAATACGTTGGTAGGACACATTTCCTCTCTGTGTGATATTAAAGAGGAAGCCAATGGCCATTAGGGGCCAAACCAGCATGTCCAAATAGGTAATGAAGGTTACCAAATTTCCGACCGTTATCTGATTAGCCTGAATCATAAAGGCACCGAAAAGAAGGGTCAAAACATAAGATGAGCCAACAAAGAGTAAGACCAAAGGATCAAAAAGGCTGTCATACTTCATAGTATGCATATTCTTTTTAAATGTCATCTTATTGGTCTCTTGGAAGGACTGAAGCTCAGCCTCCTGATAGCCAAAAAGACTTGGTTACCTTGATTCCTGATACCGACTCTTGAACCTTATTATTAAGTTCTGAAAAAGGCTGCCTGGGATTCTCCAAAAAGCTTTATGGGTCTTACGGCCCAAAACGACTAGTCGCAAAAAGCCATGAAGGGAGGGGTAAAACAGCCACCAGTGTCATCTGCCAGGAAATGCTGAAAAAAACATGGTGATTAGGGTTACCAAGGCTGTGATAGAGGCATCCACGGCTGACATGACACCCCCGCCAGCCAAGCGGGTTAAAGAGTTGATATCATTGGTTGCATGGGCCATGAGGTCCCCAGTTCGGTACTTTTTATAAAAAGAAGGCGACATCTTGGTAAAATGCTCAAAAAGGCGTGAACGCATAATCTGGCCTAAGCGATAAGAAGTCGCCAAGATATACATGCGCCAAACATAACGCAAATAGTACATCCCCAAAGCTGCCAATAGCAAATATACGAGATTCAGAAGCAAGATCTGATTGGTCAATTTTCCCGATGTGATAGCATCAATGACCCGCCCCATAACCATAGGAGGAATAAGATTGAGAACCGAAACCAGACTCAGTGCCAAAATCCCGACAATATAACGGCGTTTTTCCAACTTGAAAAACCACCAAAGTTTTGCAATGATTGATTCTTTAAAAGACAAGTTACTCCTCCTATCCTTACAAATGGTTAATAATAGACCTCGTATAAGTCTCGTATGATAAGGTTACTTCCAATAGCGATAGATTGTGCCATCTTCTAACTGAAAGTGACCAATATAAGATAACTTCCCAAAATCAGTAGACTCTGGCAATTGATAAGCAAAGGAATCAAAATTATATACCTTGTTCCCACCATCCATAGAGTAGCTATCCTTATCATGGATAACGGATTCATCCTTCTTAGGGTTCCAAATGCGTCTGATTTCATCAGATGTCTTATACTCTCTAACAAAATTGTACAATTCAAAGTTAGTTGCCTCACTGAGATAGCGACCATCGGTGTTGTAGTTGGCTAATTGAGCCTCTCTCTTAGACTCAGAATAATTCCAAACCTGTCCTCTTTCTCGCATGATATCGGCATCACGGCCACTTTGATAGGTATCTGCCTTAACCATCGTCATTGTTACTCCTAACGTTAATACGGTGACTACTGTCATCATTAAATGTTTCATTATTTCTCCAAACGTGTTTATTCATTTCCCTCTTTTGAATGTGTTGTATTTGTATGATAGAAAATAAGTGAAACCTGAGACGCGTAAGCTCCCAGGTTTTTTACTCTTTAAAATGCGTTTGAATCAGTTTCACAAGGAGGCGGTAGGCAGCTAATGCCAGCAAACCTCCTAAAGTATTGGTCCATAAATCATCTAACTCAAAGACACGATTAGCATCAATGAGAAGGTCTAGAATGACTTGTCCAACCTCAATCGTCAAAGACATGACAAAGGTCGCTAAAAGGACCTTTTTCCAAGACCTGAATCTGGGGTACAAGGCTAAAAGCCCTAAAATCAGCGGACTCAGTAAGAAAATGTTGGTCACATTTTGCCCAAGGACAAAGACAATCTCCTTAAGACTATCCAGCTGATAAAAGTTGGTCAAACTATTGAATGGGGTTAATAGGACCACAACACGACCAAAATGTTGAATACCAGGGGTGTCAACACCTTCAACTAGCCCGTACTGGGGTGTCCAACACAGGAGCACTAAACAAAGGAGATAAGTATAGACCAAAACTCGGCTTAGCTTTCTTCCTTTTGGTGTTAGTTCTCCATCCTTATCTACCCAAGTCTTAAGCCGAAACATCTTACTTACCTTCTGATTTACCAGAAGCTTCTGCCACTGCTTTTTGACGGTCGCGTTTCATAGTGTTTGAACGCAATTGTCCACAAGCAGCATCGATATCTGTACCGTGCTCTTGACGAACCACACAGTTAACCCCATTTTTCTTAAGCACATCGTAGAAGGCCGCCACACGTTCTTTAGTTGAACGGCTATATTGATCGTGCTCTGATACTGGGTTATATGGAATCAAGTTGATGTATGACAACTTACGGATTTTCTTAGTCAAATCAGCCAACTCTTGTGCATTTTCAGGATGGTCATTGACCTCATTAAGCATGATATACTCAAAAGTTACACGACGGTTGGTTGTTTGGATGTAATACTCGATAGCTTCAAAGAGTTTTTCAAGTGGGAATGAGCGGTTGATACGCATGATGCTTGAACGAAGGTCATTGTTAGGCGCGTGAAGTGATACGGCAAGGTTAACTTGAACACCTTCGTTAGCAAATTCCTTGATTTTTGGTGCCAAACCAGATGTTGATACGGTAATGTGACGCGCTCCAATGGCAAGACCATTATCATTGTTAATGGTACGCAAGAAACGAAGCACATTGTCATAGTTATCAAATGGCTCACCGATACCCATAACAACCACGTGGCTTACACGTTCACCGTCGCCACGATCGTCAAAGTATTTTTGTACCAACATGATTTGCGCCACAATCTCACCAGCAGTCAAGTCACGTTGTTTCTTAATCAAACCACTGGCACAGAAAGTACAACCGATGTTACATCCAACCTGGGTTGTCACACAGACAGACAAACCATAGTGTTGACGCATCAAAACCGTCTCAATCAACATACCATCTGGCAATTCAAAAAGATATTTAACGGTACCATCTTTAGATTCTTGAACGATACGTTGTTTCAATGGGTTCACACAGAAATTCTCATTCAATTTAGCAATGAAATCCTTAGAAATGTTAGTCATTTCTTCGAAAGATTGCACACGCTTCTTGTAGAGCCAATCCCAAATTTGAGTAGCACGGAATTTCTTTTCACCGTGTTCCATAGCCCAATCAATCAACTCGTCACGAGTAAGACCATAAATAGAAGGTTTGTAGCCTTCCATATCCTCTAACTTCTGACGTTTACGACGTTCTGGTTTTGCTTGTGTTGTTACTTCTGACATAGTTTAATTTCCTTTTTTTCTGATTGTGAAATGCTGACCATCTGACTTGGTCTGGCTTGTTTCTTCGATGGAGTGTTTTGACCTTTAGAATTTGGAGCTTGCTTCTGACTCTTCTTGAAGTTAGGCTTACGCTCACGACCACCATCCTCAGATCTAGATTTGAACTTAGGACGACGCTTGATTTTCTCAAAGCTTGGACCCTCTTGATCCCTATCTCTTCGTTTGGACTTGTCTGGCTTTTGCTTAGCAGAAGCTTTTTGCCCCTTATTCTTTTGAGAAGCATTGCGCTCTTTAGATTCCTGAGAAGCATTACGACGATTATTAGAACGACGGCGCTTGCGACGAGGTTCTGTCTCCTCTTCAAAGACGATTAATTGCGGCTCTTCATTTTTCAAAATAAAGTAGGCGCAACCAAAGGCACAGTATTCACGCAAATACTCCGACAATCGGCTAATGCGGTCTGTCTTACGCGTATTAGGGCGCTCGTCCTCGTAAAATCCCTTAAGACGAAGCTGATCATTAGACCAGTCCCCAACGATATAATCATACTTGAGCATGATTTCAGAAAAACGTTGCCCAAAGCGGGTAGCGTCTAAAGCATCCTTGTGATTTTCAAGAACTGTAAACTGACAGGCATCTGATTTCAGAAGATCAGCCACATACACAAAGTCTGGCCCTGGATATTTATTATAATTAAACATTTCTGGCAAGATTTCTTTACGCATGTGCCATCCTTTCTGCTCTCTCTTATTTTCTATCATGATGCTGTAATAAAGTCTCTATATCTTATCCCAATTGGCACCATTTTTTCCTAAATACTTGGCCACAAGTTCCCTTAACAAATCTGGAAAAAGAAGAGTAACTTCCTTTTCCTTAATTGTAGGAAAGTAAGAAGCAAAGTAGTACTGGTCCACAAGGACCAAACTAAACTTCTCATTGGAATCTACAACCCTTCTATTATACAACAAATTACCGTTTTTGTAAGCAAAATTCCCCGTGATTACTTCACCAAATGTCTTCCCTCTAAATCCCATACCTTTAATAGCTTGATTTTTAAGGAGTTCAGCCTTAGTAAAAACTTCCTGACAGATTTCTTTGAGCTCTTGTCCTGTCACGACTAGACGAGCCATCCGCATCTGATGAGGAAGGGCTTCTTGCAGGTCTGCCATGGTCACTTGAGGACCCAAAGTCTTCATGATGAGTCCAGTATTTAAAAGCGTTAATTGGCTATGAGTCTCCTGACAAACAGCCTGCAAAACCAATTGACAGGTCTCATCAAAATCTAGTTCTCGACCTAGATTAGCTACTTTTTTCTGAGCTAAACGACGATGGCCTTCCTCACGCATAGCCTTGATAAAGGCTTCGTCCTCCTTGTCTAAATCCAAGATGTAGGACTTGGTGGGGATAGCCTCAATCTGACACTCTATCAATTGCCCATTTTTCACAGTAAGGTCAATACAGCCAAGATAATAACCATATCTGTCAGCAGCTGCTAAATAGGTTTCATTGACTAATTTGCCCTCTTCAAAAAGGTGATGCGTGTGGCTTCCGATGACAAGATTTACCTGTGGATAAGTCTCTGCAATCTGCTCATCATAACGTACACCTAGGTGGCTAAGAACGACGACTATATCTGCATCCCTTACCTCGGGACGAGCCAAATCCTCTTCCAACCGAGCCATAGGCTCTAACACTTGCCAACCGTTGGGAGCATAGGTGATGTAATATGGGAAGGTATAGGCCAAGAAAGCAATGTTTGTACCTGCTTTAGTTTTGTGGATAAGATAGGGCTTAGCCCATTCAGGTTGTCTCCCCTCATCCTTGAGATTTCCTATGATCGGCTGAAACTTAGCCTGCTCATAAAGACAGTCTAGCTCCTCCTTGGCCAGACCAATCCCCTCATTATTTCCAATAGTCGCATAGTCTATCCCCAACTCATTCATCAGGGCTACATTAAAACGCCCGGCTGTCGCATCAGATAAGGGATGGGACTTATCCACATTGTCCCCAAGATCTACCTTGATCAACTCTCTATCTGTCTGACTCAAATCATCCACAGCTCGCTTGAGTTGTGGATACTGTTCAAAATGAGAGTGTAAATCATTGATATGAAGAATTCGAATCTTGTCTTTCATGACTCCTATTGTAGCACTTTTGCTATAAAAAAACTTGACAATCATTCTGCCAAGTTTTTACATGCTATTTTTCAAACAGGAACGTATTCCTAGTTAACTTTCTTTTTAACATATTCTTCTGCGAGATGATAGACGTCATCTGCTAGGGATATACTGACATAGATGCACACAATTGAGAAAATTTCTCCTCTAAAGTGTTGCCAAGCAAAGAATATAAGCCCATAAATTAGGAGAGCAAGTACTATTTGGCCAAAAAATTGACTCAGTAATCGCCTAATAACGACAAATAAGTCCATAAGTAATCCCATCTTTAATACCATAACCAATACCCTTTAAGGCTGCACCTTGCCAAGTACCTGTTTGAATACCACCTTTAATGGCTCCTCCAACAGCCCCGACGCCTACGGCAGCTGTAGCTCCCCAAAAACTACATGCTCCACCCTTAACAGTAGAAAGATCTTCGGAATTAAGTGAGTTAAAATTGTTAATGATTTGTGTCGTCATTAAAACAACCTCCTTTAAAATATTTTTTAGCCTTTTCTCAAAAGCTATGATTGTATTATAGATAGAAAGCCAACAAAAAAGTAGTGACATAAATGTCACTACCTGATTTTGAGAGTTGACTCAACTAATAACCTCAAACTTACACATTATTTTACTTTAAACGGAAAGCTTCTTAAAAATGTCTGTGATAAAACTATTTAAAATCTGTCATAGTTTCAGTTCTTAAGACAGCCAATTATTTTGCGAGTGTAGTGAGCATATACTGAGACTTGTCGCTGTGATAATGACGACTAAGACTTTGTAGTCATAAGCGTTGGGAAGTTTTGAGACCTTAGGCTCAAAAGAAAAATATATCTTCAAACTAAATAAGGTCTTTTGAGTTTCCAAAAAGTTTGATAATAATCAAAAAAGCTGAAACACTTTGGTTTCAACCTTTTGAATTTTTAAATTAAAATTTGCTCTCACCTAGAAGCCAATGCTTAGAAGCTTTGCTTCTTAGCTTTACGCTCAGCACGCCCCTTAGCACGGTTAGCCGCACGACGTTCACGTTTGCGTTTTTCGTCAACCTTCCACTGAATTTTCTTCTTGTAGCCAGGCTTGATTTTTTTCTTTTTCTTCTTAACCAAACCAATCATTTCCGTATCAAGTTTTTGATAGGCTTTTTCACGGTTGGCACGACGGTCACGGTCATAGGTATCTTGAAACTCGCCGTCCTTATAGACTTTCGGCTCAAAGGTAATCCCCATCTTTTCAAGCTCACGAATATCTGAGTCATCACTTGGTTGATAGAGGGTGATGGCTGTTCCTGACAAGCCATTACGTCCAGTACGTCCCACACGGTGAACAAAAAAGGACAAGTCTTGAGGGATGGCGTCATTGATTACATGGCTAACCCCTTCAATGTCAATCCCACGCGCTGCAAGGTCAGTCGCTACTATATACTCAAACTCAAGCTTCTTAACTTGATTCATGATACGTTTACGTTCACGTGGTGGAATACCGCCGTGAATTTTGGCAACCTTAAGACCATTTGACACTAGGTAACTGTGCAAATCGTCAGCACGTTCCTTGGTATTAACGAAAATCATTGCTAGATAAGGCTGCATCCCCTTAAGCATCTCAAGAATCTGTTCATTCTTGTTGCGACCCTTGGTAGATACCAACCAGTTATCAATGGTATCCGCAATAACTGTTGAAGTTTTAATTTGTTCCATGACTGGATTGGTCAAATACTTCTTCAAGAATGGTTGCAATTTTTGAGGAATGGTTGCTGAGAAGACCAAAATTTGAACTTCCTTAGGCAGACTTGCCGCAATCTTGTCTACAGTATCCAAGAATCCCATATCCATGGTCATATCAGCTTCGTCAACAACAAAGGTATGGGCCTTGTGGATAGCCAAGTCCCCAGACTTAACTAGGTCATAAATACGACCTGGTGTCCCGATAACAATATGAGGTTGTGCTACCTTGAGTTTCTCAATCTGACGTTGCTTGTCTGTACCACCCACATAGTTGACCACACGAATTTCAGTCTCAGAGTGTTTGGCAATTTGTTTTGTCGCTTGGTAAATTTGTGTCGCCAATTCACGTGATGGTGCTGTAATAACAACCTGAACATCACCACTCTTTGGATTTAGTTTCTCAAAAATTGGCAAGAGGAAGGTATGTGTCTTCCCTGAACCCGTCTTTGATTCACCAACCAAATCACGACCTGAACGGACTACAGGAATCAATTTCTGTTGAACAGGTGTTGGCTCTTTAAACTTAATCTCGTCAAGAGCCTCCTGAATAAATGTTTTAAAATTAAAATCTTTAAATGACATGCTTAGTTACTTCTTTTCTATCTAGTCTATCCCTATCATTATAACAGAAAAAGAGCATTTCTGCTCTTTTCATTTATTTCATAACGTTTCCAAGAACCATCCAAAGGGTAATGGCACTTGCAAGTGCTCCAACTGTCCAAAGGAAAGCATCAACCTTCCACTCTGACCATTTGTCACCCTTACCTGAAAGACCACCCAACTCGAGGTGATGGTGGAATGGTGTCATACGGAAAATACGACGACCTTCACCATACTTACGCTTAGTGTATTTGAAATAGCTGACCTGTAGCATGACAGAAGCTGTCTCAAAGACATAAACCACACCAATCAAGAGTAGGGTCCACTCTACACGTAGGGCAATAGAGATAACCGCAAGCATAGCTCCAAGTGACAAGGAACCGACATCTCCCATAAAGACCTTGGCTGGCTTGTGGTTAAAGACGAAGAAGCCAAGAAGTGCCCCAATCATAGTGATAATGATAGTCAAGATAGCGAACTCACCCTTGACAAAAGCGATAATTCCATAGGCAATCAAGCTGATAACCACAGAGATAGAAGCTAAACCATCAATACCATCTGTCAAGTTCACAGCATTTGAGAAACCGACAATCCAGAATAGGACAAAGAGAACATAAAAGACACCGAGATGAATGGTTAATCCACCAATAGCTAGGCTATCTGTCCCACTAGGGAGTACGTGGATAAAGTAGAAAAGCAAACCCGCAATAATCTGCAAGGCCATCTTTTGCCAAGGTTTAAGTCCCTCATTGATTTGACGGAAAATCTTAAGGAAATCATCAAGGAAGCCGATGATTCCATAAATCAAAATTACAAAGAGAATCCCTACTGTAGCACCATAGGCTTGGTGGCCCTCGCTAAAGACGTGGAAGTTAAAAATCAAGCTAACCAAGATGGCAACCACTAGGAAGACTGTCCCTCCCATAGTTGGTGTCCCAGCCTTAGCCAAATGCTGCTTCACATCTTCATGCATTTGTTGGCCACCGATTTTCTTGATTTTGTAGTAAGTAATAAAGTGAGGCATGGCGAGCACCGTCAACACAAAGGCGGCCACACCTGCTATCAGACTCATAGTCATCTTAGTCTCCTAAAGTAATGGTAATCTTCTTGGTTTTAGACAGGGCTTTTCCTGCCGCAACACTTTGTTTGGTAACAGTCCCTGACTTGCCACCCTTATAAGTAACTTTAATGCCTTTCCATTTGGCAAAGGTTTCAACGTTCTTCTTGGTCCAACCATACATGTCTGGAAGTTCTGTGAAATCATTGGTCATGATAAGAATCTGTTCATTAGCCTTGATATTGGCTTTGGCATCTACAGAAACCTTCTCAATCTTATCACCAACACCCAGAACAATCGGATGAATCAAGTTTTGACGAAGGGTGTTAGCTGTCTCGCCCGGACTCTTACCGATAATATCGCCGGTTTGATAGCTCGTTTCATCGGTCTTTCCACCACCTTCAGAAACAGAGGTATCAAGCGTATCACCCATGGACATAGCTTCTTCTAGGACAGGGTTAACCACCGTCGCATAAAAATTATTATCCCAGGTCTTAGGTTCCTGAACTGTTACATACATAACATATTGTGGATCATCAGAAGGAACCATAGCTACAACTGAGTTGAGCGTTTCGTTGGTCCCAACTTTATAGGTTCCTGTTTTTTCATCGGCCACTTGGGCTGTTCCTGACTTAACCGCAACATCATAGTTACCAACCTTAATGATTGGCGAACCTTCAGACTTGTTGTACAGGGTACCAAACTCTGGGTCTGTACCAACAGAAATCATATAATTACGGGTCTCAGAAGCAGCCTGCTTGGAAACTGGCTTACCAATAACTTCTTTCTTAGCCGTACGAACAGTGCCTTGGTTAACATCTGCAACTTGTTTGATAAATTGAGGTTCCAACATAACACCATTGTTAGAGATAGCTGAAAAAGCACGAAGCATCTGAACCTGAGTCACTGAAATCCCTTGTCCAAAGGATGATTGCGCAATATTCACAGAGTTTCTTGAGACAACCCCTGAAGATTCACCTACCATCCCAAAACGGGTTGGAAGTCCAAACTTATAGAGTGATAGGTAGTTTGACCAAACCTTGTCTCCCATCTCTTGTTCCAACATGGTCATCAAAACGTTACTTGAATAAGAGAAGCCTTGAGCAAATGACATGGTTCGGCCTGACGAGATACCTTCATTAATAGACCAGTCATTGATTTCAACATCATCAACCTTGATACCGTTGGCATTGCTATAGGTCGCATTAGGATTGAAACTTCCGTTATTGATAGCCGATGACAAGAGCATGACCTTCATGGTTGACCCTGGTTCATATTGGGCCTCATAAAGTCGGTTAACCCAGTCATAACTTTCTTGGCTTGTCCTTCGAGGGTATCAGAGTTATAGGTAGGACGTTGTGTCGTCGCAAGAATTTCACCTGTTTTTGCATTGACAACTGTCGCTGAAGCATTGACACCTTGCGTCTGCTCCATAAAGGTATCCATCTGCGTTTCTAAGAAGGTTTGGAGAGGCGCTGACAAGGTTGTATAGATGTTCTTACCATCGATAGCTTCCTTGGTAATGGTTTCCGTACCTAGAAGCGTATTACCGTTTTTATCCTTTTCATAGATGGCCTCTCCATCTGTTCCAGTCAAGAGGCTATTGAGCGAGCGCTCCAAACCAGTTTGACCAATTAAAGAATATGAGCCGTCTTTTTTATTTTCAACAGCTTCGGCACGACCAAGAAACTCTGACGCGAAGGTTCCATTAGGGTACATTCGTGACGTTGTTGCTTCAAAGGCCATCCCCTTAATTCCCGCATCTTTAAAGGCTTTTTCTAGTTCTTCTTTAACAGAGTAGGTAATTCCCTTCCCCTTTAGCCCAAAGGAAACCTGGTAGGCACCCTTAGTACGCAATTGGGCCAAGGAATCACTCTTTTCAATTCCTAGCTTATCCTTTAAAATATCAGCAACCTTGTCAAACTGACTATCTTGGACATAGAGTTTTTCTTGAGTCGCTGATACATAACTGGTCGACACGATAGCGTAAATGGCATAACTGGTTGAATCCTCAGCCAAAACATTTCCATTTCGGTCGTAAATCGTCCCACGCTTGGCAGCCACCGTGGTCTTAGTGTTATAAGATTTAGCAGCCTGGGTCGACAAATCGACACCAAACTTACTGTCTGTCCCGATAATCACCACAAAGTTGATAATAAAGACGAAAAAGATAAAGATGCTGAGAACCATAAGGTTCTGACCAACGTGCTGTCGATTCTGGGCTGGCTTTCGCCTATCCCTAACGACATAGTTTAGAAATAAATGTTTAAGTTTTCTTAATCTGTTCATTGGTTACTTCACACTCTTAATACTATCGTTATTAATAGACAGGCCTGCCTTATTAGCAATCTCTTTAATACGGTCAGAGTTAGTCAACTCATTAACCGCCTGCTTAGCATTGTTAAGCTCTGTTTTTTCATCACTAATCTTGCTATTAAGGTCTGTGATTTGTTGCTTGATAGCCTGATTACGCCCTTGTAAAAATACAACAGCGATACTCATCACAATAGCTGTCAAAACAATTGCCGAATAGAAGGCCTTTTCCATACGCGTCATAAAACGAATATGGTTTCTAATGGCTCTATTAACAATCTGATGTTCCTTATTTTCCATAATTATTTCCTGATTTTTTTAGCCACACGCAATTTAGCAGAATGCGAGCGGTTATTAGCTTCTAATTCTTCCTGACTAGGTAGGATTGGCTTACGATTAACTAAGGCCACCTTAGGCTGGAGGTCTTCAGGAATAAAAGGTAGACCTTTAGGCACATCTACCGTACTGGCTTCCTTGAAAAGCTGTTTAGTCAATCGATCCTCCAAAGAATGGAAGGTAATGACCGAAATACGACCATCTACAGCAAGTAAATCCAAGGCCTCTTGAATAGACTCATCCGCAGCACCCAGCTCATCGTTCACTTCGATACGAATAGCTTGGAAAATTTGCTTGGCTGGATGGCCCTTCTTCTTCAATTCCTTAGCAGGCTTAGCTGATTTAATGATTTCCGCCAGTTCCGTCGTGGTCTCAATTGGTTTAACCTGACGAGCCTGTTCAATCTTACGTGCAATCTGTTTAGAGAACTTGTCCTCACCATACTTGAAGAAAATACGCACCAAATCGTTGTAAGGATAGGTATTGACCACATCGTAAGCAGTCAGACTCGCCTCCTCATTCATGCGCATATCCAGCTTGGCATCCTGTTTATAGGAGAAACCACGCTCACGCTCATCCAACTGTGGGCTAGAGACACCCAAGTCATAGAGAATGCCATCAATTTCAGACACCCCCAAGGCTTCAAGATTGGACTTGAGATTACGGAAATTATCCTTGATGAAAGTCACCATGCCCTTATCAATATAGTCCTTGAGACGCACTTGAGCATTATCAATAGCCTTTTGGTCCTGATCAAAACAGTACAAATGACCCTTTTCAGACAATTGCGACAAAAGATAAGACGAATGTCCTGCGCCACCCAAGGTCGCATCTACATAGATGCCATCGGGCTTGATATCAAGCATATCAACAGTTTCGTGTAAAGAACGGTTACATGGTGAAATTCATTAGTCATAACTTTTATTATAGCACAAGAATGGAGAAATTGTCTCGTTCTGTAAGTTGACAGGATAGTAAAAAAGCCAGACCTGTGGTCTAACTCTTTAGTTGATATATCATCTGATAAGATTAATCCACTCTGTAAAAATAGCTTTCCTCAGATGGCACTCCATTCGTCGCTAGAATACGGTCCTTACTATTATCTCCCGCATCACTTGCATCACTAACTCCCTTAGGACAAAGCTGAATTGGGGTATTCCCTACTGGACTAGAATCAACATAAGTTAAGGTATATATACCAGACACATACTGATTGGGTGAGACTTTGTCGATAGGATAAGTATAGCCCCAGAAATCCAACTGCCCATCCGAAGTAATGGTGATGGTCTTTCCATTTGAAGACTTCCACGTTCCTACAGCTGATTTGTAATTGCCATTTTTGAGTTCATCAGGCTTAAGAGATGTTGAACTTGTTTGAGTTTGTGACGCTGCGCTAGAACTACTATTAGTAGAGGCACTGCTCAGATCCTTCCAATCCCAATTCGAAAGATCAGCCTTCTCTGCACCCGAATCACTGTCATCTTTTACAAGAGATTGACCATTACTACTAAATTGGTAGCCAGAACCACCACCAGCCATAGCACCAGCACTACCATAGTAGCTAAAGGTGTTATCCTTGAGGTAGGCCAATGTCATACGCTCACCCAACATGCCCAGTTGTGGACCTTCTGTCAGACGAATAACCTGATCACTATCCTTAGAGATAGTGTAAATATCCGTAATCATATGCTCTTTAAAAAGTTTCCCCGGCTTAAAAGCAAGAATCAACTCATCAACACCATTACCATCCAGATCACGGTAAGTATAGACCGTTGAGGCAGGACTTGTTTGAGAATTAGCATAGGTAACAACGAGAGAATTAAGCGAGGCATCCGTTTGATTGTTGGCCACAGCCGTTTGGTACTTACTAATGATGCTATCATAAGCAGAGGTATCTACCTTTCTCTTGACTAGAGCTTTCACTACTACTTGATTGTGACTGTTCTACTGATGAAGTTGAAGTCGTCGAAGTCAAGCCATTTTGCTGGTTTGAACAAGCTGCTAATAGGACTAAACTAGATAATCCTGTTACTAATGCTAAAACTTTATTTTTCATCTCTAAACCTAAATTCCTTTTCTTTAATCCTTATTCTGCTGTCCCAGAGCTGACATCTGCACTGTAGGCAGGAGCTGTGTAACTTGGAGCATCACTATGTGACTCTGTATAAGCTGTTGGTGGTACATAGTTATACTGGGGCGCTTGATAAGCCTCTTGTGCTGAAGAAGGCGTTGGTGCCGATGCTACCGCAGGAGTTGAGCTTGCTTCTGTCTGACTAGCTGCTTCTACCGTTGAGCTTGATGACTCACTTGAAGTTGAAGAAGATGACGACGAACTTGAGCTCGATGACTTGGATGAAGCCTTGGGTTTGCTTGATGATGACTGCTTAGTCCCCACCTTAACTTGGACCTTAGCATGATTCTGCGCAGGCTGCAAAAAGACAATAGCCAATGCCAAAAGAATAGCCGGTAGGGTAAATGCCAAAATAAGGTAACGTTTTTCTTTTAAATGACGAAGTAGTTTCATAGAATATTCACATTTCTTAAATATATTTTAGTATTGATTAGTCTCAGATAAGATTATATCAGAAATATTAAAATGTGCAACATTAACATAAAACTTTTTTTGACATTAGAAAAACCAACTCAAAGAGTTGGTTGATTGTCATTATTGCTGTGGGTTATCGACGTTGTTCAATGGCACTTCTACTTTTGTTGGTTGACATAATAGAAAAATGAAGATAAAAATACCGACAAATGGGATTAAAGGAATAAAAATATACGGCCAATTATAGCCAGCATCACGTAAACGACGAACCGTTAGAGCAATACCAGGTAAAACCGCAGCAACACCATAGGCAAAAAAGATAAGTAGTAAAATAACACCAATAGTAAATAAATCGCTTGATCCTGTTTCAGCTACCATTCTTTCAAACACTGCTAGGAGCAAATACCAAGTAAAGAAAATCAATAGATGTGCCGAACATGCAAACCAGTAATCTGAAGGTGTTGAACGGCCCTTAAAATCAACATAGCCCTTCCAAAATTTTTTGTAGGCTTCAATCATAATAAAATCCCCCTTTTTTATGATACTTCCAGTATAACAAGTGACAAATCAACTAAAAAACAGCCTAGCGAGGCTGTTAAGTCATTATTATTGCTGAGGATTATTGAAGTTGTTAAATGGATAATCAACTTTAGTTGGTTTACACAACAACACAATGAAGATAATAGGACCTACAAATGGGATTAAAGAAATAAAAATATACGGCCAATTGTAGCCAGCATCACGCAAACGGCGAACTGTTACAGCAATACCAGGTAAGATAGCAGCAATACCAAAGGCAAAAAAGATAAATAGGATGATAAATGAAATAACAGCCAAAAAGCTTGATTCTGTCGCACTTGCAATGCCTCCAAAGATTGCGAGCAACACATAAAAAGCAATAACTGTTAACATATTTGCCAAATATGCAAACCAGTAATCTGAACGTGTTGAACGGCCCTCAAAATCTACATAGCCCTTCCAAAACTTCTTATAAGCTTCGATCATAATAAAATCTCCTCATTTTTTGATACTTATAGTATAGCAATAAAAAAAGAATTTGACAAATTGACGAAAAAGCAGCCATACTAGGCTGCTAAATACTTATCATTGTTGTGGATTATTCAAATTATTGAATGGTAATTCTACCTTTGTTGGTTGCAAGGTTAAGATAAAAATAATAAAACTACCAAGGTAGGGAATCAACGCTAAAAATATCAAAGCCCAATGGTAGCCACTATCTCTTAGACGACGTACCATGATTGCAATGGAAGGTATCAGTAAGGCTAACATATATATTCCTAAAGCTGACAATACAATATAGATCAAAATCATTTGAAAACTATATGCGTCAGAAGTATACGTTGCCGGATCTCCCCCTAAAATCATGATTAATATAAGTAAGAAACCGAAAAGTAAAAAAACCAAACATTGCGCAAGCACATTAAGCCAATAATCTGAACGTGTTGAACGGCCCTTGAAATCGACATAGCCCTTCCAAAATTTTTTGTAGGCTTCAATCATAATAAAATCCCCCTTTTTTATGATACTCCCAGTGTAGCAAGAGAAGGGAAGATTGACAAATCAACTAAAAAACAGCCTCGCAAGGCTGTTAAGTCATTATTATTGTGGTGGATTATTGAACTGGTTGAAAGGAAATTCTACTTTTGTGGGTTGACAAAACAAAACCAACAGTACGATATCACCTATAACAGGCGCATAGCTTAAGAAAATCAATGCCCAATGAAAACCAGCATCACGCAAGCGACGCACCTGAAGGGCAATAGATGGAATATAGTTAGCAAAGAAATATAGCATTGCAAGCAAATACAATAATATAAAAATAATATGATAATGACTATTCGGACTATCAAAAACAGTTACAACTATAACTATGCTAAATAAAATGATAGTTACTATAGTATTTGCTAAAACTGCCAACCAATAATCTGAGCGGCTTGAACGTCCCGTAAAATCGAAATAGCCCATCCAATACTTCTTATAAGCTTTAAACATGGCAAAATCTCCTCATTCTTGATACCACCAGTATATCAGAAGGCCTGTCGTCTAGCAAACCAACTTAAAAAAGCTCCTTCATGGAGCTTGATGGTTTATTCTCTAACTTGTCCTTGTCCGTTAATATAGAACTTGGTTGAGGTTAAGGCCTCAAGTCCCATTGGACCACGAGCGTGCATTTTCTGAGTTGAAATTCCGATTTCAGCACCTAGTCCAAAGACGAATCCATCTGTGAAGCGGGTTGAAGCATTAACATAGACAGCTGCAGCGTCAACATCGTCTTGGAATTGCTCAGCACGACTAATATCCTGAGTCACGATAGCCTCTGAATGCGATGTCGTGTAAGTATTAATCCAACCAATAGCCTCGTCAAGGCTGTCTACCACTTTAACTGACATGATATAATCAAGAAACTCTGTCGCAAAATCTTCAGGTGAAGCGGGTACAGCTTTTTCCATAAGTTTCAAAGCCCTTTCATCCGCACGGAACTCAACAGACTGAATTTTTGAAATAGCTTTTTCCAAGTTAGGCAGGAACTCTTCTACAATATCAGCATGAACGACGAGAGATTCTGCCGCATTACACACACTTGGTCGTTGAGTCTTGGCATTGATGACAATCTGTGTCGCCATATCTAAGTTAGCATATTTATCCACATAAATATGACAGTTACCAACACCCGTTTCAATGACTGGAACCTTGGCTTTTTCTTTAACCGTTTGGATGAGACGAGCTCCACCACGAGGGATGAGCAAGTCTACATACTTAGTCGCCGCCATGAGTTCTTCTGCTACCTCATGAGAGGTATCTTCAACCAGCTGAACGGCATCTGCTGTGATACCCGCATTTTCCAAAGCCTTACGAGCTACTGTAACCAAGGCCTTGTTGGAATTGATGGCATCACGTCCTCCACGAAGAATAATGGCATTATTGGTTTTAAAGGCAAGGCTAAAGGCATCGATTGAGACATTGGGACGGCTCTCAAAAATCATAGCGATAACACCCATAGGAACACGCTTTTGAATGATTTTGAGACCATCCAGATTCGTATAGCCACGAACTACTTGACCGATTGGGTCCTGAAGATCTGCCACCTGACGGACACCCTCAGCAATCCCTGCGATACGGTCTTCCGTTAAGAGCAAGCGATCTTGCATAATCTCTGAAATACCATTTTCCTTGGCATTTGGCCATATCCTTAGCATTTTCAGTGATAATATAGGCACTCTCAGCTACTAGAGCTTTAGCTACCTGATTTAGAAGGTCGATTTTTAGCTGCTGTTGATAATTTAGCAATCTGACGACCTGCCACCTTGGCCTGTTGGCCCTAGTGTATCGATATATGTCATCTTAGTCCCTCCTGTTTAAAGAGTGTACCAATCTTGGCTCCTTCTAGGACACGAAGGATGTCACGTGGATTTTCACCATTCATCAAAACCATTTGGCTATGATTTTCAAAAACCATCTGGGCGGATTTAATCTTACTCATCATACCACCCGTACCAAATTTACTACCAGCACCACCAGCTGAGGCCAGAATTTCCCTCGGTAATCTCTGGGACATAGCTACGAAGGGTCGCATCCTCATAAACATTTGGGTTCTTATCAAAAGAGCCCATCAATATCTGACAGCATGATAAGTAGGTCTGCACCAACAATCTTAGCAACGATAGCAGACAAGCGGTCATTGTCTCCAAACTTAGTCGCATGGTCCATTTCATCTACGCTGACAGCGTCATTTTCATTCACAACTGGGACAACTCCAAGCTCGAAGAGGCTCTCAAAGGCATTGATGGCATTGGCCAAACTCTCAGGATACTCAACCACATCACGCGTCAAAAGCAACTGAGATATCTTGGTCTGATAATGTGAAAAGACCTGCAGAATAAAGGCTCATCATAGCTACCTGCCCTACACTTGAGACAGCCTGTTGCTTACCAACTTCTGCTGGGCGTTTCTCAAGGTCTAGAACATTTGAGACCAAAGCCCATGGCACCAGAGGATACGAGGACAACCTCAATTCCCTTTATTATGCAAGCTAGAAATGACAAAAGCTAATTGATCGATTTTTTCAAGATTAATTTTCCCTGATGGTAAAACCAGAGAACTAGTCCCGATTTTGATAACCAGGCGTTTTACTGAGTCAAAATTTCGTTTCATGTTTATGATTATACACTAAATTCAGGTATTTTAACATATATAATGCATAAGTTTACATATTAAAGATTTTCAGTAAAAAAGAATCCCTCCAATCGGAGAGACTCTTTAAACAGTTTGTACTAGGCAAAAAACATGGCTCTAATACGTTTCCAACGTCTGCGATCAACAAAGAGATAAACGATTAGTACAACTAAAGCTATAAGCCCAGATACTATAGCATTGACTACTAGGGCAATCCAGAACTTACTTGCAAAGAAAGACAATACCTCCTAGCAAGGCAGCGATGAAAATTGTAAGAATAAAGATACCCATATAGAGCCACTGTCCGCCACCTCGATTGAAGAGCTGGGTAACTTCCTGCCAATTCACTTCCAACAATTTAAGGTCACGTTCAAAGTAATAACCACCTACAAGATAGGTTGTTACGAGAAAACCAAGAGTGAAACTTGCCACCAAAATAAGATGGAGATGAGCCAAGAATATTAAACCAAGTCCTCCTAATAAGAGGGAAACACCGACTTGCAAGCTATAGAAAAGCCAAAACTTTTGACGAAGATAGTCACCCGTATTGATTGGTAGGCTACGAATAAAGTCAAAGTTTGTCCCCTCTAAGGATGTTGCTACACCAAGAAAACTTGTTGGTTGAGCTGAAAAGAAACCAAAGGCAATTCCGACCAAAAGCAGGAGTCCGAAATAGTCTGGACCCAGATCTTTCAAAAATACCGCACCCCCACCTAACATGATCATATATAAGACTGGTACCACATAGGTATTGATAATGAGGGTTGAATTTCCCAAAGTAGATAAATGATGGCGAATCAAGACCTGTCTTTGGCTTCGAGTAACAGCTTTGGCCTGAGGCTTTCTAGCCTTTTGGTTATAAATGGCTTCGTGGAAATAACGAGGCATTCTGACCTTATAAAACCAAAAGCCCAAGATAAGCACTACAACAAGGGGAAGATAGAAATTTAGCAGAGCCTCTGGAGATAGAGGGGCAGCTACGACATCATAGTAACCTCTTAGATAAGGCAAGCAAGGGAAAATTGGCATGTCCAGCACCATCAACATAGCCTTTAATAAAACCAACCATCATAATAGGCAACATAATCAATAGGGTTGACAGGGTCATCAAAATGGTTGAATAGAGCTTTTTATGAGAACTGCGAACAATCAGCGTTCCAATACTATTAGACAGAATCACTGAAAAAACGAGATTGATAAAGAGAGAAACGATAAAGGTCAGAAGCCCGACGACTATCCCCAATGGGCCAATAAATTGCCAGTAAGCTAGGATAAGAAGACTAAGGATAGGCACCATGAAGGTCATCCCGACCATAGAACCTGACAAGGTCTTGGCCAAAAAAAGACTTCCGCTGGCTTCAAGGGAAGAGGCAGATAAGCCTTGCTATCCTTACTGTCATAAAAGGTACTATAAAGAGCCGTGAAGGTCTGGAGAAGCCCCATGATTGAAAAAGTCAAGAGATATAGGGTTAAGACTCCAGGATTGGCCTTATAATCGACACCTACAAAAAGATAGCTATAAACAACCGTAAAAATAATTAAAATCAAAAGTTGTTGCCTAAGCATGGCATTAACGATGGAGAAATTGGCTTTTTTCTTTTTCTCCTGACGTTTCTGTAGGTTAGTTACTGCTTGAGGATTAGCGTAGAGGAGATTGATTTTAAAAAGCTCCCAAACATGGTTCCAGTTCATGACTATACCTCCTCAATCTTACGTCCAGCCATTTCCAGATAAATGGTTTCCAAATCCTTGTCAGGGTACTGAGACTTCAGTTCAGCTAGAGACCCTTGGAAGATAAGTTTTCCTTTCTTCAAAATAGCAATCCGATCACAGAGCTGCTCAGCTACACTTAAAACGTGGGTTGAGAAAAGGACACTATTACCTTCCTTGGCATGATGACGCATGGCTTCTTTCAAATCATAAGACGCCTGTGGATCCAGACCAGTCAGAGGCTCATCCAAAACCCAAATCTGTGGATTAACCAAAAGGGCACCGATAACAACAACCTTCTGACGCATACCGTGAGAAAAGGAAGAAATGAGGTTATAACGACTCTCCGTTAGGTCAAAGGTAGCCATGAGATCAGTCAAACGTTCCTCGACTTGACTAGCTTCCAAATCATAGATACGTGTCAAGAAGTACCAATAGTCATTGGCAGTCAAATTTAGGAATAGGTCTGGTGAATCTGGCACATAAGCGATTTTTTTCTTGATGGCATCACGATGTTGACTGAGGGCTATATCATCAACGTAAACTTCACCATAGCTAGCTTCAATGATAGACGTCAAAATGGAAATAGTCGTGGTCTTACCAGCCCCATTGTGACCAATCAGACCAAAAATCTCACCATCTCGAATCTCGAGGTTAAGATCTGAGAGAGCATCTTTATCTTCATAACGTTTCGTTACGTGTTCAAAACGAATCATCTTTTATCCTTTCTTGAGAACTTATTTAACAATAGTCTCATTTTATGTTTTATATTAAAATGTAAATTAGAGTTATTGCTATGTTTTTCATGAACAATACTCTAATAATGCCGACAATAAGTTTAGATAAGGCTATTTCGTTACCTTCTCATTTATTGTATCATTTCAAAAGTACAATTTCAAGAAAACGTTTGTAAAAACGAGACAATTTTGCATTCGGTCTTTGATAATGCTAAACTTATAGTATTTAGAACAATAGGAGGAAAATCACTGGTGCCAACTGGAATTATCATCAACTCGCTATCTATTATCTTAGGAGGAATCGCTGGAGGTCTCTTCGGGGACTATCTCAGAGACGATTTCAAGGAAAATCTTAACCTTATCTTTGGCCTAGCCTCTATGGTTATGGGGATTAGCGCTATTATGAATATGGTTAATATGCCTGCGGTTATCTTTGCAGTAGTTATCGGTACCATCATCGGGCTGGCCCTAAAGTTTGGGAAACCTCATCAACAAGGGAGCTGGGCTTATGGAAAAAGGCTTGTCCAAGATTACACCAAGCAAACAAACAGGGTTAGCTCACGATGAGTTTTATGCGCAGCTCTTGACAGTTATCGTCCTTTTTTGTGCAAGTGGTACAGGAATTTACGGTAGCCTTGAGTCTGGGATGACAGGCGATGCTTCCATCTTGATTTCCAAATCTATCCTAGATTTCTTTACGGCCATGATTTTCTCTTGTAGTCTAGGCTACATCGTCTCCATGATTGCCATTCCACAATTTATCGTTTTCTTCCTTCTCTTTGTAAGTGCTGGTTTCATTCTTCCTCTAACAACAAAAGCCATGATTGGAGACTTTAAGGCTTGCGGGGGCTTCCTCATGATTGCGACTGGTTTTCGTATTATGAAACTGCGTCAATTCCCAACAGCAGATATGATTCCAGCCATGATTCTAGTTATGCCTATTTCCTGGGCCTGGGTCAATTGGGTGGTACCTTTGATTAGTTGATATTAGGATTAAACTAAACAAATACCGTCAGTCTAATGCTGGCGGTTTTTTTCTCTATTTATTGTCGTTATGGACTCCAAACTATTAAAAACTAGTCATGTTTATAGTGTTTAATTCTAATTTTTCTAACCTTGTTTAGACTGAGATGAGTTTGTTATAATAGCCCTTGTAGGCCTAAGCAACCTACAAGATACTTTTTTTCATAACTATTTCCATCCTCTAATATTTTAACGAACTTACAATACTGATGGAAATCTATCGAAAAGACTGGTGTGTGCACACCGGTCTTTTTTGGTGGGATTAAGACACAAAAAACCACTCTTTCACTATGAAAGAATGGTTATGCTATAGCTTATACTTCTACGACTTCCAAGTCTTTTCCACCTAGGAGAATAAGGTATTTATCAATCTTATCTATTTGATAGGCTTGGCTGAGTGCTTTAGCATAAAGGCTCATTTGCCCTTTGTAGCGTTCCTTAAGCTCACCAGGTTGAGTGAAGCGGTCTGTCTTATAATCAAAGAGGACAATACGGTCTTCAAGAAGAAGGTAGCCATCAATGATACCACGGACGACAAAGTCTTCTTTACTAGCGGGATCTTCTGCCAACATGGCAAATGGCGCTTCACGACGCAACTTATCACGGTTAGCTAGAATGAGCTTCCCAAGTTCGGTGTCAAAGAAGCCTAGTAGCTTTTCTAACTGCACGCGCGCCTTGACTTGATCATCTGCCGATACCCGACTCAAGGCCTGTGTCAAATCTTGGAGGGCTCACCTTGTCAGAAAGAATCAAGCGTTGCATGAGTTCATGGGTGGCTGAACCAACTGCAGCTCCAGTGACCTTCGTTTTTTGCCCAAAAGTCTGGAAGCTCAAAGCTAGTGGTAGTCTCAAGAGGTTGCACCTCCTCTTTCTTGTCCATAATATCCACCCCTTCGGTATCCATGACAGGTTCGTAGAAGACTTTGAGCTGGCTCGGCGTACGCACAGATGGCAGGTCAATCGCCGGTGCATAAAGCTGGTTGAGTTTTTCAACACTTTCTAAGACAGTTAGGGCACGCTTAATGTCTTCCGTCTGGCGATTGTTAGAGAGATCATCAGCATCTACTGCCGCTTGAACTTCAACCTGACCAATAGCCTCTGGGGTCAAGTCCTCAGCCTCAACAAAGCGAACAGTAAACTTGAGATCCTTTCTCATAAAGGCAGTATCCAAAGCCATAACCCAATCCTGATAAGTAGCAATTTTGTCACGTAGAGCTACTGGTAGGCGATTATTTTCAACATCTGTGCCAAATTGCTGGGTCAATTTTTCCTTACTGCCCTTACCAACTAGGTAGAGTTTTTTCTCTGCACGGGTCATTGCAACATAGAGCAGACGCATCTCTTCTGAGATACTTGCTCGACGCTCTTCCCTACGATTTTCTTGGAAGGTTAAGGTCTCGAGAACAACATTTAACTTAGGCAAATTGGTGTTTATCTGGTCTTTGAGGTCAGCTAGATACTTAATGCCAATTCCTTTTTCACGGTTGATAATGTACTTACCACTTAAGCCATCCTTGCTGTGACCAATGAATTTGCGATTCATCTGCAAGACAAAGACATACTTGAACTCTAGCCCCTTGGACTTGTGAATGGTCATGAGGCTAACAGCATTTTTGGGAACCAAGTCTGTTACTTCCTCTAGGTCGTTACCGCTAGAAATAATCTTATCAATCATACCAATAAAACGAGAAAGTCCCTTAAAGCCAGTCTTTTCATAGGCATTGGCACGCAAGGCAAGGGCGTAGAGATTGGCCTGGCGTTGCTCAGCTCGTGGAAGACTGCCAACATAATCATAATAGAAACGATCGTCGTAAATCTTCCAGATGAGGTCATAGAGCGAGTGCCACTTACTGTAATCACGCCAATCTGCCAGAGTCTCAGTGAAAGAGTCAACTTTGCCTCAAGTCCTTGCGTCACGACTTCTGGATGAAGTCCTGATTTAGTATGAGCTGCAAGAAGCTTGTCATAGAATTGTCCTTTGTCAGCCTGGACAGCGATCCGAGCCAGGTCGTCCTCGTTGAAAGTTAAACATCGGTGAACGAAGGAGGGCAACCAAGGCATAGTCATTGAGAGGATTATTGATGGCACGAAGGGTATCCAACATAATCATAACTTCTAGTGACTCTAGGTAGCTTGACTTGTACTCGTCAGGAACCAAGGGAATTCCGTGCTCCTCAAAGCTTGCCATCAAGTCCAGATAGGTGTTGCGAGTTGGTGCTAGGAGGGTAATATCCTCAAAACGTACACCCTGCTTATGAAGGTTTGATGATTTCTTTGATAACCAAGGAAATCTCGCCGCTACTAATAGGTTGATCAGCACCTTTCCTCATCAGGAGTCTCACTCGCTTCATCACTATTGTAAATCAGAACCTCTGTCTCATTTTTCAGGATGGGGTTCTTTTTGCTTCTCGCTACCCTGCTACCAACATATGCGTCTTGTCATAGAGGATATCTCCGATTTCCTGATCCATGAGGTGGCTGAAAACACCATTAGTCGCATCAAGAACCTCAGATTGGCTACGGAAGTTCTCTTTAAGGAGAATCAACTTACCTGCATCTGGATTTTCAAGGAAGAGCTGAAACTTGCCGTTAAAAATCTGAGGATCCGCCTGACGGAAACGATAGATGGATTGTTTGATATCTCCCACCATGAATCGGTTGTGGCCGTTAGAGAGGAGTTCCAACATGCGTTCTTGGGTATGGCTATTGTCCTGATACTCGTCTACCATCACTTCATGGTAACGGTCACGGTAGCTAGCGGCCACCTCTGGATTTTCCTCCAAAATACGGATGGCAAAATGGGCAATATCCGAGAATTCAAAAGCATTTTCCTGAATCTTGGCCTGTAAATACTGGTCCGAAAAATCAAGTACAAAGGCCTGAAGCAACTCCAACAGAGGTAGGATGTCATCATTATGCTTGGTCAAAACCTCGAGGACCGTTAGCTGGGTATCAACCTCTCGCAACTGGGCCACAAACTCATTTTTGGTCTTGTTGTAAGCTTCCTTGTAGGCCTTGAGTTCCTCGTCTTTAGGACGGGTCATATTGGTCAAACCAGTCCCTCCTGACAAAGTCAAGAGTTGTTTGAGCAAGTCCTCCATATCCGTTTGGTCATTGGCCAAGGCTCCCTCAAGAAGGCTAATGGCATCTGACACATTATTTAGATATTTGGCCTTGGCAAATTCACGCTGAGCTAGACCTAGATGGTCTCTTAAGAAGTCTAAGAAATCAGCCAACAAGCCATCTTTGAGACCCTCTAAAAGCTCAGCTTTAGCCTTATCTGGATTGGCCTCTACCTGCCCTTTTAAAAGATTTTGACGTAGCCATTTTTCAGGACCTGCAGTAGCCTGAGAAAAGTTATAGACATCGTAAACTAAATCACGAAAAGCCTTACTAGTCTTGCCATTTCCTGCGAAGTTGCGGACCAATTTTTGGAAAAGTTGGGCATCCTTTCCCTTGCATGTAATCGTTGAAAAGATCGGCATAAACCTCATTTTTCATAAGTGTCTGCTCGGCAGGATCTGTCATAATGCGGAAAATAGGTGACACACCCAGGAGATAGCCATACTGATTGACCAATTTCTGGGTGAAAGGCATCCATAGTTCCAATATCAGCCGTTCCCAATCTTGGCAATCTGGTCTGAAAGAAAGGCACGCTCTTCATCCGTCTCAACCTGTCCCAACTGCTCTGTCAGACGCTTTTTCCAGACGCTCTTTTAACTCACCTGCAGCCTTTACCGTAAAGGTTGAGATAAAGAGTTGGTCAATGCCAACGCCACGTCCAATCATATCAAGGATACGCTCAACCATGACAAAGGTTTTTCCTGATCCCAGCCGAAGCTGATACAAGAATATTAGACCCATTACTGTAAATGGCCTCAATCTGCTCAGGTGTTAACTTGCGATCCTTGTCAGAAGCTGCTTCTTGGGCAATGCGTTCCTTAATCTCTGTTGGACTTAAAAAAGCTTTAGTCAACATGGTTGTCCTCCTGGTCTTTTTTGTCTGCTGTCACAGCTTGATCAGTGACTGGAAAGGGGATGATTTTTTCAGCAACTTGCATCTGATTATCTTCCTCATCTTTTGCCATCAGCTCCAAATAGGCTTCCTTCTTGCCCTTGCTTGGTAAACGCAGGAGCTTTCGAGCCTGTCCCATGTGGCGGTCGGCCTCAAAATGAGTAATTGCCTTGATTTGATCCCCTTGGACAGACTTGCCATCCTCGGTATAAGGATTGACCGCAAAATTCCCGCTTCGAATAACTTCAGCAGCACTTGTGAAGAGCTTGATATTGTAGTCTAGCAAGGTTTCTAGGTCCTCCTTGTCATAGGTGACAGTCTTTTGTAAATCATAGTTTCCACCAGCTAGATGCTCTGTTTCTGAAGCCACAAAAAGTCCCTTATAGGTTAATTCCTTATGAGCCTGAGCTGCTAGCTTATCCAGACCAAACTGAGCTAGGTTAAGCTGTGGGTCCTGCATGTGAAGATACATGGCACCAAAAAGCTGATCAGCATCAACCTTATAGGTCTGGCGGAGGGCTTCCAGATAGGTTACCAACTGTGGGCTGAGGCCATTGTAGAATTTTTGAATGTCAAAGACATTTTTACCTGACTTGTAGTCAACGACACCCAGAGCCCCATCCGTTAAACGGTCCACACGGTCAATAATCCCTGTAATCTTGATGCTATTTGCTAAAAGCAGGTCAAACTTGGCTTCCTCACGCTCAACCTTAACAGCCGCATTATCACGCAAAACACTGGCAGTTGATCGGGCGATATCTTCCAAAATCTGACGAGACAAGCGACTCTCTTGGTCCTCTGTATAGAGAAGTTCAAAGGGTTGTTCCTGATTGGTCTGAGCAATAGCCTTTTCCAATTTATCATCGAAGTTTTCTGACGAAGAATCCCCCATAACACGCTCAAAGACACGGTGCAAGTAAGTCCCGTGGTGTCGAGCATCTGGATGGATGGACTCCAACTCTTCAAGCCCTAAAACATAACGCAAGAAATAAAGATATTGGTTGTTATAGAAGGTCGTCAGAGCCGAGGCTGATAATTTCAGTGGTTCTTCCCCCGGAAAGACCAGCTGCATGACCTGATCATCAACCTTGGTCGTCGTCACATCGTCAATCACATTTGGAATCAAGACTTGGTCCTTATCAAGTCGCTTACGGAGATAACGCACAGCAACTGACCAGAAAGTCTGCGTTTCCTTATCCAAATCAGCATCTAGATGACTGCTGTTAAGGGCAATGACAGTTGATAGAAGGTCCTTGTAGTTCCCAATCTGGTCCCCCTTAGCCTCAAAACGATTACGTCCCTTTTCAACCAAAGAAAGTCCAAGGTCAAGCAGCTCTTTCAAATAAACCGACATGTCATCTTGAGTCTCATTGAGAATTTGTGGCTGACTAAGCACCAATTGTTCACTAGCCGCATTAAAAAGTGACATAGCTACAAAATGCCCCCGCTGACTATTGCTCTGCGTAACAATATCCAAACTCCTGTGTTCATCCGTCGCCTCATTGATACGACTACGTTCCTCATCAGACAGGAGACTCTTATTTTGACCTACTTTTGGAAAATGTGACTGGGTCATCCCCAAGGCAAAAACATAAGGAGCAGAATGTGGTTGAATCAAATCGTATTTCTTCACATTGACCACATCGACAGTGGCTGGGACCGTACGGTAATCACAGGCCAACATTCCTGAACGCAAAATGGACAAAAAGTCGTCCACTGACAGTGTTTCTTCCCCAAAAATAGTCTCAACCTGCTCCAAGAGTTGTGTGAAAGCCTTCCAGACCTGTTCGTTCTGTTCTTTTTCCGCCTCACTGGCCTTGCCAGTCAAAGCAGCCATTTGACTTGGCACTTGCACAGCCTCTAAAAAGACCACTAGTTTCTTGAGTAGACTAGAACCCTTCTGTTTGCGACTGTTAAGCAACTTGTCCAAGGGCTCTACCAGTTGTGAGCGCAAGGCATTAAGCTGGTCTAAATCATACTTATCACGACTATTGGCCGTAAAATCAGACAAGAACTTGTGACGCCCCTTGATATCTGCAAAATTGACATAATACTCAAAAAGATCTAAATCCTCTTGAGCAAAACCGCCATAGAGACCGGATTTTACGAGATTAAGCAAATCCTCGGCACGATAATTATAGCGCTTGATACGTTCCAGCGAATCCACAAACTGCACCAAAGGATGACTAGACATGGTTTCTTCCTTACCGAAATAATAGGGGATATCAAATTTTCGGAAAATCTGCCCCACCTGAAGCTTATAACTCTCCTCATCACCAAGTAAGACCAGAATATCCTTGTAGCGCTTGCCATCTGCCAGCAACTGACGAATACTCTTGGCAACCTGAGCCACTTCTTCCTTTTGGTTGACCACTTCCCAGACCTGCAAGGCTTGCTTGTCTTGAGCAGTCAGCTGCTCGTCAATCGTACTAAAATCATGACGGCTCTCCAAAAGACGGCTAATATGCGCAAAAGAAGGATTGCCCTCTTTGTCTGTCGTCACATAGTCGGGTGTCACCTTATAGGTCTGAGCCAAAGTTCTCAAAAAATCCACTGATGCCTGATAAACATTGCCGTAAACAAAGTTAGCCTTATAAGCTTTTTGACTGGCATAAGTCCCAATGACAATCTGGTGGCACTTATCATTCAAGAGAGCAACTAGGGCCTCCTCCTCGGCAGAGAAACGCGTAAAGCCATCAATGACCAAAACCGTATTACCCAGTGCCTTATCCAGATGTCCTGAGGTAATTTCCTTGAAGAAGGCACTAAGTTTTGATTGATTGTCAAAATCTCCTGCCAACAAGAGATCCTGAGCCGCACTGAAAATCCTGAGCAAATCCTCTTGTTTTCTCAACCTGATCCAAATGCTGCAAATCCAGAACCGTCATATTAGCCTGCTGCAACTCTTTATAAAGGTCTACCAATTGATTAATAAAGTTACTATCCTTGCGCAAACGGCCATAAACCTTGAGCTCATCATCGCCCATATGCGACAACACCTTATAAAAAATCATTGCCAGACCAGTATCATCCAGCTGAGTCTTTGGGTTGCTCGTATTGAGAATAAAATATCTCGCCATCTGAGTAAAACGAGTCACCGTAATCTCAAAGGATGCTGACTGAGGCAGGTATTCCAAGACCTTACGCTCCTTCTCAAATGACAGGGCATTAGGGGCAATATAAAAGACCCTCTTTCCCTTTGAGCATAGCTGGTTGCCTGCTCCGTCAGAATTTCTGTTAAATCCTGAGACATATCCGTATAAAGTAATTTCATAAGACGTCCCTTTCTTATCTCTACACCAGTCGTTAGGCCAAGCAAGAACTGCCATTCACTTAGTGCTAACAACCACTAATCCTTGCTATTATAACACAGAATGAAGCAACAATCAGACTCCTCCCTCGCCCCTTTCTCCTCCGATGTACTAAGTTTCACACATAAGCACAAGCTCAACATCAAAGAGCCCTCCTTTATGGACCTGTACCTAAAAAAAAAAAGCCAAATCCTCTGATTTAGCTCTACATCTTTATTTAAAAATCAATTCCTGTTTGAAGAGGTAATCACCACTGCTTGTAATCAAATTGGCATCACTATACTTCCTAAGAATATCCTTGGCTGAGTGGAGGTTAAGACCTGAGGTCTTCTTATGGTTTTCTTCCTGCATAATGGCATCAAGGTCAACTTTTTCTTCTTGCGTCCTATTTTCCATGACAAAATGGTAGCTTCCATCCTTATCATGTCGATGAAAACTAAACTTGATTTGACTGGCAGGTACCTGCTTACTCTCATCAATCGCATTACTAAAGAAAATAGACACCAGCAAGGTCAAGTCAACCACATTCATGGTAAACCCTGAAATCTCCTCAGGAATATCACAAGTCACTGGAATATTACTACGTTTAGCCTCCATCATACGAGCCGAAAGAAGGCTACGTAAGGGTAGGGACTGAATATTTTCCAGCTTAGGATTATCAATGACACGGAAACGTTCAAACTCCTTGGCACTCTCTCTAAGGACATTCTGATACACCTGTTCAGCAAGAGCCTCTTCCTGGTCACGTACTTCCTCTGAAAATTGTTCCACAACCGTCTGATAAGACTGTCTGTATTGTAACAACTCATTGTAGAGAAGATCAATCTTTTGGTTGGCCTTGGTCAAACTATTCAAATGCCTCTTTTCCTCCATGGCCAAACTCTCTTCCAAATACTGCCTAGACAGTTGATTAAGATGGGCAATTAGGAAAATGAAAGCCACTGCGGACAAGAGAACCCAAAGCATCCGAAGTCTCAACTCCACCTCTGAAGAGTAGCCAGGGAAACCAACTGTCTAAATTCACACTGAGATAGATTCCCAATAAATAAATGGCCATTGCTATAGCAACTCTTCTAGAAATCTGGAGGTTCTGGAAAGAGTCATCGCTATAGACCTTCCAACGCTTCAAATCCAAGCCCAAGAAACGGTCAAATACAAAATAAAGTGGCAAAATCAAACCGTAAGATAAGAGATAGAAAAGAGCATTAGACCCCACCTCAGCTACAGGGAGATTTAAGAGAAGGGGAATAAAGAAGAGTCCCAATAAACGATAAAGTAAATCTGACGTCACCACTGGAAACAAAGTATGAAAAGCATACTGGGTCACCGACCAGGTCTTCCCTTTAGCAAGAAAGGCCAAAATCATCAGGATAAAGACATCAAAAACCATAATCATGTTAGTAATATTATACTGAATGACTACATCTAACAGGGCTAAGGTCAAAAAGACCGTCCAGGAGATACGAATGTCTGTCATTCGTTTGAAAATGGCACAATTTATCGTCAGAGTTAAAATAAGCTGAATGGCTAGAAAGGCATCTGTATCATAGAGATTTAAAAAATTTATTCCCAAAAACGATTCAAACATCGAATCTCCTTTCTATATATTTTTTTACAAGTCTTTAGTATTCAAATTGCTGTCTATAGATGAACTTATCATTCTTAAAGCTAAGTTTAGACTGAGGGTAACGCTCCATAATATCTTCGAGCTGCTCATTGATTGATAAGTGACTCTCATACGCCTCGTGGGGCGCCTCGGCACTATCTTGCGAAAGGGTTGTCTCTACAGAGAGGACCTGGACCTCACCTCTTTGGTAATAAGACATACGAACTAAACTATTTTCTTGACCATGAGCTCTCAACAAGGCATTATCCAAGAAGGTCGTTAGAACAGCTGATAAATCCACCACATCGATATGAACTGGGGATATAGGGTCTGGAACCTCCATGATAAAATCAACGCCAACAGCATGAAATTCCATATACTTACTCTCAATGACGGAACGTAACAATTGAGAAAGCAGGTTGGAAATATCTGGCATAACCTTGCTGAAGGGAACTTCCTCCTCAGATAAGTTCTGAGTGTCTCCCTCTTGACTAGTAGCCAGAACGGTCTTAACCTTCTTAGGTACGACTACCTTAGGCACTCCATCACGGTATAGATCCTGATAGAGATGGAGGATATGTCTACTAGATTCCTGTAAGCTCTGGAAATGACGCTCCTGCTCCTCCTTCAACTCTAGAAAGAGCTCATCCTTAATCCACTGGTTGGCATAGGAAACAACAATGAAGAAGGCTCCTGTTGCTAATAGAACGATCAACTTGGCATAATTGTTAACCACTTCCACAGGCCAGATGCTAGCAAAGTAAGGCATGAAATCATTTAGAGCCCGTATGAAAGAAAGGCAAAGCTAACCCCAATAACAATAGGGGTGAAGTGTATACGTAAGCGCTCCTTTTCCTCGACCTGCAAATATTCATAACCAATAAAACGGTGAACCAAAAGATAAAGAGGATAAGTAACTACCACACATATAAACTCTGTTAAAGATTCTGGAATGCGGCTCATCAAATCGTCTCCCAAAAGTAAAGGAAAGACGATTAATGACAAGCCTCGTATAATGATATTGGTTGTCCCCCAGGCATAAAAACTATTAAATACCGGCTCTATCCATGGCAAGTCTGGACGTTTGTAATAACTAAAACAAAATAAAATGAGAGGATTAAGTAAAAATTTGAATCCCATAGGAAGAAGGGGAGTCAAAACAACTGATAAAAGGCCACCTAATAAAAGTAGCCACCAAGAAATCTTGACCCTACCAGCTGCATGAAACATCAGATAATTGACAAAGAAAATCAAGAGCGTGTCTATAGATACTAGCCAATGAAAATCTTTAAAAACAGCAAGTAGCGATTCAATAATAGAAGTCATTCTTTTCCCCCTCTCCCTTTAATCTGATTTAAGAAACTTCCTCAAAAATCCCCTAGGAAGCCCTTTTTACAACACTACTCATTATATAGCTTTTTGTAAGTTTTCACAATAATTAATTTTCTATTAAGGTCTACAATACCTCTAAGAATCCATTTATTTATAGAAGATAGACTTACTATTAAATTAAAGTTACAAATGTAACATAAAAAGTTGAGACAATTTTATCTCAACTTTTAGATTATAAAACTACTTTTTTGAGACTTACTTTTAAGCCTGAAGTCTAGTCAGCCTTGTAGTAGAATTGTTTGGCGTCAGATTGTGGTGATGCTGACTGGGTAATCAAAATACGGTCTTTAGTATTATCCGAACCGTCCACAAATCCCTGTACTGTCGGAAGCGTTACTCCCTTAGGAATAAAGACAATCGCTGCTCCGGAAATACCCATCCTTAAACTTGATGTGAGATAGCCATTCTCAAGTTTTCCATTTGTATTTTCAACAACATAATTCTCAGGAGCTGTTAAATTGTCCTTAGAAAAATTCAGACTTAAGCCATTCCCATTCTTCCAAGTCCCTTCTAGGCTTTGGAAGTTATTATCCTTGATAGCATTAACATCCATACCTGTTTGTTCGGTCTTGGTTTCCGTTTGATTCTGTTTTAGCCTCTGATGAGCTTGATGTTGACTCTGATGATTGTGAAGAACTTGAAGATTCTGAGCTTTCAGATGTGCTAGCACTAGAGTAATGCTTGAGCAACTCTTGGTAAGCCTCTTGCATGTCATCTGGTGCTACCTTATAGGTCTGAACAGCCTTCTTATCGTAATTACCCTTCCAGTAGTTCGTCACATAATAAACGGTACCGTTGGAGCCTAGAACGATTTGGTAAGAATCCTTATCTTGGTCAACCAAATCCTTATAGAGCTTGTTGTAACCATTATAATTGCCACCAGTTTTATCATCAGCTGAAAAGTCCTTAAAGAGGGCTTTTTGTTCAGCAGCATCGTCTTCATACATAGCATGTTTCTTATCCTTCAAGGTATAAAGACGGAAGGATGATGTTGGGCTATAGTCTGCGGTCTTGCCACTATTCTCATTAATCCCTAAAGCAAAGGAATCAACCGTGTTTTTATAATCCTTGAAATCATAGTTTGAGACTTCCTTGCCATTGATGATACCACTTGGAACACCAGTAATATGTTCATAGCCATCCGCATTGATAAGATTAGCAAGGATGGTAATCGTTTGGCTGCTACCTTTTTCCTTAGGTGCCTTGAATGACAGGAAGGTTGGACTACCATCATTGACCTTGGTGATGCTGTCAAAGCTGCTTTGAACTAAAACAGCATCCTTGGCATAATCAGACTGATAGAGCCATTTCCCAAAAGCTTCCGTGATAGACTTAATGTCCTCAGTCGAATAGTCTGCAATATAAGTAGTTTCCTTATCACCATTGACATCGGTCTTAGTCTTGATATCTGCATTTGGCTTATTTGGATCGTTAGAAGACGATTCTGAGCTTGCATCGCTACCTGAGGATGAACTACTTGATTCCAAAATATCCTTAATAATGCTTTTAACTTGGCTACTTGAAGAACTAGACGAAGCCTCGCTAGACTCAACGACTTCAGAGCCTCCCTCAACCTGAGTATAGATGTCTGATTCAGTCATTTCAACCTTCGCATCTCCTCCAGGTACCATACTTGGTGTGATACGGATAGTACCGTCTGAGCTACCGTTAGTTCCAGGCAACTTAAAGCTCAAAGAACGGTCTTCGCCGGATTGGGCATTAGCCTGATAAGTATCCCCGGTCTCCGTATTTTTGACTTCGTATTTGTCTCCCTTGATCTTACGAACTTCAAAACGCACCTTGTTCCCGGTATTCTTATCGACAACGGTTGTGGCATAAACTCTTGAAGACGATGTAAAAGCCGTGCTCTGAGTGTATTTTCCAAGTACCATGAAGACCAAAAAGACAATCAAGGCTAAACCGATAAACTTTTTATGTTTAAACTGTTTCATGAGGTCCTCCTAGATAAATAGATAGCCAACAACATAGCCAAAGAGAGCAATACAAATCAAGAGCAAAATTTCCAAAACTAAAAACCAGCTAAACTTGAGATCACCCAAACCAACCTTAGACAAAACTTGTCTGAATTTAGAATTTTTCTGTCTGCTCAAGCCACTAGAAAGAGCAAAAACCAGTCTTAGCAGCTTCTGCGACTTCCTTATCACTTGGCTTGCGACCATGCTGCACTTGGAAGTCAATCAGCCATTCATCATATTGTTGCATTTATTTCTCCTTCTTCTGAAGTGTGACGAAAAAGAGTAGGGCATAAACGAGGCAATGAAGCACCAAGGCCCACCATTGTCCCCAGAATTCGCCTGTAGACCCTTGAAAGGCCTCCAACTGGCTCTTAGGGACTGGGACTCCGTACTTAGCCAAGCTCGATGGCAAGTCTGACAAGTCACTAGAAATCCCAAAAAGCTTGTGGCCATAACCAAGATAGATAAATTTTTGTACCCAATCAATGGCTTTTGGCAAAGACAGGATAGTTCCCGACAACGAAAATTGCATGATACCCACAACGACTGCTAGGATAACAGAGGTAATCTCAGATTTGCCAACCAAGGCTGAGATAAAGAGGGCAATGAAATGTGACGCCAAGAAAACCAGGAGCACTGTAATCCCAACTTCCCAACGGTAGGAACCAAAAATATGACCAGCGTCTGGAAATTCCTTGTCAAAGAACTTACTAAAGACAGAGTAAGATAGGATAAAGACAATGGTTTCCAAAACGGCAAAGAAGGCGTGAATCCCCATACTAGCCAAGGCGAAGGCTGAACGACTCAAACCTGAGAAAAAGTCACGGTTGAGGACCGAGCGTTCCTTAGAAATATAAATACTGTTTTGAACCACAATCAAGAGACTGGTTGAGAAAAGCAAGAGAAAGAGGGTCATTCGAGTTGTTTCGAAATCTTTCAAAAATCCCTTGTCTTGGATATAGAGAATTAAGCCTTCGAAAGCGACAATGCCCAGAAGAACCTTCACAAAATCCATGTAGTGGTGTTTAAATTTATACCAACTTAATCGTAATGCTGCGTTCATAAATCTCCCTAAATCTTGTAAATACGTGTTGAAGCATTGAGCTCTTGGTAGACATCTGCGATATTCATATCCATATATTTACGAATCATATACGGATCGCTAGTCTTGTATTCCAAAGCAACTCTTCATAGGTTCCTGCAAATGTCGGACGTCCCTTAGACAAGAAGATGATCTTGTCAAAAATAGCCAAATTTTCTGTATTGTGAGTAATAACCACAATAGACTTGTTAGCTGATTTAGCCAAGATTTTCAAGGTACGTAAGAGATTACGATCACTAAGGGCATCCAAACCTGAAGACGGCTCATCAAGGATAAAGTAGGGACTAGGGCTAAGAAGCTCGATACCAATAGAGACACGACGTTTTTGCCCACCAGAAAGCTCTGAGATCTTCTTATTGGCAAATTCCGTCAACCCTAAATCATCCATGATGCCTGCAATGCGATGCTTTTTAGTCAGCTTACCACTCCCTTTCAGATGGTGGTCCGCATAAAAATCAAAGGTCTCAGATACCTTGAGGTACTCACGTAGGAGATTTTGTTGGGGTACATAGGACCAAGAGCGTGAACCCGCAGTCACAGGTTTACCATTTTCTAAAATACGAAATTGTTGGCAAGTCGGTTTAAGCTGGCCTAGGAGAATCTCTGTTAAAGTTGTTTTCCCTGAACCAGAAGCACCCAAGATACCGACAACTTGACCAGTCTCCATAGTAACATCCAAATCTGTAAAGAGCTGGTTATCATTTCCCTTATATTTGAAACAGATATGTTCAAATGTTAATTGATTGGTTTCCATTAATATCTCCTAAGACATAAGTAACATCAAAGCCACAATTAGAATGGCTCCGATAATAAGAACGATGACATTGATATTGAAGAAGAGAATCAAGCTTAGTAGAATCACAAAGGCGAAGGCCGCAAAGAGGTAATTTTTAAGAGGTGACTCTTTAGTCTGAGTCACCGCAACAGGTTCAAAAGGGATTTCCTTTTTAGCTGATAGATTGCTAGCATCAGTGGCCGTCCCCTTGTCAACTTCCAAGGCCTTTCTCTGAGCCTGTCTGAGTTTTCGGTCATATTGTAACTTCTCATGGTCTGAGAAAAAGATTGAGCGAATCGTGTAGAGTTCACTGCGCAAACGATCCCCTTCTTTATCCAAGGTACCATTTGTCCAGAGCTCCTCCAGCTCCTCACGTAAAAAGGAAAGAGCCACGAAACAATCTTGAGCCGACATCTCTGGAGAGATACGGTTACTGACCTCTCTTAAATAGGGCACTTCCTGTCCTGTCTCTGTATCAATTGCTTTGTAGTAGTCTATCATGAGATGAATTTAGCAAATAGCTTGAAGTTCTGACAAATCTTCCTTAACCACTTCTTGGGTTTGGTTGACTTGTGCATTGACTGAAAAGCGTGCCACAACAGTATTGCTTCGAGGGTCCGACACTGTCACGGTAACAATTTGTTCTGAGTCAAAGGCATAGGTGACTTGTGCCAAGAGCTCGCCTTTCTGACGAGGTTGTGGCACTTGCCCTTCCACTTGTCCCAAAATCTTCACAGCAAATGGATTCTCGTAATTTCCTTCTGTGATACGAAGCTTGAACTTGCTCTGTCCATCCACGACCGCAAAGAGATCCTTAGTAACAGCCAAAGGCAAGACCGAGTTACGTGGAACCACGACACTATTATAGTAGTCACCCACAAAGCTGTAGTTTTTGTTTGGATTTTTCTTGAAGAGCAGACCGATTCCCTGAGAGGTCACATCCTTGACAACCACTCTATCTGTCTCAGTTGTCTTACCATCCTGATGTTCAGAGAAGCTAACCTCGTTATTGACGATAAGGTCAGCCAAAATAGAAGCTCCCTGTGCCACGATGGTATCTGGATTAAGGTCAAACTTAGGCTCCAAACCACTCATCAAACGAATCATTTGACGAATCATTGGCATACGTGTTGACCCACCCACAAGGAGAATATGGTCAATCTCTTCCCATTTTAAGCCAGATGCTTGAAGAGTAGATTGCACCTTGATTTCAGTATCTTTGAGGAGGTCCAAGGTAATTTCATTGAAAATCGCTTGAGTAATCAAGACACCGTAACCTTGACCATTGACATAGTGCTCATAGAGAGCTTGGTCATTCACAGATAGACTAGTCTTAATCTGCTCAGCCTTATATTGAAGTTGAATTTTTCCTTCTCGGAAAGGTTAGTCATATTGACCCCTTGTTTTTCCAACTCCTGCATGATGTAGCCCACAAGACGCTTATCAAAGTCAATCCCACCAAGGCGTGAATTCCCGTCAGTTGCCAAAATATCATAGGCATGATCAGCCACGCGCATGATGGTAACGTCAAAAGTTCCTCCACCTAGGTCGAAGACCAAGACATTTCCTTGAGCATTTTTAGTGTGGGCATAGGCAATGGCCGCAGCTGTAGGCTCATTGATAATACGCAAGACATTAAATCCTGCGATACGACCAGCATTCTTAGTTGCTGCACGTTGATCTGACGTAAAGTAGGCAGGCACTGTGATAACAGCATCCTTGATACCATCTGCTTGCCCCATCTCCTGACCAACTACATAAGCGCGTTTACGAAATTCGTTCAAAACCAAGGCAGAAAGAATAATAGAATTGACACGTGTGTGGTCTGGTGTATCACTAGCAATTGGACGCCCAATATCACGTTTAAAATCAAATTTAAAGTTTTCTGTACTTCCGATTTCTGTCCCACGTTCAATGGCTTCTTTACCAAAAGACACATGGTTTTGGCCACTAATATTTGAGAAATAAACCGCAGAACGTAGGACCTGATCGTCATTCGTTCCCATCGGAATAATCTCTGGCACATCTTCACGAACAACAGCCATAACGGAATTCGTTGTTCCTAAATCAATACCAATCGCTTTTTTTCTCATAACAATTTCCCTTCTAGCCTCATTTTGAGTTTACTTGACTATCGCTCCAAGCAGGCATCCGCTTAGATTATCTCCATCATCGCTGTCACATAAAACTCCAAAAGAGTAAAGTTATTCCAGTCTAGTTTTTTTCACTATACTATATTATCACAAAAAAAGAGACTATAAAATAGGAAAAAAGGGAGTAGGACCGAACAACTTTTTAAAAATTGTTCCTTGTCCCACTCCCTTGAGTATTAGTTGATTTGAAAGACTTGATGAACTTAGAAATCCCAGAGCTATTGCCCTCCTAAATTGTCATGTTTATAGCAACTTCTCTCCTAACTTAATCAATTGAACTCTCACCAACATAGATAATTTCTAAATTACCAAGGAAACATCTCCTTTGATGTAGAAGTCCTTGCTGGTCAAATTGCTAGGATTTTCCTCATGCTGTACAGCTGAGAGAGAATTATCCACATTCACATGTACTCGCCAATCACTGGGCACATAGAGGCTAAGACTTCCAAGAGAAACGTCCACATCAAACTGGGCAGATGGCCCCTCAATACGGCAATTATCAAAATAGACGGAAGCCTGTCCTAAACTAACATCTGCACTCCCATGCGTAAATTGCTGGTCATTGAGATACTTGGTCACCGCTGAAAAAGTGACATCAATATCATTTCCTCCATTATTAGCGTCTGAACCAGTTGCACCCAATCCAAAACGATTCTTTGTTTTACTAGAAGAATTGAAGAGAATGTTCAAGCCAATAACTGCAAGAATGGAAGAAAAGATAAGGACCGAATTAGATACTGGAAGAAAATGGAACTGTCCATTGAGTGAAAAAAGAGCCACAATACCATAGGCGAAACCAAGACCAAAATGTCGCTTCAAAAGACTAGAAAGGGATAAAATAGCTAATAAGACCACCCAGGCCAACATCCAAATACTAATTTCCCATTTTATAAAGTAGTCCTGTACAATTACTAAAGCTGCCAAAAGGATCAAGAGGATCCCAATTAATTTCTTTCTCATTATCTTACCTCATTTCGTTTAGTCGTTCTTTTAAAACTTGATAGTAGCGTCTTGATACATGGACCTGCTTGTGGGTCTGATAGAAATTCACCGTACTGGTCCCTGAAAAAGACTTCTCCAAAGAATAAATCTGCTTAGCATTAACAATCGTCGATTTGGAAATCCGACAAAGGCAATCGGAAGCAATTCTTCCAATTCGTAGAGTTTTTGCTTTACCTCATAGGCCTCATCCTTAGTATGACCATAAATTTTCTCCCCGTCTGTTTCAAAAAAGAGAATATCTGCCAAATCCAGAAAATATTCACTGCGATTCTTGTAAAAGGCTAACGGAACTAACTTTTGCTTTAGAATAGACTCTTGGAGCTGGGCTAATTCCTGTGTTAACCGAGGAGCTCGAATCAAGATTTCAGGCTCATCCATGGATGGGTCTAATTCGATTCTAACTTTCATAAGACTCCTTTCCTGTCCTTTTGATGTTTCCATTATAACAACTGCTTTACACAAAACAAGGCCTTTTAGGTAAGTGGCACAGTTTAGCCCCTAAGAGGTTAAAACAGACAAACAAAAGAACCTGGCTGTTGCCAAGTTCTCATTTTTAGTGTGGAGGACTCCCCTCCCATTTGTAATCTGTTCAATGCTAACTAACTGAGCAAGTAACTACTACTTCACAGTATCTTCACGACTCACTTTTTGTGATTCACCAGCCTTACCATTGATACGGTAGTCGCTGTAGTTAGAACCACTACTGCTAGAGTCACTATCGTCACCAACATATTCCACATTACATGACCAAGAGATTTTATCTTTGATATCTCCTGATGACTTAAATTTCGAATCATAACCATAATAGAAATCATAAACTGCTGTGAAGGTCACCTTGAAGGTCTTCTCACCAGTCTGAACGACTTCTGTGACGTCAACGTCTGAGAAAGAAATACTATCAGCAGCACGGTTTTTAGCACCCGTAGTATTTCTATCAATATCAGCCGTTACATCCTTGTACATGGTATCATCAGTACCATTTAGGAAAATGTCGGATACACCATCTGGTGTTGTGTTGTGATTAGAAGCGTAGCTACCAAATTTACCGTAGGCAGCAGTCAAGAGACGATCTGCCGTATCACGATCAAGAACACCATCAGCATCTAGAGTAACCGTTTGACCTTCGGAGATTTTCTTAATAGACAATGTCTCTGTCTTGATAGAGCTGCCATCTTCGAAATTCTTCTTAACATAAATGGCTGATGATCCAGCTACTGCTACCTTGTTAACATCTAGTTTCCCTGAGTTAAGGGTTCCAATCTTAGTACCACCAACATAGAGGTCTCCATCCTTAAGATTAGACTTAACAGTAAAGCTGAGATACTCTACAGAGAGATTGACTTCTGTTTTAGAGGTCACATTTTCCTCAGATGAGACAGTGATATCTTGATCATTGACCTTACCAGAAGCCACAAAATTGTAGGTTCCTGGATAGAGATGATTCAATTTAGCCGTGTAGTTATTGCCATCTGTAGTCGCGTAAGAAACCCCGTTAATAGTCACATTCAAATCAGCTGTATTAACGGTCAAATCAACCGTTCCAGGATCTACCACTATTCTCCACTTTGGAAAAATAAGGAACTGACGTCCAACCTTTTGCATACGTTCGCCAGACATTAGTTGGCTCTTGCTATAGGCTTGTGTACTTTTAGTGTCTGTGTACTTGACTTCGGATGTTTTAATTTCCTTTTTAGTATCAGACCATACTTGGTATTCCAAGCTATCTTTAAAGCTCTTCTTAGCTGCTGCTTCATAACGTTCTGCTACTTGACCACGTGAGTAGTAATAAGAACCAAAGCCGTAACCAGCAAGTGCTAAGACTGCTGCAACAACACCAGCAATAATCAGGATTTTCTTCCCTTTAGCCATGGCAGGCTTGGCTGGTTTCGCAGCCTTACCATCTGAGATAAATTGATGGATGGTTGACACATCATAACCTGAAGACTTACCAAGTAGGAATTCCTCAGGAAGGGGTTGACGTCCAACATAGGTTTTAAAAGCCTTCATCCAGATAGCTTGTGCTTCTTTAGAAGCAGCCTCTGAATTTCTTCAGCTTGACCTTGATCTGCTTGAGATACTGGTGCAAGCTCCTCTGTTTCTAAAGGAGTCGTTTCTTCTTCGTCACCAAGCGGTACATCTTCAAATACTTCCTCGGCAACGTCATACTCATCAACTTCTTCTGTTGGTTTAGAAGGAGTGGCTTCTTGGTCCAAGCCCATTGCCGCAATGCCTTTAATAGCCTTTAAGTCAAAGTCTGCTTTCTGGCCTTCTTCAATCTCCAAAGCATGGGGCGGACGACCAACTGCCTTTTCAAATAAATCAATCCACTTTTCTTTTGTTGCCATAAAGACTCCTATAAACTTACTTTTTCAAAAAATGCTAGAGGTTTACTTATATTAGAATAGAAGCCCCACCATAAATGATGACATAATAGTAAATACGATTGCAAACAAGATTGACAAAATTACACCATTCAAAAGTGCTGCCAAGATCATTTGATAGAACTTATCAGCCTTCCACGCTGTTGTTACAGGAACAATTGTAAAGAGGTTTGCAAGTGCAAATAAGAAGTAAACAACATAGAACAAGAAAAGTGGGAAGCCAACAAGTCCAATAGCTCCGAACAAGATTGTTACGAGCAAGATTGGCAAGGCCAATGATGTCAAGCGACCAAAACGGTCAAAGCTATTCAAAAAAGTAGTCTCAGGATCACGGAAGATGGCCTTACGTGTCACAAATCCTGCCAAGATAAAGGCAAAGATGAAGAGGAAGGCAGCTAGGATACTTGCGAAGAAAGCTCCAAAACCAATGCTAGACGTATGACTTGAAATTGAAGATGAATAACTATCTGTTCCATAAGAACCAAACAGACTAGACAATGCGTTTGTTGTTGATACAATTGAACTAACCACTTTACGTGCCACAGCGCTCAAGATTGCAAAGAAGGCAAGTCCAGTAAAGAGTGACAAGAAGATATAGTTAAGCCAACCATTGTGTTTACCATAATCTGTCATGTCAGCTGGACGACGCCATGCATTAAGCAACCATGTCCAGTAGTTTTTGAAAGTTGTCGCAAATGCTGATGGTTGGGCTGGAACAACTACAGCTTGACCGTTGATAAATTGAACGTTTTGACCTGGTTGAAGAGGTTGACCGTTAGCAAAAGCTGCTTGTTGACCAGCTTGAGCATTGGCAAAACCAGCTTGTGGTTGTGCTGCCTGATTTGGCACTCCTTGTACTGGAGCAGCTTGAGCACCTGCAAAGGTTGGTTGAGGTTGTGCTGCCTGAGCATTTGTAAAAGAAGCTTGCGCTTGTGCGTCTTGTGCACTCGCAAAAGTCGGCTGTGGTTGCGCTTCTTGGGCACCAGCGAAAGTTGGCTGTGGTTGCGCCTCTTGGGCACTCGCGAAAGTCGGTTGTGGTTGCGCTGGCGCTGGCGCTTCTTGTGTTGGGGCAGTTTCTACTGCTGGTGCGTCATCTTGGAACTCACCAGCTGCAAGTGCTGCTGCAATTTCTTCTTCAGTCGCTGAACGACCATTGATGGCTTCAAAAAAGTCTAACCAATCTGCTTTAGTCATAATAATCTCCTTAAAAATACATAGAATGACTTTATTTTATCACAAATAAATACATTAATAAATGTCATTTTTATTAGAAAAAGGCTTGGAGCAAACTGTCCAAACCTTTATATTTTCTATCTACTTTCTTTGTAGAGATTTTTGAATCTGACGATCCAGCTCTCGTTTAATGTGTGGTTCTGGTGCAAATCGCTCTTCCCAGTCACTTGGTTTAAGAATTTTGTGGGTCACGGGATCAAAGTGAGCCTTGCCATCGGGGAAAATTTTCCCCATATTAGCCTCATGAACCGTATCAAAGAAAGGCTTAGGATCGACCCCCATAAGGACAAATGAACCATAGGTCAAGTAAAGCAAGTCAGTCAAAGCATCCACCTGACCAACCATCGTTGACTCTGAGTGCTCTTTAGAACTAACTTTGAGGGCTGCCTTATCAAGAGCAGCATGCAAATCCAGAACAGCCTGACCAAAGACACGCTTGTCCCCACCTGATGAATCATAAAGAAATTCGACGATTTCTTCCAACTTGAAGTCCGCACGGTGACCAGCTTCCTCGATACCGTAAACACGAGGCATGTCGTTAGTTGAGCCATCCATCAAATGGTGGAAATCCTTAACCTTGTTGAAGTTGCCATCATCACTGGTAAATGAATTTTCTGTCTCAAAATGAATCAAACCGTAGTGTGACAAGGCTTTGGCAATCCCATTCTGGTTATTAGTATCAGTGACATGGGTAGCCTGGTCTTTCAGCTCGTCTTCACCATTACCCATGGCAACACCAATGCCGACGCCAGACAGCATTTCTAGGTCATTTTCCGAATCCCCAAAGGCCATAACCTCACTGAGTTCGAAACCAAAAACCTCACCTAGATGAGCGATACCTTTTAACTTAGATTGGTCCGCTGAAATAATATCGGCTGAATAAGGACTTGAACGGGTAATCTTCACATGAGGAAACTTTTCTTCAATATCTTGTGTTTCCCCCCACCGTCGCTACCATAACCACCTGATAAATAGGCTCACGCATGATAGTCTTAAGAGTCTCAATACTTTGTGGCTTGAAACGACGAATCAAAGACTTGAAACTACGTTCCACCATCTTAGCCCAGGACTTAGGGACAATACGGCTGACGATTTGTCCAAACTTACTCGTTCCCATACTAATAATATTGGAACCAACAAGACCTGTGCTAGTCCCTAGAGAAATCTCTCTACGGTGCTTGGTGGCATAGCGAATCAAGTTGTAGACTGTTGATTTAGGGAGCTGATTTTGATACAGGACCTTGTCATGAGTCAAAATATATTGACCATTATAAGTGACTGCAAAATCCAGACCCAGATTGTCCATGAAAGGCTGAACAAATCCTGGACCACGACCTGTTGCCAAACCAACCAAGATACCATCTTCCTTCATTTGACTGATAGCTTTTTGGGTTGAACTTGACACACGTTTTCGGTCATTTAGAAAAGTCCCATCAATATCAAAAAAGACTGCTTTAATGGCCACAGAGCTCCCCTCCTTCTAACATATTATGCTAAAATAAATTATAACATATAATATAATGGTGAGTAATATAAATGACAAAAAAATCCTAGTCCTTCACACTGGAGGAACAATTTCCATGTCAGCGGATAATGATGGCAAGGTCAGTCAAAACGCTGATAATCCCATGAACCATGTGGGGCTTGATTTAGACAATTTAGAACTAACCGTTCTCGATTTTCTTAATATCCCTAGCCCCCATATCACACCCTACCACATGCTGGATATTTACAAAAAAATCAAGGAAACAGCTGGGCAATATGATGGTGTGGTCATCACCCACGGAACAGATACTCTGGAAGAGACAGCCTACTTCCTAGACACCATGGCCGTCCCTGAGATTCCAATCGTCCTAACTGGTGCCATGCGTTCGTCAGAACGAACTAGGAAGCGACGGAGTCTATAACTATCTCTCAGCCCTACGTGTTGCTAGCGACGACAAGGCCGCTGACAAAGGAATCCTGGTCGTTATGAATGATGAAATCCATGCAGCCAAGTATGTGACTAAGACCCATACCACAAACGTGGCAACCTTCCACACACCAACCCATGGTCCACTAGGAATCATCATGAAGCATGATATCCTCTGGTTCAAAACTGCTGAGCCTCGGGTTCGCTTTGACTTGGAACAAATCACAGGAACAGTACCCAATCATCAAGGCCTATGCTGGGATGGGTATCGGAGATGGAATCATCAGTCTCCTAGACCCTGAAAAGATTGATGGCGTGGTTATCGAGGCACTAGGTGCTGGAAACCTCCCACCATTGGCTGCAAGAGAAATCACAAATCTTATGGAAAAAGGTGTCCCTGTTCTGCTCGTTTCCCGCTGCTTCAACGGTATCGCCGAACCTGTCTACGCCTATGAAGGAGGCGGGGTCAAACTCCAAGAAGCTGGCGTTATGTTTGTTAAAGAACTCAACGCACCAAAGGCTCGCCTCAAACTCCTCATCGCACTTAGTGCAGGACTCAAAGGCCAAGAATTGAAAAACTATATCGAGGGATAAAACATGAAACTTAGTATTGAAGCAACCGATAAATTGAAAAATAAAGATTTCCACTATGAGCTGACAGTCTCAAAAACATATATCGCCATAGTCTGTGGTACCATGCTAGCCAGTCTAGCCCTGGTCGCATGGTTGAAGAAAAAATAAAAAAGCTTGAAGCATGGTCACTAGAAAGGTGACTGAACTACTTCAGGCTTTTTAATTTTCTTCGTCTGGTCTATATTCAAGAATATCTCCTGGTTGGCAATCTAACTCCTTACAAATAGCATCCAGTGTTGTAAAACGGATTGCCTTAGCCTTGCCTGTCTTAAGAACCGAGAGATTGGCTGGGGTAATACCAATACGTTCTGCTAGCTCACCCGAGCGCATCTTCTTCTTGGCAAGTTCAACGTCCAAATTGACAATAATCATAAGCCCTCCTAAATCGTGTACTCATTTTCCTCAGCAATGGCATTAGCCTTAGTCAAAATCATAGCAACAGCATAGAGAACAAAGCTAACTAGCAAATAACTGATATTAAAGAAACTATAACTATGGTTGCCTGTCCCAAATGTAAAGATACCATTATGGATAAAGGCCCCAAGAACTAGCAAATGTGCTGACCAACGAACCAACTTAGCATTTTTAGCGATAAAAATATCAGAACGATAAAGATTAATCAGAAAGGCACGTAGACACAACAAGAAGCCTATGTTGACTGACATACGAAGGAAATCAATGGTTGCTGCAAAAAGTGTCAGACTAGTGCTAGTACTTTTCACGGTAACTCCCGAACCAAGAAGCATACGCAAACCTTGGTGTAAGAGTCCTTCATGACCAGTCAGGATAAAGGCATCATTAAGAATGGTAATAACAAGACTTAAAAAGCCCGCAAAAAGGAGGACATTAACGAACAGGAGAACACTACGCAGACGTTTCTGTTCTTGCGTTTCCTGACGATTTTTAGCACTTTTGGCTGATCTCCAACCATAATAACTAGAGCCGGCCAAGGCTAGTACGATTAAAAAATAAAATAAGATAGTTGTCATGTATTACCTCGATTGTAAATTCATTTGATTTCTTTAAGCATAGACTAGAAAAAGCCAAGGTGCCTCTAGGAGCCCTTGACCTCATACTAAATCATTAGCTAACTATTAACAGTATCAATTATATCGAATATCAATATAAAATACTAGTTTATAGGTAAGATTTTACTACTTTTCAAATAAGATTCTTTCAATTATTTGACAGCGGTTTGTCCCTTACGAAGACGGACAGCATCACAAGCTAGAGAGACCAAGAGGAGCCAGACTGATGTGCTGAAGTCCACTACAAGGTGATTAGTCGTTCCCAACTGCAAGAAGATATTCAAGGCTGATGGCACAAAGGTTAAGAGAGCAGCCTTTTTCAAGAAGAGAGAGAAATCTTCTGTCCAAAGTGCCTCCCAAGTAAAGTCTTTAAGCTCTTTACGAAGGAGACAAATCAAGGCAAGATAGAAGACAAATTGTAACTCTGAGACTAGCCAGTAACCCCATCCAGAAAGGTAATGAACCTCAGCACCTGGAAAAAGATTAGTCACATCCACAAAAGGAAGGATAAGTAAAGCAAGCATTGCAAGACCGTAGATTGCCATAAGAAGAATAAGAACAGCGTTGATGATTGATTTAAGTGTTTTCATGATAAGTATTTCCTTTATTAAATAGTTTTTGGTATATAATTTCTCTTTTTCGCGAATAAGATTATCTTTATCGAAAACTTATTATCGTTTATCGATAATTATATATTACACTCTTTATTTCTCCTTGTCAACACATTTTTATCGTTTTTCGATATTTTTTATCTAAAATTCAAAAAATAAAAACCAACCAAGAAAATCTCAACTGGTTAGCTTACTTATTTTAATCGCCTAGACTGGTCATGGTTCCGTCTAGACTTTTTATGAGTTTAAGAAGAGGGATTCTACGTTATGAAAAAAAGGAAAAAGGGATTTTGGAAAATGAGGGATGAAAGTTGTAGAATATGGGTAAATTGAGCCTCTTCCTAGCATCAATACTAGTTTTGATAAACCTTAAAGTCTTGAGGATCCTTTTGGAAATTTGGGTTGTAGGTTACTTTGATTTTTACTGTCATTGTTATGTCCTCCTTAGTAGGAATGGTTTGGCCAAAACGTTTTATTATCAAAACCTATCTCGTTTTGATGGTTTTATTATAGGGTCTCTAACTTAAAGAAAGCTTGTAATAAACTTGAAGGAAACTTAAAACTCTCAGTGCTTTCACTGAGAGTTTTTCTGTCTAAAGCATGGATAAAATAATTCCCAAGACCAGAGCGACCCAAACGGCATAGCGAATTGTCGCATGATAGCGGTAACTTTCAATAACCTTGGGTAGCTTTGTAAAAAGATAGGCAAGGTAAGCAACTATGGAAAGAAAATACCCTTTAAAATTCCAGGACGAGCCTAAGATACTAAAATCTTCGAATAGGGGCACAAGCATCAGTACAGCTGTAAGCATGCACCAGACTGGCAAAAGCGTTCTTTCCTTTTGATGCTGTATATGGATAATCAGTTGAGCTATAAAACCCGCGACGTACATAATCAGTAATATCGAACAAGCTAGAGAGATAAGAAGTGAATAAAGATATAGGGTATGAAAGTCTGTCTTTCCTTCTATCAGCTTTGTCAATTCGGTAATAAACCAAATCAAGATGAAGGCGAAAAAATAAAATATAAGACCTAACATCATAAGAAACAAGGGATGCAAGATAGCAAAAAAATCGAGTTTTAACCGTCTTTTGTTCATTGGTTTCCTCCTCAATCAAACTCGCCTTGGCTTCTCAAATGTGCCCCTAGCACCTGCCATTCAGGATTCTCTCGCCAGTTAGGGTCAGATACAATTTGGCTAGCCACCCGTCTGGCTTCCTCTAAGATATTGTAGTCTTCCACAATATCGGCCACCTGAAATTCAGGAATACCTGACTGACGTGTCCCAAAGATTTCACCTGAGCCACGCATTTTAAGATCCTCCTCAGCTAGAACAAAGCCATCCGTGGTCTCACACATGGCCTGCATGCGTTTTTTACCAGTATCATTTTTAGGATTAGCCACCAAAACACAGTAGGACTGCTTATCGCCACGACCTACACGCCCTCGAAGCTGGTGAAGCTGGCTAAGTCCAAAACGATCCGCATCCATAATGACCATAACTGTAGCATTTGGCACGTTAACACCTACTTCGATAACTGTAGTTGATACTAAAATCTGAGATTTTCTGTCCTTGAAATCTTGCATAATTTGGTCTTTTTCATCATTTTTCATACGACCGTGCATCAGAGCTACTGTAGCTGAATCCCCAAAGAACTCTGTGAGTTCCTGATGAAGAGCCACCGCATTTTTCAAATCAAGAGCCTCAGACTCTTCAATCAGAGGAGAAATAAATAGACCTGAGCATCTTTTTCCAACTCCCCCTTAATCCAAGTCAATACAGTATCTAACTGCTCATGTTTAACCCAACGGGTGATGATGGGCTTACGTCCAGCTGGCATCTGGTCAATGATAGATACATCCATCTCCCCAAAGGCAGTGATCGCCAAAGTCCTAGGAATGGGGGTTGCCGTCATCATGAGGACATCAGGATTGTCACCCTTCTCACGGAAAATACGACGTTGATTAACTCCAAATCGGTGCTGTTCATCAGTAATGACTAACCCAAGACTATGATAAGTCACTGCATCTTGAATCAACGAGTGGGTTCCCACAATCATCTGAGCCTCCCCAGACTCGATTTTGGAAAGGGCTACTTTCTTATCCGCCGCCTTCATTCCAGAAGTTAGGAGCACTACCTCTAACTCAGGAAAAAGCCCCTGTAAACTCTGATAATGCTGCTCTGCTAAAATTTCCGTCGGTACCATGAGGGCAGACTGAAATCCTGCCGTATAGGCCCCATACATAGCCAAGCTAGCGATAACTGTTTTCCCTGAGCCGACATCTCCTTGCAAGAGACGGTTCATATGGGCCCCAGATTTCATATCAGCTAGGATTTCCGATAAACTGCGCTGTTGGGCTTCTGTTAAGGGAAATGGTAATTCTGCAATTTTGTCTTTGATTTTGGTTTCATCGTAAGCAATTGCTAGACCATTGGTTTCGGACTTATTTTCAGCCTTCAGCACCTGTAAATTCATCTGGAAATAAAAGAGCTCCTCAAACTTGGTCCTACGTAGAGCCTGCTTATATTCAGCCAAATCTTTCGGAAAATGCATGGCACGCACAGCCTCTTGACGTCCCATGAGACGGTACTTGTCCAGCAGCACCTGAGGGAGACTTTCCTCCAACAAATTAAGAGCCCCACTATCAAAAGCTGCCTTTATAGCCTTTATCAGTTGGGCCTGACTAACACCCTGGGCCACATGGTAGACTGGCTGCATATCGTCCTCAACTTGAGCCAGAACTTTCATACCAGTCACAGCAGACTTCTTCTGGTCCCATTTGCCAAATAGCCACTTCTGCCCCCATCTCAATCTTATCCACAAGATAAGGTTGGTTGAAGAAACTAATGGCAATCACAGCCTCTCCTTGCTTGATTTTAAAACTCAGACGATTCCGTTTAAAGCCATAATACTGCACATTGGCAGGCGTCACCACTGTTCCCGTAATAACAGCCTTTTCGCCATCCATCAGTTCAAAGATAGACTTACTCTTAAAATCCTCATATCGGAAAGGAAAATAAAGCAAGAGGTCCCCAACCGTGTATAAATCTAATTTGGTAAATTTTTCAGCGGACTTAGGCCCAAAGCCTTTCAAATCCGCAATTGGTGAATCTAGTTGAATCATATCCTCTATCATTTCTATCGTGTTCTTCTTCCCGTGAAAAAGGAAGCCTTATCAGCTATTATAACACATGAAAATACTCTTCACTAAAACCAAAAAATCCAGCATCAAACTGGATTTCTCTTTTTATTGATATTAATCATAGCTACGAGGTACGCGGTCACTAAGTAAACAAAGAACTTCGTAGTTGATAGTGCCACGTTTTTCAGCCACCTCTGTCGCAGTAATACTTGCTCCCCCATTTTCACCCATAAGAGTGACAGGAGTTCCTAGGGGATAAACCTTAGGAAGACGAACGGTAATCTGGTCCATAGACACACGCCCAACAATAGGACAAAACTGTCCATCCACAATAACGTGGAAACCTTGTAAATCTCTGGTCCAACCATCCGCATAGCCAATCGGAATGGTTCCAATAACCTCATCAGCTGTCGTCGTATAGGTTGCACCATAACCCACATCTTGACCTGCTGGTAGGATCTTAACATGAACAAGTGCAGCCTCCAAACTTAAAGCAGGACGAATGTTATAGGGAAGGTCTAAAACACTACCACTAGGATTGAGACCATAGATAACAACACCTAGACGTACCGCATTAAAGACTGTTTCTGCATGCCAGATACTTGTCGCAGAGTTGCTAGCGTGTACCAAGCGAGGACGGTCCACCAAGTTATTAACTAAATCCGTGAAGAAGGCCAATTGACGCTTGAATTTACTATCATCTGCCTCATCAGCCGTTGCAAAATGAGTAAAAATACCTTCGACATCCGCACCAAGTGATTTAAGACCAGCAATCAAGCTATCCGCATCCTCTTGGCTACGCACCCCAATACGGCCCATACCTGAATCAACCTTAATATGACAGGTCAAACCAGTTAAATCAAGCCCTTGATCCTTAACCATTTCCAACCACTCTAGCGAAGCTACCGTCAGCGTGATGTTTTCTTGAATAGCCAAAGGAACCTCGTCTGGCAAGACGACTCCTAAAATAAGTATCGGTTGTTCTAAGCCAGCTTGACGAAGTTCAAGCGCCTCGTCTAAGTTGGAAACACAAAAACCATCCACCTGCTTAGATACATGCTTGGCCACTTCGACAGCACCATGACCATAAGCATTGGCCTTAACAACTGCAAAAGTCTTTACCTGTTTAGGGATGTGACTAACCACTTGTTCAATATTTTCTGAAATTGCTGATAGATCAACCTTTGCCAAGGTTGGTCGATGTAAACTTGAAATCATAAGCTATCCTCTTCCAACATCTATCTCTTAGTTTTTTTCTAAAATGACACTTGCCTGAACAAAATCACCGCTATGGGAAATCGAGATAAAAACCTTGCCTTCAAAAGGTGATTGGGTCACCACTGGAGCTCCCTTGTCATTGGTCAATATTTCAATATCCTTAAAGCCGACTGCTCCAATACCAGTACCCCAAGCCTTTGAAAATGCTTCCTTACCGGCCCAACGCCCTGCTAAATAAGACATCTGACGATTACCAGAAAGGGATTCAAAACGCTCCCACTCTTTTGGTGTCAATACCTTTTTGCAAAGCGTGGATTACGGTCATAAGCCTTTTTTACAGCTGAAATTTCCTGCAAGTCTATACCATGTCCAAAAATCATAATTATAACGAAAGTCGATTGTGGATTTCACGAATAAGGCTATCTGTCTTATCCCAACCAAGACATGGATCTGTAATTGATTTCCCATAAACTTCAGGTGTGTCTTGACGACCATCCTCAAGGTAAGACTCAATCATAAAGCCACGCACGGTATCCGCGATACGCTCATCCCACTCACGGTTAAGAAGGACTTCACGCACAATACGAACTTGCTCCATGAAGTTTTTACCTGAGTTGTCATGGTTTGTATCAACAAGAATAAATGGGTTTTCCAGATTAAGTGCACTATACTTGTCCAAAGCCTTAACCAAGTCCTCGTAATGGTAGTTGACAATGTTCTGACCATTTTCATTGTTGGCGCCACGCAGGATAGCGTGAGCGAGTGGGTTACCATCTGTTTTAACTTCAGCACCATTGTAAAGGAAATGCTGTTGATTCTGCGCAGCATAGATACCATTAAACATGACATTCAAATTCCCTGACGTTGGGTTCTTCAAGCCAATTGGCACATCAATACCTGAAGCTACAAAGCGGTGTTCTTGGTCCTCGACAGAACGTGCTCCAATAGCGTGATAGCTAAGCAGATCATCAAAGAAGGAAAGATTTGACGGATAAAGCATCTCGTCAGCGATTGGAAGGCCTGTTTCAGTAATAATACGTGACTGAAGGTGGCGAACCGCCTTAACCCAGCAAGAAGGTCTACATCACCCTCTGCATCTGGTTGGTGGATAAGCCCCTTATAACCATCTCCATTAGTACGTGGTTTAGCTGTATAAACACGCATAACAATAAAGATTTTATCTTTCACATCTTCCTGAAGTTTGGCCAAACGGTGAGCATAGTCAAGAACGGCTTCTTCATTATCAGATGAACATGGACCAATAACCAAGAGAATACGTTTGTCCTCACCCTTGATAATTTTTGCCAAAGCCTCATCATTAGCCTGTTTAGTTACTAGTGCATCTCCCGTAAGAGCATGTAATTTCCTTACTTCCGCTACATCAATCAGCGGACTATTTTGATGAATTCCCATTTATTTCCCTCTCTTTGTGAAAAGAGAGCGAACCGCTTGGTCATCCAAACGGTTCACTCCCCATACATGGTTTCTGTTACCTTATTATTTTGACAAAGTATCGTGGATTTCACGAATCAATTCTTCTGTCTTATCCCAACCAAGACATGGGTCAGTGATTGATTTACCATAGACATCTGGTGCATCTTGACGACCATCTTCAAGGTAAGATTCAATCATGAAACCACGTGCAACTTTGTTGATTTTTTCATTCCAATCACGGTTAATCAAGGTTTGACGAACGATACGGATTTGTTCCAAATAACGTTTACCTGAGTTATCATGGTTTGTATCAATAACGATGAATGGATTCTCAAGGCCCATTTGTTCATAGTGTTCAATTGTTTCAAGCACATCATCATAGTAGAAGTTAGGTACGTTTTTACCATATTCATTCGTTGAACCACGAAGAATAACGTGTGCCAATGGGTTCCCTGGAGTTTCAACTTCTTCACCGTTAAAGAGAAAGTTTTGTTTATTTTGTGCGGCGTAGATACCGTTAAACATCACGTTAAGGTTCCCTGATGTTGGATTCTTCATACCAGTTGGAACATCAATACCTGACGCAACAAAACGGTGTTGTTGGTCTTCTACAGAACGTGCACCAACGGCAATGTATGACACAAGGTCATCTACCAAAGGAAGGTTTTCTGGGTAAAGCATTTCATCAGCAGTTGTGATACCAGTTTCAGTGATAACACGGTAGTGAAGATTACGCACAGCCTTGATACCATTGATTAGGTTTGGTTTCCCTTCAGCATCAGGTTGGTGTACAAGTCCTTTATAGCCATCACCATTTGTACGAGGTTTAGCTGTATAGACACGCATAACCATAAAGACTTTATCTTTAACTTCTTCTTGAAGTTTAGCCAAACGGTGAGCATAATCAAGAACAGCTTCTTCATTATCAGATGAACATGGACCGATAACCAAAGCGTACGGTCATCTTCACCCTTGATGATTGCTTCAAGCTCTTTATCACGAGCTTGTTTCTTGGCAAGGGCTTCACCTGTTAATGTAGTTGATTCTTTAACTGCATCAAAATCAATTTTTTCACTTACTGCTTTAAAAACCATAATAATTACCTATTTTTTTCCTAAAATTGTTTACGACCGTGACAATTTTTAAATTTCTTACCAGAGCCACATGGACAGAAGTCATTACGACCAACCTTACTAAAGTCAATTTCTTGACCATTAGCATCTGCTTGGTGGGCCTGGATATTGCCTGTTGCTGTTGTCGAAACACGTTCATTCACATTTTCACGAGATTGCTCATGAATTTGTGCTTTCATCATTGTACGTGTCACATCATATTCAATTGCCCCAATCATATCTTGGAACATCTTGAACCCTTCAGATTGATACTCAACGATTGGGTTGTTTTGTGCATAACCACGCAAACCAACGGCATTACGTAATTGATCTAGGGCATCGATGTGGTCCGTCCACTTGTTATCAACAACCATCAAAATCAAGACTTTTTGGAATTCACGGATAGCTTCCTCTGAACGCAATTTCTTGATTTGACGATCATAAACATCATCTGCTAACTCATTCAAGTAAACTTTAATAGCGTCATAATTAACACTACGTTTCGTTACCTCTCCCACTTCTCGTAAATCTTCAAGTGAGATGGCATTCTCAGGAACCAAGGCCTGACGAGCAAAGTTCAAAATACCTTTAAGAGCTTCCTCTTGATCATTGCGGCTGTGACCATCTACCGTACGGTTAATCGTACGCGTAATCATAGCCTTAATCTCAGGTTCAAGGTCACGTTCCGCTGTGATAACATCATAACGCTCAGCGTAGATGATTTCACGTTGTTCACGCATAACGTCATCGTACTGAAGGACTTGTTTACGAGTATCGTAGTTATTTCCTTCGACACGTTTGAGCAGCTTCCACTTGGCGTGTCAACATACGTGATTTGATAACAATATCTTCATCATCAGCATTCAAACGTTCCAAGACTTGCTTGATACGATCAGAACCGAAACGACGCATCAATTCGTCTTCAAGTGAAAGGTAGAATTGAGATTCCCCTGGGTCCCCTTGACGTCCCGCACGACCACGCAACTGGTTATCAATACGACGGCTTTCGTGACGCTCTGTACCAATAACACAAAGGCCACCAAGGTCAAGAACACCCTCACCAAGTTTGATATCGGTACCACGACCGGCCATGTTGGTCGCAATCGTAACAGCACCACGTTGACCCGCATTCATGATAATATGCGCTTCTTTTTCGTGGTTTTTAGCATTAAGCACTTCATGAGGAATGCCTGCTTCAACCAACATCTTAGAAATCAAGTCAGATGTTTCAACGGCAACCGTACCAACAAGGACTGGCTGTCCCTTTTCATAACGACGCTTAACATCTTGTACCACAGCACGGAATTTAGCATCCAAGGTTGGGTAAAGAAGGTCGTCGTGGTCAATACGTTGAATTGGACGGTTAGTTGGAATCGGAATGATTCGCATGTTATAGATTTCACGGAATTCATCTTCCTCGGTCTTACCAGTACCGGTCATACTGACAATTTCTTGTACATACGGAACATATTTTGGTAAGTGATTGAGGCAGATGTCTTGGTTTCTTCTTGAACTGGCACACCTTCTTTTGCCTCAATGGCTTGGTGAAGTCCATCAGAGAAACGACGACCTTCCATGGTACGACCTGTAAATTGGTCGACGATAAGAATTTCTTGCTCAGGACTTACCACATAGTCGATATCATGCAACATGATGTAGTTGGCACGAAGGGCATTGTCAATATAGTGAGTCAAGGCAACATTGTCAATATCATACAAGTTGTCCAAGTTGAAGAATTCTTCAGCCTTGTCAATACCTGAGTCATTCAAACCAATTGTTTTTGTTGGAATATCAATGGCATAATCATCCTCTGTCAAGGTCTTAACAAAGGCATCTGCACGATGATACAACTGGTTAGTTTCTGAACTTACAGGACCTGATACAATCAATGGCGTACGAGCTTCATCGATAAGAACCGAGTCTACCTCATCGACCAAGGCATAGTTCAATGGACGTTGTACCATGTTTTCCTTACGAACAACCATGTTATCACGAAGATAGTCGAAACCTACCTCTGAGTTGGTTGAGTAAGTGATGTCACAGTTATAAGCTTCACGTTTTTCAGCTGGTGATTTGGCTGAAAGGTTAATCCCTACTGACAAACCAAGCCAACTATAAAGCTCACCCATTTCAGTCGCATCACGCTCTGAAAGGTATTCGTTAACGGTGATAACGTGCACACCTTCACCTGAAATAGCATTTAGGTAAACAGGCATTGTCGCAGTCAGGGTTTTCCCTTCCCCTGTACGCATCTCTGGGACGTCACCATGGTGAAGAACGATACCACCCATGATTTGCACACGATATGGGAAAAGTCCAAGGACACGTTTTGCCCCTTCACGAACAACTGCAAATGCCTCTGGCAAGAGTTGATCTAGGCTTTCTCCGTTTTGATATCGTTTTTTAAATTCTTCTGTTTTTGCCTGAAGTTCTTTATCTGAAAGAGCTGCCATTGCATCAGCATAGCTCTCGACTTTCTTGGCAGTTTTTTCTAGTTTCTTAATTTCGCCTTTATCATTTTCAATGATTTTGCGTAATATATTTGCCATCTTTTTTCCTTTCGACAGTCTTTATCTCCATATTTTACCACAAAAGCCCCCTTTAAACAAGAAATCACTCAAGGATTGACAAAGAAAAAAGCCCTAGTTTAAGGGCTTTCACAATGGATTTGCAAATAAACGAAAACTTTTTTATTAGATTCACTGAAAATATCGACAATAATGCTTTAAAACTACTTCTTAGAGTTCTCTTGGCTCTCTAGGATATCCTCAAAATCATGCAAGAGATTTTCAAAAGCCTGCTCAAAGAAGGCATGGTCGGTGCTACTATAGGCCTTCATTATCATAGGGCTAGCTTCAAAATCAACGTAGAATTGATAGTCCAAGACACCATTTTTCCAGTAAAATTTGATGCTAGGGGAAGCCGTTTTTTCACCGCACATCCCAGGAATGGCCCGTTGTAAGCCATAAATGTGATCTCCATAGTCTTTTAGACGATAGTAAGCTCCCTCAAAATAATAGGATTTGCCGATCTCAATACGCTCAAATAGTGCAGCTAAAACTTTTTCATTACTCATACCTAAGCCTCGTTAGGGTGACTGACAATCATCTCCAATTGTCCATCAATTTCCCAATCTGTCACATCATTTGGAAGAATGAAGTGATCACCTTTTTTTAGACAATAAATGCGTGAATCGATAGTCATAGTCCCATTGCCAGAAAGTACTGAACAAAGCAAATAAGGAGCTGATTGTTTGAAGTCAACCAAGCCATTGAGTTTCCATTTATATACGGCGAAGAAGGAGTTTGATGTCAAACAAGTCGACTCTAATTGCAAGGTCTTAACAGTTGCTGGGACGCTATTTTCTGGGTCCCCTAAATTCAAGACATCAAGAGACTGTTGAATATGAAGCTCACGTTTATTGCCCTGATCATCCCTACGATCAAAATCATAGACACGGTAAGTGGTATCGCTAGATTGTTGAGTTTCTAAGATAAGGATACCTGGACCAATAGCATGCATGGTACCACTTGGTACAAAGAAAAAGTCACCTTTTTTAACAGGAGTTTCGACAAAAGTCCGTCCCAATCACCTGCTTCAATTAAGGATGCCAATTCTTCCTTTGTCTTAGCCTTGTGACCATAAATAATCTCTGCACCCTCTTCAGCATCAATAATATACCAACATTCTGTCTTTCCTAGCTCACCTTCATGCTCTAGTCCATAAGCATCATCAGGGTGTACTTGTACTGAGAGCCAGTCATTAGCGTCCAAAATCTTTGTCAACAAAGGAAAAACACTAGTCTTGGGATTTCCAAAAAGTTCTGGTTTATCCTTGTAAAGCTCTGCCAGGTGGAAACCAGCATACTTTCCGTTTTTGACATAGGATACACCATTAGGATGGGCAGAAATTGCCCAGTATTCGCCAGTGTGTTCACTGGGAGTATCATAACCAAACTCTGTCTTAAGGCGATTACCTCCCCAGATTTTTTCATGCATTGGCGAATCTAAAAATAAAGGTTCCATTACATCCTCCTGTATAGAGCAAAACGCCTTAAGATCATGTCTTAAAGCGATTTTACATATTTTGCTTATTTGCGTGAGTGTTTGTCAGCTACGTCTTTAGCAAGTGCGAAGTTACCAAGCGTCGCAGAACCATTACCTGAAACAGCAGGTGTCACAATATATTCATTTACATCTGGTACTGGAAGGTAACCATTCAAAAGAGCTGTGAATTTTTCACGAACACGACGAAGCATGTGTTCTTGCCCCATAACACCGCCACCAAAGACGATAACTTCTGGACGGTAAAGGACTGTTGCTTGGACAGCAGCTTGAGCAATATAGTAAGCTTGGACATCCCAAACTTCAGAATGCTGATCAATCAATTCACCACGAATACCTGTACGAGCTTCGAGCGATGGTCCAGCAGCCAAACCTTCCAAACAGCCACGGTGGAATGGACAAGTTCCGTTAAATTCATTGGAAACATCATTTGGGTGAAGCGGTACATATACGTGACCAGCTTCAGTATGACCCATACCACCAATGAATTCACCATTTTGAATAGCTCCAGCTCCGATACCTGTTCCGATAGTGTAGTAAACAAGGCTCTTAACACCTTTACGAACAAGTGTCTCACCATAAGCAGATGAGTTAACATCAGTCGTAAAGTAGAAAGGAATATTAAACTCTTTAGCAATCAAACCAAGAAGGTCGACATTTGACCAATGTGGTTTTGGTGTTGAAGTCACAAAACCATATGTTTCAGAGTTTGGATCAACATCAATTGGTCCAAATGAACCAATAGCAATTCCAGCCAATTGATCTTCATAACGTTTGAAAAATTCAATCGTACGGTCAATTGTTTCGTAAGGTGTAGTTGTTGGGAATTGAGTTTTTTCAACGACTTGGAATTTCTCATCACCGACAGCACAAACAAATTTTGTACCACCAGCTTCCAAGCTTCCGTATAGTTTAGCCATAGGTAAAGCTATCTCCTTTTATGATCAATATATAACTATTTTATATTATTATAAAGAAAAGCTAGGCAAAAGACAATCTAAATGAGACCTTGTTTAAGGAGGCACAGACTGCTCTGCTTCATGCTTATCTTTATGAGCCATTTAACTAAAAAAGCCGAATTGACTTCGACTTTTCTAGCTTATTATTTAACTGCGATGAAGTCTGCACCTTCAGCAACTGAACCAGTCGCTACTGATGAAACATCTTCGAAGTCTGCAGTGTTTGTAACGATAACCATAGTTGTATCGTCAAGACCTGCTTCAGTGATTACTGAGCTATCGAAGGTAGCCAAGACATCACCTTTTTTAATACGTTGATTTGCTTGAACTTTAGCATCAAATCCTTTACCGTCAAGTGAGACAGTGTCGATACCGATGTGGATAAGCACTTCAGCACCTTTATCAGATTTAAGTCCGTAAGCGTGACCTGTTGGGAAGGCGATTTGCACTTCACCATCAAATGGTGCAACTACTTGGTTACCTGAAGGTTTGATAGCGGCACCTTTACCCATAGCTCCTGATGAGAAGACTGGGTCATTAACATTTTCCAAAGCTACAACTTCACCTTTAAGTGGTGCAGCGATTGTTTCAGCTTGCAATGCAACTGGAGCTGATTCTGCAGATGCAATATCTTCAGCAACAACTTCTTTTTGAGCTTCAACTTCTTCCTCTTTGTAACCGAAGATCCAAGTAAGAGCAAAACCAAGAGCAAGTGTTACAAGTACCATGATCACATACTTAAGCACTTGACCGTTAAGGTAAAGAAGAGTACCAGGAACGATTGTTACACCAAATCCTGTACCAGCGAGGTTAAGGATTGAGGCCAACCAACCACCAGCAGCACCAGCGATAAGACCCATGATAAATGGTTTACCGAAACGAAGGTTAACCCCAAAGATAGCTGGCTCAGTGATACCAAGTACCGCTGAAAGAGTTGCAGGGAAAGCAAGTGCTTTCAATTTAGCATCTTTAGTTTTTACACCAACTGCAAGTGTCGCACCAGCTTGTGCAGTCATAGCAGCTGTGATGATTGCGTTAAGTGGGTCTTTACCAGTATTTGCAATAAGGTTAGCTTCAAGCAAGTTGAAGACGTGGTGAACCCCTGTAACGACGATAACTTGGTGAACACCACCAATAACAAGACCAGCAAGACCAAATGGCAAGTTAAGAATCCATTCTGTAGCAGCAAGAACATAGCTTTCAACAGTATGGAAGACAGGACCAATAATAAAGAGGGCCAAAGCTGACATTACAGCGAAGACGATAAGTGGACGCAAGAGTAGGTCAAGAACGTCTGGAACCCATTTACGAACCCATTGCTCAAACTTAGCACCTAGCAAACCTACGAAGAAGGCTGGAAGAACTGAGTTTTGGTAACCTACTACTGGAATAAAATCAAAGAAGTAAATTGGTTTAGCAGCACCTGATGCAACATCCCAAGCGTTAGGAAGGGCGTTGTTAACCATCATCAAACCAAGAACCAAACCAAGAAGTGGTGAACCACCAAATACGTTAAAGGCTGACCAACAAATCAAGGCTGGGAAGAAGGCGAAGGCTGTATCTGTCAATACAACTGTGTAAGTATAGAAATCAGTAGCAGCAAAAGCTTTTGATGTTGTACCGAACAAACCAAGAACTGTATCGTTATTGATTGCTCCACGGATACCCATGAAAAGACCAGTCGCTACGATTGCTGGAAGCAATGGAACGAAAACGTCACCGAATGAACGGATAGCACGTTGGAACCAGTTACCTTGTTTAGCAGCTTCTGCTTTTTGTTCGTCTTTAGATGCTGTTGGAAGACCTTGAGCAACGACTTCGTCGTAAATCTTGTTAACAGTACCTGTACCAAAAATCATTTGGTATTGACCTGAGTTGAAAGAAAGCACCTTGAACTTTTTCAATGTTCTCAGCCTTTTCTTTATTGATTTTGTTTTCATCTTTGACCATCACACGTAGACGTGTCGCACAGTGAGCAACACTGTTGACGTTTTCACGTCCACCGAGGGCATCGATGACTTCTTTTGCAATTTGTTTGTTATCCATTTGCAAAATTCTCCTTAATAAAATTTGGTATGAAAGCGTTTAGCTTTTCTTTACGATAACTATTTTAGCATCTTTCTGCCATATGTCAACCGTTTAGCATATTTTTTTATTTTTTTGTTATAAATCGTTGATTTTTATAGGTAAAACGTTTACTATATTATTAACAAATAGATTAGGAGATTACTAAATATGAATCTACCAACAGAAGTTCGTTACCGTCCATACGCTAGATTGGACAGACGAAGAAAAAACAAAGATTAGAGAAAATGTCGCTAAATCACCTTGGCGTGCAAGTTACCATATCGAACCAGAAACAGGGCTTCTTAATGATCCAAACGGTTTTTCTTACTTTAATGGTAAGTTCCAACTTTTCTACCAAAGTTGGCCATTTGGAGCTGCTCATGGTTTGAAACAATGGGTGCATACTGAAACTGAAGATTTGGTTCACTTTACAGAAACTGGTGTCAAACTCTTGCCAGACCATGAAAATGATAGCCACGGTGCCTATTCAGGTTCTGCTTATCAAATCGGTGATAAACTCTTTATCTTCTATACTGGGAACGTTCGTGATGAAAACTGGATTCGTGACCCACGTCAAATCGGCGCTTGGATGGATAAAGACGGCAAAATCGAAAAATTCGACAAGGTTCTTATCAAACAACCTGCTGACGCTACTGGGCACTTCCGTGACCCTCAAATCTTCGATTACAAGGGACAATTCTACGCTATCGTAGGTGCTCAAAACCACGATAAACAAGGTTATATCAAACTTTACAAGGCAGTAGACAATGATGTCGAAAACTGGGTTGAGGTTGGTAATCTTGACTTTGGTGGCACTGGGTCAGAGTACATGATTGAGTGTCCTAACCTTGTCTTTGTAGATGGCAAACCTGTTCTTCTTTATAGCCCACAAGGTCTCGATAAAGCTGAACTTGACTACGGTAACATCTACCCTAACACTTATAAGATTTCCAAGATTTCGACACAGAAAAACCTGCCCTCGTTGATGGCACACCAATTATCAACTTGGACTACGGATTTGAAGCATATGCAACTCAAGGCTTTAATACTCCAGATGGTCGTGCCCTTATTGTCAGCTGGATCGGTCTTCCAGATGTGGACTATCCAACTGACAAATACGACTACCAAGGGGCTATGAGCTTGGTTAAAGAATTGTCTATTAAAGATGGCAAACTCTACCAATATCCAGTCGAAGCCATTACAAGCTTACGTGCTAGCCAAGAAGATTTCTCTGAAAAAACGGCAACAACTAACACTTACGAGCTTGAACTTAACTTTGAAGCTAACACTCAAACAGAACTTGTCCTCTTCGCAGACCAAGAAGGAAATGGCTTGTCACTTACAGTTGATACTGAAAACGGAAAAGTTATCCTTGACCGTTCTAAAGCTGGTGAACAATATGCGACTGACTTTGGCACAAGTCGTGAATGTACTCTTGATGCCGGTCAAGCTGCAACAGCAAACATCTTTGTAGACAATTCAATCGTTGAAATTTTCTTCAACAAAGGTGAAAAAGTCTTCACTAGCCGCGTCTTCCCAAGTGCAGAACAAACTGGTATCAAAGTGACATCAGGGAACGTTTCTGGACACTACTTCGACTTGAAATACTAAGGTGATTTATGGTCGCAAAGCTTACTGACGTTGCCGAACTGGCTGGTGTGAGCCCAACCACAGTTTCTCGCGTCATAAACAAAAAGGGCTACCTCTCACAGAAGACCATTGACAAAGTTCACGCTGCTATGCAAGAACTCAACTATAAACCTAATAATTTAGCTCGAGGTCTTCAAGGAAAGTCGGCCAAACTTGTTGGCTTGATTTTCCCAAATATCTCCAATGTCTTTTATGCTGAGCTTATTGAACGTCTTGAAGATGAACTCTTTAAGCAAGGCTATAAAACCATCATTTGTAACAGTGAGCATGATCCTAACAAGGAAAAGGACTATTTGGAGATGCTTGCCGCCAATCAATGTGATGGCATCATCTCGTCTAGCCACAATCTTGGCATTGAGGATTATGAGAAGGTTGAAGCTCCCATCGTTGCCTTCGACCGTAATCTCGCCCCAAAGATTCCTATCGTTTCATCTGACAACTTTGAAGGTGGGAAGTTAGCCGCAAGAGCTCTGGTTAAAGCTGGTTGTCAACGAATTGTCATGATTACAGGTTATGATAATTCGGATTCTCCAACAGGACTCCGTCAACTAGGTTTTAATTATGAGTTGGACAAAAAAGGTATTATCTGTCCCGTTCCAAACGATTTGTCTCTCATGCGACGAGAATTAGAAATCAAATCTATCATTTCTCGTGAAAAGCCAGATGGCATCTTTGTTTCGGACGATTTAACAGCTATCTTGGTTATGAAGGTAGTTAGACAATTGGAACTTTCTATCCCTGATGACCTTAAAATCATCGGTTATGACGGTACTGCCTTTATCCGTCACTTCTACCCAGAGCTAGCAACCATCCAACAACCTTTAGATGAAATCGCTAAGCTTTGTGTCGAAATTCTTCTCAAGAAAATTAAAGGCAAAACAGTTAATCGTGATTACGTGCTTCCAGTAAATTTGATTGCCGGTGGTAGTATATAAATAAAAGTCGCAAGAAATCTCCGCTTGCGACTTTTTTTCTTGTTAAATTTGTAGAAAAAAGAAGTTGAAATAGTGTTCAACTTCTTTTGCTTATGCTTCATCTGTCACGAACTGACTAAGTACACCGTTAATGAACTTAGCAGATGTTTCATCAGAATATTTTTTAGCGATTTCAATGATTTCGTTGATAGCCACACGTCCTGGTGTTTCTTCAAATGACGTGATTTCATAAAGTCCTAAACGAAGGAGGGTACGATCTGTCACAATCAAACGTGAGAGACTCCAACCTTCTTTCAATTTTTCTTCAATTTGACTATCAAGTTGAGCCAACTCTTCACGGACGCCTGTTACTAGGCTAAGGAGAAAGGCTGGTACATCAACTTCAGTTTCTTCGTCAATTGGCTTGTCATAAGTGTAAGCGAAATGTGCTTGTTCCAGAGCTTCACCACCAAATTCAAGGGCAAAAAGCGTTTGAAAAGCACGCTCACGAAGGTCACGACGTGAATCTTTAAAGATGTTAGTCATTCAAAAAATCCTCGTTAAACAATTCAGCCAAGTCTGGTTTTGGTGACTTTTCAGTAACAATAGATTCAACGTGAACATTGACTTCTGAAATTGCCACTTCTGCCATATCATAGACAGCTGCTTTAACAGCCTTTTGAATTTCAATTGAAACCGCTGGTACGTTAACCCCATACTGAAGTGAAACGTAGATATCAGCATTTACAGTACCATCTTCTTCTGTTCGGAGGTAAACACCACGTCCCAAGCTTGTTTTGCTGAGACTATCCGTAACATTTTTATTTTGAAGGGCGTAAACACCTTCCACTTTAGTTGCAGCGATACCTGTAATCACTTCGAGCACGCGAGGGGCAATTACAATTTCACCGATATTTTCTGTAGTCATCGCATGTTTCCTTTCCGTTAGTTTGGAAAATAAAGCCTTCAAACCAATGGTTTGAAAGACTTAGTCGGGCTTAGGCACGTGATACGTAAGTACCTTCAGCTGTGTTGATAACCAATTTTTGACCAGCTTCGATAAAGTCTGGAACGTTAACCACAAGACCAGTTTCAAGTGTTGCAGGTTTACCTGAACCTGTAACTGTTGCACCCTTGATTGATGGTTGTGTTTCAGTAACAGTCAATTCAACAGTTGTTGGTACTTGCACACCGATAACTTCTGTTCCGTAGAATTGGATTTTTACTTCTGAGTTTTCAAGGATAAATTTCAATTCTTCTTGAACGTTGGCTACTGGAATTTCATATTGGTCATATGTTTCAGTGTTCATGAAGTATGCAGTATCATCCATTTGGTACAAGTATTGTGCTGGTACTGTTTCGATGATTGCTTGTTCAAATTTTTCTTCTGGACGGTAGCTAGTATCAAAAGTTGAACCTGAGCGAACATCACGCAATTTCATACGCATGATTGTATTACCTTTACCAGGTTTGTGGTGGCTAGCTTCAAGAACTTTGATCAATTTGCCATCGTTAGTTACGAAAGTCATACCCGCACGGAGTTTACTTGCTTCAATCATTATTAAATACCTCTTTGTAAAAATTATTATCAGTTTATTCTACCATAAATGACAGTATGGCTCAAATGTTTTATAGAATCGAACCCATTCCCTAGGCTTTTTCAAAGAACAAACTATTCATCCATTCCTAAGTGGACCTCTGGAACATCATGTTGCACATAAGAGACTCCTTTTTGCTCCATCAACTCAATAGCAAAAGCATGAGGACGATAGTTAGCCTTATAAGTAATCTTTACAATACCAGCCTGTAAGAGTGCTTTAGTGCAGTTGATACAAGGAAAATGAGTCACATAAATCTCTGTATTTTTGGTAGAAATCCCCTCTTTGGCACATTGGATAAGGGCATTCATCTCTGCGTGAACCGTACGAATACAATGTCCATCTTCCATGTAGTGACCTACTTCATTACAGTTATCAGTCTCAGAAACCCCACCGTTATAACCAGTGGCAATGATTCGCTTGTCCTTAACCAAAACAGCTCCAACAAAGGCACGATCACAAGTAGAACGCTTAGAGATCAGCTCTGCATTAGCCATAAAATAGTCTTGCCAAGATAAACGGTTTGGCATAAAGTATTCCTCCAAATCTTAGAGTACAATCAATTCCTTAGGTGCAAGGGTAATCAATTCACAACCATTCTCGGTGATAATGATGTCGTCTTCGATACGAACCCCATATTTATCAGCCAAATAAACACCTGGCTCGTCCGTCAAGACCATACCAGCTTCGATAGTTTCATCTGAATTACCAAAGTAAGGAATCTCGTGAATGTCAAGACCGATACCGTGTCCAATACCATGTGTAAAGTAGTCACCGTACCCCGCTTCAACAATAACATCACGCGCAACCTTATCATAGTCTCGACGTGTCATGCCAGCCTTAGCCACATCAATCAAGGCTTGGTTAGAACGTAGAACGATATCATAAATTTCACGTTCCTCATCAGTAGTGTCACCAATATGGATAGTACGAGTCATGTCGCTAACGTAATGGTTATAGTAGCAACCAAAGTCCATAGTCAAGGTCTCACCTGATTGGATAACCTTTTCTGAAGCAACCCCATGAGGCATAGCTGAACGGTATCCTGAAGCAATGATAGACTCAAAGGAAATTCCTGAAGCTCCGTACTCACGCATACGGAAATCAAGGAAGTTTGCCACTTGTAGCTCTGTTGTTTGACCTGGTTTAATGAAATCAAGCACATCTGTAAAGGCACGGTCTGAGATAGAACAAGCCTTACGGATAGTTGCCAATTCTTTTTCGTCCTTGATCATACGCAACTCTTCCATGAAGTTGCTTTGTGGTGACAAAGTGTAGCCTTCAAAAATCGCTTGAAGACCTTGGTAGTAAGCAAATGACACCTGATTATCAAAACCGATTGTTTCAAGTTTATCAGCCTCGATAATTTTAACAATATCCTTAAGTGGATCCTTACTTTCGATAATATCAAAGCCATGTACAGATTGTTTGGCAATGAGGGTATAACGTGAATCAGTTAAGAAGAGACGACGATTCTTAGTAATGAAGACAGTCGCATTTGTCCCCCAGAAATCTGTTAAATAATAGATATTTTTTTGTCCTGTCACCAACAAGGCATCAAGGCCTGATTGGGAAAGTTTGGCATCAAATCGTTCAAGTCTACGTTGCATTATAAATTACTCCTTTGGTCTTTTAGGTTAATTATACCAAATTTTCAGACTTTAAAGGATTAAATTGACATTTTTAGATTGTTTTTTTGATGTCATAAAGAAAAAAAGCCAGATGAAACTCTGACTTTATTAGCATTATACAAAGGCTCGCTTTTTCGTAGATAGTTGGCGCAAAGAGGAGCAAAACCAAAGTCCAAGCAAACAAAACAATGGCTTCGCGAAGACTGAAAAAAACTGTTGACCGCTAGTAAAGACTGCTCGCATAAAACTAAATGGCACATAAGTCATCAGCTTAGTCATGGTATCCCTAAACTAGCCAAATAGAGCGTGAAGAAAGTCATTCCTGTCACACCAAAATAGGTCGTTACAAAAGGCTGTCAAGGTATTTTTTTACAAACAAGACAAGCAAAGAGGAGACCATATAAATAAAGGCTCCATAGAGTAGGAAATCAATATAGATGTTTCTGATATAATCCCACAAAGGAAAAATCGACATGTTGCACAGAATACTTATAAAAAAAGCTAACTCTAAAACCAAAATAGTCGCGGCGACTATAGACAACACAAGGAAACTTAAGAGTTTTTCGAAGAATGACCTCACATCCAGATAAGGAAGATACCCGAATCATATTAATTGTTCGATTCTGAAATTCTCGTCCAAGACTAGACACTGCTAGATAAGCAAAGACGATATCCACGATAAAGGAATAACTGGCAATAATCGCTGATGGCCCAAGGTAATCTCCCTTATAGCCATCACATAAGATTACAATTGCACCAATCAAGGCTACCAATCCAAGACAAATAAAAACACTCCTCGTCACACATTCCTGCTTTAAAAATACCGTTCTCAATTTACTTTTCATTGAATAGCACCTCACTTAATCCTTCTTTTTCATAAGTAAAAGGAATCCCCTCCCGATCCATAACCTGCTTAACAGCTGCTAATCCTTTGACTAAGATGTCATGCTTTTGTCGTTCAAAAGATAGACCATTTAATTTGAGCAGAGACATCAATGACTTCAAACTTAAATCCTCAGTATAAATCTTGTATTTGACATTATTACTGTCATCTAAGTAAATCAGCTTATGATTCTTCAACAAAAAGTTTTTCGTACAAACCTGTTCAAGGTTAGACAGGATATGACTTGAGATAATAAAGGTTAGGCCATGATTTTTAGCTAACTTTTTAATTAATGTGAGGAGACTGTTGATTCCATTAGGGTCTAGACCATTTGTAGGCTCATCAAGAAGGATGAGTTCATCTGAAGCAACGAAGGCGATAAACAAACCCACACGTTGCTTCATTCCCAAAGACAATTTGGAAGCCTTGCGTTTAAGATAGGCTGCTACCTCCAACTCGTCCTTATAACGGTCAATCAACTCATAATCCTTACTGTACAATTTACAATAAAATTTAAGGTTTGCTTCAACAGTCATGTTAGGATATAGGGCTGGAGCTTCAATCAAGGCTCCTACAGTTCTTGTTTTTAAGTCAATAATATCCTTGGGTCTGCCAAAATACCTGAAACTAGTTTCATCAGGGTTGTCTTCCCTGCACCATTATTACCAATCAAACCGGCAATATCCCCCTTCTCTAACGTGAACGAGATATTATCCAAAACGGTTTGCTTTCCAAAACTATAGGTTAAGCCTTTCACCGCTAGCACTGTCATGTATTTACCTTTCTTTGTTTAAATAACTAGCCCAATCGCTTATGATACTCGAAGAAATGACCTTAGATTAAGTCCGATGAAATCATATTTGATAAATTCTTTTATTTCTCGACTTAGAAAGTAGTCTGTTAGATAAATTTCCCTAAAAGACTTATAAGCAGGTCTGTTAGATTCCTAAAAACTTGCTTAATTTGAGACATTAGGCTAGTAACAGACAGGTCTGTAGGATTAACTGTATTCTCGCCACCATACTTGATAGTATCTTCAGAGGGGGATTCAGGTAAGGGATTTTCCGCCTTCTCTACTACCTCTGTTCCCTCTGGTGTCTCCGTTTTCTCAGTTTCTTCCTTAAAAACAGCCTGATAAATAGCTTGGGCATACGGAGCACTGCCAAGATAGCCAGAAACCAATTGACCATTTTTGAGACGAATGACACTTAGAGTCCCTGGAATACCTAGCTTATCAAATAGTATTTTACGAGACTCACGGTCCAACTGATCCGAATCTGTATTGTAATAAAGAAGCTGACCATCAATCAGGGTATTGAAATCCTTCAAAACCGGAGAATTTTGACGACAATAGTAGCAGGTTGGCCGGCCAACATAAAGGATATGGTCTCCGCCATCTTCAGTCAACATATTTGTGACATCACTATAAGAGACCTGCTTCAGGTTTTCAAGATTCTTTTCATAAGTTTCAACCGAAACCTCTTCGGACCTCACTTCTGTCTCAGCCACTCCTGTCTGTGATGATGGAAGAAGAGGATTTTCCTTTGTCTCACTATTAGATTCAGCCTTCTCAACCACTTGTTCGGAGGCTGTTTCGGAAGAAACTTCCACATTCTCTACTTCACCATTCTCAACAAAATTATTGGATAATTCGACTGTAGATTCCTTAACATCTAACTCATCCGCTGCTCCACTAAGCACTGCTAACTGGCAAGTACCTAAAACAAAACTCGCCATCAAAATAAATTGTATTTTCTTCATGTGTTCTCCTTATTTGTTTACTGTGTGACATCTTACTTTTTACCCATTAACAATAGCAAGGGTACCATAACACTAATTACCATGTTTCTCTCCTTTTTCTATTTAATTAGCACTTTAACAATTAAGTCCAAGCTATGACTTCATTATAAGAGCTTAACAAGATAAAAAATAGTGACATAGATGTCACCATTCCATAGGATTAAAGATAAAAAGAAAAGGCTAAGCAAATAAACTCAACCTAAGACTATAGTAATCAACAGAGAAAATCATTTCTCCTTGTCCTTACCCGCTACCCTAAGCGCAAACAAAGAAAAAGCTAGCGAAAGTGTTGACCAGACGAGACAATGGTCAATAAAAGCAACGCCTTCGGTGAAACTTAGCGTAGCATTTATCATCACAATAAATAGCCAGACGATCACGATAACAATGCTTAAACTTCTAATAAGATTATTCTTCTGTTTATCCATATTACTCTTTCCCATACTTGGTACTCATGGTAACTTCTAATCACCATAAGGGTGTTTTCTTTTCAACCACCATCTGTTCCAACCCAATCGTTCAGGTAAGGTTTGAGGTCTAGATACAAAATCACCCCCTGTGACATTTTCTAACGTTTCAGCAGTTAGCTCTTCGCCATATACCTTAGTTCGCATTCTTATTTCTCCTTTCTTTTCAAAAAATAAATACAGCAATAACCACTTGGACTATACAAAGATTTAGTCGTCTTGGTAACCTAGTGGGTTTGGCTATAAGGTCATTATAGGTTCTCTCTTTTCAAAAAAATAGTGACATTTATGTCACTATCACTGAGCACAAAAATCCAGGCCTTTATAAGACCTGTTCCAAAACTTGTTTATTTCTACGGTGTTTCAGAATAAGATAAAAAATTACTTCAAAAAGGAGAAAACTAAAATAAATTCCTAAAACATAAAGCAAAGTTTCCCATTTATCTGTTGCTGATTGAAAATGGCCGTGATGATCCACTGTACGAATACTAATTAAAAGACAAATATCTAGAAATAAGGCTAGAAGAATACCATTAAATCCTATAAAAAAACGCTTTTTAACCATAGTCTGGCTCCTGTATCTTTTTTCTTAACCATAGAATAGCAAACTCAACTTAAACCAGCCTAAAGCAAAAAAAACTAGGAAGATCATCTTCCTAGTTTTCTATAATTTATCTTAGTGTTTACGTTTGTAAGTTGAGATACCAAACAAGGCCAATGCTGATGTCACCATAGCTGCACCTACTGCTGCACCTACTGCTGTTGATTTTTCACCAGTAGATGGAAGAGCTGGAGCCTCTTCTTTAGCTGCACCTACTGCTGCAGAAACTGCTGTTAGTTTTTCACCAGTAGATGGAAGAGCTGGAACCTCTTCTTTTACAGGAACTGATGTTGGTGTTACAGGTTTAACTAGAGCTTTACCTTTAAATTTAGATGTTTTAGCAAATCTTTCACGTTTAACATTTGATACAGCGTCTGGAGTTTTTGTATCATTTGCCAAGATTTTTTCTAAATCTTCAACAGATAATTCTGGTAAATCAACTACTGGTGGATTATTTGTAACCCCCCAAGTATAATTTTCCATATCATATTGACGTTTGATTTGTAAATATTTATCGTATGTTTCTTTCGCTTCTTTTTCAAGAGATTTAAGTGCTTCTAAAGCATCTTTAGCGTTTTTACTAGAAACTTCTAAATCTTTACGAGCTTTTTCTAACTCTTTAAGAATTAACGTATGATTATTTTTAATATATTCTAAACGTTCTTTCTCTTCAGTACTATTTAGAATTTTATTATTTAAGCTAGTTAATTCAGTTTCTAAAGATTTTAATTCAGATTTTAATTTTTCTTCATTCTTTTTAGCACTATCTAATTTTGATTTTGCATCTTGTAATTCAGAATTAGCCTTAGCTAAATCACTTAATAATTTAATAATGTCGTTTTTCACTTGTTTTGCTTGACTATTATCATTATCAATTACAGCATTAACTTTATTTATTTCAGCTTTTGTTGAATTTAAAATTGATTCATTATTATCATTAGCTTCTTTTGCACTATTGAATGCTTGAGTAGCTGTATTAAGTTTAGATGGTTTATTTTGCTCTTGTTTTAATTCATCTTCACGTTTTGCTAATTCTTTTTCTTCAGCAGCTTTTTCATTTTCAATACGTGTTATTTCAGATTTCGCTTTTTCTAAATTAGCTTTTAATTCTGTAGTATCTTTAACTTCTAATAACGGTAGAGTTTTTTCAGATTTAGCACCCCATAATTTATCGAATTTTTCATAAATTGGGTTCCCGTTGTCATCATAGTCTGTTACTCCATAACGCGGAGGTACACTTACTACACCTAATCTTAGCCAGTTATAGTATTTACTATCTGATGGTGTTAACACGAAGTATGTTCCAAACGTTTGATCTTCTGTATTCATTAAGTGTTTAGCATGATCATAATGATTATTCGCTCTTCCTTCATGGTAGAAACGTTGTACTGATTGATAGATAGAATCGAATAGGAATTTTCTTGCTACCATATTTGATTGAGAGTCGTCTTTATCAACCGATTTTGCATCTAAACTTTCAAATCTATTGTACACTGTTCCTCTATCAGTTTTATCAATTCCATTTTCGTATGCAGCTTTGTTAATAGAGCGATTATCGTGGTCTGGATCTTTAAATCCACTTTCTTTTGTATATTTAGCAATATCTTGTGCAAATTTTAATACGTTTAAGTTTGTTTTAGCTGGCGCTAGGCCAAATTGTTTACGTACTTGATTATTTAAGTAGTTAAAGTATTGTGTTAATAAAATTTGGTCTTTTTCAGATAAATTATTAACATCTACTTTTTCACTATTAGAATAATCAATAGAATCTGTATCTAAGATTGGATATTTTTTAACTGCTTCTTTTTCTTTAGCAACTACACTTCCAATTGTTTTTTGTTGTTCTTCAAATGAAGCTTTTTGATATGCTTTTAATGCATCAACAAATTCTTGATCGAATTTAATTTCTGTTAAGATTCCTTTAATTCCAAATAGCTTCATTAATAGCTTCATTTTTCTTAATTTCATCTTCGGTTTTTTCTTTTTCTGCTTTTACATTATCTAATTGTTTTTGTTTATTATTTAAAACAACTTTTTGATTATCACGCTTAGCTTCTAATTGTTTTATTTTGTTTAGATTTTCTGCTTCTTCTTCTTTTGCCTTGTTTAAAGCGGCTTGAGCTTTTTCTAACGCTTTTTCAGATTCTTCTTTCTCTTTTGCTATTTTATTTAATGACTCAGTTAATGTATTTAGTTTATTTTTATCTTCTTTTAACTTCGCTAAAAGTGAAGATTCTTCACTTTGTTTTGATTTAAGATCTTTTGCAATACTAGATGAATTTTCTTCTTTCTCTTTTGCTACTTTTTCTTTATCTTCTTTATCTTTTTTCGCAGTTTCAACTTCTGATTTAGACTTATCGATTTCCGTTGCAACATTTTCTTTATTAGATTCTAACTTTTTAAGTTCAGCTGCTTTTTCATCAATCACTTTATCCGTAACATTTGAACCTTCTTCAGCATCTTTTTCCAGTTTATTAACTTTTTCAGAATCTTTTTTTGCTAACTCAACCTTTATATCTGCTTCTTTTTTTTCTAGTTCCAGTGTTTTTTCAGCTTCATCAGACTTTTGCTTTTCTTTAGCAACATCAGCTTCTGTTGTTTTTCCAACTTCCGTTTTTATCACTAAATTACTCTCATTATTTGGAGTTTCTGTTTCTGCTGTAGTGGCTGCTGAACTTGGTGTTGCTGAAGGTGCTGACGCTGTCCCTGTTGCTGGAGTAACAGAACTTGAAGCCACTGGTGCCTCTGATACGCTACTTGTAGCAGGCGTCGCACTTGTATTCAGCAATGACTGTGTCGTTTCAGTTAACGCTGTTACTGGTGCAGAGGCTGATACCGACGTATCAGTGTTTTCATCTGCTTGTGCACTTGTGCCAATCATGACTAAAGTACAAAGTAACACCGAACAAACCCCGATATTCAATTTTCGAATTGAAAATCGACTTTTCTTTTTGTTGAATAAATCGTTAGACATTATTTTTCACTACAATTGGAAATCTCACTATCCAATTGCCCTTCCTAAATAATACTCTAATCCCCCTTTCCATTATATTATCACAAAAATGTGGATTTTCAATAGAAGATAACATTTATTTATTATTTTCTTATTTTATAATCTTAGAAAGACTAATTTCTACACACTTATTACAAGAGTCAAGACAGCCAATGTATTCTCATATAAAGAGATTTTATTGAGAAACACTCTACACTTAGCCTCGAACTCCTCTCCTTAGTTTTTAAAATATAATAATCTGACAACTATTTTTATCAGTCTTTTTAATGTTTGTTTTAAACACAAAAGAGACCCACCCTTTCGGGATGAGTCTCTTTTTTCGAAAACTGAAATAGTCTAACTAACTATGTTGAGGGATTTAACCTATTAACTATTTAGTCTTCTTTTTTGCGTTTCCCTGCCAAACCAAGTCCAGCTACCGCAAGGATTCCTCCGAGAGCCATAGCTGCCATAGACGCATCATCACCTGTTTCAGGGAGTGTTGGTCCTTTAGGATAAACAATATTTCAAAAACGCACTAGAAACACATTACTCAAATGCAAAATTGGAGGGGACCAATAAGCTTATCAAAGATATTAAACGTCTGGGCTTCGGTTTTAGAAACTTTATTAACTTTAGGAAGCGTGTTTTCATCACTCTGAACATAAAAAAAGAGAAGACCTATCAGGTCCTCTCTAGATGTTAGCTTTTCGTCACCCACTACAGTTGACAAGGAGCCACAAAAAAAGACTCATAGAGCCTTCTTCTTTTATTTCAATTTTTCTTTCAAATATTGTCCCGTGTAGCTTTCTGGAACGGCTACTACCTCTTCTGGAGTCCCTGTAGCTACGATAGTACCTCCACCGACACCACCTTCAGGACCCAAATCAATAATATGGTCTGCGGTCTTAATAACATCCAAATTGTGCTCAATCACGAGAACCGTGTTACCATCGTCCGCAAAACGCTGAAGTACCTTCAAGAGACGAGCAATGTCATCTGTATGGAGACCAGTCGTAGGTTCATCGAGAATGTAGAAAGACTTCCCAGTAGAGCGTTTGTGAAGCTCACTAGCCAGTTTCATACGCTGAGCCTCACCGCCTGATAGGGTTGTGGCTGGTTGCCCCAGGGTCACATACCCGAGCCCCACGTCCTTGATGGTCTGCACCTTACGAGCAATCTTAGGGATAGCCGCAAAGAAATCAACCGCATCATCAACTGTCATATCCAGAATTTCAGCAATATTCTTCCCCTTATAACGAACTTCTAAGGTCTCAGAATTATAGCGTGTGCCATGACAAACCTCACAGGGTACATAAACATCGGGCAAGAAATGCATCTCAATCTTAATAATCCCATCACCAGAGCAGGCTTCACAACGGCCACCCTTGACATTGAAAGAGAAACGCCCCTTCTTGTAACCGCGAATCTTGGCCTCATTGGTTTGAGCAAAAAGATCACGAATATCGTCGAAGACGCCTGTATAGGTTGCAGGGTTGGAACGTGGAGTACGCCCGATTGGACTTTGGTCAATATCAATCAAACGTTCGATATGCTCGATTCCAGTCACCGATTTATGTTTCCCAGGTTTCTCGCTGTTTCGATTAAGCTCTTGGGCAATCTTTTTCTTGAGAATTCCATTAACCAAAGTCGATTTTCCTGAACCAGAAACACCTGTGACTGCAATCAACTTTCCAAGTGGAAACTTGACAGATACATTCTTAAGGTTATTTTCGCTAGCTCCTGTAACCTCGATAAAACGACCATTACCTACACGACGTTCTGTCGGTACAGGAATTGATTTAGCACCTGACAAATATTGCCCGGTGATTGATTTCTTGTTCTTAGCCACTTCCTCTGGGGTTCCAGAGGCCATGATTTGCCCACCAAAGGCACCAGCACCAGGTCCCACATCAATAAGCCAGTCAGCCTCACGCATGGTATCTTCATCATGCTCCACCACAATCAAAGTATTGCCCAAGTCACGCATCTTTTTAAGACTTGAAATCAAGCGATCATTGTCACGCTGATGAAGCCCAATAGAAGGCTCATCCAACACATATAGGACTCCAGAAAGGTTAGAGCCAATCTGTGTCGCCAAACGGATACGCTGACTCTCACCACCTGAAAGGGTTCCAGCCATACGAGAGAGAGTCAAATAATTAAGGCCTACATTATTTAAGAAAGTCAAGCGATCCTTGATTTCCTTAACAATTGGACGAGCGATCACTCCCTCGTTTTCACCCAATTCAAGGTTATCGATTTCCTTAAGATGATCTGAAATAGACAAATCAGAGATTTGACCAATATTGAGGCCATTCTCACCACCAACACGAACCGAGAGTGCTGCTTCGTTAAGACGATAGCCATGACAAGTTGGACATGACAGCTCATTCATATAACCTCGCATGACATTGCGAGTGAAATCACTATTGGTCTCGTGATAGCGACGATTGATATTAGTCACAACCCCTTCAAAAGGAATGTCAATATCACGCACCCCACCAAAATCATTAACATAATGGAAATGGAATTCACGATCCCCAGATCCGTAGAGAATCAAATCTTGTTCTTCTTTTTTAAGATCTTCAAATGGCGTATCCATATCCACGCCGAACTGCTCCATAGCCTGCTCAAGCATGGCTGGATAGTAGTTGGACGAAATAGGATTCCAAGGCGCCAGAGCACCTTCACGTAAGGTCTTACTAGCATCAGGGATAACCAAATCCATATCAACTTCCAGTTTATTACCCAAACCATCACAGGTCGGACAAGAGCCGAATGGCGCATTGAATGAAAAAGAGACGAGGTTCTAACTCTGGCACTGTGAAGCCACAAACCGGACAAGAATAATGTTCTGAGTAAAGCAGCTCATTATCATCCATGGTATCCACAATCAAGTAGCCATCTGCTAAACGTAGGGCCGCCTCAACCGAATCAAAGAGACGACTACGGATACCATCCTTATTCACCAAGCGGTCCACAACCACTTCGATATTATGCATCTTAGACTTAGACAACTCTGGCACTTCTGTGACATCGTAAATCTCACCATCTACACGAACACGAACATAACCGTCCTTTTGTACACGCTCAAAAACGGCCTTGTGTTGCCCTTTTCTACGACGAACAATCGGCGCTAAAATTTGCATACGTGTACGCTCAGGAAGAGCTAGAACCTCGTCCACAATCTGTTCCACAGAGGACGACTGAATGGCTCCATGACCATTAGGACAATAAGGGACACCCACACGCGCATACAGAAGACGAAGATAGTCATTAATCTCTGTTGCCGTTCCGACCGTCGAACGAGGGTTTTTGCTTGTTGTTTTCTGGTCAATGGAGATAGCAGGACTCAAACCATCAATCGAGTCCACATCAGGTTTCTCCATATTTCCCAAAAACTGGCGGGCATAAGCCGAGAGACTTTCAACATAACGACGTTGCCCCTCTGCATAGATGGTATCAAAGGCCAAAGAAGACTTACCAGAACCTGACAAGCCCGTCACCACCACCAGTTTATCACGCGGAATCTCCACATCGATATTTTTTAAATTGTGAGCTCTTGCTCCATGAATCACTAACTTATCTTGCATTTTTTTAAGAGGCCCTAGCCCAAAAGCTACTGCCGCTCCTTTCTACAGACGGATGGAAAATCCATCCCGACTTTCTCTCATAATTATAACAAAATTTCAATTTATCCAGCCCAAAAATGTTTCAAATGTAGTATAATGGTGGAGTGTCTAAAAAAGGCAAGGAACATCATCCCAAGCCTCATTTGACAGCACTAAAAAAGTTAAGAGCAGTGTTAATTGGACTTAAAAGCGATTGTAAAAATCCTTTTATAATCAATATGCTAGCGCTTACTTAATGACAAAGGAGGGGTTCCCATTGAAACAAATGTTCTTATCCACCGGAAAAGAATTCAAAGAAATTGAAACATTCGAGCCTGGTGCTTGGATTCATTTGGTGAACCCTTCCCAAGAAGAGGCCATGAAGGTCGCAGAACGGTTTAACATTGATATTCAAGACCTCCGCGCCCCTCTGGACGTGGAAGAAACTTCACGTATCGATGTCGAAGATGACTACACCCTCATTCTGGTCGACGTCCCAACCCATGAAGAGCGTAATAACAAAAGCTACTACGTCACTATTCCATTGGGTATCATCGTTACTGATGAGGTGGTTGTTACTACTTGTCTTGAGGACATTAGCCTCATGGATAACTTCCTCAACCACCGTGTACGTAACTTCTACACCTTCATGAAGACCCGTTTTGTCTTTCAGATTCTCTATCGCAATGCGCAACTTTACCTAACCGCCCTACGTTCTATCGACCGTCAGAGCGATAAATTGGAAGCTCAGTTGGAAAATGCGACTAAAAACGAGCACTTGATTGACATGATGGAATTGGAAATCCATTGTCTATCTAAAAGCCTCACTTAAGATGAATGAGCGAATTGTCAAAAAGCTAACAGGTAACGCCTCTAGCTTGAAGAAATATATCGAGGACGAGGATCTCCTGGAAGATACGCTGGTCGAAACCCAACAGGCCATTGAGATGGCAGGCATCTATGAAAATGTCTTGAATGCCATGGCTGAAACCTCTGCCTCTATCATTGGCAATAACCAGAACACTATCATGAAAACACTCGCTCTCATGACTATGGCTCTGGACATCCCAACCGTTATCTTCTCCGCCTACGGTATGAACTTTAAAAACAATTCTATGCCACTAAACGATTTAGATAACGCCTTTTGGGTCATCTTCTTCATGGCAGCCTTCGGGTCATCCTGCGTTGTTATCTACTTTATCAGGAAAAAATGGTTCTAACATAGAGCCTCTTCTTTTCCCTAAACTACAAAACTAAAAAATAATACTATTTATCGAAAGGTCATCTCATGGACATCCAAAAACTCACCAAGAAAAACCAAGAATTTATCCACATCGCAACTAACCAACTCATCAAAGATGGTAAATCAGACCAAGAAATCAAAGACATTCTTGGCAATGTCATTCCTGAACTTATCGAAAATCAGAAAAAAGGAATTACAGGACGTGGACTCCTTGGTGCTCCAACTGTTTGGGCTGCTAGTTTCTCTCCTGAAAAACACCAAAAACCTGAAACTGGTAAGCCTAACAAAGAAGTGCCAGAAACAGATAAAACACCTTGGAAGATGTGGCTTGATACCTCACTCTTCCTTCTAGCCATCGTTGCTATCATGAACGCAATCTTTGGTTTCTCAGGTACACAAACTAGCTACGGCCTCACAACCCTTCTTTCAGTGTCATTCATTGGAGGTCTTGCGATGTATACCCCTTACCACTACATCTACCGTCACAATAACAAACCAAAAGAAGAACGTCCAAAATGGTGGTTCAGCATGACCATCATCACTCTCTCTTTTATTGCATGGTTTGCCCTCTTTAGTCTTACAGCCCTTCTTCCAAGCTACCTCAACCCTGGTCTTTCACCAATTGTAATCCTTATCATTGGTGTCATCGCTGGTGTTGCCAAATACTTCTTCAAACGTCACTACAACGTTCAAAGTACTTACGCACCTGCATCTTAATCAATCTCATCCCTAAGCACCCAGAAGGGTGCTTTTTTACGTCAGAAATCTTGACACAGTTGGCTATTCTATACTAAAATGTTAAAGTTAATAGACAAAAGAAAGAATTCCAATAGATGCGTATCAAATTCCCTCTACTAATCATTGCTTGCTGCCTACTACTTATGGCTTGTGGCCACAAGAATACTCAGAAAAACTATCAAGCTTACTATAGTTTTAACAATGTGACGACTTCCACTCAGGAAAAACAGCTGGCAAAAGCCTTAAAAAGCAAGGGCATCCCTACAAAAGACTGGGACAATCTAGCCCCTTATATTGCTCGTTACAATCAGGAAAATACAAACCTCCAACCTGTTGTCAAAAAATGGACCCAAAGTAAAATCGGCAAGGATCAAAATCAATTCGTCACCTTCCTTAATGAAAAAACTTTCGAAGATAACAAATCACATTTTACTGATGACTTAAACTGCCGACGAACATCGTTCCTCCTTCTTCATGATCTTATTACAAGTTCAGAGGACCTCACCAAATTGGACCTCCCCTTTCAAAACGAATTTATAGATCTTAAGTCACGCCACAAAGAGCTAACTGCCAAGGATCAAGCTCTCTATAGTCTCCTCTTTGGGGATAATATCAGCTACCAGTCTACGGATGACCTCCTTAAAGCTTGGAAAAAAGCTGGACTCAAGTTTCCAGAAAAGGTTAAACTCCTCTCAGTCTTTCAAAATAGCCCTGGTGATGTCAGCAATTTCCACACGGCTATAGCTTACGAAAAAGATGGCAGTATCTATGTCTTTGAAAAACAGGACCCAACACTTCCTTACAGGTGGAGCCGCTTCAATAATTGGGCGGATATCAAAACACACTGGTTATCAAACCGCTTCAAGGTCTTCAAAGATAATGTCGATATCCTCGTTAACGACCAAAAATTTGATGATTTCTTAGAAAACACACTCTATATACCACAAACCAACCAACTAGCTCCTCAAGATAAATGAGAAGACCAGTTGGTTTTTCTTTTTCCCTAAAGTATAAAATAAAACTCTCCACTGTCAGCCCTAGAAATAACAAAAGCCTACAAAATCAAGGCAGAAAAAAACACCCTCAGTCGAGGGCATTATTTTTAGTCTTCGTTTACGTAAGGCATAAGTGCCATAACGCGAGCGCGTTTAATCGCTGTTGTTACTTTACGTTGGTTTTTAGCTGAAGTTCCTGTTACACGACGTGGAAGAATTTTACCACGTTCTGAAACGAAACGGCTAAGAAGCTCAGTATCTTTGTAATCAACATATTCGATTTGTTAGCTGCGATGTAATCAACTTTTTTACGGCGTTTGAATCCGCCACGACGTTGTTGAGCCATGTTTATTTCTCCTTTATATATTTAATTCGTTTTGTCCATTCTTAGAATGGGAGATCGTCATCTGAAATATCCATTGGATTTGAATTACCAAATGGACTCTCGTCACGACCGAAGTTTGGTGTAGATTGTGCAGGTTGTGATCCACCAAATGAACCACCAGTTGAAGCTCCCCCACCGAATGAATTTGAATTATCAAATCCTCCAGCGTTGTAAGAACCACCACTGTGACCTTCACGTGCCGCACGGCTTTCCAACATTTGGAAATTATCAGCGACAACTTCAGTTACGTAAACACGTTGACCTTGTTGATTTTCATAGTTACGAGTCTGAATACGACCTGTAATTCCAATCAATGCGCCTTTCTTAGCCCAGTTAGCTAAATTTTCAGCTTGCTGGCGCCAGATAACACAGTTAATAAAGTCAGTTTCACGTTCACCATTAGCACCCTTGAAGTTACGGTTAACCGCAAGGCTGAATGTTGCAACAGCAACGTTACTTGGTGTATAACGAAGTTCCGCATCACGGGTCATGCGACCAACGAGTACGACATTATTAATCATAATTTACCTTCTTACGCGTCAAGTTTAACGATCATGTGACGAAGAATGTCACCGTTGATTTTTGAAAGACGGTCAAACTCGTTAAGAGCAAAATCGTTATCAGATTCAACGTTAACAACGTGGTAAAGTCCTTCACGGAAATCTTGGATTTCGTATGCAAGACGACGTTTTTCCCAATCTTTTGATTCAACAACAGTTGCACCGTTGTCAGTCAAGATAGAATCGAAACGTGCTACCAAAGCGTTTTTAGCTTCTTCTTCAATGTTTGGACGAATGATATAAAGAATTTCGTATTTAGCCATTGATATTTTCCTCCTCTTTTGGTCTAATGACTCATGGTCTTTCGCCACGAGTAAGTGAGGTGCACTCACAAGACATAATTCTACCAAAGTTTGAGGGATAATGCAAGGAAAAAGTAAAGAGTTAGAAATTTGAATCCCTCAAAAAAAAATTAAGCCCTATGAGTCATCTTTTCTCCGGTCAAACTTCATGCTAAAATAAGAGAATGCTTTATCATAAAAAGAAATTAGGAGAAAAACTAGGACTTCCAACCTTTAACCACTACTACAATATTCCTATTACTACCCTAGAATATGATTTTAAAAACTTAGGTCCAAGTGATACCTACATTATCACTTTTAAACAGGACAATAACCTCTTTGTTGTTGACATAAGACATCAGCTTGGTCATACCAGTCATTTTGATACCGTCTCCCTCTTTGAACAAGATAATCTCTTATCAGGCATCGCTGCTGTCCCTTTAGCCTCTGTTCATAGCATACAAATTTTGTCTTTTCCAGACAAGTTACACTCTCTGGACCCTAGTCAACGTCTAAAAAATCTCGTCGCTCTTTACTACAAGAATGCAGAAATCATGCGTTACCTCAAGACGACTAAAAATATCGGTGATCAGGTGACAAGATATCAATTAGAGGCTGATCGACTAGAAAGACAAGGTAAGAGTTTTGACTTCTTCAAGTACACCAGTCGTGGCAAAATACGAGAAGAAAACGGTCTATCGGAAGTATCCAGCAAGGACTACGACTTCATTCCTGATTTTCATTCCTTCTTAACCTCGCCAAGAAGCCAGCAGGTTTTAAGCGTACCAGTAACCTACTGTGATGACAAAACGAAACAGACCGCTAGAATAGACATTATGGGGTGGTATATCAAGGACCAGCAACTTAAGATTCGTTGGAAACCCAAGTACATGCGCAAACGTCGATGGCGCTCATCACGTATCTCAATTGATATCGTGACCGACAACTACTTCTTCCAAGGACAAATCTATAGAGATAGTAGTGCTCCCATATTTCTGAACAACCTAAGCTTTGATAGCAAGATTCCTAAGAGCTTCCTGCCGCATCTTAAAAATCAATACCAAATCTTTATGGCTCTAGTCGAAGAACAAAAAAGACTGGCTCTCCTACGAAAGGTCCAGTTAAACAATAAGGATTAAGTACCTTTCAGCAAAATTCAACATATCAAAAAGCTCATTCTTACACGCTAGAATGAGCTTTTAAGATTCTTCAATTGTCATTAGAACATCCTTTTGGAATTTTGTAAAAAATATTTTCATAAGGAGGAGTCATTGTGTGTCACCATTTTTATACCTAGCAATCATAGATTACCTCCATCAACTTACAAATAACTTTTTTGTATTGTAAATTTTCTATTACATTGGTATCACTCCCTAAGCTATTTTATGCAATAACTTGAAGTGTCTCCATTTTTATAACGCCCTAAATTCATCATCATAGTAATCACCTCTGATTCGTATGATTTGAGACCTATCTCCCCATTGACCACTCAATGAGATTTACTTGTCGCCGTTCTTATAACGACTTACATCAAACATCAACATAAGCGTCACCTCGGTACTTTTTTACAAGATTTAAGCATTTAACTTTTGTCGATAGTTTACTCATTTGGCATCGGTATCACTCCTTAAGCTATTTTACGCAACAGCTTAAGTGTCTCCATTTTTATACCTACTAACATTTCTCATGAGCTTTACCTCACTTTTTGACGTTAATCTTGAGTTTAGCTTTCGATTTCTGGTGGTATCACTCCCTTGTAGCTATTTTATGCAACATTTTTAATCGCCGTTTTTATACCTACTGATATTTTTCATGAACTCACCTCGTTCATCTTAAGAATATAGGATTTACGTTTCGTGTGGCATGGGTATCACTCCTTAGGCTATTTTACGCAACAACCTAAGTGTCTCCATTTTTATACCTACTAACATTTCTCATGAGCTTTACCTCACTTTTTCTTAAGTTAACAGATTTGAGTTTGGCTTTCGACTTCTGGTGGTATCACTCCCTTGTAGCTATTTTATGCGACTGAATTAATCTCCGTTCTTGTAACGTCCTACTGTCATGCGGTCACGCTCCTCAGAGATGATTGGTAAAGTTATTTGTTTTGCCTACTGTTTTGTTTAGAGATTTTAGTCTCCGTTTTTGTACCTTGAAATATTGACTCTCACCATGGCTTTTACCTCCTTGATGAATCCTTATCTTCTTTACACTCTTAGTATAATGTAAACGCTTACTTTTGTCAATCTTTTTAACAGAAAAACGCATAATTTTTTGAAAAAAGATTTCTTTGCTACAATAGAGATATGTTAGATTTAAAAGAATACGGCATTGTCATGTGGGATGCTGAGAAAATCGCCTCTTTTCGTCGGACCCTCCTGGACTGGTACGATCGAGAGAAACGAGACCTACCGTGGCGTAGAACTAAAAATCCCTACTATATCTGGGTCAGTGAAATCATGCTACAACAAACCCAGGTTCAGACTGTCATTCCCTATTACGAGCGCTTTTTAGACTGGTTCCCAACAGTTAAAGATTTAGCTGAGACTCCTGAAGAGAAGCTTCTCAAAGCTTGGGAAGGGCTAGGTTACTATTCACGTGTCCGAAATATGCAAAAGGCTGCGCAACAAATCATGGATGACTTTGATGGTCAGTTTCCAGATACTTATGACAATATTGCCAAACTCAAGGGCATCGGACCCTATACTGCTGGTGCTATTTCTAGCATCGCTTTTGGACTCCCAGAGCCCGCTGTTGATGGTAATGTTATGCGAGTTATGGCTCGCCTCTTTGAGGTTAACTACGATATCGGAGACGCCAAAAATCGTAAGATTTTCCAAGCGATTATGGACATTTTGATTGACCCTGACCGTCCAGGGGACTTTAATCAGGCGCTTATGGACCTTGGGACCGATATCGAATCAGCTAAAAATCCAAGACCAGACGAAAGTCCAATTCGCTTTTTCTGTGCAGCCTATCTCAACGGAACTTATGACAAGTACCCTATCAAATTACCTAAGAAGAAGCCTAAACCTATGCAAATTCAGGCTTTTATTATCAGAAATACAAAGGGTGAATTTCTGCTCGAAAAAAATATCGAGGGACGTCTGCTAGGTGGTTTCTGGTCCTTTCCTATCATGGAAACGGACTTTATCGGCCAACAACTCAGCCTTTTTGAAAAGGATGATAGTATTCTCGAGACAGTCTCTCAAAAGGCTATTTTTGAGGAAAATTATGCCCTCAAACCAGAGTGGACGAGCAGTTATTTTACACCTGTAAAACATACCTTCAGCCACCAAAAATGGACCATCGAGATAGTAGAAGGGATCGTCAATGACAACAAACTCACTACCGATAAAGAGCTATGCTGGGTAGCGGCTGAGGACTTCGACCAGTTCCCAATGGCTACACCTCAGAAGAAAATGATTAAAACTTATGAAGACAGCAAAAAAGGATAGCATTGAGTGCTACCCTTTTTGTTATACGTCACGTTTAGCGTGCTTCCGGGCACGCAAAGCAAGGTATACCTTTGAAAGAACTACTCCCAGAAAGATATAAAACAATTCCAAATAAGTCACATTTTTTGACATCAAAAATTCAATCATAATACGACACTCCTTTTTATTACGAACTCCTGTCGCTGTTCTCAGTTATGCTTCTATTATACGTAAGACGGCCAATAAAAAATAGTGACATAAATGTCACTATGGGGAACAAAAAAGCCGAAACATTCAAGTTTCAGCTTGTGAATTTTTAGTCTACCTTGTAGAAGAAGTGACTGTCATCAGTGGTGCCATAAAGCGACTGCCCACCCCAGATACGATCCTTACTTTTATCTGACTGATCGTCTACTTTCTCATTAGGTGATGATGTTATCTCCCCAGTCAGAGATATTCCTTTAGGTAAGAATGCCATTGCTCCTCCAGCAGCACCAACACCAGATTTAGGACTAGTACCTGATTTAAGGTAGCCATCCGTAACCTTTGAATATTCAATCCCTATCCTTTCTGTGTCACTAACCAACCCATTCTTGTCAAAAGTCAGTGTCATCCCTTTACCATTCTTCCAAGTTCCAGCAATACTAGAGAAATCACCATTTTGGATGGCATTGATATCCATACCAGTCTCTTGGTTGGACTTGCTATCGCTACTGCTTGCATCTGTCTCGTCGCTACTTGAGTCGTCAAAGTCATACCAATCTTCGGAAGATAAATCCAAAGTCTGTTCGTTACCTAAGCCAACCTTACTGGCACCGTCAGTTGTCTCAGACATACTGAAATCAACCGATTGAAGTTGATTAAAGACTCCATCCTTGATTTCATAGGTCTCAGCCTTTGCTTCAGGCTTCATTCTATGAAATAACTGAGAATAAATAATCCCATTTTTATAAAAATGCAGTGTATTCAAGTAACCACCCTTGGCAAAGGTTCCAGCACTTATAGCAAAAACAGGCTTATCATCATTATCAAGATAATATAGCGCATGAACACTATCAGGAGTCCCAATCAAAAACTCAGCTGAGCCATCATCGTTGATGTCTACATAGCTATATTGAACGTTTTCTCCTGCTCTTTTAGCATCAAAAATGGTGCTAGTTGCATAAGCTTCCTCAGTTGAGAGGTTGCTTGGAACAGCTGATGTATCACTATTTAGAGCAATGGGACGATAGAGGTCCAAGACCGAAGCGTAGAGCTCATCGTAGCTCACTTCCTCAGTCTCAGATGAATCCCCACTCACTTGCTCAGACTTAGAGGTGCTGTCCCCTGAACCTGAGATGTCCGTATTTGTTGCGTTACAAGCCGTCAGCAAGAACAAACTTGATAAGAGCGCAAATCCTGTTAATTTCTTTTTCATAACTATCCTTTCATAAGAAATGATCTAACGTTAACATTAAATCATTTAAATCTCTCTGACATTATATTAACAATTGCATGATTATTAAGTCAAGTATTTTTTGAAAAATTAATTTATGTTTATTTAGCAAGAACACATATATAATCAGAGCTTCCACTATTATCCAACAATTCCATCCTCAATTAAATTAGAGTTTTAATTAAAATATCTAGATATTAATTAGTGATTCTTTTTACAATTACAAGTATACGCATCAAAAAAAGCTGGACCTCAGTCCAGCTTTTATCTGTCTATTTCTACTTGGTCATAAAGTAGGTGATGAGCACCAATACTGCCACGATAGCTAGGACAACGGCCAGAAATCCTAGCATGTAGCGCAAGAGAAAATAGGTAAATGGAAAATTTTCTTTCATGTTTTACTTTGCCTCATACCATGTGCGGCCGTCATTCTCATCTGCGATGAGAGGGACAGCGAGTTCGACTGCAGCTTCCATGGTTTCTTTAACCAAGGCTTTCATCGCTACAAGTTCGTCGTTCGGCACCTCAAGGACGATTTCATCGTGTACCTGGAGGAGCATCTTAGTTTTATAGCCACCTTCTACCAGAGCCTTGTCTAGGTTAATCATAGCAATCTTGAGGATATCAGCAGCACTTCCTTGGATAGGGGAGTTGATGGCTGTACGCTCAGCGAAGTTGCGGACGTTAAAGTTACGAGAATTGATATCTGGCAACTCACGACGGCGGTGGAAGAGAGTTTCTACGAAGCCCTTATCCTTAGCCTCACGAACCACATTATCCATATAGGCCTTGATACCAGGATAACGTTCAAAGTAGGTATCGATATACTCCTTGGCCTTCTTACGGCTAATGCCAAGGTTATTGGATAGACCAAAGTCAGAAATACCATAAACGATACCGAAGTTAACAGCCTTGGCGTTACGACGATCGTTAGGTGTGACATCCTCGGGCTTTTCAATACCAAAGACACGCATGGCTGTAGAGGTATGGATATCTGCCCCCTCTTTAAAGGCTGCAATCAAATGCTCATCTCCCGAAATATGAGCAAGCACGCGCAACTCAATCTGTGAGTAATCCGAGCTTAAAAGCACTGCATCCTCAGTCGATGGGACAAAGGCCTTACGGATGAGACGACCTTGCTCCAAGCGAACGGGGATATTTTGCAAGTTGGGATCCACTGATGACAGACGACCTGTCTGAGTTAAATCTTGCACATAACGGGTATGGATTTTGCCATCCTCAAGGATATAATCCTGAAGCCCCAAGACATAGGTAGACTGAAGCTTAGTGATTTGGCGGTACTCCAAAATCTTAGCTACGATTGGAGCAATTGGTGCCAAACGTTCAAGGACATCCACAGCTGTTGAGTAACCTGTCTTGGTTTTCTTAGTGTATTCCAAAGGTAGCCCCATCTTTTCAAAAAGGATAACACCCAACTGTTTAGGCGAGTTAATATTGAACTCCTCGCCCGCCATTTCGTAGATTTCTTGGGTCAATTTATCAATGACTACTTGGTTTTCCACTGCCATCTCGTTAAGGGTTTGTCCCTTAACCTTAATACCAGCGATTTCCATCTTAGCTAACACATTTGCCAGTGGTAACTCCATGTCAAAGAGAAGCTCTGATTGACCGTGTTCAGCCAATTTTTCAAGCATAACCGGTTTAGCAACCTGAAGGACCTTGACTTTTTTAGCTAGATGGCTGAGCAAGACCTCTTTTTCAGGAACCGCACGCTTAGCCCCCTTGCCATAGACCACTTCATCTGTTTCCAACGGTAGGTCCGTATAGAGGCGGGCAATGGTTGACAATTCATTGTCTTCAACGGTTGAGAGCAGATACTTGGCCAGACGGGCATCAAAATTAGCCGTAGGCAAGTCAATCCCTAAATGGCTCAAGAGGACCTTACTACGCTTGAAATCGTAGATATTAACAGCTTTTGAAAGAGCTGCCTGGAATGCCTCTGATTTGAGTAGGTCAGTATCTGTAGACGCATAAATCTGCTTGTCATTCCCCCAAGCAAAACCGATGATAGGTTCTGTGTGATAATTGTCACCGAGGATTTCAAAATAGAAAAAATCATCAGAGCTAAAGTGAGCTTCTGTCACTTGACTAGGCTCTGCATAGGCCACATCAAAATCTTGTGGCATAGCCTCTCCACCTAGGGCATTTTTAAACTGAACAAAGCCCATCTCGTCATAAAAGGCTGCCAATTTTTCAAGGTCAGGTCCCGTAAAGGCTGTATCATCTAGGCCAATTTCAATAGGAGACTGGGTATCAATGGTCGCCAGTGTTTTAGAAAGGAAGGCTTGTTCCTTATCATTGATGAGATTTTCCTTCATTTTGGACTTCTTCATCTCATCAATATGCTCATAGATACCTTCAAGGGAACCGTGTTCCAAGAGGAGCTTGAGACCAGTCTTTTCACCAATCTTAGTAACTCCTGGAATATTATCGGACTTATCACCCATGAGGGCCTTGAGGTCGATGAATTGCGCAGGGGTAATACCCATTTTCTCCATGAGGTAGTCAGGTGTGAAGGCCTCAAACTCAGCCACACCTTTCTTCGAAATCTCAACGACTGTGTTTTCGTCAGTCAGCTGAATCAAGTCTTTATCCCCAGAGACAACAGTAATTTGATAGTCCTCACTGGTATTTTCAGCCATCTTAGCCAAGGTACCGATAATGTCGTCTGCCTCGTACTGAGCCAAGTCATAATAGGCGATACCACGTGCAGCCAACATCTCACGGATATAAGGGAACTGCTCACGGAATTCCTCTGGAGTCTTGGCACGACCAGCCTTATAGTCCGCAAACATCTCTGTACGGAAAGTTGTCTTACCCGCATCAAAGGCTACCAAGACATGAGTCGGTTGGATACGCTCAAGCAGGTTGTCCAACATGAGGTGGAAGCCATAAATGGCATTGGTATGAAGGCCACTATTGTTACGAAAACGGTCAATTTGATTATAAAGTGCGAAAAAGGCACGAAAGGCAACTGATGAACCGTCAATTAGGAGTAATTTTTTCTGATTAGTCATAGGTTTATTATAGCATAGATGAGAGCATTGGTTTTAATTGAAAATCTCTTATTTTAGGGAGACTCTTTTGTAAAAATAACTAGTCAACATCTGATGACAAGAGTCCGCTCATAAAACGACCTCAGGCATTTCCCACCTCCACGCCCCATAGGCAAATGTGCTATAATAGAAGCTATGAACACAAAGATTTTAGACCAATTAGAATTTAACAAGGTCAAGGACCAGTTCACAGAATACCTGCAGACTGAACAGGCACAGGCGGAGTTACGTGACTTGGTACCTATGACCAATCCAGAAAGAATTCAAAATCAATTTACAGAAATTCAAGAAATGGCAGAGATTTTCGTAGAACACCATGGCTTTGCCATTGGTAGCTTGCGAGATATTTCTGAACCCTTGCGTCGCTTGGAACTGGATGCTGACCTCAACATCCAGGAGCTGATTGCTATCAAGAAGGTGCTGCAAGCTTCAGCTGACCTTGGTCGCTTCTACGCTGACCTTGAAAATGTTGAGCTCGTCGCTCTTAAACGTCTTTTCGAAAAGATTGAAGCCTTCCCAAGTCTACAAGGCAGTCTTCAAAGCATCAATGACGGTGGTTTCATTGAGCATTTTGCTAGCCCAGAGTTGCAAAATATCCGTCGTCAACTTAAATCTTGTGATGATGCCATTCGCCAGACCTTGCAAGACATTCTCAAGAAATCTGGTCACATGTTGGCTGAGAGTTTGATTGCTAATCGTAATGGTCGTTCAGTGCTTCCTGTCAAAAATACCTACCGTAACCGTATTGCTGGGGTTGTGCATGACATCTCAAGCTCTGGAAACACAGTGTATATCGAGCCACGCGCCGTTATACAGCTTAACGAAGAAATTACACAATTACGTGCAGACGAACGTCATGAGATGGCTCGTATCCTGCATGAATTGTCTGATCAACTCCGTCCACAAGCTGCTGCTATCGCTAACAACGCTTGGATTTGGGTCACATGGACTTTATTCGAGGAAAATACCTCTATCTCCAGGATAAAAAGGCAGTTATTCCAAAGATTAGTGACAACCAAACACTCCAACTCCTTAACGTTCGTCACCCTCTTTTGGTCAATCCAGTAGCCAACGATTTACGCTTTGATGAGGACCTCACAGCCATTGTCATTACAGGTCCCAATACCGGTGGTAAAACGGTCATGCTTAAAACTCTTGGATTAGCACAACTGATGGCTCAATCTGGTCTTCCAATTTTGGCTGATAAGGGCAGTCGTGTAGCCATTTTCCAAGAGATTTTTGCGGACATCGGAGATGAACAGTCTATCGAACAGAGTTTGTCAACTTTCTCTAGTCACATGACCCACATTGTCGAGATTCTGGACGCTGCCGACAGCAACAGTCTTGTCTTAGTCGATGAGCTTGGGGCTGGTACTGACCCTCAGGAAGGGGCTAGTCTAGCCATGGCAATCCTAGAGCACCTCCGTTTGAGCCAAATTAAGACCATGGCTACTACTCACTATCCTGAGCTTAAGGCCTATGGGATTGAGACGCAACATGTAGAAAATGCCAGCATGGAGTTTGACACAGCGACTTTAAGTCCTACCTATCGTTTTATGCAGGGGGTCCCTGGTCGTTCTAATGCCTTTGAGATTGCTCGCCGCCTCGGTTTGAATGAGATTATTGTCAAGGAAGCAGAAAACCTCACGGATACTGATAGTGATGTCAACCGTATCATCGAGCAACTTGAAGCCCAAACTGTGGAAACACAAAAACGTCTGGAACACATCAAGGACGTTGAGCAAGAAAACCTTAAATTCAACCGTGCGGTCAAGAAACTCTATAACGAATTCTCCCATGAGTACGACAAGGAACTCGAAAAGGCTCAGAAAGAAATTCAAGATATGGTGGATACAGCTTTGGCTGAGAGCGATAGTATTCTCAAAAATCTCCACGATAAGAGTCAACTCAAGCCTCACGAAGTTATCGACGCCAAAGGAAAACTCAAGAAACTTTCCCCACAAGTGGACCTCTCTAAGAATAAGGTCCTTCGTAAGGCCAAGAAAGAAAAGGCTGCGCGTGCCCCTCGTGTCGGAGATGATATCATCGTTACCGCCTATGGTCAACGTGGTACCCTTACCAGTCAAGCCAAAAATGGTAACTGGGAAGCCCAGGTAGGTCTCATCAAGATGACACTCAAGGCGGATGAATTCACTCTCGTTCGTGCCCAAGCGGAAGCTCAACAACCTAAGAAGAAACAGATTAACGTGGTTAAAAAAGCCAAAAAGTCATCTGGCGGTCCTCGTGCCCGTCTAGACCTTCGTGGGAAACGTTACGAAGAAGCCATGCAAGAGCTTGATGCCTTTATTGACCAAGCCCTACTTAATAACATGAGTCAGGTGGACATCATCCACGGTATTGGTACAGGTGTCATCCGTGATGCTGTTACCAAATATCTCCGCCGTCATCGCCATGTTAAAAGTTTTGAATATGCCCCACAAAGTGCCGGTGGTTCCGGATGTACCATTGCAACCTTAGGGTAAAAATAGTTAAGAAAGACTGAGACCTTGTGTCCGGTCTTTTTCATATCCTATCAAAACAAAGAACAAAAAAAGTCTCCCTTAATCAAGGAAGACTTCTTTTTTCTAAATCACACTTGTCCACAAATGCTGGATAATCTGACTAACTGGAAAATAACCATTAATCAAGATACGTAAAACCCAGCTCGATGACAAGAGCGTTTGAATGTTGTTCATAGGAACAGTCGCAAGAATATTCCCCAACATAGTCAAAGGCACAAGACTCACTAAGGTGGCCAAGACACCACCTACCACTTGGTAACGTCTCTGATCAAGTCGCTCAATTCTCACAAAATGGAAGAAAATACCAAGAAAGCGTAAGCCATAATAGGCTATACAGTAGATAGCAAAATAAGCAACACCCGCATAATAGACACGGTCAAGTGAAAATATGTTCTGATCTTTAAAGAAAGCTATACTGGCATCCTTGGTTGGATTGGTATAAGGTACCCAAAGATTGATAGCCTCTCCTAGCGACCGGTAGAAATAGGCCGCCACACACATGGCGATAATGACTGAAACCACGTAATAAGCTTGCATAAAGAGGCCTCGACGGTAGCCAATGTAGAAATTCCAAGCCATAATGGCTAAGACAAGGAGTCCAATCATGCGTCATCCTCATCGTCATTTGTAGCTGTCGCCTTGACCTTGAGCTGTTCAAGTTGCTTAGCTCTCAACGTTTCCAACTCTTTTTCCATATCTTCAACTTGAATTTCGCGTTCCAACTGAGTCGACAAAGAATTGATAGCCATTAGGATAGCGATTGTTTCATTGTCAGCATTTTTCATCTGCTCTTTGATAATTTTATATTTCTCGTGGGCAACACGCTCCACCTCTTCCATGAATAGGTTGTCCTTATCAGTTGTTAGCGTGAGGTTCTTCTCTCCAAAATGAAATTTGTAACGGTTCTTATTTGCCATTTGCTTGTTAGCTGCCAATCAATGGTGGTCACGGATTCGCCACCGCAGCTTCTCCTTATTTTATTGCTTTTATATCGCCATTTGTTAGCAAGATTCAGACACTTACTCTGAGGCGTGTTCGATACTTAAATGCCAACCCATTTTCTCTAATTGTGGAAAAAAGAGCATGGTTAGGCATTCTCTTTCTAATCATTATATCCTAAATTTTAACTTTCGTAAATTTTAGACTTTGCACTTCTCTAGAAAAATAATTTTCAGGGATTTCGAGTCTGTAAAATATCTACCAATTCTCCTTTTTTGTGCTAAAATAGATTTCATGGGCACAATCGTATTAAAAATGACAGCAGAGCAGATTTCGACACTCCAGAAGGACCTGGCAAGCTATGCGACTGCGACTAAAAATCCTTATGCAAGTTTTTCAGCCAAAGTCGATGGAGTAAGTGTCATCGCCTATACCTCAGGAAAGGTAACTTTCCAAGGAGCTAAGCCAGAAGTCTTGGCTAGCCGTTTTGGATACCAAGCTGAACCTAATCATTCACCTGATGGGCAAAACTTAGCCCTAATTGGATCAGATGAAGTCGGAAATGGCTCCTATTTTGGTGGTCTAGCTGTTGTAGCTAGTCTAGTTACCCCAGCTGACCATGCCTTTTTGAAATCTCTTGGGGTCGATGATTCTAAAAATCTTAATGATATCAAGATTCGTCAGATTGCACCTATATTGGAGGAGAAAATTCCTCACAAGGCACTTCTTCTTTCGCCTAGAAAGTACAATGAAGTGGTTGGAGACGGTAAGAGTCATAATGCTGTGTCCGTTAAAGTAGCTCTCCACAATCAGGCTATCTTTCTATTGTTACAATCAGGTGCTAAACCAGATAAGATTGTCATTGATGCCTTCACCAGTGAGAAATTATCAGAAATACCTCAAGAATGAACGCAATCGCTTTGACTTTCCTATCACTTTAGAAGAAAAGGCTGAAGGGAAATACTTAGCTGTCGCGGTGAGCTCTATCATCGCTCGCAATCTCTTCCTGGAAAATTTGGACAAACTCAGCCAAGAGGTTGGCTACACCCTTCCTTCAGGTGCTGGCGCTAAATCTGACCAGGTCGCAGCTAAGCTTCTTCAAGCCTACGGAGATCAGGCTCTCCAAGCTACTGCTAAATATCATTTCGCCAATACTAAAAAAGCCTACCAACGCTTAAAATAACCCTGAAAGGCCTTAACTATGAAAAACAAATGGACCCAATACTTCCTCATTTTACTTCGTGAATGGGGACTCTTTATCCTCTTTATCACATTTTTCCTTTTGACTCGCCTCTTCCTTTGGCTCCCTGTCCAGGTTGACGGCCACTCAATGGATCCTACTCTAGCCAATAATCAACGTGTTATCGTTTTGAAACACACATCCATTGAACGCTTCGATATTGTCGTTGCCAAGGAAGTCGAAGACGGTAAGACGAAACAAATCGTCAAACGTATCATCGGTATGCCAGGTGATACCATTACCTATCAAAATGATAAACTTACTGTCAACGGTAAAGAAGTCAAGGAAGAATACCTCAAAGAATTCCAAGCTGCCTTTGCCAAGGATAAGCTACAAAAAGAATATGCTTACAACGATGACAAGAGCAAGAGTGGATACTTCCAACAACTAGCTAAGGATGCCAAGGCCTTTACAACCAATGCTGACGGTAACACGACCTTCTCTGTTACTGTTCCTGAAGGTAAATATTTCCTACTTGGAGACAACCGTATTGTTTCCAAAGATAGTCGAGTAGTTGGTTACTTTGACAAGAGTGCTCTTGTAGGGGAAGTTAAATTCCGCTTCTGGCCACTTAATAAAATTGGTACCGTTGAGGATAACTAAAAACACTAAATAAGATAAGGTTGGGGAAACCCAGCCTTATTATGTATCTAGGAAAAACACATGCAAGATTTTTATTTTTCAGGAACTATCGAACGCGTCATTTTCGAAAACGCTAGTAATTTTTTCCGTATTCTACTCTTAGAAATTGACGAAACAGACAGTGATTTTGAGGACTATGAAATCATTGTCACAGGAACCATGGGAGATGTCATGGAAGGTGAAGATTATACCTTCTGGGGTCAGCTAACCAATCATCCCAAATATGGTGAACAACTCCAAATGACGCGCTACGAACGGTCAAAACCTTCTGCTAGCGGTCTTATCAAGTATTTCGCTAGCGACAATTTTAAGGGGATTGGTAAGAAAACAGCTGAGCGTATTGTCGAGATTTATGGCGAAGACCCAATTGACCAGATTCTCGAGGATCCTAGCAAGTTAGAACAGATTCCTAACCTTTCAAAGGTAAACCGAGAAGCCTTCGTTGCAAAGTTAAAAATCAACTATGGAACCGAGCAAATCTTGTTCAAACTTTCCAACTATGGACTCACACCAAAAGCTGCCTCACAAATTTTCAACCAATATAAGGAAGAATCGCTCAACCTTATCGAAGAACACCCTTATCTCTTGGTAGAGGAAGTTCAAGGAATCGGATTTAAAATAGCGGACCAACTGGCTGAACGCTCTGGCATTGCTAGTGATGCTCCTGAACGTTTACGAGCTGCCTTGATTCATTGTCTGCTAGAAGCCAGTATGGAAGAAGGCGACACCTACATCGAAGCCAAAGCTTTGCTCGAACGAACTATCATCCTTTTGGAAAGTGCTCGTCAGATTGAACTGGACCCTGCCTTGGTCGCTAAGGAATTAACCAATCTCATCCAAGAGGATAAAGTGCAAAATGTAGAGACTAAAATCTTTGATAATACCCTATATTTTGCGGAACAGGGTATCTATACCCACCTAACTCGTATCATAAAAGACCAACCTGACATCAGTGCAGAGGACAAAATCCAAGCAAGTCTTGAAGAGGTGGAAGAGGAGCTTGGTATTACTTATGATAAGGTTCAAAAAGATGCCATTATCAAAGCCCTACAAAGCAAGGTCTTCATCCTGACAGGTGGTCCCGGGACAGGTAAAACCACCGTTATTAACGGAATCATTAAAACTTATGCCGACCTTCATGGTCTAGATCTCAAGAAGTCTGATTTGCCTATTATTTTAGCGGCACCAACAGGTCGGGCTGCTCGTCGGATGAACGAACTCACCCAACTCCCTAGCGCCACTATCCATAGACATTTGGGACTCAATAGCGAGGACGATTTCAAGACCTTAGAGGACTATCTCGATTGCGACTTGATTATCATCGATGAGTTTTCTATGGTTGATACTTGGTTGGCCAATCAACTCTTTGAAAGTATCTCTGATTCAACCCAAGTCATCATTGTGGGTGACCAAGACCAACTGCCTTCCGTAGGTCCCTGGCCAGGTCTTGGCTGACCTTTTGCAGATTGATGACTTGCCTAAGGTTTCTCTGACCAAAATTTTCAGACAATCCGAGGATTCCACCATCGTTACTTTAGCTAGTCAGATGCGACAAGGCCAACTCCCCGCTGATTTCACAGAGAAAAAGGCTGACCGCTCTTACTTTGAGGCCAATGCCAACCATATTCCACAGATGGTTCCTAAAATTGTCTCTGCCGCTATAAAGAGCGGGATTTCTGCTCAGGATGTTCAGATTCTAGCTCCCATGTACCGAGGACAGGCTGGTATCAACAATCTCAACACCATTATGCAGGACCTACTTAATCCTCAAGAAAAGGCCAATCAGTTTGCCTTTAATGACATTTTCTTCCGTAAGAACGACAAAATTCTCCATCTGGTCAACGATACCGAACTCAATGTCTTCAATGGCGACATCGGCATCATTACTGATCTCATCCCTGGTAAATATACTGAAAGCAAGCAGGACGAAATTTACATGTCCTTGATGGCAATGAGGTTATCTATCCTCGTAACGAATGGAATAAGATTACTCTGGCCTATGCCATGTCAATCCACAAATCCCAAGGGAGTGAGTTCCCAGTCGTTATCCTTCCCATCACACGCCAAAGTGGACGTATGCTACAACGTAACCTCATCTACACCGCCATCACACGTGCCAAGAGTAAGCTAGTCATGTTAGGAGAAATCGCAGCCTTTGATTATGCCGTTCGCAACGAGGGGGCTAAACGAAATACTTTTCTCATCCAACGTTTTGAACAAACTTATACACAAGCTGTTGATAAGTCTGTCGAAAAGATTGTTAAAAATGAGGCAACAGACGCCTCCAATCAAACAAAAACGAAAAACAACGACCCCTCAGAAACCCTTGAAAACAAAGACTTTTCGGAAAATATCAATCCATCCCCAGATCTTGTTAACACTTATTCACAACCTGTGGATAAGTCTGTTAACAAACCTGTGCAAACAGAAGAAAACTATCGTTTAACTGAAGAAAATTGGTCAACTATAGATCCAATGATTGGTCTCAGTGAAGACGATATTGCTGCCTTTTTTAACAACAACTAAAAAAGACTTGGAAAACGACTCACTAAGAGCAACTCCAAGTCTTTTCATTTGCTAAAATACGAAACGAATCAGGGCCATAGATATTATACCAACGATTACTGCATAGAGCAGATTTTTGCTCTTAAAGGCTACAATTACCGTTGGCACAGTAGCCAGGATTTCCATCCACTTAAACTGTGGCAAGTGACCAATCTTCTCAGTCGTGAGACTAGAGAGAATCAGAGCAAAGAGGATAGAAACTGGTAAATAGTGCAAAAATCGAACAACGATATCTGGAAGCCCCTTGTATTTCACTAAAACAAAGGGAAGCACACGAGGAACCCAGCTGACCACAAACCCAAGTAGAATAGCAATGAGAATAAACTTATTGACGGCCATCACACATCACCCCCACACTACATCCAACCAAAGTAGCCACTAAAACAGCCAAAGATTCCGACAAGACGACACTAAAGCTCAGATAAGCCACGGCAATAGATAGTAAAATCAAGAGTAGCTTACGCACTCCTTCCCCTAACAAGACATCAATCTGACTACTTAACAAACCAATAAACATGGCAATCAAAGCAAAATCCAAACCAAATAGCTCAGGATTAGGAATCATGGAACCAATCAAACAACCAACAACTGATGATACAATCCAAACCAGATAGCTAAAAATATTGTTACCATGCATCCAGTTAGCAGGAATATCTTTATGATGCACATATTCTCCCAATAAAACACCATAACTTTCATCCGTAATCAGACTACCAATTCCCAGCTGATTCCAGAGGCTTGTTTTTGTAAAAATCGTCGTTGCATGTAAACTCATCAACATGTTACGCAAATTAACCAAGAAAACAGTCAAGGTTAACTCACCTAGACCAGCTCCTGCAACTACTAAGGCACACATGGCAAACTGGGCCGAGCCACCATATACTAAGGCACACATGAGGCCAACCTCAAGGGCTGATAGACCCGAAGCTGCTGCTACAACACCAAAGGCTAGACCAATAGCTACATAGCCTAAAGCTGTCGGTACCGCGGCTTTTACACCTAAACGAAAGTCAGACACACTCAATTCCTTTCTAAAGGAACCTCTTACCAAACTAGTAAGAGGTTCTTCTTATTCTTCAAATCCTGCAAAGGCTAGACTTGGTTTTGCATTCAAGTCCAACTCAGCAAAATGTTTTTGATCACATTCAATAGCGGCTGCTAGAGCAATCATGCCAGCATTGTCACCACAAAGACGTAAAGGCGGAATAACCACATCTACATCTGTGATTTCTTCAGCCAAACGTTCACGTAAGCCCTGATTAGCTGCCACACCACCTGCAACAACAAGTGTCTTGACAGGATAACGCTCCAAGGCTTTCTTAGTCTTAGCTAGGAGAATATCCAACACAGCAGCTTGGAAAGAAGCACAAAGGTCTTCTTTAATTAGGACGTCACCCTTTTGCTCTGCATTATGGTGCAAATTAATGAAGGCTGACTTCAAGCCTGAAAATGAAAACTCCAAGTGGTCTTCCTTAATCATAGCACGTGGAAAATCATAAACATCTTTCCCTTTATGAGCTAACTCATCAATTTCACGCCCGGCTGGGTAGGTCAACCCCATCACACGCCCGACCTTGTCATAGGCCTCACCAACTGCATCATCACGTGTCTCACCAACAATCTTGTAATTCCCCGGTTCTGACACATAAACCAACTCTGTGTGTCCCCCAGACACCAAAAGTGCTAAGAGGGGATATTCCAATTCTTGAACCTCACGCGCTGCCATAAGATGCCCAGCCATATGGTTAACTGGAATCAAAGGCAACCCATGTGCCCAAGCGAAGGCCTTAGCTGCTGCCATCCCGACCAAGAGCGCCCCGACCAAACCAGGACCATAGGTTACTGCTACAGCATCTAGTTGTTCAGCAGTAATTCCCGCCTCAGAAAGGGCATCTTTAATGCAAAGAGTCACCACTTCCACATGGTGACGACTAGCCACCTCAGGAACAACACCACCAAAACGTTTATGGCTTTCCACCTGACTGGCAATAATATTACTTAAAAGTTCTTTCTCATTTTTCAAAACGGCAACTGAAGTCTCATCACATGAGCTCTCCACTGCCAAAATATATCTATCTGCCATTAGACTTCCTCTCGCCTCATGATAACTGCATCTTCTTGAGGCTCATGATAATAATTTTTCCGAATTCCTAGACTTTCAAAACCAAATTTTCTATAAAGTGCCTGAGCGACTTGATTTGAAGCCCTCACTTCTAGAAATATAGGTTCACTACGCTCTTCCAAATGCTTCATCAGCTGACTAGCATAACCACGCCCCTGGTAAGCTTTTAAAATGGCGATATTGGTCACCTCAAGCTCACCCACCAAATTTTGAAGGGCTAAAAAACCAACAACTTCTTCCTGATTATAAACATAGAAATACTCCGTAGTATCCAAAGCCAAGTCTGCTACCACTTGTTCTATCGTCCACGGAGATTTGTCATAAACATCCGACAAAATCTGATAAATCAGTTGAGCTTGCTCTTGGCTACTCAATCTAGACACGCTTGATGTAGTTGTCACGGTTAGTCTCCTCATGTGTCTTAAGCCAATTCTCTTCCGCCTCAACCCGCTTCAAGTAATGTGGAACAAAAGCATCCACATCAACAGAAGGCAAGGACAATCCTAAACGACCAATTAACTGGGCTGACGGAAGACTTGACAAGATAGTTGCTTCTGGAAGGCTTTCTTTAATCTGATCCACAAAATTAGCCACTTCACCGACAAATGTCACCTTTTCAAAAGTTTTAGCTTGCTCCAGAACATCTACAAAAGCTGCATGGCAATCTGGGACGAGGGCCTGACCATTTTCATAAAAACCAACGTAAACATTATTACGACGGGCATCCATGATAGGAATCACAACACCGTCAACCGAAAGGTCTGTCAGTGCCTGTAGGCTTGAAACTCCCACCAAATCAATGTCGAGCGCATAGGCTAAAGTCTTAGCTGTTGCGACAGCCACACGAAGCCCTGTGTAAGAACCAGGACCCTGTGCAACCACAATACGTTCTAAATCAGACGGTTGCCAACCTGCCTGAGCAACTAAAAAATCAATGGTTGGCATTAGACTAATACTGTGGTTCTTTTTTACTGTGACAGTTGACTCTGCCACTAGTTTCTCATCTTCTAACAAGGCTACTGATAAAGCTGTGCTAGAAGTATCAAATGCTAATATTTTCATCTTTTTTCCTTGTTTCCTTTTATGCTTTTCTATTATAACACAAGTCACTGTTTCCCAGAAACGAACATTTTCCAACTTTTTCCGCCATTTTCTTTATCTAGCCCCTATCTTATGGTACAATAATAGTAATTGTTAAACGAATCAAGGCTACTAGCTATTACTCATAAAGTGAATATCATAACGTCAAGTAAATCATAGAAAGATTAACTTGACCGGTTTTTTTATAGAATGGCAGAGCCTTTTGGAAAGAAAGGAAAACCATGATTTATAAAGTCTTTTACCAAGAAACTAAAGAGCGTAATCCACGCCGTGAACAGACAAAATCACTCTACCTAGATATCGATGCAGAAACTGAACTTGAGGGACGTATCCAAGCTCGTCAAATCATCGAAAAAAACACTGCCTATAACATCGAATTCATCGAGCTCCTCTCAGAAAAAGCCCTTGAATACGAAAAAGAAACAGGCGTTTTTGAAGTAACGGAGTTCTAAGACCATGGCATCAAAAATCAATCTAAAACCTGAAGAAGTTGGGGTTTATGCGATTGGTGGTTTGGGGGAAATCGGTAAAAACACCTATGGTATTGAATACCAAGATGAGATTATCATCGTCGATGCGGGTATTAAATTCCCCGAGGATGATCTTCTCGGAATCGACTATGTTATCCCGGACTATTCTTACATCGTTGAAAACGTTGATCGTGTAAAGGCACTTGTCATTACCCACGGTCACGAAGACCATATTGGTGGGATCCCCTTCCTTCTTAAACAGGCAAATATCCCAATTTATGCAGGACCACTTGCTCTTGCTCTTATCAAAGGAAAATTGGAAGAACACGGACTACTTCGTGACGCACAACTCTATGAAATTAATGCTAATACAGAGCTTACTTTCAAAAATATGAGCGTGACCTTCTTCCGCACTACTCACTCAATTCCAGAACCTCTCGGTATTGTCATCCATACACCTCAAGGTAAAATTGTTTGTACCGGTGACTTTAAGTTTGACTTCACCCCAGTAGGTGAGCCAGCAGACCTTCACCGTATGGCTGCACTTGGTGAAGAAGGCGTTCTTTGCCTCCTCTCAGACTCAACCAATGCTGAAGTACCAACTTTCACAAATTCCGAGAAGGTCGTTGGTCAATCCATCATGAAAATTATTGAAGGCATCCACGGACGTATTATCTTCGCCTCATTTGCCTCAAACATTTTCCGTCTGCAACAAGCTGCCGAAGCCGCTGTAAAAACTGGACGTAAGATTGTTGTCTTCGGACGTTCTATGGAAAAAGCCATCGTCAATGGGGTTGAACTAGGCTACATCAAAGTTCCAAAAGGAACTATCATTGACCCTAGTGAGATGAAAAACTACCATGCCAGTGAGATTCTTATCATGTGTACCGGTTCTCAAGGAGAGCCTATGGCAGCCCTTGCACGTATCGCTAACGGGATGCACCGCCAAGTGACACTGCAACCTGGTGACACTGTTATCTTCTCATCTAGCCCTATCCCAGGAAATACAACTAGTGTTAACCGCTTGATTAATACTATTCAAGAAGCTGGCGTCGATGTTATCCACGGTAAAATCAACAATATCCATACCTCTGGACACGGTGGTCAACAAGAGCAAAAACTCATGCTTCGTTTGATCAAACCAAAATTCTTTATGCCTGTTCACGGTGAATACCGCATGCAGAAAGTCCACGCAGGCCTTGCTGTTGATTGTGGTGTTCCAAAAGATAATATCTTTATCATGGAAAATGGTGATGTCTTAGCCCTAACAAAAGACTCTGCGCGTCGTGCAGGTCACTTCAATGCTCAAGATATCTATGTTGATGGTAATGGTATTGGGGATATCGGAGCTGCCGTTCTTCGTGACCGTCGTGATCTCTCTGAAGATGGTGTCGTACTTGCCGTAGCAACTGTCGACTTCAAGTCTAAGATGATTCTAGCTGGCCCAGACATCCTCAGTCGTGGCTTCATCTACATGCGTGAATCTGGCGATCTTATCCGCGAAAGCCAACGCATTCTATTCAATGCTATTCGTATCGCTCTTAAGAATAAGGATGCTAGCATCCAATCCGTTAACGGAGCTATCGTCAATGCTTTACGTCATTCTTGTATGAAAAAACAGAACGTGAACCAATCATTATTCCAATGATTCTCACACCTGATAAATCATAACCACCCGTCTAACGGGTGGTTTGATCAAGGGCTATAAGCCCATATTACCAGCCAGCGCCTAAAGACGCTGGCTTTCACTTTGTTCAAGCCTTATTGCTTTTGACTCGTCACAAGCCTCTCAAAGAGGCATTCGCATTACTTACCATTATCCCTAAAGGGATTTTCATATTCTTTAACGCTTAATTTGTCCAAAGCGATATCATGCTTCTCTTGTTCCTGGATATATTTCTTAATTGTGGCTTCATTTAGTCCTACCGTACTTACATAATATCCTTCTGCCCAAAAATGTCTGTTCCCAAATTTATATTTTAAATTGGCGTGTTTATCAAACATCATTAAGGCACTTTTACCTTTTAAATATCCCATAAAACTAGCTACACTCATTCGTGGTGGTATACTTACTAGCATGTGAACATGATCTGGCATTAAGTGGCCTTCTATTATTTCAACGCCTTTATATTGGCATAGTCTATGAAAAATCTCTCCCAGACTACTCCTATATTGATTATAGATTATTTTTCGTCTATACTTAGGTGTAAATACAATGTGGTACTTACACATCCATTTTGTATGTGATAAACTGTGAGCTTTTTGCGCCATAGTCTTAACTCCTTTCGTTTTACAATTGGCTTGAACACCCATATTGTAACTCGTTTGGAGTGTTTTTGTTATGACGGTATAACCTTCGATGCGCACCCGCATAGCGGGTGGTTTATTTGTTTCGCACCTTCGGAGCGAAACGGACTTAAAGTCACAAAATAAAAAAATGGTAGCCATCTAGCTACCATTTTTTAAGTTTAAATCCAGTCTAGAGCACACCATTCTAGCAAGTAAAAAAGCGCTATAAGCGCTTTTTTTCATTTTATGCACCTGGATAAATGTAAGATACTGAACCTGGTGTAGTTGAGTTTTGTGGGTCAAACCAACCACGATAGTTATTGATTTGTTGCTGGTTGTTATAGTTTGACTCCAAGATCTGAATTTGACCATCTTGACCAACTTCTGTTACATAACCAACGTGACCATAGCCACCATCAGTCCAACATACAATTGATCCTGTCACAGGTGTTGAACCTACAGCATAACCTTGGCTAGCAGCGCTTCCTGCCCAATCGCCACCATTACCCCACCAGTTACTTGCCCATGGAGCAACTTCCTTAACACCCCATGTACATTGACCAACTGGATAACGATTCCAAGTAGCATCTGAATCAGTAGCTGCTACCTCTGAAGAAGAAGCTTCTGTTGTTTCCTCAACTGCTGTCGTAGCACCTGAAACTTCCAAGCTTCCACCAGGAACAATTGTTGACCAAATAGTCATGCCATTTTCAGCTGCCAATTGATAAGGATCTACCCATACTGACTAGCAATCCCGAAGAATGAATCTCCATTTTGAACTGTATAAGTATCAGCATTAACTGTTTGTGCGACTGTAAGACCGAGCAATAATGCACTTGAGGCTGCTGCCAAAGCAGCTTTTTTTGTAGTTTTCATATTTCCCCCTGAATAAGATTAATATAAAATTAGTTTAACACTCTCATATTTTAATGCGATTAAGGGGGAATAAAGAAATATGACAAAAGAAAACAGCTCAGTTAAAACTACGTAATTTGTCCAAGAACTTAATAAATTTAAAAGAAAAAGAAAACCAGGCATAACCTGATTTTCAAATTTAATTTCTTAATAAATGTCCAAGTAGTTATCAATTTCCCATTGTGAAACAAAGGTAGCATAGCTTGCCCATTCCATACGTTTCGCATCAAGGAAGTTTGTATAGATATGATTACCCAAAGCTTGACGAACCACTTCATCTGTTTCCAATGCTTTAAGAGCGTTACGAAGTGTTGATGGCAAATCAATAATACCAGCTTCTTTACGTTCTTCAGGAGACATTGAGTAGATATTTGTTTCAACTGGATCTGGAGCATCAATCTTGTTGATAATACCATCAAGACCAGCTTCCAAAAGAACAGCAAGTGCCAAGTATGGGTTTGCCATTGGGTCTACTGAACGCAATTCCAAACGTGTACCCATACCACGAGACGCAGGAACGCGGATCAATGGTGAACGGTTGCTACCAGCCCATGCAATATATACAGGAGCTTCGTATCCAGGAACCAAACGTTTGTAAGAGTTAACTGTTGGGTTAATAATTGCAGTATAGTTGTATGCATGTTTCATCAAACCACCAAGGAAGTAGTAAGCATCTTGAGACAATTGCATACCACGTGGATCCTCTGGATCAAAGAATGCATTTCCTTCTTCAGTGAAGAGAGACATGTTACAGTGCATACCGCTACCAGCAATACCATATTTAGGTTTCGCCATAAATGTCGCATAAAGACCATGTTTACGAGCGATTGTCTTAACAACCAATTTGAAAATTTGGATATTATCACAAGCCTTCAAAACATCTGTATACTTGAAGTCGATTTCATGTTGACCAACAGCCACTTCGTGGTGAGATGCTTCAACATCGAATCCCATCTCTGTCAACACATTAACGATTTCACGACGTGTGTTATCTGCAAGGTCAGTTGGTGCAAGGTCAAAATAACCACCTTTATCGTTAACTTCAAGTGTAGGATTACCTTGTTCATCTAATTTGAAAAGGAAGAATTCTGGTTCTGGTCCAAGGTTAAATGATTTATAACCAACTTCTTCCATATGACGCAAAGCCTTTTTCAAGTTACCACGAGGGTCACCAGCAAATGGTTCACCTGCAGAGGTATAGATATCACAAATAAGACCAGCTACTGCACCATTTTCATCACCCCAAGGGAAAACTGTCCACGTATCAAGATCTGGATAAAGATACATATCAGATTCATTGATACGAACAAATCCCTCGATTGATGAACCATCAAACATAGCTTTATTTGAAAGTACCTTATCCAACTGTTCATCTGTCGCAGGAATTTCAACGTTCTTCATAACACCAAGAATATCAGAGAACATTAAACGTAAGAAAGTAACATTCTTCTCTTTGACTTCGCGACGAATATCAGCTGCTGTGATTGCCATAATAGGGGTCTCCTTTATAAAAACCAAAAATAAAAGTTCAAAGCGTAATTAGATACGCAAGTTACCAAATTGTTGTGACGGGGTCGTAAAACGGCCTTGCTGAAGGAGTTCATCATGCAAGATACGTCGAACGTCCGCATCTGTTAAAGCCGCTTGTTTTTGTTGGGCACGAACTTCACGTTCTTCGTACTCATGCTTAATCGCTGCAATATTGTAACCATCATCCAAAAAATCTTTGATTTCCAATAAACGATCCATATCATTTAATGAGTACATCCGACGATTTCCAGCTGTACGTTCAGGTTGAATTAAACCTTGATCTTCATAGTAACGAATTTGACGAGCAGTTAAATCCGTCAACTTCATAACTGTTCCAATCGGAAAAACAGCTAGAGAACGCCTTAATTCTTTCTCTCTTGCCATGATCATCCTCCTTTCCTAACAATTATATTCTGAATATTTCTACATGTCAACAGTTTATGTTACTTTTTCTTACACAACGAGTAATTCCCGAACATTATATTGTATACTCGCTCTAATTTAAGGATTTTATCAAAAAAACATAAAAAATAGAGTTCAATAGAACCCTATCATTCTTATTTTAAGTGTTTAAGTAGCCAATCATAATCATAATTAACAAGGATTGCTATAAAGACTCCACAGAAAGTTTCAAAGACTCGAGCAATCACATAAGTGAAGGTATTATCAGGTGGAATAGACAAGGTAATAATCAGAAGTGCAGCCACCCCTCCAATAACACCAGATGCATTATTAAAGGACACATTAATGACAATCGTCAGCATTGTCAAAATTGGAACCAATAGCAAAGTCACCCAAACTGAATGATTAAACCACATATTCACAAAGTAAAATAATAACGATAAAAGCCCTCCAACCGTATTCGCAAAAATACGTGATTTACCAAACTGAATACTTCTATCAAAGTTTTCTCGAAGACTAAAGACTGCTGTCAAACAACCAATCTGAAGCCCTTCCCAGCCTAAAGCGGAAAAAAGACCTAAAACTAGAAAGACAGCAATCCCCGTCTTAAGTGTACGCATACCAAATTTAAATTTTTTCGGTTCAAATTTCAATCCCATTTTACTATTTTAACATGATTATGAAACTTTTGACTACTTCTACAGTATTATGACGCAAAGTTCAAACTAATAATCGCAATTTTTTGAGAGAAAGTTACTTCCCAATAATAGTTTTAGCCTCTATCAAATACTCAATGAGATAACACAAAAAAAGAGTTGGTTTCCCAACTCTTTTCATTCTAATAGACTTATTTATCAGTAAGTGCAGCCAATCCTGGAAGTTCTTTACCTTCAAGAAGTTCCATAGAAGCACCACCACCAGTAGAGATCCATGAGAATTTATCTGCACGTCCAAGGTTGATCGCAGCAGCAGCTGAGTCACCACCACCGATGATTGATTTAACGCCTGGTTGTTTCACAATAGCGTCCATCACACCGATTGTACCAGCTTGGAAGTCAGGGTTTTCAAATACACCCATAGGTCCGTTCCATACAACTGTTTTAGCACCAGTCAAGGCTTTATCGAATTCAGCAATTGATTTAGGACCGATATCCAAACCAAGGAAACCTGGGTCTACTGCTTCACCTTCAGTGTCTTTAACTTCAGTGTAGTCAGCAAATGCATTAGCTTCTTTTGAGTCAACTGGCAAGATCAATTTACCGTTTGATTTTTCAAGAAGAGCTTTAGCAACATCAAGTTTATCTTCTTCTACAAGTGAGTTACCGATTTCGATACCTTGTGCTTTGTAGAATGTGTAAGTCATACCACCACCGATAAGAACTTTATCAGCTTTTGCAAGAAGGTTTTCGATAACACTAATCTTATCAGATACTTTAGAACCACCAAGGATAGCTACGAATGGACGCTCTGGAGTTTCAACTGCTTCTTTGATGTAAGCAATTTCGTTTTCAAGAAGGAAACCAGCAACAGCTTTATCAACGTTTGCTGAGATACCAACGTTAGATGCGTGTGCACGGTGAGCTGTACCGAATGCATCGTTTACGAAGATACCATCTCCAAGTGATGCCCAGTATTTACCAAGTTCAGGATCATTTTTAGATTCTTTCTTGCCATCAACATCTTCAAAACGAGTGTTTTCAACCAAGAGAACTTGTCCATCTTCAAGGCGGGTAACAGCTGCTTCAATTCAACACCACACGTGTAACACCCACCAGGATAAGAATTTAACATCTTGACCCAATTTAGCAGCCAAGTCAGCAGCTACAGGAGCAAGTGATTTGCCTTCTTTATCAGCTTCTTCTTTTACACGTCCAAGGTGAGAGAAGAGGATTGCACGTCCACCTTGTTCAAGAATGTACTTGATAATTGGAAGGGCAGCAGTGATACGGTTATCGTTAGTGATCACGCCATCTTTTACAGGTACGTTGAAGTCACCACGAACGAGAACTTTTTTCCCTTTCAAGTCAACATCTTTAACAGTCAATTTAGCCATTTGATCCTTAATTTTGGCCACGTTTTCATTATATCACAAAATGCATAAAAGAGATAGCAAAATCAGAAGGATTTCTAGCTTATTGCTAGTATAACGCATTTAGCATATAATCTAAATAGAAAGGTCGAATATCCATGAAAAAACAGCTAAACAAGAAGCAGAAACAAGCTGACCATGATCTAAATGTAATCCTTATTCTTACCCTTGTTCCTCTGCTCCTCTTTCTTACTCTTAAACCAACTCTTTTTTCATACACTAACCAAACCTCAGTACCGCTATGGCTGCGATTAATCTTATTAGCTAGTTGTCAATTTGCCATCGCAGGCTTAGGAACCAGCACTGTTATGCTTTATCGCAAAGAATCTTTCAGACACTTTGGATTAATCACCAAAAATCTAGTTACCACCCTTTTTCAATCTCTTCTTGTAGCCCTACCACTTATCATATTTAAAGGAATTACTCATCAGATTCATTCCTATCTACCTCTTCAATCAATACAATTATCAAAAGAAGTAATGAGCCAATCATTTCCTAGTAATATCCTGGCATACCTATTCATCTGTCTTATTTGGGGATTCTGGGAAGGATTTAACTATGTAGTCATCGCTGAAAAGATACGCATACGTTTTCCATCTCCTTACTCTTGGTTAGATAGTGGAGCAATAACTTGTGCGATTTTTTGCCTCCTTATCCATGGAATTATTGGTTTTGATATCTATACCCTATTTGAATCACTTACCGTTTTTATACTTATTTATGGTATGCTAGCTATACAAAAACATAATAAAAACTCCTGGGGTTATGTCATGCTCTTTCTACTCATTTGGAATGCCTTCTAGCTTATTCATAAATCACAATCCTACTGAGATTATAACAGCCTATTTATACGGCTGTTATATTATTTTGGAAATAAAAAAAGAGCCGAAGCTCTTCTTTTTATACAATTGAATTATTTAGCGATTTTCGCGAAGTATTCAAGAGTACGTACAAGTTGTGAAGTGTAAGACATTTCGTTGTCATACCATGAAACAACTTTAACCAATTGTTTACCGTCAACGTCAAGAACTTTAGTTTGAGTTGCGTCAAACAATGAACCGAATGACATACCTACGATATCAGAAGATACGATTGGATCTTCAGTGTATCCGTATGATTCGTTAGAAGCTTCTTTCATAGCTGCGTTTACTTCATCAACAGTAACGTTCTTGTCAAGAACTGCTACCAATTCAGTTACTGAACCAGTTGGAACAGGAACACGTTGAGCAGCTCCGTCCAATTTACCGTTCAATTCAGGGATAACCAAACCGATTGCTTTAGCAGCACCAGTTGAGTTAGGAACGATGTTAGCTGCAGCAGCACGAGCACGGCGAAGGTCACCTTTACGGTGTGGTCCGTCAAGAACCATTTGGTCACCAGTGTAACCGTGGATAGTAGTCATCAAACCTTCAACGATACCGAAGTTGTCATGAAGAGCTTTAGCCATTGGAGCCAAACAGTTTGTAGTACATGAAGCACCTGAGATAACTGTTTCAGTACCATCAAGAATATCGTGGTTAGTGTTAAATACGACTGTTTTAACATCTGATCCACCAGGAGCAGTGATAACAACTTTCTTAGCACCACCAGCATGCAAGTGTTTTTCAGCAGCTGCTTTAGTAGCAAAGAAACCAGTTGCTTCAAGAACGATTTCTACACCGTCGTTAGCCCAGTCAATTTGTTCTGGGTCACGTTCAGCAGAAACTTTAACGAATTTACCGTTAACTTCAAATCCACCATCTTTAACTTCAACAGTACCGTCGAAACGACCTTGAGTTGTGTCGTATTTCAACAAGTGTGCAAGCATAACTGGATCTGTAAGGTCGTTGATGCGTGTAACTTCAACACCTTCTACGTTTTGGATACGACGGAAAGCAAGACGACCGATACGACCGAAACCGTTAATACCAACTTTAACTACCATTAGTGATTTCCTCCTTATGAAAATCAAATAAATATAATTTTGAGAGCAAGCTCTCCCTATTGTGAAAAGATTAACTTGAACGTTTTCAATTCAACCTTTCAACAGTCATATTATATAATTTTTTTCAAAAAATTGCAAATAGAAAAGGCACTTACTTTCATAAGTACCCTAACTTTATAAGTTCTAATTAAGCTTCACCAGAATTTTTCTTGATGATTTCTTCTTGAACTGATTTAGGAACATCTTCATAGTGGTCAAATACCATCATGAATGTACCACGACCTTGAGTTGCAGAACGAAGTGTTGTTGCATAACCGAACATTTCAGCAAGTGGAACATATGCACGAACGATTTGGCTGTTACCGTGTGCTTCCATACCATCAACACGTCCACGACGAGCTGTAACGTGACCCATAACATCACCAAGGTTTTCTTCAGGAACAGTGATTGTTACAAGCATCATTGGTTCAAGAATAGTTGGTTGTGCAGTCTTAGCAGCTTCTTTAAGTGCAAGAGATGCAGCGATCTTGAAGGCAGTTTCAGATGAATCGACATCGTGGTATGAACCATCGTAAGTTTAGCTTTGATGTCAACCATTGGGTATCCAGCAAGGACACCGTTAGCCATAGATTCTTCCAATCCTTTTTCTACTGCAGGGATGAATTCACGTGGAACCACACCACCGACGATAGCATTTTCGAATTCGAAACCTTTACCTTCTTCATTTGGAGTAAATTCAATCCAAACATCACCAAACTGACCTTTACCACCAGATTGACGTTTGAAGAATCCACGTGCTTGTGTTCCAGCACGGAATGTTTCACGGTAAGATACTTGTGGAGCACCAACGTTTGCTTCAACTTTGTGTTCACGTTTCAAACGGTCAACAAGGACATCAAGGTGAAGTTCACCCATACCAGAGATAACTGTTTCACCAGTTTCAGGGTTAGTTTCAACACGGAATGTTGGATCTTCTTCAGCAAGTTTTGAAGACCGATACCCATCTTATCTTGGTCAGCTTTAGTCTTAGGCTCAACCATCAATTGGATAACTGGTTCTGGAACTTCGATTGACTCAAGAATAACTTTAGCTTTTTCATCAGTCAATGAGTCACCAGTTGTAGTATCTTTCAAACCGATAGCAGCAGCGATATCACCAGCGTATACTTGTTCAATTTCTTGACGGCTGTTAGCGTGCATTTGAAGGATACGTCCGATACGTTCACGTTTACCTTTAGATGTGTTCATTACATATGAACCTGATTGAAGGATACCTGAGTAAACACGGATAAATGTCAAACGACCTACAATGGGTCAGTCATGATCTTGAAGGCAAGAGCTGCAAATGGCTCATCATCAGATGCTGGACGAGTTTCTTCTTCATCTGTATCTGGGTTGATACCTTTGATTGCAGGGATATCAAGTGGGCTTGGAAGGTAATCGATAACCGCATCAAGCATCAATTGAACACCTTTGTTCTTGAAGGCAGAACCACAAAGAACTGGGAAGAATTCAACGTTGATTGTTGCACGACGGATAGCTGCTTTCAATTCCTCGTTAGTGATTTCTTCACCTTCAAGGTATTTCATCATCAAATCTTCGTCAGTTTCAGCAACTGCTTCGATCAATTTTTCACGGTATTCGTTTGCTTGATCAACGTAATCAGCTGGAATATCTTCTTCAAGAATATCTGTACCAAGGTCATTAGTATAGATTTCAGCTTTCATTTTAATCAAGTCAATGATACCACGGAAATCATCTTCAGCACCGATTGGCAATTGGATTGGGTGTGCGTTTGCTTGAAGACGATCGTGAAGTGTGCTTACTGAGTAAAGGAAGTCTGCACCGATTTTATCCATTTTGTTGGCAAATACGATACGTGGAACACCATACTCAGTTGCTTGACGCCAAACTGTTTCAGTTTGAGGTTCTACACCTGATTGTGAGTCAAGAACGGTTACGGCACCATCCAATACACGGAGTGAACGTTGTACTTCGATTGTGAAGTCCACGTGTCCTGGTGTATCGATGATGTTAACGCGGTGACCATCCCATTGTGCTGTTGTAGCGGCAGATGTGATTGTGATACCACGTTCTTGTTCTTGCTCCATCCAGTCCATTTGTGATGCACCTTCGTGAGTTTCACCGATTTTGTGGATTTTACCAGTGTAGTAAAGGATACGCTCTGTTGTAGTTGTTTTACCGGCATCGACGTGGGCCATGATACCGATATTACGAGTTTTTGCAAGTGAAAATTCGCGTGCCATTAGGTTATTCTCCTATAAATATTTTAGTTTACTTATTTATTATAACATTATTGTCAAAAAACGGATAGGCAGGACCTACCCGTTTTTTCACTAATATTTAACTGGTTTTCAAATGATATGAATGATATTATTTGAATTCAGAGTCAGCCTATTACAAATCCATAATCTTAGCTTATGAATATATGACTGTAATTCAGCTTGAAGCTTATGATTACCAGCGGAAGTGTGCAAAGGCACGGTTTGCTTCAGCCATTTTGTGAGTATCTTCACGTTTCTTAACTGATGCACCAGTGTTGTTTGCAGCGTCCATGATTTCTTTTGCAAGACGATCTTTCATAGTGTGTTCACCACGCGCACGTGATGCGTTAACCAACCAACGAAGACCAAGAGTTGTACGACGTTCTGGACGAACTTCAACTGGGACTTGGTAGTTTGAACCACCGACACGACGTGCACGTACTTCAAGTACAGGCATGATGTTGTCCATAGCTGTTTCAAATACTTCAAGAGCATCGTTTCCAGTTGCTTCTTTGATTTGCTCGAAAGCATCGTATACGATTGTTGCAGCAGTACCACGTTTACCGTCAAGCATTACACGGTTGATAAGACGTGTAACGATTTTTGAATTGTACAATGGATCTGCCAATACTTCACGTTTAGGCGCTCTATTTTTACGACTCATTTTATCTTATCTCCCTTCTTATCCTTTAGGACGTTTAGCACCGTATTTAGAACGGCTTTGTTTACGATCAGCTACACCTGCAGTATCAAGTGCACCACGGACGATGTGGTAACGTACCCCTGGAAGGTCTTTTACACGTCCACCACGGATAAGAACAACGCTGTGTTCTTGGAGGTTGTGTCCGATACCTGGGATGTAAGCAGTAACTTCGATAAGGTTGCTCAAACGTACACGAGCGAATTTACGAAGGGCTGAGTTAGGTTTCTTAGGTGTCATTGTTCCAACACGTGTTGCAACACCACGTTTTTGTGGTGAAGATACGTTAGTTTGAACTTTTTTGTGGCTGTTGTAACCAACGTTCAAAGCTGGTGATTTAGATTTTACAACTTTTGATTGACGTGGTTTACGAACCAATTGGTTAATTGTAGGCATCTACATTCTCCTGTGTTTTTTTATTTTTGGTTGATATGGCACTTGGTGACAGCCCATATCTGTGTGTACTTTTGCAACTTATGTCAGCACGTCTCTGTACACTTTTGAGAGACCAAAAGTAAAAAGTACCGTCTAATATAGTATCATTTTTTGATAATTATTGTCAAGACTTTCTTGTTAAAAAGAAAAATTCCTAATCGTTAAATTAGGAATACTATCGTAGATTAATTATTTGTCAAAAATATTACCGACTTCAACTTCTACCTTCTGTGCTTTTACATCGATGTCAGAAACAGTAAGTAATGATTTATATTCATGGATATCACGATCACCTTTAGCATTTTCTGCGAATACAGCTACACCTACTAACTCACTATCAAATTCTGAAAGCAAGCTAATCATACCCGTAATGGTACCACCACCTTTAAGAAAATCGTCAACAATAAGGACGCGGCTATTTGGTTTCAAACTACGTTTTGAAAGGAACATCTTTTCAATACGATCACTTGAACCACTAACATAGTTTACCGATACGGTTGAACCTTCTGTAATTTTCAAGTCACGACGAACGATAACAAATGGAATGTTCAAGACATCTGCTACTGCATTTGCTAAAGGAACTCCTTTAGTTGCAACAGTCATAACGGCATCAATTTTTTTCCCTTTAAAGGCACTAGCAATGATACGACCAACATTTTTCAAAATAGACGGTGTACTCAGTAAATCAGATAGGTAGAGATAACCACCTGGTAAGATACGATCACTCTCGGAAAGACGTTTACAAAGATCTTCAACCAGACTTCTTGCATCTTCATCAGAAATAGTTGGTGTAAACATAACGCCACCAGATGCACCCGTTACTGTTTCGATTTCTCCTATTTGACTTTCCTCAAAAGCTTTTTTAATGATAGCAACATCTTCTGAGATTGAAGACTTTGCAGCTTCATAACGCTCTGCAAAGGTGTTGAGGCTTGTCAATTGATAAGGATTATTAATCAGGTAGTTTGAAATAACTACCATGCGCTCACTTCGTTTTAATTTCATATGTTACCTATATTTTCTGTACTTTTTAACTATTATACCATAATACAGCAAAAAACGAACATTTTCATATAAAATGCTCGCTTAATTTCGATTTTAATCAAATTTTGGCTTGTAGAAGGAACGATTATCCATAGCAAAGAGACGATTTGTCATTTCTCCTGGACCTACTAGGTTAAGGGCTGTCGTCATCATCATCATACTGGCATCAAGATTATCAATCATATGAATAATTTCTGCTTCCATAATACGGGGGCGCACTGGACTACCATACTCTAGTTGTCCGTGGTGGCTGAGAATGACATGACGCAAAACAACGACATCCTCACGCGTATCGTCAATATTGAGCTCCATGAGCACCTTAGTGATTTCTTCATCAATCAAAGCAATATGACCAATCAAGTTTCCACGAACCGTATACTCAGTATTTTCAGGACCAGTAAGTTCAATGACCTTAGCTAAATCATGAAGCATAATTCCGGCAAAGAGTAGGCTCTTATTGAGCTCTGGATAAATATCTCCAATGCTGTCCGCTAGGCGAACCATAGTAGCTGTATGATAGGCTAGTCCACTTTCAAAAGCATGATGATTTGTTTTAGCAGCTGGAAAAGTGAAGAACTCTTTATTATACTTTCGATAAAGGGCACGAACAACACGCTGCCAAGTTGCTTCCTCAATCTTGAAAATCATTTGCTCTAGGTATTCGCGTACTTCGGAAGGATTTACTGGTGGTTTCTCTTTGAAATCAGCCGGATCATTTGGCTCACCAAATGTAGGCAAGCGTAAGGTAATTTGGTTTACCTGAGGAGTATTATTATAAACCTCTCGACGGCCCTCCATATGCACTACTTTACCTGCGGTAAATTCTTCGACATTATAAGGCTGAGCATCCCATAGGTTCCCTGAAATCTCACCAGTATCATCCTGGAATGTAAAGGCAATGTAATCCTTTCCTGCTCTTGTCTTACGTACCTCTGCACGCTTAATCAGATAAACCTTCAAAATACTCGTCTTTTTTCATTTGATTAATCTTCATGCTTGTCCTCGTTTTCTAATCGTGGTAAATCCAACAAACTTTGTGTCGCACTGTCTTGATAGGTTTCAATTGTATCAAGAGCTCTAACAATTGCCCTACTCCTTGTGTTAAGAAGACTATCGACGGTTTTACTTGCTGTATTCAATTGTTTCTGAGCTTTAGCTAACATATCTCCAAACCTGCTAAATTCTAGTTTGACGTTACCTAAAATCTTACTAATATCATCCGCATTCTTTTGAATATTCAAAGTTCTAAAACCTACAGACAATGAATTCAAGAGTGCTGATAAGGTTGACGGCCCTGCGATAACAATATTCTCCTCGCGACGAAGGGCGTCAAAGAAGGCTGGTTGGCGTACTACCTCAGCATAAAGTCCTTCCGTCGGCAAAAATAATATACCAAAATTTGTAGTTTCAGGTGGGTTAAGATACTTCTTGTTAATATCCTTTGCAAATCGCTTAATACTAGCCAGAAGTGACTTACGGTGATTCTCAATCTCCTCTTTATTACCAGACTCATAAGCATCTTCCAGACGATAGTAATCTTCCAAAGGAAACTTAGAATCAATGGGAAGGTAGATATATTCGTCTTTATGGTTTCCTGGCATTTTGATTGCATATTCAACTCGTTCACTTGAACCTGATACCGTAGGAAATTCTCGCTCGTACTGATTAACAGTCAATATGTCTTCAATAATTTGCCCTAATTGAAGCTCTCCCAAAATACCTCGTGTTTTTGTATTTGAAAGGACCTTGTTAAGACTTCCAACATCCTTGGCTACATTTTTCATTTCCCCCAAGCCCTGGTTAACCGACTCTAATTGTCTTGAAACCGTCTCAAAAGAGGCTTGTAAACGTGTTTGTAAGGTTTGCTCAAGTTTCTCTTCAACTGTCTGACGCATTTGTTCCAGACGTTTCTCATTGGAATCTTGCATATCTTTAACCGCTTTGGTTAAGCTTTGGTTTATTTGCTCAAGGCGTTGGTCGGAGCGGTCTCGATTATCAGACAAATTTTGATGTAAAACCTCTCGGATATCTGTCAACTGTTGGTATAGTTCCATCTGCAATTGGTTCAATTGCTTTGTTGTTTCCAGTTGGTTTGTCTTAGCAAAACTTTCCAATTGAAACGAAACTTGATCTGAAAGATTATCTGCATTTTCTTCCAAACTCTTATTAATCTGTTCTTTTAACTCCATATTCTTCAGGAAAAGAGCAATAAGAATTCCTAAGCTTAATAAAGTTAAAAGTGTAAGTAGATAGATCATACTAACTCCTATCTTTAGTCTGGATGACAATCACATATCCATTTGGCACAAGCACTTGAATCGGACCATCAACGAATTCATTGCTAGAATAGATTTTCTTCTGGAAATAATTCATACTAGTTAATTCGTATTTTGCTCCCAAAATCGTCAGTTCTCCATCACCTTCATGTAAAAAAGAAACATATGTCATTCCGGGTTCTGATAAAACTTTATGACTTCCTTCTGGATAATAAGTAATCTTATTTTGCTTATCTCGCAAACAGATACGCCTCATAAAAGGAGCTAATTCAAGATCGCTGACCAAAAATATATTTGATAACATATGATCAATTCTGCCACCAAAAGCACCGAAATAGTTACTTCCGCCTCAGGATATAACTGAAATATAATTTTTAGGGCTAACTCTGTATCCGTATCATCCTTTTCAGCTGGAGCAATCATACAATCTTTGGCAGCTGATTGAATCATCTCTAACTCTGACCGAGATACTGAATCAAAGTCTCCGACAGCCAAATCAAGAGGTAAACCTAACTCCAACAAACGTAAGCACGCGCGATCCACCCCAACAAAATAATCAAAATCGGTAGTGAACCACTCTAGCTCACCACCGACAAATAAAGCTATTTTAGGCATCGATAGCATCACGAAGCGTTTGAACTTGCGCTGTCAAATCAGGATTTTTGAAGAGGTAAGAGCCAGCTACAAAAACATTAGCCCCCGCCTTGGCACATGCTGCAATAGTGTTATTATCTACACCACCATCAACTTCAATATCGAATGAATAGCCACCTTTTTCACGAAGCTCCACAACACGCTCTACTTTAGACATCATTTCTGGAATGAACGCCTGACCACCAAAACCTGGATTTACAGTCATGATAAGTACTTGATCCACTAAATCAAGTACAGGAATAAGTGCCTCAACTGGGGTTCCAGGATTAATCACAACACCTGCTTTCATACCAGCAGCTTTGATTTTCTGGAGGGCACCATGGATATGCTTAGTGGCTTCAACATGAATGGTCATGATATCTGCACCAGCTTGTGCATAGGCATCCACATAACGCTCAGGATTAACAACCATAAGGTGGCAGTCAAAAACTAACTTGCTGTGTTTACGCATGCTAGCAACCACATCTGCTCCCCAACTGATATTAGGAACAAATTGACCATCCATAATATCAATGTGAACATATTCCGCACCTGATGCATCAATACGAGCTAGTTCTGAAGCAAAATTAGCGTAATCAGCAGCTAGGATAGAAGGAGCAATTTTATATGACATGAGAGACCTACTTTCTTTTTACAGTTTTTTTATATGTTTCACGACGATTTTCAATTTCACTTAAGAATTGAAGGTAATTATCATAACGGACTTGCCAGATTTGGCCATTTTCAACCTCATCCTTAACAGCACAAGAAGGCTCATGGGTATGAGTACAAGAACGGAATTTACAGCCATGACTAGCTTGACGGATTTCCGGAAAAGCTTCACTCAAGTCCTCTGCATTATCCACTTCATAATCTAGCGAAGAGAATCCTGGTGTGTCAGCAATCTTCCCACCATGAACGTCATAAAGACTTACAGCCCTTGTAGTATGACGTCCACGACCTAGACTGTCTGAAATCTCACCTGTTTCCAACTTCAACTCTGGGGCAATACGGTTCAACAAGGTTGATTTTCCAACACCTGTCTGTCCCATAAAGACTGTTATTTTATCAGTCAAGAGCGGCAATAGGTCTTCCAAACTGAAGATAAAATCAAAACCAATTTTTTGATACTGTTTTTGAATAGCTTTCATTTCTGAATCATCTTCAACCAAGTCCATCTTAGAAATATAGATTACAGGCTTTATATTTTTATGCTCTAGTAAAACCAAAAAACGGTCCAAAAGATTACTGTTAAAATCCGGTTCCTTAGCAGACATAATAACCACAGCCTGATCTATATTGACAATGGGTGGACGCACTAAACTATTGATTCGTTGACCAATTTTTAGGATATAACCTTCTGAATTTTCCTCTGCTGAAAATTCAACAAAATCTCCAACATAAGGTGTTTGTCCTTTTTTTCTAAAATTTCCTCGTGCACGCGTCTGGTATACAACACCATCATGCTCTACATAATAGAAACCTGCCAGTGCTTTGATAATTCTTCCTTGCAAGTGAACTCCTCATTCGTTTAATAGCCCTATTATATCACAAATTAGAAAGCTTTTCTGGAACAAAAAAACGGATCTTCCATTTCCCATGGGCCTCCTTGCATTTTCAATAGATTGCAGTATAATAGGCATATCATCTGCGGAGGTGGTGGAATGGCAGACACGCATGCTTCAGGCGCATGTGCTTTTTCAAGCGTGAGGGTTCAAATCCCTTTCTCCGCATAGCTAAAAATCCCACTGAGATTCAGTGGGATTTTTGAATTATAGGCCTGCTTCTCTCAAAGCATCTGATAAGTGTGCAAAATCAGAAATAGATAAAGCCTCTCCACGAATAGAAGGTTTTATATCTGCAATTTCCAAAGCCTGCTCAAGTTTGGCTTTCACTTCCTCAGATTTACCAAAATGATTTGTTAAATTATTCCACAATGTCTTACGACGATGGACAAAGCTAGCCTTAGCCACTCGGAAAAGGAAATCCTCATCTTTAACTTCAACCAACGGTTGTTCACGACGCGTCATCTTCAAAATGGCTGAGTCAACATTAGGTGCTGGTACAAAAGACTGTACGAGGGACAATGAATGCCACTTTAGCGGTCATATAATACTGAACGGCAATTGATAGAGAACCATAAGCCTTACTATTAGGCTCTGCAGAAATGCGGTCAGCGACTTCTTTTTGCATCATAACGACAAATTCTGCAAAAGGAATCTTACTCTCAATCAAATGCATCAAGATCGGCGTCGTAATATAATATGGCAAATTGGCTACAACCTTAATTGGTAGTTCTGGATTTTTAAATTCTTTTACTCGTGTCTGTAAATCCGCCTTGAGAACATCTTCATTAATCACGTTAACATTATCATGATCACGTAATGTATCCTCCAAAATCGGAACCAATCGATCATCAATTTCAAAAGCCATAACTTCCGCAGCATTTTCAGCCAAGAATTCTGTTAATGCTCCGATACCAGGTCCAATTTCGATCACATTGACATTTTTATCAATCTCTGCCGTATCAACAATTTTTTGTAAAATATTTGTATCTGTTAAGAAGTTCTGTCCGAAAGACTTCTTAAAGGTAAAGCCATGGCGTTCAAGGACAGCCTTGGTCACGCTATAATCTGCAATTCTCATTTATTCTCTTTTCTTATTAATTTCACGATTTTTATATTTGGACACAAAACAAGTCCAAGTTCTTAATTATCCCAACCTCTATAATAAGCTACTTAATAGCGATTTGATTTTAAGATTACTGGTAGTCTAGTAATTTGACATAGCCTCTTCCAGCTCCTCTAAAGTGATTCCAAACAATTCCAAACGTTTTAGAAGCTGCTTCCCATTGCAATAACCAATACGAAGCGCCTCGCCCAAATATTCTCGACGCTTTCGACTATCTGCTCCCATTAGTAGTCCTAACTTCATAAGATTTGATTTACTAATATCAAACTGATTATCATCATCGTAACTACCTAGAACTCCAGATAAGGCCTTTGAAGGTCCTCAAAACTCGCATGCTCAACACCCAATGAACGACCTTTAGTCTTAGATTTTGGTGTTGCTTCCCCACGGTTTAAAAAAGCATGCTTTGCTGTCGGAACAGCTTCCATGATGATTTTACGGATACGTTCACCATTATAGTCTGGATCAGTGAAAACAATCACTCCACGTAAGTCATTAAGCTTATTGATACGCTCTAAGTCGTCTTCATTAATAGCAGAACCTCTAGTCTCATAGGTATCCACCTCATAAAAACGTCTCAAATTTGCCGTATCATCCTTACCTTCTACCACGATAACTTCTTGAATTTTTATTTTATTCATCCAGCCCAAAAATCCTCATCGCATTATCATAAGTAGCCCTAGCAACCTCTTCACTTGTTAAACCACGAAGCTCAGCAATCTTATCTACTACGTAACGCGTATAGCCTGTACGATTCTCGCGACCACGTTTGGGAACGGGTGCCAAATACGGCGCATCCGTTTCAACCAGAATCTTATCTAAAGGTAACTTCTGAGCAGCTTCTTGGACATCCAAAGCCTTCTTAAAAGTTACAACACCTGAAAATGAAATCATCATTCCAAGATCAACAAATTTTTGAGCCATTTCTAAGGATCCTGAGTATGAGTGCATAATCCCCCCACGAGGACCAACACCAACTTCTTTAATAACAGCGTAAGTATCCTCAAGTGCATCACGTGTATGGACAACAAAAGGTAGATTGTGTTCCTTTGACAAAGCTATTTGACGCTTAAAGACATCAATCTGAATCTCTTTAGGATCTTCCATCCAATAATAATCCAAACCAATTTCCCCAAGTGCCACTACTTTCGGATTATCCAATTGTGATACAATCATATCCTCAATTTCCTGAGAATAGGACCCTGCTTCCGTAGGATGCCATCCAATCGTACTATATAGTTGATCATACTTCTCTGATAGTGCTAAAGATTTATCAATTGTTGGCTTATCAAAACCAACAATATTCATTTTAATAACACCTAGTTCAGCTGCAAAATCTATTTCTTCTTGTTCTTTTCCTGCAAAATTATCCACATTAAGATGGGTATGCGTATCAAAAATTTCAATCATAGGTCTATTATAACAAAAACGAGCGAGCATAGCTCACTCACCTTTTCATTTTATTAAACAAAGAGTCGCATATATTCTATCTTTGTACAACGATTCATTACAATATCCTGTCTATTCGCTTGACGAAGAATAGTCTCAGCCTCCTCATTCTCAAGACCAATTTGACTCCAAAAAACTTTTGCATCTGTCTCAAGAAAATCATAAGCAACGTCTGGTAAAAACTCACTTCGTCTAAATACATCAACAATATCAATCGAAAATGGGATATCTTTAAGATAAGCATAAACATGCTCTCCAAGAAGCTCCTGGCCTTCTAGTTTGGGATTTACTGGTATGATACGATAACCAGCAGCTTGTAGAAAATGAGCAACCTGATAAGATGCTGCCTCCTTGCGATGAGATAAACCAACAATTGCAATCGTCTTTGCCGATTTTAAATAAGATTCTATAACCTCAGCACTAGGATTTTGAAATGAATAAGACATATGACTCTCCTCGTCGTTCAAATAAACTAAAAATAAAAATCCCTAAACGGGACTGTGACGATTAGTTAGCTAAGCTCTGCAACGATAGCTTTAATTTGTTCTTTTGTATGGACACCTGCAACTTGCTTAACAACCTCACCATCTTTTTTAAAGAGTAAAGTTGGAATAGACATGATTCCAAACTTCTGAGCTGTTTCTGGGTTCTCATCAACATCAATTTTAACAATTTTAAGTTCATCTTCTGAAATCTCTTCAGAAAGTTGCTCAAGAATTGGTGCTTGCATCAAGCAAGGTCCACACCAAGTTGCCCAAAAATCAATCAAAACGAGTCCTTCAGCTGTTTCTTGTTCAAATGTAGCATCTGTTACTACTTGTGTCATATATTCATCCTCCTAGACATTATAAAACTTTTGTAGACCTATTCTATATGATTCTAAAGGCCATTGCAAGAATTTGACACATACATAAAAAATTCTTATCAAATATTAGTCATTACCTATCATAGACATCACTTGCTCACAGCCTATCTTGGGAGTATAATAATAAAAAAACTATAAAAATAGAAATGAGTAAATATGGATAAAGATGCAATGATTACCTATCTCATAGGTGAACTCAAAAAAGAAAATCTAGAATTACATGATTTGATTATCCCAGAAGAACTCGAGGAAAAGCAAAAGCTTCTCAGAGCGCTTTTTAATACACGTAAACCAATGGCAGCATCAACACAATTCTTGACAATACAAGATCTTTACCTACAAGTTAGGAAAGGGGAACGTGGATTTGTACAACTCAGTTCACTCCAGCCCATCCCTCAAGATGATCGAATCTACCTCTGGAAGGGTGATATTACAAGACTCGAAGTAGATGCAATCGTAAATGCAGCTAATAAAACCTTACTAGGATGTATGAAACCACTTCATGATTGTGTAGATAATGCTATTCATACATATGCAGGTGTTCAGTTACGCCAAGCTTGTTTCGAACTCATCTTAGAACAAGGATACGAAGAACCCGTTGGCATGGCTAAAATCACCCCAGCTTACAATCTTCCTTCTGCCTTTGTCATTCATACTGTAGGTCCGAAAATAGTAGACCAACCAACACAAATTGATGAAGATCTTTTAGCAAAAAGTTATCTTTCAGTATTAGCACTAGCTGAGAAAAATAACATTGAATCAATTGCTATTCCATGTCTATCAACTGGAGATTTCAATTTTCCAAAACAAAAAGCTGCCAAAATCGCCATTCAAACAGTCAAAACCTTTATTGATGAGTCAAGTATAATAAAAAAAGTTATATTCAACGTATTTGATGATGAAAATTTAGCGATTTATCAAAAACTCCTTACTGAATAAAAAAGAAGAAAATCATTTTGATTTTCTTCTTTTTTTATTGCATAACTGAATGCTCTTTTAAAAGATTAAAAAATGAGGGATAATCTCTTTTAAGATTAACAAAACCACCATCCTTAGATAAGAAACTATGTTCAGAAGCAGCTGTACAAACAAGAACACCATTCTGATTTACCATATGGTATACAAAAGAAAGTCTAGCAGATTTAACACTTTTAACAATAATCTCAATAGAAATCTCATCTGCAAAAGTAGAAGTAGCTTTATAGTCACAGGAAATTGAAGTAACAGGAGAGATAATTCCCTCCTCTTCAATTTTTTCATAAGGCCAACCTATCTCTCTTAGAAAAAAAGTTCTAGCCTCTTCCATCCATCGTACATAATTGGAATGATGAGTAATACCCATTCGATCTGTTTCATAATACTGGACCTCGTGTTTACAGATAAACATAAGAACCTCCAAAAAGATTAAGAAATAAAATCTAAAATGTCATCCTCAGAAAGAGAAGAGTCACAAACAACCTTAGCAGTTCCATTTTCTGAAACAAAGAGAGCTGGGACAGTAGCAATACCATATCTTTTACGTAAAGCTTGAATATCTTCAAGTTCTTCACTATTTTCACTATTAATATAGAAAATAGTAAGATTTGAATTACGTGCAACATTAGATAATTTAGGTTCAAAAAGTTGACAATATGGACAAGAAGGACGGCCAATAAATAAAATAAACTTATCTGTAGAAGAAATTTTATCTTTAGCAGTAGAAATAGAAATAGGTGTAAACTCTGATGCAAAATTCGACATAATAATACCTCTCAAATAAAATATAATCATATCATATCTGAAATTAAGAGTTTTAACAAGTAAATAACTTAACAAAAAAAGCTAGACCTACGTCCAGCAATGAAACCTATACTCCGCCAGTAGGACTCGAACCTACGACATCATGATTAACAGTCATGCGCTACTACCAACTGAGCTATGGCGGATAAACGCTAAGCGACTACCGTATCTAACAGGGGGCAACCCCCAACTACATCAGGCGTACTAGGGCTTAACTTCTGTGTTCGGCATGGGAACAGGTGTATCTCCTAGGCTATCGTCACTTAACTCTGAGTATTCTCAACTCAAAATTGAATATCTATACTGTATCAAGAAACCAAATCGTTGTCAATATGTCTCAGTTACTTTCTTTGGATAAGTCCTCGAGCTATTAGTATTAGTCCGCTACATGTGTCACCACACTTCCACTTCTAACCTATCAACCTGATCATCTCTCAGGGCTCTTACTGATATAAAATCATGGGAAATCTCATCTTGAGGTGGGCTTCACACTTAGATGCTTTCAGCGTTTATCCCTTCCCTACATAGCTACCCAGCGATGCTCTTGGCAGAACAACTGGTACACCAGCGGTAAGTCCACTCTGGTCCTCTCGTACTAGGAGCAGATCCTCTCAAATTTCCTACGCCCGCGACGGATAGGGACCGAACTGTCTCACGACGTTCTGAACCCAGCTCGCGTGCCGCTTTAATGGGCGAACAGCCCAACCCTTGGGACCGACTACAGCCCCAGGATGCGACGAGCCGACATCGAGGTGCCAAACCTCCCCGTCGATGTGAACTCTTGGGGGAGATAAGCCTGTTATCCCCAGGGTAGCTTTTATCCGTTGAGCGATGGCCCTTCCATGCGGAACCACCGGATCACTAAGCCCGACTTTCGTCCCTGCTCGAGTTGTAGCTCTCGCAGTCAAGCTCCCTTATACCTTTACACTCTGCGAATGATTTCCAACCATTCTGAGGGAACCTTTGGGCGCCTCCGTTACCTTTTAGGAGGCGACCGCCCCAGTCAAACTGCCCGTCAGACACTGTCTCCGATAGGGATAACCTATCTGGGTTAGAGTAGCCATAACACAAGGGTAGTATCCCAACAACGCCTCACTCGAAACTGGCGTCCCGAGGTCATAGGCTCCTACCTATCCTGTACATGTGGTACAGATACTCAATATCAAACTGCAGTAAGCTCCATGGGGTCTTTCCGTCCTGTCGCGGGTAACCTGCATCTTCACAGGTACTAAAATTTCACCGAGTCTCTCGTTGAGACAGTGCCCAAATCATTACGCCTTTCGTGCGGGTCGGAACTTACCCGACAAGGAATTTCGCTACCTTAGGACCGTTATAGTTACGGCCGCCGTTTACTGGGGCTTCAATTCATACCTTCGCTATTGCTAAGCACTCCTCTTAACCTTCCAGCACCGGGCAGGCGTCACCCCCTATACATCATCTTACGATTTAGCAGAGAGCTGTGTTTTTGATAAACAGTTGCTTGGGCCTATTCACTGCGGCTGACCATAAGTCAGCGCCCCTTCTCCCGAAGTTACGGGGCCATTTTGCCGAGTTCCTTAACGAGAGTTCTCTCGCTCACCTGAGGCTACTCGCCTCGACTACCTGTGTCGGTTTGCGGTACGGGTAGAGTATAATTAACGCTAGAAGCTTTTCTCGGCAGTGTGACATCACTAACTTCGCTACTAAACTTCGCTCCCCATCACAGCTCAATGTTATAGATATAAGCATTTGACTCATATCACACCTCACTGCTTGGCCAGACACTTCCAATCGTCTGGTTTAGTTAGCCTACTGCGTCCCTCCATCACTATATACTCTAGTACAGGAATATCAACCTGTTGTCCATCGGATACACCTTTCGGTCTCTCCTTAGGTCCCGACTAACCCAGGGCGGACGAGCCTTCCCCTGGAAACCTTAGTCTTACGGTGGACAGGATTCTCACCTGTCTTTCGCTACTCATACCGGCATTCTCACTTCTATGCGCTCCAGCACTCCTCACGGTACACCTTCTTCGCACATAGAACGCTCTCCTACCATACCTATAAAGGTATCCACAGCTTCGGTAATATGTTTTAGCCCCGGTACATTTTCGGCGCAGGGTCACTCGACTAGTGAGCTATTACGCACTCTTTGAATGAATAGCTGCTTCTAAGCTAACATCCTAGTTGTCTGTGCAACCCCACATCCTTTTCCACTTAACATATATTTTGGGACCTTAGCTGGTGGTCTGGGCTGTTTCCCTTTCGACTACGGATCTTAGCACTCGCAGTCTGACTGCCGATTATATCTCGTTGGCATTCGGAGTTTATCTGAGATTGGTAATCCGGGATGGACCCCTCACCCAAACAGTGCTCTACCTCCAAGAGACTTAACATCGACGCTAGCCCTAAAGCTATTTCGGAGAGAACCAGCTATCTCCAAGTTCGTTTGGAATTTCTCCGCTACCCACAAGTCATCCAAGCACTTTTCAACGTGCCCTGGTTCGGTCCTCCAGTGAGTTTTACCTCACCTTCAACCTGCTCATGGGTAGGTCACATGGTTTCGGGTCTACGACATGATACTAATGCGCCCTATTAAGACTCGGTTTCCCTACGGCTCCGTCTCTTCAACTTAACCTCGCATCATATCGTAACTCGCCGGTTCATTCTACAAAAGGCACGCTCTCACCCATTAACGGGCTCGAACTTGTTGTAGGCACACGGTTTCAGGTTCTATTTCACTCCCCTCCCGGGGTGCTTTTCACCTTTCCCTCACGGTACTGGTTCACTATCGGTCACTAGAGAGTATTTAGGGTTGGGAGATGGTCCTCCCAGATTCCGACGAGATTTCTCGTGTCTCGCCGTACTCAGGATACTGCTAGGTATAAAGACTATTTCGAATACGAGGCTATTACTCTCTTTGGCCTACCTTCCCAGGTAGTTCTTCTATAATCTTTAAGTCCACGTTGCAGTCCTACAACCCGAAGAGTAAACTCTTCGGTTTGCCCTCTTGCCGTTTCGCTCGCCGCTACTAAGGCAATCGCTTTTGCTTTCTCTTCCTGCAGCTACTTAGATGTTTCAGTTCACTGCGTCTTCCTCTACATTACCTTAACAGTAATGAGTGACAGGCATTACCTGCCGGGTTCCCCCATTCGGACATCTCTGGATCATTGCTCACTTACAGCTCCCCAAAGCATTTCGTCGTTAGTCACGTCCTTCATCGGCTTCTAGTGCCAAGGCATCCACCGTGCGCCCTTATTAACTTAACCTTATTTTGGTCTTTCGACCTAACTCATTAAATATTCACAGCGTTTCGGTTTATTTTCTTGTTACTATCTATATGTATTTAATTACATATGGAATTTGATATAGATATTCAATTTTCAATGGACAATACTTGAATCTTTCGATTCAATGGAGCCTAGCGGGATCGAACCGCTGACCTCCTGCGTGCAAAGCAGGCGCTCTCCCAGCTGAGCTAAGGCCCCACAAGACCTCTCAAAACTAAATAAGAAACTCAAGTACATTCCGTTTTTCCTTAGAAAGGAGGTGATCCAGCCGCACCTTCCGATACGGCTACCTTGTTACGACTTCACCCCAATCATCTATCCCACCTTAGGCGGCTGGCTCCAAAAGGTTACCTCACCGACTTCGGGTGTTACAAACTCTCGTGGTGTGACGGGCGGTGTGTACAAGGCCCGGGAACGTATTCACCGCGGCGTGCTGATCCGCGATTACTAGCGATTCCGACTTCATGTAGGCGAGTTGCAGCCTACAATCCGAACTGAGATTGGCTTTAAGAGATTAGCTTGCCGTCACCGACTCGCAACTCGTTGTACCAACCATTGTAGCACGTGTGTAGCCCAGGTCATAAGGGGCATGATGATTTGACGTCATCCCCACCTTCCTCCGGTTTATTACCGGCAGTCTCGCTAGAGTGCCCAACTGAATGATGGCAACTAACAATAGGGGTTGCGCTCGTTGCGGGACTTAACCCAACATCTCACGACACGAGCTGACGACAACCATGCACCACCTGTCACCGATGTACCGAAGTAACTTTCTATCTCTAGAAATAGCATCGGGATGTCAAGACCTGGTAAGGTTCTTCGCGTTGCTTCGAATTAAACCACATGCTCCACCGCTTGTGCGGGCCCCCGTCAATTCCTTTGAGTTTCAACCTTGCGGTCGTACTCCCCAGGCGGAGTGCTTAATGCGTTAGCTGCGGCACTGAATCCCGGAAAGGATCCAACACCTAGCACTCATCGTTTACGGCGTGGACTACCAGGGTATCTAATCCTGTTCGCTCCCCACGCTTTCGAGCCTCAGCGTCAGTTACAGACCAGAGAGCCGCTTTCGCCACCGGTGTTCCTCCATATATCTACGCATTTCACCGCTACACATGGAATTCCACTCTCCCCTTCTGCACTCAAGTTTGACAGTTTCCAAAGCGAACTATGGTTGAGCCACAGCCTTTAACTTCAGACTTATCAAACCGCCTGCGCTCGCTTTACGCCCAATAAATCCGGACAACGCTCGGGACCTACGTATTACCGCGGCTGCTGGCACGTAGTTAGCCGTCCCTTTCTGGTAAGCTACCGTCACAGTGTGAACTTTCCACTCTCACACTCGTTCTTGACTTACAACAGAGCTTTACGATCCGAAAACCTTCTTCACTCACGCGGCGTTGCTCGGTCAGGGTTGCCCCCATTGCCGAAGATTCCCTACTGCTGCCTCCCGTAGGAGTCTGGGCCGTGTCTCAGTCCCAGTGTGGCCGATCACCCTCTCAGGTCGGCTATGTATCGTCGCTAGGTGAGCCGTTACCTCACCTACTAGCTAATACAACGCAGGTCCATCTTGTAGTGGAGCAATTGCCCCTTTCAAATAAATGACATGTGTCATCCATTGTTATGCGGTATTAGCTATCGTTTCCAATAGTTATCCCCCGCTACAAGGCAGGTTACCTACGCGTTACTCACCCGTTCGCAACTCATCCAAGAAGAGCAAGCTCCTCTCTTCAGCGTTCTACTTGCATGTATTAGGCACGCCGCCAGCGTTCGTCCTGAGCCAGGATCAAACTCTCATTAAAATCTTTAATAATTGTTCGAGCGTTAACTCATTACCGTCGTCTGACGATTTATTCTTGTAAATTGACAGGTTATAATTCTTCTATCATAACCCTGCACTTGGTTTCTTATTCAGTTCTCAAAGGTCTTTGTCTCTCTTAAGACAACTCCTATATTCTAGCAAATCTAGAATAGCTTGTCAACACTTTTTTTGAAGTTTTTTTCACTTCTCGTGTTCGCCGCCTCTTCCGAAACAGCTTATTTATAATATCATCTCTAGCTTGTCTTGTCAATAACTTTTTTTAAAGTTTTGGAACCTTTTCAAGTTTGTGGCAAGTCAGTTAAGACAACTTTTATATCTTAACACCCAAATCAATACTTGTCAATAGGGTTTTGGAAAAAATAAAGCAGTACAATCATGTACTGCTAAATAAATTATTTAAAAATTTCTCTTACTTGACTTGTAACCATACTTTTCTATAAAGTCTTGGCGGAACTCAAGTAAATTATCATCTATAATAGCTTGTCGTACTTTGGCCATTAAATTTACCAAGAAGTAGAGATTATGATAACTAGTCAGGCGAATTCCAAACGTTTCATCTGCTTTCAACAAATGTCTCACATAAGCACGTGTGTAATTCTTACATGTATAACAATCACATTCAGGATCTATAGGGCTAAAATCTTCTGCATACGCCGCATTTTTAACCACGAGGCGTCCTTGACTCGTCATACAAGTTCCGTTACGAGCAATTCGTGTTGGGAGAACACAATCATACATGTCAACACCACGAATAACACCGTCGATCAAACTATCCGGTGCCCCTACCCCCATAAGATAACGTGGTTTATTCTCAGGAAGTAAAGGTACAGTAAAGTCTAGAACTGCATTCATCTCTTCATGGGTTTCTCCTACTGCAAGACCTCCAATTGAATAACCTGGAAAATCCATGGAAACCAAATCCTGTGCAGATTGTCTACGAAGATCTTCAAAACCCGCTCCCTGTACGATTCCAAAAAGACCTTGGTCATGTGGACGACGATGTGCTTTTAGCCCTCGTTCTGCCCAACGACTTGTACGTTCAATAGAATTTTTCACATAGTCGTATGGTTGGTAAAATTGAGGGCATTCATCAAAACTCATCATAATATCCGAACCGAGATTGTTCTGAATCGAGATCGCTTTTTCAGGAGATAAAAACATCTTACTTCCATTAAGGTGATTTTTAAAAGTTACACCTTCTTCCGAGATGTTTCGTTTTTCGGCCAATGAATATACTTGGAAACCACCGCTATCTGTAAGAATCGCTTGGTCCCAATTCATGAATTTATGGAGTCCTCCAGCTTTGGCAACGAGCTCATCACCAGGTCTTAGCCATAAATGATAGGTATTGGCCAAAATAATTCCTGAACCCATCTGTTTTAATTCTTCAGGAGATTGCGTTTTTACTGTAGCTTGGGTACCTACAGGCATAAACATCGGTGTTGGAAAAGTTCCATGAGGCGTGATAATTTCCCCCAGGCGTGCTCCTGTGTGTTTTTCTTTCTTTATAAGACGATATTTAATAGGAAAATCAGTCATTTATACTCCTTACATTAGGAAAAACAGTCCTAAGTATTTTTTAGTAAGTGGTCATTATCCACAACCGCTTTAGTTTATCAAAAATTATAAGAATTGTCAGCTCTATATTTTCAAAGTTTCTATGAATAACATCAAACATCAACACTATCATTTATAGCAAAAACAAAAAGCAACAGTCTCGAGCACTGTTGCTTTCAATAATGTCTTAAGCTGAAAGAACTTTACGTCCTTTACGACGACGAGCTGCAAGAACACGACGTCCGTTTTTAGTTGACATACGGTGACGGAATCCGTGTTTACGTTGACGACGGATTTTACTTGGTTGATAAGTACGTTTCACGTTGAATACCTCCTGATAGATTTTCGTATTCGTTTAGCCGGCTATTTTTGATCAGTTACTAAACATACCATACTATTTTATAGCAATAGCTTAATCTTGTCAAGAATTACTTAGATATTAATTTCATTATATCTTCGATGCCCGATAGCCAGTGATAACTGTAAACTACAATGCCGTTCCTATATTATCGCTTGCTCATAACCTTCTTGCTAGTTTAGCTATTTTCTTGAGTACCTCTTTTCGCTTATGGTCACTCATATACTCAACAGGTGAAACCTGGGTAACTTTGACCGGTTTAATACCGCAAGGTTTTAGGACTTGAAATTTTAGGACTTTGCTATAATCTTGAACTAAAGGTAGAACAATCTTTGGTGTATTGTGGGTTGTAATAATCCAAGCTTTCCCAGTCAATTTACTATCCAATCCACGGGGTGTATTTTCATAGGCAAAACCAGCAACAAAAACGCGTTCAATAAATCCTTTCAAGATAGCTGGCATTCCACTCCACCAAGTTGGAAAAATTAAAATCAACTGATCTGCCCAAGTTATTAAATCTCGATAGTCTTTCATAGCTTCATCGTGCGCTAAGTCTCTTCTCCTATGTGTTGTATCAAAACGTAAAACAGGATCGAACTTTTCTTTATACAAATCTAGAATCTTTAACTCATGTCTAGACGATAAATTTTCTTTAACAGTCTCTAGTATAGAGGCATTGTAGCTCTTGTCGTTTGGATGGGCGTAGATAATTAAGGTTTTCATTGTTTAGCTCCTTTAACATAGATGTCTAACATAGTACTAACAGTCTCTTCAATAGTATTACTATTGAAATTATCACCAATGGGACTCTTTACCAAAACAGCTAATCCAGTAATAAAACTCCAGATATGAACTAATATTTCTGTCTCACTACCAGAAATATTCATGTTACTTTTCAGCTCCAGAACCACACTCTTAAAGTGCTCAAACCCTGGTAAATGGGCATTAACAGAGATACTGTCCCGAGTGAGCTCCATATAATTGAAAGGAAACTTAATAAACAAGGCCTCAAAACTATTTGTTTCTTTTTGAGCAAATTCCACAAAATTACAGCCCATTAATACTAATTGACCTCTTACATCAAGCGAAGAGTCTACCCCTTTTGTCAGATACTTCAAAAAGATCTCAGATAAATACTCCAAAACTACCTGAAGATAGACATCCTTATTTTCAAAGTGCTTATAGGGTGCCCCATGGGTGACCCCACATCTTTGAGCCACCGTTCGGATAGATAGTTGATCGACACCTCTTGTTCTTATCTCCTCGACTCCAGTTTCGATTAACTTTTCCTTCAATTCAGCAGTATTACGTTTCATTTTGACTCCTATTTCCATCTAAGTAGACAGCGACTACCTTTTAAATAAAGTATACACCGTCTACTTTTTATTGTCAAAAAAACCAGCCTTCAAATAAGACTAGCTTCTGTAAGCAATAAACGCTAATTTAACTATACTTTTGTCACAACAACGTAACGATTAGGATCGTCTCCTTCTGAGTGACTTTCAACACCTTCAATTTGAGAAAGTGCCTTATGGATAATTTTTCGTTCGCTATTCGTCATTGGATCCATAACGTACTCTCGACCTGTTTCTTTTACTTTAGCCGCCGTTTTTTCTGCTAGATCAATCAAAGTCTCTGTACGTTGCTCCAAATAATCACGAACATTAAGAACAACACTAAAACGTTTAGAATGACGATCGTGCAAATAATTTTGCGCTAAAAGTTGTAAAGACTTGAGAACCTTGCCATGATAACCAATAACACGACCAGGTTGGTCTGTTTCAATCTGAATGATAATATTGCGACGATTGTGACTAACCTCTAGGCTAGCATCGACATCCATTTCATAGATAATTTTTTCGAGGTAAGATAAAACATCATCTGCAGCCGCTTGAATATCTTCTAAATTATTTTCAGAAGACTCATCTGAACTAAACTCAGATGCCACAAATGAACTGAAATCTCCTTCAGAAGTTTCCGGAGTCTGAACTTGAGCCACCGGTTCTAGTTGGGGCTCAAGCGAATTTACCATAAATTCTGTAGCATCCTCTTCCGATGACTCACGTTTAACAGATAGAGGAATAATTGTTGCCTTTGGTTGCTCCTGTTTCTTATCTGGCAACTCTTCACCAAGGGTCTCTGTAGACACTGGTTGCTTTAAGTTTTCTTGTGCAATTTCCTTACTATCTGAAACCGTAACGAGTTTTGTCACTTTATTGAAAGCAATCGTTTCGTCTTTTGGACTTACGACAGAATCGTCTAATTGTTTTACAGCATCGGGAGCCACTTTAGCGGTGTTTTGATCTGCTTCATGAGCTATCTTTTCATTTATTGGTTCAACACTAACTCGAGCTGGCTTCTTTCCGAACCCTAGAAAACCTTTTTTCTCACGAGAAATCACCTTAATATGAGCCTTCATACGGGGTAAATTAAGATCTTTCAAACCTTTTTCGATAGCTTGTTCGACTGTTCGTCCAGAATAGACAACCATAATAAGCCTCCTTATTTACGTTTATGCGCCTTTTTCTTGGCACGACGAATCTTAGCTTTGCGTTCTTTTTCTTCCGCTTCCAAACGATTACGTTCTTCAATGATTTTAAACGGATTATTAAAAACCAAAATCTGAACAACTTGGAAGGCGTTCGAAACTGCCCAGTAAAGTGCTACCCCTGAAGAAATCTGAGTTCCAAACCAGAAAATAAAGATTGGAAGCATGATATTCATAACAAGAAGCATTGCACTACGATCTTTAGCTGCCTTATTTGTCAACCAAGTTGAAAGGAAGGTGAAAGCAGCCGCCAAAATCGGAAGAATAAAGTAAGGATCTTTCTGACCTAGGTCAACCCAGAGGAATGTTCCTTCTCGCAACTCTGGCACTCGTGTGAGCGCTCCATAAAGAGCCATCAAAATAGGAAATTGGATCAAGAGAGGAACGAAGCTTGCGTAAGGATTTACACCATGCTCTTTATAAAGATCTTGTTGTGCATAAGCAAGAGCTTCACGATTCTCGCGTCCAGGATACTCACTCTGCAAGCGACGTAACTCTGGCTGCAACTCTTGTAGTTCACGGCTGACTTAATTTGGCGATTATAAAGAGGAATCATTACCGCACGAATTAAAATCGTGAAAATAATAATACCTAATCCAATAGAACCACCAAATGAGAGCCCTTGAATAGCCTTCCCAAACATTAAAATAAGACGTTCCCAAAGGCCTGTAGAGTGACTTGTAACATCACTTCGTCCACACGCGGACAAAAGCAAGAGAGCTCCTGCACCTAAAACAGATATATTAAGTTTTTTCTTCACTAAAAACTCCTTTTTAATACGATAAAGAACTGCTTCGCTTCCATTCATTAAGAGTATCTCAAAAATCAGGAGTGATTTTAGTTTATCCTACAATGTAAAGAAGCAAAATAATTTTTTAGTCCTTATATAACTTTGCTATTTTTAAGACATGAACGAGATTGCTATAAATGTCTTGATAACTTAAGTCTTCGACACCTTTACGAGCAATAACGACAAAATCTTGATGTTCTAACTGAGATGACATGTCCATCAGTGCATGTCGTAGACGACGTTTTACCCGATTCCGAGTAACCGCATTACCAAGACGCTTACTGACTGACAAACCTACTCTAAAATGAGGTAAATCACGATCCAGACAGTAGACAACAAATTTTCGATTAGCAACACTGTGTCCTGCATCAAATAATGCTTTAAAGTCTTTCTCTTTCTTAACGCGATAAGATTTTTTCAAAATGCGACTCCAAACTCAAAATTAGTACTATTATATCATAAATAGCAAAAAAGCCCAAAACCTTATGGTTAGGGCCTTAGAGACTTATTTTTTTAGAGCTTTTTGAGCTTCTTTTGATTTGCCATTTAACCTGGTCAAAACCAGTTCCACCAAAGGGAATGACGACGTTCAACAGCTGTATGAGATTTAAGTGTCTCATAGATGTCCTCTTCAATTAGGTCTGAAACTTCTTGATAACGTTCGAGAGGAACATCCTGAAGGTAATAACCAGCTTTGGTACACTCAAGAACAAGTTTTCCAACAATCTCATGTGCTTCACGGAATGGTAGGCCTTTGGATGCAAGATAATCAGCCAACTCTGTAGCATTTGAAAAATCTTTCTCTGTTGACTCTGCCATATGTTTGTCGTTAACAGTCATTGTATTGAGCATGCCTGCGAGAATATCAATAGCGACAGTAATCGTTTCTACCGTATCAAACATACCCTCTTTATCTTCTTGGAGATCTTTATTGTAGGCCAAAGGTAATGACTTCATCACGGTCAATAATCCAATCAAATTGCCATAGACACGACCTGATTTCCCACGAATTAGTTCTGCCATATCTGGGTTTTTCTTTTGAGGCATAATGGACGAGCCTGTTGAAAAAGTATCAGATAGAGTTACAAACTTAAACTCGTTAGAACACCAGTTAATGATTTCCTCACAAATACGTGTCATATGCATCATGAGAATACTTGAGTTTGACAAGAATTCGAGAATGAAGTCACGATCGGAAACAGCATCCAAGGAATTGCTATATGGTTTTGCAAAGCCCATTAAGTCAGATGTCATATTACGATCAATCGGGAAAGTTGTTCCTGCTAGTGCAGCAGCTCCGAGTGGAGAGATATCCGTATGCTTGATATTAAATTCAAAACGTTCGGCATCACGTGTAAACATGTTGTAATAAGCCATCAAGTGGTGACCAAAAGAAATCGGTTGTGCATGCTGCAAGTGGGTGTAGCCTGGCATAATCGTGTAGGTATGTTTGTCTGCTAGATTGACCAAAGTACCACGTAAATTATCGAGCTTCTCAATAACTTCCACTAGTTTGGCTTTTAGATACAAGTGCATATCCGTTGCCACTTGGTCGTTACGTGAACGTGCTGTATGAAGTTTTCCTGCTACTGGTCCAATTTTAGCCGTTAAAAGACTCTCCATATTCATATGGATATCTTCATTGGAAACATCAAATTCTAGTTTACCAGCCTTATATTCCTCAAGCAGTTCTTCCAAGCCCTGTTTAATTTGTAATGCTTCCTCTTTGGTAATAATTCCTGTCTCACCAAGCATCGTAACATGGGCAATAGACCCTTTCAAATCAAACTCTGCCATCTTTTGGTCAAATGAGATTGAAGCACCAAATTCTTCTACCCATTTTTCAAGACTAGCTTCGAACCGACCGCCCCATAGTTTATGATTTTCTGCCATAGTTTTATTTTGAAGATTACCCCACACTGGGATAATCTTCCATCCTTTCTTAATACTTATAACAAGCAACGACCTCTTTGGTCACAATAACTTAAATGAAAAAAGCTAGATAGTATTTGTCTAGCTTAATTTGTCTCTCTGGACACTTGTTTTCCTAAAACCCGATCTCTGTCGTAGTTTATTTAGGCTCGTGACGCCTCTCAGAACGCCTTAACGATAATAATATAAGTTATAAGAAAAGAGTATCAGATGTGGCTCTCTGTCCACTTTTATCTGATAAGAAGCGTTTTTCTTCTAATAGCCTACTTTTCTTATGTAATCTGTCATTAATTGTCAAATGGATGGTTAACTTGTGAATTAACCTGAGTTGGAAGACCCCAAAGCTTGATAAATCCAATTGCAGCATCCTGATCAAAGCTGTCAGCTGATGTGTAAGTAGCCAAGTTTTCATCATACAATGAATTAGCTGATTGACGTGCTACTACTTGAGCATGCCCTTTGTAAAGCTTAACTTTAGCGATACCATTAACAACTTTTTGTGTTTCCTTAATATAAGCAATGATAGCTTGTGTTGCTGGGCTAAACCACAAAGCATTGTAGATAAGGTTTGACAATTCATTTTCAAGAATTGGTTTAAAGTGAGAAACTTCACGTACCAAAGTTAAGTCCTCAATTTCTTTATGAGCTGTCAAAAGGGCGATAGCTCCTGGACATTCATAAATTTCACGAGATTTGATACCTACAAGACGGTTCTCAACGTGGTCGATACGTCCGACGCCATGCTTACCAGCAATAACATTCATTTCTTGGATAAGGTCAGCCAATTTCATTTCTTTACCGTTAAGAGCAACTGGTTTCCCTTCTTTAAAGGTTACATCGACATATTCAGCTTCATCTGGCGCAGACTCTGGTGAATTGGTAATCCCAAAAGCTTCTTCTGGAGCTTGATTCCAAGGATTTTCAAGAACACCACACTCGTTAGCACGTCCCCAAAGGTTTTGATCGACTGAGTAAGGATTATCAAGGTCTGCTGGAACTGGAACACCATTAGCCTTAGCATACTCAATTTCTTCCTCACGAGACCACTTCCATTCACGTACTGGCGCTACTACTTTAAGACTTGGGTCTAGGGCAGCAATGGCAACTTCGAAACGAACTTGGTCATTACCTTTACCAGTACAACCGTGAGCGATAGTCGTTGCTCCTGTTTTATGAGCAATCTCAACCAATTTTTTAGCAATGATTGGACGACTAAGTGCTGAAACCAAAGGATATTTTTGTTCATAGTAAGCGTGAGCTTGAAGTGCTGGAAGCACATAATCTTCAGCAAACTCATCTTTAACATCAAGCACGTATGACTCGACAGCTCCAACTGTCAAAGCTTTGTCATGGATAAACTCAAGGTCTTTACCTTCACCGACGTCCATACAAACGGCGATAACATCGTAATCTTTTTTAAGCCATGTAATAGCGACTGAGGTATCAAGACCTCCCGAATAGGCAAGAATAACTTTCTCTTTTGACATAATATTTTTCTCTTTTCTTATATTTTCTTGTGGTTGCTATCTCTATCAACCTTACGAGATTAATTATATTGCATATTTATTCACTTGTCAACACTTTTTTGTTATTTTTTTATATTTATTTAGTTTTTATTTGTTTTTACTTATTCTTTTGACCTAAAAAGTGCTTAATTCTTAATTTTTATTCAATTTTATGCAAGAAGTAATGAAAAATAAAAAACACTTTTGAAACTATACAAATAGATTCAAAAGCATCTTTAACTATTTATCTTCTAAAATGCCAAAAGGCCTGTACAAAGTACAGACCTTTTGAACAACAGCATCATCGGTAGAGAACACAACAGCAATTTTAGATAGAATGAATGAGGGAAATTATTATGTTTAAGGGACTAACTTAAACCATACATTCTTCTTGCTCTCTAACCTTGATTACATTATAGCATGCAATCCCCAAATGTATATCTTCATTTCCTAAAATGTCGAATTTCACTCACAGAATGTATTTTTTTATCCTAATCTGTACTAATGCCCTTAAAAACAAAAAAACGGCTTGATTTCTCAAGCCTATTAATTTCTATAAAAAAGATATGTAATTGGACGAGCGGCCAATAAAAAATGGGGATTAGGAAAAAGTTATATAAAAGTACATTATTTATTTTCATAAAGTGTATGTAGATTTCAATAAGATTGACGATGTCTCATTTCCGAATCACATATCTTGATTATATATTAACTTTTTTCAATTTAATTGTCTATACGATTTCATAGAATGTCGTTTTTTCATCCTGAACTGCATTTTTTTTAGTCATTTTTTTATAAATCTCTAAATTTTATCACTAAAGGACATCTATTTTGTGTTTTTACAGAATTTGTTCACTCATAAGATAATCAATCACCTATGAAATAAACACATGCTTTTTTAGACTAAAAAGAACATTAGTCATCGACTAATGTTCTTTTACCTCTGACCATTTTTTAAGCAGAGCCTTCATTTTCAAACGTGAAACTGGACAAGAATCACCATTTTCAAAATAAATCATCAACTGAGTCTTATCAATACGAGATATGTTATCCAAATTAACTAAAAAGGAGCGATGACAAGAAAAGAGTTTTTTATTTACCGAAGTAATATCTCCAAGATTGGCATAAAACTCCAAACGCTCTGTTTTAGTAATCAGCATCACCTTATGAGGTGTCACAGCAGTCGCAAAATAATAAATATCTCTCATAAGGACTTGGATCCGAGACTGAGCGGTTTCAAACACAAAAATCTCATCATCATCCACATCTCCAACTTTTTGGTTCACAAAAGTCAATGTTTGTTTTAGTTGTTGTTTGAACTCTGCATTAGAAACTGTCTTATCAATGAAATCTAGTGCAGAAACCTTGTATTTAAAACTAATCGGTGCAAACTCTGAGTGAGTTGTTACAAAAATAATAACTGCATTAGCATCTTGTTGACGAATTTCTGAGGCAACTTCTAGCCCCTTCTTTCGCTCACCATCAATATCGATATCTAAAAGGAAAACCTGATGGTTACCCTTTTCGTTGATACTGGACAATAGTTTGTGAGGTTTAGAAAAAACTTCAAGTTTTCGTACGGAAAACGTGCCCTCTGAAACCAATTCTCGGATGATGTCACTAATACGTGTTTGCTGCATTAAGTCATCTTCTAAAATGTATATATTCATATTAGGGCCTCATTTCTAGTATTTGCATCATTTTATGATTCTGACTACGGACAGAAAAGGAAGTGTTCGGATAACGTTCCAAGATATCTTGAACAGCATTAACACCTATACCACCCTCAGGATGAGAAAGCTGGGTACTCATCATTGAAAGTGGAACTTGCTCGTCTGCAATTGTACTTTCAATAATAAAACTCTGGCAGTCCTCTTCATCAAAATAGGCCAGACTAATAAAACCTTCACTGGCTTTACGAGCACCATCAATAGCATTATCCATGAGGTGACCCAAAACAACAGCTAAATCTAAATCAGTTAGATAGTTATGAATCACTGGATCTGGAATCTCTGCATGAATATTGAGGCGATGCATCTGAGCTTCATGATATTTTGATGAAAGTAGACTATGAATACTTGGATTTTGGATATTATCCAAATCAGTGACCTGAGTTGAAAAACTATGCTGATCTCGATTGACATAAAGATCAACCAAATCTTTTTTGTAAGAACGAATATCCCCTGTTCTTTCGATATCTCTCAGATTATTAAGTAGGAAATTATAGTTAGAGCGAACATGCATCAAGTCTCTATACAAACCTTCTACCCTAGTATTCTCACGCTTCAAATCATCAAGATAGTTAGCCTGCTTCATCGCTAAATCCTGCTCTATTTTCTCCTTAGCAAACTGGTTTACAGCACCAAGTACAAAGAGGAGTAAGTAGAGATATCCCATTACTAATGGCAACCTAAATCTACTCTCAAGATGTAACTCTGGAAAATAAGTATCAAATGTCGACACTAAAAAGATAACTAAATAATAAAGCAAAAGAAGCATGTTGACCAAACCCAGACGGTTCTTTTTTTCTTGTTGGGCAGCAACTTTCAAGATATCTGTAAATCTAGACGTAAAATAAAATCTACTATTCTGACCGTCAACATGACGAAGGAAAGTGGTACCATAGACCACCAAATATTAGTGTTTAAAGTATCAACAGTTATGCCAAGTATCGGTGGAAAGAAGAAAGTAGCCAAAAAACGTCTTGCCAAATCGACTAGTACCACTGGGTAAAAACCTAGAAAAAAGCGCTCTACGGAGGTGACACTTTTATTCAATTGGTAACTAAATGTCAATGTTACAATGGCTACTAAGGGAGGTACTATGCCTATATAGCGTCCAATGAGTTGTCCCCAAATGCATAGAGCAACATCAAATAACAAATAAAGTATACGATTTTTAAGATTAGTGTTTTGTCCACCAATACGTAAGTAGATATCCCAAATAATGATAAACATCAAAATTTGAAATAGGATGTTACCCAGCATAGTTATCCCTCTCCTTTCTACGATTATAGTCCTACCGTGACAATTTGATAGGTTTTAAATAATTCTTTTTTATTTGTTAAACCGATACCGTTTGACCAGCAAAACTGGGCAAAATCACGACTAATAGCCAGACTACCATCGAGTTTCGGATCAGCTTCCTGATTGGTATTCTCAAGAATAAAGCTGAGATTACCATGCTCATTCTGTTGAATAAGGAAACCAATATCTGTCTCCGGCTCCTTGGCCCAAAGTTTTTCAGCTAAATTCATGCAACGTTCTAAAACTCCAATAAGAACTGCAATATTTAAATTGTTAGGATAAGCATCAACATTGACATCCAGCCTAACGGTGATACCTTTTTGTTCCAAAGGAATGATTTGGTTTACAATCCAACTTCTTAATACCGGATAAGGAATCTCAAACAGAGGAGCCAACTTATCATTTAAGTCCAAATTATCAAGTTTAAGATGATTCAAATGCTCATGATAAACGGATAAAACTTCTGATAATTGATTTTTAGCCAATGGGGTCTCAAGAGCTACCAAAAGACTCTCAAAATCTTTTTCAATAGGTTTTACTTTTGTAAAAAGATCCTCAATATGCTTATTATAGACTTCCAAGTTATAGACATAAGTCTCCACAGCTTCCTTACTACGTTCTCTGACAAATTTATGAGAATAGCGGTTCAAGGTTGTTACCATTAGGAGATAAACTGCCATCGCAATAAAAATTGGCCCTCCCACATCACTACCTGTTGATACCAAAAGAGTACTACAAATAATGTAGAGTGCAAAGGTCAGATCAACGGCTATCAACAGACGTTCACGACCACGTGAATAAATCAATTCCTTGACCTTATCAACATCTGAACTGGAAAGATAATTGATATAGAGAAAGAATGGGTAAATCATCACATAAGATAACAATTTAAGCAAGAAGTTTTCTTGAATCTCACCCAAGGTCATATTTGTGAACAGATTATTGAATACATAAAATGGGGTAAAAGTCGCAAATAAATCTGTAAAAAGAACCGAGAAGGCTCCAAAAAAGAGGCTTGCCCAGAGCGTCAAACGATGTTCCCGCCGTTCCTTTAAGGCCAAAGCTAAAAAGATAACAACTTGATAATAGAAGCCATCACCTTTACCAAGTGATACCACTATACCTAAGAGACTTAAACAAAATACTTTCCAGTAAGCTAATGTGCTCCTTGTTAGTTTTTTATAAATAAACCAGGTAATATGAAAACTAATAATCTGAATAATACTATTTTCAAGGGATACCATGGTCCAAAGCTGTAAGTTCATGATAATATTTCCTGTTTATACTCAAGAGACATTTTCGTCATCTTCTTCAATGAGTTCTTGACCTGCCTTTTTCAAAATATCCTGATAGGTTTGTTCAATAAGGTCAAAATCCCCACTATCAATACTTGTCTGCATACTAATGAGTATGTTTTCATAATCATGTTTAAACGAACGTACACTCTTATAGGCAGTTTCGATTTTTTCATTATAAGCTTCCAGACTCCTCAAGTGCTCCTCTTGTTCTCTGAGAATTTTGCTATCTCGTACGTCTTTACCGTAGGAAACAAAACGAACAAGAATATACATGTGTATAAGGAAACCAACCCAAATATAAATTTGAGGGTAACCTGGGAGGTAGGTCTGACTCAGAAGCAAGGAGAATATCTCCTGTTTAAAGAGGATAAGCAGATAACTGATAATTAAAATAAGATCAACTTGCAAGAGCATGCTCTTATATTTATCCTGCAAGTCCTGATAGGGTTCCTGGAAGAAGCTATCTAAACCAAACATTTTTTGCAAGCCTAGAAAGAAGGGAAGAACAACACTATCTACAGCCAGGATTCCTAAATGGTTTGGAACCAACTCGACCGGCTTATTAAAGAAAACTCGGAAAAGATAAAAACTAAAGAAACTTGTAATCAAAGTCCAAAAGACAGGGGCAAAGAAAGCATAAAAATACTTTTCTTCTCGTAGAGCCTGAGGTTTTTCAATAAAAATAAAGACTAGGAGATAGATTGCATCTGGAATGTCAATTTGCCATAGCACCTTGGCTAACCACTTAACGGCAGTTACTACGATTACATAAGGAATGTAACGGTAAGTAAACATCTAGATAAGCCATTCTAGCTAAAATCACAAGATGTGAAACGACAACAACCAAAGCAATAAGGCCATCAATCGCAAGTTGCATATGCTTTTCCCCTTTCTATTTCCCTTATCCTATTCCCCACAAATAGTATCTTTGATTTATCAATTATCCTGAAAAGAGAGGACCTGTGTAAAATGATGGTCACAACTACGAGTCTCAAGATTTACTTTTGGATAGCGATTAAGTATATCTGCGACCTTAGACAAACCAAGCCCTCGGCCTTCACCTTTGCTAGAAACCCCTTCATCAAAAATCCTTGACACAGGAATACGTTCTTCTCTGGTTGTATTGTCAATAACCAAGATAAGATAACCTTGATTTTTAAAGAAAGATATAGTTAAAGTAGGATCTTCAGAATCCACCGCCGACTCAATAGCATTATTTAAGAAGACAGAAGAAATCACAACCAAATCTAAGGCCTCTATCTGAGTTGACGATATGACATCTGGCAACTCCAAGTTAACCTTAATTCCTAAGTTCTCTGCCTCAAGCACTTTAGCAGAAAAGAGACTCTTGAGAGATGTGATTTCTAAGTTGATCAAACGTGATAATTCATAATTTGATAACGTTAAGCTATTACCAGATTTCTCTAAAAGTTCTGCATACTCTTGTTTCAAAGCAGGTAAGTCTCGACGTTGGATACTAACCTCCATTGTTTTAAGCCCTTCGAGATAATCCTTCTTCACCTGAGAAATATCATTATAGAGTTTTTCTAAACGGTGGCTATATTCTTCTAAACTTTCCTCGTGTCTAGCCATTTCTTCAGCCAACTGATCCTTCACTCTTCTCTTAGAATAAATATTAAGCTGAGCAAAGAGCAAAATAAAGAGGATGGAGTAGACAACCGTAATACTGCCTGCTAAATAAATAAAGAGGCCTGTGTAAGGAAAGATGTTACTAGCATAGAAAATAATTAAAGATAAAATAATATAAGCCAGAGTCACCCCAACCAATAAGCGTTGTCTAACTTGGTAAGTATGGTTATTTCCCATAACATTGAGAGCACCAAAGTCAATAAAGAACACTTTGACAATCAGATGAAAAATTGGGTAAATCAAGAGATAAGACAAAGCAATGAGTACTGGGGTGTCTTTGACCTGTAAATAATTAATTTGAAAAATCCATGGGAAAAAATAAAGTTGAAGCAGTTTCGAGGTGACTTCAACAAAAACCCACGGCAAAAAGGTGAAAAGAAAAGAATTCTTTTCACTACTTGATATTTTATTTAAGAAAAGATAGCAGAACAAAAGTGCTAAGAGCGACCCTGTAATGCCTCCAACAAATAGAGAGAGCAAGAGACTCCCTGCGATAAACCAGCATTTACTCTTCCAAGTTTTGAGTAAACCTGACATATCGTGACTAACAATTAAAATAGCCAATAGACGTAGAACCGTAAATAAAACGATCATCTCTAGACTCCCCCCTTCCTTTCAAAATCAACCTACTTTATTGTAACATAAATATATAATTTAGCGTCACTCCTATTAGAAAAAGCTAAAAATATAAAGCTATTTTTTCCTGATTCAGAGCAAGCTAACATCAGACGACCCCACATATCCCTTACTTTTCATAAACATAAAAAGAGCTTAGAAAAACTAAGCTCTTTAACTGACTCATTACCTCTTTTTATGGGTACATGCCAATAACGTAGTAGAAATACCAACCAAATCTTCTCATAATGCTCACTCCTCCCTAATTTTTATTACCAATCTATTATAAAACTAATTTAAAGTTTTTAAAATGATGATATGGTTACGAAATATCATCATTATATTACAAAATAGGTTTAGCAATTATCATATAATCATTGACATATCGCTTATGTGCATTCGAAAACCCAACAATTGTTGGGTTTGTTTTTATAGTGTTGCAAGAACTTGATCAATATGTTTGATTGACTTTTTCACGTCCGAGCAAGAAAATAGTATCTGGCAATTCTGGACCGTGCATTTCTCCTGAAACAGCAATACGGATTGGCATGAAGAGATTTTTCCCTTTGATTCCTGTTTCTTTTTGAACAGCCTTAATTTGTGGGAAAATGTTTTCAACAACAAACTCATCATCAGACATAGCTTCGAGTTTGGCTTTAAAAGCTTTAAGTACTGTTGGTACTGTTTCACCAGCCATAACCTCTTTTTCAGCCTCTGTCAATTCTGGGAAATCTTCAAAGAAGAGATCTGTAAGAGGGACAATTTCTTCTGCTGCTGTCATTTGTGGTTTGTAGAGTTCCACTAATTTTCTCAGCTTTATCTGTCAAACGACCAGCTTCTTCCAAGAAAGGTTTGCAAAGAGCAAAGACCTTATCGAAATCTGCATTCTTAATGTAGTCGTTACTCATCCAGTCCAATTTCTTCTGGTCAAAGGCCGCTGGTGACTTGCTTAGACGGTTTTCATCAAAAAGTTTAATGAGTTCTTCACGAGAAAAGATTTCGTCTTCACCGCCAGGATTCCAACCAAGAAGAGCAATGAAATTAAAGACTGCTTCTGGAAGGTAACCTTTTTTACGGTAATCTTCGATAAATTGAAGGGTGTTAGTGTCACGTTTAGACAACTTCTTACCAGTTTCAGAATTGATGATAAGGGTCATGTGTCCAAACTCAGGTGCTTCCCAACCAAGAGCTTCATAAACCATGAGTTGTTTTGGTGTATTGGCAATATGGTCATCTCCACGGATAACGTGTGAAATTTGCATATCATGGTCATCAACAACTACCGCAAAGTTGTAAGTTGGGTATCCATCTTTCTTCTGGATAACCCAATCACCACCGATATTACCACCTTCAAATTCGATATCTCCCTTAACGATATCATGCCATTTATAAATTCCTGACTCATTAACCGCCAAACGAACTGTAGGTACAATACCTGCCGCTTCACGTTCTGCGATGTAGGCAGCTTTTTCTTCTTCAGTCATGCCAAGGAACTCGTTAATGTAACGAGGAGTTTCACCAGCTGCTTCTTGACGTTCGCGCTCTGCAGCCAACTCTTCTTCAGTTACATATGACTTATAGGCTTTACCTTCTGCCAAAAGTTGATCAATATATTTTTGGTAAAGCGGTAAACGTTCTGATTGACGATAGTTTTCATGTGTTTCAGGACTTTCATCCCAGTCAATTCCTAACCAACGCAAGTTATCAAGCTGTGAACGCTCACCATCTTCAACGTGACGTTTACGGTCAGTATCTTCAATACGGATAATGAAAGTGCCACCATGATGACGTGCATAAAGGTAGTTAAACAATGCTGTACGAGCATTACCAATGTGTAGAAGCCCTGTTGGACTTGGTGCGTAACGAACGCGGATATCTTTAGCCAAGATAAATCTCCTTTTTATGTTTCATTCTTCAGTCTTTGGATACCTATTAAGCCTAAAGTCCCTTTCTTAGGACTAACTTAAGATGATAAGTACCAGTAGGCAACTCTATCCCCCAAACTTTCCAAATAAAAATCTAGAAGCGAGTACCAATCTTTCTTATTATATCACAATCTAGGGGTGGTTCGAGAAATTTTGTTAAAAAAACGACTACCTAAAGGTAGACGTTTTCAATAGATTACTTAACGTGTTTGGCAAGATCTTTTTGAGCTTTGTCATTAGATTTCGCTCTTTCTTTAAGCCAATCTTTATAAGCTGAGTCATATTGTTTCTTAGTTACAATATCATCTTGAGATTTAAGATACTTGAAGTAGTATGAAGAACCTTTATCACCAGCTTGAGCATAAGCTCCTGAGAATGGCTTAATACGAGAAATTACAGCAGCTGCACCGTTATAAGTAGTTGTTGGAAGATAGAGGGCACTATCTGTCAACCATGCTTGAGCTTTTGCATATTTTTCATAACGAGCCGTCAAGTCTGTTGTTTCCTTAGAAGCATCATCAACCAATTGGTCATATTCTTTAAGACCTACTTTTTCAACCGCTTGACTATTTGGATCGTCATAACCCATGAAGGATTTAGTATTTTCGCTACTTGTCGTTTTCAAGACATCAAGATAAGTTGAAGGATCAAGGTAATCAGGGTCCCAAGCCACACCCACTGACAAGTCCCAATCTTCTGCAGCTGCATTTGGTGCAGAGTAAGTGATGTTGATAAAATCATCAGCTGACAATTGGTGGATATCAAGCACAACATTGTCTTTTCCAAGAGCAGATTCAACAGACTGTTTAATTGATTGTACCTGATTCACAGTAATTTTACTTGATTGATTAACAGGGACATCCAAATGAATTGGGAACTGAACTCCTTCTGCTTGAAGAGCTTCTTTGGCTTTAGCAAATTCAGCCTTAGCTTTTTCTGGGTTATAAAGACCATCTTGACTATCTGCAAGATTCACACCAGACCACTCATCACCATAAGCTGGAAGTTGATCCATTACCATTGTTCCGAAGTCCTTACCATCTGCTTGAACAAAGTCTGGTTTAACAAAGATATTACGGACGGCAGTACTTCCACCTTCCTTACCATTAAGTTGTGCGGCGTAATTTGTACGGTCAATGGCAAAACCTAATGATTGACGGAAATCCTTATTGAGAAGAGCTGTCTTAGTTGATGTCTTTTGCTGGTCATTTCTTTAGATGTATGACCATAAGTTTGACGGTCAATATTAATACCAACACCTTCTACAGCTGATCCAGGTTGCGTATAGAAAATATTATCTTTGTACTGTTTTTCAACTTTGGAATAGTTAGAACTTGTTGGGAATAGACGTGCTAAGTTGTATACACCATCTGTAAAGTTGCGTTCCAAAGACTCTTGGTCTGATCCATCATCATAAGTCAATTTGATATTATCAAAATAGACGTGATCCTTATCCCAATAGTTTTCATTCTTGGTGAACTCAATAGATGACTTCGTTGTCAAAGCCTTAAGAAGGTATGGACCGTTATAAAGAATAGATGTTGGGTCTGTTGACTTACCAAAATCTTTACCTTTAGATTTCAAGAAGTCTCCATTAACAGGCCAAGTAACAGAGTAAGTCAATTTTGAATTCCAGTAAGGTTCTGGTTGACTAAGTGTATATTGCAAGGTGTAATCATCAACAGCCTTGATACCTACATTTGAAAAGTCCTTGTTGGCACCTGAAAGGTAATCATTCAAGCCCTTAACTGAGTTTTGTAGCAAATAAATCGCTTCAGAATTTGTATCCGCAGCATGCTTAAGACCTGTTACAAAGTCCTTAGCTGTTACATTGGCATATTCTTCGCCATCTGAAGTGTACCATTTAAGTCCCTTACGAATCTTGTAAGTATATGTCAAACCATCTTGAGAAACAGACCAGTCTTCAGCGACAGAAGGTTTTAAATTCCCATATTGGTCATTTTCAAACAAACCATCAACACCGTTACTAACAGCTGTAGTCATATTTTTCTTGTTTGTAGCAAGATAGTCCAAGGTTGCAGGGTCACTACCATAGACATAATTATAAGTCTTACCAGACGTCTTACTTGATGACGAGCAAGCCGTTAAAACACCTACAGATAACAGGCCTACGGTTGCTAGTAAAAATACCTTACTCTTTTTCATTCATTGCCTCCTTAAATTCGCAACGTAAAAAGTTCAAAAATCAATAATTATGTGTATACGCTTAAATTATACCATAAATTCGAAAAAGCAACACTACTTTCTGAATATTTTTTATTTTCTACTCAAATTTCGTGTTTCAGAGTAAGAAAAAAAGCCTATCCGAAGATAGGCTCTTTTACTACTCTTACAATGAGTTAGGATCAACTTTGATACCAGCACCTTGTGTAGTAGTGATTGAAAGGTTTGTGATGTATGTACCTTTCGCTGTAGCTGGTTTAGCTTTTTGGATTGCATCGTTAAATGCTTTGAAGTTTTCAACCAATTTTTCAGTTTCGAATGAAACTTTACCGATGATAGCTTGTACGTTACCTGCTTTATCAGCACGGTAAGTGACTTTTACCACCTTTAGACTCTTCAACTGCTTTAGCAACGTCCATAGTTACTGTACCAGTTTTAGGGTTTGGCATCAAGTTACGTGGTCCAAGGACACGTCCAAGACGACCAACGATTGCCATCATGTCTGGTGTTGCAACAACAACGTCAAAGTCAAGCCATCCACCGTTGATTTTAGCAACGAGTTCGTCTTCACCAACGAAGTCAGCACCTGCTGCTTTAGCTTCTTCAGCTTTAGCACCACGAGCAAATACAAGAACGCGTTGAGTTTTACCAGTACCGTTTGGCAATACCATTGCTCCACGGATTTGTTGGTCAGCTTTCTTAACGTCGATGTTAAGGTTGTATGATACTTCAACAGTAGCATCGAATTTTGCGAAGTTAGTTTCTTGTGCAAGAGCTACAGCTTCTTCTACGCTGTAAGCTTTTGTGCTGTCGATTTTCTCAAGAGCAGCACGCATTTGTTTGCTTTTTTTAGCCATGTTAATTATTTCTCCTTGTGTAATGTGGTCATAACGACTTTCATCTTCCACGTCACTCAGCGAAGTGAGACGACGTCTGTGGTTTTCTTGTTAACTGAATTAGTCAGTAACAGTGAATCCCATTGAACGTGCAGTACCTTCGATCATACGCATAGCTGATTCGATGTTTGCAGCGTTCAAGTCAGGCATTTTAGTTTCAGCAATTTCTTGTACTTGTGCACGAGTCACTGAAGCAACTTTAACTGAGTTTGGAGTACCTGAACCTTTTTCAACACCTGCAGCTTTTTTCAAAAGAACAGCAGCTGGTGGTGTTTTAGTGATGAAATCAAATGATTTATCTTCATACACAGAGATAACAACTGGGATGATCATACCAGCTTGGTCAGCTGTACGAGCGTTAAACTCTTTAGTGAATCCCATGATGTTGATTCCGGCTTGACCAAGAGCTGGTCCAACTGGTGGAGCTGGAGTCGCTTTACCAGCAGGAATCTGAAGTTTTACGATGTTTTCGACTTTTTTAGCCATTTTGTAATTTCCTCCTATTGTGGTTTTGGCGGTAAGTAAGTTTTGTTACCTCCCACAAGTATGTTTTTACATACCTTATCTATTATACAGAAATTCTTTTTAGATGCAAGAATTTCTTATTAAGTTTAGGAAAAAATTTACATATAGGCCTTTTCGAGGTAAAATAGACTTATGATTCTATATAAATTCTTTGCTATAGCATTTTTGATTTTTACACCTATCTTTGCTTTTATTATCCACCGATTCTTTAGTTTAAAATACCTCGGGCTTAATTTTGCTGACCTTACCTTCCCTCTTTATTTTATTGAGGTAGTTGCTGTGTCAGCCCGTTTCTTCACCCATAGCTTTTTGCCATACATCACCATCTTATTATCCTTGGCGGCTATCATTATCACGATTCAGATGCTAAGAAAAACACAATCTTTCAAGTTTAAACGTTTTCTTAAGTTGTTCTGGCGTATAAGCTTTTTTATCACTAGTCTTTTCTATTTGGGGACCGTGATTCTTATTTTTATCGTTTCTTAAAAACTAGATTAACTCAGCATTTATATTTTATGCTGAGTTTTTTTATGTCAAACCATGAAAAAAGCAGGCAATCATGCCTGCTTAATTTTTCGGTATTAGGGATGAACTTGAGTCATTCGACCAGTATCTACATCATAAACCGCACCGGAGATGATAACATCCTCAGGAATAAGCGGTGACTGACGAAGAATAGCCATATCTTCACGAACACTCTCTTCTACATCTGTGAATGGAAGAAAATCTTGATCAGACACATCAACACCAAGTTCTTTATTGAGATAGGCGGTAAACTCATCGTTCTTAAAGGTCTGAGCACCACAATCTGTATGGTGAAGAACTACGATTTCTCGTGTCCCCATCTGTTGTTGAGAAATGACCAAAGAACGAATCATATCTTCCGTCACACGACCACCCGCATTACGCAAAATATGAGCGTCACCTAGAGCCAACCCCAAGGCCTGAGCAACGTGAAGGCGTGAATCCATACAAGTCACAATAGCCACCTTAGTCTTTGGTTTCAAGGGAAGATGGGCTGTCCCGTGGAGGTCAACATAGGCTTTGTTGGCATTGAGAAAGTTTTCAAAATAAGACATAATAACTCACTTTCTAATGAAGAAAATAATTTGACTATCAAATTATTTAAACACTATCTTATCATCTTTTTATTAACTTGTCAGCTATTGAGTTCGCAATATAAAAAGGAGAATAGATGCTAACAATCATCCACTCTCCTTCAATTTATACTATGAACGTTTTGGTAAGTATCTATTAAGCAAGCCTGCAAAGGTTTGAAGATTGAGACTTTGAACATAAATTTCACCTGTTCCTCTAAAGGTATTCACAACACCCTCTCCTGTCCCAATAGACTGCCAGAAACCATTTTCCAAGTGAATATTGTAATCAAGTGTCTGACTCCAGGCAACGACATGAGCATTATCAATAGTCACTTCTTGGTTGTTTAGCTCAATTTTTTTAATAGAACCGTAGGCATTTGCCAAGAGTGTTCCTTGACCTTGAGTTGTCATCACAAAGAAACCACCCTGACCACCAAAAATAGCCTTACCAACAGACTGGAGTTCCATTGTATAGTAAGCTGTGCCATCAAGTGCTAGAAAGGCACCGTCATTTAGTCGGTACTGTTTTTCACCTAAATAAAGTGGAATCACCTGACCTGGAGAATCAGGGGCCAAGGCTATATAACCGTTATTGGACTGTGAGACAACCTGAGTAATAAAGCTACTTTCGCCCGAAACCATTGAACGCCCAACAGCCTTTACAAAGCGACCTAGACCTGATCCGCTGGCATTTAATTTGGTACTCAGTGTCACATTAGGTGTGTGGTATACCATGCTGCCACGCTGGATAAAGACTGTTTCACCTTGATTGAGAGATAACTCTACTAAAGGGAATTGCATGTTGCTGTCTGTGAAAAATTGCATAATAAATACCTCCCTATCCTTATGAAAAGTATAGCATTGGAGATATAATTTTGCAAGCGTTTCCAAAATGACCTTCTATCACTTTCTAAGAAAAGACTTTTTTGAGTACTTCTCCCACTGTCGTAACGCCAACCACCCGGATACCTTCTGGAATTTTCATACCATGAAGAGAATTCTTCGGAGCATAAATCTTAGTAAAACCTAGTTTAGCAGCTTCATTAATACGCTGTTCAATACGAGTCACTCGGCGAATCTCTCCAGTCAAGCCAATTTCTCCTATAAAAGCTTCTTGTGGATTGGTTGGAAGCTCCTTGTAACTAGAAGCAATGGCAACAGCGACAGCAAGGTCAATAGCCGGCTCGTCCAATTTGACACCTCCAGCTGATTTTAAATAAGCATCTTGATTTGGAGAAGAAGGCCACAACGTTTCTCTAAAACAGCCATAATGAGGCTGACGCGGTTAAAATCCAGTCCTGTTGTTGTCCGCTTGGCATTACCAAAGACGGTTGGGGTCACCAAGGCTTGAACTTCAGCTAAGATAGGTCTGCTACCTTCCATTGTTACAACAATGGCAGAACCTGTGGCTCCGTCTAGGCGTTCCTCTAAGAAAACTTGGCTAGGATTTAGCACTTCTACCAAACCACCAGACTGCATCTCAAAAATCCCAATCTCATTGGTTGAACCAAAACGGTTTTTGACTGCTCGCAAAATACGGAAGGTATGATGACGTTCTCCCTCAAAATAGAGCACAGTATCCACCATGTGTTCCAACATACGTGGTCCAGCCAGTTGTCCCTCCTTGGTCACATGCCCAACAATAAATGTGGCGATGTTATTGGTTTTGGCAATCTGCATAAGTTCAGCAGTGACTTCACGAACCTGAGATACAGAACCTTGAACGCCAGAAATCTCTGGACTCATGATGGTCTGAATAGAGTCGATAATGAGGAAATCGGGTTTTATTGCCTCCACTTGGCTGCGAACGGCTTGCATATTAGTCTCAGCATAAAGATAAAATTCGTTATCAATATCACCTAAACGTTCGCTCCGCAATTTGATCTGCTCGGCAGATTCTTCCCCAGATACATAGAGGACAGTTCCCTTGTTAGCTAACTGTGTTGACACCTGTAAGAGGAGAGTTGATTTTCCTATCCCTGGATCTCCTCCAATAAGAACCAGACTACCCGGAACCACACCGCCACCTAAAACACGGTTAAACTCGTCCATGTCAGTCTTTATGCGGGCATAATTAATTGAAGAGACTTCTTTTAATTTAGTAGGTTTAGACTTTTCACCCGTTAAACTGACACGAGCATTTTTTACCTCCTGCACCTCAACTTCCTCCTCAAAAGAGGACCAGGAAGAACAGTTGGGGCAACGCCCTAGATATTTGGGTGAATTGTAGCCACATTCTCGACAAACAAAAGTTGATTTTTTCTTAGCTATGATAATTCTCCTTCTACGCTTACTCCGGCAGAGTGCCACTTATGCAATGTTTTTTGAAATTTCTTCTGGTTGGCAACTCCGACAGCAGACAAACCGACGGAAACCTGATAGTTCTCCTTGATAGCCGCCAAAACGGAAGCCTTAACACAGCCATTGCCATCTACCCCTATAAACTCTATGCTTTTAGTACCATTTCCCTCTAAAAAATCTTTTAAATCTGGATTAGTAAAGCAAGAAGCCCGACGCTTCTCAAAGATACGAGAAGATACAAGCAGCAAGCCGGTCGCAAATTTCTTCTTTCTATCTTTTCTCTCCCAGAAAAAACGATTGAGAATATAGATAACCCGGTCGCTAGGATAGCTAGCAATTTTGTCATTTACAGCTGCAATCAGTTCTTCATGATATGCTTTTCCTACAGCAACATAATCTGACTGCATATCGATTACTAACAAATAATCTGCCACTTTGCTTCCTCTACTGTCCAGTCGATCCAAAGCCACCTGTACGAACACCATCAGCTTCGTCTCCATCTACAATCAAGAAAGGCATAAAGACACCTTGAACGATGCGTTCGCCAACTTCAAGAGTCACGGGCTGATCAGTAATATTTTTCATCTGGGCGAAGATATGACCTTCATTTCCTGGATTTCCATAGTAATCGCCGTCAATAACGCCAACTGAGTTGATCAAAACCAGGCCTTTTTTGCGAGGGTTTGACGAACGGTCATAGAGATAGAGGACCTCACCAGGCTGCATGTAAGCCTTAACACCTGTTGGGACGAGAACAATTTCCCCAGGAGCAATGACAGTGTTCTCTGCCACCTTTAAGTCATAACCTGCAGCATGAGCTGTCTCACGTTTTGGAAGCAATTCCTGATTGTTATACGTTGATACGAGTTCAAATCCACGAATTTTTGTCATTATTTTTTCCTTTCGATACATCTATTGACTAGTATTTGTATAAACTAGCCATGCTAGCTTCAGACTTTTAAATCTATCCTATTATAATCTATTCGAAATAAGATGACAAAGGTAATAGTCTAATCACTTTCTCATTAAACGAAGATTGACTTTTAACCAGGAAAACGCTAACATAGTACTAGATATAATACTTTTAAGGAGAATTGTCATGAAATTCATCGGACTTGTTGGTACGAATTCAAAACGTTCAACTAATAGACAATTATTGCAATATATTCAGAAACATTTTGCAGATAAGGCAGACATCGAACTTGTTGAAATCAAAGACCTTCCTGTCTTTAACAAACCCGCTAACAAGCAATTGCCAGAAAGTGTCCTTGAAATCGTTAAAAAAATCGATGAGGCTGATGGTGTTATTATTGGAACACCTGAGTATGACCACTCAATTCCTGCCGTTCTCATGAACGCTTTAGCTTGGGTTTCATACGGTGTTTTCCCTCTTTTGAATAAGCCAGTTATGATTACAGGGGCATCTTACGGAACACTCGGGGCTTCTCGTGCACAGTTACAACTTCGTCAAATCTTGAATGCTCCAGAAATCAAAGCTAATGTGCTTCCAGACGAATTCTTACTCTCACACTCCCTACAAGCTTTTGATAGCAATGGTGATTTAGTCGACCTTGATGTCATCAAAAAACTAGATGCTATTTTCGATGACTTCCGTCTCTACGTCAAAATTACTGGTAAACTCTCACATGCTACAGAGTTGCTACACAAAGAAGCTGAAGACTTCGACTGGGAAAGCCTATAGGACAGGAGAATAGAAACTATGAAATTTGTTGGACTCGTTGGAGCAAATTATGACCAATCATATAACCGTAAACTGCTCGAATTTATCAGAAGACATTTTAAAATAAAATTTGAACTTGAAGTTTTGGAAATTGATGAAGTTCCTATGTTTAATCAAGATGAAAAATGGGACGAAAGCTTCCAACTTCGCTTACTTAATAACAAAATTACACGCGCTGATGGTGTTATCATTGCAACACCTGAACATAACCACACTATCTCTGCAGCACTTAAATCAGTTTTGGAGTGGCTCTCATTCGAAGTGCACCCATTTGAAAACAAGCCTGTAATGATTGTTGGTGCTTCATACTACGACCAAGGGACTTCACGTGCCCAAGTGCATTTGCGTAAAATCCTTGAAGCACCTGGTGTCAATGCCTATACACTTCCAGGTAATGAATTCTTGCTTGGAAAGGCTAAAGAAGCCTTTGACCTTGAGGGTAACATTACTAACGAAGGTACTATTAACTTCCTTGAACAATGCTTAGATAATTTCATCCAATATGTAGGAGTGGTTTCTAAATTGAAAAAACCAAAACCAATCGAACCTGAAGACTTGGATTGTAACAACCCAATCGCTACAACTGTTACCGAAGTTGATCCTGACGATCCAGAGTGGGTAGAAAAAGTAGCTGAAATCACTGGTGCGGTATCTGGTGATACCTACGTGAAATTGGACCACGGTATTTTGACGGTTAATCAAATTGACATGTTCCTCAAGGCTATGCCATTTGAATTGACCTATGCCGATGATAACAACCAGTTCCTCTACTACAATAACGCCCATCAAGATCCTGACACTATGTTTGCTAAACGTGTGCCACCTCAATCTGGTAGCCGTATGTCAACTGTTCACGGCTCACTTCCACCAGCTCGTATGAAAAATGTAGAATGGGTTATCGGTACACTTCGTAATGGTAACCAAGAATATGTTCGTACGATTGTTCCAGGGTCACCTGAAGGAGTTATCAATACGCACAACTATCAGGCTATGTACTATGATGATGGTTCTTATGCAGGAATCAATGAAATCGTCTTTAACTTTAAACCATGGCTTGACTGGTATCTCGAAACAACTGGTCAACGCCTTGTCGGAGGAAGCGGTCCTTTTGCACCAGCTGCAGCTAGTCATGGCGGTAGCGACGCCACATCTGGTGCATCAGATGCGGGTGGTCACGGCGATGCATCTTCAGCCGCAGATGCCACATCCGGAGCATCCTCATATTAAGACTTGGAAAAGTTGGGACAACTGTCCTGACTTTTTTTTCATGGTCATCTTAGATTTATTTTCACTCGAGCTTGCGCATTTGCCCATGCTCCATGCCACACATTTTAGAGGTAAACCTATGTCTCAATTTAAAGAAAAAGTATTCGCTGCCTGCGCTAAAAAAGAAGCTCTCTTTGACGAAAGTCTGGGGCGCTATGCCTTGCGCTCTATGCTCGCTGGAGCTTATCTTACTATGTCAACTGCTGTAGGAATTATTGGTGCGGATGTTATCGCTACAGGTATCCCAGCCCTTTCTCGTTTTGTCTTCGCCTTTATCTTTGCCATCGGACTGGTCTTCGTTCTCATATTCAATGGAGAGTTGGCTACTTCAAACATGATGTTCCTGACCAGTGGTGCCTATTATGGTAAAATCAAATGGAGCAAGATGTGTACCATCCTCCTCTACTGTACCTTCTTTAACTTTGTCGGTGCCCTTATCTTGGCCTGGTTCTTCAACCAATCCTTCTCTTTCCAACATTTGACTGACAAGAGTTTCTTAGTTACTGCTGTCTCAACCAAACTTGGAAAAACAGATTGGATGAACTTTACAGAAGGTATTACAGCTAATATGTTCGTTAATATTGCCATCTTGGGCTACATGCTCCTCAAAGAAGAATCTGCTAAAATTTTCATTGCGCTATCAGCTATCTTTATGTTTGTATTTTTGATTAATGAACACTTGATTGCGAACTTTGCTTCTTTCATGTTGCTCGGTTTCAACGGTGTGCGTGATGCTGTGGATAATTTCACTTTGGCAAATATTCTACGTCAGTGGATAGTCGTTTTCTTCGGTAACTGGATTGGCGGAGGTATTTTCATTGGTTTGGCATACTCTTGGCTCAATAAAACTAAAACACCTCACATTGATTAGGAGACCACATGCGTCAAAAGACATTCATCAAACAAACCAGCCTAGCTATTCTACTCTATTTTATTTGCCTAGCCCTTGCAGTTGCTATTGATTTAATCTTTTTCAAAGTCAAAAATATGTATCATACGCCTGCCTTAGCGGCTATCTTTGCAGGCTGGGTCTACTTGGGGCTTATCAGAAAGACAAAACAATTTGGAGCGATTACCTGTCTGGGTATCTTTATATCCCTCTTCTTCTTTGCCTCTGGGCACTTTGTTCTAGCCTTTCTTCCTAGCTTTCTGGCTGGCCTTGTCGCTGACTTTCTAGCTAAGAAAGGGAACTATGAGAATAGTAAACTTAATTTACTTTCCTATATGATCTTTTCCCTAGGGAACTTAGCACCCATTATCACCATGTGGCTCGCGCCCAAAGCCTATATCGCACAGCTCCTAGCCAAAGGGAAAACTCAAGATTATGTAAATCAAGTTATGGTTCCCTTTACAGCCAGTCATGTCTTAATCCTGATTGGAGGAACGCTCATGGCTGCTCTCATTGGGGGCTACATTGCCCAAAATTGGCTGAAAAAATAAATAGCCATCAGCCCTCCTAACAGAGAGTACAAGACAAACATGCTTTTCTTATGTTATAATGAGAAAGAATACAGTCTTTTTCTACTTTGTTAGAAAGGACCTAAAGGGAGACCTAATGATGAAAAAACAAAAAATCGCTGTCTTGGGCCCTGGTTCATGGGGAACTGCCCTTGCTCAGGTACTCAACGACAACGGACACGAGGTCCGTATTTGGGGAAACATCCCTGAACAAATTGATGAAATTAACGAGAACCACACCAATACCCGCTACTTCAAGGATGTGGTTTTGGATGAAAACATTAAAGCCTACAAAGAGCTATCTGAAGCCCTAGATGGTGTCGACGCTGTTCTCTTTGTTGTTCCAACCAAGGTCACTCGCTTAGTTGCTAAGCAAGTTGCTGAACTTTTGGACCACGAAGTTGTTGTCATGCATGCTTCCAAAGGTTTGGAACCTGGAACACACGAACGTCTTTCAACAATCCTTGAAGAAGAGATTCCTAAGGAACTTCGTAGTGAGATTGTTGTCGTATCTGGTCCAAGCCATGCTGAAGAAACTATCGTTCGCGATATCACTTTGATTACAGCAGCATCTAAGGATCTTGAAGCGGCACGCTATGTCCAAGGTATTTTCAGCAATAGCTACTTCCGCCTCTACACCAATTCAGATGTGATTGGTGTTGAAACAGCTGGTGCTCTTAAAAACATTATCGCGGTAGGTGCTGGTGCCCTCCACGGTATGGGTTATGGGGACAATGCCAAAGGCAGCCGTTATTACTCGTGGACTTGCGGAAATTACTCGTCTTGGTGTGAAACTTGGGGCTGATCCTTTGACTTACAGCGGTCTATCTGGGGTTGGTGACCTTATTGTTACAGGAACCTCTATCCATTCACGTAACTGGCGTGCTGGGGATGCGCTCGGTCGTGGAGAAAAGCTAGAAGACATTGAACGTAACATGGGAATGGTTATCGAGGGTATTTCAACCACAAAGGTTGCCTACGAAATCGCCCAAGAACTCGGCGTCTACATGCCAATTACAACAGCAATCTACAAATCTATCTATGAGGGTGCTGATATCAAGGAATCTATTCTCAATATGATGTCCAATGAATTGCGCTCTGAAAATGAATGGGATAAAAAAAAAAAATCTAAGGAGTTCTCATGAAGAATCAAAAAGTTAGAAAAGCTATCATCCCCGCTGCAGGACTCGGAACACGCTTTTTACCAGCTACTAAGGCCTTGGCCAAAGAAATGTTGCCAATCGTTGACAAACCAACCATCCAATTTATCGTTGAAGAAGCCCTCAAATCAGGTATCGAAGATATCTTGGTGGTTACTGGTAAGTCAAAACGTTCTATCGAAGACCACTTTGATTCAAACTTCGAGTTAGAATACAACCTGGAACAAAAAGGTAAGACAGACCTGTTGAAATTGGTTAATGACACCACTGCTATTAACCTCCACTTTATCCGCCAAAGCCACCCACGTGGCCTTGGAGATGCTGTTCTTCAAGCCAAAGCATTTGTCGGAAATGAGCCATTTGTTGTCATGCTTGGTGACGACCTCATGGATATCACTAATGACAAAGCAGTACCTTTGACTAAGCAGCTCATTAACGATTATGAGGAAACACACGCATCAACCATTGCAGTTATGCCTGTACCTCACGAAGAAGTTTCTTCTTATGGTGTCATCGCCCCTCAAGGCAAAGGTGAAAATGGACGTTATAGCGTTGAAACTTTCGTTGAAAAACCAAATCCAGAGGATGCACCAAGTGATCTTGCTATCATCGGGCGTTACCTTCTAACACCTGAAATTTTCGGTATTTTGGAAACTCAAGAACCAGGTGCTGGAAATGAAGTCCAATTGACTGATGCTATCGATAAACTTAACAAGACACAACGCGTCTTTGCTCGCGAATTTACTGGAGACCGTTATGATGTCGGTGACAAATTCGGATTCATGAAAACGTCTATCGATTACGCGCTTAAACATCCTCAAGTTAAAGATGACCTCAAGCAATACCTCATTGACTTGGGACACAAACTTGAAGGCAAAGCAGCTAAAAAAGACTAATATAAAAACCATCGAACATGACATTCGATGGTTTTTTCATATGACTTAAAGATAGGTAAACCCTAGAAGAATCAGCAATAGTAACATGTAGGTTAAAAGGGCTGTAGAACGCCAACCTTTACTAAATAAGCGACTTTCAACCTTGTTAGCCAAAAAGATAGCTGCAAGAGCACCACCAACTAAACCACCGAGATGGCCTGTAATCCCAACACTAGGTGTAAAAAGGTTGAAAATTAAGTTAATGATAATCAAAGCCAAGTAATTGCGACCTAACTGATTAAGTAAAGGACTATGACTATAATAGCCAAGAATCACAACAGCCGCAAAAAGTCCCAAACAAGGATGTCGAAGCACCAGCCGCAATAACATTAGGCGTAAAAAAAGTAAGGTCAAAGGCATTTCCCATAACACCAGCTAACAAATAGAGCCCTAGAAAACGTAGAGTCCCAAAAAAATCTGCTCAGCCATTTTCCCCATAAAGTAAAGAGCAAGCATATTAAATAGAAAAATGCTCAACACCTATATGCACAAAAAAATTGGTGTTACAAGACGCCAGAGGTTCAGTGGGCTGTACTGAACAAAAGCACCGTACATAGCCCCCATCTTAAAGAGGCTCAAAGGCGAGGTCGCTTGAAAGCCATTTAAGAGATATTGACAGATGAAAGTCAGCGTCGTAAGCCCCAACAATAGATAGGTTGCTGGGTATTTCTTCCACTCATTTATTTGCATGTGACGACCTCCTTAACAGGTATATCATAGTTGTCTGGTTGAAAATCATGTTTCTGGCAAGAATAAACCGTACTAACGGTCTCCCCTTCAAAATCAGACAAATAGCGGTCATAGTAACCTGCTCCGTAACCAATGCGATAGCCTTCATCATTAAAAACTACTCCTGGCACATGAATCAAATCAATCTCTGATTTTTCCACAGCCAAATCAGACGCAGGTTCCATCAGGCCAAAAGAGGTTGCAACAAGATTATCTGGATCATAATCCACAAAAATCATTCGACCTTGTTTATATGTTTTAGGAATCAACAGTCGTTTACCATCCTTTAAAGCCTGATTGATTAAAAGACTGGTGTCATATTCATGAGGAAAAGACAAATAAGTCGCAATCACCTGGGCATCTTTATAAGCAGGTAAGGCAATCAATTGCTCCAAAAGATGTTTATCTATCTTAGCCTTAGTCTCAGGTTCTTGTGAAGTTAACTGAGCCAAGACTGTTTTTCTAAGTTCATTTTTCATAGGTTTATCATATCAAAAAAGCTACCAAAAGTCAGACTTGGTAGATTTTTTAGTTGTATCAACTATGGTTAGGCTTCTGCCTTGTGTTTAAGGAATTTTCCAATTTCAGCCACTGCAAAAGCGAGAGCATCTTCATTTGGACTCATCTTAGGATGGTGAAGTGCATATGGCGTGTCAATTCCCAACCAGAACATGACACCAGGAACCTTACTAAGCAAATAACCGAAATCCTCTCCAGTCATAGCTGGTGGACAATCAATCAGGTTGACCTCTGGGCTAGCATCAAAGAAGCTCATTAACTCTTTAGCCAAGGCTGGATTATTTTCCACAGGAAGATAACCACCTTGTTTCAACATGATATCCACTTCCATACCAAAGCTAGCTGCTACACCCTCTGCAATCTGACGCACGCGCTTCTGGATAAGGAGACTCATTTCCTGAGTAAGGGTACGAATAGTTCCATAAACCTCTGCAGTTTCAGCGATAACATTGTTAGTAGTTCCTGCATGGAAAGAACCAAAGGTAACTACCCCACCCTGGATAGGGTCAACATTACGACTGACAATCGTTTGCACCTGAGTAATAAAGTAAGAAGCTGCTACAAGGGCATCATTGGCCTCATGTGGAAAGGCCGCATGTCCACCTTTCCCCTTGAAAGTAACGAGGACTTCACAAGTCCCAGCAAAAAGGGTGCTTGTGTTAGTCGCAATATCACCTACCTTGAAATCTGGACGGACGTGGAGACCATAAAACTCATCTGGCAACCAATCTCCAAAGGCACCATCCTCATATATAAGCATACCACCAGCTTCATTTTCTTCAGCTGGTTGGAAGAGGAAGAGCATGTTATTTTTAGGCTGTACTTGAAGCATCTGGTCCAAAAGACCAAGTGCTGTGGTCATGTGCATATCGTGTCCACAAGCATGCATACGACCTTCATGAGTAGACTTGAAGTCAAGACCGGTTTCCTCTACGATTGGGAGACCATCAATATCTGTACGCCAACCAATAGTTTTTTCAGGAGCATGCCCGTGAAGATAGACAAGAATTCCTGTACGCCAAGTACGTTGCTCCACAAAATCCTTACCTTCAGTCATTTCAGCAATACGCTCTAAGAGATAAGCCTGAGTTTTAAATTCTTCCAAACCAATTTCAGGAATTTGGTGAAGGTCTCGTCTGATTTTAATTAAATCAAGTGTCATGTTTTTATCCTTTTTATTTGTCTTATTTTATAGAGAATCTAGAAATAGAGGCCCTACAGGCCTCTACTATCAATATGTTACAAGTTACGCAAAGCGTCTTCGAGTGCTGTTTTTTGTTGTGTTTTTTCATCGATTTCCTTGATGATACGAGCTGGAACACCAGCTACAACCACATTTTCAGGAACATCTTGAGTAACGATAGCTCCAGCAGCAACGACTGAACCGTTACCAACTTGAACACCTTCAATAACAACAGCATTAGCACCAACAAGAACGTTGTCACCGATACGAACTGGGTCTGCTGAAGCTGGTTCAATCACACCAGCAAGGACTGCACCCGCACCGATGTGGCTGTTTTTACCAACAGTAGCACGACCACCAAGGATAGCACCCATATCAATCATAGTACCAGCACCAATTTCAGCACCGATATTGATTACAGCACCCATCATAACGACAGCATTGTCTTCGATAGTTACTTGGTCACGGATGATAGCGCCTGGTTCGATACGTGCATTAAGGTGACGTTTATCAAGCAATGGAACAGCTGAGTTACGGCCATCTTGTTCCACAACATAGTCCTTGTTTTCAGTCAAGTTAGCAAGAAGTGGTTCAATATCTTTCCAGTCTCCGAAAAGAACGTTACCAAGTTTAGTGACAGAAGCTGGAACAGCAGTTGCCAATTCCCCTTCAAAAGTTACTTTAACATTCGTTTTCTTTTCAGCATTACCGATAAAAGCGATAATTTCTTGTGCAGACATTTTTTGTGCAGTCATGAGATTCTCCATTCACATAAAGTTAGGAATTATTATACCAAAAATTCTGATAATTGTCTTTGCTTTTGCCAAATAGAGTGTATTTTTATGTAAAATTGGTCTTTAGAGCCTCTATATCAGTAATCACTAGGTCTGACTTAATTGGAGAATTCTCCAGTTCTCGACGAGAATAAGGGAAGGTATTCAGCAAGATACCATCGATCCCAACTGCTTCAGCCACAGCAATATCAGTCGTCAAGTCATTTCCAACCATGACAGTCTCAGACGGGTTTAACCCATGATCATCCAAAACTTGCTTTAAAAATTCAGGTTGGGGCTTACAGATACCGGCATCCGAAGACAAGTAAATAGCATCAAAATAAGGTCTTAACGCCATTAGATCAATCTCAGCGTTAGTAAAGGCTGCTTGAGCATTAGACAAGAGATAAATCCGACATCCCTGCTCTTTTAGAAAGGCTAGAACCTCCTTAGTATGAGGATAAGCCGTCAAATGTTTGCGAGATAAGACGCGAAAGACCATGGCTATCAAATTTCCCCAATCGTCCGGCTGATTAGAGTTACTAGACTGAGGCCGAGCATCTACATAAAGCTGGTTAAAAATGTGGGCTAAATCAATTTCTGGATAAGCAACTCCTTTGAGCTCCATTAACCCCTTACGGGCCTGATCCACGCGCTTAGCATAAGCCTTTTTAAGAACATCACCTTCATAAGCCGCTCCATAAGCTTGATATAGCTGGCCTAGTTTATCCCATAACACAGGATCCTTCTCATCGGTTAAGATATCAACCAAGGTACCATAAAAATCAAAAATGTAGTTCTTATAGGCTCTACTTTTCATCGCTTTTTACCCATTACTGAAACTTTCTTACTTATTGCTCTCATCATACACCTTTTAGGAAGACCAAACAAGCTAACTGAGACATTTTCCCATCAAAAAAATCCCAACGACTGTTAGGATTGCTTATCATCTCTAATACGGCCAATCAGCAGTTCTCCCGCAACGGTTAATTGCGTCACTGAAGTCAAGTCCAAAGTCTCCTTATTGGCATGGAAGAAAAGAGGTGTCATCTCGGCAAATGTTTGAACATGCTCTGCTGGCATAGACCAAGTCTTAGCAATCGTCACACGCTCCAAAAGGTCACAGGACTCTTGAAAATGTTCCAGAACATCCTGGTTCGAATAAGCCTGCGCCTCCGGTAACAATTGGCGAAACTCTTTAAGATGATCCTCATGAGGAATAACCTTAAAAATCAAGCCATGATCAGACAAAAGTCGTCCAAATTCTTGATAATTAGCTGGTGAAAAAATATCTAAAATCACATCGATACTGTTTTCACGTAAAGGCAATTGAGCCAAATCGCCAACAAACCAAGCTACGTTTTTCTGAGGATTTTGACGAGCCGCAAGAAGGATAGAATCCTTAGACAAATCAAAGGCCATGAAATCCTTGTCAAACTCTTGAGCCAACTGACGGCTATAATAGCCCTCACCACAGGCAACATCTAGAACGTGCGAGTGTCCAGGAAGGTCACGCAAGCGCTCTGAAATCACCTCCAGGATAGAATCGTAATAGCCTGCTGCAAGAATCTGACTCCTCTTTTCAAAAGAAGCCATATCATAGTGCTTATCTCCCTTAGTCTGTCTCAAAAAATTAACAAAGCCCTGCTTGGCGATATTAAAGGTATGCCTATTCTGACAAACCAAGCTAGACAAATCCAAATGCATTGGCGCTTGACAGATAGGACAAGCAAAAAGACTCTCTTGATCTTTAAAAACACTAAATTTGGCCATAAATCCTCCTTAACACAAAAAAAGAGCACACACCTGAAATCGCTTAGGGCTGCTGGATTCCTCCCCTGACCCGCTTCACGCACAGATGTTGCTCCGAAAAATATTATACCATAAATCGAAGTGATTGCAAGTAGAGAACTTAAGATAAGACTAGCTAGATCTATCCCCTATCAGTCCCTATTATTTCCTTCGATCAGTCTAAACTTCGATAAAGCATAAGACTTACCATGGTGACATTTATGTCACTACTTTTTTATTTCTCGACACCTTATAATAAATCCATAGCTTGAGGAAAGCACCAAAAGCTAGTGACATGGCTGACTTTATTTAAAGGAGAAGTCATGTTTAACATATCTCTTAACTCGTGGTGAGAGGGTATGAGATTTAAAAACTCACCTAAAAATAAAAAAAGGAGAATGACAATGATTAACAAAGAAATGAAGGCAGCTGAGCTAGTCTCAGTAACAGGAGGAGGATGGAAGACCAACATCGCCATTGGAGGGCTCTGCCTAGCTTCAGGACCTATTGGAACGATGGTATGCCTTGGAGCCTACAATGGCTACATGGACTCTGCGCGATAAAAGAAAGGACATATGAACAATGACTAAGACCATTAACAATCGTAAAAACATGACTACTCAAGAACTTGAAGCTGTATCAGGTGGAGTAGTTCCTTGGGCCGCTATTTCTGTTGGCATCGCTGCTGCAAAACTGACTTATGACCTTAGCTATGCTGCAGGTAAGTCTTTCTATAACCTCACCCACTAACTAACAGAACTCAGCTGACATCTCAAAGATTTTGAGGATGATAACTCATGAAACATACAAAAAATCAAACAAATGATACTACTGCTAATCAATCACCTAAAACGAATAACTATTTACTCGTAAAAATAGCTTTAGCTGGAATTATCAGTAGCCTACTTCTGATACTCCTAATCAACCTTATCTTTCATGTACGATTAGGAACACCAATTATTGATACTAATTTGAAGTCCGCTTTTGGTACTCTAATCCTCTTTATGCCTATTTTTCTTTTAACAAGAGAAAAAGAAAAAAAATCATAGAAAGAGTGACCTAAACTGCCTTCAGGAAAACAAAAACACTCTTCTTCCATTAAAAAGTGCAAGTCCCTTTGGACTTGCACTTTTGTTTACATATCTTGCCTTGTTTCCAATTTAGCCAATCGTTTGGCTTCTTTTTTGCGTTCACGACTCTGACGGAAAAAGTCTTGCATAATCTTAGCACACTCTTCCTCCATGACACCAGTCTCTACTTCTACGCGATGGTTGAGACGCTCATCTCTTAGGATATCGTAAAGGCTACCCGCGCCACCAAACTTTTGATTGCTTGCTCCATAGATAACTTTAGGAATACGAGCCAAGCCAATTGCCCCACTACACATGACACAGGGTTCGATGGTTACAAAGAGGGTACAATCTAACAAACGCCAATTGCCCACAGTCCTATTAGCCTCCTGAATAGCCATGACCTCCGCATGCATGATAGCTTGATTGAGCTCCTCACGTGCATTGTGCCCACGACCTAAGACTTCGCCATCTTTAACGATGACACAACCAATTGGAATCTCTGCTTTATCTAGAGATTTTTCGGCCTCCTTAAGAGCTTCAGACATAAAAAAGTCTTTCTCTTCTTGGGTAAAGTCAAGCATTAGTGTCACTCCCGTTCCAAGATTTGCGAGACAATATCTCACTTAGTCCTTCTATTATAGCATAAGAAAAGAAATACCGAAGACCTCCATTTTAAAGGACACAAAAAAAGCTAAGACGAATCATCCTAGCTTCAAACACATTAGTCTGGTGAGTCTTAGGAATCACACCAATGTGTTCCCCCAAGGCTAGACGAAAAGTCAACGACCGCTTAACATCCTAATTCATATGTCAGTCGGAGTGTCATAGTCAATTGTCTGTGAAATCATTATACAGGCCTAAGGCCTCACAACGATAAACAAAAATGCAACTGTCTCAAACAATTGCAAGGATAGCGTTATAGTTGTGATATTTCACACTTTCCTTCCAAACAAATAATGCCTACTATAAAAGTAACTTTTATAGCTTTTTCCTTACCCATCTATAGTTTATCATGAAACCTCTATCATTTAATTTAAAAATCGGTAATAAAACAATGATATACATTAGAAACAACTGTTAATTGTATGCATTCTTTTGAATATTTTGCTTAACATTTAAAAGGTTGATATATCAACATTTTAGAGCTTCATAAACTATTTTTTCTAGTCTATCTACACTATTAAACACCTATCATCCTAAGTCTTATCTAATTTTACTGTTTATTAGTCTAACAAGTGTTTAATATTTTATCTCCAACAATTCTTTAAAACAAGGTATGGAACAAGATAATGATTTTTTATAGAGGTTGCTTCAAAGATAGGAGACCTAGATAGCTAGTCAAAGGATAAACTAGAAGGGAAGTTCTTCTTCCAAGACGAGGTCAGCCAAGTCATTATCAGGATTATTTTCCCTAACAGCACGCTGAGCACGACTCTCCAGAAGTTGGAAAGAGGAACAAAGCACTTCAGTAACGTAATGGGTTTGACCATCCTTATCATACTTACGGGCACGAAGCTCACCATCAAGAGAAATTAAACTCCCCTTGCTAGCATAAGATGCTAAGGTCTCAGCCAAACGCCCCCAGACAACCACTGTAATAAAGTCAGCCTCACGCTCACCATTTTGCGTCTTATAGCGACGATTAACCGCAACTGTGACACGTGTAAAAGACCTATCACTAGCAGTCTTAACCATTTCAGGAGTAGCTGTCAAACGTCCAATTAAAATAACTTTGTTATACATTTTTTTACCTCCACCTATCTATTCGTAAGCGGAAGTAAAAAATAGATTATTTTAAATAGCTTTACAGATTTCTTTGAGAGTATCCTTACTAATACTCCAATCTACATAAGCAAATTGTCCTAATATTCCTAGTAAATAGGAGACTATTACTTTTCTAGTAATACTGCTCTCTCAGATATTTTCATAACAGCAGTTGAATGTTAAATTTTCTCTACTCGTTTAGCTAGCTCAACGTTTTTGAACCACAATTTCCCATGAAGCAGGACCGACTTGTTCAAAGCGCGTCACAGGATAATCATTATCTGCAGCCCAGTTTGGTATACTTTCCGTTGCTTGCGTACAATCGAAAGCTATCAACAACTCATCACCTGTAGCTAATTCAGCCATTTTTTTCTTCGCATCAATCAATGGGAATGGACATACCAATCCACCCGTTTCAAGTTTTATCAAAGCCATATGATATTCTCCTCTTAATTTTTGTTGGGTTTTACAAAGATAATATAGGAAGCCGTCCAAACACCTAAAATAGTCACTGGTAAAGCAATCCATCCCTTACTAGAAAAAATTGCTGTAGCTGTTAAACCATTACCAATCGTACAACCACCAGCCCATGAAGCACCGATTCCCATAAAAATACCCCCTAGTGTGCTCTTACCGATGGTTGACAAGTCTGGCAAGCGCCAACGAAACTCTCGAGAACCCTTTTGCAGCAAGAAAGGAACCAAGAAAAATCCCCAATACAAGAAAAACACCCCAACCAAGCTGTTTACTATCACCTGTAATAATATAACTAATTAGATGTGCTGAGGGAGTTGTAATCCCTAACCCTCCAACACGACCTGTCAACTGACTAGCAGGCCAAGCAATTAAAGCAACAAGACCTATTAGAAATCCTGCAAAATATTTATGGTAAGTTTTCTCAAAAAGATAGTGTCTCACTCCCTTATATTTTGATGGAAGCGTAGCAATCTGACGTCTGGGCTTACGTAACTCTCGAATGACAATGAAACTTGTTATAGCTACTAAGAAAACAAGAAGATACCAAACCGGAATTCCTAATTGACCAGCTAAATCATCATTAATTACCCATCGCTTAGCTATTAATTGATTCAAAGGAACAAGAAATCCTGATTTCATAGCCGCTGCACTTGTCATATAAAAGAATAGTGCAACCCAACTACCTAGGAGACCTTCACCGGCACGATACCACGTTCCTGTGGCACATCCCCCAGCGAGAACAATTCCAATACCAAATAGATAGGAACCCACAATTGCTCCTAACACGGAAAATTCTTCATAAGGGTTTCCAATAATACCTAATTTGAATCAGGGAAAGTACTCCTATACTTTCTACTGTGATTGCAATAAGAAAAGCGTAAAATAATGTATTATTACGTGCAATATACATATCTCGGAAACCACCAGTCAAGCAGAAACGAGTTCGTTGCAAAATGAATCCAAATATCAGACCAATGAGGCCACCAGAAAGAATAGTTGTAAGCATAAGTACCTCCTAAAATAAATATTGATTACATTTTAAGAAAAATATTATAACTTGCATAATCTTTCTTTTTTATGATTAGCTATAAACTTTCCTTATGACAAACAAAAAAGCGGCTTTACTTACCGCTTCTTGTCTTATTTACCCTTTCCAGTGTTTGGCTGGATCAAAAGCCTCACCGACTACTGCTGAATCATCAAGCTCAATAATACCACGTTTTTGTGGGGCATTTGGAAGTGCCAACTCACGTGGGGCACACATCATACCATAACTATCTTCACCACGAAGTTTCCTGGGAAGATAAGGGCACCGCTAGGCATCATAGCACCAGGGAGGGCTACGATAGTTTTAAGCCCAAGCGCTGCGTTTGGTGCTCCTGCAACGATTTGGACCTTCTTATCACCGATGTTCACTTGGCAGATGTTAAGGTGGTCACTGTCTGGATGTGCAACCATTTCATCAATTTGTCCAACCACAAAGACTGGACCTTGTGTGTTTTCCAAACGCTCTTCAAAGCCCTCTTTAGCCAATTCCTCGTTCAAAACAGCTACATCTTGGTCTGACAAGAAAACTTGACCGTTACCTTCAATATCAATGAGGCTTGACGCTTCAAAAATATTCCAAGCAAGAGTCTTGCCTGTTTCATCAGCTGTGACACGCGCCACTTTACCTTTACGTTCTACGCTACGTTTGATGTCCTTAGTATCTTCCAAGATAACCAACAAAACGTCACCAACTTGTTCCTTATTGTATGCAAAAATCATGGGTTCTCCTTCAATAGTTCTTTTATAGATTTTAAAATCGACTGACATGCCAAGAATCGTCATTACTACCATAGCGATAACTAATCTTGTCAATTTTCCAGTCACTCTCTGTTAATTTTACGATAAATTGTTTATGGTACCAAAAGTCATTCCCATAAGAAAATTCGAGAAACATCTTAGCCTTACTCTTCATAATAAACTTAACTCGACAGGGCTCTAACACAAAATCATAGGTGCCTGGAGAACCAAAAGAAGCTGAAAAACCTCTTTTATAACAGTTATCAGTCAAGTATTTTTGAGCTAAAGGAGTCAACTTCTCTTTAAATTCATCAAATAACTCCATTTCCCCAGGAATAGTTTGATGTGTAGGAAGATTATTTTCCTTTTTGTAGGTGTTTATTTCTTGGTGTTTTAGGAAGATATCACTTTCAATTTTGGAATGCTCTACTAAAATTTGGCATAATTCTTCGATGATCTCCTCATTTTTTTCTGTCAGATACTTTTCTTTAGTTTCTGAAATATCAAGAGAGATATTAGGAAAGTGATTGATTTTCATCTTTTAAATCTCCGACAAAAAGGCATTGATTTCTTCTTTGGTTTTACGAGCTTTATTGACCAAGCGTCCCAATTCCTGACCTTTCTGAGTCACGACAAAACTTGGGATACCAAAAATATTCCAAGTTTGCGCCAAAGCCATATAATCATCACGGTTGACACGCACAAAGGTCATATCTGGATGGAGGGCTTCAATTTCAGGCATAACGGGATAGATAAACTGGCAGTCTGGACACCAATCAGCAGTGAAAAAGAAAACCACCTTTTGATCACTTTCAACATAGCTTGCCAGTTCTTCAAGATTCTTAGGAATAATCATGCCTGCTCCTCCTCATAGGTCAAGATATACTCTGCATAAACAAAGCTATAGGCACGTCCATCCTCTAAGACGATACCTCCTGTAAGCCCTGGATTTTCCTTATCAGTGGGATTTGTATAAAGGACTGCGATAGTCCCCAAGTGAGATAATTCTTGTCTAATATCTTGGATTAATGCAGCTTTCTTCATTTCTGCACGTGACTGTCTATACTTCTCTGCCATTGCCAAGAGACCTAAAGCTCCTACGCCTCCAGCAAACAAGGCCAATGTTTTACGTTTCATAAGAAACATTTTACCATAATTTTAGACGAATGGGGAGAGGCTACCTATCTCTTGAGAATCGTGCTAAAATAGTAGCAAGTACTACTCAAGGAGGATTTTATGACTACCCTATTTGACAAAATTAAAGAAGTAACCGAGCTCAGTGCTACTTCAGGCTTTGAAGCTCCTGTACGCGACTACCTTCGCAACAACATCACTCCACTTGTAGACGAGGTCCAAACAGATGGTCTCGGTGGTATTTTCGGTATCAAGCATAGCCAAGCAGAAAATGCCCCTAAGGTGCTTGTGGCTGCCCACATGGATGAAGTTGGGTTTATGATTAAGGAAATCAAAGCAGACGGAACTTTCCGTGTCGTTGAACTTGGTGGTTGGAACCCACTTGTTGTCAGCTCACAACGCTTCACTCTACACACTCGTGACGGCCGTACCTATCCTGTCATCTCAGGTTCAGTGCCACCTCATTTCTTACGTGCTAGCGGTGGAGCTTCAAGTCTTCCCAGTGTTTCTGATATCGTCTTTGATGCTGGTTTTGCCAACCAAGAAGAAGCAAATGCCTACGGCGTTTTCCCAGGTGATGTCATCATTCCTGAATCAGAAACGATTCTCACAGCCAATCAAAAGAATGTCATTTCTAAAGCTTGGGATAACCGTTATGGTGTTCTCATGATTCGTGAACTCTTGGAAAACGTTAAGGATCAAGAACTCAACAATACTCTAATCGCTGGGGCCAATGTTCAAGAAGAAGTTGGTTTACGTGGTGCCCATGTCTCTACCACTAAATTTGATCCTGAAGTTTTCTTTGCAGTGGACTGTTCTCCTGCAGGTGATATCTATGGTAATCAAGGTAAGGTAGGTGATGGTACACTTATTCGTTTCTTCGATCCAGGTCACATCATGTTGCCCAATATGAAAGATTTCCTTTTAACTACTGCTGAAGAAGCTGGTATCAAATACCAATACTACTGTGCTGCGGGCGGAACAGATGCTGGTGCCGCTCACTTGCAGAATGCTGGTGTTCCATCAACAACTATCGGTGTTTGTGCCCGCTACATTCACTCACACCAAACCCTTTATGCGATGGATGACTTCCTAGAAGCACAGGCCTTCTTACAAGCTATTGTTAAGAAGTTGGATCGCTCGACAGTAGATTTAATTAAAAACTACTAAGACAAGGAGTAACCCATGATTATAGGTTTTATCGGTGTCGGAAAAATGGCAACAGCCATTATCAACGGCCTAAATACAAGCTCACATCGTATCATTATTTCAGGGTCTTCCTTGGCTCGTTCACGCCAGATTGCAGAGGAACTAGAGGTTGAAGCGGCTGCTTCCCATCAGGAATTGTTGGATAATGCTGACCTGGTCATCCTTGGTATCAAACCTCAAATGTTTGATAAGGTACTAGCCGATCTCAATTTCCATCAACCTATCATAAGTATGGCTGCTGGAGTGACCTTAGAACGCCTCGCTTCCCTCACCAGTCCAGACCTTCCTCTTATTCGTATCATGCCGAACCTTAATGCTCAAATTCTCAAAAGCACTACTGGTCTTTGCACTAATGATAAGGTATCCGAGGACCTTTTGGCAGTTGCCAAGGAAATCACAGACAGTTTTGGAACCACTGTTGAATTGGCTGAGAAAGACTTGATACCTTTACTGCCCTAGCAGGTTCTAGCCCTGCCTACATCGCCCTCTTTATCGAGGCTCTAGCCAAGGCTGGTGTCAAAAATGGCCTAAGTAAGCAGGTTGCTCTGACCATTGCCACACAGACTGTTCTAGCTACTACTGAAAATCTCAGTCTTGGTAGCGACAGTCCACATGATCTTATTGACAAGGTCTGTAGCCCTGGTGGGACTACTATCGCCGGTCTCATGGAACTTGAGCGTACAGGCCTCACCCATAGTGTAGTTTCAAGTATTGATACAACCATTGCTAAAGCCAAAAAACTATAAGAAAAAAGCTCGGAATCGGCTGACCTGACATATAGCAGTTTAGTTAAATGGGTTAATATTAGCGAGCCTAGTTGTTTGGCTCGCTTTTTTCATTATTTAATTTTCCGATGAAATTGTAGTAAATGTCAACCTGAATAATTCGATTGCGTTTTGTGCCAGTTGGTTTCTGAATAACAATCTTGTCAATCAGTTCATTCACTATTTCAACGGTTAATTTTGGAAGCTCTGTATATTTTGAAATTCTCGCCATAAACTTGGAGATATTCAAGCTATCTTCTTGTTGTTTGGCGAGTTTTTCAGTTAAATCAGAAATGGAAGTTTGAAGTTGTTTCTGTTCTTCTTCATAGCTCTGACTTAGCTTCACAAAGCGTTCATCTGAAATTTTACCAAGTAGATTATCTTCATAAAGCTTCTGAATGATGCTGTCAATCTCTTTAGAGCGGTGTTCATCCTTTTGAAGTTGCTGGCGCTGGCGTTTATTGTTTTTGCTGAATTGAGCTTGGCTTTGCTGTTCTAACTTTTTCAAAAAGGCTTCTTGGTCGAAGTGGATTTCCTGAATAGTTTGGCGGAGCTTACCACTCACAATCTCAATCAAGGCAGATTTTTGAATATAGTGGGGATTTTCACAACCATCAATCGGCTTACGGTAGCCAGAACACTTGTAATGGTCGTGGTTGAGTCCATTTTTCTCTTGTGGGCAAAAATAATGCTTTCGCCCACAAGTTCCACAAAAGACTATTCCCGCAAACAAGTTTTCGTGACCAGCCCGATTTTTGTATCGTTGATTAGACCGCTTATGATTTCGCATTTTTCGAACAATATCAAAAGTTTCTTGGTCGATAATTGCTTCATGAGTATTTTTGAAAATCAGCCAATCTTCTTTTGGGTTATCTACTTTACGTTTGTCTTTATAAGATTTTGTCCGTGTTCGAAGATTGACCGTATGCCCAAGATACTCTTCACGCCCTAAGATAGCGCTTAAGGTTTCTCGTGTCCAAAAATACGGTAGAGTTTCCACATTTGGACTGGAGGAAATAGGTTTCAAACCAATTTCTATTCGGTGACGGTCTGGTTTAAAAATTTTGTCATTTTTTAAACCTTTTGAAATCTCTGAAAGACTTTTTCCACTTTTTGCTTCCTGGAAAATCCGCTTCACAACCTCACTGGCAACTGGGTCAAGAATCCAATTTTTAGGGTTGTTTGGGGTTTTGAGGTAGCCATAAGGTGGATTTACTGTAACACGCTCGCCAGCTCTCGCTTTAGATTGCACCACTGCCCGAATCTTCTTGCTGGTATCCGCCGCATACATTTCGTCCATTAAACTCTTAATTGGTAAGAAAATAGAATTAGTTTCATTAGGCTTGCTAGAATCTACGCCATCGTTTAAGGCGATAAAGCGGACATCAAAACTCGGAAAAGTAATTTCCGTTAATTGGCCAACCTTGATATAAGAACGTCCTAAACGGCTCAAATCCTTAACGATAAAGTTTGAAACTTGTCGATTTTCCACTAGTCTAAGTGCTTCCGAAATAGCTGGACGGTCAAAATTTGTGCCACTAAAGCCATCGTCAACAAACAAATAGGATTAGGCAGTTTTTCATGTTTAACCACTTCCAGAAGAATTTTCTTCTGATTGGTAATTGAGTTACTATCTCCGTCCAAACCATCGTCTTGGCTTAAGCGACAATAAACTACCGTAATATCTGAAAGTTTTGAAGTATCTACTTGTTTATAATCTGAAATTGTCAAAGTTCTGTTCATGTGTTTTCTCCTTTTGGAGTTCACACACCTTATACTCCTATTATACCATTTTCACTACTGTTAAAGTAGTGATTTATCGCTTAAAATCAACCTTTCTAGGACATTTTCAAGATTGCGATTTCCAGTAAAACGGTGACGAATTAAGTAAGTCGTTCGACCAATTCGACAAATTTCATCGGCGGTGTGTAAAGCCTGTTTTGAATCTCTATCTTGATTCTTCTGATTCATTCGAAACCCCTCCTTTGATATAATCTGAATATTCGTCTAAAGTAATCACAGTGAATAATTCCCAAAAATTGTAGAGTTCTTTTTGAATCACTTTCGAAATTGCCAGCTTTCGCTTGTCATCCGGCACAACCCACAAAACATAGGGAAAAACTTCCTTTTGGCGTTGTTCAATACCTGACCGATAATATTCAATATATTTCTTACAAGTGTTTACAATACGCGCAAGACTTTCCGTGCTTCGGTCTATTTCCAGAAAATAATGGTCTTCGTAATCGTGATTAACCAGCTCTAAATAAGCATCTGGTTTTAGGGTCATTCCAACACCAGAAAGTTTTTGGTAGCTGCGCCAAGAGTTTGGCTCAAAGGAAAAAGTTTCAAGCGACAGTTTTTCTGAATCTCGAACGGTCTCCAGTGTCTCAACAAAAATTTCCGTAATCGCCAAAGTGTGTTCAACGTGGTGCTGGGTTGGTTCATATTGATTTTTATAACGCAAAACAACAGTTTCATCTTGTTTTTTAAGGAATTTTAGTCCCTTAAAAGTAATTTGCCAGACATAAGAAGCAGAGCCACGGCGTGCGCCACCAATTCGCCGTTTCAAGTGTAAAATCAATCCAGCTTTCTTCAGGCTTTGCAGTGCAAAATTAGTGCGGCGAATAGCAGTCTCAAATCGAGCGCTATCCGCGAAAAAGAGTCTGGCTAATTGGTTAGTGGTCGCAAATCTTGCTTGACTCAAAAAGTAAAGAATTTGCGTGTTGTTATCTATTTTGTAATTCCATTTCATCTGTTTTGTTCTCCATTAAAATTTAAAGGGTGTGCTCCTGTAAAATGTGCTTAGTTACGGAGTAAGTCGTGTGAGTAAAAATCCTGAAAACCTTTATTTGTCAGGGGTGGAAGATTTTTCTTCATCAACACGATTCGAAGAGCGATTGGAACGCTTTCTGCGCCCTAAATCTGTTAATTTTGGGTTAGAATTTTCATTTTTCGAAGTAGATTTTTCAAAAATATAGTTTTCGAATTGGCATTCAATTTCTGAAATATCTTGTCCGTATCGGCTCAAGCTATTTAAAAACGGCGTGCGACTATCTCTAATTTTTGGTTTAGGTGGGTAGGCTTTACCAATAATCCATCGATAAGTGTTTTGTGAAATTTCAGTACGAATATATGGCCAAAATGGTGGTAAGCTGTAAAAATCTTCTTTATCAATCTCCAGAGTATATTTGCCATTTCGCGAGCTTCATCAAGATTCAAGCCAAAAACAACTTTATTCGCAACATTGGATTCAATTCCAGCTTTTAACTGGGGTGACATCTGTGCAAGATGCTGAAAACCAATATTCCAGCCAACATTAAACTGGCGAGATTGTGAAAGTGCTTCATCTAAGTTAGAATTGGGGATTCCTAGGAAACTTGGTGTTTCATCAATATAGATAAAGACCGATTGGCGTTTGCTTGGCTCAACTGACGACTGGCGCAAAATTAACATCCAGAGCATTGAAGTGATGAGGCTACCAATGAGTTTCGCAGATTCTGAACCGATTACCGATTTATTTAGTGGAATCAATACGATTTTTCGGCTTTTGAAGATTTCTGCAAGACTGAAATTTGGATTAGTTTGTCCCAACATTGCCCGAAGTTGCGGACGAAGCAAAAACTGTCGGAATTTATTCAAAATGGGGTTTAACATCTGATGACGTTGGGCTTCACTAAGCAGTTCAAACCAGTTCCAGAAACTTTCCAGCCCGATTGGGTCTTTTAACTCTCTTAATAGTTTATTTCGAAAGGACTTATTAGTGAGTAAACTTGGTAACATCACTAAAGAAGTGTTTGGAATGCGTGCTAGAGTTAAAAAACTATGTGATAGAATATCCAGCGAGTAAATACCAAAGTGCTCAGGATAAAGTCCTTTAAATAGCTCTAAAAGATAATCTGCAATAACTTCTGGCTCAATACCATATTTAGTTAGCTCAAAAGGGTTTATACCAACAACTCGTTTGGTAGTTGGTGAGATGACTACTATATCTTCATCGTGTTCAGTTGGTGTGCGTTCTAATAGTTCATGAGTGAGTTGACCTTTGGCATCTACCACAACTACACTATGATGTTTAGATTTTATATCTGATAAAATCAAATGACTCATAGCGGTAGTCTTACCGCAACCTGTTGAACCGAGAAAAACGGTGTGCTTTTTGCCAGCTTGTGCTGAAATTTGAATTGGTCTTGATTGACTTTCAACCGTTTGCGCCAGACTTCGCTGAATCTTCCGATTAATATTGTAGCCCAAAGGCGGAGTCACTAATTTAGGGTTAACATTTGGCACGCCTGCAATATTTTCTTCACCAATAGGTAAAAGCATGAAACAAGCTAAGTCTGAGACAGCTAAACTATATGGGAAAGACCAGGAAGGTTGTGCTTGATTTAGTTTTTGGATAGCTAATGGTTTTAATTCAATGGTTGCATTTGATTCCATCATGCGAAAACTACTTAACAAGCTATCAAAAAATTCTTTTGTTCGTAAAATACTGCGAGATTGGACACCAAGACGAATTTCACACTTAAAAGTAGATTGGTTCAATTTTTGTTTCATCAGCTTTTTGGAATTTTCGGAAAGTTCAGGAATATTATTTGTAATCACTTGATACCATTTAGCGGATAAATTCGGCAAATCTTTTGGTTGTGGGCGAGGTGGTGAGCCTGCACCAATGACCAACTGAACAACTACTGTTTCATCTGGCTGAAGTATTTTTGAAATTGTAAGGCTTGAACGTATCATGTTTTCTACAGAGTCCGTTTTTAAAGCATAGTGAGATTCTTTGATGTTCACTAACCTCGCAACCGAAAGTTTTTCACGTTTTGAGACTCTTGAAAACTGAATAGCTCGGTGCGATTGAATTAGTTGGCTGATATGTCGCTTGTCTTGTTCTTCTGTTCCTAATAGATAGCGTACGCGATTCTTAGATAATCGAATTTCAAAAATAACCGCTTTGCGCCGAGTTAAACCCACCAGTTGACCCAGCATAGATTTCACATCATCTATTTTAAACGGGCGCATCCAGTTGAGTTCACTCCAAGATAGTGTTTCAAATTTTCTTTTCATCTCTACCTCCAATCTTTAGTTTTAATAATCCGAAAGGTAAGCCAGCCGATGAAAACAACCGCCGTCATCAAAACTAAGAACCACCAAATTTCCAGAATTAGTTTAACCGCCCAGTTAATAAGCCAAGCACAAGCAACGAATCCAAGAATATATGCCATTAGTTTTTTCATGACTGGTCTCCTTTCTGCCTCCATTTATACAAGAAAGTTGGTGAAAAGTTAAATTTAGCTGCCTTCAGTTTTAAGAGCGATTGGAATGAAATTTAAGCAATGAAACAGTAGTATATTTCAACATATTTTGACCATTTGTCTAGTCTAAACAGTCCTTTTATTTTCTTGAAATTTTTCGCATTTCTGCTTTAGCAACCAAGAAAAGTTCATTGATTTCTTGCCGTTTCTCCAGAAATTCCTCCAGAGCAATTTCTTCTTCGCTACAGTGTTTTTCGTTTGCTTGTTTTGGTTTTTCGAACCAATCCCAAAGAAATACAGTAATAACGATAACTATAAAAGCTATAAAGTAATCCATCATAAAGTTACCTCATTTCATCTTTTCAGTAGCATAATAAGTGAACGCTTTAAGAATATAATCTGTATACTCTTTAGCTTCTGGAGTATTTTTAAGTATTTCAGACTGAGTAAGTGCCAAATTGCCCACTTTATATAAAATATCGTTAGCTAGAAGCTCTAAGGCTTGATTATCTGCCATCGCTTCGCTTAGTGTTTTTGCGACTTTTAACTGATAGGGATTAACAAATTGAGAAAGTTCTGCTTTTGGGGTTGATTTTTGAATGTGATTCATGAGGTTTCTCCTTTGATTTTGATATAATTTATGTTATAAACATTGTCGACTTTGTTTATGGTTATAGTGTAGTGAATATTTTTATCTCATTCATCAGGTAAAAAATCTCAGAAATCTCAAGGAGAAATCATGTGACAGAATTTAGGTTAGGATGGTTTTGTTATATTTTGCAAAAATCTGAAAAGAAAAAACGAAACCAAGAAGATTTCGTCAATAGTATTTTGAATAGATTAGTGGGTGAAAACAACCCCAAAATTTCATTCATTCCTGAAATTAACCGTGTTTCTAGTAACCGCCTATTTACGGGTGATGAAGAAGTTCCAGAATTTTACCGAGAAGCTCTACCAATTAGCGATTTAGGCTTTCAATCTCAAAGGATAGCTGATATTTTAAAAGATTTAAACCGTGAAGAAACTTTCGATTATAAGCAAGCTGTTTTTAAAATCAAATCAGTTCTTTTAAGCCAAGCCAAAAAAGCTACCGTTGTGTTTGGTAGCAAAAAAATAGAATTACTTAATCATTGCCAAGAAGCTGAACTTTACTTAGCAACTCTTTTGATTTTCTTGGTGAATCTTTCGAATATTCCTTCCAAAAACTCAGAAGAATTAAGACAAGCACAAATTATTAACCAGCACATTTTTAAGTATCTTGAAAATGAGGTTTTATTAATGCCATATTCACATAGAAAAGCTATTGAAGAATCTTTAAGAAGTCAACAACAGATTTTTTATTTTGATTTATATAAGCCTGAAGCGTTAAACGATAATAAAAATCTCGTTTCACCCACTTTAAAAGTTTTGATTCAAGATTCTATTTCTAAAATGCCAATTATCCAGAATGGTTTAATAATTCAAAACGAAACCATCAACGAACGAATTGCCCAGTTTATTGAAGAAAGCTTCGAGAATAGCCCAAAACTAACTTTAATTACTGGATTTTGCCAATCCGAAGCAGATTTTTATAAAGCTTTGGATAGTTTTTTGCCTAAAGAAGCTATCAATAAAATTTTTATGATTAAAAGTTTTGCTTTGTCTATAAAAGCCAGTTATGACTATACCGCTTCGAAAATGAAAGATATGATAACCTTAACAGAAAATATTGTGAATTATTTAGAAAGTAGAGCTTTCGTAAAACGAGATAAAATAGAGTTTACGGTGGGTTCAGGTGAAAAAATGAAGAATAATGAATTGATATTCTTTTGTTTAATTGAACAAGTGTATGTTATTTGAAAAATATTTGAGCATTGACGGCATTGTGTCACTTCATTTGACAAGAAAAAGATAATTTATTATAATCAAGTTTATAGAGAATATAGACAGATATACTAGAGAGAAATAGAAGATGTTTAAGTTCAAAGCTTAAACTATAAGTTAACGAAAAGATTTGAGTTTTTACATCCCTATTTCTTATGGGGTAGTCTGTCTATTATTTTTTATTCGTGATAGGTGTAGTGTTTCTTTCCTAAAAGGAGGTCACATTATGACTAAACATAATTTTAAATTGGTTTTATTATCTACTAAGGAAGAAGTTCAAAATTTAGAGCTTAAGACAGAGGATATTAAGCTGATTAGTAATATTATTTCAGTTTTTAACGACTCTAAGGTTGATATTGGAGATAATCTAAAAGAAACTCTCATAGCTGTACCACCAGATAACTTAGTCTTGACTGTATATGCTATCTTAGCCCTCGTAGCACTGATTGTAATTTGCGTGACGGTTAGTTTTATGTATTATCAACATACACATAACAAATCAAGTCCACCAATGAAAGAAAAGAAAAAACATGAAAACAAAAGAAAACGACGCAAGAACCATTAAAAAAAGCGTCGTTAACAAAACATCTAAATACACCTATCACATCCGAATCATCTAAATACGGCAATATTTAGATGATTTTTTATTTTATCAATTTCTTGAAAAATAAAATTGTAAATAAGTGGTAAAGAACTATTTATATATAATATATATAAATCTAAGTTATTCTAAATAAAATAACTTAGGTAGTATACCACACCCAGGACACTAAGTCAACACTTTTAAAGATTTGTATACGTTTTCAGTATATCGAAAAGTACTTATAATAGCAAATAAAATGCGGTTTTATTTAAAAATATTTCTCTTTTTTATTATTCTCTGAATTGTCTATAATTTATATACCTTGCTACAATAGTAAAGAAAGGAGAAATTTTGACAAATCATCACAAGAACAATTTAGAAAATATAAAAACCATAGCCATCGGATACGCCCGTGTTAGCTCAACAGATAATCGGCAAGAATTGGGGCTGTCTGTTCAAAAAGAGGCACTCAGCTTTTGTGATAAACTCTATATCGAAAAAGACTCAGGTGGAAATCAAGACAGACCGAAACTTGATAAAGCATTAAAATTAGCCAAAAATTATGCTAAACAAGGTGTTAAAACAAATTTTGTCGTATATAAGTTAGATAGGCTTACAAGAAAAATGCTTCACCTCTCTGCTATTATTGAAGATTTAACCAAACATGGTATTCATCTTCAATCAATTCATGAAAATATTGAAACAGATTCTTTAACTGGAAAATTCTTTTGTTTGATGTTGGGTTATGTGGCAGAATGGGAGCTTCAAGCAATTTCTGAACGTACTAAAGATGGACTCCGTAAAGCTAAAGAAAAAGGTGTGAAGCTTGGCAATAAAGGGCTGGAACAGTCTAAGGAAAAACAAATAATAAAGCAATACTTACAAAAAGAATTGACTGTACGTAAGATTGCGAATCAGCTGAATATTTCTACCGCAACTATTTATAATGTACTAAAGCGTAATGGTATTCAAATGAATAGAAAAAATCACCTATAATTGATTGACAAATCCTTAGAAAAATAGTAAATTTAACCTATCAACAGTTTTAGTAAACGGTCGTTTGTTAAAACAATCAAAGTTACCAATAAAAATATATAAAATGCTGATTTGACAAGGTTTATAGGCTCTGTCAGGTTGGCATTTTTTGATTTTTCATTGTTTTAGTTGACGACCGTTCGCTAAAACAAACTCATTCCTATTGTAGCAGGGATTTTTGAGTGAAAATAAAAAAGGAGGTTTTTCGTATTAAGATAAATACGATTTTTAATGTGCTACAAATGCTTAGAGGTTTTGTTAAGGAGAAAATATGTTTTTTTTCATAATGGTAATTGCACTTACTGGTGGAATTTTATGGTTTAATAGAAAATATCAAATTGAAACATACACTAAAAAACAAGAATTAGCGATGAAACTTCTTGAGAAATTGAAAAGAATTCGCTTAGAAATAATGGCTGATCTTAATGAACTGGGTGGACAAATGGCTTCGGCTGACCGTGAACAATTTATCAGTCTAACTCAAGAAAGAGAATCGCTTCAGGGAACTTTAGAGACAATTGAAGCAGGTATTCGAATTATGGAGTCAATTTTGCAGTGGAGAGTTGATTCTTCAGGTGGAAGACTGGAAATCGATAAGGAGCTTTCGAACCTACGACTGTATTCTGGACTTACATTAGAAGAATTAGCACGAGATTATGGTATTGAGCCATAAAATATTTTAAATAGAAAGAGGTTTTATTATGGGAAATGTTAATGCTTGGGTTTGTGCTTGCGAAAGAGAGCGTGGAGCTGGAAATAAATGTGAACATTGCAGGCATGCTATTGTTAATGATTTCAGCAATCATATGTGTCAATACTACGGTCAATGCCAAAAGAAATTCGGTTGGTGATAAATATGATTAAACTAATCCGAAAACTCATTTCAGCAACTATTGAATGCCCAACTTGCGGAAGAGAAACAAGCGACCGACCAGAACGGTGTAGCCATTGCGGTAATAAACTATAGGAGCATAAATATGACTGAAAGATGTACAAAATGTAATGAAGTTTTATGGTTTTATGCAGAAGATGCTGCACGTGGTAAAGTCATAAAAGTTTGTAAAAATCCTAATTGTACAATGTATAATTTTAAAATCTCCTTTAGTGAACGATAGTTGAATACATGAAAAAGACGGCTCATTTGAACCGTCTTTTAACGTGCTTGTAAGATGCGTGAACTCAGATTATTTTAGAGTGCTGAGTGTCAGGCTGTCTTCTTCCGAGCTTTATTTGATATATGGCGCTAAAAATTGTAAGAGTAACAACATTGAAACCGCAATACTATTGTTAATGATATGGGCCATGATACAGTACTCTAACTTTTGAAACTTACGATATGCTATTCCAAGGGCAAGACCCATACCTGCATATACAATCCAAACACCGATACTATTCGGCATATGAACAAGGCCAAAAAGTAAACTACTAACAATCAAGCCAACAATAGAATCTGGATTAAAGACGCGTCCCATGAGGAGCCCGCGAAAAACCAGCTCTTCCACAATTGGTGCCATAATTACTGTAAACGTTATGAGAAGGAAGGGATTCATATGGGCATTTTCTATGGCTGCCTGATTGGTGCTATTACTAACACCTTCCATCATCATGACTATAGAACCAATCCTAGTAACGATATAAATACCTAGGTAGGTCAAGCCAATCATACCCCAGGCCTTCAGGGAAGAAAGGGCCTTAAAGCCTTCGAAAAGCCCAAGACGTTTTCCTAAGAAAAGGGCTCCTGCGCTCATAAGAAGCAAGACAAAAATTAAGAGACAGACCAGCCTTATATCTTTGACACCTAAATAGATGGTTGGAACTTGATCAATAATTAGTATTAGGAAAGCTAGTAAAAAATAAAGAAAGCGTTTGAGAATTGACCCTTTGTTCATGAGAATCCACCTCTTTTCATCATTTATTTGTACCTTTATTATAATACAACATAACTTATTTGACAAGACAATGAGAGAATGAGAGGTGAATTTTTCAAGATAATATAGGCCCTTATCCTATTTTAGATAGGAGGAGACGAATAAGAGCAAATCCCAATACTAAGCCATAGAGCAAGACTGATAAGACTGTAACATATGGCAACTGAATATTGACAAAGGCATATAGGGCAATCAAAGCAAAGATAAGCAAAAACTCTAAAATCAGAGTTGCAACTGCTGTCGCCATTAAAATCTGTTTATTTCGCTCATCGTAGGCAGCAATATACATCTGGTGAAGACGTTTGGGATGGGTAAGTGTAGCAAAATAACAGATTGACTTAACATATGCCCCAATGGTAAGTCCTAATACTAAGCCTAGAGCATAATCACTAAGACTGTTAGAGCGAACAACAAACAAGCCCAAAACACCCAAGCAAAAAAGAGAACATGCTACTCGTGTAATGTATTTCTTAAACTCGGCTTCTGTTTTTCTTTTTCCTAATAACATTTTTATTAACATATCTTAACACTCCTTTTATTATCCTTTAAAAGAATAGTTTAAAACTATTTCATTCATAGAGTTAAACATCATATTTACCTTAAACGAAAAGACTGAGTAGTACACTTATGCTATTGTTTAAGATATGAACACCCATACTGTACTCGATACGCTTAGTCTTATAATATGTTATCGCAAGACCAGCTGACATAATACCATAGATGACAATTGTCTGAAGCGTAAATGCTGAGTGACCAGCCATAAAGAGAAGACTGGAAATAACAAGACCCGTCTTAAAGTATTTTCCAAAGAGCACCTTGGCTAAGAGTCCTCTAAAAATGATTTCTTCCATAATCGGAATAATAAAACCGACGACTACTAGGTGAAGATAGAATGGTACGTGGGCAAAGATAGCATTTAAAGCATCTTGATTTTCCATAGTCGCATTGTGTGTTAACTGACCAATAAAATACCCTAGAAGATCACCTAGGAAAAAGATGACGAGATTAAGAGAAGCAATCGCAACGAGACGTCTCCAATTAATCTCTTTAAGCGATAAGAGTTTAAATCTATAAGCAATCACGATAAAAATAGCCAAACTACCTAATGCCCAAATACCGTAACCTATTTGCTCCACAAGTGAAAACTTACCATCCTGAGTAAGTAGCGGGAAAGCACCTAATAGTGTTAAATCTAAGATTAGTAGAGTGAGCGCTAAAACAATAACACCAATTTTCTTCATGACTTGTTTAAACATATCTTTTCTCCTTAATCTTCCTCAAAAATAAAGACTTCTTCAATAGTCTTTCCAAAATATCTAGCAATTTTAAAAGCCAGTTCCAACGACGCATTATAGCGACCTTTTTCGAGTGAAATGATGGTCTGTCTGGTGACCCCCATTTCATCTGCTAACTCTGCTTGACTAATCTTATTAGCCTTGCGAAGTTCCTGAATTTTTGTTTCCATGTGGCACCTCAACCTTATCGTTTATTCTCAAATAATTAAACTCCTTACTTTTCTTTGTTAAGTTAACTTTACATTTATAGTATAGTTCACTTTACATGTTTTGTAAAGTCTTTTTTACATTTTTTGTAAAGTTTTCTTTACTTATAGAATTACACATAAATAGAAATATTCGAATGATTCTGTCAGTGCATTCAAAAAAGCTAGCCAATCACTCAGCCAACTTTTCTGGTCTTATCAAATTTTTGATAACTTATTTAGTTTTAAGGCGCTCAACATCACGCGCAATCACCAACTCTTCATCTGTTGGGATAACAAATACTTTAACAGCTGACTCTGCTGTTGTAATGTCGCCTACATGTCCAAAGACATTCTTTTCAGGATCCACTTCAATACCAAACCATGTGAGACCATCCAAAACTGAAGCACGAACTTCTGCAGAGTTTTCACCAATACCTGCTGTAAAGACAATCGCATCCGCTCCGTTCAAAACGCCAAAGTATTGAGCGATATATTTACGCAAACGATCCACATAAAGATCATAAGCCAAGGCACATTTTTCATCGCCAGCATTCTTACCCGCAATGATATCACGCATATCGCTTGATTTTTCAGAAATACCAAGGAGACCTGATTCCTTATTAAAGACGTGACGGATACGCTCAGCATCTGCCATTTCAGGCTCACGATCGATAACAAATGGAATAATCGCAGGGTCAAGGTCCCCAGTACGCGTTCCCATCATAACGCCACCAAGTGGTGTCAACCCCATTGATGTGTCTACTGATTTACCACCATCAACCGCAGTAATTGAAACACCATTTCCCACATGGGCTGTGATAATCTTAGTTTCTTCAATTGGCTTACCTAACAACTTAGCTGCTTCTTGAGAAACATATTGGTGACTAGTTCCGTGTGCTCCATACTTACGGACTTGGTAGTCTGTATAGTAACGATTAGGCACTGGATAACGGTAGGCCACTTCCGGCATAGATGTATGGAAGGCTGTATCAAAAACAGCAACACTTGTAATATCTGGGAGGAGCTCCTTAAAGGCACGAATCCCTGAAGCTGCACCTGGATTGTGTAAAGGTGCCAAGGCTGACAATTCTTCAATCTTAGCCAAAGCATCTTCATCAACCAAGCTTGATTCTTTGAAGTATTCCCCACCAGCAACTACACGGTGACCAACACCTGTAATTTCATCATAACTCTTGATAATGTCAAAACGAATCAAGTCATCAAGCAAGATTTTAACCGCCTGAACATGGTCAGCAATATCTAGAGTTTGAGATTCTGAACGGTCATCAAATTTTACTGTTGAAACAGAATCTTTCAAGCCGATACGTTCAATCAAACCCTTAGCAAGAACAACTTCATCTGGCATCTCATATAGTTGCCATTTCAAGCTTGAGCTTCCTGCATTAATTGCTATTGTTTTTGTCATAAGCCACCTCTTTGTAAAACGCTTTCAATAATATAGTCCTATTCTACCATGTTTTGCTAGAAAATGGAATTATCTGATTTCCATTTTTGGAAATTCTCTGTGAAATCCTTGAGAATTTCTGGATTTTGCAAATCACTAAGCGGATAAACAAAGGTCTCAGGAGCATTTTCAGTTTGTTTTTTAAGCACAAAGATAGATTTCATGTTCTGTTTATTACCAAAAGCGGATTCTGGAAGAGTGATAACGGCAATAATATCAGCATAGCCTGATAGCCATTTCTTAAGCAAATCACTTTGTGGGCTTGTCAAAAGATTAGTCGGTGCCAAAAGAATAGCAATACCATCTTTCTTCAAGTACTTAAGTGATTGCTCCATGAGAAGATGATGGGCATAAGTATGCTCACCAGTTGCTGCCACCTTGAAACGACTCGCAATCTCATCATTTGGGTAGTAACCAACAGGAAGGTCACTGATAATAACATCACTCTCTTTGAGAATGTGTGGTCGAACAGCATCTTCTTGGATGTAAACTGCACTTGAATTCACCACATCAGCAATACTAGCTGACAAATCGATAAGGAGATCGTCAACTTCCATTCCCATATAATTAAGGGTTTCTGACTATTATTTAGAAGAGTTTCAGCCAAGTTTCCTGTACCTGACCCAATTTCCAAAATATCTAATTGATCGCCCTTGGTCAAACCTTCGAGTAGGTAAAGAATGATAAATCCAATCGCATCAGGTGTAAATTGGTGATTTGCTTGTAAGGCTTCCAACTGCCCTAACTTGATAAACAAAAACTGGAAGGCACGACGCCATTCTTCTTTACTCAGATTAAGGGCACGTAATTTTTCGTTGTTTTTGATGATGACTTCATTAGCTACCTCAGCCCCCAAATAATAGGAATTTTGCTCAATAAGCGCATCGTAAGCATGGGTTCCAAGATCATTTTCAATGGTTTGGACATTTTCTAACAACAGCTCAAAGGCTGTCTCAATTGCTTCAAAATTCATGATTTCCTCCGTCCTTCTATCATATCAAAAAGGAAAGAGAATTTCTATTTCTGCTCCTGCTTCTTCACATAACGATAAGTCTTGATTTGGCCTTTACTGGCAACTCTAACAATCACTTGTTTGTCCTTAACCTCATAAGTCGTAGTTCCCTGAGAGAAACTAAAAGCACCTGCTTCCTTGTCCGCCAAGTCCATGGTCATCTCTGCCATGAGACGACTCTGACTGGAGATCATTTGCGCTTGGTTCTGTCTAGAGCTAGCAACCACCCGCTCCAGATAAACATGCAGAAGAAGTGTGAAAATGCCAGCCATAAAAAGAGCGTAGAGAAGAACGCCTCCCCTAACCTGTTTTTTCAAAAGCATAAACAAAACTCCTTTGTAGCCCATTTTTAAGAGTCACTTGGATGGTGACTATCTGGTTATTTTGACTAATTGTACTAGCTTTTACATTGAAAAGCATTGGTTGGTAGCCTCGACCGTCAGCATTTGTTTTTCGAAAATCAGTAGCACTTGATAGTCCAAAAGCTAAGTCTTGATTATCCTGCTTGACATAGAGTTTGTTCCCCTCTACCTTTACCAACTGACAACCTTCTAATTCTGCCTCCATTTGTTGAACAAATAGAAGCCAGTCTTGGTTTTCTTGTTGCTTGACCTGCTTAACATTGCTCACCAATACTGTAGTCAGTCCTTGATAAACTTGAACTGAACCAGCAATCACCAATAGGGCTACTAGACATTCCAAGAGGGTAAAAGCACGAACCTTGCTATTGAGAGACATGAATAATCTCCTTTCCTGATTCATAAACCGCGATACCTTGCTGGCTACGTTTTACCGTCACTGTGATGCCATTTAAGGTCAACTGATCCTGTTTGGTCTGAACTGCCATGGTTGCCACACTCAAGACCTCCTGTTGGTGGAGATTCCTAGCCATTAGCCTACGATTGGTATTGATCTGATCCAAGATAAGACCACTGACGAGTACTAAGACAGCCATTGCTATCAGGCTTTCGATAAGAATATAGCCTCTAAGAGACCGTCTTTTTATATTTACCGCTGCCCATGTTAAGCTGATAGGTCACCACCTCCTTATCACTTGAAAAACGAATCTTGGTGAGGCTAGAGTTGCCTCCTTTGGCATCAAACACTAGCGTCTGCCCCTTATCCAGATGTATATTTTTAGGAATCACCAGATTGGATTTTCCATTACTGATTTTATCCTTGGACAACTGCAATTCAACATTGGACCCTTCCGCCGCTGCCAAGCGCTGACTATCTCGGTATAGGTACTCAAAGCGCAGATAAAAAAGATTAGTTTCAACCTGCTGAAAAATACCTGTGACTGAGCCTGATAAACTCAGAGTGAGAAAGGCAACAACTGCTAGAGTCACCAGACTCTCCAACAAGGTAAAGGCTCTAATTGGCCACTGAGCGGCTTTCGCCACCATGTTTCGCATAGTAATCATTGTATGAATCTGCCTGTTTTTGCGTGATTTGACCTTCTGAAACAAGAGCTGCTAAACTAGCTGTCTTGTTATTCTTCATTTCATAAAGTTCTGCTTGAGAATCCACGACCTTGACCACAGCCGCATTTCCAGTCTCTTTAACAGAATCCTTCTGCTTGCTCAAGTTAGGTACAAAGAGCAAAAGGAGAATACTGATAATGAGAAGCACGACCAGCATTTCAATCAGTGTAAAAGCTCGTAGTTTAACGGCATTCAATTTTTTTCAACATCATTTTCATGACATCATTCCTTCCATATTTTTGATACATTGGTAATAGCATGGCTGCATAGATCATTACAATCACGACAGCAACAATAACAAAAAAATGAGGGGTTGCACAAAGGTTGTTGCCTTATTAAGACGGTTGAAAGAAAGCCTGCCAAACCTCTTCAGCATAGACTTCTAACTCATAGCCCAACCTAGCATTAGCCTCTCCATAAGCAATAATTAAGGATAGTTCCTTAGTGAAGAAAGGGTGACTGGCAATACGGTCAGGAAAACTCTGTCCTAGCATCAAGGCTTCTTCTAAATCAGCCCCCAACTCACGAAAAAGCTTGGACTTTTGCTCTTTCATTAGAGCAACTAAGTCTAGCAAGTCAATACCTTGCCCTAAGAGATTTCCCCATTCTCTAGCATAATAGGCAGTCGTATATAGCCTGACAGTTTGGCCTATAAAAGGGATTTTGGCCATTCGTCGATAAAAGACAAGGGCTGACTGGCGTTTCACCCATAGATAGAGAATTAAGCTTAATACAAGAAGTCCGCACAAAGTCACAAAAAAGAGCTGGGGAAAAATTTGAACCAACTGTACAGCCCAATTCTCCTTACCATCCCCCTCTAACAGTTGAGGCAGAAGATAATTTTTGAGCCCCAACATAATCAGAATCAGGAAACCCAGAAGTAGAATAGGATAGGTCGCTACCTCCATGAGTTTCTTACGAACCTTGGTCATGCGAAGCATGTAGGTTTCAATCTTGGTTAGACTTCCTAGAAGATTACCGTGCTTATCAGCAAGAGCAATCTGAGTAACAATATTGTCCGAAAAGCCCACTGCCGCAAACATCTGGTCCAACCTATCGCCTCGCATTAAGCTCGCTTTCATAAGAGACAAGGACGATTCTTTCAACAAGTGACTTCGCTCCAAAAAGGCTACGATTTCAGTCAAGGTAAACCCTGCCTTTAAAAGTTGTTTGAAAAGCTGGATAACCTTGAGTTGCTGATTAATCTTTAATTTTTTCCCCTTGGATATCCCCTTCAGTGAGATATCCTTGTTTAACCAAGCCTTCCAACTGCTGGTTCCAACTGGTTGACGAATGGCTTTGGAAATTTTCACTGACAAAATCAATCACACCTCCTCCCTTAATCAGACGCATGTAGGCAATCCCTTGAAGAGCATTATCCAACTCAGACTTATCTACACCAAGGTCCAGAAGACGCTCATAAACACCTGCCACGCTCTTTGCGTGAATAGTTGAAAGAACAGTCACTCCCGTCAGACTAGCTCTAATAACCGCTCGAGCAGTCTCCTTATCTCGAATTTCTCCAATAATCAAAACATCCGGGCGGTGACGCAGTGATAGCTTAATCAAATTATCATAGGTCATGTCAATTGCTTGATTCACCTGAAGTTGCAAAACATTATCCTGTTTAATTTCCACAGGATCCTCAATCGAAATCACCTGCTGCCCCTTAAAACGCTCCTGAACCAACTCATGCATAAGCGTAGTCTTTCCAGAACCAACGGGACCTGCAAAGAGATATAATCCACGATAATCCAAAGCATCCATAATAGGCTGGATTCCTTGATTCCAGTACACTAATTCTCGACGTTCGGAATGTAGAACACGAATAACTAAACTTTCTAAGCCACGATAATCCCCAACGGTAGACAAACGCAGAGAAACCCTTTGACCATCACCACAATCATAGTCACAGGAACCTAGTTGACTCCTACGCTTCTCACCTACCATCATTCCCGCCACAAATTTAAAGTGACCAATAAGACTAGCCATGAAATCAGGCCGATATACATCAATTAATCTCCTCTCCTGGCCAACTCGCATATAGAGCTCATAATTATCCTGACGTGGAATGACATAGATGTCTTGAGCCCCACAACTATCAGCATTTTTGATCATTTCCTTAGCAAATTCTGTTACCATAAGGACCTCCTCATAGACCTATTCGTAAAAAGTTTAAGAAAATGAAAAAAAGCTCGAGAATTTCGAGCTTCTGCATTATTTAGCGTTTAATTTTACAGTGGGCATGATTTGGAAGGTCGTTTCGCTTTTCATATCCCGGACGGTATTTTTCCTCAGGAATTTCCTGCCAATCATCCAAAAGAGCAATCGATTGGTAGACCTGCAGGTATTCGTCACACTCCTCACACCAGTGCTTATCCTCTTGATCCCAAAAAGCAGTCATGACACTACTACGGCTGATATAACTTGGCAAGGTTTCTTCCATCGCAAACCAAAGTTTTTTATAGTACTTGAGGGCATCGTAAAAATCTTCAAATTCCTTTGTACTGATGATATCCTCTTGCCAGCCTTCTAGGAACCACCACGGTTCCAAATCCCCTTTCATTTCAACTACTTGGTACATTTTTCTTTCTCACTTCATCTTTGGTGTTCTTATTATACAAAATTTTCTGGAAAAGATAAAAAAAATGGTTTTATATTTATCAAAAATAGAAGAGATTCTAGTCATATAAATACGAAAAGAACCCACAATTCATTGTGAGTTCTTTTGCTTTCGTTTTAGTCTTCAGATGATTCCACAATTGCTTCATCAACAGCAATGTTTTCAATAACTTCAACTTCGTTAACTGAAAGTGGTTCAATGTTACGGTAACGAGCCATACCTGTACCAGCAGGGATAGTCTTACCAATGATAACATTTTCTTTCAGACCAAGGAGATGGTCTTTCTTACCACGGATAGCTGCATCTGTAAGGACACGTGTTGTTTCTTGGAAGGAAGCCGCTGACAAGAATGAATTTGTTTCAAGTGAGGCTTTCGTAATACCAAGAAGGACTGGACGAGATGTTGCAGGAACACCACCAGAGATAACAATATCCTTGTTAGCATCTGTGAAGTCAGAAATGTCCATAAGTGTACCTGGAAGGAGATCTGTATCACCTGGATCCATAACACGTACTTTACGAAGCATTTGACGAACCATTACTTCGACGTGTTTGTCACCGATTTCTACCCCTTGGCTGCGGTAAACCTTTTTGTACTTCTGCAAGAAGATAAGTTTCAACTGACAAGGTATCACGTACTTCAAGGAGACGTTTAGGTTGGATTGAACCTTCTGTCAAGGCCGCACCACGGTGTACTTCGTCACCCACTTCAACTTTCATACGAGCTGTAAATGGAACAACGTATTCACCCATTCCAGTCTTACCTTGAACGAAGACTTTCTTAGTACGTGTTGCAGCATCTTCTTCGATTTCAATAACAGTACCCTTAACTTCAGTGATAACCGCTTCCCCTTTAGGGTTACGTGCTTCAAAGATTTCCTGGATACGTGGAAGACCCTGTGTGATATCGGTATTTGAGGCTACCCCACCGGTGTGGAAGGTACGCATAGTAAGCTGTGTACCAGGTTCCCCGATAGATTGAGCGGCGATAGTACCAACTGCTTCACCAACTTCAACCGCATCACCTGTTGCCAAGTTGATACCATAACAGTGACGGCAGACACCGTGACGTGTGTTACATGTAAAGACTGAACGGATAGTTACTTCTTCAACACCAGCATTGACAATAGCAGCAGCCATATCTTCAGTAATCAAAGTATCTGGACCTACGATTACTTCACCTGTTGTAGGATTCTTAACTGATTTCTTAGTGTAACGACCTTGAAGACGTTCTTCAAGTGTTTCCGTCACTTCTTTACCATCAGTAATCGCACGGATGAGAAGACCACGGTCTGTTCCACAGTCGTCTTCACGGATGATAACATCTTGGGCAACGTCAACCAAACGACGAGTAAGGTAACCTGAATCGGCTGTCTTAAGGGCCGTATCGGTCATACCTTTACGCGCACCGTGAGTAGAGAAGAACATTTCCAAAACGCTCAAACCTTCACGGAAGTTTGAAAGGATAGGCAATTCCATGATACGTCCGTTAGGAGCGGCCATCAAACCACGCATACCGGCAAGTTGAGAGAAGTTAGAGATGTTACCACGGGCTCCTGAGTCCATCATCATAACGATTGGGTTCTTAGGATCTTGTGTTTCAATCAGACGTTTTTCAAGGGCTTCTTTCGCTTCACGCCATGTTGTTGTAACAGCAACATAACGGTCATCATCTGTCATCAAACCACGACGGAAGGCCTTGTTAATTTCTTCAACACGGTGGTGAGCAGCATCGATAATTTCTTGTTTGTTATCGATAACTGGGATATCGGCGATACCCACTGTCAAACCAGCAAGTGTTGAATGGTAGTAACCAAGGTCTTTCAAACGGTCAAGGAAGGCTGATGTTTCAGTCGTACGAAGACGTTTGAAGGTTTCAGCGATGATGTTACCAAGATTTTTCTTCTTGAATGGTGCATTAATTTCCAAACTATCAATAACTGTTTGGATATCTTGACCTGGTTCAAGGAAGTACTTATCTGGTGTACTATCTGTCAAGTTCTCATTTGTTGTTTCTTGAAGATATGGAATTTCTGCTGGGATGATTGAGTTAAAGAGAATCTTACCAACAGTTGTAACCAAAATCTTATGAAGTTGGTTTTCTTTCCAAGGTTTATCAGGCATGCTGTCTACTGCGATACCGACACGGCTATGCAAGTGAACATAACCATTACGATAAGCCATAACTGCCTCATCAATATCCTTGAAGACCATACCTTCACCCTCACGGCCTTCTTCTTCCATAGTCAAGTAGTAGTTACCAAGAACCATATCCTGAGATGGCGTTACGACCGGTTTACCGTCTTTAGGGTTAAGGATATGTTCAGCCGCAAGAAGGAGCAAACGTGCTTCAGCTTGAGCTTCTTCAGACAATGGAACGTGGATGGCCATTTGGTCACCGTCAAAGTCGGCATTGTAGGCCTCACATACCAATGGGTGAAGACGAAGAGCCTTACCATCAATCAAGACTGGTTCAAAGGCCTGGATACCCAAACGGTGGAGGGTAGGTGCGCGGTTAAGAAGTACTGGGTGTTCCTTGATAACATCTTCAAGAATATCCCAAATACGTTCATCACCACGTTCAACCATACGTTTAGCGGCTTTCACGTTACCTGCGTATTCACGCGCAACGATTTCACGCATCACAAATGGTTTGAAAAGTTCGATGGCCATCAAACGTGGCACACCACATTGGTACATTTTAAGTGTTGGACCAACGGCGATAACGGAACGTCCAGAGAAGTCAACACGTTTACCAAGCAAGTTTTGACGGAAACGTCCTTGTTTACCTTTAAGCATGTGGCTCAAAGATTTAAGTGGACGACTACCTGGTCCAGTAATTGGACGACCACGACGTCCATTATCGATAAGGGCATCTACCGCTTCTTGCAACATACGTTTCGTTTTGCACGATGATACCTGGAGCATTCAATTCAAGCAAACGAGCCAAACGGTTGTTACGGTTGATAACACGACGATAAAGATCGTTCAAGTCTGATGCCGCAAAACGTCCACCATCCAATTGAACCATTGGACGAAGGTCTGGTGGCAATACTGGCAAAATGTTAAGAACCATCCATTCTGGTTTGTTACCAGACTTATAGAAGGCATCAAGAACGTCCAAACGACGAACAGCTTTAACACGTTTTTGACCAGTCGCGGTCTTCAACTCTTCTTTGAGTTCAGCAATTTCAGTTTCCAAATCTACTTGTTTCAAGAGATCTTGAATAGCTTCTGCACCCATTTTAGCGACAAATGAACCATGTCCATACTCTTGCAATTTTTCACGATATTCACGTTCTGTCAAGAGAGATTTTGGTTCAAGTGGTGTTTCCTTTGGATCAATAACCACGTAAGCTGCGAAGTAGATAACTTCTTCAAGCGCACGAGGACTCATGTCCAAAGTCAATCCCATACGAGAAGGGATTCCCTTGAAGTACCAGATGTGTGATACTGGTGCTTTCAACTCGATGTGACCCATACGTTCACGGCGAACCTTAGCACGTGTTACTTCAACACCACAGCGGTCACAAACGATACCTTTATAACGGATACGTTTGTATTTCCCACACGCACATTCCCAGTCTTTAGTAGGACCAAAGATTACTTCGTCGAAGAGACCTTCGCGTTCTGGTTTGAGCGTACGGTAGTTGATTGTTTCAGGTTTCTTAACTTCACCATAAGACCATGAACGGACCTTAGTTGGTGAAGCTAGTGTGATTTGCATACTTTTAAATCGATTTACGTCAACCACTAGTATTACCTTTCTTTGTTCTATTGACAATAGCAGCGCTATTCTCACCTTTATCAGCTACCTTAGCAGAGAGAGTGAACTCCCTCTCTAAAGCTTATTTTATTCTGTTTTATCTGAAGCTTCTTCTTTAGCTTTTTCTAATTCAGCAGCTTCTTTGGCTTGTTGTACACGTGCTTTTTCAAGATCATCGACGTGCATGACATCGTCGTCTTCACCTTCATCAAGATCACGCAATTCAACTTCGTAGTCATCCTCATCAAGGACACGCATATCAAGACCAAGTGATTGCAATTCTTTAACGAGTACTCGGAATGATTCTGGTACACCTGGTTTTGGAATTGGTTTACCTTTAGTGATAGCTTCATAGGCTTTCAAACGTCCGTTAACGTCATCTGACTTGTAAGTCAAGATTTCTTGAAGGATATTTGATGCACCATAAGCTTCAAGGGCCCAAACCTCCATCTCACCGAAACGTTGTCCACCAAATTGTGCTTTACCACCAAGAGGTTGTTGGGTAACAAGTGAGTAAGGACCTACTGAACGAGCATGAAGTTTATCATCAACCATGTGGTGAAGTTTGATCATGTACATGACACCAACTGACACACGGTTATCAAATGGTTCACCTGTACGTCCATCGTAAAGGATTGTCTTAGCATCACTATCCATACCTGCTTCACGAACAGTATCCCAGAGGTCTTCTGAGCTTGCCCCGTCAAAGACTGGTGTTGCGATGTGGATACCCAAGTTACGAGCAGCCATACCAAGGTGAAGTTCCATAACCTGACCGATATTCATACGTGATGGCACCCCAAGAGGGTTCAACATGATATCAACTGGTGTACCGTCTGGAAGGTAAGGCATGTCTTCAACAGGAACAATACGAGAAACAACCCCTTTGTTACCGTGACGACCGGCCATCTTATCTCCGACCTTGATCTTACGTTTTTGAGCGATGTAAACACGAACAAGCATGTTAACACCTGATTGCAATTCATCACCGTTTGCACGTGTGAAGATTTTAACATCACGAACGACACCATCACCACCGTGAGGTACACGGAGTGATGTATCACGTACTTCACGAGATTTATCACCAAAAGATAGCGTGGAGAAGACGTTCTTCAGCAGAAAGGTCTTTTTTTCACCCTTAGGTGTTACCTTACCAACAAGAATGTCACCTTCTTTAACCTCAGCACCGATACGGATAATACCCATTTCGTCAAGGTCTTTGAGGGCTTCTTCACCAACGTTTGGCAATTCACGTGTAATTTCTTCAGGCCCAAGCTTTGTATCGCGTGTTTCTGATTCGAATTCTTCCAAGTGAACAGATGTATAAACGTCATCTTTCACAAGACGCTCACTCATGATAACGGCATCCTCGAAGTTGTAACCTTCCCATGTCATGTATGCGACAATAGGGTTTTGACCGAGGGCCATTTCTCCACCTTCCATAGATGGACCGTCAGCGATAAAATCACCTTTTTCAACAATATCGCCAACCTTAACCAAAGTACGTTGGTTATAGGCAGTACCTGAGTTTGAACGACGGAATTTTTGAATAGTATAAACATCAAGAGAACCATCTTCACGACGAACTTCAACTTTATCAGCATCAGAGTAAACAACTTTACCGTCGTGTTGAGCAATAACTGCAGCTCCTGAATCATGGGCAGCTTGATATTCCATACCAGTACCAACATAAGGTGCTTTAGGATCAATCAAAGGCACAGCCTGACGTTGCATGTTGGCACCCATGAGGGCACGGTTAGAGTCATCGTTTTCCAAGAAAGGAATACATGCTGTCGCAACGGCAACTACCTGTTTAGGAGAAACATCCACGAAATCCACAAGGTGTGATGGGTACTCTTGGTTATTACCTTGATGACGACCCATAACGATTTCTTCTGCAAATGTTCCATCTTCGTTCAATTTAGAGTTAGCCTGAGCAACTGTGTACTCATCTTCTTCATCGGCAGTCAACCAAACTACTTCGTTGGTTACTTTACCAGTTGCACGGTCAACCTTACGATATGGTGTTTGAATGAAACCATACTTGTTAAGGTGTCCGTATGAAGACAAGTTATTGATCAAACCGATGTTAGGTCCTTCAGGTGTTTCAATTGGACACATACGACCGTAGTGCGTGTAGTGCACGTCACGAACTTCATATCCGGCACGGTCACGTGTCAAACCACCAGGTCCCAAGGCTGACAAACGACGTTTGTGTGACAACTCTGACAATGGGTTGTGTTGGTCCATGAACTGTGACAACTGTGAAGAACCAAAGAATTCTTTAACAGCTGCAGTTACAGGGCGAATATTAATGATTTGTTGTGGTGTCAAGACTTCATTATCTTGAACTGACATACGCTCACGTACGTTACGTTCCATACGAGCCAAACCAATACGGAATTGGTTAGCAAGCAACTCACCAACGGCACGGATACGACGGTTACCAAGGTGGTCGATATCGTCTACTTTACCGATACCTTCAGCAAGGTTGAGGAAGTAGCTCATTTCAGCCAAGATATCCGCTGTTGTCAAAGCACGAACTTTGTCATCTGGGTTGGCATTACCAACAATTGTAACCACACGATCTGGATCATTTGGTGCAACAACCTTGAATTTTTGAAGAACAACAGGTTCTGTAACCACCGCATAATCATTTGGTGTGTATACAAATTTGTTCAAATCACCATCCAAGTATTCTGCGATTGAATCAATCACATCACGTGTCATTTCAGTACCAGCTTCAACAAGGATTTCACCTGTTTCAGGATCTACCAAGTTTTCAGCAATTGTTTGTCCCAAAAGACGTGTCTTGATGTTAAGTTTTTTGTTGACTTTGTAACGACCAACAGCAGCCAAGTCATAACGACGTGGATCAAAGAAACGAGCTACAAGCAAGCTACGTGAGCTGTCGGCAGTTTTTGGTTCACCTGGACGAAGACGTTCATAAATTTCTTTAAGCGCTTCATCAGTACGTGAATCTGCTGGGTTTTTGTGGATATCTTTCAATGGTGTTACGAACCAACTCGCTATCACCAAAGATATCAACAATTTCGTCATCACCTGAGAATCCAAGCGCACGCACAAGCGTTGTGAATGGAATCTTACGTGTACGGTCGATACGAGTGTAGGCGATGTCTTTTGAATCTGTTTCAAGCTCAAGCCATGCCCCACGGTTAGGGATAACTGTTGATCCATAACCCACTTTGCCGTTTTTATCAACCTTATCGTTAAAGTAAACACCAGGTGAGCGCACCAACTGAGAAACAATAATACGTTCACCACCATTGATGATGAAAGTACCCATCTCAGTCATAATAGGGAAATCTCCGAAGAAGACTTCCTGAGTTTTGATTTCACCAGTTTCTTTGTTAATAAGACGGAAAGTCACAAAGATAGGTGCTGAGTATGATGCATCGTGGATACGAGCTTCTTCAAGTGTATACTTAGGCTCTTTCAATTCGTAACCAACGAATTCCAATTCCATAGTGTCTGTGAAGTTTGAGATAGGAAGTACATCCTCAAAAACCTCTTTAAGACCAGTATCCAAGAATTCTTTGAATGAATCCGTTTGGATTTCAATCAAGTTTGGTAAATCAAGAACTTCTTTGATTCTTGAAAAACTACGACGGGTACGATGTTTCCCGTATTGAACGTCATGTCCTGCCAAGTCTTCTACTCCTTTTCTACATTCGAGACTTGCTTTGCAAGTCGTGCACTTTAAATATTTGTCTTCTGCCTTTTTCAGTTGCTTGTCCTATTGACAAGTGATCAAACACCAAGGTCCACTTAGCTGATTAATGATAAGCGAAAAACTTAATCTGTGAATTTTTAGAACCTTTAAATATGCATTACAACACTTGAAAATCCTAAAAATAAGCACAAAAATAGCAGCTAAATCTGACCGAAAAAACGTTGATTTAACTGCTGTATCTCTTGATTGGACAATATTTCAACCAAGTAAGACGACAAATAGTTGTCTATATTATACCTAATTTTTTACTTTTTTGCAAGTTTTCTTGGCAATTCCTAATGCCCTCCAAGAATGCTAGACCAGGCTTTTTGATAGTCACTGTCGGTTCCACCAATAGCAAACTTGTAAGTCGTATCTCCAGGTCCATTTTTAGCCCAGTAAGTATCAACCATTTCACCACTTACAGAAACATTACGACCATTGACAGACACTGTTGCTGGTTTAAGACCTGTTGATTTGAGTACACTTGCCTTAATGGCACTTGAATCGATATTAAACTTATCTCCAGTTTTAAAAATACCTGGATTGGCATTATAGATAGCGGAAGTCAAACGAGCCATATATTGCGCATTATAGGTGTAACCCGTTTTAGAATTGGTTGGTGTATTATTGTCATAACCAGCCCAACCACCAAGAGTAATACCAGGCGTTGACACAATCAACCAAGCATCCGCAAAGTTATCTGTCGTTCCTGTTTTACCCATCCAGTCCGCTGAGGCTGCTGCACCATTGACATTTTTCAATTCAGAATGAAATTGAGTTGTTGCTCCCTTAACTACCACTTCTTTGAGCAAGTTATCCATGATGCTAGCCGTAGCTCTTGAAAAGACTTGAACCCCTTCAGATTTATGCTGATAGATAACTTCGCCAGTCCGGTCAGTAATACTATCAATCATATGGCCCTTCTCATAGACGCCACCATTTGAAAGCATTTGATAGGCATTTACCTGTTGGGCAACCGTGGTTTCAATTCCTCCGCCAAGAGGCAAACTTTCGATATTGTAATTAGCAATCTTATAACCCATCTTGGTCATGTAACCCTCAACATCAACATCATGACGTTGAAGCATTTGGTAAGTCCAAAAGGCTGGAATGTTCCATGAGGTATTGAGTGCCTCTTGGAGGTTCATCATAGCTGTACCCTTATCACCATCATGGAGAATAGGCGTTCCACCCGTAAAATTAGTTGGGTAGTTAGAAAGGATACTTGAGCTACCCATCAAACCTTGATCAATAGCAATTCCATAAGCGATAATAGGCTTAATAGATGAGCCTGGGGAGCGTGCCGTATCAAAGGCATGGTTATTTTGGTTATTTTCGTAACTACGACCACCAACAAATCCTAGAATTGCTCCGGTCGCATTATCCATGAGCACATTTCCGACTTCAACTCCACTATTACCTCCTTGGTCGAGGAGGCCACCATATTGACTCGCAGCATCTTGCATCGCATTATAAACTGCATTATCAATAGTTGTCTTAACGCTGTAGCCACCGGTTTGGAGCTCTTGAAGAGCCCTCTCACGATAGCTTTCCTTTGTCTTATCATTTTTCAAATCTTGACTCGATACCTTGTCATGTTTAACGAGATAATCATACATGACATCCTGAGCCTCAGACATGACAGAATAGTACAAATAGTCATGACTTACGGCATCAGACTTCTCACCAGCCTTGAAATCTTTAGTGATATCATAATTCTTATAGCTTTCGTACTGCGACTTATCTAGATAGCCACCGCGATAAAGATTGTAGAGTACATCTTGCTGACGTGCTAAGCCATAAGAAAGATCCTCTGCATTTTTTAATTGTCCATCAGCTGTATAAGGTGAGTAGACAATCGGGCTCTGTGGCAAACCTGCCAGATAAGCTGCCTGAGGAACTGTCAAATCCGCTGCAGATACCCCAAAAATACCTTGAGCAGCCTCCTCAATACCAGCAATATTTTTCCCCTTGTTGTTACGTCCAAAAGGAGAAACATTCAGATAATCGGTTAAAATTTCATTTTTAGAAACACGACGCTCCAATTGTAAGGCATAGATAATCTCTGCCGCCTTACGTTTAAAGGTTGGTGCATCTCCTGTTACCTGTTGCTTGATTAACTGCTGCGTTAGCGTCGAACCACCACTTGAAGAGCCAACTCCCAAAACTGATGACACCAAAGCCCTAAATACTGCCTTTGGCACAACACCCTTATGCTTCTTAAAATTTTCATCCTCAGTCGCAATGATGGCATTTTTGACATTGTTAGAAATCGCATCACTCTCAATAGGTGTTCTCAGCAAGTCAGTATCAATATCCGCAATCTTCTTAGAATCGGAATAGCTCATCGAAGATACCAAACTAACCTCACTAATCTGATTCAACAAGGTTTTGTCCTTAATCGACGGAACAGACTCAATTTGACTCCCCAAATAACCCAAACCAATTCCTGCACCGAACAAGGTAAGGACGATAATAACCACATAAAAGAAATCAGACAAAAGCTTTAAGGTTTTTTTAAGAAAACATCGCCCATGTCTAAGAGTGTCATCCGGTCCTCAGTCGACTTTTCTCCCTTGCTTACGATTCCACTTAGAATCAGTCGTAGCTTTCCTTTCATTAAAAGATTTATCCCCTCTTTTAGACCTAGAAACCAGCAGACCTTTGTGCGAATAGCCTGCCCTAGTCGTCTAAAAATAATTTATTATTTTTTTCAAAATTCATAGAAATACCTCAAAGCCTATTATAACAAACTTTGACAAAAGCTTGCATAGGCCTACTTTCTTTTGGTATAATGGTGCAGAATATACTTTACTGGAGAATATCATGACAATTTTTGAAGAACTAAAAGCACGTGGCTTGATTTTTCAAACCACAGATGAAGAAGCCCTTGTAAAAGCCTTTGAAGAGGGACCAGTCTCATACTACACTGGTTATGACCCAACAGCAGACAGTCTCCACCTTGGACACCTTGTAGCTATCCTTACAAGTCGCCGACTTCAATTGGCTGGACACAAACCTTACGCCCTCGTTGGTGGTGCAACAGGTTTGATTGGTGACCCATCATTTAAAGATGCTGAACGTAGCCTCCAAACCAAAGAAACCGTTGAAGGTTGGGTTGAAAAAATCCAAGGTCAGCTCTCTCGTTTCCTTGATTTTGAAAATGGCGACAACAAAGCCGTTATGGTCAACAACTACGATTGGTTTGGTTCAGTCAGCTTCATCGATTTCTTGCGTGACGTGGGTAAATATTTCACAGTTAACTACATGATGAGTAAAGAATCTGTTAAGAAACGTATCGAAACAGGTATCTCTTACACTGAGTTTGCCTACCAAATCATGCAAGGTTACGATTTCTATGAACTCAACGATAAGTACGGCGTAACCCTCCAAATTGGTGGTTCTGACCAATGGGGTAACATGACAGCAGGTACTGAGCTCTTGCGTCGTAAAGCGGACAAATCTGGACACGTTATCACAGTTCCACTTATCACAGATTCAACTGGTAAAAAAATTCGGTAAATCTGAAGGTAACGCTGTCTGGCTTGATGCTACTAAAACAACACCTTACGAAATGTACCAATTCTGGCTCAACGTTATGGATGACGATGCTGTTCGCTTCTTGAAGATTTTCACTTTCTTGTCACTTGAAGAAATCGAAGAAATCGGTAAAGAATTTGACCAAGCTCGTCACCAACGTTTGGCACAAAAGATTTTGGCTCGTGAAGTTGTTACCTTGGTTCACGGTAAAGAGGCCTACGAACAAGCTGTTCACATCACTGAACAACTCTTCGCTGGTAATCTTAAAGCTCTCTCAGCACGCGACCTTAAAGTTGCCCTTAACGGTGTCCCAACTTATGAGATCTCAGCAGATGAAAATCTGAACATCGTTGAACTTCTCGTCAACGCTAAGATTTCACCTTCTAAACGCCAAGCACGTGAAGATGTCCAAAACGGTGCTATCTACATCAATGGTGAACGTGTACAAGACTTGGATTACACTCTATCAGATGCAGATAAAATTGATAATGAAATTACTGTTATCCGTCGTGGTAAGAAGAAAAACTTTGTCTTGACTTACTAATTTATAGCTATTCTCACTCCTTAATGGAGTGAGTTTTTTTTACCAAAAAAGAGCAGTCGGATTACCAACTACTCTCTTCAGAACACAAAAAAACCAGTACTAGACTGGTTTTTGAGACTATCACATTAGTTATAGATTTTGAATGCGTCATCGTCGTTTTGACCAACGAATGGCATTGCTTTACGCAATTCAGCACCAACTTTTTCGATTTCAAGGTTAGCAGCTTCTTCACGGTAAGCAGTAAGTTTTGGACGTCCAGCTTTGTAGTCGTTAACGAAGTCGTTAGCGAATTTACCGTTTTGGATGTCAGCAAGAACTGCTTTCATGTTTTCTTTCACTTGTTCAGTGATAACACGTGGACCTGATACGTAGTCACCGAATTCAGCAGTGTTAGAAATTGATTGACGCATTTTCTTGAATCCACCTTCGTAGATCAAGTCAACGATCAATTTCATTTCGTGAAGCACTTCAAAGTAAGCCAATTCTGGAGCATATCCAGCTTCAGTCAAGACTTCAAAACCAGCTTCGATAAGGGCAGTCAAACCACCACAAAGAACTGCTTGTTCACCAAACAAATCTTCTTCAGTTTCTTCTTTATATGTTGTTTCAAGAAGACCAACACGTGCTGCACCAACACCTTTACACCAGTCCATAGCGATGTCTTTAGCGTTACCTGTAGCATCTTGGTATACTGCGTAAAGTGCAGGAACACCAAAACCTTCTTCAAATGTACGACGTACCAAGTGACCTGGTCCTTTAGGAGCACACATGAAGACATCAACATCTTTAGGAACTTTGATGAATTCAAAGTGGATGTTAAATCCGTGTGCAAAACCAACAGCATTACCAGCTTCAAGGTTTGGAGCAATTTCTGCTTCGTAAAGTTCTTGTTGGATTTCGTCTGGAGCCAAGATCATGATAACGTCAGCCAATTTAGTTGCTTCTGCTACTGTGTAAGTATCAAAACCATCTTCTTTAGCTTTATCAAATGATTTACCTGGACGAACACCGATGATCACATCGTGACCAGTATCACGCAAGTTTTGTGCATGCGCATGACCTTGTGAACCGTAACCGATAACGGCGATTTTTTTACCGTCAAGTGCTGCTACTTTTACGTCTTTTTCATATTCCATTTGAACTGCCATAGTAATATGTCTCTTTTCTAAAAAAATATTTTATTGCCTTTTTAAGGCTGGGTTAACAAATTTAGGTTGGATTTTTTAATCACGGGTAAATCCAGTAGCACCCGTACGAGCGATATTCTTAATTCCGTAAGGACGAATAACTCGTAGAAGCGCCTCGCTCTTTTCAGCATCACCAGTCATCTGGATAGTGATAGAGCTTGGTGCCACATCAACCACCGATGCACGGAAAGGTTGAATAATCGCCAAGATTTCAGCACGCTTAGAGGTTGGTGCTGACACCTTAACTAGGATAACTTCACGTTCCAAGTGTGGCTGATCCGTGATATCACGGATACGGATCACATCAATCTGACGATTAAGCTGTTTGATGATTTGTTCCACTTCATTTTGAGAATTCACATCAATAATAATCGTAATACGTGAAACGTTAGGATCCTCAGAAGCCCCTACAGAGATACTTTCAATATTAACTTGACGTCGTGAAAGAACACCTGTGAAGCGGTTAAGGACACCCGAACGGTTCTGAAGTTTAGCTGTTAACATTCTACGCATTGAACTTCACCCCCAACATTTCGTGATTACTCTTACCAGCCGGAACGATTGGCAAGACATGCTCTTTACGAGAGATATCTACCTCGATGAACATTGGTACGTCTTCCTTGATAACTTCCAAATCCTGATCAATTGTCTCTGGATTATCAAACTTGTAGGACTTAATGCCATAAGCTTGAGCCATCAATTGGAAATCTGGGAAGGGTATCAAAGACAGACTCTGATGTACGCCCTTCGTAGAAGGACTCTTGCCATTGACGTACCATACCAAGTGAGTGGTTGTTCAACATAACAACCTTGATTGGCACCTTGTAAATATTTAAGATAGCCAATTCTTGGTTCGTCATTTGGAAACCACCATCACCAACAAAAAGGATAACTTCTTTATCAGGATTAGCAATTTTGGCACCAATTGCTGCTGGGACACCGAATCCCATTGTTCCAAGACCACCTGAGGTCACCAGTTGACGCTCATTTTGGTATGGATAATACTGAGCTGTCCACATTTGATGTTGACCAACGTCAGTAACAACAACGGCATCACCCTTAGTCAATTCACCGATACGCTCGATAACTGCCTGAGGCTGTACCATACGTTCTTTCTTATCGTAAGAACGTACACGCTCTTTGTCTTTTGTGACTTTTTCAATCCATTTTTCAGTGTTATTCTGAACCACTGGCTCTGCCAAGAGCATTTCAAGAGCTTGCTTGGCATCACCAACAACTGGAAGGTCCACTGCAATAATTTTACCAATCTCAGCTGGATCTACATCAATATGGACAACCTTAGCATTTTTAGCAAATGTTTTAGGATTACCTGTCAAACGATCATCAAAACGACAACCAATAGCAATCATAAAGTCAGCATCGGTCATAGCAATGTTAGCCGCATATGAACCGTGCATACCACCCATACCCAAGAAAAGGGGGTGGCTAGTAGCAATTGTCCCTTGTCCTAGAAGACTTGTGACAACTGGGATTTGGTAGCGTTCTGCAAAAGCAACTAGCTCCTTAGCAGATTCAGAATAAGAGACCCCACCTCCAGCTACAATAACCGGCTTCTTAGCTTTACCCAACTGCTTCAAGATTTTCTTGATTTGCATTTCGTTTGGTCTTAGCGTCGGTTGGTAACTTGGAAGATTAATTTCAGGATCGTTGATGAAGGCTGTTTCCTTAGCTACGACATCTTTAGGGAGGTCGATAACAACTGGACCAGGACGACCAGTTGTTGCAATATGAACCGCTTCCCTAATAATACGAGGAATATCAGCTGTATCGCGAATCTGATAATTGTATTTGTAATCGGCATGGTAATTCCGACAATGTCAGCCTCTTGGAAGGCATCCTTACCAATACCTGGTGTTGCGACCTGACCAGTAAAGACTAGGAGAGGTACGCTATCACTCATAGCATCTGCAATCCCTGTAATAGCGTTAGTGGCACCAGGACCACTCGTTACAAGAGCAACACCGAGTTTACCAGTTGATTTGGCATAACCTTCAGCTTCGTGCAGACTTCCTTGCTCATGACGAGATAAGATATGATTAATCTTGTCATTTTTGTAAATAGCATCATACAAAGGAAGAACCGCTCCGCCAGGATATCCAAAGATAGTTGAAATCCCAAGTTCAAGAAGTGTATCAAGAATCAAATCAGCACCAGAGCGTGCTTCTTCAAGTTCAATTTTCTTCACATGGACCTCCTTTAGTAGTTGTTTTTTTCGAATTGTCTAAAAATTCAAAACCTTGTATACTATGATAACATTTTTAACCAAATTTGCAAGGGTTTCAGAGAAAAATATCACAAACTCTTCGGAAAGAATGTTCTTAGTTTTTTTCTTGTGCTTGACGTTCTGCTTTACGTTCTTCGAATTCTTCGTCACTCATCAAAGTTCCGCCGACATTGGCTGATTTGGCAAAGGCTGTATAGCGACGCAACCAACCACTTGAAATTTTTGATTTGAAAGGTTTCAAATGTTTGCGACGTTCTTCAAGGGTTGCTTCATCGACAAGTAGATCAAGGGTACGATTTGGAAGATCAATCACAATTTCATCGCCATCTTCTATTAGGGCGATATTACCACCTTCTGCTGCTTCTGGAGAAACGTGACCAATAGCAATCCCACGAGTAGCTCCTGAGAAACGACCATCCGTAATCAGAGCCACATCCTTACCAAGACCGCGTCCGACAATCTTAGAAGTTGGTGCCAACATTTCTGGCATACCAGGTCCACCCTGAGGACCTTCGTAACGAATGACAACGACATGGCCCTTCTTAACTGTTCCATTGTCAATCAACTCAAGGGCTTGATCTTGTGAATCACAACAAATAGCTTTACCGCGGAAAGTTTTAACAGATGGATCTACACCACCGACCTTGATAACAGCTCCCATCTTGAGCGATATTTCCGTAAAGGATCGACAAACCACCTACAGGTGAAATCGGATGCTCGATTGGATGGATAATTTCTTCATTTTTGATTTCAGCACCAGCTACATTTTCTTTCAAGGTTTTACCAGTAACTGTAATACGATCACCCTTAATGGCTCCCTTTTTAATCAACTGATTGATAATGGCTGGAACACCACCAGCTTCATGCACATCATGCATGGTGTAAACACTTGAAGGGGCAATTTTAGAGAGATAAGGTGTCTTCTTGGCAATTTCGTTAATGTCCTTAAGGTCATAGTCAATACCAGCCTCACGCGCAATAGCAAGGGTATGGAGAACAGTATTGGTTGAACCACCCATGGCCATATCTAGAGCAAAAGCATCATCGATAGCTTCTTTGGTCACAATATCACGTGGGCGAACATTGTTTTTGATGTTATCCATCAATTTTGTGGCTGCTTGACGAACCAATTCACGACGTTCATCTGAAACGGCTAGAACAGTACCGTTACCTGGAAGGGCAAGACCCAAAACTTCCATCAAACAGTTCATTGAGTTAGCGGTAAACATCCCTGAACATGAACCACAAGTTGGACAAGCATTTTTCTCCAAATAATCGAGCTCTTCCTTGCTCATATCTCCAGCCTGATAGGTACCTACAGCTTCAAACAAACTTGATAGCGTCGCTTGATGACCAGTCATATCAACGCCACCCTTCATAGGGCCACCAGAACAAAATACTGCTGGCACATTAGTACGCATGGCTGCCAAAATCATCCCTGGCGTAATCTTATCACAGTTAGGAATATAGAAAACCCCGTCAAACCAGTGAGCATTAATAACTGTTTCTGCAGAATCGGCAATCAATTCACGAGATGGAAGACTGTAACGCATCCCAATATGCCCCATGGCAATCCCATCGTCCACACCAATGGTATTAAACTCAAAAGGAATACCGCCAGCCTCGCGGATAGCTTCCTTGGCAATATCTGCTAATTCACGCAAGTGAACATGCCCTGGAACAATATCAATATAAGAGTTACAAATAGCAATGAAGGGCTTTGCATATCCTTGGCAGATTTAACTTGCCCAGTCGCATACAAAAGTCCGCGTGCTGGTGCCTTATCAACACCAACTTTGATCATATCACTTCTCATGATGTTACCTTCAATCTATAAAATTTCTTACAACATATGTTACCACTTTGGAAAGTAATGTCAAGGAATTTTCAGAATATTTCTGTAATTCCGAAAAGATGTCCCAACCGTATCAAAACTGACAAAACAAAAAGGAAGCCCTAAGACTTCCTAAATGATTATTTCAATATTATTCAACACTAAAGAGGTATGGATAAACTGGTTGGTCTCCTTGGAAGATTTCAACTTCAATATCTTCGTGAGCCTCTTCCAATTTTTCCGCAAGTGCTTGAGCTTGTTCTTGATTACCTTCTTCGCCGACATAAATCATAACAATTTCACTGTCTTCGTCAATCATCTTGTCAAAAGTGTCAAGAAGGGCTTGGTCCATATCTGGTGTAGACACAAGGATCTTACCATCAACCATACCAAGGATATCATTTTCATGAATCTCAAGTCCGTCAATAGTTGTGTCACGTACCGCCAAGGTCACGCTACCACTTGTTACATCTGAAAGACTAGCTGTCATAGCTTCAACATTCACTTCGATACTTTGGCTAGGATCAAAAGCAAGCAAACTTGTAAAGCCTTGTGGTACTGTACGCGTTTCAACAACAGCCGCATTGACATCTACTACTTCAGCAGCTGATTGTGCTGCCATAAAGATGTTTTTATTGTTTGGCAAGATGATAACATTCTTAGCATTAACCTGCTCAATAGCCTTAACAATATCTTCTGTTGATGGGTTCATTGTTTGACCACCTGAAATCACATAGTCAACACCTTGTGATTTGAAGATATCTGCAAGTCCATCTCCAGCAACAACTGCAATAAGAGCAAAGTCTTTAGGAGCAGAAGGTGCAGCTTGGATAGCTTCTTCTTTTTGAACTTGTGCATCGTGTTGGTTACGCATGTTGTCAACCTTAACTTTGACAAGAGCCCCATATTTAAGACCTTCTTGCATGACAAGACCTGGATCCTCAGTGTGGACGTGAACTTTGACAATTTCATCATCGTTAACAACAAGGAGAGAATCCCCAAGGTTACTCAAGTAATTTTCGGAACTCTTCATAGTCAAAGTCTTTCACATAAGTTGGACCTTGTTTGAGACCAATCATGATTTCCGTACAGTAACCGAAGGTAATGTCTTCTGTTGCAACATGACCAGCAACTGACTTATGATGTTCTGCATTGATCATCTCTGTCATCGTAGCTGGTGTCGCTTGGAAGTCTTCTGAAGCGATATACTCACCTGTGAGGGCTGACAAGAAACCTTCATAAATGAAGACCAAACCTTGACCACCTGAGTCTACCACACCAACTTCTTTCAAAACTGGAAGCATCTCTGGTGTCTTAGCCAAAGCAGCTTTAGCTCCGTCAAGAGCTGCACGCATAACCTCAACAGCATCATTTCGTAGATTCAGCTTTCTTAATCGCTGCTGAAGCTGCGCCACGTGATACTGTAAGAATTGTTCCTTCGACAGGCTTTCATAACAGCTTTATAAGCAACTTCAACCCCTGCTTGGAAGGCATGAGCTAAATCTTGGCCGTCAAGTTCCGTTTTATCCTTGATACTTTGACCAAATCCACGGAACAATTGTGACGTGATAACACCTGAGTTACCACGGGCACCCATCAAAAGACCTTTAGACAAAATCTGACCAACTTCACCAACTGTTGAAGCTGATTGATCTGCGACAGCTTTGGCTCCGTTATCCATAGTCATTCCCATGTTTGTTCCAGTATCTCCATCTGGTACTGGGAAGACATTGAGTGAATTCACATATTCTGCTTGCTTACCTAGACGTGTTGCTGCCGCTTGGACCATCTCCTGAAGCAAGCTTGTTGTAATTTAGACACTAGTTTTCTCCTACGACTTTAATATTTTGAACGTAAACATTTACTGTTTCAGCCTTGATACCGAGTTGATTCTCAAGATTAAATTTCACACGTTCTTGAATATTTTTTGAAACCTCACTAATCTTAACACCGTAACTCATAACAGTGTAGACATCCACAGTGATACCTGCATCAGTAGATTTCACGACAACTCCTTTTGCGTAGTTTTCTTTTCCAAGAAGTGCTTGAAAATTATCTCGGATAGCACTCTTACTTGCCATACCGACAACGCCAAAAATTTCTGTTGCTGAACCGCCAACTACTGTTGCGATGACATCATCTGACAATTCGATTTGACCATCTTTTGTATTGATTTTTACAGTCATAATTACTACCTCAAAAAGTTTTTATCAGCTTATTTTACCATATTCGAGCCTACTTGTAAAAAATAAGAAGAAGATACCCTTTGAATAAGGGCATCTCCTCAGTATTTATCATTAAAACTTTCTCTTTACGAGATAACGACGATACATCACGTAGAGGAAGATTGCACGCCATACATTATCAACAACGGTTGCAATCCAGACTCCGGCAAGACCCATTCCCAGACTCACCCCAAGGAAGTATCCTGAGAAAATTCGGATGATCCACATCCCAATTGTCGTCGCATAGAAAGGCATCTTAGCCTTACCCAGACCTTGCCAAACTGCTGTGTAGACTAGAGTCCCCGAAGTCACAGGATTCCCAAGGAAAGAATAAAGAATAACTACCTGACTAGCCGCAATAGCTGCTTTATTATCTGTAAAGAGACCTGATAATCCTTGGCCAAAGAGCAAGATACTCCCTGAAACCAGAACCATCAAGAAGGTGGAAATCCAATAAGACTCTTGTATAATACGCTTCATCTGCGTCTTATCCCCTCGACCCAGACTATTGGCAACCAAGATAACCGTAGCCGTTGCGACTCCCATACCAGGCATATAGTTAAACTGAGTGAGGTTTTCACCAATGGCGTTACCACCGACAACGGCTGTACCAAAGGTAACAATAATAGCCACGATGACCACATCTCCAGCACGCATCATCAGTCGTTCACCTGCTGCTGGCAGTGCAATCCCCAACAACTCTCTATTAAAAGGTTTGGTAATTTCAAGCTGCTTCACATCTAGTTTCATCGCTTGCCAGAGTATCACTGTCCCAACCAGACGAGAGAAAACCGTAGCTGTAGCTACCCCAATAATCCCCCAATGTCCCACAAAGATGGCTAAAGAAGATAAATAGCATTAAGAACATTGGTCAAAAGACTGACGACCATGGAAATACGAGGCCGTCCCTTGGCCCGTAGGATGTTACCAAAAGTAGTCATCAAGGCTAAGAAGACCACTCCTCCACCGACAAGAGCAAGGTAGAGACTACCAGCCTGAGTCACAGATTGCTCAGTACCTAAAAGATTAAGAATGGCCCCACCACCAAAAATGGAAAGTAGACCAAGGATGAGACTAAGAGCAAGGGTAATAATAATAGCATCCCAAGTGTCTCGGTTAGTCGCTTTAACATCACCTTTTCCTAAACTTCTGGCAATGACACTGGCACTTGAGGCTCCTAGAGCAATAAAGATAGCTTGGTAAATCGTAATGATATTATTGGCTACGGAAACCCCCGATATAGCGACAATACCAACCTGGGCCACTAGGTAAGAATCGACAACCCCCATCAACATTTGTAGAAGGTTTTCGGCCATAGCAGGCAAGGCTATGTTTAGAATTTTCTTTGTTTCTGTCATAATATTCTTTTCTATATTGATAAAAATAGGGCTGATTTCTCAGCTCCTATTTTTTTATTCTTATACACCAAGATAGCTTTCAACTGCTTTTTGCATATCAGCTGCCGCAACAACTGTTTTATGGCGAACTTCTGCATGTTCAAGTCCATCTACAGCCGCTGGGATAGCTACACCTGAAAGTTGGTGCAAATCTTCTACTGCTTTGAAATCATCCCCACTATCTTTACCAGTAACAGCTGAAACAGCCACACGTGGGAATTTGTATGGGCTAGCTGTTGAAGCGATAACTGTTGGTGTGTGGTCATCTGTCTTTTGAACGTATGCTTCGTAAACAGCTGAGGCAACGGCTGTATGAGGATCTTCGATATACTTATCTTCATCATAGACACGCTTGATTTCAGCAGCTGTTTCATCCTCAGTTGCAAAACCTGCTGCAAACAAATCAAGAATATCTTTATCTGCATCAGCCAAAGTATACTCACCCTTAGTCACAAGTGCATCCATAAGCTCTTTAGTCTTAGTAGCATCATTACCAAGAAGGTGGAAAATCAAGCGTTCCAAGTTAGAAGATACCAAGATATCCATAGAAGGGCTTGTTGTTACCTTGAAGTCACGTTTCTTATCATAAGTACCCGTTGCGAAGAAGTCTGTAAGGACGTTATTTTCATTAGAAGCACAGATTAATTTGCCAACTGGAACACCAATCTGACGTGCATAATAAGCCGCCAAGATATTACCAAAGTTTCCTGTTGGTACTGTGAAGTTCACCTTATCTCCGTTTTGGATATGACCTGCCTTAACCAACTGTGCATAGGCATATACATAGTAAACCACTTGCGGTACCAAACGACCAACGTTCATTGAGTTAGCTGATGAGAATTGCGTATGATGAGCCAACAATTTCTCACGCAAATCAACATCATTAAACATACGTTTCACATCTGTTTGAGCATCATCAAAGTTACCATCAATGGCAATAACGTGCGTATTAGCTCCTGTTTGAGTGGTCATTTGCAATTCTTGGATTTTTGAAACACCATCTTTTGGATAAAAGACAATGATTTCAGTTCCAGGAACATCTGCAAAACCAGCCATGGCAGCTTTACCAGTGTCACCTGATGTAGCTGTCAAGATGACAATCTTATTATCAACACCTTGCTTTTTAGCTGATGTTGTTAGCAAGTAAGGCAAGATTGAAAGGGCCATATCTTTGAAAGCGATAGTAGAACCGTGGAAAAGTTCAAGGTTGTAGTGGTTCTTAAGTTTAACTACTGGTGCAATGGCAGCTGTATCAAACTTGTCATCATAAGCATTTGTGATACAGTAATCCAATTCCTCTTCAGTAAAATCATCCAAGAAAGCTGACAAGACCAATTTAGCAACTTCTTGGTAAGAAGCAGCTTTCAATTGATCAAAGTCCAAAGTAACCTCAGGCGTTGACAACGGTGTGAACAAACCACCATCTGTTGCCAAACCTTGAAGAATAGCCTGACTAGCTGTTACTTTATTATTTTCGTCACGTGTTGATTGGTATACAAGTGTCATGGTAAATCCTCTTTTTAGATAGTCTGTGGCTCTATTGTAGCATAATTGTCAGAATATTTCTACACGTTTTATGACTTGTGGAAATCATTCGGATATCACCCCATTTTCTCCTCTCAAAGACATGAAAAAATCCGGAATAGCTATTCCGGATGTCATCTTAAAATTTATCTTTGGTGTCATTCTTAGTTGAGAAAGTGATATCTTTTGATTTCCCATCACCACTAAGCGTTACTTTCTTATCTTTTTTAGTCACTTTTAGCTCTTGACCTTTTTTCACATTGAGACTATCGATATCAACGTCTTTGTTGACAGAAGTAACAGTCATCTTATGTCCCAAACGGCTAACCTTCCCTTTGAAAAGGGTTGTCGTTGTTTCGCCTGTCTTCGAATCATACTTTTGACCGCTGTCTTTTGCAGCTTTTTCAAGAGCTTCATCAAGTTCTTTTTCTATGGTTTCCTCACTGTAATAGTTTTCAAAGGAATCTCCATAGAAGGCTTTAAATAAATCTCCAAAGGCTGAGAAGGACTTCTGAACCCTCTCACGATAGTCCTTGATATAAGTTTTCTTATCAAAAGTATAGCTAGCAGTCACCTTCGCATTGCTACCTTTTACTTTCATGGTTACAGCAGTATCTGTAAAGTACTTTTCAAGCTCCTTACTATCCAAGTCTGTCAAACTTTCAGACATGCTTGAACTATACTCTCTACCTAGAGAACTACTGTACCATTTGCCATCAATATTACCTGTCACATAACGGTAAGTCATAAAGCCACCGATACATAAGAAGACAAGGACTACCGCTGACAAAACTGAGACTAGGATGCGTTTTTTCTTTTTGGGATCCATTGGTTTTTTAGGAGCCAAATTTGCCATAGCTGCTTGTCCTTCTGGAAAAGCTACTGTAGAAGGTGCTGGCGCTGTTACTACTGGTGCCGTTTCTGTTGGTAGAGGACTAGTGCTTGTCTCGACGATTTCTGCCTCAACCTTAATAGGTTCAGTAGTAACTGTATCTTCAGTTTTAGCTGGTGCTTCATTAACAAACTCTCCAGCTTTCAAAGCATCCGCCATTTCCTGAACACTCGGCTTACGTCCGTTTACCGTCTCAAAATAGTCCAACCATTCTTCTCTTGTCATTTATATTCCCCTTTAATTTCCTTTTTTATTTATTTTTTGTAAAGCTAATGTCACCAAATTCACTGTGTGCCTTGATAGTAAAACCTTCATTGTTAGGCGTATAATCTAATACATCACCTTTTTTAAAAGCATCTGAATCTCCAGCCTTATCCACAGTGATTGTTTGCTCCCAACGGTTAATATCACCCGTGAAAGCAGTTGTTGTGACACGACCGGTTTTGGCATCGTAGGTATAACTCTTTGGAAGTTCTTTCTTCACTGTCTCATCAAACTGTTTATAGTAGTCTTTTTCTGACAATGAATAACTATCAAAAACCTCCGAGAACTCCTCACCGTACTGACCTTTCAATTCAGTAACTCTACTTTTGTAAGCCTGATAAAGACCTTTACGATTGTAAACAAAGCTCACTTTTAAGTGAGCCTTATTGTCAGTAATGCTCATTGCTGTATTGATATCGGTGATAAGATCTTGACCTTGTGGTAAAGCATTACTAACTTTATTCTTAGTAGTAGCAGTGTCTTTCAGAGTGGCTAACATTTTCTCACTAAAGGTTTTGCTTGTCCAATCGCCCTCAATGCTTGCAGCTCGATAACGGTATCCCATCACGAGACAAACAATCAAAAGTATGGTGAGTATCGCTGCAATCACACCTGATACCATCCCCACAATATTCTTCGAGGTTACTGGCTCCTTTGATTCTTTTACTTGTTGACTAGGATTGAATTGAACACTCACCATCCTATCAGCATTAAACTCTTTAAACTTATTAGTCGCTCTATTCCCTGCTGTAGAAGCCATTGGTGGCCTCAATTCATGAGGCTTGAGAGGATGTGCTGTTTCACCCAAACTAAGCCCTTCTTCTTTTGTCATAGGAATCTCCTTATCTTGCTGTAAGGTTATTATAACAATTCTTAAAGCGTTTCTATCTTATTCGGGAAAGTCCTTTATTTTTAATTTGGATAAACACTCTAATATAGAGGATTTCTAGCAAAAAAAGTAGCCCTTATAGAGCTACTTTTGTCTATCGCTTACCCTTTGTAATCAAAGGCAATTTCGATAATTTCTTTCAATTCTGAAATAAGTGGTTCTTTCGGATTAGCTGTTGTACATTGGTCTTCATAAGCATGTTCAGCCAAAGTATAGGCAGTGTCTTGAAGAAGTTTCTTAGTGACACCTTGACCCTTCCAGTTCATGTCAATACCAACGGCAACACCCAATTCGTATACTTTTTGTGCCAAAACTTCAACCAATTCAGCATCTGATTGTTTGTCAGTACCCCATCCCATGAAACGAGCGATATCTGCGTAATCTTTGTCTGCACGGAAGTAGTCATATTTAGGGAACATAGCGTGTTTTTGAGGATCACGACCATTGTAACGGATAACGTGAGGCATCAAAATCGCATTAGTACGTCCGTGTGGAATGTCAAACATAGGGCCAACCTTGTGAGCGAGTGAGTGGTTGATACCAAGGAAGGCATTGGCAAAGGCCATACCAGCCATTGTTGACGCATTATGCATTTTTTCACGTGATTCTTCATCACCAAAGCGGTAAGAATGTTCGAGATTTTCAAAAACAAGTTTAATCGCTTGAAGTGAAAGTCCACGTGTATAGTCGCTAGCCATGACTGATACATAAGATTCAATGGCGTGAGTCAAAACGTCCATACCTGTATCAGCTGTAACGCTGGCAGGTACACTCATAACCAAAGCAGGGTCAACGATAGCAATGTCCGGAGTCAAAGCATAATCTGCCAATGGGTACTTGATATGAGTTTCACTATCAGTGATAACCGCGAATGACGTTACCTCTGAACCTGTACCTGAAGTTGTTGGGATACAGATAAATGTTGTCTTCTGAGCGTAAGGAATCTTGTAAGTACGTTTACGAATATCCAAGAATTTTTGTTTAGCACCGAAGAAGCTTACATCTGGGTGTTCAAAGAACATCCACATAGCCTTAGCAGCATCCATTGCAGAACCACCACCAAGAGCGATGATAACATCTGGTTGGAAGTCTACAAAGCGTTCCAAACCTTTGTAAACCGTATTAGTAGATGGGTTTGGCTCAACATCTGAGAAAACATCTACTGCTGGCCTGTGGCGGTTAAGTTCCAATTGGCGTTTAACCAAGTCAGCGTAACCAAACTGAACCATACCAGGGTCACAAACCAACATCACGCGCTCTGCATCAATGTGACGCAAGTAAGTTATTGAATCTTTTTCGAAGAAGATTTTTGGTGGGACGCGAAACCATTGCATGTTATTGCGACGCTTTGACAATGTTTTGACATTCAAGAGGTCGAATGAGCTAACATTGTGTGACACTGAGTTATGACCGTGTGAACCACAACCAAGAGTCAATGATGGAATCATGTTGTTGTAGATATTACCGATACCACCTTCGGCTGATGGGCTATTTACCAAGACACGGCAGGCCTTCATGCGAATACCATATTGGAGTTGGAGGTCTTCATTTTCAGTGTGAATAACAGCTGTATGTCCAAGACCACCCAAATTGAGCATACCTTCTGCTTTTTTGAATCCATCTTCAACGCCATCAGATTTGATGAGAGCAAGTACTGGAGACAATTTTTCCAAGGCAAGTGGGTGTTCCATTGTTGCATCTGGAATTTCTGCCAAAAGCATTTTTGTGCCAGCAGAAACTTTAAGACCAGCTTTCTCAGCAATTTCAATAGCTGAGTGACCTACAATAGCACCATTTACAGCTGTACGTGCTTCATTAAGAACGACTTTTTCCAATTTAGCAATATCAGCTTTTTTAGAAATGATGACACATTGATGTGCTTCAAATTCAGCCTTAACTTCGTCGTAAATAGCTGCATCAACAATCGCTGCTTGTTCAGAAGCACAAATCATACCATTGTCAAAAGTTTTTGAAACGATGATATCATTGACAGCACGTTTAACCTTAGCATCTGCCGCGATATAGGCAGGTACGTTACCAGCTCCAACACCAAGCGCTGGCTTACCAGTTGAATAAGCTGCCTTAACCATACCCGGTCCACCAGTCGCAAGTACCGTAGCAATCTTAGGATGGTTCATCAAAAGACCAGTTGCTTCGATAGATGGCTCTTCAATCCACTGGATACAATCCTTAGGAGCACCTGCTTCAATAGCCGCATCACGAACAATACGAGCAGCTTCTGCAGATGATTTTTGAGCTGATGGGTGGAAGGCGAAGACAATAGAGTTACGTGTCTTCAATGCAATGAGGGCTTTGAAAATCGTTGTTGAAGTTGGGTTAGTTGTTGGTGTAACCCCACAGATAACACCGACCGGTTCAGCGATAGAAACCAAACCTTGTTCTTTATCTTCAGCAATAACGCCTACAGTTTTGTCATATTTAATACTATTCCAAATGTATTCAGAAGCATACATGTTCTTGATGGCTTTATCTTCATAAATACCACGCCCTGTTTCATCAACGGCCAATTTAGCCAAATACATGTGTTTATCTAGGGCAGCAATCGCAGCTTGGTGAACAATATGGTCCACTTGCTCCTGCGTAAAGTTAGCCATAGCATCAAGGGCTTCAACACCCTTTGTTGCCAATTCATCAATTACTGTTTGAACATCTTTAGTTTGTTTAGTCATATGAAACTCCTTTGAATACTTGTTAAAAACTTCACAAGCTTTAACACAAGTATATTATAACGTTTTCTAGTCGTTATGTAAACCCTTACAACGACAAAAATAAAGAAATCCATCCATTTTTGGACAGATTTCATCATTATTACCAAATAATCACACGATCTTCTGGGGCACGCCACATGCCGTCGCCTTCTTTGACGTCAAATTCCTTGTGGAATTCGTCGAAGTTTGGTAGTTGAACATTGGTACGGAGTTTTCCTGGTGCGTGGACATCGACACTTGCAAGGAGTTGCATATATTCTGTCCGAGCTTTCATGCGCCAGATGCGAGCAAAGTTGGTGAAGAATTCTTCTGCTGAGAAATCCTCCTCTTTCTTAGCGGCTTCAAGGGCTGCAGCGATGCCTCCAAGATCCGCTACGTTTTCAGAGACGGTCAATTTCCCGTTAATCTTAGCACCGTAAGAGTCTTGGCCTTCGAACTGATCGATGACTTTTTGCGTGCGAGCGGTAAAGGCTTCGTAATCTTCTGGTTTCCACCAGTCCTTCAAGCTACCATTCTCATCAAAGGAAGCACCATTGGTATCAAAAGCGTGTGAAATTTCATGGGCAATGACTGCACCGATTCCGCCGTAGTTAGCTGATGACGATTGGTGAAGATCATAGAAAGGTGCCTGCAAAATTGCTGCTGGGAATACAATTTGGTTTTGTTGCGGATCATAGTAGGCATTGACCATATTTGCTGGCATATGCCATTCACTTCGATCAACTGGTTGGTTCCACTTACTCCAGCTATGAGCAATTGAAATTTCGTAGAGAGCTTGAGCATTTTCAACCAAGGTTTTGCTCTCGTCGATAATCTTCTTGGCATAAGTTTCTGGTAACTTTTCAGGGTAACCGATATGAGGTGTGATGACATTGAGTTTGACAATTGCTTTTTCACGAGTCTCAGGGGCGAGCCAATCTGCTTTTTCTAGACGAGCCTTGTAAACCTCAATCATAGTTGCAACTTTATGCTCTACGTCTGCTTTTGCTTCTGGTGAGAATTTTTCTCCCGCATACCATAATCCAAGCGCTTGGCTATAAGGCACTTCTGCTAATGACAAGGCTGCTTTTTCTTTGGAACGAGGTTCTGGAATACCTGAAATCGTACGACTATATTCACCAGCCAAGACACGGATTTCTTCCGTCAAAAATAGAGTCCAAGAAAGAGCTGCGCCGAGTTTCAATGCAGCATGAAGGGTCTCCCAGCTGGCTGCTGAGTAGAATGTTGGTGCGAATTCCTTCCAGTAACGCTCTTCTGGCACGATGATTTTATCTGGAGTTTGTCCGATCACTTCTGTAAAGAAGGCATCGAGTGGCAATTCTGGAACCAAGGCCTTGAAATCCGCCCACTCATAGGGATGGTAGAGTTTGTTATACTCTGATTTTTCTTCGTTCGACAAGACATATTTGGCCAATTCTGCATCCCCTGCAATGACCTTATCCAGGATATCTTTGATTTCTTCCTCTGAGAAATCAAATTTTGCCAAGAGTTTTTCCATCATTTGGCGCCAGATAGCTAGTAATTCTGGACCTTTTTCGTTACCTTCTTCATAGTAGGTCGTATCTGGCAAGATGAGAGCCGGTGCTTCTCCCCACAAGACATTCATTTGAGCATTCATAAAGTCTGGTGACACGCTAAATGGCAAGAGATTTGGTTTGCCAGCTAGTTCATAGGTGCCTAACTTGCTGGTATAGTCTTCAAAAGAAGACAAGGCCTTGATTTCATTGATCAAGGGCATGACTGGAGCCACACCAGCTGCTTCTCTTGCATCAAAATCTGCTACCATCTTATGATATTTGACAAAGTTTTGGAGAATACTGTCTTCGGGCAATTCTTCACCTCGTTGCCATTTTCCAGTGATATCCAACATCAAGTTTTCGATATCTTGGTCCAAGTCCATAAAACCACCGGTTGAAGGTTTATCATCAGGAATTACAGCGGTCTCCGCCCATTTTTCCATTGACGTAATCATAAAAATCATCTTGTAAGCGTGTCATTACACTTCCTCCATCAACATTAAAAAGTGCTTTCATTATAACAAAATTCCCCAGCAAAAAGCATTTACTGAGGAAAGTTTGGCTTATTTTAACTAAGATTGCTAGGGTTTGATAAGGCTTAAGACTTACCTTTTCAGCAAGCTCTGCATCGTCATAGTTTGATAAGAGCACGCGCCCTGACTGGTATTCTGCTGGAATCTCCACTTCTGCTTCACTTCCATAAAAAAATTATTGAGTACCAAGAGTTTTTTTGACCATCTAAGTGACGTTCAAATGCATAGACTTGTTGACTATCTTCAAGTGCTGGCTGATAGCTGCCTTCTGAGATGATAGGCATTTCTTTACGCAAGCGAATCAATTCTTTATAGAATTTAAAGATTGGTCCGTCGATTTCATTTTCAACGTTGATGTCTTTATAAGATTTACCAGCTTTCAACCATGGAGTGCCTGTTGAAAAACCTGCATTTTCAGAAGCATCCCATTGCATTGGCGTACGAGAATTATCTCGTGACTTAGCTTGGATAATCTTGAAGGCTTGCTCAGGAGACTTACCTTGATCCAAAAGCATCTGGTAAGCATTCATGGACTCGACATCCACATAATCTGCCATCGAATCATAGTCTGGATCAATCATTCCAATCTCTTCGCCCATGTAGATATAAGGTGTTCCACGTGACAAATGAATGCTAGCAGCGAGCATGGTCGCTCCTTCATTACGGAAGTTTTTAATATCCACAAAGCGATTCAAAGCACGAGGTTGATCATGGTTATTCCAGAAAAGGGCACTCCAACCACCACGTTCACTCATTTCCTTGCCCCAAGTATGATAGAGACGCTTGAGCTCTTCAAAATCAAAGGGAGCAATGGTCCATTTTTGACCATCTTCATAGTCTACTTTAAGATGGTGGAAGTTAAAGGCCATAGACAACTCGTGGCGCTCCGGTGCTGAATACAAAACACAGTTGTCAATGGTTGTCGATGACATCTCTCCAACTGTCATAAAGCTATCATCAGAACCAAAGGTCGCTTCATTCATCATACGAAGATAGTCATGGACAATTGGTTTATCCGTATAAGCTGGTTTCCCTTCATTTTCAGGGCAATCTACCAAGACCTCATCTTTCCCAATCAAATTGATTACATCGAAACGGAAACCTTTGACTCCCTTGTCACGCCAGAAGTTGACCACCTTGAACAACTCCTTGCGAACATTTGGATTGCGCCAATTGAGGTCAGCTTGGGTCACATCAAAGAGGTGAAGATAATATTTCCCTGTATCTCCAAAAGGAGCCCAGGCAGAACCACCAAATTTAGACAACCAATCGGTTGGTTGGTCTTGGATGAAGAAGAAATCTTGGTAATACTTATCCCCAGCTAATGCCTTTTGGAACCACTCATGCTCTGTTGAGCAATGGTTAAGCACCATGTCTAGCATGAAGTCAATCTTGTGCTCTTTACCGACACGGACCATTTCTTCAAAATCAGCCATATCTCCAAAGACAGGGTTGACAGCTGTGTAGTCTGAAATATCGTAACCATTATCACGTTGTGGGCTCGGATAGAAAGGATTGAGCCAAACCATATCCACGCCCAACTCTGCTAGATAAGGAATTTTTTCAATGATTCCTCTGAAATCACCGATTCCATTTCCTGTAGTGTCCTTATATGATTTTGGATAAATTTGGTAAACAACCTTTGTTTTATCTAGTGCCATATTCCATTCCTTTTCTATTTCTTAACTCAAAGGGTGGGGCCTTTATGCCTCCACCCCTTATGTGTCATTATTTTGTACGCGTTGCAGTCATGAGATCATCCCCACGGTTGATATCACGTGGAAGATTTCCTTCAACATCTGCTTGGAAATCATCTTGATTGGTAATGATAACTGGAGTCTCAGTAACCAAACCAGCCTTTTTAATAACGTCCATATCAAAGCTAATCAATTGTTGACCAACAACAACTTTATCACCTTGCTCAACGTGAGCCTCAAAACTTTTCCGTCAAGGCTAACAGTATCCATACCGATGTGCATCAACATTTCAACACCTTCTTCAGAAACAATGCCGACTGCGTGCTTAGTTGGGAAGAGTACTGTCACTGTACCATTTACTGGTGAAACCAATTCGCCTTGGCTTGGTTCAATCACGACACCTTGACCCATTACACCTGATGAGAAGACAGGATCTGTTGCTTGGCTAAGCGGTTTAACTTGGCCAGCAAGTGGGCTAACAACCTCTGCTGACTCAGCAAGAACCGTTGGTTGTACCAAACCTTCTGAAGCTTCTTTAAGCGCTTCTTGTGCATGCCCATCTTCCTCTGTTTTCGTTAAAAATCCAGTTTTGTGGAAGAGGAATGTCAATACCATAGCAACTACAATATCAACAATCATAATAATCGCAAAGATTGCCCAATATTGAGGTTTAATTGAGAGGATTGCTGGAAGACCACCGATACCAATAGAGTTTGCTTGAACTCCAAAAACCGCTGAAAGCAAGCCTGACAAGGCAGACGCAGACATACCTGCTACTAATGGATAGACATACTTAACGTTAACACCAAAAAGTGCTGGTTCAGTGACACCAAGATAAGCTGAAATAGTTGCTGGAAGTGAAATTTGTGCTTCACGTTCATCGTGACGTTTAATAAAGTAGTAAGCAAATACTGCTGAACCCTGTGCAATGTTAGAGAGAGCAATCATTGGCCATAAACCAGTACCACCAGCAGTACGCACCAACTCAAGGTCAATCGCATTAGTCATATGGTGAAGACCAGTGATAACAAATGGTGCATAGATGGCACCAAAGATTGCACCGAAGAGCCATTTAACAGGACCAGTCAAACCGGCCAATACCACACCTGAGATAAGGCCTCCAAGCCACCAACCAATTGGACCAAGAACAGCGTAAGAAAGGATAACTGCTGGAACCAATGACAAGAGTGGTACAAAAATCATTGAGATAACTTCTGGAATGTATTTACGCCAGAAAATTTCAAGGTAAGAAAGTGTTAAACCAGCCAAGAGGGCAGGAATAACTTGTCCTTGGTAACCAACTTTTTCAAAACCAAGGATAAAGTGTGGAATATCTCCTGCAGCCTTGTGAGCCGCATATTCATAGGCACTAAGCAAGCTAGGATGAACCAAGCAAATCCCAAGTACAATACCAAGAATTTGACTTGTCCCCATCTTACGAGAGACAGACCATGTGATACCTACTGGCAAGAAACCAAAGATAGCACCACTGATGACTGAAACAATTTCATTAACACCTTCCCAGAATTTCGAGACCTCAACAATTGTTTTACCACCTAGATTACTGAATTGGATACTACCCAAGACATTTTGCAGACCAAGAAGAAGCCCCCCAACAATCAAAGCTGGAATCAAAGGCGTAAAGATCTCCGCCAAGGTTGTCATAACACGCTGAACTGGGTTTTGGTTTCTCTTGGCAGCTGATTTAGCAGCTTCTTTAGAAACACCTTCAATCCCTGATACAGCAGTGAAATCGTTATAAAAGATTGGTACATCATTACCAATGATAACTTGGAATTGACCTGCATTGGTGAAAGTCCCCTTAACAGCAGGAATGGCTTCGATTGTTTTCACATCTGCCTTCTTGTCATCACCAAGAACGAAACGCATGCGCGTCGCACAGTGAGTAACAGCAGTCACATTTTCTTTACCACCGATTGCAGCAAGCAGATCTTTTGCTTCTTGTTCAAATTTACCCATTTGAATCTCCTTTTCTTTTTTGACAATATCTATTTGACTTGATAAACTGATTGTAAACGATTGCAAATTTGTCTGCAAGTGTTCCGGGATTTTTTTAACATATTTTTGTAAAAAAACATCAGTTGTATGTTTTTTTACCTACAAATGAGGAGAAAGATGAAAAAATATCAGATTATTTATAAGGATTTAGAAAAAGCTATCCATGAGCAAAAGTATCAAGTGGGAGACTTCCTCCCCACCGAGCAAGAACTGGTTCAATCTTACCAGGTTAGTCGAGACACTATACGAAAGGCGTTAACCTTACTCGTTGAAGAAGGCTTGGTCAAAAAAATTCATGGCTCTGGTTCTCAGGTTATTAACCAGGAACAAATCAACTTTCCTGTATCTGACCTTACTAGTTACCAAGAACTAATAGAACAACAAGGCCTTAATTCGCAAACCAACGTTATTTCTCTGGATAAAATCATCGTTGATTCCAAACTCTCAGAAAGAACTGGTTTTTCTAATAGCCGACAGATCTGGCGTGTTGTTCGTCAAAGAGTCGTTGATAGCTGTGCCTCTGTTATAGATATTGATTACCTAGACGCCAGCCTTGTTCCGCAACTAAACCGTAGCATTGCTGAATACTCTATTTACGACTACATTGAGAATCAGCTCAACCTTAGCATTTCCCACGCCTTTAAAGAAATCACTATCGATAATGCTACCGATCAGGATAAGATTCTTATCGACCTAGGTAAGGACCAGCACGTCGTCTGTGTCCGTTCAAAAGTTTATTTAAACAATGGAAAACAGTTCCAATTTACGGAAAGTCGCCACAAACTTGAAATTCAAATTTGTTGATTATGCCAAGCGCCATCATTGAAAGAAAGGGCTCTGCTAACAGAAAAAGTATCGGACATTCTTGTCCGATACTTTTTAGTTTTTACGGATAGGATCTGCTAAATACTCCGCACGAGCGCCACCAATTAACTTAGGACGACTCGCCAAAGCAGTCACATGGGCACCACCTAATTCTGGAATAATAGGGCGAAGAGGAACTTGGACCCTCTTCACATGCATACCAATAGAGGTATCCCCAATATCAATACCAGCCTGAGCAACAATTTCCTCCACCTCAACAGGATCCTTCATATAGTCGAAAGCAGCCAGCTGACCACTTCCCCCAGCGTGCAAGGTCGGAAGAACATTCACAATTTCCAAATCTTTAGCCATGGCAAGCTCACGCTCAACAACCAAAGCACGGTTCAAATGTTCACAGCCCTGAACAGCCAAGTAAATCCCTTTAGGTTCCAAAACCTCAAGAATAGTTTTCACAATTCGTTGACCAATTTCGCGGCTAGAGGCTTTGCCGATAGTCCCACCAGCAACCTCACTGGAAGACAGTCCCAAGACAAAGATAGCTCCTCTCCCAATAGCTGAACGTTCAACAATATCTTCTACAAGCACACGTGTCTTCTCTTCTAAATCTAGCAACATCACAACAGCCCTCCTTTAGACAACAGCTGTATTCAGGATTCGCACAATAAGATAGTACAGAATCACAAAAAAGACAAGGAAAAATGCCCCTAATAATAATAACTGCCTACGGCGTTTCTTACTTAGGTCCCAGGAGAAACCAAATCCCATCAAAAAAGGACCAACACTATAACTTAGCATAAACCATAAATCTACACGTGCTATATGCCAAAAAGAAGAAATAAAGGCCGCCAAACCTATTAAGGATAAGATCCAAGAAAAGTCCCAACGATCTGGTTTAGCAAAAGCCAAGCCTATTAAGAAGCAGCCCAAGGCAGGCATGATAATAAATGATAGGGTCATAAAATAAAACATGCCATTATTATAGCATGTTTTACAGTTTCATGTTAGTGGCGGTTAATAACACCATAAGCAATAGTAAATGCAATAGCAGCAATACCTACAACGATTGCCATGATAGCCCAAAAATAGTCATTGCACGGCGTCCCTTGCGATTGTTGAAGGGAAGTCCCCAACCAATCATGATAACACCTAGCAATCCAAGCCAGATTTTATAAGTGATAACAATCGCCGAATCAAAATAGGCAAAAGCAACCAAACCTAAACCTAGCAAAGAAATCAAATAAGACCATTTACCCTTCAAAAATGAAGGCAAGGCCCAACCAAATAACACTAAACCTAGTAGAGCAAGAGCTCCACCACCAAAAAATACAGGTACAATATAATTATCAAACATATTCATATTATAGCATATCTTAAAAAGTTAGGAAATAGAATCTATCAACCAAAGCCATATCCACTCTTTAAAATTTGTTTACTCTCAATCACAGATTAATTACTATTTATTTTGGTACAAAAAAACAAGATCCGAAAAGGACCTTGTTTTAATAAGCTAATTAAGCTTTGTTTGCTGAACATAGTTGATTTATTCGCCATACTTCCTATTACATCGTAAAACGCTATATTAAATAGGAAGAAAACTTCATTTTCCTCTTAGTTCTATAAAAAGTGTGGCTAATTTGAGGCAAAATATTAAATTAAATTTGCCACAAATCGTAAGAAGTGATTTAACATGATTTTATTTTATATAAGTTTTAAAAGACTCTATACCAATTCCTAGCAAGAAACAATTTCTTATTCATTTCAAAAACTATGAATAAGTTTAATCGAAACAGGAGAATTAGTTTAAACATCTTCTTCGCAATTACAATTTACTAATAGTTTTTTTCAATTATAGTATATAGGAGGTTCACAATGATAAAAGAGGCTATCCTATCTGAAGATAGACAAATCTACTCAAATCTAAAACTTTTTTCACCCAAATTAACCTTAAAATATTTGAACCTCGTATCTGAATCTGGAATCGAGAATTCGAAGCTTTTTTTAGTTCCATTTTCCCATGCATATCTTGGGTTAAACTGAAAACCAGAATAAACTTTATCATTTTCATCATAAAAATCAATGCTAATATCTATGTAATTGATGTAATGACCTGTAGTATTTTCAAAATCCCCTATGTAGCGCTTCTCTTTTTCCGATACACCTGTGACCTCTTCAACTACAAAGTTTTTGGGATTAAAAGTATCTACTAATATTCCGTAAACTCTATTAAATTCTTTTATAGCTTTACCAGCTCTCAATATGCTATCTAGGCTATTTTTATCTTGAACAGGAATCCCGACTATTGAGTTAATATCTAGAAGCAATTCATAACGTTTCCTTTGGTATTTATTCCATTCTCTTACAAAAATACTGTCCACTAAATCTTGATTTTCTATAGCTTCTCTTTCATTCCTTTGGATGTTAATATATGTGTTAGCTAGTCTCTTTAACTTAGGATTTTTAAATTTCCTATTTTTATACTGTTCAATTTCAATTAGTTCATAATCTATATAAGATTTATAGTCTTTAATTTCTTCTTCGTCATCATTCTTTAGGTCACTAACTTTCCAACGTTCATCCAATCCTTTTGCCAATGAAGTTATGAATTCACTATCATAAGTCTTATTGTTGTTATTGATTGATTTAAATATAGTCATTAACAAAAGCATTAGTAATAAAGGTATTAAGGATACCCTTAGTAGTTTTTTTAGCAAAGTCCATCCTCCATTTCTATCGTTCTATTTATTGTATTGATGATTACTATCACGATTGGAAATAACTTTTAAGTGACAACGCAAGCATAGATACTTTTTTCTACCAAATTTCAATTAGGTGTATTTTTTGTTTTTAGTTCATTTTATCTTCTTCAAAGTGACCAATACCGCCTTCAACAACGAATATACAAGTTACACTAATGCTTTTACCTCCTTCACTATAATCACCATGTATTTCATATATCCCATCAGAAAACGAGCCTTTGGGCAAAGATAAAAGTTTTGTTTTAAAATAATCGACATGCTCTCTCGAAAATGATTCGCTAGCGTTAGGATCAAGAGAAGCAAAAATACAATCCAAATGAAGACTCACGGCTTTACTCTTCATTAAATTTTTAGGTCTAATATTATAAAAGCCAGCCGCTTCAAGGTCTCCTTTATCACGATTCATGATTGCCTGTGAAAGAATAGTAGCGTAGTTTTTTTCTCTAGATACTGGTTCAAATTTATAACTATAATCATACGTCACTTGTCTATCAAATAGTTTATTAATTTTATTGGCAACATCTTTTTTGATTTCATCTTCTTCTCGTTGAAAACCTGGTCTCATTTTATAAACATCTAACAAGAAGCTAAACTCGTTAAGTTTAACAGTATTAAACAAGTCTTTTTCTCTGTCATTGAGCAACGCTTCAATATTTGTCGATAATGGAGGATAAAAATCTGAAATATGCTTACCATTCGATCCTTGTATATCTGCTCTAAGATTCTTATCTAAAAAATATCCATCAGAAAATCTCTCAGTATAATTCACTTCAACAATAGTACCGTGAAATGCTTCAATTTCTTTATATGTTCTAATTACTTTTACATTACCTTTAAGACCAAGCGATTTAAATCCTTGTACGACATTATTACTCCACTGATGTCCTTTTCCAAAAGAAGTCAACACAACAAAGAAAATTAAATTTACAATGGCAACTATTCCAATAATTGTATATCTTTTCGACTTCATGTCACTGTTGCCTCCCTCTGTATTAATTTATTTTTCAAGGCCCCTCATTCCATAACTCGAACTCTTCTAAAATCATTATACTATATATAGACATTTTTCACTCTTCCTCTTCAAATGAAAAATTTCACCAGATTCATAGGGACTGACTATCAAAAGTGAGATTTAAGTAAAACATCCTAGTCCCACACCCTTGCTTGAAGCAGGTCATTCATAGCTGTTTCAAGAGAAGTACGGAAAAATTCATCAATATCTTGCTTTGGTGATAGGAAATTAAGTAGTTCTGTGGTAAACTGACTCATAGGAATAAATCTCTTTCTAGTAATGTTTCGCAACTCTACTATAACGGATTTATTCCTTTTTTTGTTTACACAACTTATGTTACACTACCTACCAGTAGTGCCTATCGTCTTAAGAGGGCTATGTTTTAAATAAAGTTTGGATAGAGGATTAGTCTTTGTTTATCTGTCGGCAAAGACTAGCGCATTATTCTGCTACAAAAAAAAAGTTTCTCTTCAGATTTTATTGCAGTTTGTTTAGACATAAAAAAACAAGACTCTATGAGAATCTTGTTTCTTTGTCCAATTAAGCTTTGTTTGCTGAACCGAATACGTCGATACGTTCTTCAACAGCTTCTGTAATAGCTTCGAAACCTGGTTTCAAGAATTTACGTGGGTCGAAGAGTTTCTTCTTGTCGTATTCTGCTTCATTTGCTTCGTATTCAGCAACAAATTTACGTGTTGCGTTAGCAAATGCGATTTGACATTCAGTGTTAACGTTAACTTTAGCAACACCAAGTTTGATAGCTGCTTGGATTTGATCGTCAGGAATACCTGATCCACCGTGCAATACGATTGGGAAGTTAGGAACAGCTTCTGTCAATTTGCAAGTGGTCAAGGTGAAGTCCGCTCCAGTTTTCTGGGTAAGGACCATGGATGTTACCGATACCTGCTGCAAGGAAGTCGATACCAGTTGCAACCATAGCTTTAGCATCTTCGATTGGTGCCAATTCACCATCACCGATGATACCATCTTCTTCACCACCGATTGTACCAACTTCAGCTTCAACTGATACACCGTTAGCGTGTGCAAATTCAACAACTTTAGCTGCTTTTTCAAGGTTTTCTTCAACTGGAAGGTGTGAACCGTCAAACATAACTGAAGTGTAACCTACACGGATACATTCCAAAGCATCATTGTAGTGACCGTGGTCAAGGTGAATAGCAACTGGTACAGTAATACCCATTGATTCAACCAATTCTTCGATAAGAACTTTACACAATTTGTAACCACCCATGTACTTAGCTGCACCCATAGAAGTTTGGATAAGTACTGGAGCTTGTTTAGCTTCTGCTGCACGCAAGATAGCTTGAGTCCACTCAAGGTTGTTTGTGTTAAATCCACCAACTGCGTAACCATTATCACGAGCTGCTTGGACAAATTTTTCTGCTGAAACGATTGCCATTATAAAGGCCTCCTATATTTTTTTGGGTTTGAACCCGTTTACAAGTTTATTCTATCACAATTAGACTCAAAAAACTAGCTTTTCTACAATTTGTAAGCGTTTTGATTTTTTAATACAAAAAAACCAGTCATCTGACTGGTTACTCTGCGGAAAGAGGGACTTGAACCCTCACGACCTAAAGCGGTCACAGGATCCTTAGTCCTGCGCGTCTGCCAATTCCGCCATTTCCGCTAACAACATTAGTTATTATATCAAGATTGACAACTTGTGTCAATACTTTTTTTGAAAGTTTTTATAACTATCTCTTGTCTCTTTCGAAACAACTACTATATAATACCATTTATTGTTTACTGACGTCAATACTTTTTTGCCTTTTTTTAAATTTTTTAGCAAAAGTTATCTATTATATCTTTTATCAAAGGTTAAGCTAAACTCTTATTCAGTTTATCTAATTTCTCTCTAAGGGGAGCTAAGTAAACTTCTTCTCCAAAACCACGCGATGTTAAGCCATCCTCAGCACAAGCCAATAACGATTCTGTCAAAGGTAAAATCATTTTGAGGTCTGTAGCAGAAATATCTTTTTTCGAAAATAAACGACGAATTCTAGGAAAATCATAGTCAAATGCTTCAAAAAAAGGTGAGTCATTCAAAATATTTTCCAGATTTTCCAAATTGACTAAAAGACCAAGGTGAAAGGCTGCTGGTGCAAAGGTTGATGAGAAAGGTTGGGTACAAACACTGCGAAACTCAATCGTCCCTCGTGTCGTTAAATCTTGGAATTGATAAGAACGATGAGTCTTAAAATCTTCCTCACTTGGCTCAATAGTGACTACTTCGCCATGAATAGAGTGTGCTTTGACAGATGACGTACTTAGATAGTCTTTAGCACGTATTGGTTCAAAATAGTAGGTTTCATCACCACGCTTAGCAGTAAAAATGGCTGTCTCAGACAAGTAAGAAAAATAGTCATCTTCGCTCTTAAACACCTTAGGAAATACCCCTGCATTTTCCTCAAACACACCATGCATGGAATTCTCCCAGAAAACATCACGGGAAAGCGCTAAATCCCAATCAGAACCCCAAAATTCAGAGTTTGCCAATAATACTGCCTTGGGTCCCTCTATTTGATTAAAAGCATTTAAAACCCTTAAATAGGACGTTTTTGAAACATCTAACTGTACCTGACTCCCACAGATGAAAGAACCATATTCTGGATAATCATGAAAGAAAGGATCCTTCTTTGCTTTAGATAACTCGAGAAAATCCATAAGCATCTCATAACGAGGAGATTTAACAGATCTGTTGTCATTTTTTACCCAGTTTGGATTCACTCCCCAACCTTGCAACTCATGATTATGATTCTGCAGATAAGGTTGGATTATACCGAGGTAAGTATCCAAACGTTCCTCAACCTCAGAGATTCTTTCAGCCTTTGCAAAAGCAAACTCAATCGTATTGTAGGAGACTTCAAAAAGAATCATATCTCCAGAAGCTTTATCGATAAGCTGAATAGGATTATTATCAGAATCATACTTATCAGCTTGAAAATCAAAATTATCCAAAAGATAGACTAGTAACTGTTTTGTAAGAGAGACATCTGTAGCATTACCACTCAAATTAACAACTGGGTATTCCAACTCAATCCCCACAAATAATTCGGGTTGCTCCTTAATTGGCTCATAGTACCTTTGCTTAAGCAGTTCCTTGGCTGTTGTCAAAATAATGTCCCCCTTTTTAAAATAAGCTTATTCCATTATATCAAAATATTCAGACGATTTATAGACAAAAAAACGCCTGCTTACGAAAAATAACCGTATTACCTTTCGTAAACAAGCGTTACATGCTTATTTATTCCCATTTTTATGATGAGTGTTCCCGCTAGGCGTATGCCCAGCGGTAGACCAGAGCTAGACTAAGAAAAGCTAAGCTATTCCATCATCATAACACTCAACAAAATTGATAAAAATTAAACAAGTTCGATGATTGCCATTGGGGCAGCATCGCCACGACGTGGTTCTGTTTTAAGGATACGAGTGTATCCACCGTTACGTTCAGCATAACGAGGTGCGATTTCTGAGAAAAGTTTTTGAAGAGCAGTTGTTGATGTATATTTATCAGTTGCTTCATCATAGCTTTCAGATGCAATTTCGTTACGTACAAATGCAGCTGCTTGACGACGTGCGTGCAAATCACCACGTTTACCAAGAGTAATCATTTTTTCAACTGTTTTACGGATTTCTTTAGCACGTGCTTCAGTTGTAACGATTGCTTCGTTAATGATAAGATCTGTAGTCAAATCACGAAGAACCGCTTTACGTTGTGAGCTTGTGCGTCCAAGTTTACGGTAAGCCATGTTATCCTCCTATATTATTATTTATCGTTTTTGAGTCCAAGTCCAAGATCAGCCAACTTAACTTTGACTTCTTCAAGAGATTTACGACCTAGGTTACGGACTTTCATCATTTCAGGCTCAGTTTTTTCTGTCAAATCATGAACGGTATTAATACCGGCACGTTTCAAACAGTTATATGAGCGTACAGACAAATCAAGTTCTTCGATGGTACGGTCAAGCACCTTTTCATCGTTCACTTTTTCAGTTTCTTTCATTACATCAGTAGCTTTAGCAACATCAGTAAGGTCAGTAAACAAGTTCAAGTGTTCAATCAAAACGCGAGCCGAGAGACCGAGGGCATCTTCAGGGATGATTGTTCCGTTTGTCATGATTTCGATTGTCAATTTATCAAAACCATCATTGCTACCTACACGGGCAGGTTCAACTTGATAATTGACTTTTTTCACTGGTGTGTAGATTGAATCTACAGCCAATGTTCCCACTGGTGCATCGTCTTTCTTGTTTTCATCTGCTGGAACATAACCACGGTTTGTAGCTACTGTCATAGTCGCTTTCAAAGAAGCGCCGTCAGCGATAGTGAAAAGATAATGATCAGGGTTAACAATTTCAATGTCGCTATCAGTCAAGATATCTCCAGCAGTAACTTCAGCTGGACCTTGGACATCAAGTTCAATTGTCTTTCGTCTTCGACGTAAGATTTTACAGCAAGTCCTTTAATATTAAGGATGATTTGCATCACGTCTTCACGGACGCCTGGTACGGTATCAAATTCGTGGAGTACTCCATCAATCTTAATTGATGTTACGGCAGCACCTGGAAGTGATGACAAAAGTACACGACGAAGAGAGTTACCCAAAGTTGTACCATAACCACGTTCTAGTGGTTCGATGACAAATTTGCCGTAATCTTTATTTTCATCAATTTTTGTTATTATTGGTTTTTCAAACTCAATCATTTATTATACTCCCTCGAAACGAACCTTGTGTACTATTGTTATTAAAGATTACACACGACGACGTTTTGGAGGACGACAACCATTATGTGGTACAGGTGTTACATCACGGATTGCTGTTACTTCAAGACCTGCAGCAGCAAGAGCACGGATAGCAGACTCACGACCTGAACCAGGACCTTTAACAGTTACTTCAACTGTTTTAAGACCATGTTCTTGTGCAGATTTAGCAGCAGCTTCTGAAGCCATTTGTGCAGCAAATGGTGTAGATTTACGAGAACCTTTGAAACCAAGAGCACCAGCTGATGACCATGCTACAGCGTTACCATGCACATCTGTAATCATAACAATAGTGTTATTGAAAGTAGCGTGAATGTGAGCAATACCAGATTCGATATTCTTTTTCTCACGACGTTTACGTGTTGGTTTAGCCAATGTTTTTACCTCCTATTTTATTTTAATTATTTTTTCTTACCTGCAATCGCAACAGCTTTACCTTTACGAGTGCGGGCATTGTTTTTAGTGTTTTGTCCACGGACAGGAAGTCCACGACGGTGACGGATACCACGGTATGAACCGATTTCCATCAAACGTTTGATGTTAAGGTTAACTTCACGACGAAGGTCACCTTCAACTTTAATTGCATCCACTTCGCGACGGATAGCGTCTTCTTGATCGTTTGTCAAATCTTTAACGCGGATGTCTTCAGAAACGCCTGCAGCAGCCAAGATTTTCTTAGATGTTGCAAGTCCGATACCGTATACGTAAGTAAGTGAAATTACTACACGTTTATCGTTTGGAATGTCAACTCCAGCAATACGAGCCATGATTTCTCCTTTCTATATTATCCTTGACGTTGTTTGTGTTTTGGATTTGTTGGACAAATTACCATAACACGACCGTTACGACGAATAACTTTACAGTATTCGCAAATTGGTTTAACCGATGGTCTTACCTTCATGTTTTAATCCCTCCAATTATTTCGATTATTTAAAGCGGTATGTGATGCGTCCACGTGTCAAATCATAAGGACTCATTTCAACAGTCACACGGTCACCGACCAAAATACGAATGTAGTTTTTACGGATTTTACCAGAAACTGTCGCCAAAATTTGGTGTCCATTTTCCAATTCAACAGTAAACATAGCATTAGGCATAGTTTCTACAACTTTACCTTCAATTTCAATCACGTCTTCTTTTGCCACGCAAAAGTACCCCCTAAAATTTCGATTTGATTTCCTCTGAGCACAGAGGTAACAATTATAAGTCAGACTAAAGTATTATAACATGCTTAAGTCTGATACGCAAGTAAGATTATATAATTATTTAATTGCTGCAATCGCTTTTTTAACATCAGCGAATACATCATCGATATCTTGGTTACCTTGAATATCTGATACAAGACCAAGCTCACGATAATGTGCAATAATTGGCTCACCTTGAGCAATGTTTACGTCAAGACGACGTTTAACAGTTTCAGGTTTGTCATCTTCACGTTGGAAGAATTCATGTTCGCCACAAACATCACATGTTCCTTCAACCTTAGTTGGGTTGAATACTTTATGATATGTTGCACCACATGAGCGACAAATAAAACGACCTGAAAGACGTTCAACCAAGCTCTCTGGATTAACTTCAATATTGATTACACCGTCAAGTTTAATACCAAGTGCTTTCAATGTTTCATCCAATGCATGAGCTTGCTCAATAGTACGTGGATAACCATCAAGCAAGAAACCTTTTTCAGCAATATCAGATTCAGCCAAACGCTCTTTAACGATTCCGTTTGTCACTTCATCTGGTACCAATTCACCTTTATCGATGAATGATTTTGCCAAAGTTCCCATTTCTGTTTGGTTAGCCATAGCAGCACGGAACATATCACCAGTTGAGATGTGAGCTACACCAAATTCTTCTACAATTTTTGCAGCTTGAGTCCCTTTACCAGCACCTGGTAGACCCATAATTAAAAGATTCATCTTACGAACTCCTTATTTTTGTTTTCAAATAACTCTATCAAAGTTTAAAAACATTGGTAGAGTTATCAAAAAACAAAAGAGAAGGGTCAGAAAGTAACCTTTCTTTCCCTCTCAATTGTTCATGAGAAGACTTAGTCTTCAAGATTCATAAATCCAACGTACTGACGTTTCAATAGGTAACCTTCGAGTTGTTTCATACCTTCAATACCAGTTGAAATCAAGATCAAGAGAGATGTACCACCAAGCGCGATTGAGCTTGTAAGGTGCATAAACTGTTGAGCCGCAATTGGAGCCAATGAAATAAACGCGAGAAATACAGCTCCGATTGTTGCCAATCTCTTAAGCAATGAAGACATGTACTTTTCAGTCTCACGACCTGGACGAACACTAGGAATGTAAGACCCATTCTTTTGAAGATTTCAGCAGTTTTTTCAGGATTTACTTGGACAAATGTGTAGAAGAATGAGAACAAGATAATCAATATCGCATAAGTAATCATTCCACTAGGTGTATTATACGAGAGTAGTCCTTGTAAGTGTGATAACCATGTAACCTTCGAGAAGAATGGAAGAATAGTACTAGGAATTGTTGTAATCGAGCTAGCAAAGATAACGGGAATAACACCAGCTGGATTTACTTTCAATGGAAGGTAAGAACTCGTTGGAGCCCCTTGAACCAATTTAGTATATTGAATTGGAATTTGATATTCTGCCTGTTGAACAAATGTCGTAAAGAAGACAATCGCCAAACCTACCACAATTAGCAAAGCAACTATGATATATGAACGAGTCAATTCTCCTGAACGAACGTTGACAAAGAAATCCTCGTAAATTGTTGAGAACATTTTTGGAATAGAAGCAATGATCCCTGAAAAGATAATCATTGACACACCATTACCAAAACCTTTATCTGTGATTTGTTCACCAAGCCATGTCACAATTATGCTACCAGCAGTTAGAATTGTCCCAATCAATAGGTAGGTTGAAACATTTGGTGTTTTAACCAATGAAATTGATGAGAGAGTATTAAAACTTGCTGTAATACCAATCGATTGAACAAAGGCTAAAACAAGAGTGATGTAGCGAGTCGCTTGGTTCAATTTACGACGACCAACTTCCCCTTGTTTGCCCCACTCTACAAATTTTGGATAAATATCCATCTGCAAAAGTTGGACAATGATTGATGCTGTAATGTAAGGACTAACCCCCATCGAGAAGATAGAGAAGTTATTCATGGCATTACCAGACACCAAGTTAAGCATGTTCAAGAAAGGTAAATCACTTAATTGTTTCAAACTTTCCGCATTGATACCAGGAACTGTTACATGAGTCCCTACACGAAAAACGAAATAATGAAGATTGTAAATAAAATCTTATTACGAACGTTTTTGACTTTCAATGCGTCTTTTAATAGTTTAAAGAACATAATGAGTTACCCCTCATTAGATGACTTCGATTGAACCACCTTTAGCAGTGATAGCTGCTTCAGCAGATTTTGAGAATTTAGCTGCTTTAACAGTCAATTTCTTAGTCAATTCGCCGTTACCAAGAACTTTAACGCCTGATTTTTCAGCACGAACGATTCCAGCTTCTTTAAGAACTGCTGGAGTTACTTCTGTACCATCTTCAAAGACGTTCAATTGATCAAGGTTTACAAGTGCGTATTCTTTAGCGTTGATGTTAGTGAATCCACGTTTTGGAAGACGACGGAACAATGGAGTTTGTCCACCTTCAAATCCTGGACGTACGCCACCACCGCTACGAGCTTTTTGACCTTTTTGACCACGGCCTGAAGTTTTACCGTTACCAGATGAAGTACCACGACCTACACGGTTACGGACTTTACGAGAACCTTCAGCAGGTTTCAATTCATGAAGTTTCATTATTATTTTCTCCTCTTTTTGTAAAATGCTAGCGCCTCTAACCAAGTAAGGTAGCTCAATTAGAAACTCGCCTATACATGAAATTCAGTTTAAGTCGCAAGGGAACCCTCACGACTTAAATCAATTTTTATTTAACGTCTTCCACAGTTACCAAGTGAGATACTGCGTTGACCATACCACGGATAGCAGCGTTGTCTTCTTTAACAACTGAGCTATTCAATTTACCAAGTCCAAGAGCAACAACTGTTTTACGTTGTTCTGGTTTGCGTCCGATTGGAGACTTAGTCAAAGTAATTTTAATTTGAGCCATTGTTATCTCCTTTCTTATGCCAAGTCAGATACTGAGATGCCACGAAGAGCCGCAACTTCTTCAGCACGTTTAAGTTGTTTCAATCCTTCAACAGTCGCACGAACGATGTTGATTGGAGTGTTTGAACCGAGTGATTTAGATGTTACATCAGCAACACCCGCCAATTCGATGACGGCACGAACTGCACCACCAGCGGCAACCCCAGCCCCTTCAACAGCTGGTTTCAACAATACTTTCGCTCCACCAAATTCTGAACGAACTTCGTGAGGAATAGTTGTACCAACCATAGGAACTTCGATAAGGTTTTTCTTAGCTGCTTCAACTGCTTTACGGATAGCTTCTGGAACCTCTTGAGATTTACCAGTACCAAATCCTACGCGACCATTACGGTCACCAACAACAACAAGAGCAGCAAAACGCATGTTGCGTCCACCTTTTACAACTTTAGTAACACGGTTGATAGCAACTACGCGTTCTTCAAGTTCTACTGCATTATCTTTAAATGCCATTATTAAGTGTCCTCCCTATTAGAATTTCAATCCGTTTTCACGAGCTGAGTCAGCCAAAGCTTTAACACGTCCGTGATAGAGATATCCACCGCGGTCAAACACCACTTCAGAAATACCTTTAGCTACTGCGCGTTCAGCAACAAGTTTACCGACAACAACGGCTTGTTCTGTTTTAGTTCCTTTAGAAACTTCTTTATCAAGAGTTGATGCACTTGCGAGCGTTACACCCGCTACGTCATCAATAACTTGAGCGTAGATGCCTGTATTAGAACGGAAAATGTTCAAACGTGGGCGATCAGCAGTTCCAGAGAGTTTCCGCGAACGCGACGGTGGCGTTTTTGGCGGAGTTTGTTTTTATCTGGTTTCGAAATCACAATTTTCACCTCTTAATTATAATGCTTGCTCATGAGAGCTTTTGGTAAAGAGACAATCCAAAAAGAATTGCCAAAAGGATAAAATCCTATTATTTACCAGTTTTACCTTCTTTACGACGTACGTATTCACCAACGTAACGGATACCTTTACCTTTGTAAGGTTCTGGTGAACGAAGGCTACGGATGTAAGCAGCTGTTTGACCAACAACTTCTTTGTTAATACCACTTACAACGATTGAAGTTGCAGATGGTACTTCAAAAGTAATACCTTCTGGAGCTTCAACTTCGTCTTGGTGAGATTTACCAACTGAAAGAACAAGTTTTGTTCCTTGGAGTTGCGCACGATATCCGACACCGCGCATTTCAAGTTCTTTTTTGAAACCTTCAGAAACACCAACAACCATGTTGTTCAAGTTTGCACGTGAAGTACCGTGGATTGTTTTGTTTTCTTTTGAGTCGTTTGGACGGTGAAGTGTAACTTCGTTGCCTTCAACTTTGATTTCAATGTTTTTGTTAAACTCACGAGTGAGTTCGCCTTTAGGTCCTTTAACAGTAACAACGTTATCGTTGTTTGTTACTTCAACACCAGCAGGCAAAGTAATAACTTTATTACCAATACGTGACATAGTATTTAATTCTCCTGTTAGATTATCAAGCCACAAAGTGACTAGTTTTCACGGGGATGAGTTTCATTGAATATAATCAACGAAACTCGCACAAATCATTTGAGATAAGTGCTTAGTATCAGCTTCTTACCAAACGTAAGCGATAACTTCTCCACCAACGTTCTTTTGACGAGCTTCTTTGTCAGTCAAAAGACCTTCTGAAGTAGAGATGATCGCGATTCCAAGTCCGTTAAGAACTTTAGGAACATCTTCACGTTTAGAGTAAACACGAAGACCTGGTTTTGAGATACGTTTCAAGTTAGTGATAACACGTTCACCGTTTTGTCCGTATTTCAAGAATACGCGGATGATACCTTGTTTGTCATCTTCGATAACTTCAACGTTTTTTACGAAACCTTCACGTTTAAGGATGTCAGCGATACCTTTTTTAATGTTTGATGCAGGTACTTCAAGTACTTCGTGTTTAGCTTGGTTAGCGTTACGAATACGTGTCAAGAAATCTGCAATTGGGTCAGTCATAACCATTTTATATTTTCTCCTCTTACTAGTAGTTTGAATAATTCACTTGCTAGTTAATGATTGAGCTAGGCTCAGATTGTGTTTAATACAATCAAATTAGGTAAAACTAAATTGATTGTACCATGTTTTTACCAAGAAGCTTTGGTAACACCTGGAATTTGACCTTTGTAAGCCAATTCACGGAAGCAAACACGGCAAAGTTTAAATTTGCGATAAACTGAGTGTGGACGTCCACAACGTTCGCAACGAGTGTAAGCTTGCGTAGAGAACTTCGCAGGGCGTTTGTTCTTAGCAATCATTGATTTTTTAGCCAATTTATTTACCTCCTAGATTATTTTGCAAAAGGCATTCCAAGGCCTTTAAGCAATTCACGACCTTCTTCGTCAGTGTTAGCAGTAGTTACGATAACGATATCCATACCACGTACTTTATCAACATCGTCGAAGTTGATTTCTGGGAAGATAAGTTGTTCTTTAACACCAAGTGTGTAGTTACCACGTCCATCAAATGATTTAGTTGGAACACCATGGAAGTCACGAACACGTGGAAGTGATACTGATACCAATTTATCCAAGAATTCGTACATGCGTTCACCACGAAGGGTAACTTTAGCACCGATCGCTACACCTTCACGAAGACGGAAGCCAGCGATTGATTTCTTAGCTTTAGTAATCAATGGTTTTTGACCTGAAATAAGTGCCAACTCAGCAGCAGCTTTTTCAAGAGTTTTAGCGTTGTTTACAGCTTCACCAACACCCATGTTGATAACGATTTTATCAACTTTTGGCACAGCCATAACTGAAGAATAGTTAAATTTTTCAGTCAAAGCTGGAATTACTTCGTTAGTGTATTTTTCTTTAAGACGGTTAGCCATTTAATACTTTCTCCTTTCCTTCGTGATTAGTCAAGCACTTCGCCTGATTTTTTGTTGTAACGAACTTTTTTGCCGTCAACAACTTTGTAACCTACACGTCCAGCTACACCGTTCTTGTCAAGAACTTGAACGTTTGAAGCATGGATTGGTGCTTCTTTTTCCACGATAGCACCTTGAGGGTTTTCAGCTGATGGTTTTTGGTGTTTTTTGATGATTGCAACACCTTCAACAACAACTTTGTTTACTTTTGGAAGAGCTTTAAGAACTACTGCTTCAGTTCCTTTGTCTTTACCAGCAATAACGCGAACTTTATCGCCTTTTTTTACAAACATTTGAGTATTTCTCCTATTATTTCTTACGCCCTAATGGGCACCCTGAATATATCAGGGGACTAAGTTTGTGTTAATTCAGATTAAAGTACTTCTGGCGCCAAAGATACGATACGCATGTATCCACCTTCACGCAATTCACGTGCAACAGGGCCAAAGATACGAGTTCCACGAGGAGTTTTGTCATCGCGGATGATTACTGCAGCGTTGTCATCAAACTTGATGTATGAACCGTCTGGACGGCGAGCACCAGTTTTTGTACGAACGATAACAGCTTTAACAACATCACCTTTTTTAACAGCTCCACCTGGTGTAGCTTGTTTTACAGTTGCAACGATAACGTCGCCGATGTTAGCGAATTTACGTCCTGAACCACCAAGAACTTTGATAGTCAAGATTTCACGAGCACCGCTATTATCAGCAACTTTTAAGCGACTTTCTTGTTGAATCATTTCAATTGTCTCCTTTTAGTTTTATTAGATAATAACAGCTTCTTCCACAACTTCTACAAGACGGAAGCGTTTTGTAGCTGAAAGTGGGCGAGTTTCCATGATACGAACGATATCGCCTTCTTTAGCAACGTTGTTTTCATCATGTGCTTTGTATTTTTTAGAATAGTTGATACGTTTACCATAGACTGGGTGGTTACGTTTAGTTTCAACTACAACTGTGATTGTTTTATCCATCTTGTCAGATACTACGCGTCCAACAAGGGTTTTACGTTGATTACGTTCCATTATTAGAATTGCTCCTTTCCCAATCTATTATTTGATTTCAGATTGCACAGTTTTAACACGTGCAATTTGTTTTTTCACTTCGTTCAAACGGGCAGTTTGATCAAGTTGACCTGCTGCAGCTTGGAAACGAAGGTCGAAAAGTTCTTTCTTAAGTTCGTTTTCTTTTTTAGCAAGCTCTTCTTGAGACAAGCCACGAAGCTCAGCAACAAACTTTTTGATTTCTTCAAGTTTCATGTCTTCTCCTTATTCTGCTTCACGTTTCACGAATTTACATTTAACTGGCAATTTGTGGCTAGCAAGACGAAGTGCTTCACGTGCAACTTCTTCAGAAACACCTGCGATTTCGAACATTACTTTACCACGTTTAACTGGTGCTACCCAACCTTCAGGTGCCCCTTTACCAGAACCCATACGTACACCGATAGCTTTAGCAGTGTATGATTTGTGTGGGAAGATCTTGATCCAAACCTTACCACCACGTTTCATGTAACGAGTCATGGCAATACGAGCAGCCTCGATTTGACGGTTTGTGATCCAGTGGCTAGTTGTAGCTTGAAGACCGTATTCACCGAATGATACTTCTTTACCACCTTTAGCCTCACCGCGCATTTCCACGGAATTCACGACGGTGTTTAACACGTTTAGGTACTAACATTTGTTATTTGCCTCCTTTAGTGTTTTTACGAGCTGGAAGAACTTCTCCACGGTAGATCCAAACTTTAACACCAAGTTTACCGTAAGTTGTGTCAGCTTCTTCCCAAGCGTAATCGATATCAGCGCGAAGTGTGTGAAGTGGAACTGTACCTTCAGAGTATCCTTCTGCACGGGCGATATCTGCACCGTTCAAACGACCTGATACTTGAGTTTTGATTCCTTTAGCTCCAGCACGCATTGCACGTTGGATAGCTTGTTTTTGTGCACGACGGAAAGCAACACGTTGCTCAAGTTGACGAGCAATTGTTTCACCAACAAGGTGAGCGTCCAAATCAGGTTTCTTGATTTCAACGATGTTGATGTGTACTTGTTTTCCAGTCAATTTGTTAAGTTGAGCGCGAAGAGCGTCAACGTTTGATCCACCTTTACCGATAACCATACCTGGTTTAGCAGTGTGAAGTGAAACAATAACTTTGTTTACAGCACGTTCGATTTCAATAGTTGAAACTGAAGCGTCTGCAAGTTCTTTTTGAATGAATTTGCGGATTGCCAAATCTTCGTGAAGGTAATCTGCGTATTCTTTTTCAGCATACCATTTCGCATCCCAGTCACGGATGATCCCGACACGCATACCAATTGGATGTACTTTTTGACCCACGAGTTTACCTCCTTATTTTTCTGACACAACTACAGTTACGTGAGTTGTGCGTTTGTTGATTGGTGAAGCTGAACCTTTCGCACGTGGACGGAAACGTTTCATTGTTGGTCCTTCGTTTGCGAATGTTTCAGATACTACCAAGTTAGCTTTTTCCAAACCAAAGTTGTTTTCTGCGTTAGCGATAGCAGAGTTAAGAGTTTTCTCAACAATGCGTGCTGCTTTGTTTGGAGTGAATTTCAAGATTGCGATTGCATCAGCAACGTTCTTACCACGGATAAGATCAAGAACAAGACGTGTTTTACGAGGTGAAACACGCACTGTACGAGCCATTGCTTTAGCTGAAGTAATTTCTGCCATTGTGTCCTCCTCCTATTAACGACGTGTTTTCTTATCGTCAGCTGCGTGACCTTTGTAAGTACGAGTTGGTGCAAATTCACCAAGTTTGTGACCTACCATGTCTTCTTGGATGTAAACAGGAACGTGTTTACGTCCATCATAAACTGCGATAGTGTATCCGATGAAACTTGGGAAATCGTTGAACGACGTGACCAAGTTTTAATTACTTTTTTCTTTTCGTCATTTGCTTGAGCTTCAACTTTTTTCATCAAATGCTCATCGACGAAAGGTCCTTTTTTAAGACTACGTCCCATTTTGTAGTTTTCTCCTTTAAATTGAATGTACCACAGCGGCTTGCACTAAGAAGCGCTACCGAGTTGGCGGATGTTATGTGCTAAGCGACTAAATTATTTTTCGTTACGACGACGAACGATAAGTTTGTCAGATTTAGCTTTCTTGTTACGAGTTTTAAGACCAAGCGCAGGTTTACCCCATGGAGTAGATGGCGCTTTACGTCCAACTGGTGCTTTACCTTCACCACCACCGTGTGGGTGATCGTTAGGGTTCATTACAGAACCACGAACTGTTGGGCGAATACCTTTCCAGCGATTACGGCCGGCTTTACCAAGGTTGATAAGTGATTGTTGTTCGTTACCTACAGTACCGATAGTTGCACGACATGTACCAAGAACCATACGAACTTCGCCAGATTGAAGACGAACAAGTACGTATTTACCTTCTTGACCCAAAACTTGAGCAGAAGCACCAGCGGCACGGATAAGTTCAGCACCTTTACCTGGTTGAAGCTCAATGTTGTGGATAACTGTACCAACTGGGATGTTTGCAAGTGGAAGAGCGTTACCAATCTTGATATCCGCATCTGGACCTGAAACGATACGTTGACCTACTTCAAGACCTTTAGGTGCGATGATGTAAGCTTTAACCCCGTCAGTGTAGTGTACAAGAGCGATGTTTGCAGTACGGTTTGGATCATACTCAATTGTTTTAACAACTGCTTCAACGCCATCTTTGTTACGTTTGAAGTCAATCAAACGGTAGTGACGTTTGTGTCCGCCACCTTGGTGACGTACAGTGATACGACCGTTGTTGTTACGACCAGCTTTGTTCTTAAGAGAAACAAGCAATGATTTCAGGAGTGCTTGTAGTGATTTCTGCGAAATCCAAAGAAGTCATGTTACGACGGCCATTTGTCGTTGGTTTATAAACTTTAATACCCACGTTAATTTCTCCTTTGATTATTCAGCTTCAGCTGCAAACAACTCGATTGCTTTAGAATCAGCTGTAAGAGTGATGATAGCTTTTTTAGTTTTTGAAGTGAAACCAGTGTAACGTCCAACACGTTTTTGTTTTGGTTTAACAGTTACAGTGTTCACGCTAGCAACTTTAACACCTTCAAATGCAGCTTCAACTGCTTGTTTGATCAAGAGTTTGTGTGCACGTGTATCAACTTCGAAAGTGTATTTTCCTGCTTCAAGAGCAACCATAGATTTCTCAGTGATAACAGGTTTTTTGATTACGTCATACAAATTCATTATGCAAGAACCTCCTCGATTGATGAGATAGCTTCTTTAGTAACAAGAAGTTTATCTGCGTTTACGATGTCAAGTACACTTGCAGTTGCAGGAGTTGCAACAGTTACGTTTGCAAGGTTACGTGCTGAAAGTTCAGCGAATTTGTTTCCTTCTTCAACGATAACAAGTACTTTAGAATCGATGCTAAGAGCTGAAAGAACGTTTGCGAATTCAGCAGTTTTTGGAGCTGCAAATGAAAGAGCTTCAACCGCTACAAATTTATCTTCTGCAACTTTAGCTGAGTAAACAGATTTCAATGCAAGGCGACGAACTTTTTGAGGAAGTTTGTATCCGTATGAACGTGGAGTTGGTCCGAAGACAACACCACCACCACGCCATTGTGGTGAGCGGATAGAACCTTGACGAGCACGTCCAGTTCCTTTTTGACGCCATGGTTTACGTCCACCACCTGATACTGCTGAACGGTTTTTAACCGCGTGAGTACCTTGGCGAAGGCTAGCACGTTGGCTGATTACGACATCAAATACTACTGATTCGTTTGGTTCGATACCGAAGATAGCGTCGTTAAGTTCAACTGTGCTAACTTCTTTACCAGTTTGGTCAAATAGTTTTTACGTTTGCCATTTTTTAACTGATTTCTCCTTTCTTATTATTTAGCAGCTTTAACTGCTGATTTGATAGTGATAAGAGATTTCTTAGCACCTGGTACGTTACCTTTGATAAGGATAACGTTTTTCTCTGGGATAACTTGTACAACTTCAAGGTTTTGAATTGTCACACGGTTGCCACCCATACGTCCTGCCAAGTGTTTGTTTTTGAAAACACGGTTAGGCGCAACAGGTCCCATTGAACCTGGACGACGGTGGTAACGAGAACCGTGAGCCATAGGTCCGCGTGATTGACCGTGGCGTTTGATAACACCTTGGAAACCTTTACCTTTTGAAGTACCAGTTACGTCAACAACATCTCCAGCTTCGAATGTGTCAACAGTGATTTCTGATCCAACTTCCAAGCCTTCAATGTTTTTGAATTCACGAATGAAGCGCTTAGGAGCTGTGTTAGCTTTCGCTACGTGGCCTTTGGCAGGTTTGTTGCTCAATACTTCGCGTTTGTCGTCAAAACCAACTTGAACTGCTTCGTAACCGTCTGTTTCAACAGTCTTAACTTGAAGCACAACGTTTGGAGTAGCTTCGATGACAGTAACAGGGATAAATTCACCTGCTTCAGTGAAGATTTGAGTCATTCCCACTTTTTTCCCTAAGATTCCTTTTGTCATGAGAAAATATTTCCTTTACTTTATTGTTTTTTCAAAAAGTTTTTTATGAGCGTTTTTTATGCTCAAAAAAGTTTTTAACGAGCGTTTTTTATGCTCAATGAATCAAGCTTTTAATTAAAGTTTGATTTCTACGTTCACACCACTTGGAAGATCAAGTTTCATCAAAGCGTCAACTGTTTTTTGAGTTGGGTTGATGATGTCGATAAGACGTTTGTGTGTACGCATTTCAAATTGTTCGCGAGAATCTTTATATTTGTGAGTCGCACGAATAATTGTGTAGAGACTACGTTCAGTTGGAAGTGGAACTGGCCCAGCAACTGTCGCACCTGTGCGAGTTGCAGTTTCTACGATTTTTTCAGCCGCTGTATCAAGCGTACGGTGTTCGTAAGCTTTCAAACGGATACGAATTTTTTTGTTTGCCATTTTTTCTCCTCTTTCGTCTATTTAAGATAATAGGCTAGCTCCTCAAGAAAACCAACACGGATTGCGTGGCAGTGCAACCAGGCGTGTCGCAACCTCTTGTATCATAGCTAAGCGCTGTATTTACAGCACCATAATATAATAACAAAAGAACCTACTCATTGCAAGGGATTTTTTAAGTTTTTTTCTTTTTCTTTATTTTATTTTTTGCCTAAACAAAAAAATCCATCTTCGATGGATTTTTTATCAACTTTCTTGAGTGTAGTCGTACCCCATATGTTCATAGGCTTTAACCGTTGCAACACGACCTGTTCGTGTACGCATAATGAATCCTTTTTGAATTAGGTAGGGTTCATACATATCTTCTACCGTTTCTCGCTCTTCTGCAATATTCACCGACAAGGTACCTAGACCAACCGGTCCCCCACCATACATTTCAATCATGGTGCGGAGAATTTTTTGGTCGACATAATCTAGTCCTTCATGGTCCACATCCAACATAGTCAACGCCTTGTCTGCAATCTTATCATCAATGATGCCATCACCCATAATTTGTGCATAGTCTCTCACGCGCTTAAGTAGGCGGTTAGCAATACGAGGCGTCCCACGGCTACGACGTGCTAGCTCTAGAGCAGCTTCAGGTGTTATAGTCATGTCAAAGATTTCTGAAGTACGTTCAATAATTTCCTTCAAATCTGGTAGCTCATAATATTCCATATGACCATTAATCCCAAAGCGAGCCCTCAATGGATTTGACAACATACCTGCTCGAGTAGTTGCACCTACTAATGTGAAAGGTGGTAACTCTAGATGGACACTACGACTTGTTTCGCCTGCACCAATCATGATATCAATGTAGTAATCTTCCATAGCACTATAAAGAACTTCTTCCACTGCCATTGGCATCCGGTGAATTTCATCAATAAATAAGATATCACCTGGCTCCAAGTCATTGAGTATAGCCACTAAATCACCAGCCTTTTTCAATTGCTGGCCCAGACGTCTGCTTTAAATTGACGCCCATCTCATTAGCTATCACAAAAGCCATAGTTGTTTTCCCCAAACCTGGAGGACCAAACAAAAGAGTATGATCTAGGGCTTCATCACGAAGTTTAGCTGCCTCTATAAAAATCTTTAATTGGTCTTTAACCTTATCTTGACCAATGTATTCCTTAAAGTACTGAGGACGAAGGGTACGCTCAACATACTCCTCATCTCCTAGTAAATCATTATCTAATATTCTTGCCATAGGCTTATTTTAGCACAAAACAAAAAATGCAGTCAAAATTTGTCCATAAAAAAGAAGACAAGACTTGCCTTCTCTTTTAATTATTTCTTACCACCCTTAACTGGTGCCTTATCAGCTTTCTCTATAGCTTCTTTAATTGTCTTAGTATAGAGTTTAGCGCCACGGTTAATTGAGTCGCTATCAGATCCAAAGTGAACCCCATCTGTACCATTCCAGATAGAGATATTTTCTTTAGCCACTTGATACCAGTCAGCAACTGTCACAAAGTCATATTTCTCAGCCATCTCTAACTCATACTTACGTAACTGAAGCAAAGATTGAGCCTCATTACCAGATTTACTACCATTATACGGTGTCACAAAGATAATATGGTGACCCTTAGGTAAATTCTTGATAATTTTATTAATAACGCCTTTATAGTCGTCAATCTCATTAACACCACCAGCAATGACAACATCCTTAGCAAGAGCATTACTATCCGCGTAATCTTTAAGCAAATCGTTGATTGTTGATAGGTTACGACTGACTACTGCATCTATAGCGACATTATCAATACTTGATTCCAGCTGATCTTTTGATCTAAGAGCTACGGAGTCCCCTAAAATTGTCACTCCCTTATTCACACCAAATGAAGTAGCCTGACTGTTCTCCGCATTTGTACGCGTCAATTTCATCTTAGTTTGAGCTTGCGACAAACCATTAGCTTCTAAATCTTTCTCAAAGTTCCCTACAGCTGGCGCAAAGAGAGAAATAAGCACTGTAATTAAGGTGAAACCACTAAATACATAAAGCACAATATGTCGGTACGGCGTCAAGTCTAGGTCTATTCCAAAGAGACTGGCCTTTCTTCCTGCAATAAATGGTTCTATTATATAGTAGGAAAGTGTCGCAAACAATTGACAGAATCGTTGTCAGAATGACTGCAATAATATTATTGGTCAATTGACTAAAGATAATATATAGTGGCCAGTGAAAAAGATAGACACTATAGCTGATTTCTGCCAGATAACTAATAAGAGCAGGCTCTGATTTTCCAGGCAATTTCTCATGGAGGACACGGGCAGAGTAAATCATAACAGCCGTGAACAAACTTGCCAAAACAAAACCAAATAGGTAGGTGATGCGTTCCTCAAAATGAAGGACTAAGCCTAACAATACGAGCAAGGCAAAACTCCCTGCCATATAAAGGACTGTCTTTTTCAGAGTCCAAAGACGTATATTTTTCTTGAACCTAGCGGTCGTTTCATACACACCTGAAAGTGTCGCAAAGAGCGAGCCTAGGAAGAATGGATAGGCATGCGTAATTGATGAGAAATATAAGCGAGAAAAACTATCAACAAAGAAAGCACTAATAAACATTGATAAGAAGCTCACCATAAAGCAAGCAAGAGATACCATAAAGACTAGGCCTCTAAATTGATTTTGATGTTTGACACGCTTAGCTAGGAACCAAAGCAAGGCACCCCAAAGAATATAATAGTGAACCTCAATAGCCAGACTCCATGTATGGAGGTAAATATGCTGGTTAAACTGGTTCTCGTAATTTCCTCCAGTCAGAATCTCATAATAGTTAGTTACAAAACCGATAACAGAGGTAATTTGACGTCCAATACCTGCAATAAAATCATTTCGAACCAAGAGTGCCAAAGGGGTACAGATAAGCACCATCAACACAAGTGGTGGTACGATCCGGTAGAAGCGTCGTCGCATAAAACCAAGGTAATCAATGCGATGCGTCCGAGATACCTCATCGATCAAAAGCGCTGTAATCAAATACCCTGAGAAGGTAAAGAAGACATCAACACCGATGAAGCCCCCAGGAAGAATACTTGGGAAGAAATGATAGATCAGAACCAAATAGTCCTGTCACACGAATATAAGAAAACCAGTTAATTCTCATCCTTTAAAAATCCCCTGTTTAAATTTTCCTTTGTAGGTAACCTTATTTTCAGTAGTCAATTTTCCTTGGCCATCGGCTTGGCCAGACTTGAACTCACCTTGATAAATCCAACCCTCATGAGATTTGAAGGTTCCTTGACCATTAAAGGAACCATTCTTAAATTCTCCTGTGTAGGTATCACCATTATCATAGGTCAGAGTTCCTTGACCATTCAAACGGTGGTTCTGCATCTGACCTTTATAGGTAATCTTAGTCCCATCAATCTTGATAGAATGTTGCGTTTTTATAGTCACCAAAAACAAGGACAGGGCACATAAAATAATAACCCCTACTGTGATACGCTCAAATTGATTTCGGTCAATATCAATATTTTTAAAATCAAAATCCTTTAGTTGTTTAAAATTCATTGTCTATCCTTAATCCACTGTAACCAGTCTCGACAACCTGCAGTTACCAATTTATATGTTTCTTCAAAGTCACCTGTGTACCATGGGTCCGGCACTCCACCAGGTCTGAAAAGCTTGATTTTATCGTCATAATGCCCTGCAGATATCTGTAGAAGATCCTCAACATTTGACTCATCCATTCCCACAACTAGATCAAAGAACTCAAAATCAGCCTGACTAATCTGCTGTGAGCCCTTGGAAGAGTCAAAAGAAATAGCATATTTCCTTAAAATCTTTTGGGTACCTTGATGAACTGGATTTCCATGCTCCCAAGAAGATGTTGCTCGACTTTCAATATGCAAAGCCTTCTCTTGATCGAGATCTTTCATCACAAACTCTGCCATAGGGCTACGGCAAATGTTACCCAGACAAACAAATACAATCTTCTTCATCATTCACCTCTTGTCAAAAATATTAAGAGATATGCCTACTTCTTTACTTTATCATAATTGAGAAACTGACTCTAAATCATGAAAGTAGATTCTCATTTATTTTCATTTAATCAATCCATATTATACCGAAAAACTAATCAAATAGAAAGGTTTCTCTCCTAATCATATCGAAAAATTAGTAACCTTTTTTAATAGTTGCAACATTCATATTAATCCATAAGTTTAAGGCGTGAGAAAAGAGAACCTAGTTTCCTAGATTCTCCTTTTGTTGGTTTTAGATATTTGACCAAACACTTTCAAGAATGTTTGTTTGTTCACGTCCTGGTCCTACAGAGAAAGTAGAGATACGTACACCTACCAATTCACCAACACGACGAACATAATTACGAGCATTTTCAGGAAGCTCATCTAAACTACGGCAACCTGTGATGTCTTCTTCCCAACCTGGCAATTCTTCATAGATTGGTTTACAGCGTTTCAATTGCTCAAGACTAGCTGGGTAGTAATCAATACGCTCACCATCAAGATCATAAGCTACACAAATTTTTACAGTGTCAAGACCTGAGAGAACATCGATACAGTTCAAGCTGAGGTTTGTGATACCTGATACACGACGGCTATGGCGCATCACCACTGAGTCAAACCATCCCACACGACGTGGACGTCCAGTTGTTGTTCCATATTCATGACCAACTTCACGGATACGTTCACCTACTTCATCAAATAACTCAGTTGGGAAAGGACCATCACCAACACGACTCGTATAGGCCTTACATACACCTACGACCTTATTGATTTTAGATGGACCAACACCTGAACCGATTGTAACACCACCCGCAACTGGGTTTGATGACGTTACAAATGGGTAAGTACCTTGGTCAATATCAAGCATAACCCCTTGAGCTCCTTCAAAGAGGACACGTTTACCTGCATCAAGAGCGTCGTTCAAGATAACAGATGTATCTGTAACGTACTGCTTAATTTGTTGTCCGTAAGCATAGTATTCTTCAAAAATCTCATCGAATGATAATTCTTCAGCCTCATACATCTTACTGAAAAGACGGTTTTTCTCAGCTAAGTTTGTTTTCAAACGATCAGCAAAGATTTCTTTGTCCAAAAGGTCTGCAATACGGATACCTACACGCGCAGCCTTATCCATATAGGCAGGCCCAATACCCTTGTTAGTTGTACCAATCTTATTATCACCTTTAGCAGCTTCTTGCAGTTGATCAAGTTTAATATGGTACGGCAAGATAACGTGCGCACGGTCAGAAATACGAAGGCTCTCTGTTGACACACCTTCCGCATGAAGATATTCCAACTCTTTGACAAGTGATTTAGGATTGACCACTACACCGTTCCCGATAACAGAGATTTTCTCTGGGAAGAAAATACCTGATGGAATCAAGTGCAATTTAAATTTCTTACCATCGATAACAATCGTGTGACCTGCATTGTCTCCACCTTGATAACGTGCGATCACTTCGGCATCTTGACTTAGGAAATCTGTAATTTTCCCTTTACCTTCATCACCCCACTGGGTACCCACAACAACTACTGATGTCATATTATTTTGATAACGGACAGCTCCACCTTTACGAGGCTGTCCCCACCTTTCTTGAAAAACTTCACGGTGGGAATTTCACCCACAAGTTTCGCGTTACAGTTTATTATAGCAGAAAAAAGGCTATTTGTTCAACGTTGAAAGCGCTTCTTACAAAATATTCTGACAGTTATAGCTAAGATTGCAACTCGTTATTTACGATCTCTTTTTTATCCTTACATCTTATATAGAACTACCAGCTATTTTATGACCAAATAATTCTACTAGCTATTTAACCTGCTTAATATAATGATTTAACTGCCTTTGATTCTTTAAAATAATTGTCTTATCAGAATAATTTTTAACAACTACATTATATTGCTCGACATATTTTTTAGAACGTCCGTCTAATAAAATCCATTTCACAAATGCAAAATCAAATTTTTCATTACAGCCTTCTGCCATGCTAGGACGTGTCTTTCCCCTATATGTTAAATAGCGCCTAAATGCCCGATAGAGACAATTAACTCTGTTAAAGTTGAAATAGACAATACAATCAGCTTCCCTCATACGTTCTTCATAAAGACAGGCCGAGTAATTCCCTTCAATAATCCAATCACGTTGTAGCATAAATATTGATATATCGTCAGTCATTTCATCAACTGTTCGCTCTTGCCAATTTGATGTGAAATGAATTTTATCTAAATGAAGTACCTCACAATTGTAGTGTTGACCTAAAAAATTTGCCAAAGTCGACTTTCCAGAGCCGCTATAGCCAATGATTGCAATTTTCAACACATGTCTCCTTTTTCAATTCTGTTTCCTGACTAATATCATAACACAAAGCATATATCTTAGAAGGAATTATCATTTGGAACAACTCTCGCTTGGACAAACAAGCACGTAAAGTTCTGTTTAAAGTGAGTTCTTTCTTAGAAAAATAAAAAAAGAGACCTACAATCAAGTCTCTTTTCGATATTAAGCTGCCCCCTACAGGGCTCGAACCTGTGACCCATGGATTAAGAGTCCACTGCTCTACCAACTGAGCTAAGGAGGCTGGATGCTGTATTGGTACCGATGATCCACCGTTTGTATTGAACCCGCGACGTAAAAAAGCAGGTGGGCGACTCGCTACTAACTTCAGTTGCTTCTGGGTGAGCCAGCCTGCACACTGTTAATAGACCTCTGTCTCCCGATAATACAAAAATTAGTCGGTCAACACTTATATGTGGATTCGTATACCACAGCAATTTCTATGTTTTTATAATACCACTTTTGAAAATTATTGCAAGAGGAAAAATCAATTTTTTTGCAATCGTTTTCGTTGATTCCTCTCGTATTACCTAGATAACTTATCGATCCGTTCTTTATTAGCTCCAAGAGCTCTTTCATATTTCCCGGTTTCATTGGGTTGGAAATAATTCACACCTCTTAATTTATCCGGAAGATATTGTTGTTTGACCCACTTTTCAGGATAAGCATGGGGATACTTGTAATCTTGTGCATTGCCCAGTTCCTTGCTTCCAGCATAGTGTCCATCTCTCAAATGACGAGGAATAGGTAAATTCCCTGATTTTCTAAGGTCTGCCAAGGCAGCATCCATAGCCATATAAGCCGAATTCGACTTAGGAGATAAAGCTAAGTCAACAACTACATTGGCAATCAAAATTCGCGCCTCTGGGAAACCTACTTTCTGTGCAGCTTCCAAAGCTGTAACCGTGTGAACTTGCGCATCAGGATTAGCTAAACCAATATCCTCGTACGCAATCACAGTCAAGCGTCGTGCTAGACTAGGGAGATCTCCTGCTTCAACCAAACGTGCTGCATAGTGAAGACTGGCATTAACATCAGAGCCTCGAATAGATTTTTGCAAAGCAGAAAGTACATCATAGTGTCCATCACCGTCTTTATCCATGGTGATATAGCTACGTTGTAAACTATTTTCCACTGTATCTAAAGTAATATGGCGAAGCCCATCTTCTGAAGCTGGCGTCGACATGACAGCTAAATCTAAGGAATTATAAGCCGAACGTAAATCACCATTAGTAGCCGTAGCAATAAAATCTAGAGCATCCTCATCTAACTTAACATCAAAGTCAAAGCCACGCTCCTTATCCTCTAGAACCCCTAGGATAGCTTCCTTAATATCCTCATTAGAGAGTGGTTCCAACTCAAATATTTGTACACGACTACGGATGGCTGGTGTGACAGAAAAAAACGGATTCTCCGTTGTAGCCCCAATCATGATAATATTGCCATTCTCTAAGAGTGGCAATAAAAAGTCTTGTTTAGCTTTATCCAAACGATGAATCTCATCTAGAAGCAGCACTAAGCCACCTGAAAATTTAGCCTCTTCCGCAATTTCCTGCAGGCGTTTCTTGCTATCAACAGTAGCATTAAAGGTTCTAAAAGCAAATTTTGTTGTTCCTGCAATAGCACTAGCTATTGAGGTCTTCCCGATTCCTGGTGGTCCGTAGAGAATCATTGACGACAGCATATTCGCTTCTACCATACGGCGAATAATTTTACCTTCACCAACCAAATGCTTCTGACCAATCACCTCTGAAATTGTACGTGGACGCATGCGTAGAGCAAGATTATCTGGCATCTTCTCTCCTTTTTTAACTGATTTTTTCTTATTATAATAAGCATATACTATTTTGTTATAAAAAGAAATTATAAATAGTTCTTGTCAAACCTAAATTCTTATGATAGAATGTTTTGGTATGTGGTGCTAGCACATCCGTAATAAATTCTACCTAGGAGGAAAACACGAAATGGCTAAAGTATGTTACTTTACAGGACGTAAAACTGTTTCTGGAAACAACCGTTCACACGCTATGAACAAAACTAAACGTGCCGTTAAACCTAACCTTCAAAAAGTTACTATCCTTGTTGATGGTAAACCTAAAAAAGTTTGGGCTTCAGCTCGTGCGCTTAAATCTGGTAAAGTTGAACGCGTTTAATCTTATTGGATATTAAGAGAGATGACTCCAGTCGTCTCTTTTTTTGTTCATCGTCTTTCCCTTTTGGCTATACTTATGTTATAATAAAGAACTAACAGATAATTCTTATAGAAAGAAGGTGTCAGTATGGGATTTACAGATGAAACTGTTCGTTTCAACTAGACGACGGTAGCAAAGATGAAATCAGTAATACTTTGACAAATGTCTACCGTTCGTTGGCTGAGAAAGGTTATAATCCTATCAACCAAATTGTCGGTTATGTTCTGAGCGGTGACCCTGCTTATGTTCCGCGTTATAATGACGCCCGTAACCAGATTCGTAAATACGAACGTGATGAAATCGTTGAAGAACTCGTTCGCTATTATCTTAAAGGAAATGGAATTGACCTCTAATGCGAGTAATGGGACTTGATGTTGGCTCAAAAACAGTAGGAGTTGCGATTAGTGATCCCCTCGGTTTTACAGCCCAAGGCGTTGAAATTATCAAAATTGACGAGGAGGCTGAAGAGTTTGGTTTCGACCGACTAGGCGAGCTCGTTAAAGAATATAAGGTAGAAAAATTTGTTGTTGGTCTTCCTAAAAATATGAATAACACTGAAGGACCACGTGTTGAGGCAAGCAAAGCCTATGGTGACAAAATCAAGGAAATCTTTGGAATTCCTGTAGATTACCAAGACGAACGCTTGACAACTGTTCAAGCCGAGCGTATGTTGGTTGAACAAGCAGATGTCAGCCGTGGTAAACGTAAAAAAGTTATTGATAAATTAGCTGCCCAACTTATTCTACAAAACTACCTCGATCGAATGTTTTAAGAAAGTGTAATAGAGACCTAATAGTCAAGTGACAATCTAGTAAACTGCCAAGCAAATCTACTAGATTTCCTCACTATTCAGTGCTCTCTACAAAAAGGAGAACAATATGTCACACAATCACGACCACAACCATGATCATGAAGTCATCACTTTAGTAGACGAACAAGGAAATGAAACACTTTGAAATCTTGTTGACTATTGATGGACGCGAAGAATTTGGTAAAAACTATGTTCTTTTGGTACCAGCTGGTGCTGAAGAAGATGCTAACGGGGAAATTGAAATCCAAGCATACTCATTCACTGAAAATGAAGACGGTACTGAAGGCGACCTTCAACCAATTCCTGAAGATTCAGATGCTGAATGGGATATGATTGAAGAAGTTTTCAATAGCTTCATCGACGAAAACTAAAAATATTCAATGCCATAGGCAAAGAAATGACTTGTTAAAAAGAGATTGGGATATTGTATCTCAGTCTCTTTTTTAGATATTTTTTTCTTAAATGTAAGAAATTAGAGGAAAATTGACTAAATGGTATTATCTGATATACTTTAAATAAGACAATTAGGGGATAAGACCCTTTTATTTATAACTTTCCAAATGTCAACAAAGGAGTTTAATTGTGAGTCCATATAACGAAGACAATACTTTAGATTCAAGTGGCTACCAAGGTTATCATCGAAGCCACCATCGCTCTCATACACAAGAGAATCAATCCGAAAAGATTGAAGTGACAATTCAGGGACATACAGAAGAATCAAATTCGTCTCAAATAGAGAAAAAAACTAAGATTTCACTTCCATGGAAGCATAAAGGCCATATCCTGATTCTCAGTTTGATTTTGAGTATTTTTAGTATATCAGTGCCCTGCTTTACAGACTTTGCCAATAATATACAGTCTCAAAACCTTTACATTGCAAAAATGTTTGCCAATGGTAGCTTACCCTACTCTGACTTTTTTGCGACAGGCGGCTTCTTTTATTACTTACTAGTTTCTCTGGCTTTCCGTTTAGGATCAACTCTTTGGCTGATTCCTATTCAATTCCTTACCTACTATCTTTCTGGAAGTTACCTTTACAAGACTGTCATGCACATGACAAACAAGAAGGAAATTGCCACTCTAATTAGTATTATTTTCTATGTCACTAATGGAACACTTGGTTTTGGTGGGCTCTACCCTATTCAATTTGCTATGCCTTTGTCCTAGGTGCTATCTTCTTCTTAACTCGTTACTTTGCGGGTCACAGTCGTGATGAAGCCTTTATTCTTTACGGCTTCGCTGGCACTGCGGGAGCTCTTTTTGAAGCTCGAACTCTTATTTTCTGGATATTGTCACTTGTGACAATCTTCGTTTACAACCTTGTCAACAAACACTTTGCTCGTGGTTTTTATCAAGTTCTTTGTATTATTTTTGGTAACATTCTAGTATTGTATCTATGTCTTTACTTTATCCTAAATTTACAAATTACATCGGACTATATTAACCAAGTTTTGGTTTACAACTTTACACAACTCGCTATAGAAAAAAATGACTTCCTACTTACGTTAGCTTACCAAAGTTTTGCTGTTATAGGCTCTGGATTACTTATTGGTGCACTGACTACAAGTAACCACCTTCTTGGCGATGCTAAAGATAAGAGTATCAAGTGGGTACTACTCCTTAGTTTTATCTTTACAGTGGTTTACAGCTTGTTCTCTCAAAGCTTTGGACTTTACAGTATTCTCAACATCGTACCTTATAGTCTAGTCTTGACAGCACTTTCTTTAGATGATGCTATTAAAAAGAGAGCAGAGCGAACTTCTCACCGACGTCGTAATGGTAACCAGATTCACACACTTAAAGTTTTTGGTATCTTCCTTAGTCGTAATTACTTCTTACCTATTGCAGTCTTTGCATTTGCTTTCGCGATGCCAATCATTATGTTCCTATTTAATTTAGGAAATAATACTGAACGTAGTACTGTTGCAAATTACCTCGCTAAATACTAAGAAGGATGAAACTATCTACGTTTACGATTCATCAGCAAAAATTTATTTGGAAAGCGGTCGTAAAGCAGCCTCACAATTTGTTCTTCCAGAACTTAACACAGCTAAATCTAGTCATCAGAAAGCTCTCTCAGATACTATTATCCAAGATTCAGCACAATATATCGTTGTCCAACAAGATACACAACTACCTTCTGATGTTAAATCTACACTTTCAAAAAACTATAAAAAAGCCCCTGTAAAAGGCGTTGAACGATACACTGTTTACGTCCTAAAATAGGTCGAAAAATCAATATATAGTGGTTAAGATAAAAATATACCACAATATATTGATTTTTTTTTGCCTAGTGCTATAATTAGTAACGAGGTGATTTTTAGATGATTACATTAGAAAAAGAAAAGGTTACAATCAACCCTGATATCAAAGTCATCAAACGTGATGGTCGTATGGTTGTCTTTGATTCAAGTAAAATATATGAGGCTATCCTAAAAGCAAGTGAGGCTATTACACCTATCACACCCTTGATTGAAGCAAAGTTGGAGGGAATTGCCAACCGTATTGTTGCTGAAATCAATGACCGCTTCACTCAAAATATCAAAATATATGAAATCCAAAGCATAGTAGAGCACGAGTTACTCGAAGCTAACGAATATGCTATCGCTCAAGAATATATCAACTATCGTACCAAACGTGATTTTGAGCGTTCTCAGGCTACTGACATCAATTTCACCATTAGTAAACTTGTTAATAAAGACCAGGCTGTTGTTCATGAAAATGCTAATAAAGATAGCGATCTTTACAATACGCAACGTGATTTAACCGCAGGAATTGTCGGAAAATCTGTAGGACTTAAGATGCTTCCTCCACACGTAGCAAATGCTCATCAAAAGGGAGATATCCATTTCCACGATTTAGACTACAGCCCTTACACACCTATGACCAACTGTTGTTTGATTGACTTCAAAGGCATGTTGGCAAATGGTTTTAAAATTGGTAACGCTGAAGTTGAGAGTCCTAAATCCATTCAAACTGCAACAGCACAAATTTCACAAATCATCGCAAATGTTGCCTCTAGTCAATATGGTGGCTGTACTGCAGACCGTATCGATGAGTTTTTAGCTCCTTACGCAGAACTTAACTACAAAAAACACTTAGCTGATGCTAAAGAGTGGGTAGCTGAAGAAAAAAACGTGAAGACTATGCACGCGCCAAAAACGCGTAAAGATATCTACGATGCTATGCAATCTCTTGAATACGAGATTAATACGCTTTTCACTTCGAATGGACAAACTCCCTTTACCTCTCTCGGTTTCGGTTTAGGGACAAACTGGTTTGAGCGTGAAATCCAAAAAGGCTATCCTACAAGTTCGTATTTTTAGGACTTGGCTCCGAACACCGTACTGCCATTTTCCCTAAACTCATTTTTTTACCTTAAAAACGTGGACTCAACTTAGAGCCTAGCTCACCTAACTACGATATTAAGCAACTAGCTCTTGAATGTGCAACAAAGCGTATGTATCCAGATGTCTTATCATATGACAAAATCGTTGAATTGACAGGTTCCTTTAAAGGCTCCTATGGGATGTCGTTCCTTCCTACAAGGGTGGAAGGATGAAGATGGTGTTGAAGTTAATTCTGGACGAATGAATCTGGGTGTTGTAACCCTTAATCTTCCTCGAATTGCCCTAGAATCTAAGGGAGACCAAGATAAATTTTGGGAAATTTTTGAAGAAAGAATGGGAATTGCCAAAGATGCACTCGTCTACCGAGTTGAACGTGTCAAAGAAGCTACACCTGCTAATGCACCTATTCTTTATCAGTACGGGGCCTTTGGCCAACGTCTAGGTAAATTCGATAATGTAGATCAACTCTTCAAACATCGTCGTGCAACTGTATCACTTGGTTATATTGGGCTTTATGAAGTAGCATCCGTTTTTTATGGTAGTGACTGGGAGACTAATCCAGAAGCCAAAGCGTTCACGTTAGATATCGTTAAATCTATGAAAAATGCTTGTGAAAGTTGGTCTGACGAATATGATTATCATTTCTCTGTTTATTCAACACCATCAGAGAGTTTGACGGATCGTTTCTGTCGTTTGGATACTGAAAAGTTCGGTGTCGTGACTGATATCACAGATAAAGAGTATTACACCAACTCTTTCCACTACGATGTTCGTAAAAATCCAACACCATTTGAAAAATTAGAATTCGAAAAAGCATACCCAGAAGCTGGCGCAACTGGTGGATTCATCCATTACTGCGAATATCCAGTCCTCCAGCAAAATCCAAAGGCACTCGAAGCTGTCTGGGACTTTGCTTATGACCGTGTCGGTTACCTCGGAACGAATACTCCAATTGATAAATGCTACAAGTGTGATTTTGAAGGGGACTTCACCCCAACAGAACGTGGATTCATGTGCCCTAACTGTGGCAACACAGATCCTAAAACAGTTGATGTTGTCAAACGTACTTGCGGCTATCTAGGAAACCCACAGGCACGCCCAATGGTTAAAGGACGCCACAAAGAAATCTCTGCTCGGGTCAAACACATGAACGGTTCAACCATAAAATATGAAGGTAAACACCTTTAATAAGACCTAGAATACATTATAATAAACTAGAAGCAGCTGGATGATACCTTCCAACTGCTTTGCTTATTTCATTTTTAGAAAGGAATATAATGGGAAAATATCAATTAGATTATAAAGGTATGCAACAAGTGGAACGTTACCACGAAAAAAATGCAACCGTCAAACGATAAAAAAGCACATGTCCAAGCCCTTTTGAAAAAAGCTGGAAAGAAGAAATAATATGATCTTACGCCGACCGAGTCAAATAGATAAAGAAGCTATCTTAGAGATGATGGCTGAATTTGAAAGGGAGCAATCTGCTCATGACGGTGGATTTTGGAACCCCGACAATTTTGTTTATGAAGAGTGGCTAGAAGAAAATATTCAAGCGGAAGCGGGACTCAATATTCCTGAAAACTGGGTTCCTGCTATCCAGCTGGTTAGTTTTGACGAAGCGGATCATGCTCTTGGTTTTCTCAACCTTCGTCTCCGATTAAATGACTACTTACTAGAAAAAGGGGGCCATATTGGCTACTCTATCCGTCCATCCGAACGAGGAAAGGGTTATGCGAAAGAATCACTCCGTCAAGGCTTACAAGTAGCTAAAGACAAGAATATTCATCGTGCTCTGGTCACTTGTAGTATCAAGAATCCTGCTAGTCGAGCTGTTATATTAGCCAATGGTGGCCAGTTGGAGGACATTCGCCATGAAACTGAGCGCTATTGGATAGATTTGGAGTAGAATCATGACATGGAATACACCAAAACCACAGGAATGGAAGTCTGAAGAACTTAGCCAAGGACGTATTATTGACTACAAAGCTTTTAATTTCGTTGATGGTGAAGGCGTGCGTAACTCCCTTTACGTCTCTGGTTGCATGTTTCATTGCGAGGGATGCTATAACGCTGCCACCTGGTCCTTTAAGGCAGGAATTCCCTATACTAAAGAACTTGAAGAACAAATCATGAGGGATCTAGCTCAACCTTACGTACAAGGTCTTACGCTACTTGGTGGTGAACCCTTCCTAAACACAGGAATTCTCATTCCCCTAGTCAAACGCATTCGTGAGGAACTCCCGGAAAAAGATATCTGGTCTTGGACTGGTTATACTTGGGAGGAGTTGATGCTTGAAACTCCTGATAAACTAGAACTTCTTCAACTCGTTGACATTCTCGTTGACGGCCGCTTTGACATCACTAAAAAGAACCTTATGCTCCAGTTTCGAGGATCATCTAATCAACGTATTATTGATGTCAAAAAATCTCTTAATCAAGGAGAAGTCGTTATTTGGGACAAGCTAAATGACGGTCAAACGAACTATGAACAAGTCGATCGTAAAGATATGCTATAAAAAAAGTCTGAGCTTATAACTCAGACTTTTTTATGCAATTTTAACAAAAACTAGCTCATTATTAGAGGATAAATCCTCACGATAATTAAACTCATCAAAAGACAATTTTCGTAAATCATTAACCGTTTGACAATTCTCCTCCATAACAGCTGTCAAAAAAGCCCCTCTTGCCTTTTTGGAAATCGTAGAGTGAGTCTTAAGAACCCCATTGCGGTCTTCCATAAAACTAACCGTGAATAACTGCTTACGAAGAGTTGGACTAAAAACATCCTCGAATTCACTCGAAAGCAAAGAAACAACTGGAACTTGACTCTCCTCTAAAAATTGGTCATATTCGGCACGCCAATAGTTTTTTAAGGACTGACCATCAACCTTTATCTTCGTATGAAAGTCATGACGATGTTCTTGGATCGGGTAAAAAGCGGGAATGATTCCATAAAAAGAAGATGTGATAAACACTTGTTGACCTAAGAAATCTTTTTCACATGTGGATAAGTCACTACGTTTGATGTGACGATACATCAGACCATTAAAAAGCTCGACAGCCGGATAGCTCTTCGCTTCTCCCGACAAAATCGCAGCCCAGCGCTGCTTTTCTTTCTCAGCCTGCTCAGGCTTTATTTTATAAGCTGTGGATAATTCATCTGTAGACAATTTTGACATTTCAGTTAGGATAGCCGCACTCTTTTCGGATAATTTTTGAGACGAAACTTCCTTACTGGCCTTCATTTCTTTTGCGGTTGGAATTAAAAATCTAATCATATTGATATTGTAAAGTCAAGCAGGCATTTCGTCAAGAATTCTCTCCAACAAAAAGAAGCTAACATTCGTCAACTTCCTTTTTTGTTAGTCATCTAAATCAACAAAACGACCTAGAATATGTACATTTTCTGCGATGGAGACAAAGGCTTTGGGATCTGCCTTTCTCATATAATGCTTGAAGTCAGTATACTCTTCACGCGTAATAATCGCCAGTAATACTGCTTTCTTTTCGTGATTATAAGTCCCTTCCGCATCATTAATCATCGTTACTCCACGGTGGAGTTTTTTCTGAATCATCCTTACAACTGGGTCGGGATTACTTGTGACAATCATAGCCTGCATTTTCTTTTGTTTCGTGAAAATCGCATCTGTAACTCGACTAGAAACAAAAATAGTCACCATTGAATAAAGAGCATATTTCCAACCAAAAAGAATGCCCGCAAAAACCATGATAATCCCATTGACAATCAAGGAGATATTCCCAACATCACGGCCTGTTTTCTTACGAATAGTGAGGCTAACGATATCCGTCCCTCCACTAGAGATACGTGATTTTAAACCGAAACCAATTCCCGTTCCCATGACCAAACCACCAAAGATAGCATTGATCAAAGGATCCTCTGTCAAGGTTACATGTGGCATCACCTGAATAAAAAGGGAGCTCATCGTTACTGTAATGAAAGTAAAGATTGTAAATTTATGGCCAATCTTATACCAAGCCAGAATCAAGAGAGGGATATTAATTGCATAGAAAGTCAATGATACTGGTATCTCAAAGCCTAAAGTTCTAACACTCAATGCCGATAAAACCTGTGCCAAACCTGTTGCTCCACTGGAGTAAACATGTCCAGGTTGAAAAAAGAAATTAACGGCGATTGACGATAAGAGCCCGTAAAGTAAAGAAGCTGAAACTTTTTCAGTATATTTTTCACGGGAAATACTACGTGCAGCCTGCAAAACGCCCATTTTCTTCGCAGACTTTTTCGCTACAAATTTAACATGTTTATGAAGAGGTGCTTTATTCATTTTCTAAATCTACATGAAGGGCAAGTTCTTCCAACTGTTTATCAGCCACAAGACTTGGAGCCTGAGTCATAGGATCTGATGCCTTATTATTTTTAGGGAAGGCAATCACTTCACGGATATTATCTTTACCTGCAAGAAGCATAACAAAACGGTCAAGACCGATAGCCAAACCACCATGTGGTGGGAAACCATAGTCCATAGCTTCAAGAAGGAATCCAAATTGCTCATAGGCTGATTCTTCAGAGAAACCAAGGGCTTTCAACATACGTTCCTGTAGTTCTTTATGATTGATACGTAGACTACCCCCACCAAGCTCATAACCATTCAAGACAATATCATAAGCTACAGCACGTACCTTGGAAAGATCTCCTTCAAGCTCTGCTGCAGAATCTTCTGTTGGCAAAGTAAATGGGTGGTGAGCAGACATATAGCGTCCCTCTTCTTCAGACCACTCAAACATTGGCCAATCGACAACCCAAAGGAAGTTGAACTTAGTGTTGTCAATCATGTCAAGTTCTTTAGCAATTTGATTACGCAAAGCACCAAGTGTGTTATTAGCGATTTCAAGTGTATCTGCTACAAAAAGAACTAGATCATTCTCTTCAAGGTGTAAAGCATCTGTCAACTTATCTTCAATACTTGTCAAGAATTTAGCAACTGGACCTGCTAGAGCTCCGTCAGTCATCTTAACCCAAGCAAGACCTTTAGCGCCAAATTGTTTGGCAAACTCTGTCAACTTGTCAATACTTTTACGTGAGTATTTGTCTGCATTTCCTTTGACAACAATTGCCTTAACAGCTGGTGCCTCAGCAAACACTTTGAAGTCTACACCCTTGACAACCTCTGTCAAGTCTTGTAAAAGCATGTCAAAGCGTGTATCTGGCTTGTCAGAACCATAGTTATTCATGGCATCATCATAAGACATGCGTGGGAATGGTAATGTAACTTCAATCCCTTTAGTTTCTTTCATAACCTTAGCAATCAATCCCTCTGTAATATCTTGGATTTCTTGCTCATTAAGGAAAGAGGTTTCCAAGTCAACTTGTGTAAACTCAGGTTGACGGTCTCCACGCAAATCTTCATCACGGAAACACTTAACAATTTGATAATAACGGTCAAAACCAGCATTCATCAATAATTGTTTAGTGATTTGAGGACTTTGCGGAAGAGCATAAAAGTGACCTTGGCTAACACGGCTTGGAACCAAGTAATCACGAGCACCTTCTGGTGTAGATTTTGTCAACATTGGTGTTTCAACATCGATAAATTCCAAGTCATCAAGATAATTTCGGATGGCGTGAGTTACCTTTGCACGGAGCTTAAAGTTTTCCAACATCTCTGGACGACGAAGATCCAAGTAGCGGTAACGCATACGTGTATCATCACTAGCCTCAACACCATCTTTAATTTCAAATGGCGTTGTTTTGGCAGTATTAAGGACTTTAAGGTCTTCAACTTTAAGTTCGACAGCACCTGTAGGCAAGTTATCATTAGCTTGTTCACGCGCTTCAACAGTTCCTGTTACTTCAATAACAAATTCGCTACGCAAGCTTTCAGCTGTTTCAACAACATTAGCATCCGCATTTTCAGGGTTAACAACCAACTGCATCAAACCTTCACGGTCACGAAGATCGATGAAAATCAAACCTCCGAGGTTACGACGGCGAGATACCCAACCTTTCAAAGTAATAGTAGTTCCGATGTGTTCACTACGAACACGTCCGGCATACATAGAACGTTCCATAAATACACTTCTTTCGTTAATTTTTTAGTCTTAACTATTATAGCAAAAAGCCCATCAAAACCCCACCCATTTCAGGTTAGAATTTTAATAGACTTTCTTTTTTATAAAACTATTTGCCAAATTGTTTCAACAAATCACTAGTATCCACGTAATCCTCAGCAAACTCTTCAAAATCTTCAAAACGATAATCGGCTGTTTCTAAGTCAAGTAAACTATTCCAACGGAATCCGTAAACATCCTCAATGATAACACTAAGTTCATCAGTTTCCTCGTCTACCTGCCATCCCAAATAACGTTCCTGTGTTTCAAAACTCAAGACCACATCTTGACAATCTTGACGCCAAACTTGACCAAGTAATTGCTGACACATCGCATGATCACTTGCAGGCTCATCATTAAACCAAGTAATGTCATGTTTATCAAGAAAGGCAATCAACTGCCAAAACTGTTGTTGGAAACGAATGGGCATACTGCGATCAAAAGCCAAACTGAACTTTTCACTCCGTTTGAGCATATCAACTATACTAACCATATGCCCCCTACTTTTCTAACTGTTCGAGGACTGCTGCAAAGTTTTTAGTTAGCTCTTCGAAACTTACAGTAACTTCCTCACGAGTAGCATTATTTTTGACATTGACCTGACCTGACTCCACTTCACTCTCACCTAATGTGATAACCGTCTTGGCCTTGAAGGTATCTGCTGACTTAAATTGCGCCTTAATCTTACGTCCAAGGTAATCACGTTCAGCCTTAAATCCTTGATATCGGATAGCTTGAACTAACTCAAGAGCTTTGCCATTGGCACCTGAACCAAGTACTGCAATGTAAACATCCAGACTTTCTTCCACCGGAAGCTCAATACCTTGTTTATCAAGAACCAAAAGTAAGCGTTCTAAACCAAGTCCAAAACCAAAACCAGCTGTTTCTGGACCACCGAAGTATTCAACCAAACTATCATAACGACCACCTGCACAGATTGTCAATTCAGACTTATCAATAGTGGTAATAAATTCAAAAATCGTGTGATTATAGTAATCAAGACCACGTACCATATTAGTATCAATCACGTAAGGAATGTTAAGACTATCGAGCATGGTACGTACTTCGTCAAAGTGCGCTTGACTTTCTTCATCTAAATAATCAAGGATAGAGGGAGCATTTTCAACTGCAACCTTATCTTCTTTTTCTTTTGAATCGAGTACTCGCAAAGGATTTTCATCCAAACGGCGTTGACTATCTTTTGACAAACTTTCACGCATCGGTGTCAAGTAGTCAATCAAGGCCTGACGATAAGCCAGACGACTCTCAGTATTTCCAAGGCTATTCAAATGAAGGGTAACATCCTTAATGCCAAGCGTATTAAAGAGTTGGTAGGCCATAGCAATGGTTTCAACATCTGTTGCAGGATTTTTTGATCCAAAGCACTCTACACCTAGTTGGTGGAACTCGCGCAAGCGTCCTGCTTGAGGACGTTCATAACGGAACATTGATCCAATATAATAAACTTTAACAGGTTTTTGGACCTCTGGCGCAAAGAGTTTGTTTTCTACATAAGAGCGTACAACCGGTGCTGTTCCTTCTGGACGAAGTGTAATATGACGGTCTCCCTTATCATGAAAATCATACATTTCCTTAGTAACGATGTCAGTTGTATCACCTACTGAACGTGAAATGACCTCGTAATGTTCAAACATAGGTGTACGAATTTCACCATAATTGTATTTCTTAAATGTTTCACGTGCAACATTTTCTACGTACTGCCATTTGGCACTATCCGCAGGTAAAATATCCTGCGTTCCCTTAGGTTTTTGAAGTTTCATAATGATGATACAGGCCTCAGATAGACCTGCCCTCCTTTTCCGTTATTACAGATATAATCACTCTATTCTATCATAATTTATATAGCTTTTGGGAAATGGTGGAGGATTTTTCAACGTAAGAAAGAAACAGACCTCTCGGCCTGCCACAATCATTAATCTTCCTTACAAAGAATGAAGGTCACAATGAAAGAGACCACAACAGAAATTACAAGACCTGCAATAGCTGTGTAAAAATATTTAAGTGTATCTTCACCGATATACGCTGCAATCGTCAAGATACCCGGGGAACCACCCGCAAAATTTCTCGCACCTAAAATACCAAGGAAGAAGCTACCTACTCCCCCTGCAACAATAGATCCTATAAGGGCTGCTTTATTTTGCAAAGTTACCCCATAAAGAGCCGGTTCCGTAATCCCACAAATCGCAGTAATCCCAGCAGATGAAGCTAGAGCTTTTTATTGGTATCCTTAGTTTTTAAAGCAATAGCAAGAGCTGCTCCACCCTGAGCCACATTTGAAGCCAAAGCACCTGGCTGTGCAATCGTATCATAACCAATAGTCATACGGTTATTGATTCCAATGGATACTAAGCCATAGTGAATTCCTGTTGTAACCATTAACGGGAAGGTTGCTCCTACAATTGTCGGAACAACCCATGGGCCAAAGTTTTCCAACCACTTAAAGAAATCACCCAACCAGTTACCAATGACAGCACCAATTGGACCTAAAATCAAAAGTGTTACGATTGCAGTAATTAAGGTCGTAATCATAGGAACCAAGAAAAACTTCACAGCCTTTGGTGAAATTTTAATCGCAAAGCGCTCCACGTAACTCATAAACCAAACTGCCAAAATAACAGGGATAACCGTTGATGAGTAAGAAGTTAATGTAAGAGGAATACTAAAGAAAGAGACGCCATGACCTGATTCCTTGGCAGTTGTCACAATCTGAGTAAAAGTTGGGTGTAATAAAATAGCACCAATCAACATCCCCAATTGAGCATTCGTCTTAAACTGTCGAGCTGCTGAGGCACCTAAAAATACAGGTAAGAAATAAAATCCAGCATCGCCAATAAAATTAAGAACTTGATAGTTAACATCATCTACAGCTACTACCTTAAAGACAACCAAAAGGGACAAAACAGCCTTGATCATCCCTGCTGCTGTAATTACTGGTAAGATTGGGGTGAAAATCCCAGAAATAAGAGCTAAAAAGCTTTGAAGAGGAGTTCTATCTTGTTTTTCCGATGATTCCTTAGATACTTCATCCAGATCCAATAAACCTTCTAAAGCGCGGTATACATTTGGTACATCACTCCCAACAACAACTTGATACTGGCCACCACTCTTAGCCAAACTCACCACACCATCGATAGCTTTAACAGCCTCATCATCAGCTTTAGAATCATCTGCTAAGGTAAAACGTAAACGTGTCGCACAATGGGTTAGATTCTGAACGTTCTCCTTTCCTCCTACAGCTTCTAAAATTTCTGTCCTATCTCTTTATAATCCATGACACTTCCTTTCTATATTCATAAAAATAGAGAACAAGCTGAGCCTGTCCTCTGCATTTTTTCTATTATGACCAAACTTTATCAGTAATTGTTTTAATCAATTGCAATTTATTCCACTCATCTTGCTCAGTCAAGATATTACCTTCTTCAGTTGAGGCAAAACCACATTGAGTTGAGATACCAAGGTTCTTAAGTGGTACAAGTTCAGCCGCTTCATGGATACGAGCAATGACAGCATCTACATCTTCCAAAGCTGGATCCTTAGAAGTAATCACACCAAGTACCAATTCAACATGATCACGGTTATTCCAAATCGTTGGAAGTGGTGCGAAGCTACCTGAACGCGCATCATCGTATTCCAAGAAGAAGATATCATAGTTCAATTGACCAAGATATTTAGCGACTGAATCATAGCCACCTTCAAAAAGATAAGTTGACTTAAAGTTCCCACGACAAATGTGAGTAGCCAAAGTCAAATCTTCTGGAAGACCTTCCAAAGCTTTATTGATAGTGTATACATCATCCTCAGCAATTTTTGCCAACTCAGCTGTTTTCTCAGGATTATTTTTTTCATTCTCAAACTGTTGAATCAAATAACCCCAAGTCGTATCATCCAATTGTACATAACGTGCACCCAAATCGTAGAAATGTTGGATGGTATCATGGTAAGCTTTAGCCAAATCATCAAGGAAATCTGTCCATGAATCATAGTAATCAGCATAAAGATCACTACGGTGGTCACGGTTAATGATGAGTGATGGACTTGGAATAGTTACTTTTGGAGTAATTCCTTCAGGAGTCACTGATTTAAGATATTCAAAGTCACGATAGAAAGGATGATTAGGATTTTCATCAATTTTACCATTGATACGAACGTTAGTTGTACGTGTCTTAGCTCCATGAAATTTATATGAATCCTCTTGTTGGTAAGCTTCAAAACCAGTTAGGTTCCATAGGAAGTCAAGGTGCCACCAAGAACGACCAAATTCACCATCAGAAACGACTTGAAGGCCATTTTCTACCTCATGATGAACCAATTCCTTAACCAATTCATCTTGTACTTTCAACAATTCCTCTTGCGAAATCTCACCATTGGCAAATTTTTCACGTGCTTCTTTTAAAGCTTGTGGACGAAGGTAAGAACCAACATGATCAAAATGATAATGAACTTTACTCATAGTTATTTACTCCTTTTTATTCTTTCATTTAATGTAATAATAAGCCTATTCTAGCACTTGCTGTTATAGCTGTGAAATATGTATTTACTATCACATTGTATAGTTTTTAACTATATATTTTCTTGAGAAGTTTTTTGTCAAGTAACTTTACTTTACAAAAAAGATATGTTATTCTGTTATAGTTGATTTAAAATCAAGAACATAAATATTAATTCGGAGGAAATAAAGAAATGGCAGTACCTGCACGTCACACTTCAAAAGCGAAGAAAAACAAACGTCGTACACACTACAAATTGACTGCTCCATCAGTACAATTTGACGAAACAACTGGAGATTACTCACGTTCACACCGTGTATCACTTAAAGGATACTACAAAGGACGTAAAATCGCTAAAGCTAACGCAGCTAAATAATAGAAGGGAGATACCATGCGCGTAAATATTACACTTGAACACAAAGAATCTGGTGAACGCTTGTACCTTACTTCAAAAAACAAACGTAACACTCCAGACCGTCTTCAATTGAAAAAATACTCACCAAAATTGCGTAAACACGTAATCTTTACTGAGGTAAAATAAGGATTCAATACGAATCAATACAAAAGAAAAACGCTGATTTCAAGCGTTTTTTCTTTTTGTCAATTGCAGTTTATTGCACTGTATTTCAATTCAAACTCTACCTTTTTCTCTACCTTTTTATCGTAAAATCTGATTGGACACGGTTTGTGTCCAAGTGATTTATAAATAGCTTTATATCAACCTTTAGCAAGGTTGTACAACTTATTCATAAAAAATAAATAGATCTGATTGAATGAGATCTTTCATTTTTCTGTCAATTAAGCAAATTAAATTGACCAAATAAATTGTTGATATATAAAAAATTAAGTAAGTGTATTACAAAGATAGTCTTCTTTATTTATAGTGCTATAATGAATCTATTAGCTTATTTATGATAGAGGTATCGTTATTGATCAATCCAGAATTTTACAAAACACTTGCAAAAATATTCTGTGGGGATGAAACAGAATTATTTACCTATAAAACTGGCCCATAGTTAGTAGACTTTTTTAATAGCTATTTTGGTTTTAGTGATGTTTACCGTCAAGGGTTTCCAACAAGATGGGTTTATGTAAATGATAAATTACTAAGTTTCTCTGAAACTGGTAAACTTGATCTTTTTTTCAGCATTATATTGAGCAAACAATATCTTTTAACAGAACGTCAAAAAGGTGAAGTTGATTCTTTAGAATACCAACAAAAGGTTTTAACGGAATTAAATAAAGTCTGCTCAATTTATTCATTGTATTTGTCAAAAAAAGGCAATGAATTCTTCTTAGTAGAAACCGATCAAGATTTAGTAGAAATCGGAAAAGGTGGATTTGCAGATATTTTTCTACAAAAATCTACAGGATTAGTATTAAAAAAATTAAATGAAGACTCGGTTAGACATGAATCGCTAAGAAGTCGATTTCGTAGAGAGTTTGAAATTACAAAATCATGTTCAGATATTGAAAGTATTATAAATGTATATGACTTTAATATCGATAATTATTCCTACACAATGGAAAAAGCGGATTTTACTTTAGCTAATTATATTAAAGAAAGCGAATTACCAGATGAATCAAAATTTAATATTTTACGGCAAATACTTCACACTATATCTCTAGTGCATAAACGAGGAATTTTGCACAGGGATCTAAGCCCTACTAATGTTTTCTTCATAAACGGAATAATAAAAGTAACGGATTTTGGTTTAGGAAAAAATATTAACATCTTAACCTCGCATCAAACTATAGATACCGCATCTTTTGGACAGCTTTTTTATTGTGCACCAGAACAACTAACTCTTCTAAAAGAGGCTGACAAAAGTAGTGATGTATACTCTCTCGGGAGAATTATCAATTTTGTTATGACTGGAGATCCTAATAATTTTTCGCATACCCTGCGTTCAATCAGTACAAAAGCTACCAATATCGATCCTAATTATAGGTATGAAAATGCAACAGATATGTTGAACGGGTTGAATTCATGGTTAAGAATAAGAAGTCATGAATCTTTTAAAGAAAAAATCTGGGAAAAAATTAATCAAGGTATTTTTGATAACGACATAGAAAACTATATTTATGAAATGTCAGAAAAAAATCTCTGCCTATCTTGTATCAATAAAGGAACTCGCTTTACCGAATGCTTACTTAGCTTTATGAATTTGGATGACTCTCACGCAACTTATATAATTCAGAAGATTGATTCTAACTATGTGCAATATATCAAACGATTTGAAGATGCAGACCCTTTTGCTAGCCTAGCTTATGAAATTTTAAAAGGACATTTTTCTTATAATGTTAACGAAGTGGCTGCTTATATATTAAAATACGTAGCTTATGACATTAATCGTTTCAATACACAACATAAGATAGAAAGGTTAATTAACAAAGGGGTAGAACCATTAATCGAGACAATACTAGAAAGATAAAAAATGTCAGAATAAAGTGTAACTGTCCGAAAAATATGTCTTTTCCCGAAAGTTTATTATTCGCTGTTATAATAGACATGCAAAACTTGTTCCAAGAATTTTTTAGGCTTGTTATCATCATAAATACTGATTTTAAGGGATTTAACTACTAGTAAACTTAACAACTTTTATATATTTTACACAATATAGGACAGTAAATGGACAGTGACAGCATAATTGAAGAGTGAACAAAAAGAGGTATAAAAATACCTCTTTCAGATTGAAGACAAAGTCCTCAGAAGTTATACTTCTGGGGACTTTTCTTGCTTCGAAGGAGTATAATAAAAGAAAAGGTATTTGATGAGGTACTCCTATGTTTCACAAAGATAATCCTGAATATAATCGTCGTCAAATAGGTTTCTATACACTTGATGAACTTGTGCCTAAAGACCATTTTCTAAGAAAAGTTGAAGAAACGATTGATTTTTCTTTTATTTATGATGTTGTTGAGGATAGTTATTCTTCAGATAATGGTCGCCCTAGTCTAGACCCTGTTTTGTTAGTTAAGATTCCTTTGATTCAATGTTTTTATGGCATTCGTTCTATGCGCCAAACCATCAAGGATATCGAGGTGAATACGGCTTATCGTTGGTTTCTTGGCTTATCTCTGGATGATAAGGTACCACATTTTACAACTTACGGTAAGAACTATAGCTGACGCTTTCAAAATAAAGAATTGTTAGCACACATTTTTAGTCATGTGCTTCATCACGTTTTGGAGGCGGGGCTCATTGATCCCTCAGAAATCTTCATCGATGGGACACATATCAAGGCAGCTGCTAATAATCATAAGTACAAAAATGTTGTTGTTGATCAAAAAGCTAAATTCATGAGTGAACAACTGGACATTGAAATTAATTTAGACAGGAAGAAACATGCAAAAAAGGCGAGGCTAAACCTAAGAAACAATCAACGACAGACCCAGATAGTGGTTGGTTTCACAAGGGAGAACACAAGGAAGTCTTCGCTTATAATGCTCAGGTAGCCTGTGATAAACATGGTTGGGCCTTGGCTTATACAGTTGAAGCAGGTAACATCCATGATAGTCAGGCCTTCCCTGCTCTGTTTGCCAAGTTAGAACCCTTCTCACCTGAATTCATTATTGCGGATTCAGGCTACAAAACACCTAGTATTGCCAAGTTTCTTTTAGAAAAAGGTATTACGCCAGTATTTCCTTACACTAGGCCAAGAGGTAAGAGAGGCTTTCTACGTCCTAGAGACTTTGTCTATGACGAGCATTTTGACTGCTATCTTTGTCCAGAGAACCAGGTATTAACTTACCGTACAACGACACGTGAAGGTTATAGAGAATATAAAAGTAATCCCAAAATTTGTAAGAACCTGTCCCTTGTTAGCGATTTGTACTGAAAGTCGCCAGCACCAAAAAGTTGTTGTGCGTCATATTTGGAAAGATGCCCTAGAAGTCTGTGAAGATATCCGTCATCAAAGTGGGATGACGGAACGGTACCAACACCGGAAAGAAATGATAGAACGTTTATTCGGAACAGCTAAAGAATATCATAACTTGCGTTATACTAGAAAAAAGGAAAGTCCAAAATGGAAGATAAGGTTGGGCTTACTTTAGCATGTCTAAATATCAAAAAATTGGTAAAAATGATGGTAGGGAAGACCCGTTATTTTATCCAAATACCTCAATATTATTGGATTATGGGAGAATTAAGTGTGAATATAAAAAAAGACAAACATCAAAAACGATGTTTGTCTTCATTCTGAATCAGAATTTTAATAGGAATTCTGATTTTTTTTATGCAAATCCATTTAAAAGCCAAAGGGTGTTTAATTATTATTTATTAAAATATAGATAAATATCATTTGATTAGTATTTGTTAAGTAGGAGTGTTTAATTCAAACGACTTCATTATAATGGTTGTCACATACATTAAAATAATAAAAAATTAAAAAAGGTTGAAAAATAAAAATAACATGTTATAATTATAGCGTCTATATGAATAGGGAATATTGGTAGTAGTAACTTGAAGCCAACTTGATTGTAATCTTTCAACTCTTTTGGGGAGAGTTTTATACGATTACGTGTTGGTGCTTGGTACTATATGATATGGTATTGGGATAGGGTTATCATACCGATATTTTGATTTGTAAGATAGGGATAGAGCGTAAGTAAAGGGGACGCTCTTTAAAATGGGGAGAAGTTTTTATGAAATATATGTAAATTAGCAATACTGCTGGATTCAAAAACACTTTTATTAGCAAAGCGTTTTTTCTCCTGCAGTTTTTTTATTTATTAAATAGTGTATTTTTAAATTCGGGGGAGAAGACTAGAAAATCTCAAAACAATTGATATCCTTGGATGATATGACTTAGTTTTCTTGTCTTACTTCTTGAATTTTATACGTAATGATAGTCTTTTTATTGAGACCTTTTTCTTTATCTACTTTACATCATTTGCAAAACAAGACCAATAGCGAGGGCATTCCCTTTAATGCTTTGGAGAAAGGATAACTCATTTTCCTTTTTATTGGGGATAATAAAGTGATAATGTAGAGTCTTATTTGTCAATATTATATTGATTTCGTATAGGTCATAGGGGGGATCTTATGGGAAAATTAAATATTATGGTTGTCTTTGGGACAAGACCAGAGGCAATTAAGATGGCGCCGTTAATTCTTGAGTTGAAAAAAACATCAAGAAACCATTAATACTATTACAGTAGTCACAGCTCAACACCGTCAAATGCTTGACCAGGTTTTAGAGACTTTTGAAATAGTTCCTGATTATGATTTGGATATCATGGGAAAAAAATCAATCACTTCAGGAAATTACTTCTAAAATTTTGGCTAATTTTGATCCAGTTGTTAAGAAAGAACAACCTGATTTGGTTTTAGTTCATGGTGATACTACAACAACTTTTGCTGCTGGATTGGTTGCATTTTACAATAAAGTAAGTATTGGTCACGTTGAGGCTGGGCTTAGAACTTATGACAAATATTCACCATATCCAGAGGAAATGAATCGTCAGGTGACGGTTGTGACTAATTCTATCCATCATGCTGTTAAGCTGGTAGATCTCGGTATTAGTACTAGGATTATTGGTGGTAAGGTTAAACATTCAACAGATGCCTCTATTGGAAGTACAGCTCTGGAACAAATCAGACAACTGAATTTTGATTGTGCTTTCATTGGTGCTAATGGAGTTGATGCCAATTATTTCACAACGCCAGATATGGAAGAGGCGGTCATTAAACGAACAGTGATAGCTAATGCGCAAAAAGCCTATGTTCTAGCTGATGCTTCTAAACTTGGTCAGATTACCTATGCTAAGGTAGCCGAGGTTGAGAAAGTAACCATAATCACAAATGCTTCGGAAGAAGGGCTCCTTAAATAATTAAAAGAGAAAACGAGGGTTATTGAAGTATGATTTATACTGTGACGCTAAACCCATCAATCGACTTCATTGTTCGTATCGACAAGGTAGAGATTGGTAAAGTTAACCGTATAGAGAGTGATGATAAATTCGCTGGCGGTAAGGGTATTAATGTCAGCCGTATTCTACAACGTTTAGGAATTGACAATACTGCTACGGGCTTCATCGGTGGTTTTACAGGACGTTTTGTTACAGACAGTTTGGATGCTGAAGGTATTAAAACTACTTAGAATGGTGAGACTGTAATGGTATTAGGAAAAGTAAGTGATTTTTTAATCAAGCATCAAAGATTGTTAACATACTTAAGTATTTTTGCTGCGTTAATGTTATTAATGCGCTTAGTGTATGATGATGTTTTGATTGACCATGATAATCCCATCGTTTTAGCAATCTTTATAGGAATACTAGTTCTTTGGACCCTAGCATCTTACCTTAATCGAAGACAGCATATGCTATCCCACTTTATCTTACAGAGTTCGAAACTTATTAACGTCTATGCTGTAGACTTAGATTATCGTTTTATTGCGGTTAATAAGAATGATATTCGGCTCATGGAAGAAATCTTTTATTTCACTCCCAAAATTGGTGACTTTCCAATGAATTATCTTAATAGTGAAGATGCTGCGCGTTTAAAAGCAAATGTTGATCGTGCGAAAAAGGGTGAAACATTTATATTTATGGATACTATTAAGACAGGCGACAAAACGCTTTACTGGCAAAATATGTATTCTCCCATTTATAACAATCGCCAAAAAGTGATTGGTGTTTTTTGTTTTGTTCTTGATGTTACAGAGCAGAGACTTCATGAACTTGAAATACAGAGGATGGCATACGAAGATGTTTTAACACGGGTTCATAATCGACGATATATTGAGCTTGCTTTTGAGGAATGTCTGACACGTAAAGAAGAACAAATTACGGTTATTATATCTGATTTGGATAAATTCAAGGAAGCAAATGATACCTTTGGACATGCTACGGGAGATAAGATTCTAATTGAATTTGGTGATATTTTAACGAAGATAATGCCTGAAAGTGCTGTAATAGCAAGGTTAGGTGGAGATGAATTTGCGGTTTTACTCCCTGGAGTTTCTGAAAATCAAGCTGAATTTTTAATAAAACTTGTTCAAGCAGAAATGACTCTCAAAGATATGGGGATTACAGCATCTTTAGGTGCTTATACGGACTCTTATCAATCACATAAAAACTTCGTTGATTTTTTTGCAATAGCTGATAAGAAAATGTACGAAAATAAAAGTCAGAAAGGAAAATCAAATGTTTGACATTATTCTAGTCGATGACGGTAGTGGAGCTGATTTTGCACCGTTATTTGCAATAGCTGATAAGAAAATGTACGAAAATAAAAGTCAGAAAGGAGAACGTCGATGATGTTTCAAGATGTTGTTATTGTCATTCCTGCCTATGAACCTGATGACCGTTTGTTGGAACTTTTGAAAAATATTCGGGATAAGGAAAATCAAATGTTTGACATTATTCTAGTCGATGACGGTAGTGGAGCTGATTTTGCACCGTTATTTGCAATAGCGCAGAGTAACTATGCTTGTCATTTGCAAAGACACGCTGATAATAAAGGAAAAGGTCGTGCTTTAAAAACGGCTATTTCATATATTTTGGACAATTTTCCTAATGCCAAAGGAATTGTGACGATTGATTCTGATGGTCAACATACCTACGAAGACATGATGAAATGTTTGGCTGAATTTTTGCAACATCCTGATAGTTTGGTGCTGGGTGTTAGAACATTTGAAAAATCTGTTCCTTTACGTAGTAAATTTGGAAATTTATTGACAAGAGACGTCTTGGGGGCTATGACAGGTATGAACGTTTCTGATACGCAAACGGGGCTTCGTGTGATTCCTATGTCATGGTTGCCAAAACTCTTAACCGTGGAGGGTGAACGGTATGAATTTGAGATGAATATGTTACTTGAGGCAAAAGAGGACAATATTCTGATTTGTGAAGTTGGCATTGCAACGATTTATTTGGATGAAAATCAGTCGTCGCATTTTGATGCGATTCGTGACTCGATTAGAATTTACAAGGTTTTCTTCAAGTACATTTTTTCAGCATTGTTTTCCTTCTTGGTTGATATTGTTGCTTTTACGATTTTAATTTCTTTGTTTAATGGATTGAGTTTTAGTGCGGTGACGTTAGCTTCGATTTTAGCGCGTGCGATATCATCTGTTGTTAATTTCACCTTGAATCATAAGGTGGTCTTTAAACGAGGTCAATCAAATAGTGCGATAAAATACTTCACTTTGGTGGTAGTACAGATTGTTTTGTCAAGTTTATTGGTAACAGTTCTAGGAAATGCCTTGACGACGCTGCCAATTTCATTGGTGAAGATTTTAGTTGACGGTACACTTTTCTTTGTCAGTTATTTTGTGCAAAAACATTTGATTTTTAGTGGAGGTGAGAATGAAGACTAGTAAGAGGATACTCTATTTCGTTGCATTTGTAACGACTGTCTTTTATTTAACTTGGCGTTTGGTGGCGACTATTCCGTGGCATGATTCATGGTTTGCGCTGATCTTTGGGATTTTATTGTGGGGAAGTGAGGTAGTTTCAGCCATTACAGGCTACATTCTCATTTGGAATAAGCAAAAGGACTTTGAGCTTGAAAAGCCTGAGATTGCTAAGGAGCGTTACCCAGATGTGGATGTTTTGATTGCAACGCATAATGAGGATCCAGAGTTGCTTATAAGACGATTAATGCCTGCACTTTTATGGAATATCCTGATAAGTCTAAGGTGCATATCTACGTCTGTGATGATACCAATCGTCTAGAAGTTGCCAAATTGGCTGATGAGCTTGGTGTTGGTTATTTTGGTTTAGCGGATAATAAAGATGCCAAATCAGGAAACTACAATAATGCTTTACGTCAGACGTCATCACCTTTGGTGGCGACATTTGATGCGGATATGATTCCTTATCGTGAATTCCTGTTGGAAACTGTGCCTTATTTTGTTGAACAAGTTGAGGCTTATGAAAATGGTGACGATTATGATAAGTTAAAAGTTGGTTTGATTCAAACGCCACAAAGTTTTTACAATGCTGATATTTTCCAATTTAACTTGTTTTCAGAATCAACCTTACCAAACGAACAAGATTTCTTTTCCAAAGAAATTAATGTTTGCAATAATTCGCACGGTGCAGCGGTTTATACGGGGTCTAATACGCTTATTTTCCGCAAGGCGATTGAAGATGTTGGTGGTTTTCCGACAGATACCATTACGGAGGATTTCGAGCTAGGTGTTCGGATGAATGCGGCTGGTTATGTAAATTATTCGACGAAAAGTCCAATGGCTAGCGGGTTAACGCCAACAGATTTGAAGAGTGTCATCAAACAGCGCACGCGCTGGGGACGTGGCGTTATTCGCAGTAGCTACAATATGAATATCTTCTTTAATCCCAAATTGACAAAGGGGCAAAGAATTGTTTATATTAATGGCTATCTTTATTGGTGGTCTTTCTTTAGACGGTTATTGTATATCTTGGCACCGATTTTATATACGGTTTTCCATGTGCGTGTGGTGGTGTCAAATATCTGGCTACTGTTCCTATTCTGGTTGCCAAGTTACGCATTGACACACTTGTCAATGCGAGAAGTCTCAAAACAATACCGAACACAGGTTTGGGGAGAAATTGTGGAAACGATTTTTGCTCCGTATTTGTTTATTCCCATGATGTTGGAGTCCTTTGGCATTAGCGATAAAAAATTTAAGGTGACACGTAAGGGAAATGATACGTCGTGGACGTTGTACCTTTATGCGCTTCCTTATCTTGTTTTATGGGGATTAGCCGTTTATGGTTTGGTGACTTTTAACTATGGAAAATTTGGTTCAGAGCTTTTTTATGGAAGTATTATCAGTTTTTGGTTGACTTATCATATCATCAATTTGACCTTTGCGATTTTCTGTGCGCTTGGTCGTCCGATTTATCGCTCAAGTGAGCGTTTTACTGTTGATGAAGCTATGGTTATTGAGGTTGATGATGATTCTTACCAAGTGAGAGTCTGTGATATTTCAGAAACGGGGATTTCATTCTATACGGATTTACCATTGTATTTGCCGAAAGAAAAAGAACTGACGCTTAATTTGCAATCACGTGATTACCATGCGAGGGTAAAAGGTCATGTTGTTCGTGTTTTTGCGATTGATAATGGTTGGCGCTACGGCGTTCAATTTTCAGAAATTCCTGAAGCTGATAAGCGCGAATTTTATCAGTACATTTATGACCGCATTAATCACAATCTTCCGAAGGAAAAAGACCCTTGGATGACAACATGGGATGATTTATTTGAGAACTTTAGTCAACGTTTCCAAAATAATGAACGTCCTGTTTCAGCCTATGACCAAGTAGCTTTTCCGAAAGTTCGTGTTAATGAAGAGGTTCAGGTTGCTGGAAAAAAATGCCAGCTTAGAAAGACAGATTATTATTACATGACATTTTCTGGAAAATTGACAAATCCTAAAAAAGAACCGAATGTCGCATTTACCTACAAAGATTTGCCAATTCAGTTGACTTTTGTGTCCTATGATATTGATAGAGACGAATCGCTTTATCGAGTTACCAATTTAGCGGATTTGGATAGCTTACCTGCTTTTAAAGCCTTAGCAAATGAATGGAGAGGGAGAGTATGATTAGTATTGCTAGATTACTGTTGTTCTTTGTGATTACCATGGGGTACAATGCCTTTTTCCGTAATACTGTGAAGATGAATCGCAGTCTGACATGGGTGTTTACATTTTCAGTCATTACATTGGTATTGTACCTTGGTAGTTTGTTAGGCTTTATGTTGCAGACCGTGTATGCCATTTCTGTTTTGGGCTGTCTTTTGAGTCTTTATTATCTTTGGGCGGTATGGAAAAAGAAATATCGCTTTAGGAGACTTGATTATATTGCGCTTGGAATGATGGCTTATTTGCTTTTGTTTGGAATAACGCTCTGGCATTCACCGCTTTTACATTATGATAATTTTACGCATTGGGCAACGATTGTAAAATTTTTCCATATCAATAATGCATTGCCAACACAGCAGGATACGATTATTAGCTATTATACCTATCCTGTTGGAAGTTCACTTTTCATTTATTTTTTCACGACTATCGTAGGCTTTTCAGAAGGTAGTATGTTGGTCGGGCAATTCTTCTTGATTGCTTCCAGTCTTTATGCCATGTTTGCGGCACTTCGTGATGATCGACGTGTCTTAATGGTTAGCATGATTTTTGCTTCGTTTGCTGTTTTTAATACGTTCAACGTTGCTATTCGATTAAATAATTTGCTGGTTGATTTTCTGCTTCCGGCCTTGGCCTTGGCAGCCATAGCAGGTTGTTTTGTCTATCGTAATCGTTTCTGGTTTTTGTCGCTAAATACGGCGGTAATTCTTGGATTATTAAGTATCGTCAAAGTAAGTGGACTTTTCTTTGTCGCTCTCGTTTTAGTAGTTTATGTGGTTTGTATTGTGCGTTTACTTGTTCGTAAAAGAGCACGTTTAAAAGCACTAGTGCTGCTCATAATGACCTTGCTAGTCAGCTGTCTTCCTTTTGTTATTTGGCAAAAGCATGTGACGGATAATTTCCCAAATGCCTCAAGTGCCAAGCATGCGGTGTCCATGTCAGAACTTGGTCAGGTATTGACTGGAAATCTGTCAGGCGTCCCACAAAAAATTATCACTCTTTTTGTCAAATCGGTGTTTACGTTTGACAGTTTGGCAAGCAATGGAATTTTGATAATCAATCTGATTATGCTGATTGCCTTTATTGTGATTGGCATTCGTTTGAAATATAAGAAATTTGTCTTGTTGACTTGGGGATTTGTTGATATTTCGATTGTGACTTACTATATTGGCATTTTACTCATGTATCTGACAGCAATGCCGACTGATGAAGCGTTAGAATTAGCAGGATTTGAGCGCTATGCTTCGAGCATCGTTATCTTTGCTTTTGGTTGTTTGACCATGGCTTTAGCATGGGTAATGGACAAGTGTCTGTATGAAAAAATCATTAGTAAACGTAATGCTAGGTCTTACAAGAGCTTATTTAATAAACACTTGTACCAATACGCGAGCCTTGTTTTGACAGTTTATGCCATTGGAATGTTCTTGTCAGAAAATAATAGCATTGTTTACAATAACAATCAGGAAACAAACGAGGTCGTAAAAGAAATTCATCAGTTTACTGGAAGTCAGAGTAATTCGTCAACGGATAGAATTTTGGTTGTAACAGCAGATAAGGAGAATGTAGATAATTATTTTGTCCAATATGCTAGTCGTTATTATCTGTGGGATGTCAATGTTGATGCCAGAGAAAATTTTGTGACGGCTGACCAAGAATTTTTAGATTTAATGGCATCATACAGCGACAGCGCAACAAGTTATTACCTCGGCAATGAAAATATCGATACTAGAGATGGTTCCAATTTAACAGACGATGACTTTATTGCACTCTTAAAAACGTATGACGAAGTCTTGATTTTAGATGACCATTATACGTTTAATGCCTTGACGAAAAAACTATTTGGTCGGACATATTCCCCAGGATTGTATAAAGTATCAGATATTCTTGCTGGAAAAGGGTAAGTTTTCTAGCTTTATCAAGCATAAGTCTTGATATTTCAAATAAAATATTCTATTATAACAAAAAATATGTAGAAGGAGGCGGAGTTTGTGACTTCGCCTCTTGTAGTGCTCAAAAGACTTTCTTGAACATTGGAGAGGAAGCTAAGATAAGTCCGTTTGAATTATCTGCTCTACTCATCACACAAAGCGAGGTCCTTAAAAGATACAATCCACGTTCCACACACTCAACACTAGCATAGAAAGATCTCATATCCACAAAAGCAATATCAGATTTTGGTTCTCGTGAACAATCAAAATAGCCCATTATCTATCTCTTTTATAGTTGTTTTCCCAATATTCCCTTTCACCTTTTCCTATGCCTTCTGGTAGTTGCTTCAAACATTGTCCCATACTTTGATATTTAACAATTTCAGTTATTTCAGCCAAAGAAAGTCGATGAGATGCTCTGCTAAAGTCCGTATCGAAGTAATCAACCTCTTCTATTTCAACTAAAATCTCATAATTTTGACCAAGATAATATTTAATTTCAGACGGTACTAACTTCTCTGATTCTTACTGAAGTAAAATAATTGAATTAAAAACCATGAAAATAAGATTTTCATGGTTTTTCTATTACTCAAAGAGGATCTCCTATGACAAAAATAGAAACATTTAGATGGCGTATGTGGCATGTTTATCTCCTTATTTTTATAACCATTCTACTTACAGGTACATTCGTTCGATATGGTTATAGACTTCAAGCCGATTATTCTTTAGACGATAGACTTTACGACTATACTAACAAAAAAGTTACTGTAACATCCTTTCAAAACGTCAAAATAGGAAACTTTAACGTTTTAGGTGTTAAGTTTGGAAATGAGAAAGCACTGGAGAGAAGTCAATTAGTCGTCGGTCGCACCTATCTAGCCTTCCAAGAATCTAGGTATAAAGCATCTAAACACAAGAAGGACCCTAAAAATTATGATATTATTCACTTTTATCAGCTTGGTAAAGATACTGGAAAAGGATACACTATTAATGTACTAGATCTTGCTAAGAAACTAGGATATGATGATCCCGGTTCCATGGATAATACCATGTTCTCCGATGGTAGGAATGAGTTTATGAAATTTTCATCCTATGACAACGAAAAAGTATTCTATCTCAATTTACGCACCCATAAGGCAACTAAAACCAAACCAGCAAAAGTCAGTCAATACTACGGATTTGCTAAACCTTACCGCTATCTCCTTTCAAAGGATAATTTTTCTATAGGTCATAAAGATGATCCCCTCACTATCAACTCCATGCCCCTTATCTGGACCAAAGAAAGAAATTTTGCTGATTACAAAGATCAAGACGATAACGAATACAGTGACCAATCGCTCAAAAAAAGATTCAGCCTAATTATCGTAACAACTGATTCACTTAATTTGGATGATGCCATTAAACTCCAAAAAGAGTTAACACCAGATAAGGAGGATATCTATTGGTATTTTACAAGTACTGATACAACGACTGGACACCCTGAGCAAGTTAAAAGTCAAAAAGATTACAACCTACTAGTTAAGGAGAGTCATAACTAATATGGTAAAAAATAACTTCAAATACCTTAAAATTACTATGCCCTTGATTTTATTATTGACCATGATTGCTATCTTTTTCTATTACAATGCTCAAGAAAATATTAAAGGGTTTTATAAAACTCGTGGATTTCAAGGAAAGGTGCAAATAACTGGTATCGGATGGGCAGATAAAATTACTTATCGTATGAATAAAGAAGATGAGGTTAAACATTACCTGATTTTCCATATTATTATCAAGAGACCATTAATAACAAAAAAGAACATGTAAATACTCAACTTCCTCTCCATATTCAAGATTTACTCTATCCTTACATTGCCAGCCCAACAGAAAGCGACTCAGATTTTAATCGCCAAAATAGTGAATATAAGATTTTACCTGATGAAAGAGAATATGGGGACGACTTTATTAAAAAGTCTATTAAAATCAACCCTAGAAATCAAAAATTTATCAATGATATCTCTAAAGCTTTAAGTACCGAGAAAGATTTAAAAAATATTATTGTTCAGATAGAACCTGTACCATACACGACGCTCTATACTTATGAGAGGGGACATTCTAAAGCGCTAGGTGGCTATTATGATTTTTCACTTAAAGATGCTCTACGAAACAAACAACTTACTGTCCAATTGAGTTTTCCTTCTGCTTCCACGACTAAAGAAATTGACTTACATTCTCAATTAGAACAGGTACTTAAAAACTCTGAACTACCAGATGGATGGTATATCTTAAATCAAAATAACGACTTTCCAAAAGAGGTACATATTGATGACAATCAAATTAGAATTAACTAAAGAAAGAACTCAGAGAGAATTATCTGAGGAAGAATGGGCTTTCCCTATTTGGAGATGGGCGGCTTTCTCACTATTTGACACCCTAATCCTAGTTAGTCCCTTGACCAGAGGATTGGTCTATCCCAGGGAGAGTGATTCTCGTTTTTACCTAGGTAAATCATTGGGTAACTTGATGCTAGACGATACACAACGCTTCATCTTTATTATTATCATCTTAACTCTGTTACTACCTGCTTTTGCCTTAATCGTAGAAAGCCTATTATTCTCAAAAGGATATCCTCTACTTTCAATAATATGTAGCTGTCTAATTTTTGTTAGTGCAACGGTCCTATTTGTCTATAGTCTCAGTATTGTCCCAGATTTTTGGAGCTTTACAATTTATAGTTATATGCTTTACCTTCTCTTCAACATAGGTAACTCCCTCAGAAAAATCAATAGAATCATCAATCTTAGGCAGAATAACACCAAAGCATAACAGCCTCTATCTACATAATACTCCCCTTTTAGTATAGGAATGACACAAATGAAACAAAAAAATCTTGTCTACTCTGAAGTTGACCACCTAGCTAAAAGCTTCCATATTAATTTTGAAAATCATTTTAGGAATACTCTAGACCCCTGTCTCAGAAATAAATTTCACTCCTTTTGTAGCAAATAAACAATTTAATTAATAGTAAAAAGATCAACATATTACCGTTGATCTTTTATTTTTACTCTAAATCTTTCAGAATATCTGTAAATCTGTGTGTAAACATAGCTGTCATCCCCCATATATTTTCTGTCAAGTTTCTGTAAAAAGGAATATGACGTTCACTATACCCAAAATTGTATTTTTCTCTATTTTTTACCAAGAAAAATGGGAAATCTTTTGCATCACTCAAGGTAGAAATCACTTTATAATAAATCGGATTCTCTGTCAACAACGTGTCAACATAGATTGTAAACAACCGTTTCACCTCTTCATTTGGATGAATATCCTCCCAATTTTCTATATTTATCTTTCCAACAAAGCAATGGATGGTTCTCCCCTGATGAATCAGATAATCAATCTCTCCCCAAATGTCAATTTGATCAGGAAATAAGTTTAATTCCTCACAAGTTTCTCGTATAGCAGCTTCTTGAAAAGTCTCACCTTCTTCGACACGGCCACCAGGAAAAGAAACCTCACCTGGTTGAGAAATATGCTCACTTCGTACTTGGTAAAGGATTTGATACTTATCAGTTTTTACATCATATATCAAGGGTAAAAGCACTGCATAGCGTCCTTTCTCCCCTAGTGGCTTTGGCTCGTAATGAGCTAGTTTATCTTTAATAGTCATAAGAACTCCTTGACTTCATATTATCATAAAAAATAAGTTATCCCTATTATATAAATTTTTTATATATAAAATATTGACATATCTTTCTAAAAGAGATACACTCAATGTGTAAAATAATTATATATAATTTTTATACATATCCTAAAAGCAAAGGAGCACATTATGTATTTTCCAACATCGTCAATCCTGATAGAGTTCCTAATACTAGCTATTATAGATAGAGAAGACTCTTATGGCTATGAAATTAGTCAAACCATTAAGCTTGTGGCTAATATCAAGGAGTCAACACTTTATCCTATTCTAAAAAAGCTTGAAAAAGCAGGCTATATGACCACTTATAGCCAAGCATATCAAGGGCGTAAACGTAAATATTACAGTATTACCCAAGAGGGAAAAAATCATCTTCAATTTCTTAATGAAGAATGGTTAACCTATAAAGAAACCCTCGATGGTATTGTAGAAGGGAGATTAAGACATGACAAGGACTGAATATATAGCCAAATTAACAAAATATCTACGAAAATTACCACAAAAGGACTATGAAGAGGCTCTCGAATATTTCATGGAATATTTTGAAGAGGCTGGACCTGAAAATGAAGCTCAGGTTATTGCAGAATTGGGTACACCTAAGGAAGCAGCACATGAAGTCATTAGTCGTCTTCTAGACGAAAAGATTATTGAGGAAAAGAGTAGCTTACGTAATAAAACAACTATCCTCTGGATTGCGATTCTAGCTGTTTTAGCCAGTCCAGTCGCCTTACCAATTCTACTATTCTTCCTAGCTATGCTATTGACACTTCTTGTGGTTATTTTTGCAGTTATAGTGACTGCCTTAGCTCTTACTTTTGCCTTACTCATTAGTGGTATTTACACTTTCTTTACAAGCTTCTCTCTCTTAAATGTTTCACTAGCTTCAACACTGTTTGGAGTGGGTCTAGGTCTATTGATGTTTGGAGGAGCACTCTTACTGCTTTTGATTTCATTTGAAATCTGTAAACTTATTGTAAAGCTAATTACCCTATTGATTAAATGGCTCATCAAGAAAGGAAGAAAATCATGAAAACTTGGAAAAAGATTGTCCTCGGAGTGTCTCTTATCTCTCTATTTTTAGGAGGAGGATTAGTAGCTTGGGGTTATAGCCAAGGTGGCTTAACAGATTTACAAAATAAAACTATAAGTGAGCAAGATTATGTCAAGAAAGAAGTTAAGGACTTCAATAAAATTGATATTAAAAGTAGTAGCTACAATGTGCTTATAAAAAATGGTGAAGTTGACAAAGCAACGCTTTCTTACTACCAAAAAACAAAAAATCCAATTGACACATCTGTAAAGGATGGTCAATTGACTATCAATGATAACAACTCTGAATTAGATTCGACTTCTAACAAACATATTAACTTTTTCGGATTAAAAGATTTAGTAAGGCTTTCTACTCTCAACAAGGAAGTCAGAAATAAAACCATTGTCATTACACTCCCTAAAAAACAAACGATTGATTTTTTAAAGGTTGATTTAGCAACTGGAAATCTAGATTTAAGTAATAGCACCATCAAACAAGCAGACATCAATCTAAATGTAGGGGACCTAACTTTTACTAAAATGATTGTCAGCAACCTAAAAGCTAATCTTGATGTTGGTAGTGTTGATAGTGATCATACACTTTTTACTAACTCAGATTTATCTATTGCAATGGGAGATTACTCTGGAGATAACCTGATTTTCAATGGTCACAATAAACTTGATGTTACATCCGGTGATATTGAAATAGTTCTTAAAGATTACACGCTCAATGTTCAAGCCGATAGTCATTCAGGAGAGGTGGACATCACAAATAACCTTAAGATTTCAAAGGATAACACACTAACTATTACCTCAGACCTCGGTGATATAACTGTTGAATAACATAAAAAGCCAGCTCACATTAGAGCCGGCCTTTAGTTTATTCATTTTCAGACTTTGGTCTATAAATAATAATACCTACAACTACAAAAATAAGTAAGAAAATGAATAACATACGTACTTGATCTGAGATCTGTCCTGTCATTGAAATAGTTTGACGAAGACCTGATACGGAGTAGGACATTGGTAAGAATGGTTGGACGACCTTAAAGAACTTAGGACTAAGTTCAATTGGATAAGTTCCTGCACTAGAACCTAGCTGCAAAAGGAGCATAATCATAGAAGCAAATGCACCATATCTATCATCCCAACCCACAAGAGCTGTAACGAGCGCCATTAAAGTCCATGCTGCAAGGAGAATCATACCAAATGTAGCTAATGGATGATTTGGTTCAACTCCCACAAATCGAATGGCAATATAAAGGGCAATTGCAGCCATAGTCGTAATGATACCATTGATAAAGAACTTATTCTTAGCCCAATCAAAACGGCTCGTAAAGTTTCTTCCTGTCAAGCTCTTAGCAAAGATAACATTAGTTGAAAGAGCGACAACCATAAGAGAAACAGAAATCATATATGGAGCCATCCCCACACCATTAGTGTCAACCTTATCCTTATCAGTTTCTTCTCTTTAAGCGGAGCACTAACCATTTTTGCATTGTCTGAGTTTACAGAAACAAGAGATAGTTGCTGATTAGCCTTATTTAATGAATCAGACAATGTGGAAAGGTTAGTTGACAAACTTGTCAACCCATTTGTTAAGGTATTTCCTCCAGTTGCTAATTGTTGAGCTCCTGTATTGAGAGCATTTGTACCACTCTGAAGAGTAGCAAAACCAGTCATTAAACTACTACTGTTAGCATCTAGAGTTTGAGCACCACTGGCAATCGTTGACACAGCACCAGTATAAGTTGACAAACCATTTGAAAGTGCGCTTGCACCTGTTGCTAGAGTACTTTGAGCGGTTGACACACCTGATGCCACTTGAGTTGCTCCTGGTGATAATTGATTAACAAGTACTGAATTGACATTAGCAATATTAGCTTGCATTGATGATACCGTTGATGAAGCTACAGGGAGAAGAGCATTCGCCGAACTTGCAATGCCTGAAATAGACGTTTGTAGAGAAGCCAAACTACTTGAATCGCCGCTACTAGTTGTTGTCGTACCTGTCAAGCTAGATAAAGCAGTTGACATACTTGACACATCAGATGCAATAGTTGAAGCGTAACTACTAGCTGTAGATCCTGCATTACTAATTGCCGATGTAATCTCTGCTTGTTGATCTGCAGTCAAGCTTTGATAAGCAGCTGTTCCTTGTACCGCAGCCAAATCATTTGCTTTATCAGTTGCACTAGCTGTAGCTATAGAGCTAGCTGCAGAAGAAATATTTGAAAGATAAGTCGCTATTGAACTTGTATCTACTGATGTTGTTGATGTTCCACTTGGTAATGATGTGTTACTTACCGCTGTATTAAGATTTTGAATTGCTGTATTTAAATCAGTTAAATTAGTTGATAGGGTTGACAACTGTGCTTGCTGTTCTTCGGATAAACTTGTTGCTGTGGCCATTTGACTGAGCGCTGTTGACAACGAATCTGCACCTGTAACTAAGGTATTCATGGCCTCTGCTCCTGATACAAATTGACCTGCAGCAGAATTAACAGCCTCAGAGTTCGCATTTAACTGTGACAAAGCGCCTGACAAAGTTGACACACCTGAAGTATAGGCAGACGCGCCTGAACTCAAGGTATCAACACCTGTAGCCAATGTTTGTGTAGATCCAGCAAGAGTTCCTAAGCCATTTGATAAGGTCTGACTCCCAGACTGAAGTGCGCCTGCACCTGCATATAATTGACTAGCCCCATTCGCTGCAGTTCCCATACCACCCTGAAGTTGAGACATACTCCTAAAGACAGCTCCAACATAAGTTGATGTAATATTTAGAAACAGTATCCTTCAACTTAGACATGGCAGAATCGCTCATTTTTGAAGAAACGAAGCTATGTCCTGCTGTTGTTTGATAAGAAATTTCCAGTTTCTTGGGATCATTTGTCAAAAGACTTGCTGCATTACTTGAGAGGTTTTCTGGAAAAGTGATTACCATATAGTAATCACCATCCTCAATCCCTTTTTGGGCTTCATTTTCAGTCACAAAGTGATAGTCTAGATTTTTGTTTTTAGACATATTGTCTACCATATCATGACCAATATTCAGAGTCTTATTCTGGAAACTAGCACTCTTATCTTTGTTCACTACTGCCACTGGTAAGTGTTTGACATTACCATAAGGATTCCACATAGAAGACAAAAAGATTAGATTATATAAAGCAGGTATCAATGAGACACCAATAATAGTTATCCAGAGCTTTGGACTTTTAAGAAGAGCCTTTAATTCTGCTAACATATTTCTCCTTTTTAGACATTGTGTTTATTTTTATGATATAATCAATTATAAACTCATTTACCTGAAAATCAATGTTAAACAATCGCTTTTTGGACACATAGTCTAAAAGTGTATAAAAGGAGATTTGTATGTCAAAAGATCAAAGACGCGCGCAAACAAAAAAAGCTCTTTTAGATGCTTTAGTAATATGTCTTGAAGACCAAGATTTCAATGATATTACTACCATTCGACTGGTTCAAACAGCAGGGATTAGCCGTTCGAGTTTTTATACCCACTACAAAGATAAGTATGAAATGATTGATAGTTATCAGAAAGAGCTTTTCCACAAGCTAGAGTATATCTTCGATAAATATGAAGGAAAGAAAGAGGGAGCCTTTCTCGAAATCTTTGAATTTCTCACTCGTGAAAAGCTCCTATCAGCTCTATTGTCTACCAATGGATCAAAAGAAATTCAAGATTTTCTGATACATAAACTTCAGCGTATGATAGCTGAGGACTTCATTAATCCCACTGCTGAAGAAAGAGCTCTCAAAGGATTCGAGAAAGACTATGCCAGTATTTATTTTGCGCATGCTATTTTTGGCGCTGGTCAAGCCTGGATAAATAAAGGTAAAAAAGAATCACCTCAAGAAATGACAGACTTTCTTCTACGATTTATTCCACAATAAAATCACTTCAAAAGCATAAAAAAGCTGCAAACCATTTCAATAGTTAAAGCAGCTTTTTTCTTTTACAATAAAATCCTTAAAATAAGGAAATGATAAGTGAAAGCAAGGTCAAAATTGCGGGTCCGCCTTGCGTTAAAATAATTTTCTTATTGGCAGTTATAGCACCATAAATAGCAGCAAAGAAAACATTGAGTACAAAAACAGTTACAAGTAGCTGACTATTTGTAAAAATCCCATACAAGAGGAATACAGCAATCAAACCATTGTAAATTCCTTGATTTTTAAATAAGTTTGTAACAGAATCACGTTGAAGTTCTTCTTTGCTCATATTGAAAACACGACTAGTCGTATCTGAATGTGTCGCAAAAGTTTCCAAATACATGATATAGAGATGCTCCAAAGCAACAATCCCAGCTAAAATTAGTGTAATAATAGACATAGTGGCCTCCTTCTTAAGTAACTTTGACAGTATATCAAAAGTAAACCTTTAAAACAACATGCATGCTTCATACAATTCGAAATATGGTAAAATAAAGAATGAAAGAGAGGTTCTTATGACAAAGACAGAAGTAATCCAACGTCTCCAAAGAGATCTGGGAATTCCCAGATTTCAGGCTTATATAGAGGATAAAGATTACTCCGAAGAGGAGTACGACCAACTAAAAAAAGATTTTGAAGCCTATTTCACCAACTACGTTTCAAATGTTTCAGCAGATTTTGAAGGAGGATTGGATAATAAATAATTTATACCTCAAAATCATCTATCATCATATTACGAATCCCCAGTCACTTGTACTAGACTAGGGACTTTTTTTATTAGAAAACAAAAAAGCCGTCTCATTCTATGAGATGGCCATGGAATCAATCTAGCAAATATCTAAGCAAACCCAGAAATCAACGATTTAAGATAAACAAAAAGCCCATAACAACGGGCTTTTTGCAAAATGAATCTTAAAATTAAAGCATTTTGTTGTAGAATTCAACGACAAGTGCTTCGTTGATTTCTGGGTTGATTTCATCACGTTCTGGAAGACGTGTCAATGAACCTTCAAGTTTTTCAGCATCGAATGATACAAATGCTGGACGTCCGATAGTAGCTTCTACTGCTTCAAGGATAGCAGGAACTTTAGCTGATTTTTCACGAACTGAGATTACTTGACCAACTTCAACGCGGTATGATGGGATATCAACACGTTTACCGTCAACAAGGATGTGACCGTGGTTTACGAATTGACGTGCTTGACGACGAGTAGTTGCAAGACCGAGACGGTAAACAACGTTGTCAAGACGACGTTCCAAAAGAACCATAAAGTTGAAACCAAGTGTTCCACCTTTAACTTTAGTAGCTTGTACGAACAAGTTACGGAATTGTTTTTCACCCAAACCGTATGAGAAACGAAGTTTTTGTTTCTCAGCCAATTGCAAACCGTACTCTGAAAGTTTTGAACGGTTGTTTGGACCGTGTTGACCTGGTACGTAGTTACGACGTGCCAATTCTTTACCTGTGCCTGTAAGTGAGAAACCAAGGCGACGTGATTGTTTCCATGATGGACCTGTATAACGTGACATTAATAATGTCCTCCTATAAAAAAATATTTTTAGGAAATAACGTTTTAGATAAACCTGATTCGTTCAGAAAGACTTCGCCCAAACAGCAAAGGTTACTTTTCTAGCCGACTTCCTGTTGACGAGCTTCATTTTATCCTGCTATTATTTCACATACTTTAACATTTTACCACGAAAAAAGCCCAAGTAAAGGCTTTTTCTTATTTATTTTCGATTTCAGCTTGTTCCTCAGGACTCAAATAACGAATGAGAGTCTTCTCAGTCAAAATATCTGAATAAGTGTAAGATTCAACATAACTATTATTAATAGCTCCTGCTTGAGAACTGAAGTCTTGATATTCAACAATAAACAATGATGGATAAACTTCTGTCAATCGACCAATTTTATTCTTTTCACGTTTACGTCCATTCTCTAGGGTCAATTCTACTAGCTGACCTTCATGTGACTTAATAGCTTCCTTGATGTTTTTCATCTTAGCAACATCTGCAAATGCATCACTCATATATATCTCCTTAAATCTGAAAATTATGATTCCTCAAACTGAGCAATCGATGAAAATTTATTGTATTCTTTTTGGAATAGTAACTTGACTGTTCCACGCGCACCAGCACGGTTTTTTTCTAGGATAACTTCGATGGTATTATCTTCAATCGCATTCTCTGGTTCTTCACCCTCTTTTCGGTAGTAATCATCACGATATAAGAAGGCTACAATATCGGCATCCTGCTCGATAGATCCTGACTCACGAATATCAGACAAGACTGGACGTTTATCCTGACGTTGTTCGACCCCGCGAGATAACTGACTCAAGGCAATTACAGGAACTTTAAGCTCCTTGGCCAGGATTTTTAACTGTCTTGAAATATCTGAAACCTCTTGTTGGCGATTTTCTGGTCGCGTCCCTGTAATCAACTGCAAATAGTCAATCACAATGAGACCGAGACCACCCTCTACTTCTTGTGACAATTTACGGGACCGTGCACGAATCTCAGTAATCTTTATACCAGGGGTATCATCTATATAAATAGGTGCCTCAGCCAATGCCCCTTGAGCAATCATCACATTATTCCAATCTTGCTCTGTCAATTGACCTGTACGTAAAGCATGGGAATCAATCATCCCTTCAGCTGCCAACATACGATCAACCAAGCTTTCTGCACCCATCTCTAGAGAAAAGACTGCAACAGCTTTATTTTGCTTGGTGCCAACATTCTGAGCAATGTTCAACACAAAGGCCGTTTTACCAACTGCGGGACGAGCTGCTAAAATAATTAATTGATCAGGGTGTAAACCTGTTGTAATCTTGTCAAGGTCACGGAAACCTGTCGGTAACCCAGTAACATCTGATGTTTGCTGTGAACGCATCTCCAAAGTATTAAAATTGACATCAAGAACTTCTGATATTTTGCGGAAACCACTACGATTGCTATGCTCTGAGACATCAACTAAGGCTTTCTCAGCATTCGCAATAATTTCATCAGATTCAGTAGCGCCCTCATATGCTTGGTTGACAGTCTCTGTCAATCTATTTATAATACGGCGAAGCATGGCTTTCTCAGCCACAATCTTAGCATAGTACTCAGCATTTGCGGATGTTGGGACACTATTGACCAAATCTACAAGATAAGAAATACCCCCTATGTTTTGGAGGTCATCTTGGTCATCTAGAATGGTGCGTACTGTCGTGGCATCAATGGCATCATTTCGATCCGACAGCGTTACCATTGCTTTAAAAATGACACGATGGGAATACTTGTAAAAGTCGTCTGCTTCGATAAACTCTCGAACTGTAATCAACTTTTCCGGGTTAATGAAAATAGCCCCTAGAACAGACTGTTCCGCTACTAAATCATGAGGTTGCACTCGTAATTCTTGAGCTTCTGCCACAATTATTCCCTCCTTTACAAGATTTACTTATAGTGTCAACGAATTACTCAGCACTATTTTTGATGTTAAGTTTAATTTGTGCACTCACTTCTTTATGAAGCTTTACAGGAACCTCAATTAGACCAATCGCACGAATAGGATGTTCAAGTTCAATATGGCGTTTATCAACTTTAATACCAAATTGTTTTTGAAGTCCTTCTGCAATCTTTTTGGCTGTAATTGAACCAAAAGTACGTCCGTCTGGTCCGACCTTCTCAGTAAATTGAAGACGATTTTCTTCTTTTTCAAGTTGCTCTTTAACTTGCTTCGCTTCAGCCAACAACTCTGCTGCATGTTTTTCTTCAGATTTTTGCTTACCTTTCAACTCACCGATAGCTTGGTTTGTCGCTTCCTTGGCAAGATTCTTTTTAATCAAGAAGTTTTGAGCGTAACCTGATGGTACTTCTTTAATTTCGCCTTTTTTACCTTTACCTTTAACGTCTTGTAAGAAAATAACTTTCATTTTAGTCCTCCTTGGGAGCCAATTCTCCCATAATAGTTTCAATCAATTTATTTTTTGCTTGAGCAACACTACAGTCTCGCAATTGGCAGGCCGCTAAGTTGAAATGGCCTCCACCACCCATTTTCTCCATAATACGTTGTACATTAATCGTTTTATGGCTTCGAGCAGATATATTCACAGTAGAATCACTTGTCCTAGCGACAACAAAAGTTGCTTCGATACCTGCCATGGCAAGCATCGTATCTGCTGCCTTAGAAATCACAACATTATTATAACATTTAGGATTATCACCTGAGGCAACAATGATATCATCTGTAATACGTTCACCTGCTAGAATTAGCTCATTGATACGTCGATACTCTTCAAAATCAGTGGCAGAAATCGTTTGGATTTCTCCACTATCACTTCCTAAACTACGCAGATAAGAAGCGACATCAAAGGTTCGACTAGTCACACGAGTTGAGAAATTTTTAGTATCCAACATGATACCTGCCATAAGGATAGAGGCTTGGATTTACTTAAACGTTCTGGGGCACCTTGGAATTGCAATAACTCCGTAACCAATTCACAGGCTGAGCTCGCCCCACTTTCAATAAAGGTCAAAACAGCATTTTCAGGAAAATCATCATCTCGACGGTGATGGTCTACAACAATAACTTCATTAAATCGATCATAAAAATCCTTAGATAAGGTTAAATTGATTTTAGAATGGTCAACCATAATTAACAACGAATGTTGGTTGACTAACTCTTCGGCCTCTGAAAGTGTAATAAGAGGTGACTGACCATCTTCTTTTAGCCGTTCGACTGCACGCTCAATATCTGCATTCATAGCCGTATCATCGTAAACAGCATAGCTTTTTCGAACAATTTGACTGGCAAAATGAGCCATACCGACCGTTGCTCCTAGAGCATCCATATCGAGATTCTTATGTCCGACAACAAACACTTTTTCGACTGTTTTCAACTTATCAGAGATTGCAGTCATCATAGCCCTTGTTCTTGTACGAGAACGTTTTACTGTTGAAACAGAACCTCCTCCAAAATAAAGAAGTTCCTTGTGATCATCGTTTTCCTTGACAACAGCTTGATCTCCACCGCGAACTAGTGCGATATTCAGATTCTGCAAGGCAACCTGACCGATTTGATCATGCTTAAGCGTACCAAATGAAATTCCCATGCTCAAAGTCAGTGGTAAACCACGCTCCTGAGCCTGCTGACGGAAGTCATCCAAGACAGAAAACTTTTGATCCATGAATTCTGTCAAAACACTGTAGTTGGTGAAGAAGTAAAAACGATCACCTTCAATACGTCGATAATGAATATGCTTGGCCTTAGCAAACTCAGAAATAAACCCTGCCACAAATGTGTTGATTTTTGAAACATCGGCATCAGGTAAACTTCCTGTCACATCGTCGTAGTTATCAACTGAAATAATCCCGATAACAGGACGAGTCATATTTGGATCAGCATTTTCATCTTGATCATAAACATTGTCAATAAAATATGTCAACTTATTGTCAAAATCCACAAAAGCGGCATATTTATTATCACCAACGGTTATCACATTCGAAGGTGACCCCTTTCGTTTCTGGGAAATAAAATCCGCAATCAACTGCTTATTGAAATTTCCATTTTCATCCGAAAGTACTAGCTTCGCATAGGGGTTGAACCATTCAATATGATCGTTCTCATCAAAAGTAATAACCCCAACAGGCATCTTTCCGAGAAGGGTCTTCAAAGAATCTTCAACATCCTGATTCAGTTCATCTAATTGCTCTATTTCTAAGGACTCATATGTTGTCTTTTGGTAATGCAATAAGGCAACTACTACTACCATAATAATAAAGCGCAAAAATGAGTGCAGACTCCGATTTTAGTACGCGAACAAAAATAGTAGCAATTCCAAAAAGAATTAGCCCAATCATTACAAGATGAATCGTTGCAAAGTGAAATCTTTTCATATAAAACCTCTTAATCTAATAATTATAACATAAAAAAGCCTTAATTAAAAGGCTTTTAAACGTGTTAGCACCGTTAGTCTACTTTCCTGCGGGCCTTATTATTACCTTCAAGATAAACCATCAGAATTGAGATATCTGCTGGGTTGACCCCTGAAATACGACTCGCTTGACCAATGGTCTCAGGATTGATTTTCTTAAATTTTTGACGAGCTTCGGTAGCGATGGAATCAATAGCATCCCAATCAATATTTTTTGGAATCCTCTTTTCTTCCATACGCTTCATCTTAGCTACTTGATCCAAAGCTTTATTAATATAACCTTCATACTTGATTTCGGTCTCAAGCAACTCTACTATCTTCGCGTCCAAATCTTCTGCAGCTGGACCTACAAACTGAGTAGCTGTGGCGTAATCAATCTCTGGTCTACGCATAAACTCTTTAGCTGTCATGGCATCTGTCAATGGCTTAAAGCCTAGAGCTTGAATTTTTTCATTCGTTTCTTTAATAGGTTTTAACTTTTCTTTTGACAAACGTGTCAATTCGCTGTCAAACTGATTTTTCTTAATTTCAAAGATACGCCAACGTTCATCGTCAACCAAACCAACTTCTCGACCAATAGGTGTCAAGCGCATGTCAGCATTATCATGACGTAATATGAGACGATACTCTGCGCGTGATGTCAATAAACGATATGGCTCCAAAGTTCCTTTCGTGACAAGATCGTCAATCATTACACCAATATAGGCATCACTACGTTTGAGAATAAGCTCAGGTTTACCTTGAACTTTAAGAGCCGCATTGATACCAGCAACTAGACCTTGACCTGCTGCCTCCTCGTATCCAGAAGTTCCGTTGGTCTGTCCTGCTGTAAAGAGACCTGAAATCAACTTCGTTTCAAGTGTTGCACGTAGTTGATGAGGGAGCACGATATCATATTCAATCGCATAACCAGTTCGCATCATCTCTGCCTTTTCGAGACCTTTAATTGAGTGAATCAACTCTTTTTGAACATCTTCTGGCAGACTAGTTGACAGGCCTTGCACATAGACTTCTTCAGTCTCTCTTCCTTCAGGTTCAAGGAAAAGTTGATGGCGATTCTTATCAGCAAATCGGACAATTTTATCTTCGATTGATGGACAATAACGAGGTCCTACACCCTTGACAATACCTGAAAACATTGGGGCACGGTGTAAATTGTTATTGATAATATCGTGGCTCTCTTGATTCGTATAAGTTAGCCAACAAGGAATTTGATCCTGAAGATAATCTTCATCCTTCGACAAGAATGAAATGATTCGGCTTTTCGTCACCTGGTTGAATTTCAGTTTCTTCATAATTAATTGATGATGCCTTGACACGAGGAGGGGTACCTGTTTTAAATCTTCCTATTTCAAGGCCAAGATCCCTCAAGTTATCTGCTAATGTAACAGATGCAAGACTGTTATTAGGACCTGAAGAATATTTGAGCTCACCTAGGATAATTTCACCACGCAAAGCCGTTCCTGTTGTGACAACAACTGCTTTAGCTCCATATTTTTGATTTGTGGCTGTTCTGACACCAACTACCTTACCATCTTCAACAAGAATTTCATCAACCATGGACTGACGGAGAGTCAGATTTTCCTGACGCTCAACTGTATGCTTCATTGTCATAGCATACAAGGCTTTATCTGCTTGTGCACGTAAAGCTCTGACAGCAGGTCCCTTACCGGTATTCAACATTTTCATTTGAATATAAGTTTTATCAATATTTTTACCCATCTCTCCGCCAAGGGCATCAATCTCACGGACAACAATTCCCTTGGCCGATCCCCCAATGGAAGGATTACATGGCATAAAAGCCAGCATCTCTAGGTTAATAGTCGCTAATAAAACCTTACATCCCATGCGGGCTGCAGCTAAGCTAGCTTCCACACCAGCGTGACCAGCACCAACAACAATTACATCAAAATTTTCATCAAACTCGTAAGACATTTTTTAGATTTATGCAGTGATTTACAATCAGCTGCCCATCCTTTCTTTGTTTTTTCCTACAAAAATAGCCAAAACTCCAGAAAACTGTACGCAAAAACGCACAATTCTCATGAGCTTTGACCATCATGACTATTGTTAAAGTTATTTTATCAAATCAAATCATTTTGTCAATGCAAATCACTGTTTGAGCAAGGTCTGCACACTGACGATAATCATCTGTATACCTATGGAGAATAGTAAAAGTCCCATCATTTTCGTTATAATTTTCATCAAATTTTCTCCCAAGAAGCCTGCAATTTGTTTTGCACTTCTTAACAGGAGATAAGTGATGACACATAGTAGAGCAAAAGCAACTACGGTTATCAGTTGATTCTGCAAACCTCCATTAGCCAGACTTAAAGCAGTTGTAATTGTACCTGGTCCTGCAAAAAGTGGCATTGCAAGAGGAGAAATAGCAATAGACATTGGGTCTGAATTTACTGCTTGCTGCTCCATTCCTTTATAGCTAGGTGAATGATTACCATTAATCATATGATAACCGATAACAGTCACTAATATTCCACCAGCAATTCTGAAAGAAACAATTGTAATTCCAAATACTTTAAAAATGAAATCTCCTGAAAAGATAAAAACAGTTATAATAACAAAGGCAATCAAAAGACTCCTAAAAGCAATTTTTCGTGAAATTTTTTGACTATCATCTGCTACTAAAGCCATGTAAGCAGGAAGATTTGAAATTGGGTTCATTATAGCGAAAAATGCCATAAATGCATAAAAAAATTGTGAACTCATCGTTTACTCAACTCCAGTTAGATATACTGACAAACTTTTCCGTCTTTATACGCCTGGTCAATAATACCGCCGCCTAAACATTCCTGACCATCATAGAAAACAACGGCTTGACCAGGTGTAATAGCACGCTGAGGTTCAGCAAAAATAACCTCTGCTTTATCACCTTTAACCTTTACAGTAACTTTACTATCAGGTTGACGATAACGGAATTTTGCTGTACATTCCATTTCAAATTCTTCTGGCATATCTCGAGTAAAGTGAATCATTGAAGCGTCAAGAGAAGTTGACATCAATGACTCATGGTGGAAACCTTGACCTACGTAAAGAATATTTTTAGAAAGATCTTTTCCTACTACAAACCAAGGAGCATTATCTCCACCTTTTTGGCCACCAATACCCATACCACCACGTTGACCAATGGTATAATACATGAGTCCATTGTGTTCACCCATATCACGACCATCGATAGTCATCATACGACCTTTTTGAGCTGGTAAGTATTGACTAAGAAACTCTTTAAAGTTTTTCTCACCAATAAAACATATTCCTGTTGAATCTTTTTTCTTGGCTGTTGCAAGACCTGCACGTTCAGCAATCTCACGAACTTCTGGTTTTTGTAGATGTCCTAAAGGAAACATCGTTTTCTGCAACTGCTCTTGCGAAAGTTGACTAAGGAAGTAGGTTTGATCTTTATTGTTATCTGCACCACGCAACATATGGACAATGCCGTCTTCATCGCGAACAACTTGAGCGTAATGTCCTGTAGCCACATAATCCGCTCCCAATGTCATCGCATAATCTAAGAAAGCCTTAAACTTGATTTCCTTATTACACATAACGTCTGGATTAGGGGTACGGCCTGCACGGTACTCTGCTAAGAAATACTCAAATACACGATCCCAGTACTCTTTTTCAAAGTTGACAGAGTAATAGGGGATACCAATCTGATCAGCTACTGCTGCTACATCTTTATAATCTTCGGTTGCTGTACACACACCAAATTCATCTGTGTCATCCCAGTTTTTCATGAAAACACCGATTACATCATAACCTTGCTCTTTTAAAAGTAAGGCTGTTACTGATGAATCAACGCCACCACTCATACCGACAACAACACGTGTTTTTGAATTATCAGTCATAGATAACTCCTCCCATCAAATAAAAATTAACATAGACTTGAAGGGTCTAGTTATTCAAATATCGATTTGAAGGTCGATTTTGAAGCGTAAAAGCACGCAAGCTTAATTATATCATGATTAAAGAATAATGCAAAAAGGTTACCACTAGGCAACCTTTTTGATACTTATTTTCGTGTAAAGCCACTGTAAACCTATTACTCCTAAGACTATTATTGGAATCAATAACGCTACAAATAGCCATCCTGGCTCCTTATAACTTAATACAAGTTTATTTTGTCCTTCTTGTGAGGAAACGGTCGGTGTACCAATCGTTGACAAGTCATAGTCATCCTTGTTTAGTTCTTTACCATTTAGTGTCAAGATAGAATCTTTATAGACAACTATCGGTAGATTCAGTCCTCCCCTTCAGCAGCTTGCCAAGTTAATACAAGATAACCATCTTCTAGTAGCTTTTCTGCCTTCTGATTCGTAACGATATTTTCGTAATAAAGATCATAAGTGTTCTGCTTACCTATTGTCCCATAGATAGGTACATAATCTGGTGTGGGTTTGACAACTAAATTTAAAAACTGTGACAAGTCACTGTCATTCATGGTAAGACTTATCGTCTGGTAATCTCCTTCAACGTAAGTATGTTTAACAATGGAAATAAGTTCACCATCTTGTGCCGCCGTTTTTACACGATCGGTAGTATCCATCATATTCTGAATGAGACCAACACCCGCAAAGGCAAAGAGTAAAACAGCAATACTTTTTCGCCAGTTTACAAATCGCGTGACCGTTAACCCCGTAATTGCTAAAAGTAAAATGGTAGCAGGAACAAAGAATCTAAATGGAAATTGAATCAGTTCAGCAAATGTATTTCCATTTTCTACTAGATACTGCCACGGAAAAAGACCTGTCGATAAGAAGAAGAAAATAAAATAAATAAAGTGCAGTATTTTTTTCCATCTAGCAAATTTCTTCCAATTCAAAACAGCGTAAAGAAACTGTAAAATGAGTAACACCATTAATGAAATTGGGGTATATAGCCAGTATCTTGCTGTCCCATCTATCCCATTCTTACCAATTTCTCTATTTATAAATGGATCTAAGAGATGATTAGTCCCTCTCAAATATAGGAGTACTAACCAGACATTGACAGTCAGTAAGAGGAACAGAATGACTGCTATACCGACTTGCACAAGGGTTTCCTTTTTCTTAGCGATAGGAGACTTTACAAAAGTGTAAAGATAAAAAGGAAGATACATCATCACTAATATCAAAGCACTGAGTACGTGAACCTGAAAAATCAATGCCATAGATAAGGCAAGTCTAATTGGTTCTACTTTTTGATAAAAGACATAGTGAATTGCCGGAATAAAACAAAAAGGTAGTAATGCTGCTCCCCAACTAGAGAAACCCTGTCGCATCGTCCAGTATTGGATAGAGAATGTTGTCGCATAGAGTAAACCTAGTGACAAGGCAATTGTTGTCTTAACTTTACACTGCTTGAGCAAGGCATACATTGAGGACTCTGCTAGTATATGTAGTAATACCCTTGACACAATCTGATAACGAAACCAAGTGCCACTTATTAAAATAAGCCCTCCTTGTAAATAGGCAAAAAAAGGACCGTAAAGAGCATTGACAATGCGGCCTGACTGTTGAAACCCATATAAAGATAAAAAGTAAGAAAGGTTACCATTTTTTAGTTGCATAGCAGCTTCATAGAACCTGTTATAGTGAAAGATGGAATCTGAACCTAAAATGACTTTTCTTGTAAATAGTTGTGGTATAACCAATAACACAGCAAAAGCTATAATAATAAGAGAAACCCACAACTTTTCTCTTGATTTAAAAATTTGTTTCATTGCTATACCTTTCATTCCTATTATAACAAAAAGGCCATACCCTACCTAGTAATAACAAAAGCTCTATAAAACATATCACCTACATCCAAATTAAAAAGCTGAGAGTACGCTCCCAACTTCTATTAATATTAGTAATTCCAAGCTGACAAACCTTGTGCGTTATAGGCATTCAAGGCTGATTGAATTTGATCCTCAACTGTTGCAGTAGAGCCCCATCCAGGCATTGTTTGAAAAAGACCTGATGCACCCGAACCATTTGCTGCAGTATGATCACCATTTGACTCACGCGCAATAATTGACTCCCAAGTTGACTGAGGAACACCAGTAGCTGCTGCCATCTGTGCCGCTGCATAAGAACCAACTTCTCCTGCAGTGTTACCATTTGAGAGAACAACTGACCCGCTACCAGTTGCAGCAACCGAAGGAGCTGTTCCAGTATTTTGAGTCGACGTAGTATCAGTATTCGTTGAAGCAACGCTTGTAGTAGCAGTATCTGACTGAGACTTTTCAGCTGCTTCTACCGATTCTCCTGTTGTTTCTGACTGAGGCTTACTTTCTTCAACCTTTTCTTTATTAGCTTTATTCTCTTTACTTGAGCTAATTTCTGTTGATTTAACTAAATCTGCTGTCGATTCTGATGTTGTTGATGCTGTTGAAGGTGCTGGGGTAACAGAATCTGAAAATGCATTAACCAACCCTTTATTAATTAGTGTAGACAGTGATACTGCCAAAATGACAATAAAACTTGTTACAATTGCCACTGGTACCGCCAATGATTTCTTCGCTGCTAATTTGATACGGCGTCCCTTATAACTTTTTTTAAACATAAATCCCTCCTAGTTAATTCTAGTTACATTCATCATAACTTAGTAATATTACTGCCGATTATTTGTATTATGTCTAATGTTACAATGATTTATCATTTTAATAAAAAAATGCCAAAAATCTGGCATTTTCCCCTTATTTGTATGAGATTTTACTAGTTTTCCTCATAAGTCAGTAATAATGATTTAGTACCAACCATTAGCATTCCAGAAAGCAAGAGCTGCTGTCCATGAACCATAACGGCTTGCTACATAATTATCTGCTACCTTCTCTTGATTTTCAGGAGACAAGTCTCCGTTCAAATATGATGAGGCTAATTGGTAACGTCCATAATATTGCCCATTTTGAGCTGTATAGCTACCGCTTGACTCACGTTGCGCGATTTCTTCTTTGGCAGCTGCCTCTGAAGAAGAAAGATTTGTATTGGTTGCTTGAGTATCTTCACTTTGTGTAGATTCTGTTGATTGTGTTGATTCAGCAGCTGCTTCTGTTGTAGCTGTTGTAGCTGAAGGTTCTGTAGTCTCTTCAGTTGTTTCATTAATTGTTAAGTTTTGACCAATAGAAATCTTATTGGCGTCTTGAATACCGTTTTTTGAAACGATTTCATCTACGGTCGTACCATTTTTCTTAGCAATAGCTGAAAGTGTATCGCCTTTTTGAACTGTGTAAGTTTCTGCATTAGCTAAAGCTGTTGTCCCAAGTGTTGCTACTGTAACAAGTCCAAAAAGACCTAATTTTTTAGTGTTAGATGTATTCTTTTTTTGCATGATGATGCTCCTTTATCTATTTATAGTCCAATCCATATTAGTCAAAGATATTAAGTTATTTTATTGTTTATGACTAATAGGTAAATCAACTGGCTTACTCTATATAGGGATTCCTCAATCCAGACTAAGCTGAAGAACTATAACCATGTATCTATGATACCTTGGAAATATAACATCCCCTTGTTAGGGATATTAAAAATATTACAAGTAGGTTGGGATTAGACGAAAAAAGAACGCCTACGTGGGCGTCCATCTAAAACTTCTAGGTCTTAAGACCTAGTTTTTATTTATCTCAACGAATTAACTCTTAAGATAAAAAAGCATTAATCCTAAAGCTAAAATAGCAATAATTGATAAAGTATCTCGACCATTCCATGAAAGTCGACGATATTTGTTCTTCCTTCACCACCTTGATAGCCTCGTGCTTCCATAGCAATCGCCAGAGCATCTGCTCGTTTAAAGCTTGATGCAAACAAAGGAATTAAAATAGGTATTATTGACCGTACCTTCTGAATAATATTTCCTTCACCAAAGTCAACACCACGCGCCTTTTGAGCATTCATAATACGAGTCGTATCATCCATCAAAGTTGGTACAAAACGTAGACTCAAAGATAGCATTAAACCAATTTCATGTGCTGGCACTCTGAAAACAGTAAGAGGTTTTAAAAGTGATTCAACTGCATCAGATAAACTTAAAGGTGTTGTCGTTAGAGTAAGTAGGGTGGAAAAACTAATAATGAGGATAAATCTAAGGAATATCATCCAACCTTGATTTAAACCGACTTCCGTAATCTTTAAAAAGCCGATAGACCAAAGCACACTCCCTTTTGTATTGAAGAAAACTTGAAATAGGGTAGAAAATAAAATAATCCAAATCATTGGTTTGATTCCACCTAAAAAGAAACCAAGTTTTATTTTAGACAAGAAAACCAAGAAAAGTGTAAATAAAGTTATTACAGCATAAGTTAAGGGATTATTAGCCCAAAAGATAATAACAATATAAATCAGCATGGCTAATAATTTACTTCTAGGGTCTAATCGGTGTATAAAAGAGTCCCCAACAATATAACGTCCAATAATTAACTTATCCATGCGACACCACCTCTACGAATTCCTCGATTGTAATAGGGAGACTTTCAAAGTGATAACCTTTTTCTTGTAGCTGTAGCGCAAACTCTGTGATTTTAGGAACACCTAACTGCTTTTCTTTAAGAAAAGTAACCTTTTGAAAAACATCTTTAGGAGCTCCCGACAACACTAGTTGCCCTTTTTCCATAACATTCACAGCTGTTGCATAATCGGCAACATCATCCATCAAGTGAGTTACTAAAACAATCGTCATTCCAGAAAGATGTAACTCCTTAAAGAGAGACATCAATTCCTTCCGGCCCTGTGGATCTAGACCAGCAGTCGGTTCATCCAGTACTAAAATATCTGGTTGCATAGCTAGAATCCCTGCGATGGCAACACGTCGCATTTGTCCCCCTGATAAATCAAAAGGATTCTGTCCATGAAACTCTTCTGGGAGTCCAACTAATTTTAGACTTTCAATAGCACGTTGTTCTGCTTCTTCCTTAGAAACTCCGAAATTTTGAGGTCCAAAGGCAACATCTTCTAAAACAGTTTCTGCAAATAACTGACTTTCTGGAAATTGAAAAACTAAACCTACCTTCTTACGAATTGGTTTTATGTCCTTATTCTTTGATTGACTGGTTATGATCGTATCATCAACGTGAACCTGACCACTAGTGGGTAAATAAAGGCCATTCAAGAGCTGCATAATAGTAGATTTACCACTTCCTGTATGTCCAATAAAGGCCGTATATGAACCATCTTTTACCGTCGTCGTCATATCAAAAAGGGCACGCCCCTCAAAAGGAGTACCCGCTTGATAGATATAACTTACATTTTTGAGAGAGATTCCCATAGTTGTTCTACCAATTCCTTTTCTGTCAGATAGTCTTCACAATCTATCAGACCTTTATTTCTTAGCTTTTGAGTTAATAATGCACTAAAAGGGATATCCAAACCTAAGTCAACTAACTCTGAGCCTCTACTAAATAGTTCACGAGGACTTGAAACAGACTCCACTTTACCTTTTTTCAAAACCAAAACACGGTCACTCAAAGCGACCTCATCGAGATCATGAGTAATTGATAAAACAGTCATTCCGTACTCTTTACGAATAGCTTTAATAGATTGAATCAATTCCTGGCGACCTTCTGGGTCAAGCATGCTGGTTGCCTCATCCAAAATCAAAATAGATGGTCTCATAGCTACAATACCTGCAATAGCCACACGTTGTTTTTGGCCTCCAGATAATCTAGCTGGCTCTCTATCCTTAAATTCTGACATTCCCACAAATTCCAGAGCCTCTTGAACCCTTGAAGCCATTTCTTCATAGGGAACACCTTTATTTTCAAGACCAAAAGCAACATCATCTTCAACAGTTGCCCCAACAAATTGATTATCTGGATTTTGAAAGACCATACCAATCTTATCACGGATATCCCAGACATTGTCTTCTGTTAATTCTTGACCATCAACAATAATCTGCCCAGACTCTGCCACTAATAGTCCGTCAATAAGACGTGCTGTCGTGGATTTTCCAGAACCATTATGCCCTACAATGGATAACCATTCCCCACGTTTCACGTGAAACGATACATCATCAAGAATATAGGATGGTTGATCTTGATGATATTTAAACTTTAAATTTTTTATTTCAATCATTGATTTATCGTACTATTTGAAAGTATCCTTAAATAAGAAACCTGCACCTTTGAAATAATCATAGCCTGAGTAAATTGTAAAGAACAAAGCAATATAAAGCATAATTGTTCCTACAAAATGCAGATGACACAATAATAGAATAATAGATAACATCTGAGTCACTGTCTTAATCTTACCAGGCATAGCTGCAGCGAGAACTGTACCACCGTTCTCCACTAATAAAAGACGAAGACCTGTGACTGCAAGCTCACGACAGATAATAACTGAAACCACCCAGGCTGGCGCTTGATTAATACCGACTAACATAATAAATGCTGACATCACTAGCATCTTATCTGCCAATGGATCTGCAAATTTCCCGAAATTAGTAACAACATGCCATTTTCGTGCCAAATAGCCATCTAAATAATCTGTAATACTGGCAATAGCGAAGACAACCGCAGCAGCAATATGCATGACATTACTTGACGCAAGTGATGTCATCAGTAAAAAGATAGGAATCAAAACAATTCTAGCAAGTGTCAATAAATTAGGTAAATTTTCTTTTTTAAACATTTCTTCTCGATTCTATTGGATTCTTAATGTGAGGTAGATAGGTGTATTTTTATCTAATTGAGATAAATCAAGTGACTCCCCATTTACCTTTAGAGTTACTTTTGAAGATTGAGCAATAATAATTTGAGTTGGTTTAGTTTTATCAGAAAAATCTAAAGAGTATTTTGAATTTTTCGTTTTTGAAAGGAGGTAACTCTCTGAAGTATCTGAGTTATCTACTGAAAACCATGTGTCATCACTATCTTTTGATAACTCCACATCTAAAACTACTGAAGAATTTACATTGGAGAAATCAACCATTAGTTGATTGCCTTGAGTTGTCGTTGTAACATTTGCCCCCGAAACGGTAACCTCAGAAATGCTTCGTGACGATTTAGCCCTACTAGCCGTTGACTGATGATTAACTGTAGAGATAGTATTTGGTTTTATCACCTGAGGTTGATTAGAAAGATGTCTAATAATAATATAACCTACTGAGCAGATGATAAGTAACGAAACCGCACTAAGCATTAGTAAAGGTAGATAGTTAGACTTTCTTTTTTCTTCACGTTTATGCTTTAAAAAGCGTGACATGGGAGCTTTAGTAGCTAAGGTATCTTCCTTACGTTCAACTGGTTTCTTCTCTTTTTTTAGTTTTTGCTCATTCTGTTTCTGCTCCTCAAACAGACGTTTTCCATCTAAACCAACCGAAGTGGCATACTTTTCAAGCGCCTCTTGCTGAATATCCTCTGGCAAAGCTTTAAGTTGATCCATTTCCATAGCCAGAAGAAACTGAGCTTCGACTCCAGAAATTTTTTCTACATCATACAAACTTAACTCTTTCTTTATACGCGCTGCACGTAATTGCTCACCTAGAGAGTGTAACTTCATTTTTCTCCTTTCTAATATTCTTCTTTGTTTTCGTGTCTCTATTATAACAAATAATCACTTATTTAGGGAAGACAACAAAATCGGTAATCTCCATATTTGAGAGATAGTGATTCAAAAAATCCTTCAACTCCTTGGAAGTAATGCTCATCAGTTCCTGACCAAAATCAAAGTATGTTTTATCATTCTCAAAATACGCTAAATATTGGCTTCCCTAAATTCTGGATATTGTCTAGACTACGTAAAAATTCACCATACAAGGCTTTCTTTTGTAGATCCAATGCTTCTTCCGTCAACAATCGTTTTTTATCTGCCGATGTCATCACTTGACGAATTAAACTTGACATACGGATAGGCTCTGCAGTGTCCATAGTCATAATGACAAATGAATATCGATTAGATACCTCGTATTCAATTGACACAGACTCGTCTATTTTTCCTTCAGCATACCAATTTTGATAATAAGGAGACGTCCAGCCAAACAGTAAATTGAACAATAACTGTACCAGTATGTTTTCTCTCATACGATTATCAGTAAAAGGAACACTCTTAAAACCAATGGCTAGTTTTGAGATGAATATCTCCATTTGAAGACTATCTAATTTTTGGATATTTGACTCAATAGGGCTTTTTTCTTTTTCGACTATTCTCTCAGGTGCTGTAAACTTAATTTGCTTTTCGTTGACAAAGTTGTAAATTCTTTCAACATCAAAATCGCCCACTAAGACGAGATGACGGTTTGCTGGCCTGTAAAAGCAATCAAAATTATCTTTTAAGTCCTTTACAGTAATTTCTTCAATGCTATCAACGCTTCCAGCAATGTCTTGTCCTAATATATTATTAGGATACAAACTTTGTAAACAACCTAGATAAACTCTGTAGTCAGGATCATCCTGATACATATTTATTTCTTGTTCAATAATTCTTTTTTCATGGTTGACAGCATCTTCAGAACTTATAAAGCTCGATGTAAAGTTTAATAAAAGCTCTAAAGACTCCTCAAAGTTATCTAGGGTAGAAAAATAATATGTTGTCTTCTCCAAGGTTGTAAAAGCATTGACATCAGCTCCAAGCTTGACAAAATCCAACGTCACATCCCTTCCCTGCTCATCCTCAAATAGCTTATGTTCAAGAAAATGAGCAATACCTGCAGGGTAAGATTGTAACTCACCATCAATATAGAAGTGATTATCTAGCGCCCCAAAATTTGTTGACAAAAGGGCGGCTTTTTCTACAAATCCTTTTTTCTTAATGATTGATAAAGACATACCACTATCTAAAATTGCTGAATAAACTTCTTCATCAATTTTTTGATAATAACGTTTCTTCAAAGCAGCCATTCTAAGACACTCCTTCTAAAAAGAACAAACTCTGTAGCTTAACTTGACGCGCTACACGGCAAACATCTTTTTTAGTAACCTTCTCAATCTCATCTAACCAATTCTCCAATGAAAGACTTTTATCGCCAAAAATCACCTTATTAAAACGTTGTTCCACTAATGTTAAGGCATGATCTTCAGAGAGTAGGGCATTCATTCGTATGATTTTTTTGGTTTGATTCAGGAGAGAACTTGAAAAACGTCCTAATTTAATGTAATTCAATTCTCTACTAATTCCTCGCATAGCCTGATTTCTATTAGATTTTTCAATTCCAGCGTAAACTTCCAGTAAACCTGTAAAGATATCAAATTGGCTACTAATTGAATAAGCTAAGCCTTCCTTTTCTCTAAGTGTTGTAAATAAAGCTGAATGGGCAAATTCACCAAACATGGCATTGAATACAATTAAAGCAAAGTAATCTTTATCTCCATATTGACACTGAAATTGGTACCCTAGCTGTAAAATAGATTGACTACTCTGTCTCGGTTCTATCTTTTCTCTCACAACATTGACATAACGTTGACTATAGCTAAACTGTAAATCAACTTGACGTCCCTCCAAAGGAAAACGATGTAAAGCTTGGAGTACTTGATAATCATCAAATTCTCCAACCATAAAGATATCAATACGATCTCTTGTCAACATGCTTTGAAATTCTTGATAAGCTGTAAACGAGGTTTCTGCTTCAACAAGTTCTACTTGACCATATTTGGGAACTTTCAATCCCTCGTTTACAAAATAAAGCTCTCTTCCCTTAACTTCACTGTAATAGTAATTATTCTCTGTGTCAACATCCAGGTAGGTCATTAAATTTTGTTTTTCTATGTCAAATACTTTATTTTGGTATTGAGCTACTCTTGACAGCGGCTTGTAAAGACACTCTTTCAAAAATCCTAGCACTTCCAAAAACAATCCATCATTCGTAGGGATAAAGGCATCTTTCAGATATGTCAACTCGATGTCAACACTATGTGTCAATCCTTTAGTTGACACTCTAGTTGACAACTGTGTTCCATAAAGAAAAGCTAGTCTCTCTTTAAAAGACTGTACTGTTGGATACGTCTGATTGGCTGTAGCTAACATTTGTGAAACTAGGGCTCGTTTAGCAATTGTTTGTTTATTCAAAGAACCTGTCATTCGAAAAACAATACGATTAGTTTTATATTTTTGTGTTGGAATGAAGTGTACATAGACACCATCAGCAATTTTCATTGATAACCTCTAAAAAGTTTATGCTTCCAATTATACCATTTTTTTATGCTATCTTATCTCAAGAGAAAGTTGAGGTACTATGGAATATAAATTATTTGATGAATACATCACACTGCAGGCACTTTTAAAAGAATTAAGTATCATTCATAGTGGCGGAGCTATAAAAGGTTTCTTGGCTAAGAATACCGTTTTATTCAACGGTGAGGATGAACAACGTCGTGGAAAAAAACTTCGTTATGGAGATGTTATTACCATTCCGTCTGAGGAAATTGAAATAACGATTGTAGCTCCAACGACAAATGAAATTGAAGAACATCAAAAAGAAGTCGCTGAAAAAGCACGTGTTGCTGCCATTGTTAAAAAAATGAATCAGGATAATAAAAAGAAACAAAAAGCACATCCGTCAAAAGAAAGCAATAAAACTAAACGAAAACCCGTTCGTTTCCCAGGAACCTAACTATGTGGCTCGAAAAAATTGATATTCAACACTTTAGAAATTATACTGAAGCCTCTGTGAGCTTCTCACCTCATCTCAATATTTTTCTTGGTCGCAATGCCCAAGGAAAAACAAATATTCTTGAGGCCATCTATTTTCTAGCATTGACACGTAGTCATCGGACCCGTTCAGATAAAGAACTGATTCAATTTCAACAAAATACTCTCAAACTGAACGGCATCGTGCATCGTCATAGTGGGAAGCTACCTCTGGAAATCAGTTTATCTAATAAAGGACGCATAACAAAGGTTAACCACCTCAAACAAGCTAAATTATCCGATTATATCGGTCACATGACTGTGGTGCTATTTGCTCCTGAGGATTTACAACTTGTAAAAGGATCTCCAAGCCTGAGACGTAAATTTATAGATATTGATTTAGGACAGATTAAGCCTGTTTATCTCTCAGACTTATCAAGTTATAATCATGTACTCAAACAACGTAATGCCTATCTCAAATCTACTGACAATGTAGACATTAATTTCCTCTCAGTGTTAGATGAACAGCTTTCCGATTTTGGAGCACGAGTTATCGAACATAGACTAGAATTTATCAAGCAATTAGAGGAGGAGGCAGATAGACATCATAGTAACCTCTCAAATCAGATAGAGTGCCTTAAAATCTCCTACGAATCTAATATCCCACTGGAAAATAACAAAGTTATTCGCGAATCATTTTTAACCACGTTAAAGCAAAATCACAAAAGAGATATCTTCAAAAAGAACACTGGTGTTGGTCCACATAGGGATGATTTGACATTTTACATCAATGACATGAACGCATCTTTCGGCAGTCAGGGGCAGCAACGTAGCCTCATTCTTTCTTTAAAAATGGCTGAGATTGCTCTGATAAAAAAAGTAACAGGTGAATTTCCTATTCTTCTCCTCGATGATGTCATGAGTGAGCTTGACAACCACCGTCAACTTAAACTGTTAGAAAGTATTGACGAAGAGGTTCAAACCTTCATGACGACAACTTCACTTGATCATCTGAGTAACCTACCACCTGATTTAAAGACCTTCTTAGTCAAGAATGGTAATATTTATGAAAAACAAGTCGATTAAATGACTTGTTTTTCTTTTTTTTGGTAATTGACAGATGTGACAAGTATCATCCAATAAGTTGTAAATCCTTTCAACATAAATCCTTTATTAACAACTATACTCACGTAAATACGTTGTAAACTTATTGTAAATATCTCTGTAAACAAAAAGTACTTATCTGAGATAAGTACTTTTATGTTTATTAATGAGCTGAGTAGTTAGGCGCCTCGTTGGTAATTTGAACATCGTGAGGGTGACTTTCAATAAGTCCTGCACCTGACATTTCAACAAATTGAGCTTTGTCATGTAAAGCCTGGATATCTTCTGCACCTGTATAACCCATACCTGCACGGATACCGCCAATCAATTGGAATACGATATCAGCAGCAGAACCTTTATAAGCTACACGGCCTTCAATTCCTTCTGGAACAAGTTTATTCGCTTCATTAACTGCACCTTGGAAGTAACGATCGCTTGATCCCTTCTTCATCGCTGCAATTGATCCCATACCACGATATGATTTATATTTACGACCTTGGAAAATCTCAGTTTCACCTGGTGCTTCATCAGTACCAGCAAACATAGAACCAAGCATTACAGCATTACCACCTGCTGCAAGAGCTTTTACAATATCACCTGAGTATTTGATACCACCATCAGCAATGATTGTTTTTCCGTATTCACGCGCAACACTTGCAGCATCGTAAATAGCAGTGACTTGAGGAACACCTACACCCGCAACCACACGTGTTGTACAAATAGAACCTGGTCCGATACCTACTTTAACGACATCAACACCTGCTTCATAAAGTGCACGCGCACCTTCAGCTGTTGCAATATTTCCTGCAATCAAAGTACGATCTGGGAAGTGGGCACGAATTTCAGCAATTTTACGAAGAACACCTGCTGAATGACCATGTGCAGTATCAATGACAATAGCATCTGCGCCTGCTTCAAAGAGAGCTTCTGCACGTTCAAAGGTATCAGAAGTAACCCCTACAGCACCTGCTACCAAAAGACGACCGAATTCATCCTTAGCTGCATTAGGAAACTCGATAACTTTTTCGATATCCTTAATAGTAATGAGTCCTGACAAACGACCTTCTTCATCAACTAGAGGTAGCTTTTCAATACGATGCTCATGAAGAATACTTTCAGCTGTTTCAAGATCTGTTCCAACTGGAGCAGTGACCAATTTTTCAGAAGTCATGTGTTCTGAAATTGGAGTATCGTAATTAGAGATAAAACGCATATCACGGTTTGTGATAATACCAACCAATTTACGATTTTCAAGTGTCTCAACAATTGGAACCCCTGAAATACGGTAACGTTGCATCAACTCTTCAGCTTCAGCAACTTTATTTTCAGGCGTTAAGAAGAATGGATCAATAATGACACCATTTTCAGAGCGTTTTACTTTTCGAACTTCTTCAGCTTGTTCCGCAATAGACATATTTTTGTGAATGACACCCAAACCACCTGCACGAGCAATTGAGATAGCCATCTTACTATCTGTGACCGTATCCATGGCTGCAGTGATAATTGGGATATTTAATGTCAAATTTTTAGCCAATTTCGTCTTCAAGTTGACGTTGTTTGGTAGAACATGACTTTCCGCAGGAATAAGCAATACGTCATCAAAAGTGTAACCTTTTTTCAAGAATTTAGTGTCCCAATTTGACATTATAATCGTCCTCTTTTCTCAAAGTTTGGAGGTACAGAAACCCCAGTCTATTTTTTAATTGATAATATCATATCATGCTAAAATGATTTGTCAACAGATTTCGCATAAGATTCTAAGAAAACCTTTTTCCAAATAAAAATAGGGCTCCAGATTATCTTGAGTCCCTACTTTTTATTTCTTAAAAATAATTAATTCCCATTGCTTCTTTTACTTCTGCCAATGTTTGTCCAGCAACTTCACGCGCTGCTTGACTACCTTTTTCAAGCATACGGAAAACTTCTCCCATATCCTTGGCATACTCTAAACGACGTTCACGAATTGGAGCTAACTCACGTTCTAAGATTTCTAGAAGATAACGTTTTGTCTTCACATCTCCTAAACCACCTCGTTGATAATGTTCTTTCATTTCAGCAATTGTAGTAGCATCCTCTTCGCGACCAAAGATATCAAGATAATGGAAAACCATATTACCCTCAATTTGGCCTGGATCTTCCACACGAATATGATTTGGATCCGTATACATGCTCATGACTTTTTTACGAACAGTGTCCTCATCATCTGAAAGGAAGATACCATTACCCAAGGATTTAGACATCTTAGCATTACCGTCTAGACCTGGAAGGCGTCCTGCAGCTTCATTTTCAGGGTAGATCCCCTCTGGCTCAACCAAAATATCACAATTATAAGTATGATTGAAGCTACGTGCAATTTCACGTGTCTGCTCAATCATTGGCTTTTGGTCATTACCTACAGGAACATAATTTGCTTTAAAGGCCGTGATATCAGCTGCCTGAGAAATTGGATAAACTAGAAATCCTGTTGGAATCGATTCTCCGAAGCCTTTTTGAGCAATTTCCGTCTTAACCGTTGGGTTACGCTCTAAACGTGCCAATGAAACTAGGTTCATGTAATACATAGTCAACTCAGCCAACTCAGGAATCTGACTTTGAATGAAAATAGTTGACTTCGCTGGATCCAAACCTACAGAGAGATAATCTAAAGCAACATTCCCAATTGATTCTTTGATGATCTCTGACTCTTTTGCGTGATCCGTAAGAGCTTGCTGATCAGCCAAGAAGACAAACATGTTATATTTATCTTCGTTTTTGTAAAAAGGACACGATTTTTTTAAACTACCAACATAGTGTCCTAGATGAAGTTTCCCTGTTGGACGGTCTCCCGTCAAAATAATAGGTTTCGTCATATAATTACCTCTCTAATACAAAAATCCCCACGCAAAAAAACATGCGTGAGGGCGTTAATCACTTTTGATACGCGGTACCACCTCAGTTGATAACTCTTTCTGCAGCTATCATCTCAAACCTTCTCAACAAAGAAGTTGCACGATAAGGGGTGCCAAACCTAACGTTTATGTGTTCACGTTAATCGTCAATTCTCTTCAGCCCATTCATTCCACCTTCATACTGGTTTGCAGCTACCACCAGCTCTCTATAAAAAAGGTAAGAATTACTCTTCTGATGACTATTATTCTACATTGTTTTATCTATTTTTGTCAAGGTTATGTTTCCAGTTTCACGTGAAACACAACCTCATATTCAACCAAAATAGTCATTACTTGACGGAAACTTAAAAAGACTTGATAATAAGAATATCATATCTAGGAGATAATATATGAAACGTCGAATAATAGACATACTTTTAGTTACAATCGGTTCTTTTATAGCTGCTGTCGGCTATAACTCACTTTTAGTTAAGAATAATATTGCTTCAGGTGGTGTCGGAGGGCTAGCCATTAGTTTAAATGCCCTTTTTGGCTGGAATAATGCTAACTTCGTCTTAGCAACAACCATCCCTTTGTTAATTTTATGTTGGTTCTTTCTTGGCCGCGAAGTTCTCCTAAAAACCTTCTATGGGTCTCTTGTCTTCCCAATGTTTATTAAATTAACTGAGGGCTTACCGACACTCACCAAACAACCTTTGTTGGCTGCTATTTTTGGTGGGATTGTATTAGGGCTAGGACTAGGAATAGTCTTCTATGGAAATTCCTCAACTGGAGGAACTGGAATTATCACACAAATTCTCAACAAATATACGCCACTCCCACTAGGAATGGTACTACTTATTGTCGATGGAATCATTGTCGCAATCAGTGCTATTGCCTTTCCTCCTGATACTGTTATGTATTCCATTCTCTCACTTGGAGTTGTTTCTCTTACAATTGATAAAATGATGGTCGGACTCAATTCATCACGAAATCTTCTAATCATTTCGCAAAATAGTGAACAAATCCTAAACTACATCACTAGAGTGGCTGATCGAGGAGCAACAAAAATCCCAGTTCTTGGTGGACATACCGGACATGCACAAAATATGATTATGACTACCTTGTCAACTCATGAGGTTCCAAAAGTTCAAGAAGAAATCCAAAAATAGATGAAACTGCCTTTATCGTCATTGTTCCTGCTTCTACAGTTATGGGACGTGGATTTAGCCTCCAAAAAGATTACCAAAGAGTTCCAAATGACTTTATCAATCCCTTGTAAAATCAATTGAAATAAAGTCTAATTTCTCGTAAAATAGTAGTTAAGAATAAAAATAAAGGATATTATATGCTTACTGTATCAGATGTATCGCTTCGTTTTAGCGATCGTAAACTTTTTGATGATGTTAACATTGCCTTCACGCCAGGTAATACTTATGGTCTTATCGGTGCTAATGGTGCTGGTAAATCCACTTTTTTGAAAATTTTAGCTGGTGATATCGAACCAACGACAGGACACATCTCTCTTGGTCCTGATGAACGTCTTTCTGTCCTTCGTCAGAACCACTTTGACTATGAAGAAGAACGCGTTATCGATGTTGTTATCATGGGTAATGAACGCCTCTACGATATCATGAAAGAAAAAGATGCCATCTACATGAAAGAAGATTTTTCAGATGAAGATGGTGTCCGTGCTGCTGAATTAGAGGGACTCTTTGCTGAATTAGGTGGTTGGGAAGCTGAAAGCGAAGCCTCACAATTGCTTCAGAATCTAAATATCCCAGAAGACCTTCACTATCAAAACATGAGTGAATTGGCTAATGGTGACAAGGTCAAGGTTCTCCTTGCAAAAGCACTCTTTGGTAAACCAGATGTACTTCTTCTTGACGAACCTACCAATGGTCTTGATATCCAGTCAATCTCTTGGCTTGAAGATTTCTTGATTGATTTTGAAAATACGGTCATTGTCGTATCCCATGACCGTCACTTCTTGAATAAGGTGTGTACGCATATGGCCGACCTTGACTTTGGTAAAATCAAACTCTATGTCGGTAACTATGACTTCTGGAAACAATCTTCAGAATTGGCTGCACGCTTGCAGGCTGACCGTAATGCCAAAGCAGAAGAAAAAATTAAGGAACTTCAAGAATTTGTTGCTCGTTTCTCTGCCAACGCTTCAAAATCTAAACAAGCGACTTCTCGTAAGAAAATGCTTGATAAAATTGAGCTAGAAGAAATCGTCCCATCAAGTCGTAAATACCCATTTATCAATTTCAAAGCAGAGCGTGAAATCGGTAATGACCTTCTAACAGTTGAAAATCTCACTGTTAAGATGGATGGTGAGACTATTCTTGACAACATTAGTTTCATCTTGCGACCAGGAGATAAGACTGCCATCATCGGTCAAAACGATATTCAAACAACTGCATTAATTCGTGCTCTTGCCGGTGATATTGACTACGAAGGTACAATCAAATGGGGTGTTACTACTAGCCGGTCTTACCTTCCAAAAGACAATTCTAAAGACTTTGCATCCGGTGAATCAATTCTCGAATGGCTTCGTCAATTTGCCGAAAGGTGAAGATGATGATACTTTCTTGCGTGGATTCCTTGGGCGTATGCTCTTCTCAGGGGATGAGGTTAATAAATCTGTTAGTGTTCTCTCAGGGGGAGAAAAGGTACGTGTCATGCTTTCTAAACTCATGCTTTTGAAATCTAACGTCCTTCTTCTGGATGATCCTACTAATCACTTGGATTTGGAATCAATCTCCAGTCTGAATGATGGCGTCCGTGACTTCAAAGAGTCTGTTATCTTTGCCAGTCATGACCATGAATTTATTCAAACAATAGCGAACCACATCGTAGTTGTTTCTAAAAATGGGGTTATTGACCGTATTGATGAAACTTATGATGAGTTCCTTGAAAATGAAGAAGTGCAAGCTAAAGTCAAAGCACTATGGGCTGATTAAACTATAAAAAGATGCAGGTTGGGATATCCCAACCTGTCTTAGTATCATTATGACAAATAAAAAATACCATACGACTTTATTATTTTATCTGGCTGCTTTTTTCTTGCCCGTACTAATCATGATAGGGGTGCTGTATAGCCAAAAAATCTATCCTGGTAGTGAGCGGACTATTTTAACAAGTGATGGTTTTCATCAGTATGTGATTTTTGCAACTGGACTTCGGAATATACTTCATGGAAATGGGAGCCTCTTTTACACCTTTACAAGTGGGCTAGGTCTTAATTTCTATGCTCTAACAAGCTATTACTTAGGTTCCTTCTTGTCTCCACTTTACTATTTCTTTACTGTCAACCAAATGGCCGATGCTTTTTATTATATAACACTGCTTAAGTTTGGTCTTATTGGGCTCTCAGGAGCTTTTAGCTTTAAGCGTCTCTTTACAAAAGTGTCAAGAAGTTTCATCCTATGTCTTTCTACAGGATTTGCTTTGATGAGCTTTGCTACCAGTCAGTTAGAAATTAACACCTGGCTAGATGTCTTTATTCTAGCACCTCTAATCATATTAGGTTTACACCTCTTACTAAGATTCAATAGACGGGGCTTATACTTTTTTAGTCTAACCTGCCTTTTTATCCAAAACTACTATTTTGGATATATGATGGCTATTTTCCTAACCCTTTACACCATAGTACAATTGATAACTATCAAGGGGTGGAAGAGTAAGATTCTTCATTTCATAGACTTTGGAATTGTCTCTATACTAGCTGGTTTAAGTAGTGCTATCATGCTGCTGCCAACGCTACTTGACTTGACAACACATGGTGAAAAATTTACAGGTGCGTCAAGTTTGTTGACAGAGTCTACCTATTATTTTGACTTCTTTGCGAAAAATCTCGTTGGAGTTTATGATACTACTAAATTCGGATCAATCCCTATGATTTATGTGGGAATCTTACCTTTGATTCTTTTTCTACTTTTCTTTATTAGTAGGGAAATCAAGCTATCATTACGTCTAGGTTACCTCTTATTAGTAGCTTTCTTTATCGCTAGCTTCTACTTACAGCCTCTTGATTTGTTTTGGCAAGGTATGCACGCGCCTAACATGTTTCTCCATCGCTATTCTTGGCTCCTATCTCTCCTAACTGTTCTTTTAGCAGGAGAAACACTCAACCGAATTAGAAAGTTTTCTTTTAAAAGGCTCCTCCTATCTTTCTTAGGATTGAGTACCACTTACTTACTAACTTGGATCTTTCAATCTCACTATAGCTTTATTGAACCAGTCTCCTGGCTATTAAGTCTAGCATTTCTCCTAGCCTATGCCATTCTATTTACTAGCTATTTTTAGACAGCAAATTCCTGGGAGTGTTTTTCGCTGTTTCACCTTCTTATTCTGCATTTTTGAGCTTACATTAAGTACTTACTATGTTGTTGGAGCTCTTGGGAAATGAGTGGGTATTCCCAACTCGTGAAGGCTATCTACGAAATATGTCTGCCATTACAAAACTAGTTTCAAAAACTAAGCAAGCGAATAAGACTTTTTACCGTACTGAAAGGTTAGAGGCTCAAACTGGTAACGACAGTATGAAATTCAATTATAATGGTATTTCTCAGTTTTCATCCATTCGAAATACCGCTTCAAGCTCTACACTCGATAGGTTAGGCTTCAAATCTGAAGGGACTAATTTAAACCTACGTTACCAAAATAACACCATTATCGCTGATAGTCTCTTCGGAATAAAATATAATTTATCGAACTTTGACCTTAATAAGTATGGTTTTAATCACGTAACTTCTGAGAAAACAATGGGACTTTATCAAAATAATAATGCAAGCCAGCTTGCTATCTTAACTGATGGCATTTACAATAATATTGACTTCACTGTCAATACGCTTGACAATCAAACTAGCTTGCTGAATACTCTCTCTGGACTTAACTTAACCTATTTTAAACGAGCTCCATCTCAACTGTTTGATAAGGATGCTAGATCTTTGAATCAGCGCGTGGCTAAAAACGTTAGCAACTCGAATAAAGATTTTGTAACAATAACCTATCAAGTTATTGCTCCACCACATAGTCAACTCTATGTTAGTATTCCTAATATTTCTTGGTCTGATGACAATAACCACTCTCTGTCAATTACTGTAAATGGTGTGACAAAGAATCAAGTTACTGACAATACCTTTGATTTTTTTGACCTTGGCTACTTTGAAACAGAGTCAATGGTTACCATCAAACTTAGTTTCTCTGGCAATAAAGCAATATCCTTTGATAATCCTAGTTTTTATGCCCTTGATACTCAAAACTATCAGATAGCTATGGATACTATTAATGAACGTGATAGCAAGGTTACTACGTCAAAAAATAAAGTGTTCGTTGATTATAGCAGTAAAACGAATGCCTCACTATTCTTTACCATTCCATATGATAAGGGATGGACAGCGACCATAAATCATAAAAAAGTTAAGATTCAACGAGCCCAAAAGGGGTTCATGAAAGTCGATGTCCCTAGTGGAAAAGGAAAAGTTGTTCTAACCTTTATTCCCTATGGACTTAAGACAGGTTCATTGATTAGTCTATTGGCAAGTATCATATTTTGTTGCTACGCTTACTTCATCAGAAAAACAACTATTATTCAAAAAAGCTGATTATCTTAAATTAAATAGGTCTGGAACAAGTGTTCCAGACCTATTTAACTTTGGGTACAAAAAAACTCAAGCTATACAACTTGAGGTGTCTTATCACTCCGCCAGTAGGACTCGAACCTACGACATCATGATTAACAGTCATGCGCTACTACCAACTGAGCTATGGCGGATAAAACTGCTAAGTAGCAAAAATAGTCCGTACGGGATTCGAACCCGTGTTACCGCCGTGAAAAGGCGGTGTCTTAACCCCTTGACCAACGGACCAAGTTCTGAGATTTTTATCTCGTTAATACTCTTATTATTATATCAGAGTATTCGATTTTGTCTATACTTTTTTTCAAAAAAAATATTAAATTTTGCTAAATTTATTCGAATTTTACGTTCGTTTTTATCTTGCTTTTACAAAGTATTGACATGTTGCTATATATTTTGTAAACTAATAGAGTTATTGGTCCCATAGCTCAGCTGGATAGAGCATTCGCCTTCTAAGCGAACGGTCGCAGGTTCGAATCCTGCTGGGATCAGATAAAAAAACGCATTCTAGAATCTCTAGTTGCGTTTTTCTTTTGCCTCGATAAATAAGAAATAATTTAAAACAAACAAGGGAAGCAAAGTCGTATATAGGCTGTATTCATGTAAATATTGAGCAAACCAAGTTGAGGCTGCGACTCCTACCATGAATGTAAAGATGATAATAGTTGTATAAGAAGCTTGTTTAAGCGCTTTGGCATCACCCTCGTCAATAGCCCTAGCAATGGTTAAAGAAGTATTAGTAATATTACCAGTCATCATAAAGGAAGCATAATTTACACCTCTGACTCGCTTAAAAATACCTACTTGAAGAGAGGCGAAGAATGCCAAGCCTGCAATCGTAATAGTAGAATCAACGTATGGTGTAATAATTGCAAGAATAGTCATCAAGAGAAGGGCAAGTCTAATCGCTTGCAAATGCCATCCCCACTTATGGTTAATGAGCCACTTCTTAACAAAAAAAACAAAAAACTGACCTAAAACAAAGAAAAAGATAGGTATTACATAGCTAAAAGCTCTTGCAATATGCCCCTCAACAAGGTGAATGACCAAATAGAGGAGATTGCCTGTCTGGATACTTGCAAATCGACCGTCTTGAGTATTGTAAGTATAGGCATCAATGAAGCCTCCTATATAACTAACTAGAGTTGCTACTCGTAATCCTTCAAAAACACGATAGGAGCGTTTTTTCATTCTGAACATGTCTGTTTCCTTTTTTCTACTTATGATAAGGACTTCCCTGCTGAATCATGAATGCACGATAAATTTGTTCTACTAATACAAGGCGCATAAGCTGATGAGGGAATGTTAAGAGACCAAAACTCATCAATCGATTAGCTCTCTTTTTTACTGTTGGAGAGAGTCCCAAACTGCCCCCTATAATAAAAGTAATATCTGAATAGCCTCTAAGGGTCACTTGCTCTAACTCTTTAGCAAATTGTTCCGAGGGAAATTGTTTTCCTTCAATAGCTAAGGCAATGACATAATCACGATCACCTACTTTAGCCAAGATACGCTGTCCTTCTTTGTCTAGGATAGCTTTATTTTCAGCTTCACTTGCATTATCTGGCGTCTTTTCATCCGTTAATTCTATAGATTCAAATTTTGTGAAGCGTCCTAGTCGTTTGACATACTCCGCAATGCCATCTTTCAAATATTTTTCTTTCAGTTTTCCAACGGTAATCAATTTAACTTTCATAGGCTTATTATAGCACATATCCACAATCTTTTAACACCTTATCCACACCTTTTTCGTGTCAAGCATCTATAGTTATCCTTATAAAATCGCTTTTTATCTACACTTTTTGAAACTTATCCACAGACTGTTGATAACTGTTTTTTAAAATCACTTTATGATATAATTAAGCTTACTTTGATATGTTTATCAAAAAGGAGGACTAAACGTGAAAAAATTTAACTGGAAAAAAATAGTAGCGCCAATTGCAATGCTTGTTATTGGCTTACTAGGTGGTCTACTAGGTGCCTTTATCCTATTAACAGCAGCAGGGGTATCTTTTACCAATACAACAGATACAGGTGTTAAAACAGCTAAGACCGTATACAACAATACAACAGATACAACTAAGGCCGTTAAGAAAGTACAAAATGCCGTTGTTTCTGTCATCAATTACCAAGAAGGCTCATCTTCAGATTCCCTAAATGAACTTTATGGTCGTATTTTTGGTGGAGATGATAGTTCTGATTCTAGCCAAGACAAATCAAAAGATTCTGATGGATTGCAAGTCGCTGGTGAAGGTTCCGGTGTTATCTATAAAAAAGATGGGAAAGAGGCCTACATCGTAACCAACAACCACGTTGTTGATGGTGCTAAAAAACTTGAAATCATGCTTTCAGATGGATCAAAAATTACTGGTGAACTCGTTGGTAAAGATACTTACTCTGACCTAGCAGTTGTCAAAGTTTCTTCAGATAAAATAAAAACCGTCGCAGAATTTGCAGATTCAAACTCCCTCACAGTTGGTGAAAAGGCAATTGCTATCGGTAGCCCACTTGGTACCGAATACGCCAACTCAGTAACAGAGGGAATCGTATCTAGCCTTAGCCGTACCGTAACTATGCAAAACGACAATGGTGAAACTGTCTCAACAAATGCTATCCAAACAGATGCTGCCATTAACCCTGGTAACTCTGGTGGTGCCTTAGTCAATATTGAAGGACAAGTTATCGGTATTAACTCAAGTAAGATTTCATCAACGTCAGCAGTCGCTGGTAGTGCCGTTGAAGGTATGGGATTCGCCATTCCATCAAACGATGTTGTCGAAATCATTAATCAATTGGAAAAAGACGGTAAAGTTACACGCCCAGCCCTAGGAATCTCAATGGCCGATCTTAATAGCCTTTCTAGCAGTGCAACTTCTAAATTAGATTTACCAGATGAAGTTAAATCTGGAGTTGTTGTCGGTAGCGTTCAAAAAGGTATGCCAGCTGACGGTAAACTTCAAGAAAATGATGTTATTACTGAAATTGACGGTAAGGAAATCAGCTCAAAAACTGATATTCAAACCAATCTTTACAGCCATAGTATCGGAGATACAATCAAGGTAACCTTCTATCGTGGTAAAGAGAAGAAAACTGAAGAACTTAAATTAACAAAATCTACAGAAGACTTATCTGACTAAGTCATTGACAAATCTGTCAAAAGACCTTTACAATAATGTAAAGGTCTTTTTTGGAAAGGAATAACATGCAAGAACAACTCAAAGCTTTACCTATTAGTGAAATCTACCCAAATCCTTTTCAACCTCGTATAGAATTCTCTGATGAAGAATTAGCAGAACTAAGCCAATCAATCGCTGAAAATGGACTGATACAGCCAATCATTGTCCGAAAATCGGACATTATTGGTTATGAACTAATTGCTGGGGAAAGACGTTTACGTGCCTGTAAACGTCTGGGAATGACAGAAATCCCTGCAGTCGTAAAGGAAGTCTCAGATCAAGAGAGTCGTAAACAAGCTATTATTGAAAATTTACAACGCTCGAATCTCAATCCTATTGAAGAAGCAAAGGCCTATCGTAGTTTAATTAATGAGTTAGCTTACAGTCACGAGGAACTGGCAAAAGCTATGGGGAAATCCAGGCCCTATATCAGTAACGCTCTCAGACTCCTCCAACTTCCCAAAGAGATACAGACAAGTATCGAAAATGGCAAACTGAGTCAAGGACATGCTAGAGCGCTTTTATCTGTTGAGGATACCCAAAAGCAATTAACTATCTATCATCAGGTGCTTACTGAAAAATGGTCCGTTCGTACTCTGGAAAAAAGACTTCAAGAACTTCCTAAAAAACAAAAATCAAAAAAAGATATTCACATAAAAGATAAAGAAAAAGAACTAGAAAAATCACTTGGTCTCCCCGTTACTCTTCGTTATCACAAAAATCACTCTGGAACTATTCAGATCCACTTTTCGACGGAGGAAGATTTTAACAGAATTATCAACAAGCTAATTTGACCTGTGAATTGATGAGAAAAAGAAACAAACTTATCCACATCATAAAAATGTTGCCCTCCCTTTATTTACGAGGGTTTCTTTTTTTATTCACAACTTGTGGATAACTCTTGTGTACAATGTGAATTGTCTTTTTTTAGCTGTGGATAACTCGAAAAACTTTTATCTTCTGACCTGTGGAAAACTTTTTTGTTTTATGATAGAATCAGAGAACAAGAATAAAGAAGGAGAATTGATGGAATGACCGAAAAAGAGCATTTTTTTTGGAATAAGCTCTTAGAGCTGGCCAAAGAGGAACTAACACAAGCCACTTTTGATTATTATGTCCTAGACACCAAGCTCATCAAAGTTCAAAATAACGTTGCTACAATTCTGCTTGAAGAAGTCAAAAAGCTATTCTGGGAAAAGAATATGCAATCTTTCATTTTGATGGCTGGTTTTGAAGCCTATAATAGTGAAATAAAAGTTGAGTACGTCTTTGACGAAGCGCTCATAAACGAGGCAAATTCAACTGTAGCAAATAATGACTTTGGTAATAAAAAGGAACAGCAGACCCCTGCTCTTCCTACATTGGACTCAGACTTAAATAGTAAGTATACCTTTGATAATTTTATCCAAGGGGATGAAAATCGTTGGTCAGTTGCTGCATCTTTAGCTGTAGCTGATTCACCAGGAGCTACTTATAACCCTCTATTTATTTACGGAGGACCTGGTCTCGGGAAAACTCACTTGCTCAATGCCATTGGAAACAAGGTCTTACATGATAATCCTCAAGCACGCATTAAATACATTACTGCAGAGAATTTTATTAATGAATTTGTTGTACATATCCGTTTAGATAAAATGGACGAACTAAAACTTAAATATCGTCATCTGGACGTTCTCTTAATTGACGATATTCAATCATTGGCTAAAAAATCAACGCAAGCCACTCAAGAGGAATTCTTCAATACTTTCAATGTCCTTCACAATAATAACAAACAAATTGTCCTGACCAGCGACCGTAATCCAGATCAATTGAACGAGATGGAAGAGCGTCTTGTCACGCGCTTTAAATGGGGGTTAACCGTCAACATCACACCACCTGACTTTGAAACGCGAGTGGCCATTCTTACTAATAAGATTATGGACTATGATTATCATTTTCCTCCTGAAACAATTGAGTATTTAGCTGGCCAATTTGATTCAAATGTCCGTGACTTAGAGGGGGCCTTAAAAGATATTAGCTTAGTTGCCAATGTTCGCCAGTTAGATACTATCACAGTTGAGGTAGCTGCCGAAGCCATTCGCGCACGTAAAATGGATGGTCCTAAGTTAACTCTTATTCCGATTGAGGATATCCAAACTGAGGTAGGGAAATTTTATAATGTCACTGTAAAAGAGATTAAGGCAACTAAACGAACACAAAATATTGTCTTGGCACGTCAGGTAGCCATGTATCTTGCGCGTGAAATGACTGATAACTCCCTTCCAAAAATTGGAAAAGAATTTGGAGGAAGAGACCACTCAACTGTCTTACATGCATACAATAAAATCAAAAATATGATTGCCCAAGATGACAGTTTACGCATTGAAATTGATACCATCAAAAACAAGATAAAATGACACTTGTGGATAACTATTAAAAATCATTCAAACTCTTCCACAGGCTGTGCACAAGTTCAAAGCCTTGATAAAACTATGTTTTGTAGACTTATGCACAGTGTACACAAGACCTACTACTACTACTAAAATAATACTAATAAAATAAAGGAGCATCATGATTCAATTTGCGATTAATAAAGCTTATTTCTTACAAGCACTTCATACGACTCGCCGTGCTATTTCTTCTAAAAATGCTATCCCAATTCTATCGACGATTAAAATCGAAGTTACCAGTGATGGTATCTATTTGACAGGATCAAACGGGCAAATCTCAATTGAAAATAGTATCTCAGTTTCGGAAGAAAATGCAGGTCTATTAATTACACAACCAGGTAGTATCCTTTTGGAAGCAAACTTTTTCATTAATGTTGTCTCAAGCTTGCCTGATGTTACCCTTACTTTTGAAGAAATCGAACAATACCAAGTTTTACTAAAGAGTGGTAAATCAGAGATTACTTTAAAAGGGAAAGATGTTGAACAATATCCCCGTATTCAGGAAGTTGATAGCTTGACACCATTACTCATGGACACAAAAGTTTTAAAATCTATCATTGCTGAAACTTCATTCGCAGCAAGCACACAAGAAAGTCGTCCAATTTTAACCGGAGTTCACTTTGTTCTTTCAAATCATAAAGATCTCAAAGCTGTAGCAACTGACTCTCACCGAATGAGTCAACGTCAACTTGTTCTGGAACATTCTGCAGATAACTTTGATGTCGTAATCCCAAGTCGCTCACTTAAAGAATTGTCGGCAGTCTTTAGCGATGATATTGAAAACTTAGAGGTCTTCTTCTCAATAAATCAAATTCTATTCCGTAGTGAAACAATTTCTTTCTATACACGTTTACTTGAAGGAAATTATCCAGACACTAATCGTCTCTTGTCCGATTCATTTGAAACAGAAGTTGTTTTTGAGACTGCTAGCCTTCGTTCTGCTATGGAACGTTCATATTTGATTTCTAATGCTAGTCAAAGTGGTACCGTTAAACTCGAAATCATTAATGGTAGTGTCAGTGCCCATGTTAATTCGCCAGAAGTCGGAAAGGTGAATGAGGACATTGACGTGCAAGATGTTTCAGGTAGAGATTTGGTCATTAGTTTCAATCCAACCTACCTAATAGATGCTTTGAAAGCTCTTAAGAGTGAGACTGTCCGTGTACGTTTCATTTCACCAGTACGTCCATTTACATTGACGCCAGCAGATGACAGTGAGAATTTTATTCAATTGATTACACCTGTAAGAACAAACTAAAATCGAAAAAGTTATCCACTGTGGATAACTTTTTTACTAGAAAGGGAATTTATGTACCAAATTGGAAGTTTAGTTGAAATGAAAAAACCACATGCTTGTACTATCAAAGCAACAGGAAAAAAAGCTAATGAATGGGAAGTAACACGTCTTGGAGCTGACATTAAGATTCGTTGTACGAATTGTGATCATGTGGTCATGATGAGTCGTCATGATTTCGAGAAGAAACTTAAGAAGGTTTTGTAACAGGTGTTGGAGAGACTATATAACAAGAGTTTTATGTTAAGAAAATTACTTCACTAGCAATATAAAGACTTTCTAAAGTCCCTAATCATCTTCTTTATAGCATTCTTTGCCTTGCTTTCCTTTTTATGATTCTCAAAGGGAAGTTGCCTATTTTTAACAATTTTTGTGTTATAATTAACTGAATTACTTTTTTATGGAGAAATAAATTAATGGCTTTAACAGCAGGTATCGTCGGTTTGCCAAACGTTGGTAAATCAACTCTTTTCAATGCAATTACAAAAGCGGGTGCGGAAGCTGCTAACTATCCTTTCGCGACAATTGATCCAAACGTAGGTATGGTTGAGGTACCAGATGAGCGTTTGACGAAACTGACTGAACTTATTACCCCTAAAAAGACAGTTCCAACTACATTTGAGTTCACAGATATTGCGGGTATCGTAAAAGGAGCATCAAAGGGTGAAGGTCTTGGAAATAAGTTCTTGGCGAACATTCGTGAAGTAGATGCGATTGTCCATGTGGTTCGTTCTTTCGATGATGAAACGTTATGCGTGAACAAGGGCGTGAGGATGCCTTTGTAGATCCGATGGCTGATATTGATACAATCAATCTAGAATTGATTTTGGCTGACCTTGAATCAATTAACAAACGTTATGCGCGTGTCGAAAAAATTGCGCGTACACAAAAAGATAAAGATTCTGTAGCAGAGTTTAACATTCTTCAAAAGATTAAACCCGTTCTAGAAGATGGTAAGTCTGCACGTACGATTGATTTTACTGAGGAAGAGCAAAAAATTGTTAAGGGACTCTTCCTCTTGACAACAAAACCAGTACTTTATGTGGCTAATGTTGATGAAGACCAAGTCGCAAATCCTGATGATATTGATTATGTCAAACAAATTCGCGAGTTTGCAGCGACTGAAAATGCAGAAGTAGTTGTTATCTCAGCACGTGTTGAGGAAGAAATTTCTGAATTGGATGATGAAGATAAGGAGATGTTCCCTAGAAGACCTTGGTTTGACAGAATCAGGAGTTGATAAACTGACACGCGCAGCCTATCACTTGCTTGGTCTTGGAACTTACTTCACTGCTGGTGAAAAAGAGGTACGTGCTTGGACCTTTAAACGCGGCATCAAGGCACCACAGGCAGCCGGAATTATCCACTCTGACTTCGAGAAAGGCTTTATCCGTGCCGTAACCATGTCTTACGATGATCTCATTAAATATGGTTCTGAGAAAGCTGTTAAGGAAGCTGGTCGCCTTCGTGAAGAAGGAAAAGAATATGTTGTCCAAGATGGCGACATCATGGAATTCCGTTTCAACGTTTAGAAAATAAAAAATAGTGCACAAGGCTGAAAAGTATTTTTCAGTCCTTTTGCTGTTTATCAAAGAGGAGAAATAATGACAAAATTAGTAGTTGGCTTGGGAAATCCTGGTTCAAAATACCATGAGACACGTCACAATGTTGGTTTTATGGCTATTGACCTAATGGCTAAGGAACTGGGATTAACTTTTTCTGAAGAAAGGACCTTTAAGGCTGAAGTGGCTTCGACCTTTTTAAATGGTGAGAAGGTTTATTTTGTGAAACCAACAACCTTTATGAATCTATCTGGTCTAGCTGTTAGAGCATTACTAGCTTATTACAATATTCCCATGGAGGATTTTATCGTCATTTACGATGACTTAGATATGGAAGTTGGGAAATTGCGCTTTCGTCAAAAAGGTTCAGCGGGTGGTCATAATGGTATTAAATCTATCATTGCTGAAACTGGCACTCAAGAATTTGACCGTATAAAAATTGGTATTGGCCGTCCACAGAAAGGAATGACGGTCGTTAATCATGTCCTTGGAAAATTTAGTGAAGATGATTATGCCACAATTTTACTGACTTTAGACAAGGTAGAGACGGCCCTCAATCATTACCTTAAAACCAATGATTTCGAAGACACCATGAGGCGTTATAATGGCTAATACCCTATTAGATCTTTGAGAAGAATCCTCAATTGCTTGAGTGGCGTGATAAAGTAACTTTATTGAGTAGACAGTTGGTTATGGGATTTTCTGGTTCCAGCAAGGCAGTTGTCATGGCATCTGCCCTTTCTGAGCAGGTTCCTAAGATTCTAATCGTTACTTCAACACAAAATGAAGCTGAGCAACTAACAGGAGATTTGTCAGCTATCTTAGGAGAGGATAAGGTTTATTCTTTTTTTGCAGATGATGTAGTAGCTGCAGAGTTTATCTTCGCTTCTCCAGAAAAGACCCATTCTCGTCTCGAAAGTCTTAATTTTTTAATAGATAAAGAGGCCAGTGGGGTTTTGGTCACGAGTTTAGTTGGGACTAAGTTACATTTGCCTAACCCTAAGGTTTATAAAGACTCTCGTATTAACTTAGCACTAGGGGAAGAACATGATTTAGAGGCTCTCAGTAAGCATCTGACTCATATTGGATACCAAAGGGTAGAGCAGGTTCTCTCACCTGGTGAGTTTAGTCGTAGGGGCGATATTTTAGATATCTATGAACTGACTGCAGAACTCCCCTACCGTTTAGAATTTTTTGGAGACGAGATTGATGGTATTCGTCAGTTTGATAGCGATAGTCAAAAATCTTTAGACAATTTAGAGCATGTTATCGTATCTCCGGCAGATGATATTATCTTAACAAGAGAAGATTACCAACGTGCTGAGAAGGCCCTAGAAAGTGCGGTCTCGAAGGCAGAAGGTCCTCATAAAGCTTACCTTGAGGAAGTTCTGTCAGTTACGATTGATGGTTACCGTCATAAAGATTTACGTAAGTTTTTGTCTCTCTTTTATGATAAAGCTTACACCTTATTTGACTACCTTCCAAAGGGAACTCCTGTATTCATTGATGATTTTCAAAAGATAGTGGACCGCCATGGACGTCTTGAGTTGGAAGTGGCTAATCTTTTAACTGAGGATCTTCATCAGGGCAAGTCTCTGAGTCATCTAAATTACTTAGTGGATTCATTTAAGACTTTACGTAACTATCAGCCAGCTAGTTTCTTTTCGAATTTTCATAAGGGATTGGGAAATCTTAAATTTGATAAGTTGTATCAATTCACGCAATACCCTATGCAAGAGTTCTTTAACCAGTTCCCACTTCTAGTTGATGAAATACATCGCTATACCAAGAATAAGGCAACAGTTATTTTACAAGTGGGGTCTGAGAAGCAGCTCAAATCTTTGAAGGAAACCTTGGAAGAATATGATTTAGATTTACCCCTTAGTAGTTTTGGAGATTTGATCCCTCATAAGCCTCAGTTAGTCTTAGGAAACTTATCCAATGGTTTTTACTTTGCGGATGAAAAGCTTGTTCTTGTCACTGAACGTGAGATTTTTCATAAAAAAGTAAAACGTCGTGCGCGTGCCAGTCACGTTTCCAATGCAGAGCGTCTCAAAGATTACAATGAACTTGAAAAAGGTGATTATGTTGTACACCAGACTCATGGTATCGGTCAATTTAAAGGTATTGAGACTATTGAGATTAAAGGGGTGCATCGTGACTACTTGACCATCCAATATCAGGATGCTGCAACAATTTCTCTACCTGTTGAGCAGATTGAGAGTCTCTCTAAGTATGTATCAGCGGACGGAAAAGAGCCTAAAATTAATAAACTCAATGATGGGCGTTTTCAAAAGACTAAACAAAAAGTAAGCAAGCAAGTAGAGGATATTGCCGATGATCTCTTAAAACTTTATGCTGAGCGTAGTCAACTTAAAGGTTTTGCTTTTTCACCAGATGATGATAACCAAAGGGATTTCGAAGATGATTTTACCTATGCTGAGACAGAGGATCAATTGCGTTCTATCAAGGAAATTAAGGCAGACATGGAGTCAGACAAACCCATGGATCGTCTCTTGGTTGGTGATGTTGGTTTTGGTAAGACAGAGGTAGCTATGCGTGCTGCCTTCAAGGCGGTCAATGATGGAAAGCAAGTTGCTATCCTAGTTCCTACAACAGTTCTTGCCCATCAGCACTATCTGAATTTTAAAGAACGTTTTGAAAATCATGCTGTTGAGGTAGATGAACTCAGTCGTTTTAGAAGTAAAAAAGAGCAAAATGAGACTATTGAAAATTTAGCTAAAGGGCGTATTGATATTATTATCGGTACCCACCGCCTGCTGTCCAAAGATGTTAAGTTTTCTGACTTAGGCTTGCTAGTAATTGATGAAGAACAACGTTTTGGCGTGAAGCATAAAGAGAAACTTAAGGAGTTGAAGGCTAGGGTTGATGTACTTACGCTAACTGCGACACCTATTCCTCGTACGCTTCATATGTCTATGTTAGGTATTCGTGATTTGTCGATTATTGAGACAGCACCTACCAACCGTTATCCAGTTCAAACTTATGTTATGGAAACCAATCCTGGTCTTATTCGAGAAGCGATATTAAGAGAGATGGACCGAGGCGGCCAGATTTTTTATGTTTATAATCGTGTTGAAACCATTGATCAAAAAGTTTCTGAACTACATGAGCTAGTCCCTGAAGCACGTATCGGATTTGTTCATGGTCAGATGAGTGAGGTTATGTTGGAGAATACCCTCTTGGATTTCTTGAATGGTGATTACGATGTTTTGGTAGCAACGACCATTATCGAGACAGGGATTGATATCTCCAACGTTAATACGCTCTTTATTGAGAATGCAGATCATATGGGCTTATCTACTCTTTATCAGTTGAGAGGTCGTGTGGGGCGTAGTAATCGAATTGCTTATGCCTATCTCATGTATCGTCCTGACAAAGTGTTGACGGAAGTTTCTGAGAAGCGATTGGATGCTATTAAGGGATTTACAGAACTGGGATCAGGTTTCAAAATTGCCATGCGTGATTTATCAATTCGTGGTGCCGGGAACATTCTTGGTGCTTCTCAAAGTGGTTTCATCGACTCAGTCGGGATTCGAAATGTACTCGCAACTCTTGGAAGAGGCTATCAATAAACGTCAAGGTAAAACTCAAGTTCGCCGTAAAGGAAATGCAGAGTTCAATCTTCAGATTGATGCTTACCTCCCTTCTGACTATATTTCTGACGAGCGCCAAAAAATTGAAATTTATAAGCGTATTCGAGAAATTGAGAATCAGAAAGACTATCAAGACCTTCAAGATGAGCTTATTGACCGCTTTGGAGAATATCCAGACCAAGTTGCCTATCTCATTGAGATTGGTCTGGTTAAGGCCTATTTGGATGCTGCCTTTGCAGAATTAGTCGAGCGTAAGAACGATACTATTATTGTTCGTTTCGAAAAAGCCTCTCTTAAATTCTTCTTGACTCAAGACTATTTCGAAGCCATCTCTAAAACGCATTTAAAAGCAAAAATCAGTGATAACCAAGGGAAAGTAGAGATTACTTTTGATGTTCGTAACAAGAAAGACTATGAGATTCTTGAAGAATTAAAAAGTTTTTGGACAGACATTTATGGAAATCAAAGAACGTAAAGAAAAAAAAGAAGCTTAAGGAAAGTTTAAGTAAGTCTCTCTATACTATAAAATATCCTAAAACTTTTCTTTTTCATAAATCTCCTGAGAGGGTCGACTAGTGTCGATTCTCTTATTTTTGTACTTGAAAAGGCTTTAGTCACCTATTTTCTCAAAAAAATGCTATCATAGAAGAGATATCCTAACGAAAAGGAAACAGTAACATTGAGATTAGACAAATATTTAAAAGTATCACGAATTATCAAACGCCGTCCAGTTGCTAAAGAAGTAGCTGATAAAGGACGTATAAAAGTAAATGGAGTACTCGCTAAGTCATCTACAGATTTAAAAATTGGTGACCAAGTGGAAGTTCGTTTTGGAAATAAACTTTTAACTGTCCGTGTTTTAGAAATGAAAGACAGTACTAAAAAAGAAGATGCGGCAAAAATGTACGAGATTATAAGTGAAACAAGGATTGAAGCAGATGAGCAAGAAGCCTAATATTGTACAGCTTACGAACGATTACATTGATAATGCCAATCAAGAGCAACGATTAGAGCGTGCCGAACACGAACAAAGGAATCGCTTTATGGGGTGGATTCTTTTTGTGGTTGTTTTACTCTTTATCTTGCCAACCTATAATCTGGTTGAGACCTATATGAATATCAAACAGCAAGAGAAGGAAGTCTTGTCGCTTCAGAAAGACTATGATAAATTGTCGGATCAGACAAAGGAACGAAAGGATTTGGCTAAGAAACTTAAGGATGATGCTTTCGCCGAGAAATATGCGCGTGCTAAGTACTATTATTCACGTGAAGGAGAGTCAATCTATCCTGTACCAAGCTTATTACCCTAATGAAAGATTTACTAAAAACTGTAGAAACTTTTTTAACCTATTCAGAAGCCAAGTTAGAGGAACTATCAGAAAAAAATCAGCAACTTAAAATGGAATTACCGAGGAAAGAGGAGGTGAAGAAGCAAGCATGAAAAAGCTCTTAATAGCTGCAACTGTTGTGCTTGTATCTTCTAGCCCCCTAGTCTTACTTCCTATGGAGAAGGAGCTAACTCTGACCCAAAAACAGGTCCAAAAATTGACTCAAAATACTACAGCTAGTTTGGCTCAATTTAAACAGATTCCTAAAAATCCAAGAACGATAACAACTATCCTAACTTATAAGAACAAGGATTTAACAGAATTTAAAACCAGTATCCAAGCGGATACCAAACTATCAATTTCTGCTATTTTTTGGAATGCTAAAGGTGAGCCTGTTTTCCAACTTCAAGATGGTGATTATGTAGCCGCTAGTCAGAAATCAATTGTAGACGACAGTATCTATAATGAAAAACCAGTAGATATGACCTTATGGACTAAAGATGGTTTAACGGTATACAAAGAACCTTACGTTTTAGGAACTGAAAAAGCTGACTCCAAACTCGCTAGTTTTAAACCCATTAAGGTTAGCCAAGCAGCTCAGACGCATGCAGGGACCTACTATTTGGTAGACGGTGAGGGGTGGATCAACGCTTCTGATTTATCAACGACTGACAATCGCATCGAGGCTGTTCAAAAAGTCCTTAATGAGAAGTATAACAATCAAGAGCGCATCTCAGTTTATGTTAAACAGCTTGATACGGACCGAGTAGCTGCTATCAATGACGAAAAAAGCATGTATGCAGCAAGCGTAGCCAAGCTTGGAGTACTTTATTATGCACAGGAACGTCTGTCTCAAAAAAAATTATCATTATCAGATGAGTATCAATATACCGCAGCTGTGAATGGTTTTCCAGGTGCCTATGATCCAGATGGTTCTGGAAAGATTAGTAAGATACCTGATGATAAGAATTATAGCTTGGAAAATCTGTTAAAGGCTGTAGCCCAAAACTCAGATAATGTAGCGACAAATATATTAGGTTATTATGTAACCAATCAGTATGACAAGGCCTTCCAAAAATCAGTAGATAAAGCCGCAGCGACTTCGTGGAATATGGATAAAAAGGAGTTGACTGCTAGAGCCGCAGGTACTTTGATGGAGGCTGTTTATAGACAAAATGGAGATATTATCAATTATCTTTCAAGTACGGACTATGATGGCGAACGTATTTCCAAAAACATTGATGTGCCTGTCGCTCATAAAATTGGTGATGCCTACGACTTTAAACATGACGTCGCTATTGTTTATGCAGATTCTCCCTTTATTCTATCGATTTTTACGGATAAAGAGGGCTATGACAAAATCACCTCAATTGCAGATGATGTTTATGGAATTTTAAAATAATGACACAAAAATTGTTGCAAATGATGCAAGCCAAGGGTTATTTTAACCAGCACAAGAAAATTTTAGTAGCAGTATCAGGTGGAGCAGACTCTATGAGTTTGCTGCACTTTTTGTATAACCATCAAAAAGATTTGGATATTCAGTTGGGGATTGCTCACGTTAACCATAAACAACGACAAGAGTCGGAGCATGAAGAAGCGTATTTACGTCATTGGGCAGAGGAACATAAGGTCCCTTTTCACTATAGTGCCTTCTCAGGAAAGTTTTCAGAAAATGCTGCCCGTACCTTTCGCTATGAGTTTTTTAAGCGGGTCATGAAAGATTATGATTACTCTGCTCTTGTAACAGCCCATCATGCAGATGATCAAGCAGAGACGATTTTTATGAGACTGTTGAGAGGAAGTCGTTTAAGACACCTGACAGGAATTTCAGCTATCAGACCATTTGGCACTGGTCAGATTATTCGTCCCTTTTTGCATCTTACGAAAGATCAGCTTCCCGTAACTTTCCATTTTGAAGATAGGAGTAATACGTCATTAGCCTATCTTTCGGAATCGCATCAGACTATCCTATCTTCCTACCTTATCTCAGGAAAATCCTAAATTTAAGGAGCACCTTTGTCTTTTTAGCCGAGGAGATTGGTCTTATGAAGCAAGCTTTAGGGGAGTTAACAAAGGATATTACTATCACTGATTTATCTGTTTTTTTCAGCAACAGTCAGATCCTGTCCAGCTCTTTTCTTCTTTCAGAACTATTTAGATACCTTTCCTGATTTACAGCTTTCTAAAGGCCAATTTAATCAATTGATAAGTTATCTAAGAAAAAATGGTTCAGGGAAGATACCCCTAAAAAATGGTTACGAACTAATAAAAACACAGACTTCTTTCCTAATAAGGAAAGAAGAGGCTATCTCTTTATCCCCTCCTTGTCTCTTAGAATTTGGAAAATCTGTTGAGTTTGAGGATTACACCTTGACTTTTTCAGAATTCAATGACGTTTCTAACTCAGATACTATTAGTATTTGGTCAGATTCCCCAATACTGATTCGTCATAGAAAAGAAGGCGATAAGATTGACCTTGGTAGTCACCATAAAAAATTAAGACGACTGTTTATAGACAATAAGATTTTAGAGAAGGATCGTCAAAAAGCCATTATAGGAGAACAAGATGGTCAGATTATTTTTCTTTATGTTGCTGGGCGTCTCTATTTGAAAAAAAGACCTGAAAATGCTATACTTTATGGCACTGTAGTCATTTATAAGAATTTCTAATCAAATACCATGTTCAAATAACGATGATTGAAGTAAAAGTGGTATAATAACAGAATATTGACTTCGAGAAAGGGAACCCAAATGTTAGAAAAAGACATTAAAAAAGTCCTCTTTTCCCAAGAGGATATCGTAGCTAAAACTAAAGAACTAGGACAACAATTGACAGAGGATTATGCGGGGAAAAATCCTTTACTAGTCTGTGTTTTGAAAGGTGCTGTTCCATTTATGGCAGAACTTATCAAACATATCGATACCCATATTGAGATGGACTTTATGGTCGTTTCAAGTTATGGTGGTGGAACTGTCAGCAGTGGTGAAGTAAAGATTCTTAAAGATGTTGACACTAATGTTGAAGGACGAGACATCATCTTTATTGAAGATATCATTGACACAGGTCGTACGCTCCTTTATCTTCGAGATATGTTCAAGTACCGTAAAGCCAATTCAGTCAAAATCGCAACTCTTTTTGATAAACCAGAAGGTCGTGTTGTTGATATTGAGGCAGATTACGTATGTTACGATGTTCCTAATGAATTTATCGTTGGTTTCGGACTAGACTATGATGAAAAATACCGTAACCTCCCTTATGTCGGTGTCCTAAAAGAAGAAATTTATACAAAATAAGTAAAGGTCTAATTAATTTATGAATAATAAAAATAATAATGGCTTCTTACGGAACGCTTTTCTCTACATCATAGTTATTATTGCGGTTGTAACCGGAGTACAATACTTTGCAGGAGGAAGCCAAAGCCCAAGTCAACAATTGTCTTACACACAGTTGGTTAAGAAAATTGAAGATGGTAAGGTAAAATCTATCACTTATCAGCCAGACGGTAGTATCATTGAAGTTAAAGGTAGCTACAAAAAGGCCGAAAAGGTTGATACTGATCTTAGTCTACCATTTTTAGGTAGTGCATCATCAGAGACACGTAGCTTTACATCGACTGTGCTGCAGAATGAAACAACCATGCAGAAATTGCAGTCAGCATCAGAAGCAGCTGATGTTAATGTTAAAATGATACGTGAAAGTTCAAGTGGTGCTTGGATTTCATATCTTTTTAGTTACCTACCTTTGATTGGGATTGCTATTTTCTTCCTTTTCATGATGAACCAAGGTGGTAACCGCGGTGCAATGAATTTTGGCCGCAACCGTGCTAAGACTCAATCAAAAGAGAATATTAAAGTTCGTTTCACAGATGTGGCTGGTGCAGAAGAAGAAAAAGAAGAACTTGTAGAAGTCGTAGATTTCCTCAAAAATCCACGTAAATATAAAGCACTTGGTGCACGTATCCCTAAGGGTGTTCTCCTTGAAGGCCCTCCAGGGACAGGTAAAACTCTGCTTGCTAAAGCTGTTGCTGGTGAAGCAGATGTTCCTTTCTTTAGTATCTCAGGTTCTGATTTCGTAGAGATGTTTGTCGGTGTCGGAGCAAGTCGTGTTCGTAGTCTTTTTGAAGACGCTAAGAAGGCCGAACGTGCTATTATCTTTATTGATGAAATCGATGCGGTTGGCCGTCGTCGTGGTACTGGAATGGGTGGCGGTAACGACGAACGTGAACAAACCCTTAACCAACTGTTGATAGAAATGGATGGTTTTGATGGAAATGAGAATATCATTGTCATTGCTGCAACCAACCGCAGTGATGTTCTTGATCCAGCCCTCCTACGTCCAGGACGTTTTGACCGTAAAGTTCTTGTTGGTCGCCCAGATGTAAAAGGCCGAGAAGCTATCTTGAAAGTCCATGCCAAGAATAAACCATTGGCTGAAGATGTTGACCTTAAAGTTGTTGCTCAACAAACTCCAGGTTTTGTTGGAGCTGACTTAGAAAATGTCTTGAATGAAGCAGCCCTAGTTGCTGCACGACGTAGTAAGACTAGAATTGATGCTAGTGATATCGACGAAGCAGAGGATCGTGTTATTGCTGGACCATCTAAGAAAGACCGCCAAGTTTCAGAACACGAACGTAAAGTTGTGGCTTACCATGAAGCAGGTCATACAATTGTTGGTTTAACACTTTCTAGCGCTCGTGATGTTCACAAGGTTACTATTGTTCCACGAGGCCGCGCAGGTGGTTATATGATTTCTCTACCAAAAGAGGATCAGATGTTGTCATCTAAAGATGAGCTAAAAGAACAATTGGCAGGACTTATGGGTGGACGTGTTGCAGAAGAAATTATTTTCAACGTTCAAACCTCAGGCGCTTCAAATGACTTTGAGCAAGCAACACAGTTAGCACGTGCAATGGTTACTGAATATGGTATGAGCGAAAAACTTGGACCAGTCCAATATGAAGGTAATCATGCGATGAATCCAGGACAATTTACGACAGATAAGTCTTACTCAGCTCATACAGCTCAACTTATTGACGAAGAAATTCGATCACTTTTAGTTGAAGCACATGACAAAGCAGCTGAAATTATCAATGCAAACCGAGAAACACATGCACTCATTGCAGAAGCTTTGCTTAAGTATGAAACACTTGATGCTGCACAAATCAAGTCAATTTATGAGACTGGTAAGATGCCGGAGGATTCTCTTGGAGATTCAGAAGAAGATAATCATGCCCTATCTTACGATGAAGTCAAAGAAAGAATTGAAAATAAAAATAAAGATGAAGAAGAGTAAGGAGTTTTACTCTTCTTTTTTTAGATAAATCGAGAGAAGAAGTACTATTAGAAAGTATTATAAAAAAAAGAAAATTAAAATCAATGCAAATTATTGACAAGACAGGTCAGAGATGATATTATAAATAAGCTGTTTCGCGAGAGACAGCAGACACGAGAAGTAAAAAAAACTTCAAAAAAAGTGTTGACAAGCTATTCTAGATTTGCTAGAATATAGGAGTTGTCTTAAGAGAGACAAAGACCTTTGAGAACTGAATAAGAAACCAAGTGCAGGGTTATGATAGAAGAATTATAACTGTCAATTTACAAGAATAAATCGTCAGACGACGGTAATGAGTTAACGCTCGAACAATTATTAAAGATTTTAATGAGAGTTTGATCCTGGCTCAGGACGAACGCTGGCGGCGTGCCTAATACATGCAAGTAGAACGCTGAAGAGAGGAGCTTGCTCTTCTTGGATGAGTTGCGAACGGGTGAGTAACGCGTAGGTAACCTGCCTTGTAGCGGGGGATAACTATTGGAAACGATAGCTAATACCGCATAACAATGGATGACACATGTCATTTATTTGAAAGGGGCAATTGCTCCACTACAAGATGGACCTGCGTTGTATTAGCTAGTAGGTGAGGTAACGGCTCACCTAGGCGACGATACATAGCCGACCTGAGAGGGTGATCGGCCACACTGGGACTGAGACACGGCCCAGACTCCTACGGGAGGCAGCAGTAGGGAATCTTCGGCAATGGGGGCAACCCTGACCGAGCAACGCCGCGTGAGTGAAGAAGGTTTTCGGATCGTAAAGCTCTGTTGTAAGTCAAGAACGAGTGTGAGAGTGGAAAGTTCACACTGTGACGGTAGCTTACCAGAAAGGGACGGCTAACTACGTGCCAGCAGCCGCGGTAATACGTAGGTCCCGAGCGTTGTCCGGATTTATTGGGCGTAAAGCGAGCGCAGGCGGTTTGATAAGTCTGAAGTTAAAGGCTGTGGCTCAACCATAGTTCGCTTTGGAAACTGTCAAACTTGAGTGCAGAAGGGGAGAGTGGAATTCCATGTGTAGCGGTGAAATGCGTAGATATATGGAGGAACACCGGTGGCGAAAGCGGCTCTCTGGTCTGTAACTGACGCTGAGGCTCGAAAGCGTGGGGAGCGAACAGGATTAGATACCCTGGTAGTCCACGCCGTAAACGATGAGTGCTAGGTGTTGGATCCTTTCCGGGATTCAGTGCCGCAGCTAACGCATTAAGCACTCCGCCTGGGGAGTACGACCGCAAGGTTGAAACTCAAAGGAATTGACGGGGGCCCGCACAAGCGGTGGAGCATGTGGTTTAATTCGAAGCAACGCGAAGAACCTTACCAGGTCTTGACATCCCGATGCTATTTCTAGAGATAGAAAGTTACTTCGGTACATCGGTGACAGGTGGTGCATGGTTGTCGTCAGCTCGTGTCGTGAGATGTTGGGTTAAGTCCCGCAACGAGCGCAACCCCTATTGTTAGTTGCCATCATTCAGTTGGGCACTCTAGCGAGACTGCCGGTAATAAACCGGAGGAAGGTGGGGATGACGTCAAATCATCATGCCCCTTATGACCTGGGCTACACACGTGCTACAATGGTTGGTACAACGAGTTGCGAGTCGGTGACGGCAAGCTAATCTCTTAAAGCCAATCTCAGTTCGGATTGTAGGCTGCAACTCGCCTACATGAAGTCGGAATCGCTAGTAATCGCGGATCAGCACGCCGCGGTGAATACGTTCCCGGGCCTTGTACACACCGCCCGTCACACCACGAGAGTTTGTAACACCCGAAGTCGGTGAGGTAACCTTTTGGAGCCAGCCGCCTAAGGTGGGATAGATGATTGGGGTGAAGTCGTAACAAGGTAGCCGTATCGGAAGGTGCGGCTGGATCACCTCCTTTCTAAGGAAACGGAATGTACTTGAGTTTCTTATTTAGTTTTGAGAGGTCTTGTGGGGCCTTAGCTCAGCTGGGAGAGCGCCTGCTTTGCACGCAGGAGGTCAGCGGTTCGATCCCGCTAGGCTCCATTGAATCGAAAGATTCAAGTATTGTCCATTGAAAATTGAATATCTATATCAAATTCCATATGTAATTAAATACATATAGATAGTAACAAGAAAATAAACCGAAACGCTGTGAATATTTAATGAGTTAGGTCGAAAGACCAAAATAAGGTTAAGTTAATAAGGGCGCACGGTGGATGCCTTGGCACTAGAAGCCGATGAAGGACGTGACTAACGACGAAATGCTTTGGGGAGCTGTAAGTGAGCAATGATCCAGAGATGTCCGAATGGGGGAACCCGGCAGGTAATGCCTGTCACTCATTACTGTTAAGGTAATGTAGAGGAAGACGCAGTGAACTGAAACATCTAAGTAGCTGCAGGAAGAGAAAGCAAAAGCGATTGCCTTAGTAGCGGCGAGCGAAACGGCAAGAGGGCAAACCGAAGAGTTTACTCTTCGGGGTTGTAGGACTGCAACGTGGACTTAAAGATTATAGAAGAACTACCTGGGAAGGTAGGCCAAAGAGAGTAATAGCCTCGTATTCGAAATAGTCTTTATACCTAGCAGTATCCTGAGTACGGCGAGACACGAGAAATCTCGTCGGAATCTGGGAGGACCATCTCCCAACCCTAAATACTCTCTAGTGACCGATAGTGAACCAGTACCGTGAGGGAAAGGTGAAAAGCACCCCGGGAGGGGAGTGAAATAGAACCTGAAACCGTGTGCCTACAACAAGTTCGAGCCCGTTAATGGGTGAGAGCGTGCCTTTTGTAGAATGAACCGGCGAGTTACGATATGATGCGAGGTTAAGTTGAAGAGACGGAGCCGTAGGGAAACCGAGTCTTAATAGGGCGCATTAGTATCATGTCGTAGACCCGAAACCATGTGACCTACCCATGAGCAGGTTGAAGGTGAGGTAAAACTCACTGGAGGACCGAACCAGGGCACGTTGAAAAGTGCTTGGATGACTTGTGGGTAGCGGAGAAATTCCAAACGAACTTGGAGATAGCTGGTTCTCTCCGAAATAGCTTTAGGGCTAGCGTCGATGTTAAGTCTCTTGGAGGTAGAGCACTGTTTGGGTGAGGGGTCCATCCCGGATTACCAATCTCAGATAAACTCCGAATGCCAACGAGATATAATCGGCAGTCAGACTGCGAGTGCTAAGATCCGTAGTCGAAAGGGAAACAGCCCAGACCACCAGCTAAGGTCCCAAAATATATGTTAAGTGGAAAAGGATGTGGGGTTGCACAGACAACTAGGATGTTAGCTTAGAAGCAGCTATTCATTCAAAGAGTGCGTAATAGCTCACTAGTCGAGTGACCCTGCGCCGAAAATGTACCGGGGCTAAAACATATTACCGAAGCTGTGGATACCTTTATAGGTATGGTAGGAGAGCGTTCTATGTGCGAAGAAGGTGTACCGTGAGGAGTGCTGGAGCGCATAGAAGTGAGAATGCCGGTATGAGTAGCGAAAGACAGGTGAGAATCCTGTCCACCGTAAGACTAAGGTTTCCAGGGGAAGGCTCGTCCGCCCTGGGTTAGTCGGGACCTAAGGAGAGACCGAAAGGTGTATCCGATGGACAACAGGTTGATATTCCTGTACTAGAGTATATAGTGATGGAGGGACGCAGTAGGCTAACTAAACCAGACGATTGGAAGTGTCTGGCCAAGCAGTGAGGTGTGATATGAGTCAAATGCTTATATCTATAACATTGAGCTGTGATGGGGAGCGAAGTTTAGTAGCGAAGTTAGTGATGTCACACTGCCGAGAAAAAGCTTCTAGCGTTAATTATACTCTACCCGTACCGCAAACCGACACAGGTAGTCGAGGCGAGTAGCCTCAGGTGAGCGAGAGAACTCTCGTTAAGGAACTCGGCAAAATGGCCCCCGTAACTTCGGGAGAAGGGGCGCTGACTTATGGTCAGCCGCAGTGAATAGGCCCAAGCAACTGTTTATCAAAAAAACACAGCTCTCTGCTAAATCGTAAGATGATGTATAGGGGGTGACGCCTGCCCGGTGCTGGAAGGTTAAGAGGAGTGCTTAGCAATAGCGAAGGTATGAATTGAAGCCCCAGTAAACGGCGGCCGTAACTATAACGGTCCTAAGGTAGCGAAATTCCTTGTCGGGTAAGTTCCGACCCGCACGAAAGGCGTAATGATTTGGGCACTGTCTCAACGAGAGACTCGGTGAAATTTAGTACCTGTGAAGATGCAGGTTACCCGCGACAGGACGGAAAGACCCCATGGAGCTTTACTGCAGTTTGATATTGAGTATCTGTACCACATGTACAGGATAGGTAGGAGCCTATGACCTCGGGACGCCAGTTTCGAGTGAGGCGTTGTTGGGATACTACCCTTGTGTTATGGCTACTCTAACCCAGATAGGTTATCCCTATCGGAGACAGTGTCTGACGGGCAGTTTGACTGGGGCGGTCGCCTCCTAAAAGGTAACGGAGGCGCCCAAAGGTTCCCTCAGAATGGTTGGAAATCATTCGCAGAGTGTAAAGGTATAAGGGAGCTTGACTGCGAGAGCTACAACTCGAGCAGGGACGAAAGTCGGGCTTAGTGATCCGGTGGTTCCGCATGGAAGGGCCATCGCTCAACGGATAAAAGCTACCCTGGGGATAACAGGCTTATCTCCCCCAAGAGTTCACATCGACGGGGAGGTTTGGCACCTCGATGTCGGCTCGTCGCATCCTGGGGCTGTAGTCGGTCCCAAGGGTTGGGCTGTTCGCCCATTAAAGCGGCACGCGAGCTGGGTTCAGAACGTCGTGAGACAGTTCGGTCCCTATCCGTCGCGGGCGTAGGAAATTTGAGAGGATCTGCTCCTAGTACGAGAGGACCAGAGTGGACTTACCGCTGGTGTACCAGTTGTTCTGCCAAGAGCATCGCTGGGTAGCTATGTAGGGAAGGGATAAACGCTGAAAGCATCTAAGTGTGAAGCCCACCTCAAGATGAGATTTCCCATGATTTTATATCAGTAAGAGCCCTGAGAGATGATCAGGTTGATAGGTTAGAAGTGGAAGTGTGGTGACACATGTAGCGGACTAATACTAATAGCTCGAGGACTTATCCAAAGAAAGTAACTGAGACATATTGACAACGATTTGGTTTCTTGATACAGTATAGATATTCAATTTTGAGTTGAGAATACTCAGAGTTAAGTGACGATAGCCTAGGAGATACACCTGTTCCCATGCCGAACACAGAAGTTAAGCCCTAGTACGCCTGATGTAGTTGGGGGTTGCCCCCTGTTAGATATGGTAGTCGCTTAGCGCATAGGGAGTTTAGCTCAGCTGGGAGAGCATCTGCCTTACAAGCAGAGGGTCAGCGGTTCGATCCCGTTAACTCCCATAGGTCCCGTGGTGTAGCGGTTATCACGTCGCCCTGTCACGGCGAAGATCGCGGGTTCGATTCCCGTCGGGACCGTCAAGTAGAAATATTTGAGACTCGTTAGCTCAGTTGGTAGAGCAATTGACTTTTAATCAATGGGTCACTGGTTCGAGCCCAGTACGGGTCATATATGCGGGTGTGGCGGAATTGGCAGACGCACCAGATTTAGGATCTGGCGCTTAACGGCGTGGGGGTTCAAGTCCCTTCACCCGCATTAGAAAAGTTAGCCGGCTTAGCTCAGTTGGTAGAGCATCTGATTTGTAATCAGAGGGTCGCGTGTTCAAGTCATGTAGCCGGCATAAAATGCGAACGTAGTTCAGTGGTAGAACACCACCTTGCCAAGGTGGGGGTCGCGGGTTCGAATCCCGTCGTTCGCTTGAGGAGCCGGGGTGGCGGAACTGGCAGACGCACAGGACTTAAAATCCTGCGAAAGGAAACTTTCGTACCGGTTCGATCCCGGTCCTCGGCATAATATAATAATGAGCACCCTTAGCTCAACTGGATAGAGTACCTGACTACGAATCAGGCGGTTAGAGGTTCGACTCCTCTAGGGTGCATTTTATCGGGAAGTAGCTCAGCTTGGTAGAGCACTTGGTTTGGGACCAAGGGGTCGCAGGTTCGAATCCTGTCTTCCCGATTTATGGCGGTGTAGCTCAGCTGGCTAGAGCGTCCGGTTCATACCCGGGAGGTCGGGGGTTCGATCCCCTTCGCCGCTATATATATGGATTTCTTGGACCTTTAGCTCAACTGGTTAGAGCACTCGGCTCATAACCGAGCGGTCGTAGGTTCGAGTCCTACAAGGTCCATATATTAATTATAATATTTGGAGGATTACCCAAGTCCGGCTGAAGGGAACGGTCTTGAAAACCGTCAGGCGTGTAAAAGCGTGCGTGGGTTCGAATCCCACATCCTCCTTATAATTAACGCGGGATGGAGCAGCTAGGTAGCTCGTCGGGCTCATAACCCGAAGGTCGTAGGTTCAAATCCTGCTCCCGCAATATGGCTCGGTAGCTCAGTTGGTAGAGCAATGGATTGAAGCTCCATGTGTCGGCGGTTCGATTCCGTCTCGCGCCATTTTTGTTAAGCGGGTGTAGTTTAGTGGTAAAACTACAGCCTTCCAAGCTGTTGTCGCGAGTTCGATTCTCGTCACCCGCTTTATTTGGATATTTTAGCCAAGCATTTGCTTGGGCGCGTAGCTCAGATGGTTAGAGCGCACGCCTGATAAGCGTGAGGTCGGTGGTTCGATTCCACTCGTGCCCATATTGGAGAATTACTCAAGAGGCTGAAGAGGACGGTTTGCTAAATCGTTAGGTCGGGTAACCGGCGCGGGGGTTCGAATCCCCCATTCTCCGTAGTATTATGACGAATTATCTTTTAAGATAATTCGTTTTCTTTTTTTTGAGGTGACAAAATGAAAAATAGTTTTTATCGATTTCTTCTTTATGGGTTTATTATTTTTCTATTTTTTGTAATGCTTTTTTCTTTTGTCTTTACTAATAAAAAATTAACCAAGGATATCTCGTCTAATGTTTCGGGTTTCGTTACCAAAGTAGACTCAGTGGTTTCAGTTCCATTTACTGCTTTATCAAAATCTCATAATGTTATTTCTGATCTCTTATCAACCTATAATGAGAATCAAGATTTAAAAAAATCTTTATCGAATTTAGAAAATCAATCATCTATTATTTCTAACTTGCAAGAAGAGAATGATTCTTTAAGAGCTTCGCTTAATCTTTCGGACAAGCTAAGTCGTGATACTGTTCTCACTGCTGAAGTTTCTATGCGACCTTCTGTGACTTGGTTAAAAGAGTTAACGATTAATGTCGGTAAGTCTAAGAATGTTAGTAAATCCATGCTAGCAACTTCTAATGGTGGAGTAATCGGTTTTGTAACTAAGGTATATGATGATACTACTACTATTTCTTTACTTTCTAGTAGTTCTAGTGATAGTTACCTTGCTTCTAGCGTCAAATCAGAGGATGATAACCAGATTTTCGGGATTATATCTCGTTATGATAATAAAAAGAAACTGTTAGAGATGACACAACTCAATTCATCTTCTAACGTTAAGGTTGGCACTGAAGTAGTTACAAGTGGTCTTGATGATGTATCAGTAAAGGACGTTCCAATTGGTACTGTAGACTCTGTGAGTGATTATGAAGGTAATCGTACGATTTTGGTAAAACCTTATGCTGATTTTGATAAAATTTCTTATGTTACTTTAGTTGGAGATGGTAAATAATATGAAATTATCCAAGTATTCTATTATTCCTTTCTTACTGAGTATTGTTCCTTTTCTATGGGATGGTCATATTTCGATGATACTTAATCATTATTTATCTCCTGAATTTTTTCTATCATCTCATCTTTTCATTATTTATATTTTTATCTTAACTCTTGATTTTCCAAATAAGTATTCCTTTCTTTACCTTGTTTGTTTTGGATTTCTTTATGATACCTATTATTTCAAAACAGTTGGTATAGTAATTCTAACGTTGCCACTATTATGTTATCTGTTAACTCAGCTAGGTCGAATTGTTAAGAGAAATAACTATGTTGATTTTTTGTTAATGTTTTTATTCTCTTTCTCTTTGATACTATAAATTTTGGCTTTGCCTTATTTTATGGTTTCTCCAATGAGTCTGTGACGGATTTTATTATTTATCAACTAAGTCCTAGTATAGTGTTTAATCTTTTGATCTTTATCTTTATTAAACCTATTCTTGAAATTATTTTTGTATCTGCCAGTTGATAGATTTAAATAGAACTGTAATATTGGCGTAACAAAGTTTGCGCCATTTTTTGATACAATTAAAAGGTCTTATCGAAAAGGAGTAGTATTTTATATTATGAAAAAACGTATTCTTTCAGCAGTGTTGGTAAGTGGTGTAACCTTATCAGCAGCTGCATCAGTACATGCAGAGGATTATGATTCGCAAATCGCTGCTGCAGATAACGCAATTAGTAACCTTGCTTCTCAACAAGAGACTGCACAAGCGCAAGTTGCTACAATCCAATCTCAAGTATCTACACTTAGAACACAAAAATCAGAATTGGAAACTAAAAATGCTGAACTTGAAAAAGTATCAGCAGATTTGGAATCTGAAATTCAAGAATTATCAAGTAAAATTGTAGCTCGTCAAGATTCTTTGGCGAAACAAGCTCGTAGTGCTCAACAAAATAATACTGCGACTAGCTACATCAACTCTATCTTGAACTCTAAGTCAATCTCTGAAGCTATTACTCGTATCACAGCTATTTCAAAAGTTGTTACAGCTAATAATGACATGTTGACAAAACAAGAGTCTGATCAAAAAGAGCTTGCTGCAAAACAAGAACAAAACCAAGCTGCTATCAATGAGATTGCAACTAATAAAGCAGAACTTGAAACAACAGAAGCTGGTTTGACAACTCAACAAGCAGAACTAGAAGCAGCACAAGTTACTTTGGCTGCAGAATTGGCTACAGCTCAAGATGAAAAAACATCACTTGTTTCTGCTAAATCAACTGCAGAAGCAGTGGCAGCTTCAACTGCAGCATCAGTTGCTCAGTCTCAAGCAATTGCAGAATCAGAGGCAGCAGCACAAGCAGTAGCATCTTCAGAAGCGGCAGCATTTGTAGCTCAATCAGAGGCGGCAGCAACTTCCGAAGCAGTAGCTCAACCTTCAGAAGCTACTGTTTCAGAAACAGCAACAGCCTCAGAAGTAGCACAAGAACCTGTTTCATCAGAAACTTCAGAAACAACTCAAGAGCCAACTGTTGCAACTTCAGAAGCAACACAAGAGCCTGAAGCACAGCCAGAATCAGCTGCCTCAGAGGCACAACAAGAGCCTGCTGCTCCAGCAACATCTGAAGCACAACCAGAATCAGCTGCTCCTGCAGCTTCAGAAGCACCAGCTCCTGCTAGCGAAGCACCTGCAGCAACTTCAGAAGCACCAGCAAGTCAAGCACCTGCAGCTTCAGAAGCACCAGCTCCAGCAGCTGAAACACTAAGGTATCAGCTGCCTCAACTCCTAATACATATCCTGTTGGTCAATGTACTTGGGGTGCTAAATCATTAGCTTCATGGGTTGGTAACTACTGGGGTAATGCTAAAAACTGGATTGCTAGCGCACAAGCAGCTGGCCACTCAGTTGGTACAACTCCTGTAGCCGGAGCAATTGCGGTTTGGCCAAATGATGGTGGTGGTTATGGTCACGTAGCTTACGTAACATCAGCATCAGGTGCAAATTCAATTCAAGTTATGGAATCAAACTATGCTGGTAACATGTCAATCGGTAACTACCGTGGTACATTTGATCCAACATCTTCAGCTCATGGTGGTTCTGTATACTATATTTACCCATAATGACTACAAGAAGGCGATTCGAATTTTCTCGAATCGTTTTTATTTTATAGCAAAATGTCTTTACTTTCTGGAATTACTTTTAGACGGGAAAATGTCGAGGTTAAGGTTAAATCTTTTTAGTCTTGTTAAGTTACTGTGACACCATTTATTTTGCATTGAAAATCAATCTAAAAAAAGGTAGAATGGTTTAGTAGATATTTTGGAGGAAATCATGTCTTATACGAATTTGAAGTTGTTTGCTTTATCGTCTAACCAGGAATTAGCAGCAAAAGTTGCTGATAAAATGGGTATTGAACTCGGAAAATCAAGTGTTCGTGAATTTCAGATGGTGAGATTCAAGTTAATATTGAAGAATCTATCCGTGGTCATCACGTTTTTATTCTTCAATCTACAAGCTCTCCTGTAAATGATAACTTGATGGAAATCTTGATTATGGTTGATGCGCTAAAACGTGCAAGTGCAGAAACGGTCAGTGTTGTTATGCCTTATTATGGTTATGCACGTCAAGACCGTAAGGCACGTTCACGTGAGCCAATCACATCTAAATTGGTTGCTAATATGCTTGAGGTTGCAGGTGTTGATCGACTTTTGACAGTTGACCTCCATGCTTCTCAAATTCAAGGATTCTTTGATATTCCTGTAGACCATTTGATGGGTGCACCACTTATTGCAGATTACTTTGATCGTGCTGGTCTTACTGGAGATGATGTTGTTGTTGTTTCTCCAGACCATGGTGGTGTGACTCGTGCACGAAAACTTGCTCAATGTTTGAAAACACCAATCGCAATCATTGATAAGCGTCGTAGTGTTGATAAAATGAACACTTCTGAGGTTATGAATATCATTGGTAACGTTGAAGGTAAAACATGTATCTTGATTGATGATATGATTGATACTGCAGGTACAATCTGTCATGCGGCGGATGCGCTTGCTGAAGCTGGTGCAACTCATGTCTATGCCTCATGTACTCACCCTGTATTGTCAGGTCCAGCACTTGATAATATTCAAATCTGCTATTGAGAAGCTTGTCGTATTGGACACTATTTATCTTCCAGAAGAACGTTTGATTGATAAGATTGAACAAATTTCAATTGCTGATTTGATTTCAGAGGCAATTATTCGTATTCATGAAAAACGTCCATTGTCACCTTTGTTTGAAATGGGCCATAAATAGACTAAAGCTAGCTTGGGCTAGCTTTTTTTGGTGTTTAAATGCGTTTGAGTTTTTGATATAATGTAAGGCATAATTGCAAAGAGGTGACAGTGATGGATTTAACACAACGTTTTAATAAAAATTTAGATAAGATTGAAGTTTCGATGATTCGTCAGTTTGACCAATCAATTTCAGATGTACCAGGTATCAAAAAGTTGACACTTGGTGAACCTGATTTTACGACTCCAGATCATGTGAAAGAAGCAGCTAAAGCTGCTATCGATGCTAACCAGTCTCACTATACAGGTATGGCAGGACTTCCTGCTTTGCGTCAAGCTGCGGCAGATTTTGTTAAGGAAAAATATAATCTTACTTATAACCCAGATAATGAAATATTGGTGACTATTGGAGCTACAGAAGCCCTTTCTGCAACATTGACTGCTATTTTGGAGCCAGGAGATACGATTCTTTTACCTGCACCAGCCTATCCTGGATATGAACCGATTGCAAATCTAGTTGGTGCTGAAATTGTTGAAATTGATACAACAGCTAATGATTTTGTTTTGACTCCGGAGATGTTAGAAAAGGCAATTTTGGAGCAGGGAGATAAACTTAAAGCAGTTTTGCTTAACTACCCAACTAATCCCAACAGGTGTGACTTACTCACGTCAACAGATTAAAGATTTGGCTGAAGTTCTGAAAAAATTCGATATTTTTGTTGTTAGCGATGAAGTTTACTCTGAGCTAACTTATGTAGACCAACATGTATCTATTGCTGAGTATTTGCCAGAACAAACGATTTTGATTAATGGTTTGTCTAAATCTCATGCGATGACGGGCTGGCGTATTGGTTTGATTTTTGCACCTGCAGTCTTGACGGCTCAGTTGATTAAGAGTCACCAGTATTTGGTAACAGCTGCAGCTACTATGGCACAATTTGCAGCTATTGAAGCCTTATCTGCTGGTAAAGATGATGCCCAACCAATGAAAGTTGAGTATTTGAAGCGTCGTGATTATATTCTTGAAAAAATGACTGAACTTGGTTTCAAAAATTATTAAACCTGATGGTGCTTTCTATATCTTTGCTAAGATTCCAGAAGGCTATACTCAAGATTCCTTTAAGTTCTGTCAAGACTTTGCTCGTGAAAAAAAGCTATTGCGATTATCCCAGGGGTTGCTTTTTGGGAAGTATGGCGAAGGCTATGTTCGTTTGTCGTATGCAGCTAGCATGGATACTATTGAAACAGCTATGGCTCGTTTGAAAGAGTTTATGGAAGAACATGCAGAAGCTTGAGAGTAGAGGGCTTGTCCTCTTCAATCGTAATTATCGTGAGAACGATAAGCTAGTTAAGATTTTTTTACCGAGCAAGCTGGGTAAACGGATGTTTTTTTGTTAGAGGTGGTGGGTCAGGTAAATTAAGTGCTGTGATTCAACCTTTAACCATCGCTGAATTCATGATGACTGTAAATGATGAGGGCTTATCTTTCATAGAGGATTATAGCCAAGCAGAATCCTTTAAGGAAATTACAAGCGATATTTTCAAGCTGTCTTATGCGACTTATTTAGCTGCTCTGACGGATGCTGCTATTGCTGACGGTGTAGCAGATGCACAATTATTTGCATTCTTGGAGAAGACGCTTGAATTAATGGAAGAAGGCTTGGATTATGAAATCTTGACTAATATCTTTGAGATTCAGGTTTTAGACCGTTTCGGTGTACGATTGAATTTTCACGAGTGTGTCTTTTGCCATCGTGTGGGCCTTCCTTTTGATTTTTCGTATAAGTTCTCGGGGCTACTTTGTCCAAATCACTATGCAGAGGATGAAAGGCGTAGTCACTTAGATCCTAATGTACCTTATCTTTTAGATTGTTTTCAGGGGCTTTCTTTTGAGGAATTGAGAAGCATATCTGTTAAGGATGACATGAAACGAAAGCTACGACATTTTATTGATGACCTCTATGATAATTATGTTGGAATACATCTTAAAAGTAAGAAGTTTATTGATAATCTAAATTCTTGGGGTCATATTATGAATAAAGAAGATAGTGCTGACTAGACATTATCTTCTTTTTGTTTCACGTGAAACAGGAAAGTAATGGTTTTCAGTCTCAGGGGTTAAAATGCAAGTCAGTTCGTGCTATAATAAGAAGATAATAAGCTGAAAGACTCTGCTAGAAACAGTGAACTACTCTATTTTAGTTACATAATATTTTATTGATAGAAATCTGAGTTTATGTTTTATGGCAGAGGACGAGAGGGAGAATGCTATGCATGTAATTGCAGTAGATGCTATGGGTGGCGATAATGCGCCACAAGCAATTGTAGAGGGTGTCAACCAAGCTATAGCAGATTTCAAAGATATTGAAATCCAGCTTTATGGTGATGAAGCTAAAATTAAGACCTATTTGACAGCGAATGAACGTGTGAGCATTGTGCATACTGATGAAAAGATAAATTCGGATGATGAGCCAGCTAAAGCCATTCGTAAGAAGAAAAAAGCTTCAATGGTCTTAGGTGCACAGGCTGTTAAGGAGAAAAAAGCAAGTGCCGTGATTTCTGCGGGAAATACAGGTGCCCTTCTGGCTACAGGTCTCTTTCGTGGTCGGACGTATTAAGGGAGTTGAGCGTCCAGGTCTTATGTCAACAATGCCAAGTTTTACTGGTCAACCCTTTGATATGCTTGATTTGGGTGCTAATGCGGAAATACATCTAGTCATTTGCATCAATATGCTATTTTAGGATCTTTCTATGCTAAAAATGTGCGTGGAATTGCCAACCCTCGTGTAGGTCTCCTTAATAATGGGACTGAGGAAACAAAGGGGGATAGTCTTCGTAAGGAGGCTTTTGAGCTCTTATCTAAGGAGCCAAGTATTAACTTTGTTGGTAATGTTGAGGCGCGTGAAATTATGTCTGGAGCTGCTGATGTGGTAGTTGCTGATGGTTTCACAGGAAATGCAGTTCTCAAGGCAATCGAGGGAACGGGACTTGGTGCCATGAAGACTCTTAAGTCAGCTATCATGAATGGTGGTCTTAAAGCTAAGTTAGGTGCCTTCCTATTGAAAGACAGCCTAAAAGGTATGAAAGAGACTATGGATTACTCTAGCGCCGGAGGTGCGGTTCTCTTTGGTCTTAAAGCTCCCGTAGTAAAATGTCATGGATCTAGTGATGCTAAGGCAGTTTACTACACCATTAAGCAGGTTCGTACGATGCTTGATACTAAGGTTGTTGAGCAGCTAGTTGAAGCCTTTAGTCCGAAAGAGGAGGCTAACTGATGAGTAGAGTAGAAATTCTTCAGAAAATGCAGCTCGTGATTCAAGAGCAGATGGGTAAAGAGGACATTGTTTTAACCGAAGACACCAAATTAGATGACTTGGGCGTAGATTCAATAGAGCTTATGGAATTCATTATTAATTTGGAGGATGAGTTTGATCTTGAGATTTCCGATGATACTATTGACCATATGGTTAAGGTAGCTGATTTGTTGGACTATTTGTCTGAGGAATTGAATAAAGAATAAGAAAGCTAGACGTTAGATAAGAGTATAATAGTTGTGTACTATACGATTGTTATTTTTGTTGGGAGTGAGGCAAGAAACTAAATGTTATATGGATTTAGTTCTGTCACACTCTTTTTTTCTATACATTATTTATTAAGAAACTCTAAAAAAGGACTAAAACACGAACGTTATTTTTTTGCTCAAGTAATAAAGTTTGCTATATGTTGGTTTTTGGATTCTGGTGTGGTATAATTAAGACGAATAAACTTGAAAGGCGAACAATTCCATGTCAAACCAACTGATTTATACTGGGAAAGCTAAAGATATTTATAGTACAGAAGACGAAAATGTGATTAAGTCGGTCTATAAGGACCAGGCAACCATGCTTAATGGTGCTCGTAAGGAGACTATTAAAGGAAAAGGTGTGCTAAATAATCAGATTTCGTCTCTTATTTTTGAAAAATTGAATGCTGCGGGTGTAGCTACTCACTTTATCGAACGTATTTCTGATACCGAACAACTTAACAAGAAAGTTACTATCATTCCTTTGGAGGTTGTTCTTCGTAATGTGACTGCGGGTTCTTTCTCTAAACGTTTTGGCGTTGAAGAAGGTTTGGACTTGAAAAACTCCAATCGTTGAATTTTACTACAAGAACGATGATTTGGATGACCCATTCATCAATGATGAGCATGTGAAGTTCTTGGATATTGCCAATGATGAACAAATTGCTTATATCAAGGAAGAAACGCGTCGTATCAATGAATTACTAAAAGATTGGTTTGCACAAATTGGTCTTCGCTTGATTGACTTCAAATTGGAATTTGGTTTTGATAAGAATGGCAAGATTATCTTGGCAGATGAATTCTCACCAGATAACTGCCGCCTCTGGGATGCTGAAGGGCACCATATGGACAAGGATGTCTTCCGTCGTGATCTTGGTAGCTTGACAGATGTTTATGAAGTTGTATTGGAAAAATTGCAAGGATTGAAGTAGCCTTTTACAAATAGAATACTTGGTCTTCACTACAATCTTTAAGTAGAAATAGATAAAGGAAATAAAATGGATAAACGTATTTTCGTTGAGAAAAAAGCTGATTTTCGTGTGAAATCTCAGTCTTTAGTAAAAGAATTAAAGCATAATCTTCAGTTGAAAACTTTGAATGATCTTCGTATTGTTCAGGTTTACGATGTCTTTAATTTGGCAGAGGACTTGTTTGCGCGTGCGGAAAAACACATCTTCTCTGAGCAAGTGACTGATACTGTTTTGGACGAGGCTGCGGTTAAGGCTGATCTTGAGAAGTATGCTTTCTTTGCTATCGAAAGTTTGCCTGGTCAATTTGACCAACGTGCAGCATCTTCACAAGAAGCTTTGCTTTTGCTTGGTAGTTCAAATGACGTCACAGTGAACACAGCGCAACTTTACTTGGTTAACAAGGATATTGATGCGAATGAGTTGGAAGCTGTCAAAAACTACCTTTTGAACCCAGTGGATTCTCGTTTCAAAGATATCACTGTTGGCATTGCTAAACAGGATTTCTCTGAGTCTGACAAGACCATTCCAAGTTTGGATTTCTTTGAAACTTATACGGCAGAAGATTTTTCTAAGTATAAAGCTGAGCAAGGATTGGCAATGGAAGTGGATGACCTTCTCTTCATTCAAGATTACTTCAAGTCTATTGGACGTGTGCCAACTGAGACTGAGTTGAAGGTTTTGGATACCTACTGGTCTGACCACTGCCGTCATACAACTTTCGAGACTGAGTTGAAAAACATCGACTTCTCAGCTTCTAAATTTGAAAAACAATTGCAAGCGACTTACGACAAGTATATTGCCATGCGTGATGAGTTGGGACGTACAGAAAAACCTCAAACCTTGATGGATATGGCGACTATTTTTGGACGTTATGAGCGTGCCAATGGTCGTTTGGATGACATGGAAGTATCTGATGAAATCAATGCCTGCTCAGTTGAAATTGAAGTGGATGTCAATGGTGTGAAAGAACCATGGCTTCTCATGTTCAAGAACGAAACTCACAACCACCCAACTGAAATCGAACCATTTGGTGGAGCGGCTACTTGTATCGGTGGTGCCATTCGTGACCCATTGTCAGGTCGTTCATACGTTTACCAAGCTATGCGTATCTCAGGTGCTGGTGATATTACAACACCAATTGCTGAAACTCGTGCTGGTAAATTGCCACAACAAGTGATTTCTAAAACAGCGGCACACGGTTATTCTTCATACGGTAACCAAATTGGTTTGGCAACAACTTATGTTCGTGAATACTTCCACCCAGGTTTCGTTGCTAAGCGTATGGAGCTAGGTGCAGTTGTCGGTGCGGCTCCTAAGGAAAATGTTGTCCGTGAGAAACCTGAAGCAGGTGATGTGATTATCTTGCTCGGTGGTAAGACTGGACGTGATGGTGTCGGTGGTGCGACAGGTTCTTCTAAAGTTCAAACGGTTGAATCTGTTGAAACAGCTGGTGCTGAGGTTCAAAAAGGGAATGCCATCGAAGAACGTAAGATTCAACGTCTTTTCCGTAATGGGGATGTGACACGTCTGATCAAGAAATCAAATGACTTTGGTGCTGGTGGTGTCTGTGTGGCTATCGGTGAATTGGCAGATGGTCTTGAAATTGATCTAGACAAAGTGCCATTGAAATACCAAGGTTTGAACGGTACAGAAATTGCCATCTCTGAATCTCAAGAACGTATGGCCGTAGTGGTTCGTCCAGAAGATGTAGATGCCTTCGTTGCTGAATGTAACAAAGAAAATATTGATGCTGTTGTTGTTGCGACAGTGACTGAAAAACCAAATCTTGTCATGCACTGGAATGGTGAAACCATCGTTGATTTGGAACGTCGTTTCCTTGATACAAACGGTGTGCGTGTGGTTGTAGATGCTAAGGTGGTTGACAAGGATGTCAAGCTTCCAGAAGAACGTCAAACATCTGCTGAAACCCTTGAAGCTGATACTCTTGAAGTCTTGGCTGACCTTAACCATGCCAGTCAAAAAGGTTTACAAACCATCTTTGATAGTTCAGTTGGTCGTTCAACAGTCAATCATCCACTCGGTGGTCGCTACCAAATCACACCAACGGAAGCTTCTGTACAGAAATTGCCAGTCCAACATGGCGTGACAACAACTGCTTCTGTTATGGCGCAAGGATTCAACCCTTATGTAGCAGAATGGTCTCCATATCATGGCGCTGCCTATGCAGTAATCGAAGCAACAGCTCGTTTGGTTGCTGCTGGTGCAAACTGGTCTAAGGCTCGCTTCTCTTATCAGGAATACTTCGAGCGTATGGATAAACAAGCGGAGCGCTTTGGTCAACCAGTATCAGCTCTCCTTGGATCAATCGAAGCTCAGATTCAACTTGGTTTGCCATCTATCGGTGGTAAAGACTCTATGTCTGGTACCTTTGAAGAATTGACAGTACCACCAACCTTGGTTGCTTTTGGTGTAACAACTGCAGATAGCCGTAAGGTCCTTTCTCCAGAATTCAAAGCTGCGGGTGAAAATATTTACTACATTCCTGGTCAAGCTTTGGCACAAGAAATTGACTTTGATCTCATCAAGTCTAACTTTGCTAAGTTTGAAGCCATCCAAGCTGACCATAAAGTCACATCTGCATCAGCTGTCAAATATGGTGGTGTCGTTGAAGCACTTGCCCTTGCAACATTTGGTAACCATATTGGTGCCACTGTAACCCTTGAAAATATTGAGACTGCCTTGACAGCTCAATTGGGTGGATTCGTCTTCACATCTCCGGAAGAGATTTCAGGTGTTGCCAAGATTGGACAAACAGCAGCTGACTTTACACTTACTGTCAATGGTGTAACGCTTGATGGACACAAACTTGACAGTGCCTTCCAAGGTAAATTGGAAGAGGTTTACCCAACGGAATTTGCACAAGCAACTGAGTTGGAAGAAGTACCAGCTGTGGCATCAGATGCTGTGATCAAAGCTAAAGAAACAGTTGAGACACCAGTGGTTTACATTCCAGTATTCCCAGGTACTAACTCTGAGTACGATTCAGCTAAGGCCTTTGAAAAAGAAGGTGCAAAAGTTAACTTGGTACCATTTGTAACACTTAATGAAGAAGCTATTGTCAAGTCTGTTGACATCATGGTTGACAATATCGAAAAAGCTAACATTATCTTCTTTGCAGGTGGCTTCTCAGCAGCGGATGAACCAGATGGATCAGCTAAATTTATCGTTAACATCTTGCTCAATGAAAAAGTACGTGCAGCTATTGATAGCTTCATCGAACGTGGTGGTTTGATTATTGGTATCTGTAACGGATTCCAAGCCCTTGTTAAATCAGGTCTTCTTCCATACGGTAACTTTGAAGATGCAAGCAGCACGAGTCCAACACTCTTCTACAATGATGCCAACCAACACGTGGCTAAGATGGTTGAAACACGTATTGCCAACACGAACTCACCATGGCTTGCTGGAGTAGAAGTTGGTGACATCCATGCCATCCCAGTATCACACGGTGAAGGTAAATTTGTCGTGACAGCTGAGGAATTTGCAGAGCTTCGTGACAATGGTCAAATCTTTACCCAATATGTTGACTTCGAAGGTAAACCAAGCATGGATTCTAAATACAATCCTAACGGATCTGTGAATGCTATCGAAGGTATCACAAGTAAGAACGGTCAAATTATTGGTAAGATGGGTCACTCAGAACGTTTCGAAGACGGTCTCTTCCAAAATATTCCAGGAAATAAAGACCAACACCTCTTTGCGTCAGCGGTTAAATACTTTACTGGAAAATAATAGAGTGCCAAGTGCACTCAGTAATGATATTTTTCAATGTAGCAGTAGTTTTAAAGAGCTTGAAAACTTGAGTTCACATTAGTGAAATGAGCGGCTAGGAACAGTTTTTCGTTTGCATAACATTAGGAAAATATCAAAAATAAAAGGTATAAAAAATGACATACGAAGTTAAATCTCTTAATGAAGAATGTGGTGTTTTTGGTATCTGGGGTCACCCGGATGCTGCCAAATTAACTTATTTCGGACTTCACAGTCTCCAACACCGTGGTCAAGAGGGAGCAGGAATTCTCTCAAATGATGCGGGTCAATTGAAGCGTCATCGTGATATGGGGCTTCTCTCAGAAGTTTTCCGTGATCCAGCCAACTTGGATAAGCTAACTGGAATGGCTGCTATCGGTCATGTTCGTTATGCGACTGCTGGTGAAGCTTCTGTAGACAATATTCAACCATTCATGTTTAAGTTTCACGATGGACAGCTTGGTCTTGCTCATAATGGGAATTTGACTAATGCAGAGTCACTAAGACATGAGTTGGAGAAAAATGGAGCTATCTTAAACTCAACTTCTGACTCAGAAATTTTAGCTCACTTGATTCGCCGTAGCCACAATCCATCATTCATGGGTAAAGTAAAAGAAGCTCTGAGCACTGTTAAAGGTGGATTTGCTTATCTTCTTATGATTGAGGACAAGCTTATTGCAGCTTTGGATCCAAATGGCTTCCGTCCCCTTTCTCTTGGTAAGATGAGCAATGGTGCTATCGTGGTTTCATCTGAAACATGTGCCTTTGAGGGTGTTGGTGCAGAATGGATTCGGGATGTAAATCCAGGTGAGGTTGTTATCATCGATGATAATGGCATCACTTACGATACCTATACAACGGATACGCAATTGGCTGTTTGTTCGATGGAGTATATCTACTTTGCCCGTCCTGATTCAAATATCCAAGGGGTCAATGTCCATACAGCTCGTAAACGTATGGGTGCTCAATTGGCACGTGAGTTCAAACATGAAGCAGATATTGTCGTTGGTGTGCCTAATTCATCACTTAGCGCAGCCATGGGATTTGCGGAAGAATCAGGCTTGCCAAATGAAATGGGCTTGATTAAAAACCAATACACCCAACGTACCTTTATCCAACCAACACAAGAATTGCGTGAGCAAGGGGTTCGTATGAAGCTCTCTGCCGTATCAGGTGTTGTTAAAGGAAAACGTGTGGTTATGATTGACGACTCTATTGTACGTGGGACAACATCACGTCGTATCGTTAATTTGCTAAAAGAAGCAGGAGCAACAGAGGTCCACGTAGCAATCGGTAGCCCAGCCCTTGCCTACCCATGTTTCTACGGTATCGATATTCAAACACGTAAGGAATTGATTGCGGCCAATCATACAGTTGAGGAAACACGCGAAATCATTGGTGCGGATAGCTTGACTTACTTGTCTATTGATGGCTTGATTGATTCTATTGGAATTGACACAGATGCACCAAACGGTGGCCTTTGTGTGGCTTACTTTGATGGTAAATATCCAACACCATTGTATGACTACGAAGAACGCTATTTGGAAAGTTTGAAAGAACATACCTCTTTCTATTAAGAGCAGTGCAGAAGAAAAAAGAGGAAAAAATTATGTCTAAAAATGCTTACGCTCCACGTCTCACTACTGACTAAAAGCTAAAGCATTTGTCAGTAGACACTTTGCCCTATGGGGTCAAAGATAGAGACCTGACTAGTATTTTTAGATAAAAAGATGGTTCATCTAAAAATACGTCGCACTCTTTCTCGAAAAAAGAAAAGGAATAAATAAAATGACAAATAAAAATGCTTACGCTCAATCGGGTGTGGATGTTGAAGCAGGTTATGAAGTTGTTGAACGTATCAAAAAACACGTTGCCCGTACAGAGCGTGCAGGTGTCATGGGAGCTCTCGGTGGCTTCGGTGGTATGTTCGACCTTTCAAAAACAGGTGTCAAAGAGCCTGTTTTGATCTCAGGTACAGATGGTGTCGGTACTAAACTCATGCTTGCTATTAAGTACGACAAACACGATACTATCGGTCAAGACTGTGTCGCTATGTGTGTTAACGATATCATCGCTGCAGGTGCTGAGCCCCTTTACTTCCTTGACTACGTAGCAACTGGTAAAAATGAACCAGCTAAATTGGAGCAGGTTGTTGCTGGTGTTGCTGAAGGTTGTGTGCAAGCTGGTGCAGCCCTTATTGGTGGTGAAACTGCTGAAATGCCTGGTATGTATGGTGAAGACGACTATGATTTGGCAGGTTTCGCGGTAGGTATCGCAGAAAAATCTCAAATCATCGACGGCTCAAAAGTAGCTGAAGGTGATGTGCTTCTTGGACTTGCTTCAAGCGGTATCCACTCCAACGGTTACTCACTCGTGCGTCGTGTATTTGCTAATTACACAGGGGAAGAAGTTCTCCCAGAGCTTGAAGGCAAAAAACTTAAAGACGTTCTTCTTGAACCAACTCGTATCTACGTCAAAGCAGCTTTGCCACTCATCAAAGAAGAATTGGTTAACGGTATTGCCCACATCACAGGTGGTGGTTTCATCGAAAATGTACCACGTATGTTCTCAGATGACTTGGCTGCTGAAATTGATGAAAGCAAAGTGCCAGTTCTTCCAATTTTTAAAGCCCTTGAAAAATATGGTGAAATCAAACATGAAGAAATGTTTGAAATCTTCAACATGGGTATTGGTCTCATGCTTGCGGTTAAACCAGAAAATGTTGAACGTGTCAAAGAACTTCTTGACGAACCTGTTTATGAAATTGGTCGTATTGTGAAGAAAGATGGCGCAAGTGTGGTGATAAAATAATGGTGAAATCACCATTTTATACGGAGAAATTGTAGAAAGGAGTGTTTAGTTAGCAAGCCTAACTGAACACGGGACTCATTTTCTAGGAAAAAAGAGAAATCATTGCTGGGTGCTTGCACACAAAATGATTTCCTATTTTTCTACGAAACTGTTCGGCTAGCCGAAACGTCCCTTTGTATCGAATATGAAGATTGCTGTTTTTGCCTCTGGCAACGGCTCAAACTTTCAGGTGATTGCGGAACAATTTCCAGTAGAATTTGTTTTTTCAGATCACCGTGATGCCTATGTCTTAGAACGTGCCAAGAATCTTGGTGTGACTAGCCATGCCTTTGAGCTCAAGGAATTTGACAATAAAACGGCTTATGAAGAAGCTATCGTCAAACTCTTGGATGAACACCAGATTGATTTGGTTTGCTTGGCGGGTTATATGAAAATCGTTGGCCCAACCTTGCTGGCAGCTTATGAAGGTCGTATCATAAATATCCACCCGGCTTATCTTCCTGAATTTCCAGGTGCTCATGGCATTGAGGATGCTTGGAATGCAGGTGTTGACCAGTCTGGTGTGACTATTCACTGGGTGGATTCTGGTGTTGATACCGGTAAGGTTATCAAACAAGTCCGTGTGCCACGCCTTGAAGGTGATACCCTTGATACTTTCGAAACTCGTATCCACGAAACAGAGTACAAGCTCTATCCAGAAGTCTTGGATAGTTTGGGAGTTGCACGAAAATAAGAAAGCCCTAGAGCTGAAAGATAATTTTTGACTGTAGCAGCTAAAGAACTTTTTTAAAAAAGGAAAAGAAAGAAAATGACTAAACGAGCACTTATTTCAGTCTCAGACAAAGCGGGCATTGTTGAATTTGCCCAAGAACTCAAGAAACTTGGTTGGGATATCATCTCAACAGGTGGGACCAAAGTTGCCCTTGATAATGCTGGGGTAGACACCATTGCCATCGATGATGTGACTGGTTTCCCAGAAATGATGGACGGTCGTGTGAAGACTCTCCACCCAAATATCCATGGTGGTCTCCTCGCTCGTCGTGACCTCGATAGCCACCTCCAAGCGGCTAAGGATAATAATATCGAACTTATCGACCTTGTTGTGGTAAACCTTTACCCATTCAAGGAAACCATCCTCAAACCAGACGTAACTTATGCTGATGCGGTTGAAAACATCGATATCGGTGGGCCATCTATGCTTCGTTCAGCAGCTAAAAACCACGCTAGCGTAACAGTTGTGGTAGACCCTGCTGACTATGCTGTTGTTCTTGACGAATTGTCAGCAAACGGCGAAACAAGTTACGAAACTCGTCAACGTTTGGCAGCAAAAGTATACCGTCACACAGCTTCATACGACGCTTTGATTGCGGAATACTTCACAGCTCAAGTGGGTGAAACAAAACCTGAAAAACTCACTTTGACTTATGACCTCAAACAACCAATGCGTTACGGTGAAAACCCTCAACAAGACGCAGACTTCTACCAAAAAGGTTTGCCAACGGCTTACTCAATTGCTTCAGCTAAGCAGCTTAACGGTAAAGAATTGTCATTCAACAATATCCGTGACGCTGATGCCGCTATCCGTATCATCCGTGATTTCAAAGACCGTCCAACAGTTGTGGCTCTCAAACACATGAACCCATGTGGTATCGGTCAAGCTGCTGACATTGAAACAGCTTGGGACTATGCTTATGAAGCAGACCCAGTATCAATCTTTGGTGGTATTGTAGTCCTCAACCGTGAAGTTGATGCTGCGACAGCTAAGAAAATGCACGGTGTCTTCCTTGAAATCATCATTGCACCAAGCTACACAGACGAAGCTCTTGAAATCTTGACAACTAAGAAGAAAAACTTGCGTATCCTTGAGTTGCCATTTGATGCTCAAGACGCCAGCGAAGTAGAAGCAGAATACACTGGTGTTGTTGGTGGTCTCCTCGTTCAAAACCAAGACGTCGTCAAAGAAAGTCCAGCTGACTGGCAAGTGGTTACTAAACGCCAACCAACTGAGACAGAAGCGACAGCTCTTGAGTTTGCTTGGAAAGCTATCAAGTATGTCAAATCAAATGGTATCATCGTGACTAACGACCACATGACACTTGGTGTTGGCCCAGGTCAGACTAACCGTGTGGCTTCAGTCCGTATCGCCATTGAGCAGGCTAAAGACCGTCTTGATGGTGCTGTTCTTGCTTCAGATGCCTTCTTCCCATTTGCAGATAACGTGGAAGAAATCGCTAAAGCAGGTATTAAAGCAATCATCCAACCGGGTGGATCAGTACGTGACCAAGAGTCAATCGAAGCTGCGGATAAACATGGTTTGACAATGATCTTTACAGGCGTTCGTCACTTCCGTCATTAAGAATTTGCAAAACATCCAAGAAATTGGATGTTTTTTAGACCTCTTAAGCTTCCTTTAAGCTCTCCAAGTTATACTAATACCATCCTAAAAAACTTTTCTTTTTCATAAATCTCCTAAGAGCTCAGCACCCGCTGGGCTTTTTTATTTCAGTGCATCAAAAAAACAACCGTTCTCACGATTGTTCAATAGACTTAAACCTTTTCAAGGACAGACTGGGTTACCCAAGTCTTGCGATTTCCGATTTGGACGAGGACGCCATCGCTAGGTGGGTCAACGGCTAGCACTTTGAAGTTACCTGGAATAGTAAAGGTTTCGCCAGGATTGAGGTACTGGTCTGATGTTGGATTGCCTTGTCCATCAACTTCAAGAACAGGTCCAGGATCAACGATATTGTGTTTGGTTGGTGTGCCTCCAGCTAAATCTTGGCTGGTGATGGTATTTCCTGATACAGACGTAACACGGAAAATTCCTGAGAAACGGACTGTATCACCAACTTTGATAGAAGAGTTAGTAGAATTTCCATTTTGAGCTCCTGGTTCGAGGTCTTTAAAATGGATATAGCCAGACACTTGACTCTTATGGAAGCTACGTTTGTGGTATTTCTCAGGACCTTGACCCGCATCGTAGTTGTACTCCTCAATAGTGACCTGATCACCATGAACTTCCGCAACCCAAGCGACATGTCCCATGTGACCAGCTCCATTGACCCCAGCTGAGAACCAGGCGATGCTCCCTACGGCAGGATTCATGTCTACACGGTGACCATTGGCACGTGCGATACTGCCCCAAGTGATGGCATTTCCATACCCTACAGGCAGAGTGAAACCATTGGTGTTACTGAGACGATAGGCTGCGAAGGACGTACATTGACGCCAGTACATGGTCCATGGATCAACACCGAAGCCCCCATATTTCCAAGAGGAAGGGTAGTCATCACCGAGGACAGCCGCCTGAGCAGAGCTGCCACACGAAACCGAAACAGTCGCTAGACAAGCTAGCGGTAAGAGACAATATAGTAATTTTTTCTTCATTTTAACCTCCACCTACCTATTCGCAGTTTTTCAGGAAAATGAAGATATTTTTGCGTTTAAGCCTCACTTAAGCTGCTCAGGATATACTATCATCAATCCTAAATAACTTTTTTCATTTTCATAATCTCCCAAGAGGTGGTCCAAGTGGCTGCCTTTTTTGTATCCAAATTTGGATACACACCCATATCTCCGAACAAATATGTTATAATGGTTATGTATAATTCGTGAAAATTGCTAATTTTTCCGAATAATTGTCGTTAACGGGCATTTGGCCCTAGTCTTATTTGATATTGAGGTATCTTTCAAATGAAACTTTTGGTTGTTGGTTCTGGTGGTCGTGAACATGCGATTGCCAAGAAATTATTGGAGTCTAAGGACGTTGAGCAAGTTTTCGTGGCTCCTGGTAATGACGGGATGACATTGGACGGTCTTGATTTGATCAATATCGGAATTTCCGAACATTCTAAGCTGATTGACTTCGCAAAAGCGAACGATATTGCTTGGACCTTTATCGGTCCAGATGATGCTCTTGCAGCTGGTATCGTGGATGATTTCAATGCGGCTGGACTCAAAGCCTTTGGTCCTACCAAGGCTGCGGCTGAGCTTGAGTGGTCTAAGGATTTTGCTAAGGAAATAATGGTCAAATACGATGTTCCGACAGCAGCCTATGGCACATTTTCAGATTTCGAGGAAGCCAAGGCCTACATCGAGGAAAAAGGCGCTCCAATCGTCGTCAAGGCAGACGGCTTGGCCCTTGGGAAAGGTGTCGTCGTTGCTGAAACGGTTGAGCAAGCCGTCGAAGCTGCTCACGAGATGCTTTTGGACAATAAATTCGGTGACTCAGGTGCGCGTGTGGTCATCGAGGAATTCCTTGACGGGGAAGAGTTCTCTCTCTTTGCCTTTGTCAATGGGGATAAGTTCTACATCATGCCAACGGCTCAGGACCACAAACGTGCCTATGATGGCGACAAGGGTCCTAATACTGGTGGGATGGGTGCCTATGCACCGGTTCCTCACTTGCCACAGAGCGTGGTTGATACAGCAGTTGACACCATTGTCAAGCCTGTTCTTGAAGGCATGATTAAAGAAGGTCGTCCTTACACTGGTGTCCTTTACGCGGGACTTATCTTGACAGCTGATGGCCCTAAAGTCATTGAGTTCAACTCACGTTTTGGTGACCCTGAAACACAAATCATCTTGCCTCGTTTGACATCTGACTTTGCACAAAACATCACTGACATTTTGGAAGGCAAAGAGCCAGCCATCACTTGGACGGACAAGGGTGTGACACTTGGTGTGGTTGTAGCCTCAAACGGCTACCCACTCGCTTATGAGAAGGGTGTCAAACTTCCAGCCAAGACAGAGGGCGACATTATCACTTACTATGCCGGTGCTAAATTCGCTGAAAATGGACAAGACCTTCTTTCAAACGGAGGACGTGTCTACATGCTTGTCACAACAGCAGACACCGTCAAAGACGGCCAAAACATTATCTACAACGAACTCAACAAACAAAACACAGAAGGCCTCTTCTATCGTACGGATATCGGTAGCAAGGCTAACAAATAAAACTCTTTGAAAATCTTCGATTGACTGTGTTAAAGCTCCTTGATGAACTTTAGTTCTATCTTCGTCGCTTTGCCTTGTCACTCTATGATTTTCTTTGAGTTTTCGAATATCAATGCTATTTTAGGCGATGAAGTCGCCAATCCGATAATGGTCGCCGTGGTGAAAAGACCAGAACAGTTACTGTTCTGGTCGGGGGAAACTTTGAGACTCTAGGCTCAAAGTTTAGGAATGAAACCGAAGGTTTGCTTCCGTCCCCACCACTTAAGACCATTATCAAAAAAGAAAAGGATATTAACTATGAAACCAGTAATTTCCATTATCATGGGCTCAAAATCTGACTGGGCAACCATGCAAAAAGCCGCTGAAGTCCTCGACAACTTCGATGTTGCTTACGAAAAGAAAGTTGTTTCCGCACACCGTACACCGGACCTCATGTTCAAACATGCCGAAGAAGCACGTAGCCGTGGCATCAAGGTCATCATCGCAGGTGCTGGTGGCGCTGCTCACTTGCCAGGTATGGTTGCTGCTAAAACAACACTTCCAGTCATCGGTGTGCCAGTCAAATCACGTGCCCTTAGCGGTGTGGATTCGCTCTATTCTATCGTTCAGATGCCAGGTGGTGTACCTGTCGCAACCATGGCTATCGGTGAAGCTGGTGCGACTAACGCTGCTCTCTTTGCCCTCCGTCTTCTCTCAGTAGAAGACAAGGCCATTGCGGATGCGCTTGCTAACTTTGCTGAAGAGCAAGGAAAAATTGCAGAGGAGTCTACAAATGAGCTCAACTAAAACCATTGGTATCATTGGTGGTGGCCAACTCGGTCAGATGATGGCTATCTCAGCTATCTACATGGGCCACAAGGTTATCACCCTTGATCCTGCAGCAGATTGCCCATCTTCTCGTGTGTCTGAGGTTATCGTGGCACCTTATGACGATGTGGATGCCCTTCGTCAGTTGGCAGACCGCTGTGATGTTCTCACTTATGAGTTTGAAAATGTCGACGCTGACGGCCTTGACGCTGTTATCAAAGACGGTCAGCTTCCACAAGGAACAGACCTGCTTCGCATTTCACAAAACCGTATCTTTGAGAAGGACTTCCTCTCAAACAAGGCTAAAGTGACGGTTGCGCCTTACAAGGTTGTGACATCTAGCCTTGATTTGGAAGATATTGACCTTTCTAAAAAATACGTTCTCAAGACAGCGACAGGCGGTTACGATGGCCACGGTCAAAAAGTTATCACGTCAACCGACGATTTGGAAGAGGCCAATGCACTTGCTAACTCAGCTGAGTGTGTCTTGGAAGAGTTCGTTAACTTCGACCTTGAAATTTCAGTCATCGTGTCTGGTAACGGCAAGGATGTGACAGTTTTCCCAGTTCAGGAAAATATCCACCGTAACAACATCCTCTCTAAAACTATCGTTCCTGCTCGCATCTCTGACAGTTTAGCTGAGAAAGCTAAAGCTATGGCTGTGAAGATTGCTGAGCAACTTAACCTCTCTGGTACCCTCTGTGTGGAAATGTTTGCGACTGCTGATGACATCATCGTCAACGAAATCGCCCCACGCCCACACAATTCAGGACACTACTCAATCGAAGCTTGCGACTTTTCACAGTTTGACACGCATATCTTGGGCGTTCTCGGAGCGCCACTCCCAACAATCCACCTCCATGCGCCAGCTGTCATGCTCAATGTCCTCGGGCAGCACGTCGAAGCAGCTGAGCGTTATGTCACAGAAAATCCAAGCGACCACCTCCACATGTATGGTAAACTAGAAGCGAAGCATAACCGCAAAATGGGTCATGTGACTTTGTTTAGTGATGAACCAGATAATGTGGTTGAGTTTGGGAAAGGAATTGATTTTTAGGTAAAAATAGCAATCCTAGGACTCGGAGTCATTGGAACGACTTATGCCTATGCTTTTCAAAAAGCAGGTCATCAAGTAGAACATGTCCTTAGAGACAGTAAGCGGAACAATGCTCCCAAATCCCTATCGGTTGATTTGCTAGATGGTCGCTATCATTCCAAAGGTGAGAACAAGCATGATACCTATGAGGTTCATGTGGCAGAAGCTGATTCGGAATATGATTTTATTTTTCTCAGTGTTCGTCATGGTTTTGTCAAAGAAGCCGTGGAAACCTTGCGAAAAAATAATATCAAAGGCACCCTTGTTTTCTTCTGTAATTTCTGGGATACTCGAAAAGAGGTCCAAGAGTGGGCAGGAGATTACGACTATATTCTGGCCTTTCCGACAGCGGGTGGTCACATGCAGGAAGACCATTTGGATGGTGTCTTGTTTGACCATTTAATGCTCGAAGGTGAGCAAAAAGCGCACATTTCTAACTATTCTGATTTGACGACTTTGCTGAGTTCTGCAGATTTGAAGTGGGAAGTGCCTCATGATATGGTCGAGTGGATTTGGATTCACATGGCGATTAATGCGGGTGTTACTTCGACAGCTGCACGTTCAGGAAATTTGGAAAATCCAGAAGAATTGGCTTTGAACTTGATGAATAGTTCTTCGGAATTATCATTGGCCATTAAGGCCATTCGAGAAGCTTTGAAAGTCGTAGAAGCGCGTGGTGTGAATTTGAAGCTTTACAAAGCCGAACTCTTGCCATACAAAATTCCCGCTTGGATAGCAGGAAAAGCCATGAAAGTCATGTTTGCGAAAAATGAGCTGACCCGAAAAATTATGACCTTGCACAATGATAAACAGGACATCTTCTATTGTTGTCAAAGTGTTTATCAGACTGGTCAGGAGTTAGGTATTGAGATGCCCATTCTGGAAGCAAATATGAAGGGAATTTCGATTTAGGAGATTTTATGATTCAACTCATCGTCAACGCATTTGTTGAAAAAGATAAGACTGGAGCAGTCGTCGAAGTCTTGTATGCTAGTAGCAATCACGAAAAAGTGAGAGCTAAGTATGAAGAGTTGGTTGCTCAATATCCTGAAAACTATTTAGCTATCTATGATTTGCCGATGGATACTGATTTGAATACACTAGATCACTATCCATCAGTGTGGATTGGGAAAGAGGAGTTTGAGTAGGAGACCTTAATGGCGATATTTAATTTTGGAAAACCCAAAGATGAAGCTTTAGAAAATAAAATTCAGAGATTAAATCAAGAGATTGCTATTCAAAAAGCAAAACTGGCAGATTTAAAAGCTCAAATAAAGATAGCAGACGATATAGTCTCGTTAAATACTGAGTTATCTCAGAAACGGTCAGAATTATTTGCTATTCAGAACGAGATTTCCTTAGCTAATGACACACTTGGATTACAAGAGTTTGGATTTTTTGAAAGACAGTATAAGTTTTCTGATAGCACAAAATATAAGGAAGCTTTAGATAATTTGAGAAAACAGCAGAAAGACTTAGTTAAATCTGGTCAGGCTGGTAGAATTATAGTACCTATGCTTTTAGATAATAATCAAAGCAAGGGAAGGGCAATGCAGAATCAGCTTATTAAAGCAGCTATTCGTGGCTTTAATGGTGAAGCGGATGCCTTGTTAGTAAAAGTTTCTGTTTCGAATGTTGAAAAGAAAATTCAGGCATTGAAGAAAGCATTCCAACAACTAAATAGAATGTATTCACGTAATCAAATTGAAATTACTATACCCTATCTAAATTTGAAAATTGAAGAATTACGTCTAGCTGCTGAGTTTGAGCTACAGAAGCAAGAAGAAAAAGAATTACTTCGAGAGCAAAGAGCAAAAGAGCGTGAGGACAAAAAACTTCAGGCTGAAATTAAAGCACGTCGAAAGCAATTGGAAAAAGATAGAACTCACTTTAAAAATATGGTTTCTAAGGTTGAGGAACTTTTGAAAAATGCTACTGGTGAAGAGTTTGAAGAACTTCAGAGACAGTTATCTGAGTACCAAGATAAATTATCTGAATTAGATGAAATCGAAGAAGATATTGATTATCGTGAAGGTCATGCAACTGCCGGCTACGTATATGTAATCTCTAACATTGGTTCTTTTGGTGAAGATGTTTATAAAATTGGAGTTACTCGTCGTTTAGAACCTCTTGAACGCATCAGGGAATTAAGTAGTGCGTCTGTACCTTTTCAATTTGATGTTCATGCTTTGATTTTTAGTGAGGAAGCCTTTGCATTAGAGACTGAATTACATAATCAACTAAGTGAGTATAAGGTTAATAAAGTAAATAACCGTAAAGAATACTTCAAGGTTCCATTTGAAAAAATTAAGGCACTTTTGGATAAACACGAAGAGTTAACTATAGAATTAAATGAGAACGCTGAAGCATTCGAATATAGACAGAGTAAATTAGTGGGTGGTCAATTTAAATGAAGTTTTGGCTTATTCTATCGTTAATAATATGTTTTATAGGTTGTGTAATGGGAGTTCTAGGTATGGGAGAACCAAGTGATTGGAAGTCTCAGACAACAAACAGTATTACTACTGATAGAGAAAAAAACAATTATTCTTTAAAACAAAGGTTTTATTTTGCTATAGGAACAATTGTTTGTGTACTACTAATAATGGCTATATTAGTTATATAATTTAAACAAAATATAAATAAAAAGAAAGGAACAAGGGTACTCGTATTCACAAAAACTGAATACGGGCTACGGACTTGGTCAAAAAGATAGTTTTTCCTAGAAGCTGACGCTTCTTCGTCTAAACTCCTATTTTGACTGTGTCCGCTTAACGCCCTTAATATCTTAATTATGATCGAACGTTATTCACGCCCTGAGATGGCGAACATTTGGACTGAAGAAAATAAATACCGTGCTTGGCTTGAGGTGGAAATCTTGGCTGACGAAGCATGGGCTGAATTGGGAGAAATCCCTAAGGAAGATGTGGCTTTGATTCGCGAAAAAGCGGACTTTGACATCGACCGTATTCTTGAAATCGAGCAGCAAACACGTCACGATGTGGTTGCCTTCACACGTGCGGTTTCTGAGACTCTTGGTGAAGAGCGTAAGTGGGTTCACTATGGTTTGACTTCTACTGACGTGGTAGATACTGCCTATGGTTACCTCTACAAACAAGCCAACGACATCATCCGCAAGGACCTTGAAAACTTCCTTAACATCATCGCTGACAAAGCGAAAGAACACAAGTTCACGATCATGATGGGTCGTACGCACGGTGTGCACGCTGAACCTACAACTTTTGGTCTTAAATTGGCCACTTGGTACAGCGAAATGAAACGTAACATCGAGCGTTTCGAGCATGCGGCTGCTGGCGTGGAAGCTGGTAAGATTTCTGGTGCGGTAGGTAACTTTGCCAACATTCCACCATTCGTTGAAAAATACGTCTGCGATAAATTGGGTATCCGTGCTCAAGAAATCTCTACACAGGTGCTTCCTCGTGACCTTCACGCTGAGTACTTTGCAGTTCTTGCTAGCATTGCAACTTCTATCGAGCGTATGGCAACTGAAATCCGTGGTCTTCAAAAATCTGAACAACGTGAAGTGGAAGAATTCTTTGCCAAAGGTCAAAAAGGGTCTTCAGCAATGCCTCACAAACGTAACCCAATCGGTTCTGAAAACATGACAGGTCTTGCGCGTGTCATCCGTGGTCACATGGTGACAGCTTATGAAAACGTAGCCCTTTGGCACGAACGTGATATCTCTCACTCATCAGCTGAGCGTATTATCGCACCAGACACAACAATCTTGATTGACTACATGCTCAACCGTTTCGGAAACATCGTTAAGAACTTGACAGTCTTCCCAGAAAACATGATCCGCAATATGAACTCTACATTTGATCTTATCTTCAGCCAACGTGCTATGCTTACTTTGATTGAAAAAGGCATGACACGTGAGCAAGCTTACGATCTTGTTCAACCAAAGACTGCCCAATCATGGGATAACCAAGTAGACTTCAAGCCACTTCTTGAATCAGATCCAGAGGTAACATCTCGTCTCACTCAAGAAGAAATCGACGAAATCTTCAACCCAGTTTACTACACTAAACGTGTTGATGAAATCTTCGAACGCATCGGTTTGGGTGACTAATCTAAACAAAATAACAGAAAGCAGGTTTGCCCTGCTTTTTTATTTGAAAAAAACATTAAAAATAGCGCAAAAAACTCTTCTTGTGCTATACTGTAATTGAGATTTTTTAAATTTTTGGTGTTAGAACTGTTGCCTCAGTCCTAGCACTTTTTCTTTGTCGTATTCTTGGTGTGTTGCGAGAATTTTGTAAATGATACGAAGTAGCTTATGTGCGCAAGCAATGACGGCTTTCATCTTACTTCCTCTTTGGGAAATTTTGCTATAAAAAGATGAAAACGCATTGTCTTTAGAGTGAGCCGCAATCAATCCCGACATGGTCAAAGCCTGCTTGATATATCGATTTCCTTGCGTGATATGTGAGGATTTTTTAATGCCAGCACTTTCATAAGATCCTGGGCAGAGCCCAGCCCAAGAAGCTAAGTGTGCGTCTGATTGAAAAGCCTTCACATCTGGTCCAATCTCAGCTAAAATTGTGGCTGCACAAGTTTCACTCACACCAGGAATCATTTGAAGTAATCTATTTTCTTCAGGGAAACTCCTTTTCGATATAAGCTATTATTTCACTCCTTAATTTATTCATGAGTTTTTGATACAATTGATATTCTTCTAGGCTTTGCTCCAAGAGAAATCGATCCTCCAGTGACAACTTCCCATTCATGGCCTCCATTAATTCTTCGGGACTTGCTTTGACATGCTTGTGAATACAAGCTGTCACATTGTCATAATCAATGAGTTCCCCATTGATAAAGAGCGTTAAAAGAGACTGTCCTGTCTTAGAGAAGATATCAGAAAGATAGCTGGTTAGTTTGATATTAGCACGTTGTAAGAGGTTATGAATCTCATTCTTTATTTGAGTTTGACGTTGTTTGTAAGAACGTAACCTACGAGTGAGTAAACGTAACTGCATCACTTCAGGGCTTGGAATGTAAGATGGCTCAATAAGTCCACAACGTCCGAGCTGTGCAATCCATTCGGCATCTTTCATGTCTGTTTTTCGACCAGGCACATTCTTAATATGTTGGGGGTTAGCTAATATCAAATTGAGTTCTGAGTCTGAGAATATATTAAAGAGTGGTACCCAATATTGGCCAGTGCTTTCAAAAAAGACATGTGTGACGTGATTTTCCAATAACCAATCTAAGGCGTTTTGGAGAGCTATAGTTGTTGTACCAAATTTTTTCTGAATCTTTTTAGGTTTATTGCTTTCTAGTGGACCATCTAGAATACAACAAACGATAGACTTTTGGTGGACATCAATTCCACAACAAGTTTCAATCATAACTTCCATTACAAAAACCTCCTGTTAACTATTGAACAATAGAACAAGAGGCTATTAGTAATTTTATTTTCATGCTCAAGGCATATTCGAGTTATCTCATGACTCTTGTTCATCCAGTTTTTGATACAGGCTAGGCAAAGCCCTATTAAAGACAACGGATTGGTATTGTTCACCTTCATTATAAGCCGAACTTTCTTTTCTGTCATGAGTTAGCAGGCTAAGCCTGCTTAGAGTTTTTGATAGTGACATTTATGTCACTAGTTTTGTTTCCTTTTCAGCCTTATAATAGGGTCATCGCAAGAAAACGATCAGAAAGGAGAAGTTAGTAATCTTAAAAGGACGACTTAACTATTTACTGGAACTTAGCCTCTTAATAGTAAGCATTGCTTATAATATCATCCGCATCATGAATGATCTTGGAAGTATCAAAGCCCCCTCTTGGTTTTTAGAGATGGATATTCCTAGTGGTTCCTTACTATTACTTATTTTGCTTATTATTTTAAAAAGCGATAAAAAATAATAATCTCTTAAGCTACTTTTAAGTTTATTAAGATATATTATAACCATCCTAGTAAGGCAGCTAGCTTTTGTGAGCTAGAGGTAACATAATTTTTTCATAACAAATCTCCCCGAAGAAAGTCTAGAAATCTAGGCTTTTTCTTCTTTTTTGAGGTTTTATATAGGATATTTTAAGAAAATGCTTGAAAACCCTTCCAAAACAAGGTAATATAGTTATATAAAGATTCTATTGGACAAGCGGTCACCTTGGAGGATTAGGAAGAAGAGGTTGGGAAGCCTGTACAATCGTATCTTTTCAGCGGTCTTTGGACTGTTGTGAAAATCCCTTAGGGGATTTTTTTCTGCGATTTAAGGTTTCTTTAAGGAAGTCAGGTTATACTTTAAGTCTCCTAAATAACTTTTACTGAACGCAGTTCAGTAAGTCTCGTTGGCTTACACTTTTTGTAGAACAACGAACTTTTCTTTTTCATAATCTCCAAAAGAGCTCAACACGCTGTGTTGGGTTCTTTTTTTGACAATTAAAAAACGCCCTTAGGCGTTTTAAATATAGCTTACATCTCGTCTGGAGCTTCAACACCGAGAAGGCGAAGGGCTTCTTTGAGAACTGTTGCTGTTGCGTAGCAAAGAGCCAAACGGCTGTCACGTTCTGGGCTTTCGTCCAAGATACGTGTGTGTGCATAGTATTTGTTAAAGGCTTGGGCCAAGCTGATAGCAAATTTAGCAACGATAGATGGTTCAAAGTTGTCTGATGCACGGTTGATGATACGTGGGAAGTCTTGGATGAGTTTGATGATTTCCCAGCTTTCAACGTCGTTTAGGCTGTATGTAGCATCTGCAGATGGCGTGAAGTTAGCCTTGCGCAAGATAGATTGGATACGAGCGTGTGCATATTGAACGTAAGGTCCAGTTTCTCCCTCGAAGGATACCATAGCATCAAGGTCGAAGTCGTAACCATTCATACGGTCTGTTTTAAGGTCATAGAACTTGATAGCTCCGACACCGACAGCATGGGCAACAGCTTCCTTGTTAGGCAAGTTTGGATTCTTAGCTTCGATTTGAGCTTGGGCACGGTTAACAGCTTCAGCAATTGTTGGCTCAAGCAAGATAACGTTACCTTTACGAGTTGACAATTTCTTACCGTTCTTAGTTACAAGACCAAAGGCAACGTGAGTCATGTCGTCAGACCAGTCGTAGCCCATTTCTTTAAGAACAGCTTTCAACTGTTTGAAGTGAGCAGATTGTTCATTACCAACCACATAGATGGCTTTGGCAAAGTCGTAAGTACGTTTACGGTAGAGGGCAGCAGCCAAGTCACGTGTGATGTAGAGTGTCGCACCATCTGATTTTTTGATGAGGGCTGGGTGTTCGATACCGTATTTTTCAAGGTTAACTACTTGGGCACCTTGAGATTCTTGGAGAAGTCCTTTTTCTGTCAAGATATCAACGACTTCATCCATCTTATCATTGTAGAAGGCTTCACCATTGTAGCTATCAAAAGAAACACCGAGTTCATCGTAAAGACGGTTGAATTCCACCAAGCTTTCGTCACGGAACCATTGCCAGAGGGCAGTTGCTTCCTCGTCACCAGCTTCCAATTTACGGAACCATTCACGAGCTTCTTCGTCTATAGATGGGTCTTCTTCAGCTTCGGCATTGATGCGCACATAAAGTTGAAGGAGTTCATTGATAGGGTTGGCTTTGACAGCTTCCTCGCTACCCCATTTCTTATAGGCAACAATCAGCATACCAAACTGTTTACCCCAGTCACCCAAGTGGTTGATGCGGACTGGTTTGTAGCCTTGTTTAGCTACGATGTTGGCAAGAGCATCAGCGATAACTGTTGAACGCAAGTGACCGATAGAGAAAGGTTTAGCAATGTTAGGACTAGACATATCAAAGGCAATATTACGTCCGTGACCGATGTTTTGGTCAGCGTAGTGGCTACCTTGAGCGATGACTTGTCCAAGAACGTCCGCTGAGATTTTTGATTTATCAAGGAAGAAGTTGATGTAAGGACCAACAGCTTCAACTTTTTCAAAGTTTGAGGCATCGATTTTTTCAGCGATGTCTGCTGCAATCATTTGAGGAGCCTTGCGCAAGACTTTAGCCAATGAGAAGGCAGGAAAGGCGAGGTCTCCCATAACAGCATTTTTAGGGGTTTCAAGCAGATTTTGAATGTTTTCTTGTTCCAATTCAGGAACAACTTTGGCAATTTCTGCTGCAATGAGTTCTTTAGTATTCATAGGTACTCCATTTCAAATCTTGTCATTCATACCTATTTTACCATTATTTTAGTTAATAGGGTAGGGACAAGAAAGCATCAATTAGGAAGTATTTCATGAAAAAATACAAAAATTCTGTTATAATATGCAAAGAATATACATAAAAAGAGGAAAGATAATGAAGAGAGATCGTCAAGCTGTTATCAAACAGATGATTTCAAGAGATAAGATTGGGACACAAGAGGAAATTAAGCAACGCCTAGAGGCGGAAGGTATCACGGTTACTCAGGCTACCTTGTCACGTGACTTGCGTGAGATTGGCCTCTTGAAGCTTCGTGATGAAGAAGGCAGACTATACTATAGTTTGTCTGAGCATGTGCTTCCAAGTTTGGATCCTACGGTTAAGGACTATGTTAAATCAGTTTCCCGTGCTCAGTTTATGCTGGTCCTCCACACAGAGTTGGGTGAAGCTGATGTTTTGGCCAACTTAATTGACAGTGATGGCAACCCTGAAATTTTAGGAACTGTTGCTGGCGCAGATACTCTATTGGTAATCTGTAAGGATGCTGTGGTTGCTGAAAAACTGGAAAGCGAGTTTCACTGATGAACACTCCTCATCAGGATCTCCAAAAAGCCAAAGAAGAGTTAATTGACCTCCTCAAACACCATGAGGCGGTTCTTGCTTTTCAAGAGTCTGAGAAGGCCATTGGACAGGTCCCTCAAATCAGTCATCTGGCTGGACAGATGAAGGCTTATCAACAAGAAGCGGTGCTTTTTCAAAAAATCGAGAAACAACGTGCCTATGAGGAGGCAGGTGAGCAAGCAGATTTGATTCAGCATGAGTTGGAAAATTTGCCTATTGTTCAGGACTACCGCCAAAAAATGCAGGATGCCAGTGACTTGGTCCAATATGTGACCAAGTCTATCGAAGAAAGGATTAACGAGGAGTTAAGACATGGCTAAGGAAAAAATATCTCCAGGAATGCAGCAGTATTTGGATATCAAGGAAAATTATCCAGATGCTTTTTTGCTCTTCCGTATGGGCGATTTTTACGAATTATTTTACGAGGATGCCGTTAAGGCTGCCCAGATTTTGGAAATTAGCCTAACCAGTCGTAATAAGAACGCCGATAATCCCATTCCTATGGCTGGTGTTCCTTATCATTCAGCTCAAGCCTATATTGATGTCTTGGTTGAGATGGGTTACAAGGTAGCCATTGCTGAGCAGATGGAGAATCCTAAACAGGCTGTTGGTGTGGTTAAGCGTGAGGTGGTTCAGGTTATCACGCCAGGGACAGTGGTTGACAGTTCTAAACCTGATAATGCCAACAATTTCTTGGTAGCCATTGACAAGGCTGGAAGTCGTTTTGGTCTGGCCTATATGGATGTGTCAACGGGTGAATTTTTTGCGACAGAGTTGGACGATTTCAGTTCAGTTTGTAGTGAAATTCAGAACCTTAAGGCACGTGAAGTAGTAGTTGGTTATGATTTACCTGAAGCTGATGAACAAGTTTTGGTGAAGCAACTCAACCTTCTACTTTCCAAGGAAACAGAGGTTTACGATGATGTCCACTTGATTGACACTAGCTTGACAGACTTGGAAAGCAGTGTAGCGGGTAAACTTCTCCAGTATGTGCACCGTACTCAGATGCGCGAGCTTAGCCATTTACAAAAGGCTCAGCACTATGAGATTAAGGATTACTTGCAGATGTCCTATGCGACCAAGTCAAGTTTGGATTTGTTGGAAAATGCTAGAACAGGTAAGAAACACGGTTCTCTTTTCTGGCTCTTGGATGAAACCAAGACAGCTATGGGAATGCGTCTCTTACGAACTTGGATTGACCGTCCTTTAGTGAATCAGGCTGCCATCATGGAGCGTCAGAATATTATCCAAGTTTTCTTGGACAATTTCTTCGAGCGTAGTGATCTGACTGAGAGTCTTAAAGGGGTTTACGATATTGAGCGCCTGGCCAGTCGTGTTTCCTTTGGAAAGGCTAATCCTAAAGATTTGATTCAGCTAGGTCATACCCTAGCTCAGGTTCCAGTTATTAAGGCGATTTTGGAGTCTTTTGATGACGAGGCCTTGTCACGTCTTTTACAAGAGCTAGATGCTCTGCCAGAATTAGAGAGTCTGATTCGGTCGGCTATTGATCCCGATGCTCCTGCAACCATTACAGAAGGTGGCATTATCCGTGCTGGTTTTGATGAGACCTTGGACAAGTATCGCAAGGTGATGAGTGAGGGGACATCATGGATTGCGGATATCGAAGCCAAGGAACGTGAAGCGTCTGGTATTACAACACTAAAAATTGATTATAACCGTAAAGATGGTTATTACTTCCATGTGACCAACTCTAACCTTAGCTTGGTTCCTGACCATTTCTTCCGCAAGGCAACCCTGAAAAATTCAGAGCGTTTTGGAACTGCTGAGTTGGCTAAGATTGAAGGTGAAATGCTAGAGGCACGTGAAAAGTCATCAACGCTAGAGTATGATATTTTCATGCGTGTCCGTGAGCAGGTGGAACGCTATATTGATCGTTTGCAATCTTTGGCTAAGGCTATTGCGACAGTCGATGTGCTTCAGAGTTTGGCAGTTACAGCAGAAACTAATCATTATGTTCGTCCTGTGTTCAATGATGAGCATCGTATCGTTATTGATCAAGGCCGTCATGCGGTGGTTGAGAAGGTTATGGGCGTTCAGGAATACATTCCAAACACGATTACCTTTGACAGTCAGACCAATGTTCAGCTCATCACAGGACCAAATATGAGTGGTAAATCTACTTATATGCGTCAGTTGGCCTTGTCAGTCGTTATGGCTCAGATGGGGTCTTACGTACCAGCAGATAGTATTGATTTGCCAGTTTGACGCCATCTATACACGTATTGGTGCTGCAGATGACTTGATTTCAGGTCAGTCGACCTTCATGGTTGAGATGATGGAGGCTAATCAGGCCATTAAGCGGGCAACACCTAATTCCTTGATTATTTTTGATGAGTTGGGACGTGGGACAGCCACCTATGATGGTATGGCTTTGGCCCAGTCTATCATCGAGTTTATTCATGACAAGGTGGGGGCTAAAACCATGTTTGCTACCCACTATCATGAGTTGACAGCCCTGTCAAATACTTTGACACACCTTGTCAACGTTCATGTGGCGACACTTGAAAAGGACGGAGAGGTGACTTTCCTTCACAAGATTGTCGATGGCCCAGCCGATAAATCTTATGGTATTCATGTGGCTAAGATTGCAGGTTTACCAGCAGATTTACTGGAACGTGCTGACACCATCTTGACACAATTAGAGGGCGAGACAGTTACCATCCAACCTCAGGAAAAGGTATCGCCTCAAGAGAAGCCTGCCACTGAAACGCATATTAACGAGCAAATCTCACTCTTTGATGATTTTACTGAAAATCCGGTTCTTCAAGAGTTACGTGATTTGGATATTTACAATATGACACCGATGCAGGTCATGATGGCTGTAGCAGATTTAAAACAGAAACTATAAAAGAAGCTTGTCATTGACAGGCTTCTTGTCTTTTATAGGTGTTTCAATTCTTGGTTGAGTTGTTCAATATCCTTTTTCATTTTCCAATAAGAGAAGACCCAAACGAGGAGATAGATAAAGCTGAATTCAATGACTAGCTCCAAGTAGAAAGTTAAACGTAGAGGGAACCATCCGCTGAGGGTAGCTAGTGGAATGAAACCTAGACAGGTCAAGGCGTAGTGAGTGAGGGTTGCACGAAGCAAACTCCATTCAGCCTTACGGAAAATATAACTAGCGACTTCAAAGAGGATACCGATAGCAAACCAAGTGATGAGGCAGTAGGCCAATACCAAAGATCCGTGAACCTGATGTGACGTCATCCATTGTCCAATAGCTGAATGAGGATTAAGAGGCATGTAGCTTGGTGCCCAGATAAGAGACATAATCATGGATACGGCAAGTCCGATAAGGATGCCCTTTGTGCCTGATTTAAAAAGTTGCTTTTTCATTGTAATTTCTCCTTTATTGCTTTGAGGTAACGGCGTGATGAGTAGGTGGTTTCCTTGTTTTTAAGGTGAATTTCAACGAGGCCGTTAGGAGTAATGTTGAAGTGTTCAATTTCTTTGAGGTTGACAATCTCTGATTGTGAGATTTTGATAAAGTAAGATGGCAGTTTTTCTAAAACTTGATAGAGACGTAAGCCTAAGTGGTACTCTCCTTGAATAGTTTCAGCTAGAACTTGACGATTTTCGATGTAAATTCTGGAAATAGCATTAGACTCGATGAGATAGGTTTCGCCATCTTTTTTTCCTTTGAGTCGTTGGTTATCATCCAAAGATTCGACAAACTCGACCACTTGCTGAATCTTGGGCGTTCGACTAGGTGCTTGAATCTGCAACGTTTCTTCTTGAAATACCGAGTCAATCTGAACTTTTAGTTTCATAACTATCCTTTCTTATTTGTAATTGAGGAGGCCTCCTCCCTTTCACACCTTTATTAAACACTATTTACTAGCCCACAGCAACAGCGTTTGTCTATGTGGTCCTATGTGGTGTCTAAGTGGTTGAAAATATTTTCGAAAACCCCTATACTTAATGAAAACGTACTGACGAGGTAATCACATGAAATCTATAACGAAATGGCTAGCAGGAATTTTTCTTGCCTGCAGTCTAATTTTGAGCTTTTCTACACCTTTTGAAAAGGCACTAACACTGAACTTGCTTTTGCTTTATTTCTTTGTTAAGCAGTTTATGGATTCGACAAGCTCACCCAAAACCTACCAATGGATTTTCCAAGTCACCTACCTCTTGATTTTTTCTGGGCTCATTTGGTTCAATCTTCGTCATGGGGATATGATTGTTATAGCTACAGCCTTATCTTGGCTAACAGTTGTGTGTGAGTTATGGCTTTATAGGAAGCATCAGTAACAGTTAGAAACAATGTTCTATCAACCTTTTAGAAGGGAAAATAATAATTATGCCAAAAATCATCGAATTGCCTGAGGTGTTAGCCAACCAGATTGCTGCTGGTGAGGTCGTAGAGCGTCCAGCCAGTGTTGTTAAAGAGTTGGTGGAAAATGCTATTGATGCAGGTAGCACCCAGATTACCATTGAAGTTGAAGAATCAGGCCTCTCAAAAATTCAAATCACAGACAATGGCGAAGGAATGGCTCAAGCTGATGTGGCCATGAGTTTGCGCCGTCATGCAACAAGTAAAATCAAAAATCAAGGAGATCTCTTTCGTATTCGAACCCTTGGTTTTCGAGGTGAGGCCCTCCCCTCTATAGCTTCTATCAGTTACTTAACTATTGTGACAGCAGCGGATGGAGAAGCCTACGGGACTAAACTGGTTGCCAAAGGTGGAGAAATTGAGAGTCAGGATCCTATTTCAACACCGGTTGGAACAAAGATTACCGTTGAAAATCTATTTTATAACACCCCAGCTCGTCTCAAGTATATGAAGAGTTTACAGGCTGAGTTGGCTCATATTGTCGATGTTGTCAATCGTCTGAGTCTAGCTCATCCCGAGGTTGCCTTTACCTTACTTAATGATGGTCGTCAGTTGACACAGACATCAGGTACTGGAGACCTCCGTCAAGCTATTGCTGGTATTTATGGTTTGACAACGGCTAAAAAAATGGTGGAAATTTCAAATTCTGATCTTGATTTTGAAGTTTCTGGATATGTTAGTCTCCCTGAGTTAACCCGTGCGAATCGTAACTACATCACGATTCTCATTAACGGACGTTATATTAAAAACTTCCTGCTTAACCGTGCTATTTTTGATGGTTATGGTTCTAAACTCATGGTAGGACGCTTCCCTATTGCGGTTATTGATATTCAGATTGATCCTTATTTGGCTGATGTCAATGTTCACCCAACCAAGCAGGAAGTACGTATTTCTAAAGAAAAAGAGCTCATGGCCCTTATCAGCTCTGCCATTGCTCAAAGCCTCAGAGAGCAGGATTTGATTCCTGATGCCCTTGAAAATCTAGCCAAGTCTAGTACCAGAGGTGCAGCTAAGCCAGTTCAAACCAGTCTTCCACTCAAACAAACCAATCTTTACTATGATAGCAGTCGTAATGATTTCTTTGTCAAACCAGAGACAGTCCAAGAAGATATCAAACCTCTTGTATCAGAGTCAGAGTCTCCAGTTTCATCGGTAGAAAATAAACCGCAACCTTCTGTTAAACAGGCACAACGTTCAGTAGATGAAGGTGATAGCGAACACGAAAAACTTGATTATAAAAACAAGGCGAAAATGAAGCGCATGCTTGAAAATCTGGATAATGAGGAAACATCAACCTTCCCTGAATTAGAGTTTTTTGGTCAAATGCATGGAACCTATCTCTTTGCGCAAGGACAAGGTGGACTTTACATCATTGACCAACATGCTGCTCAAGAACGTGTCAAGTATGAGTACTATCGTGAAAAGATCGGTGAGGTTGACAGCAGTTTACAACAGCTCTTGGTTCCCTATCTCTTTGAATTTTCAGGTTCAGATTACATCAGTTTACAAGAAAAAATGCCCCTTCTGAACCAGGTTGGTATCTATTTAGAGCCTTATGGGAATAATACCTTCATTCTTCGTGAACATCCTATCTGGATGAAGGAAGAAGAGATTGAATCAGCAGTCTATGAAATGTGTGACATGCTTCTTTTGACGAATGAAGTGTCTGTTAAGACCTACCGTGCTGAGTTGGCCATCATGATGAGTTGTAAACGTTCAATCAAGGCTAATCATGCACTTGATGATTACTCTGCGCGTGACCTCCTAGTACAGCTTGCACAGTGTAAAAATCCCTACAATTGCCCTCACGGACGTCCAGTACTTGTCAACTTTACCAAGTCTGATATGGAAAAAATGTTCCGTCGTATCCAAGAAAATCATACGAGTCTACGTGACCTAGGGAAGTATTAAAACTTTTTTTGGTCTTGCTTTACGAATAGGAATGTTAGATTTATAATAGTGGTGAAGATGAGGAATCTTCTATTGTTTTAGCGGATCATTGTAGGATGATTGCCTGATTTTTAAGTTAGGAGGTATAGTGATGAGACACCTAACAAAAACTAATAAACACTTTTTACTTGTTGGCTTAACATTTTTAGCGACTAGCTTGATTTTCTATATTTTGGCCTGGTTAGGTCAACCAAGTTTGGAGAATATTCTCGTAAATGTTTCTAGCATTGCCTTTACTTTAGGCGTTGTAACATATATTCTATTAGGTCTAAAGATGATTACAGATACTTTAAAGACGAGTAGTCATCCTTAAAATAGAGCAAACAGAATCCACTTTCGAGTGGATTTTTGTTACAATAGTACAGCAGTGCTTGAGATGACAAATAAACATTCAAGGCAATTATCTTACGAGTATAAAATGATAAAGCAAACCATTGAAGAAACGAACGAGAAAGGAAATCACACGCTATGTATGATTACATCAAGGGAACTCTAGTGAAAATTACCGCCAAGTATATTGTTATAGAAGCAAACGGCTTAGGTTATATTGTCACTGTAGCGAATCCATATAGTTTTTCTGACCAAATGAATCAGACTATCCAAGTCTATCTTCATCAGGTTATTAGAGATGATGCCCACCTTCTTTTTGGTTTTCATACTGAAGATGAAAAAGAGGTCTTCCTTAAGCTTATTTCAGTTTCTGGAATAGGTCCGACGACTGCTCTAGCCATTATTGCTGTAGATGATAATCAAGGCTTGGTGGCTGCCGTTGATAATAGTGACATCAAATACTTGATGAAGTTTCCAAAGATTGGTAAAAAGACAGCTCAACAAATGGTTCTGGACTTGGCAGGGAAATTTGCAGAGCTACCAACAGAAACGACCAAGACGACACCAAGTCAACCTGAAGGGAATTATCAATTGGATGAGGCTATGGAAGCCTTGCTTGCTCTTGGTTATAAAGCCGCAGAACTTAAGAAAATCAAAGACTTCTTCGAAGGTACTAATGAAACGGCAGAGCAATACATTAAATCAGCTCTTAAGATGTTGATGAAATGAGGTAAGCAATGGTCAATCGTTGTCGTTGGGTTCCAACAAACAATAAATTATATTGTGATTATCATGACAAGGAGTGGGGAAAGCCTATTGGTGACGACCAAAAACTTTTTGAGCTGCTTTGCTTAGAAAGTTATCAGTCAGGGCTTTCTTGGTTAACCGTTTTAAATAAAAGACAGGCCTTTAATCGTGTTTTTCATGATTATGATATTGAGCGTGTTGCCCGGCTTAGTCTAAGTGAACTTGAAGATGCGCTTCAAAATCCAGACATCATTAGGCACAAACTTAAGCTAGAAGCAACCGTAAATAATGCCAAACAAGTACTAAAAATCCAAGATGAATTTGGCTCCTTGTCCCATTATTTTTGGCATTTCTTTGACGGAAAGCCCTTGATAAATAATGTTCCCACATATAAGGACGTCCCATCATCAACTGACTTATCCCAACAGATTGCCAAAAATCTAAAAAAGAGAGGGTTCAAATTTTTAGGACCGACTACTATATATTCATTTTTACAAGCCGCAGGATTTGTGAATGATCATGAAAACAACTGTGACTTCAAATAAATGAGTAGATTTGATTGACAAGACGAGAAAAACATGTTAGTTTATAAACGAACATGTTTTTGAGATTATTTTACGAATAGTAATACAGGTGAACCAATGAAAGCTGAATTGATTGCAGTAGGAACTGAAATCCTAACCGGGCAAATCACCAATACCAATGCCCAATTTTTATCTGAGAAACTAGCTGAACTAGGAATTGACGTGTATTTTCACACAGCAGTAGGAGATAATGAAAACCGCCTACTTTCAGTTCTTGATCAAGCCAGTCAGCGTAGTGATTTAGTCATACTTTGTGGTGGACTTGGCCCTACTGAGGACGACCTAACCAAGCAAACACTGGCTAAGTTCTTAGGAAAAGAACTCGTTTTTGATGAGGAAGCTAGTAAAAAACTGGATAGTTTCTTTGCTACTCGTCCTAAACACACACGAACACCTAATAATGAACGTCAAGCACAAATTGTTGAGGGGGCTATTCCCTTGCAAAACCCGACAGGTCTTGCAGTTGGAGGCATCATTACTGCTCAAGGGGTGACCTATGTAGTCTTACCTGGTCCACCAAGTGAACTCAAACCTATGGTGAATCAAGAACTTATTCCAGCTCTTACAGAGAATCACTCAAGTCTTTATTCGAGAGTCCTAAGATTCTTTGGCGTTGGAGAAAGTCAATTAGTGACTATTCTGAAGGAGTTTATTGTTAACCAAACGGATCCAACCATAGCTCCATACGCTAAAGTGGGGGAAGTAACACTTCGCTTGTCAACAAAGGCTTCTTCGCAAGAAGAAGCAGATCAAAAACTAGATGTTTTAGAGAAACAAATTCGTTCGACTAAAACTCTAGATGGCAATCCTTATCTGATTTCATTTATGGATATGGAGAGTCTAATAGTTTAGCCTTTGAAGCTTTTCGTTTGCTTAAGCACCATGGCAAGACCATCACTGCAGCTGAAAGCCTAACAGCAGGTCTATTTCAGGCTAGTATTGCTGATTTTTCAGGAGCCTCACAAGTATTTAAAGGTGGCTTTGTTACTTATAGCATTGAAGAAAAAGCTAAAATGTTGGATATTCCCTTGTCGCAACTAGAAGAACATGGTGTTGTCAGTCATTTTACTGCAGAAAAAATGGCTGAAGGTGCTCGAGCTAAAACAGATAGCGATTATGGAATTGCACTTACCGGTGTAGCTGGACCAGATTCCTTAGAAGGACACCCAGCAGGTACGGTATTTATTGGTATTGCTGATAGAAATCAAGTAAGGTCAATCGAGGTTGTTATAGGTGGAAGAAGTCGTTCTGATGTTAGATATATTAGTACCCTCTATGCCTTTAACCTAGTTCGCCAAGCTTTATTACAAGAAGACAACTTGATTTAAGTTTGTCTTTAACTATAGAAAGAAGAGGAAAATAAGTGGCTAAGAAAACAAAGAAAACAGAAGAAATTACAAAGAAATTTGGAGATGAGCGTCGTAAAGCACTTGACGATGCTTTGAAGAATATTGAAAAAGATTTTGGTAAGGGTGCGGTTATGCGTCTTGGTGAGCGTGCAGAGCAGAAAGTTCAAGTTATGAGTTCAGGCTCTCTGGCTTTGGATATTGCTCTTGGTGCAGGTGGTTATCCTAAAGGTCGTATTATTGAAATTTACGGACCAGAATCATCAGGTAAGACAACTGTAGCCCTCCATGCTGTTGCTCAAACACAAAAAGAAGGCGGAATTGCTGCCTTTATCGATGCAGAGCATGCCCTTGACCCTGCTTATGCGGCAGCCCTAGGTGTTAATATCGATGAGCTTCTTTTGTCACAACCTGATTCAGGTGAACAAGGTCTCGAAATTGCCGGTAAGCTGATTGACTCTGGTGCAGTTGATTTGGTTGTTGTTGACTCAGTTGCAGCTTTGGTACCTCGTGCAGAAATTGATGGAGATATTGGTGACAGCCATGTCGGACTTCAAGCGCGTATGATGAGTCAAGCCATGCGTAAGCTTTCTGCTTCTATCAACAAAACAAAAACAATTGCTATCTTCATTAACCAATTGCGTGAAAAAGTTGGTATTATGTTTGGTAATCCAGAAACAACCCCTGGTGGACGTGCTCTAAAATTCTATGCATCAGTACGTCTTGATGTACGTGGAAATACGCAAATCAAAGGGACTGGTGATAAAAAAGACCAAAATGTTGGTAAGGAAACTAAAATTAAGGTTGTTAAAAACAAGGTTGCTCCACCATTTAAAGAAGCCTTTGTTGAAATTATGTATGGTGAAGGGATTTCACAAACAGGTGAGCTTGTAAAAATCGCTAGTGACTTAGGCATTATTCAAAAAGCTGGAGCGTGGTTCTCATACAATGGAGAGAAGATTGGTCAAGGATCTGAAAATGCTAAAAAATATTTGGCAGATCATCCAGAAATTTTTGAAGAAATTGATCATAAAGTACGTGTACACTATGGTTTGATTGAACCAGATGAAGAGGATATTGTTGAAGAAGCACAAGTTGAAGAAACATCTGATGAACTTGTTTTAGACCTAGATTCAACCATTGAAATTGAAGAATAAGTGTAAAAGAGCCGACGAGCTCTTTTTTTCTGTTTTAATCTAAATAAAAAACGGTCTATGGTAATTGAAAAAAGTCACCAAGATTCAAAATAGGTCGCTAGACCGATTTCTTAAATCAAGGACAGTGATAAGATAATAGTATCATGTGACAGAAAGAGAGAATTAACATGATTAAGATTTATACAATCTCAAGTTGTACAAGTTGTAAAAAAGCAAAAACATGGTTGAACAACCATCAACTTCCTTATAAAGAACAAAACCTTGGTAAAGAACCACTTACAAAAGAAGAAATCTTAAACATCCTATCAAAAACAGAGAATGGTGTTGAGAGTATTGTTTCATCAAAAAATCGCTATGCTAAAGCTCTAAATTGTGATATCGACGAGCTCAGTGTCAGTGAAGTGATTGATTTGATTCAAGAAAACCCAAGAATCTTGAAGAGTCCAATCTTAATTGATGATAAGAGATTGCAAGTGGGTTATAAGGAAGATGATATCCGTGCTTTCTTACCACGTTCAATACGAAATGTCGAAAATTCACAAGCACGCATGCGCGCAGCTCTATAAAAAAGTAAAAAAGGAGATACTTGCGATCTTCTTTTTACGTTTACTCTGGCATAGAAAATAAGTATTGACATTAGTTCGCAAACTTGATAGACTAATAAAGTCTTAAGGAAATTGTCCAGTAACAAAAAGTTTGAAAAACTTTAAAAAAGTTATTGACAAGACAAGATAGAGATGATATTATAAATAAGCTGTTTCGCGAGAGATAGCGGACACGAGAAGCAAAAAAACTTCAAAAAAGTGTTGACAAGTTATTCTAGATTTGCTAGAATATAGAAGTTGTCTTAAGAGAGACAAAGACCTTTGAGAACTGAATAAGAAACCAAGTGCAGGGTTATGATAGAAGACATTATAACCTGTCAATTTACAAGAATAAATCGTCAGACGACGGTAATGAGTTAACGCTCGAACAATTATTAAATTTTTTAATGAGAGTTTGATCCTGGCTCAGGACGAACGCTGGCGGCGTGCCTAATACATGCAAGTAGAACGCTGAAGAGAGGAGCTTGCTCTTCTTGGATGAGTTGCGAACGGGTGAGTAACGCGTAGGTAACCTGCCTTGTAGCGGGGGATAACTATTGGAAACGATAGCTAATACCGCATAACAATGGGTGACTCATGTCATTTATTTGAAAGGGGCAAATGCTCCACTACAAGATGGACCTGCGTTGTATTAGCTAGTAGGTGAGGTAACGGCTCACTAGGCGACGATACATAGCCGACCTGAGAGGGTGATCGGCCACACTGGGACTGAGACACGGCCCAGACTCCTACGGGAGGCAGCAGTAGGGAATCTTCGGCAATGGGGGCAACCCTGACCGAGCAACGCCGCGTGAGTGAAGAAGGTTTTCGGATCGTAAAGCTCTGTTGTAAGTCAAGAACGAGTGTGAGAGTGGAAAGTTCACACTGTGACGGTAGCTTACCAGAAAGGGACGGCTAACTACGTGCCAGCAGCCGCGGTAATACGTAGGTCCCGAGCGTTGTCCGGATTTATTGGGCGTAAAGCGAGCGCAGGCGGTTTGATAAGTCTGAAGTTAAAGGCTGTGGCTCAACCATAGTTCGCTTTGGAAACTGTCAAACTTGAGTGCAGAAGGGGGAGAGTGGAATTCCATGTGTAGCGGTGAAATGCGTAGATATATGGAGGAACACCGGTGGCGAAAGCGGCTCTCTGGTCTGTAACTGACGCTGAGGCTCGAAAGCGTGGGGAGCGAACAGGATTAGATACCCTGGTAGTCCACGCCGTAAACGATGAGTGCTAGGTGTTGGATCCTTTCCGGGATTCAGTGCCGCAGCTAACGCATTAAGCACTCCGCCTGGGGAGTACGACCGCAAGGTTGAAACTCAAAGGAATTGACGGGGGCCCGCACAAGCGGTGGAGCATGTGGTTTAATTCGAAGCAACGCGAAGAACCTTACCAGGTCTTGACATCCCGATGCTATTTCTAGAGATAGAAAGTTACTTCGGTACATCGGTGACAGGTGGTGCATGGTTGTCGTCAGCTCGTGTCGTGAGATGTTGGGTTAAGTCCCGCAACGAGCGCAACCCCTATTGTTAGTTGCCATCATTCAGTTGGGCACTCTAGCGAGACTGCCGGTAATAAACCGGAGGAAGGTGGGGATGACGTCAAATCATCATGCCCCTTATGACCTGGGCTACACACGTGCTACAATGGTTGGTACAACGAGTTGCGAGTCGGTGACGGCAAGCTAATCTCTTAAAGCCAATCTCAGTTCGGATTGTAGGCTGCAACTCGCCTACATGAAGTCGGAATCGCTAGTAATCGCGGATCAGCACGCCGCGGTGAATACGTTCCCGGGCCTTGTACACACCGCCCGTCACACCACGAGAGTTTGTAACACCCGAAGTCGGTGAGGTAACCTTTTTGGAGCCAGCCGCCTAAGGTGGGATAGATGATTGGGGTGAAGTCGTAACAAGGTAGCCGTATCGGAAGGTGCGGCTGGATCACCTCCTTTCTAAGGAAAAATGGAATGTACTTGAGTTTCTTATTTAGTTTTGAGAGGTCTTGTGGGGCCTTAGCTCAGCTG